>Ga0209270_1000075_pt1 | contig 252950 bp, 260 predicted proteins | sample MTBAKSrepl1MetaG_FD_187456 | JGI IMG/M metagenome (GOLD analysis project Ga0209270, IMG submission 187456) | Enrichment culture microbial communities from Arthur Kill intertidal strait, New Jersey, USA, that are MTBE-degrading - MTBE-AKS1... | ecosystem: Environmental > Aquatic > Marine >...
ACATCTTCAGAAGCGGCGTGATGAACTTAGTAAGGCTCTCACGAAGTACTGCGAGTCATCAATTATTGAAGACCTCAAGATAGTCACTTCGATCAATGGCATTGGCGACAATACAGCGACCGCATTCTTGGCGGAGATAGGACGGATCGATAACTACGCATCGCACAAGAACTTGATAGCGTTTGCGGGAATAGACCCGACAGTCTACCAGTCAGGCAAATATGAGGGAGTAAGCAAGATATCCAAGAGAGGGAATCGGCATCTCAGGAGAGTGATCTGGCTTATGACAGTGAGAGCGATCAATTATAATCCCACATTCAAGAAATACTATTTAAAGAAAAGAAATAAGGGACAACCATTTAAGAAGGCAGTGTTTGCAACAGCTCATAAGCTCATGAGAACCATCTTTGCTATGTTATCGCATAGAATTTTTTTTCAGGAAAAGTATATATAGTTGACTGAAATAAACGTGGTTTGACGCCTTCGCAGGATGCAACCTTTCTTATGGTATTAAACAATTCATAATGCTTCCCCCACGTTAATATGTAACTAAATATAGTTGCATTTAATAGCAATAGCTGTTAGAATTATTATGTAGCTTATATAAGAGCGTCTTAAAGGAGGATATACCTGAGTAAGCGCAAGAAGCTTATTAATCGATTTCTGCTAAAACCCAGTGATTTTACTTGGCAGGAACTTATAAGTTTGTTGTCAGGGTTTGGATACATATTAACAAAGTCAGGAAAGACAGGGGGCTCAAGAGTTAAGTTTATACATGAAAATCTTCCTCCGATAATCCTTCATAAGCCGCATCCAACGAAAGTACTGAAAAAGTACCAATTGGAGCAAATCGAAGAAACCTTAAGAGAAGAGGGATTGATATGAAAGATATGATGAGATACAAAAACTATTATGGTTCTGTCCGTTATAGTGATGAGGACAAGGTATTTTATGGAAAGGTAGAGTTTATTCGTGCTCTCGTCAGTTATGAAGGCACTGATGTTGAATCATTACGCACGGCCTTTGAGGAAGCTGTGGATGACTACCTTCAGACATGCAAAGAACAAGGTAAGGAGCCGGAACATCCTTTCAAGGGCTCGTTCAATGTTCGGGTAGGTTCAAGATTGCATCAGCGCATTGCATTAGAAGCAACAAAAAGAGGTGTTACCCTTAATAAATATATAGTCGATGTCTTAGACAAGGAAACCAAGAAGCAAAAAACTGCTTAAATTTTGTGGCAGAGACACTTCTTTCCATAATGATCCATATATGCTCACTTTTATCTATAATCATTTATTTTTTTGGCTCTGCTACTTTGAGAATTTTAGAACCTTCCTTCCTGATAACACTCCATTGATAAACCTGATATAATTGTGCATATACAACTGATATTTCTGTGATTAGGATTGTAATTAAAGGTTGCTTCTATGATAGGCATCTTTCTAATTTTGTTTCTAGCGGCCATAACCGTTTTTTTTTGTTATTAAAGCCTTCAGGTCTGGCGCATACAGACTATCATCCCAGCAAACACGAAGAGCGGTTCTAAGAGCGATAATTGGAGGAGTAGTCGGTATTGTCATAGGATTCTCAGGTCAGTGGCTTTACAATTATTTAACTGGATTTATGCCAGGGCAAATCAATCCCTATATACAGATTTACCCAATGATGAGGGCCTTCATCATGGGTTTTATCGCAACTGTTGTTGGTTCCTTCATAGGTATCAGACAGAGTGCATTAAATTTTTTTCTAACTCACCTACCCTACAGCTTTCACGGAGCAGAAACATCCCTTAAGAATTTAAGTTAACCTCCCCGTATCCCCAGTTTCTTATAGAGTAGCTGGAAATCTATATTTTCACTAACGATATTGATTCCGCGGTCGACCTTGGCCTTGTCACGCAATCTCAGGCGGGCAGAGAGTTTCTCCAGTTTCTTTGCAACAGTATACGTATCATCCCTTACCACGAGGATGGGGATGTCCTTTTCTTCCGCCCTCGCTACTATCATCTCGCTCGGGTAAAGCTCACCGGTGAGTATGAGACACTCGGTGCCGGATTCTATGGCAGACAGGTGTATGTCGGACCGGTCACCTCCCGCAATGACGGCGTTGTTCCTTGTTTTTTTAAAATATTCAATAGCCTTGTCGACCTGCATTGCTCCTATCAGGAAATGTTCTACGAGTTTGTTCAGCCTGTTGTGTCCGCAGAGGATTTTCCCGCCAAGCATATCATTCAATTCCTCCACCGTAATGGAACCTACTACAGAGTCGTGCGGGAGTATCCCGAGAATATCTATATTGTTCCTTTTCAGGAACGGGACAATATAGTCCGTGACACCCTTCATGAACTCCGGTGTCACTTTATTGAGAATAACTCCGATAAATTTATCCTTGAGGTCCTTTTTGGCCTGCAGTACATAATCTACAATCCACTCCCCCTCGTATTTTACAACGATCAAAACTTTTGATTTCAGTCTGTTGATGACCTTCAGGCCCTCCAACCCAATAACACTCCCCGTATATATACTCCCGTAGCCGCCTACTATTACGATATCTTTGTTCTCTGATAACCTCTGAAAAGCAGCCGTTATTTTTCCCATAAGGCCTTTGATGTCTTTCAGGTATCCTTTTACTAAAAGATCAGGGGTTAAAACAACAGGGCATATATCTGCTATGTCATCATTGAGCTGGAGTGCCCTGTAGATACGCCAGGCATCGTGGTCTGTCAGGGTATCTTTTACTTTTATCGGCAGGATACCGACTGGTTTGACATAGCCTACCCTGAAACCGTCTTGCTTGAATTTATTTCCCAGGCCCATTGAAACAAGACTCTTTCCGGAGTAACCGGATGTAGATCCTACATATAGAGCGATCATTCTAATCACCTCCTATGGTGAACCGTGCGTCGATAGCTACAACCCCTTCCCCCCTGTTTTTTACCAGTAGAGGATTGATATCGGCTTCAATAATCTGTGGAAAATCCGAGGCTAGTTGCGATAACATCACCAGGGCTTTCTCAATGGCCTCAATGTCAGCCTCAGGCTCTCCCCTAACGCCCCTGAGAAGGGGGAATGTCCTGGTCTCCCTGATCATCTCGTGTGCATCTTCATGGCTTAGAGGTGTCACCCTGAAGGATATGTCTTTCAAGACCTCCACATAAATTCCGCCGAGCCCGAACATGACCATATGCCCGAACTGCACGTCTTTTGTTATACCGACTATAACCTCTTTCCCGCCCTGTATCATTTCCTGAATGATGACACCGTATATGTGAGCTGTGGGCATGATATGCTTTACATGGGTTGTAATATCAAAAAAGGCATTTTCAACGTCCTTTTTATTAATAAGATTAGTCCTGACTCCACCAATATCACTCTTATGAACAATTTGCGGCGATACTATTTTCATAACTACGGGATATCCTATCCCTTTTGCTGCGGCAACTGACTCCTCAGAAGTACGGGCAAATAGACCTTTTGGCTGCGAGAATCCGTATGCATGCAAGACATCGTGGATTTCAACATCAGTCAAACGATCGCGGTTCGCCTCTTTAACATTCTGAAAAATACCGGCTACATTATTTTTCAACCCCTCGACAGAGGTGTATTTCTTTTCAGGCCGGTTGATCCATTCATGGTAATGATACATTACGTTTAAGGAATGGACTGCCTCTTCCGGATAACTGTAATTCGGGATATTGTTTCTCATAAGAATCCTTATACCTGATTCAACCGCCTGTTTGCCCATAAAAGAACTCAGTATCGGCTTGTCGGCAGATTGTGCAATCTTTACTAAAGACGAAGCTGTTTCATCAACATTGACGACAGCAGTCGGTGTCAAGAGCACTATGGCTCCCTGTACCTTGCTGTCATTCAGGGTTATCCGGACAGCCTTTTCGTATCTTCCCGAGTCAGCATCTCCCAGGATGTCGACCGGATTATAAAATGACGCTACGGACGGCAAAAAACTCCTGAGTTCATCTGTTGTTTCCTTGTGCAGGGGGACAAGATGCAAATCGGACTTGTCACTTGCATCCGCTGCCAAAATACCAGGACCTCCGGAATTCGTAATAATTACTATGTTGGGCCCTTTTGGAAGCGGTTGACTGGCAAAGGCAAGAGCATAATTAAACAGCTCACCGATTGAATGCGCCTGGATAACACCACTCTGCTGGAATGCAGCACGAAAGGCCGCCTCACGTCCTGCAAGTGCTCCCGTGTGTGATGAAGCTGCTTTTGCACCTGAACTGGTAACGCCGGATTTCAGGACTATAATAGGCTTCTTTTTTGAGACTTCATTAGCTACCTCCATGAATCGTCGACCGTTGTTCACACCCTCGATATATCCCAGGATTACCTTTGTATTATCATCTTCAGCAAGGGCAAGGATGATGTCAGTATCTGATATATCTGCCTTGTTGCCCATACTGATGAATTTTGAGAAACCTATTTCCTCGGGTAAAGCACGGTCAAGGACCGCCAGGCAGAGAGCACCGGATTGAGAGAAAAAACCGATGCCACCCTTTTTTGGCATGCCTGCTGCGAAGGAGGCATTGACCATTGCATGAGTATCAATAATACCCAGACAATTAGGGCCTATAAACCTGACCCCGTATTCCCTGGCTTTTTCGACCAGATCATGTTCCAGCCGTGCACCCTCTACCCCGCTTTCCTTGAACCCTGCTGTTATTATGACAGCGGCTTCAATCTTTTTCAGACCGCATTGCTCGATTACATCAAGAACATGTTTTGATGGTACGACTACTATTGCCAACTCGATTACATGGGGGATATCAAGAACCGAGGGATAAGACCTGAGGCCCATGATCTCTGTTGCAGTGGGATTAACCGGGTAAATATTACCTTGATAGCCGTATTGCATGATGTTTTTAAGTATGTCATGCCCCACTTTCCCAGGAGTTCGCGAGGCACCGATGACAGCTATTGACTGTGGCTGAAAGAACTTATCAAGCATCAAGAAAGATATTATCTAAAATATCCGCTATTTTCAAGAATAATCAGCCTGTTTGCATTTCAGCAATTGCATCAGTGCATGGACAAGGTGTTGCTGCAAAATACTTTTCAGTCAACCCGGCCTCCGGTAAATACGGTATGCATATGCTCAGGGAGGGATATTATATTCGAGCGGCTTTACATTCTTTCTCAGAAAGAATGTACCTCGGACCCTGTGGAGTAAGTCTTACTACTCCACAGGGGAGTCCTCCTCAGGCGGATAAAAATGAGGGGAAATATAATATCCCTCCCTGTTATACTTTATTTCTTAGTATGAACCTTTGGCAGCCTTCGATTACTATTGACGCGAGAGCGATTTTTTAAATGACGCAGATTTCAATGGCTTTGACAAAATATACTGAATGTGCATATTGATTATATCAGTAAGCTCTGAAAGAAGCTTCCCGGAAGGCTTTAGTCGCTGAAGTTTTTTATGCTCCCAGGTAATCAGGTCAGTATAAAACCTTACAACAGAAGGAGAGAGCCTCAGCGGTGAGTCAACATCTTTCGAACAGGACTCGCATATGATTGATCCGGAAGATACATAAAAGAGGTAACCGTTTTTCCCGCATCTCCCGCATGCGTCAAGCTTAGGAGCGTAGCCCAGGTATTTTAGGAATTTTACCTTATAGTATGTAAGCAGCAAATCATCAGGAACATATTCACATTCCACCCCGAAAAGATTCCTCTCGAAAGTCTGCAATGTCTGTAAGACCAATAAGTATACTTTTTTATTGACATCCCTTTCAGGCACAAAATGCAATGTTATTTCAACAATCTCTGATACCCTGAGGAAACATGGCAAGGTATCCCTTATCTTATGGAAGGGGTGGATGATATCTGATTGTGTAAGCTTTGGCAGATCAGCGTCTTCCTTCCCCCAGAACGATATCTTCGCATGTGTAAGAGGTTCCAGGCTGCTGCCGAATCTGCTTCTGATTTTACGAGGGCTCCTTGCGAAGACTTTAAGAAGGCCGAGATCCGGGGTGAGATATGTAACGATAAGGTCTGCTTCACCAAAAGGTACGGTTTTCAGAACAATACCTTCTGTTCTTTTCAGCATTACATAATATTCCCGAAGTCTTCAGGCCTGAGATTCTTGAGCCATTCCTCAAGTTCGTCCGTGCTCTTCTGCCCGATGACCCTTTCTTCTACGAATATCGGCGCATTGACCCGTAAAGCGACTGCTATTGCATCGCTTGGCCTTGAATCGATAAGTGTTTCCTTCTTGCCGTCAGTGAGGCAGACTAGGGCGTAGTAGGTATTATCAAGAATTTCTGTTACGGTTATCTTCGTAATTTTCACTTTTAGGCTTTCAGTAATATTTTTTATGAGGTCATGAGTAAGCGGTCGCGGGGTCTCAACCTTTCCAAGTGCAAGTGCAATTGAATCAGCCTCGGGCTTTCCGATCCAGATCGGCAGCGTAGCCTTGCCCTCGATTTCTTTCAAGAGAAGTATATACATGTTACTGCGGGGATCAAACAGGAGTCCTTCAACTTTCATCTGTATCAACATGAATATCCGAACTCCTTAAGCATTCTTTTGTCATTCCTCCAGTTTCTTTTGACTTTAACCCACAAACCCAAAAAGACTCTTGTGTTGAGCAATTTTTCAATATCAGACCTTGCACTGCTGCCAATGGATTTTAACATTGTACCATTTTTACCTATTATAATACCTTTTTGACCTGCTCTTTCAACATAAATGTTGCAGTCTATTGATACAAGCCCGTCTTCCCTCTCATCCCACCGGGCAATCTCAACAGCAACTGAATGAGGCACTTCTTCTTCTGTCATATCCATGATCTTCTCTCTTACTATCTCGGAAACCATGAATCGTTCAAGCTGGTCGGTTATTATATCCCCGGGATAATACTGTGGTCCTTCCGGCAAATATCCACATACTTTATCTATAAGGATCCGGGCGTTATCCTGCTGTAATGCCGACAGGGGGATGATTTCCTTGAAAAGGCCATAATCTTTAAATACGTCGATAACAGGCAGAATATCTGATTTCTTCACGGTATCTATTTTATTTATCAGGAGGAAAACAGGGGTTTTAACCTTTTTGAGGATATCGATGATAGCACGGTCTCCACTTGTCGGTTCACGGGGCTCGACCATGAATAAAATAACATCAACCTCGCTTAAAGCACGAAGGGCGACCTTGACCATTGTTTCACCTAGCATGTGTTTTGGTCTATGAATGCCCGGGGTATCTATGAAAATAATCTGTGCATTCGAAAGTGTCTTAATACCGATAATCCTGTTTCTTGTTGTCTGGGGCTTCGGTGTGACAATTGCAATCTTTTCACCTAGAATAGTATTCAGCAGTGTAGACTTACCTACATTAGGACGCCCTATGATTGATACATAACCTGAATGGAAGCCTGCTGTCTTGCCGTCTGTCAATGAGCACCCGTTATGACAAGAGCTTCAGCACTGCCTCTTTTATTCTGCTGACGCCCTTTTTTATCTCATCAAGAGATGTCGCATAGGAAAGCCGTATGTGATTGTCATCGCCAAATGCATTTCCGCTTACTAATGCAACCTTTGCAGTTTCAAGAAGGTACAGTGCAAGGTCTGACGATGAAGAGATTTTTTTGTTGTACGCAGATGTTCCGTAAAGCTTCGAGGTATCAGGAAATGCATAGAACGCACCTGTAGGCGAGATGCAGCTTATTCCCGGAATTGTATTGAGTTCGTGTACGAGGAAACGCCTCCTCCTATCGAATTCGGTCGTCATGACATGAATAAAGTCCTGGGGCCCCCTTAATGCCTCGATGGCTGCCTTCTGTGCAATGGATGTTGGGTTAGATGTTGACTGACTCTGTATGTTGGTCATGGCATGAATGATCTCTCTGGGTCCGGCAGCATAACCTATTCTCCAGCCTGTCATTGCATAAGACTTGGAAAGGCCGTTGACGACGATCGTCCTTTTTTTTATCTCAGGTCCAAGGGAAGCGATGCTCTCATGTACGACACTGTCATAGATGAGTTTTTCATAGATCTCGTCCGAAATCACATAAATGTTGTGTGCAAGGGCTGCCTCTGCAAGCTGTTCTAAATTTTCTTTTGTATATGTAATTCCTGTCGGATTGGAAGGTGAATTCAGAATCAAAGCCCTGGTTTTTTTAGTGATATGGGACCTGATCGCCTCCGGCTTTACCATAAATGAATCTTCCTGGTATGTCTTTACAAAAACAGGGACTGCGTCGTTAAGTAAAACCTGCTCGGGATAGGTTACCCAGTACGGTGAAGGGATCAGGATCTCATCACCGGGGGAAAACAATGCCTGGGCAATGTTATAGAGGCTATGTTTTGCTCCGCAAGAAACAATGATTTCTTCGCGTGCGTAATCGAGCCCATTGTCGTTGCTGAATTTATCGATAATCGCATCTTTTAGAGGATCTATGCCACCGACCGGAGTATATTTGGTAAAACCGTCTCTGATAGCCCTGATCGCAGCTTCTTTTATATGGTCAGGGGTATCAAAGTCCGGCTCTCCGACTCCGAGATTTACGACATCGATACCCTCTGCTTTCATTGCCTTTGCACGTGAGTCTATTGCAAGCGTCTGTGAAGGGTTTATATTCTTAGCCCTGACAGAAAGCATTAACCAGAATCTCCTCGGGAAATCATTCTCAATGATTTTAACATAACGAACTTGATAAAAGTATTTATGAAGACCTTCGTTTTTCGTTATACTTATAAGTATATTTCATGTCTTAGAAAAAAAGGGGTTATATCCCCGGAGGTTGGCAATCATGGAAGGAAAGAAATTCTATCCGACGAAGCGCTATATTGAGTACCAAAAAAAAGCTACAACAAACTTCGAACTATTCTGGGAAAAAGAGGCAGAAAAGATTCCCTGGTATAAACGGTGGGACAAGGTGCTTACCTGGGAAGAGCCGTTCGCTCAATGGTTTCCGGGTGGTATGCTGAATGCCTCGTATGGATGTATCGATGTCCATCTGAATTCATGGCGCAAAAATAAGGTTGCGATTTACTGGGAAGACGAGGAGGGAAATTCAAAATCATTCAGTTACGCCCAGCTACACAGATCGGTAAACAAATTTGCCTCCGTTTTAAAAAACATCGGCGTTGGGAAGGGTGATATAGTAGTCTTGTACCTTCCGATGGTACCCGAACTGGTCTTTTCAATGCTCGCATCGGTCAGGGTTGGTGCGATACATACGGTAGTATTTTCTGGGTTCAGCAGCCAGGCACTGGCAGACAGAATCAACGATACAGGTGCACGGGTTCTGATAACTGCGGACTTCGGAACAAGGAGAGGGAAATTAATTCCACTAAAAAATATTGTTGACGATGCATTAAAAATCGCCCCTAACATAGAAAAGGTCATCCTGGTGAAGAGATTTGAAGAAAATGTCAACATCGAAAAAGGCCGTGACTTCCTCTATCACGAATTGCTTGAAAATGCTGAACGTTATGTAGACCCCGAACCCGTAGAATCAACACATCCTTTATATATACTTTACACATCGGGGACTACGGGAAAGCCGAAAGGAATTGTTCATTCAACAGGTGGGTATCTGGTATATAATTACGCAACATATAAATGGGTCTTTGATATATCTGACGAATCCGTCTACTGGTGTACTGCTGACGTAGGCTGGGTAACAGGACACTCAGCAGTGGTCTACGCCCCTCTTCTTCATGGTGCGACAATCGTCATTTACGAAGGTTCACCGGATTACCCGCGCCTGGACAGGTGGTGGGAAATAATAGAAAAGTACGTCGTAAGTATTTTTTATACCTCACCTACGGCTCTCAGGATGTTTATTCGATTCGGGGAAGAATGGATCAGGAAGCATGACCTGAGCAGTCTAAAAATACTGGGAAGTGTTGGGGAACCCATCAACCCTGAGGTCTGGGAATGGTATTACAAATATATAGGGAACGAGAGATGTCCCATTGTTGATACGTGGTGGCAGACGGAAACCGGGGGATTTATGATATCCCCTGCACCAGGCATAGAGCTCGTACCGCTTAAACCCGGCTCAGCCACACTCCCTTTGCCAGGTATTGAAGCAGATGTTGTAGATGATACAGGGAAACCTGTCCCCGCCGGAACAAAGGGATTTTTGGTAATAAAAAAGCCATGGCCGGGCATGATGATGGGGATTTATAAAGACCCGGACCGTTACAGGGAGACATACTGGTCAAAGTTTAAGGGTATGTATTATTCAGCCGACTATGCAATAAAAGATAACGAGGGCTATTTCTGGCTATTGGGAAGGGCTGATGAAATATTAAAAGTTGCAGGTCACAGGATAGGGACAGCAGAACTTGAGAGCTCTGTGGTTTCAACGCCTTTTTCTGCAGAAGCTGCTGTTGTGGGCAAGGAAGATCCGGTAAAAGGTGAGGTTATCGTCCTTTTTGTTATATTGAAAGAAGGGAACAAACCTGACGACAGCCTTAGAAAAAAGATCATCGAAACCATCCGGACACAGATAGGTCCTTTTGCTACACCAAAAGAGATCTATTTTGTTGAGAAACTGCCCAAGACCAGGTCTGGAAAAATCATGAGAAGGATACTGAAAGCCATTGTACAGAACAAACCGATTGGTGACATCACGACTTTGGAAGATGAAGCATCCGTCAGTGAAATCAAGGCAGCATATGAAGAATTCAAGGAAATAATGAAGAAATCCGCACAGGAGGATGCATGATGATAACGGCGCCGGTATTACTATCGATAATTTTCCATTGTATTATTAAAATCTCATAAGGATCTTTTATGAAATATAGCCATAAGACAAAGGCGCAGCTCATTCATGAAATAAAACAGCTTCGCAAAGAAATATCCGTCCTGAGAGTCTCTAAAAGAAAATTAAAGACCGATCAAAAGAAGTTCCAGAGACAACTTATTGAATACGAAAAATTATCAGCCCTTGGCAGGCTGACAGCAAACGTTGCACATGAAATCAGGAATCCGATTACTGTTATCGGAGGTTTTTCAGATAAAATTAAAGAGAGCCCTTCATTTGGAACGAACGAGCGGGAACTCATTGAGATCATTTCCCTTGAGGCCAAACGTCTTGAGGACATTCTCAGAGAAGTTCTCATTTTTTCAAATAAGCCTTTCTTCAAAAAAGAGAAATGTGACATCAATAGTATTATCATGGAATGCCTCGATTTTTATAAAGATATTTTTGATAAAAGGTCTGTAACGGCCAGGACAGAAATAAGTGATGTAGCCGATATCTATATAGATAAAAAACAGGTTAAAGAAGGGATCGGGAACCTTATATCAAATGCCGTCGACGCAATGCCTGACGGAGGATCATTAACGATCACTACACAAGAGAAATCCTTACGGGGGAAAAATTACGTAACCGTAAAAATAACAGACACCGGCACAGGCATTTCAGATAAGAACATGCTCATGATCTTTGAGCCTTTTTTCACGACAAAAGTTACGAAAAAAGAAACAGGACTCGGCCTTTCGATCACAAAAAAGATAGTCGAAGGGCATGGGGGGTTTATAAAAACAGACAGTAAAGTCGGGAAAGGAACTGTTTTTACACTCTACTTCCCGTACAGGGCTCAACCGTAACCATTTATCAATGCCCGTTTCTTGCCAAATTGGATAACCCATCTGCAGTGGTCACTTAACAAATAGGATATAAACACTCAACCATACAAGGCACCCTGAAAATGACAGAATTTTCTCGAACATATTTAACCTGCCGCTTTTCAGTATTGCATACAAGCTCAGTGGAGAGGTAAGAAAGCATGCAGTTATATAAACCCATTTTGGTAATGACTTTTTTTCAGGTGGCTTTAGAACTATCGAACAGAAAGGACATTCGACCTCCCCTTCTAAACGATGCCCGCACCTTGCACACCTCGTTATACCGAGGATATCGTCAATATTATCTTCGTCCATTAGGATAGTATACATCGCTTGCATGGTATTTTATGAACTTTTTAATTTAAAGATAGGCCCCCTGTTACAAGAGAATCATGTTTAATATTTGCATATTGTTATATTTTTTCTTATGCTTTATAAAAGGAGGATATTATGATTAAATTCCTCACGCTTGCTATTCTCTTGGTTATTGCTCTTTCCATGGCTTATGCAGAGACCCCCTCGCCAATGGTGATTCTTGAGAAGAAATGCTACACCTGTCACAATATAAATATCGTGCTCAAGGCTAAAAAGAGTAAAGATGAATGGGAACAGACGATTGACCGGATGATCGGCTACGGGGCAAAATTAGATAAAGAAGAAATTAAGATACTTATTGAATTCCTGACAAAAAAATAGATATATATATTTTATAATCAATAGATTATATTATTAATATAATGTTTTAGTTTAAATTATCATTATAATATACTGTATTACTTTCTTCTTAGCCTAAATACTTTTTTTCCCATTTCTGGACCCTTGCATATCCTTCATACAACCGCTCACGGTTTTTAAATTCAACAGAATGCAAAGGACTTCTCGAACCGTCTTTCCTTGATTTCATATCGGCATGTAGCATCTCATGGTATACAACAAATTCTACGAAATATTTCGGGACCGATCTCTGGTCTAATAACGTATTGATTCTTATCATGCCGGTGCTCTCATCATAGCTTCCGAGCGTTCTTTTCCCTTTGTACCACCGGCGGCCTTTCCTTCCCCATGTTATGGAAACTTTTATCCTCCCGTCGAAATATCTTATATTGATGAAATCGAAAATCTCTTTGAGATTATAGTGTCTCCCTTTCGCATTGATAGCACATGTCTTAACGCTCTTTCTGATACAGTCCCTATTTTCTCTTATAAATTTTCCTATTAATGAGGTCGTCCTTTTCCTTTTATTTATGAATAATGCTATTTCTTTAATTACATCATTGTCGGCATGGAGGAATATCCAGTGGAGTCTGACAAGAATCTCATGATTTTTCTTTTCCCTTATCGAGAGCACAGAGGCAGTATTATCTGTAATATTCAGGACTACTGTTTTACCGGTAGCGTTTTCAAGATAGTCACTGAGTGTTTCCCTGTTATGCTCAAAGTGTAGTTTTAATTGATACATCTATTCTAACAATAATTAATGAGAAGGCACCCCTCTCATCATGAATATCACAGAAGATATATTGTAGTCTATACCTGCTGAATGAACTGTACAGTCTGATACCTCACCTGCAAATACTCCGTTTGGAGTACCGGTATATGAAGAAGTAATGTTTATGGTGCATGAACTTTTTGGAGGGAATATTTGACCTCCGTCGGCAACAAACCTGAAAATTGCCGTTCTCCCCTTAGGGGTCTTTTCTCCTATATTGAGTTCCTTATCATGAAACATGCTGTCATTTATAGCCTTTCCGTCAGCATAATGTCTACCTGTACGTGTAGCATCAAGTGTCATTTCAATCCTCCTTGCGTTACTGAATTCTTCTCCCGGGAACTGGAATTGTATTTCGGCTCTCCTTGGATCCTTAAAGCGTGTTTCTGAAAAAAATCCCGTCTTTAAAACATACGTTTCTTTTATCCCGTCTTTCACAATGACAGCTTCACCTTCAGCACCTGCAGGAACCTCATCATTTAAAGGAGAAGCGGCCTCCTCTGCTCTCTGGGAAGGGGGAGCCTGTTCAGGGATTCTCACTGATGAATCCTTTTGAGACACATCTGCGGACTTTAATTCCCAATTTTCTTCATATACTTTCCATTGTCCTTCTTCTTTCAGTAGGTGGACAATGCCACGTATGGTGCTTCCATTGGCCACAGCGGACGCTGTAAGGGTGGCGGCATTGCCTTTTACATAGGTTCCCGTGACTGTTGCATGGGGAGGATAAAGAACTCTTACTAGTTTTAGCATCTGTTCTGCATTATCCCCTTCAAGCTCATGTGCCTTTTCCCTGGAAACAAGTTTTCTTAGAGAATCGATATCACCGGCTTGAATGGCTTTCCGGTATTCTTTATAGGCATTCTCGATATCGGTATTGTTTTGCGCCACTTTTGAAAATAATCCTGAAAAGAAGTCGCATCCGCATAAACCTGCCGCAAGCGAATAGACTAAAAAAAAGCTCATAATAAGTCCTATGGTCTTTTTCTGTATCATATCCAAAACTCCCTTTTAATTTTTATCATGTAGTAAACCTGTAAAATAATAATATATGTTTTTTCGTAACCTGTAAATGAGTCATGAGTGATTTATTAAAAGTCTCATATTTTAATTGTATAAACATTATTCAGAAACTCTACCTTATCCTCTTTATTAAAAAGGCGCATTATCCCTCACTTTGACATAGGGAAGCCAAGAGGGATTTTATAGACCAATGTATTTATTATTTTGAAGTGTAAGAGTCGTTTACAAATGATAGGGATTTTTAATCACTTATCATGTTCGACAAAAATCAGCTTGTCTGTTTCGAATCGAAGGCTTTTTGCTTTTTCAACAAGTCTATCAATTATGGACTTATCAAGATTTCTTTCCCGTGCAAGAATCCATAAATAAGACCTGTCAGGGCCGCATACCATTACATAAGAATAATTCTCATGGTCCAATGCAATCACGTTATAGCCTCCATAGAAAGGTCCAAAGAACGAAACCTTGAGAGAGCCGACAGTTTTTTCACCGATAAAATATGCTTTCCCTCGTGCTTCTTTCCACATATGCTTCTTTTTATCAAATCCCCTGTTCAGTACATCAATACCACCATCGTCTCTGAGCGTGTATGTTGCAGATATATTGTTCAATCCCCGCTCAAAGCTGTGATCCAAACGCGCAATCTCATACCATTTGCCGAGGTATCGGTTTACATCAAAGTTCTGGACCGGCTCTATCCCTTCCGGGACACCGACACATCCGGCTGTGAGAGCAAGCAATATGGAGATTAATACCCTATGAATCGTCTTCATTTTTCCATGATAATGATTTTTTATATTCTCCCATGAATGAGGAGTAATATCAACAGTCAGTAAAGATCATTGTTAAGGCGAAGCACATGGCTATATAAATCAGAGGCAATGTTGGGGATAAAGCCGCTCGAATATGATATCCCACCCTAAACGTATACGGTAACCGCGTTACCGTAGGTTGGGTTGAATTAAGTCAACTTCACTCCCGGTTTTACAATCAATTTTAGTTTTCGGGTTAAAATATATACTCATGGAAAAATATTTCATTGGTGACAGCAAAGAAATACTAAAAATCCCTCCTTTCAGGGATGCACATATACATTTTACCCTCGATGGGAAAGCAGCCTCTGATGAGCAGCTCATATCAATTAAGAACGCATACGAGGGGCATGGGATTCTCCAGTAATTGATATGGGACACAAAACAGGCGTCGGGTTGAAGGCAAGGAAGATATTTGAGGGTCAAATTGACATTAAATCTGCCGGTTTCGCCATTTATAAGAAGAAGTCCCACGGATCTTTCCTTGGAATAGGGATTACTGACAAATCAGAGATTAAAGGTGTTATTAAGAACATAGCTGATTCAGGCGCAGACTTTATAAAAGTCGTAGCCTCGGGAATTGTATGTCAAAGAGGCGGTGGACTCTCTACGACTGCCGGTTTTTCCATTGAAGAGATGAGCATTGTTGCAAATGAAGCAAGGGAAAGAAATCTGGATTTTACCTGTTATGCGAATGCTGACATTTTTATAAAGAATGCTATAAATGCAGGTACTTCTTCCATCGAACACGGTTTCTATGTCTCAAACGAAACACTTCACATGATGAAAGAGTACGGGGTTTCATGGACTCCCACCGTCATCCCATTACAAACTATAAAAGACCAGCTCGAATCTCCGGAGGTAAAGTATATAGAAGACCTTACAGAACAACATCTTGCGTCAATCAATTATGCTGCGACTATCGGAGTGAGACTCAACGTTGGCACAGACAGCGGTTCAAGGGCTGTTGAACATGGCAAGTCGTTTTTTGATGAGCTACAGTGGTTCCATCAGGCAGGACTTTCCCTTGAACAGATAATCGGCGCTGCCTGCGTTTGCGATGAAGAGATCGGAAAAGGAAATTATTTAATCGTGAAAAAGGATTTTATTATGATAAGGGAAATAGTAGCTGCTTACCATAAGGATAAAATTATTGAATAATTTTATACACAAAACAAGTTACAAGAGACAAATCCATCACATTAATTGTCATTGCGCCTCCCTGAATACCCGGGATACGCAATGAAAAAATTCAAAAAACCTGGAATCGGACCTTTAATTAATGGATTTTGGGAAACTAAATACAATATAATTTTCCCTTTATTTTATCAGGAAACCTTTAATTCCTTTTTCAACCATTCCTTGAGTTCGCCTTCGAGCGCATATACGCCCTTCAATTCACATACCGGCCTTTCAAATTGCTTTGGAAGTTCGAATCTTGCGAGGTCAATAGCTTCCTGGGAATTCCTTTTAATAAGATAGATATAATAAGGCCTTTCCCAGCAATTGACTACAAAATAGGTCGAATAATCGTTCTTGGACTGTATAGTTACCTTTTTGCCCCCATATAGTCCGGAAATATTCCCCCATTCCAGATAGAGACGCACAGCCATTTCTGGTGTCATATCCCAGTCGATGTTATTAACAATCTCTCTTTCTTTTTTTAGTTCTTCGAGCGTAAACATACTGTATATCCTTTCATGATATTTTTTTAGATATGGGTCCGGTTTTTTAATATTTTTTAATACGTTATTATAAGATTCCCCTGTTCTCATCTAACCCCTTGTTCTTTATATCCCGAGCCCTCCTCTACAAACATCGATTTGGAAGCTCCGCACATGGGACATACCCAATCATCCGGTATGTCCTCAAATAGCGTCCCGGGTTTTATCCCGGAATCGGGGTCACCCTGTTCAGGATCGTAAATATATCCGCACGCTGTACAAACATATTTTTTCATTTCATGCCTCCTTTTATTTATATTTTACGTGTGCCGCACAGCATAAGCAGAGTAAAGTCTATATTTATAAATAATATAATATATTTATAATATTAAGCAATATTTTTATATTTTATTTCAATATTTTTGAATACAGAATTGTCATGTGATTATGGATCAGGGGTCGATACAGATGAGCCTGTATATAGAAAACGCTTGAAAAATATGTTTTATTCTTTTAAACAGGCTTTTTATCCGATAAACATGTTACCGGTTGCAAGGCATTCACACAATTTGCTGTAAACAGCATAAATCTGTCTGTGAGAGGGGTCTTTCCCTAATGATTTTATAATACGCCTTGAGAGAGTACCTCTTTCCACAATGACATTTAGAGCTTTATGAAATTCAGCAAATTGATAATCTTTATTATTTTTAAAAACCTCCCGGATAAGGTATCGCCAAATCTCAGATGCCTTGGAATGTTTTTCTTTTATGCCGAAGACCTGTAGATAGTCTGGCGTCTCTATATCAGCTTCTTCCCCGAATTGAACGGTTTTTTCAAAAATTTTTCTAAGAGGCTTCACGTCCCAGGATTTTTGTTTCTCATAACTGATCCATAGCTCATCTACAAGCAATTCCAGGACTTTTATGATAACCCACGATATCGCAAGGTCTGCCAGAGGACATTCCTGCATATCTGCAATCCGTATTTCCATTGCACTCCTTTTAAATCTCGGGACTGCGCCCCTTGAATTTAGCCATTCATGTTGAAGAATCCCTTTTTTATCATACCTTGAAATATCCCTGTAAATTTTTCCTAAGACTTCCTCCTTGTATTTATTTTTTGAATATATCGCTTCCGGGATAATCATGCCTGTAACCGACGGGACTTTATTTTGATTAACCTTATAGAAAGAAAGTCTGGTGTCAATAATCCCTGTAAACTTTCCCTCAGCTATTGGACTACTTGCTGCCAGGGCGGGGATGAGTGGGAGAAGGAGCCTTACTGCTGCATGGAGCCTCCCGAATTCTTCATCTCCGCTGAATGAAATGTTGATCTGCACGCTCTGGATATTGGCCCAACCGTGTCTCTTGCAATCGAATATCCTGTTATATGTCTCATAGATATGCTTATTCCTGTGATTCCAGAGGCTTGTCTCTCTTGAAGGATCCATCCACGGGTGCATACCTGTAGGCATGAGGCGTCCTCCCATGGGTTCAAGCATGTGGTCGATAATCGCTACCTGGCCGTTAAATGCCTTTAAAATACCTTTAAAATCATGGGCCGGCTTATTATTTTTCAATTCCAGCACATGACGTACAAATTCATTCGACCATCCGCATATGCCGTTATCAAATTCATTGGTGTATTTCCCGGCTGCCTTGCGGAGTAATTCGTCTGAGATGGGAAGAATATCAAGAGAAGATTGATCAACAATCATGTACTCGAGTTCAATACCAAAGCCCTCGAAAAGCGATAAGGCAGAATGCTTTTTCAATAATAGTATCCCCGTTCCTTATGCTGTTCGATCCTCTTCAAAATAACCCTCATTATTCTCATGTATAGTTCATCTTTCAAAACCATGTCTTCGACGCCTGCATCAATATTTGGATTGTCGTTTATTTCTATTACATAAAAGGTCTTGCCGACTTGTTTAATATCAACGCCGTAAAAACCGTCACCTATAAGATTTGCAGCCCGGAGAGCCGCCCTTATCAGGCCGGTTGGGGCATGTTCAACCGGCAAGGTCTCATGGACTCCATCCTCAGTCTTTATGCCGTTTATGTCCCTTTTGATTATTTGCCAATGTTTCTCCGCCATATAATACTTGCATGCAAAGAGTGGCTGACGGTCAAATATTCCTATACGCCAGTCAAAAGGTGTCGCAATAAACTCCTGTGCTATTATCAAATCTGAGCGTTCGAGCATCCTGTCTATATGAGCCCTGATATCCCCTTCTTTTTCCACCCTTACTACCCCTTGTGAAAAAGAGCTGTCGGGACGTTTCAGTATGCAGGGGAATCCCAGCATTGAAGGTATGGCATTCCTGTTACTCCTGTTCACAATGACGGTCTTCGGAGTCAATATCTTGTGTCTTTCGAGCAGTTCAGCCAGGAATACCTTGTTGGTACATTTCAGTATCGAGTCAGGATCGTCAACAACAACAATCCCTTCTGCCAGTGCCTTGCGGGCAAATCTGTACGTATGATTCGTCACACTTGTTGTCTCCCTGATAAAAAGCGAATCAAACTCGGCCAGCCTCCCGTAATCATCTTTCTCTATCAATTCCGGAGAAAGACCCAGTGTTTCTGCGGCCTTTACAAAATGCTTCAACGCCCTTTGATTGGAAGGCGGCTCCTTTTCCTGGGGATTATACAGGATGGCTAAATCATACCTTGAAGTTGCGCGTTTTCGTATATAAGGATGTCTTTTAACAAAAAAATCGTGAGCTACCTGCATGATGAACGAACGGTGCTCTTCAGGTATATCGTTTACTGCGACGGGTCTTATGTTATGCAGCTGCCATCTGCCGCTTTTTTCATTTAATAGAAAATGAGCCCTGAGAAAAGGAGCTTCAAAAACTTTAAACAGATAGTTGCTCAGTCGGTCGTATCGCTTGGCCAGGTTTTTCCCAAAATATATACTGAGTACGAATTCTTTTGATTGCAGGGGAGCGAGACTCCGCTGTATTATCTCTTCCAGGTCCTCAGACTCTACCCTTACAATTGTCTGTGATTTTAAATCCTGGATAGTGATTATGTTCGGTATCGGTTTATGCCCGCGCGCTGACGCAAGAAGGGAGACATAGTAACCGACACTCTGGTAGCGGTATGACCGGCACAGATTAAAAACTTTTGCACTGCGCATCTCTGCATACTTTGAATCGGTGAGATATGTTCTGGCAGCAACCATTTCTACATCCTTGAATTGCAGTGGTAAATCTCTTGGGTCATCAACGATTACAAGCGTGGGCATTCACTCGTTCCTTTACCCAGAAAACCAATTGATTATTGAACCGGAGGCAAAATTGCCCCCGGTAAATGCATGTTTCCGGTTACTAAATCTTGTTTGGCCATATAATGAGAAAATTCGCGTCATATGTAATAACCCCTAATAGTATGGAACATACAACACGGTCTATCGAAATTATGTAGTTATGACTTTCTGAAAAGGGGTTCTGCTTGAAAGGGTCCGCTACCGTAACCGTTCTCTCTTCTTTATTATATCCGCATAGTACGACAAAATGACCGGTTGGCTCTCCCCTTAAATCGTCCTCTTCACCGTCATATCCGACTTCCCTGGTACTCCGATAGAGATAGGTTGAACTGAGTCCCGTAATGATCGGAATTGATCGTTTCAGATATTTTCTTATCAAAGCCGCGGTCAGGTCTTCCAACCTCAACCGTCCTCCGAGTTCAATAAAATCCATATAACCCTTTGATGCTGTTCTGAGTTTTGGATCTCTTTTTTCCTTCATCTGCAACAAAAGTCTTTCGCTGATATAAAACCTGTCTTTGTCTAACCATGTAGGATCGAAAACATTCAGGTTATAGGTGTATATCAGAGCAGAGTATCCACGACGGAGCGCGTGGCATGCGAGAAAAACAGCAAGCGTGCCACCGCTTTCAAGATGTGTTACCTCATTGACAACCTTATCGAGTGCGATAGTATCTCCGTAGTAATTATATACTGCGTGTAAACACGCAGGACCGCAGGTAGTCTCTGTGGGTTGGGAACGTATCGTAAAGTCAAGCTTTTTCTGCATGTTCCTTCACCTCATATAAGGTTCTCCCGGTTTGCCCGTGTATAATGGGAACCGTCAAATTCTAATTCCTTTCCCTTTTAAAAATCTCTCTTCCCTAAAGGGTACATGGCCTTAGCGCAGAGGGCACACAGGTATTGCATGTTAAATTTTATCTTACTATTTTTTAGTCTCATGAATAAACAGATTTTCTTCATCGCTCTTTACTAATCCGCCTTTTCCTCACCCAGGAGGTTCGCAGAGGAAAACGGGGAAACCAGGGCGAAAAAAAAAGAGGGGAATATTGGAATCCCCCTTTCTTGATATCCTGTTGTAATAGTTCCTTTTACCAAAGGGGTATAAAGTGGCATTACGAATTTCCAGATATCTTTACAAATCTTTGATTCATGCACCGTAGAATATACCTACTATCGCACCTGTCATGCAGGTAGCTAACGTTCCCGATACAATGGATTTCATGCCAAGGGAGACGATCTCGTCTCTCCGTTCAGGAACCATACTCCCGAGTCCCCCGATCATAATTCCAAGGCTGCCGAAATTGGCAAATCCACAAAGAGCATAGGTCATGATCAACCTGCTTCTCGTGCTCAAAGCATTTTCCGGTAGTTGAGCAAGGTCCAGATATGCCAACAGCTCATTCAAAATGGTCTTTGTTCCCATGAGAGATCCTGCCGTCTGTGCTTCATGCCAGGGTATGCCCATAAGCCATACAAGGGGAGACATGATATACCCGAAAAGCCTCTGCAAGGTTATGGTGCTCCCACCCATGTCAGGGAGAAGACCCAGGACAATATTTACAAGAGATACAAGTGAAACGAGTACAACAAGCATCGCCGCGATATTGAGAAGGAGCTTCAAGCCTTCTGTTGTTCCATTTGTAATTGCATCCATTGAACTTGCTGCTTTTCGGGGAAGCACGAGCTTACCGGAAGTAAATACACTGACCTCCGGGATCATCAAACGTGAAACTGTTATTGCAGCAGGTGCGCTTATTATAGATGCGATGAGGATATGGCCCATCGCATCGGGGATAACATTCCTGAGGACACTGGCGTAGAGAACCATGACTGTCCCTGCTACTGTTGCCATCCCGCATGTCATGACCGAGAATAGCTCACTTCTCGTCATTTCCTTCAGATAAGGTCTTATAAAAAGCGGAGATTCTATCATACCAACGAATATATTCGCTGCAGCTCCTAGCCCAAGTGCTCCTCCTATATTCAGGGATTTCTCCAAAACAATAGAAAAGGCCCTGACTATTACCGGAAGGATGCGCCAGTAAAACAAAAGGGCTGAAAGTGCACTTACAACCAGTACTAGAGGAAGTGCTTGAAGGGCAAGTATAAAACTTGCACCGGGATAACTTTCTTCAAAAGGGAGCTTTCCTCCCCCTATGTAGCCAAAGACAAACGAGGTGCCTGCCCTCGTAGCCTGTTCAAGCGCCATAACGGCCTTATTCAATATGAGGAAAATATTTTTCGAGAAAGGGACCATCAGTAACAGCGCTGCTATAGAACACTGGACAAGTATGCCTGTGAGCGCACCCTTCAAGTTTACCTTCCTTCTGTTTTCACTGAGGGCCCATGCAAATGCGGCGATAACAAACAATCCTATGAAACTTTGGATCCTCATGCACTAATCAGTATCATTCATGCGTTTCAGGGGGGGATATTGTATTAAACCCTTATTTTTACCAGATACACTCAGGAGGTCTTTTCGATGATATTTTATGTTGAAGTTCCTGTAGTTCTCTTTCAAGCTTTTCGATATCTTCCTGAGTTGCCTTTGGGTCTCGAATAGCTTCATAGTAAGTAAATCTCTTGCCGTGCAATTCTTTTCTCATCTCAGCAGTTTCATCGAGAAACCTCTGGCACGTCTCACTCTGTTGCATAATCCTTTGTCTTCTTTCGTAATCGTAACGGTCTCCGTTCATACCTGGGACAGTACCGTAACCTATACTGTCCATCATGCCTTGACCACCGCTTATTCCCTGCCTCTTGCCATAATCTATTTGTGGTCCGAAATATTTCCCGCAATACGGACAGTAGTACCATCCCGACGTCTTTCCCTGCTCCTGGGCAAAGGCACCTGTTGCGATAATGAAAAAAACCATTATGACCATTATGCTCAAACCATATCTCTTCATTTAAGACCTCCTTAAGGTACTACAGGTATCATATGAAACCGAAATATTTTAGTCCATCTTTTATAAAGATAATACAAAAGAGCAACAAAATGAAGCCCAGTAACCGGGTGACTACAACATATGCAGTACTCTTTAAGAAAGCTTTTGACCTTTCTACAACAAGTGCAACAATCATCTTTGACCCTACGAGAAAAGAATAAAATCCCATGATGAAAAAGAAAGGGGCCAGGGTACTTGTTCTATATCCTTTTAGTACAATTGGCGCACCGACTGCTATCCAGAAAAGATACGGATGGGGGCTCAAAAAGTTCGTTATGATGCCTTTTTTCAAAGATCTTACCCTTGCCTCCTGAAGATTGACATCGATTCTTTTCACCGTTATGTTTTCGAATGCCAGATATCCTATGAATACTGCCCCGCAGAACGATATTATGCCTAACACATAATGAAAATCGGAGAGTCTGGAAAGGATGAATATTGACAACAATACAATAGGTATATCGGTTATGAGTGGTGCACTTGCCACACGGATGCCTTCTTTCCTGTTATGTATTACAGTTTCGGCAATGACCAGTGTCAATAAAGGACCCGGTGCCAGCCCTGCCACGAAACCGAACAAAATTCCGGAAAATAAAAAAGGAAGAGATTCGACCATGAATGACTCTATCGTATAATTACGTAAATAAACAATGTCCCTTTAATATATTTAACCACGCTTATCAAGAGGGTTATACACCTTCACAAAGACAGCGATGGAAGCATTGTGGTAGCTTATGATAATCTGTGTCAACTGTTTTCTTACACGCTCTCCAATGTCCTTAGAAGGGCCTCGGCCTTTTTGAGTGTTTCATGGTATTCCCTCTCAGGGTCTGAATCAGCAACAATGCCTGCACCTACCTGAACATATGCCCTTCCATCTTTTATGACAAATGTCCTTATGATTATATTCAAATCCAAATTACCCGAGAAACTTATGTATCCGATCGAACCTGTGTAAGGCCCCCTCCTCACCGGTTCCAGTTCATCGATAATTTCCATGCATCTTACTTTGGGAACTCCCGTTATGGTCCCCCCGGGGAAAGTAGCCTTTATCACATCAAAACAATCTTTCCCGCGAGCGAGATCTCCTCGGATATTTGATACAATATGCATAACATGGGAGCAGTTCTCCGTTATCATCAATTCATCAACAATGACAGAACCGTAGTAAGATACCTTGCCGATGTCATTCCGCTCGAGATCGATCAGCATTATATGCTCTGCCCTTTCCTTCTCATTTAAAAGCAGCTCTATGCGCATCAGTTCATCTTCCCTCTTATCCATTCCCCTTGGCCTGGTACCGGCTATAGGCCTCGTCTCAATAACCCCATTTTTTACCCTGATCAATCTTTCCGGTGATGAGCTGACTATCTGATAATCTCCGAAATCGATAAATGCTGCAAAGGGTGAAGGATTTATTGAACTTAACTTCTTGTAAAGGCCCCATGGGCTCTTATCGCCTATATATGATGAAACTCTCTGCGAGAGATTAGCTTGAAATATATCGCCGTCAGCTATGTAATCCTTTGCTCTCTTTACCATATCCATGTAAACGTTCTTTTTCATCTCATATACAATATCTATATTCCCGCCCTGTTTTGAGAGTTCAATATTGGCATTCCTATTTTTACTTTCAAAATTCACGATATTGTCATGCGTTTTCTTTTGTATTTTTTTAATTTCATATGCTGCCTCATCATATTTTTCATGCCAGGAGACTCTATCTTTCCCCAGGGATTCCATTACCCCCGGACAAACAATAATCCATGCTTTCTTACGGAAATGGTCAAGAGCAACCATTCTATCGATGATAAAAAAATGTGCATCGGGGAGGTAAAGATCATCAAGGGCATTCTGAGGTAACTTTTCGAAATATTGAACAAAATCGTAACTCAAAATACCTACAAGACCTCCCTGAAAAGGAGGAAGGGTCCTGTGAGGACTTTGTTTATAGGATGTTATGAGTTCTTTTATCATGATATGGGGTCTCTTTGACACCACCCCCAGCTGCTGCACAGGTATTATCTTTAAATCTCCCCTCCTTCCCTGTTTCAAAACAGAAGAAGGCTCACGACTCACAAACAATTTTTGATAGCTCTCTTTGTAAATGTTTTCCCGGTAAACCTCCACTTCCGTATATCCATTCTTTATTTTTAATGCCAGACACGTATCAAACCCTATAAAAGAGTACCTCGCTATTTTTTCCGGCCCTTTGATGCTTTCAAGGAGAAAGGTGTTCAATGATCTGAATACTTCATACAAAGATTGCGGCGATTGAAATGGTATCTCTTCATAAAGAGGGACTGTCCTTCCCTCTCTCACGAGTTCAAGGAATTCTTTTTTCGATGGGACGATCATTGTATGTAATATAGCCTGAAAATCTTCCCTTTGGCAAAATTTCCGTACCCGTATTGACCGGAACAGAGGGTAAGGGGTTCAAGGACATTTTATCAGGCTGCCAGGATCTCAAGAGTGATTAACTCGGCAGCCTTGAGGGGGTCATCCTGCTGGAGTATACCCCTCCCCATAACAATATAGTCAGACCCGGCCTTTACTGCCTCTTTGGGCGTTGCAGTCCGCTTCTGATCATCAGGAGGGGTCCACGATGGTCGGATACCCGGTGTTACGATGATAAAATCCTTTCCGAAGTGATTACGGATCATCGATGCTTCTTTTGCTGATGCTATAACTCCGTCGAGACCTGCCTCAAAGGCAAGGCTTGAAAGATTTCGTACATGTGCATTGAGGCTGTAATGCACGCCTATTTCTTTCTTGAGAACCTCTTTTGACAGGCTGGTCAGTACAGTAACACCTAGAATTTTCGGCCTTTTGATATTCTCCTTTATACATACGTCGATGACGCTGTCCCTGCATTTCTTCATCATCTCAAGTCCGCCTGACGTATGTATATTGAACATATATAGACCCATTTTCGCAGCTACAAGAGCCGCCTTTGTAACGGTGTTAGGGATATCATGGAATTTCAAATCTAAAAAGACCCTCTTCCCTTTGCTATTGATATCCTCTACGATTTTCGGTCCTGCTGCTATAAAAAGTTCAAGTCCTACTTTGAAAATTTTAATATAATCCTGAAACATGTCAACAAGTTTAAGTGCATGAGAGTAGTCCTGAACATCCAGTGCAAGGATTAATTTATCTTCTGCTGATATTCTCTCTCTTTTCATTTCAACGGTCTCAGCATATTAAATCTTTGCCAAAGTAATCCCTTCTTGTGCCTGGTATTTGCCTGTCTTATCAGCATATGACCTTTTGCAAATTTCAGAACTTTCAAGAAATATTACCTGCGCTATGCCTTCGTTTGCATATATTCTTGCGGGGAGCGGAGCAGTGTTTGATATGGCTATGGTCACATAGCCTTCCCATTCCGGTTCTAGGGGAGTAATATTAACAATGACGCCGCAACGTGCATACGTTGACTTGCCAAAACAGACAACAAGAACCTCTCTCGGTATTCTGAAATATTCAACAGAACGACCAAGGACAAAGGAATTCGGCGGTACCGTGCATTTCTTGCCCCTGAAATTAACAAAATTACCAGGATCGAATTCTTTTGGATCAATTATTGTTCCTTTTGCATGTGCAAAAATTTTGAATTCGTCAGCAATCCTCATGTCATATCCGTATGAACCTATACCGGAAGAAATAACGCCTTTCCTAACCTGATTTTTACGAAACGGCTCTATCATGCCATTTTTTGCCATCTTTATAATCCAGTGATCATTCTTCACCATCCTCTTATACCTCTTTCCGACTGCTCTTTCGTAGAGAAGCTTACCACAGGAGAATGATGCATGACAAGCATATGAATCAAAGATATTTTTCCAGGCTGGTTAGGCTTTCTTAGGGAAGCACATAGTGCAAAGGCAGCTGCTTGATATCCACAGGCAGATCAAGCGTAATAACAAATAAAAATCAACTTGACCAAATTTATGAACATACTTTAGTCAGTCTTCCTTTTTGTCCTCTAAACCGAAAAACTGGTCGAAGAGCTTCAGTGTGTCCAAAGCATCTTTTTCCAGAATCTTCTGGATCGCAAACCCGGCATGTACCAGGACGTAATCACCTATATTTACTTCATCTTCAAGGAGCATGAGGCTAATCTCCCTCTGTGCACCGTACACATCAATGGTTGCCATGGAATCTTTCACTTCTATTATCTTCGATGGTATCGCAAGGCACATATTCCTTCTCTTTTCCTCGTTTATATTATTTTATCAATTTTATATCTATTATTACATGATTATCTTCCTGCGTTTTACATCCCCCCTCCTACGTTTACATTGACTAACGCTTTATTTTTTTGTTAAATTAATCAATTATTCTTTAGGAGCTCTTATGCCAATGAAAAAAATAAAAACAGTTACCAAGGGAAAAACAAGAAAAAAAACTGTCGCTAAGAAAACTGTTACAAAGAAAAAGATCTCTAGAAAATCCTCAAAGGTAGCCAAGAAACCTGCTACAGTTATTAAGAAGAAAAAACATCCATCTCAAAAACAAGCGAGTGCTTCTAAGAAAGTAAAGCAAACAGATACAAAACGCATGTCTTCACGGGATAAAAAGATTCTGGAAATAAGAAAAAAGCTCATTGAAAGAAGAGAAACGCTTCTTACTGAGGCAGGTGAAGCACTTAATGAGCTCCCCGGCCAGACTGTCTTCCCCGATCTGGGCGACCAGGCAACTGCTGAAATAGACAGGAACTTCATGCTAAGGTTGCGTGGCAGGGAACGCAAGCTCCTGAAAAAGATCGATGATGCCATTGATAGAATCGACCAGGGAACATTCGGCATATGTGATAAATGCGGCGAGGAGATAAATATAAAGAGGCTTGAAGCAAGACCCGTTACGACAATGTGCATAGACTGTAAAACACAACAGGAAGAAGAAGAAAAGCTCACAGAGGGATAGCCCTGAAATTTTTTTCTATACCTTAAGCCCGTATATGTCCCTTAATGCATCTCCTGCCGTGTTGAAGCAAAATGCTGTCAGTGCGATCATAAGGCCCGGAAAGAATACCATCCAGGGCGAGGAAACAATATAAGCTCTGTTGGCGCTTATCATGGAACCCCATGTCGCTGTTGGCGGCTGGGCACCTAATCCAAGAAAACTCAGAGCAGCCTCCGTAAGTATGTAACCGCTGAGCTTCATCCCCATCATAACGATAAGAAGAGGCACGCACTGTGGCATGAGATGCCTCGTGATTATCCGAAATGTACCACAGCCAATAACCCGAGCTGCTTCTATAAAAAGTTCTCCCCTGAGTGACAAAACATGTCCCCTGACGAGGCGGGCAAACGGTGCCCATCCAACAGCAGCAATCGCAATCATGACCGTATACATGCTCGGAGGAAGTATCACTGATATCCCTATCGCAAGGAGGAGTGCCGGAAAAGACAATATCAGATCGACAATAGCCATAAAAACAGTGTCGGTCTTACCACCAATGTACCCTGAAACAAGACCCACAAAAAGTCCTATGCACATAGATACAAATGCTGCTGTTACAGATACCCCGATTGAAATCCTCCCCCCATACAGTATCCTGGAAAGGATATCCCTCCCTTTTGTATCAGTCCCCATCGGATGCTCCATGCTCGGAGGCCTTTTCAGGGCATCCATGTCGATTCTGTTGGGATCATATCCGGATAGAAGTGGTGCACAAAGGGAGCTCAAGGCAATACAGGCTACGATGATTATGGAGATCTTACCTGCTATGTTCATTGAATTTTACCCTCGGGTCAATATATTGATACATAACGTCTACAATTGCATTAACAAGGACAAAAACGACAGTGCCTAGAACGACACAGCCCATTATTACAGGATAGTCTCTCTTCATGATTCCTTCCATGGTAAATCTTCCAATGCCGTCCCAGCCAAATATAGTCTCTGTAAGGACTGCTCCGTTGAGATAACTGCCGAAGTCCAGACCAATTACAGTTATGATCGGAATAAGTGCATTTTTAAGCACATGTACACAGGTAATTCTCATTGCTTTCAGCCCCTTTGCCTTAGCTGTCGCAATGAACGGTGAAGTAAGGATCTCTATCACAGATGTTCTCGTAACCCTTGAAATTGTTGCCATTGCAGGAAGGGACAGAGTCAGTGCTGGCAACACGAGGAATCTCATATCTCCGGTACCTGAGGGAGGAAAGAGTTTCATTTTAAGACTAAAAAAAAGCATGATCAGGAGTCCACTCCAGAAAACAGGGAGACTTAATCCGGTCACAGATATTAACGATACAACCCGGTCAATAAGAGAGTCCTTTTTATATGCCGAGATAAAACCGAACAGAAGACCCGGGGGGAGTGCAAAAACCATGGCGCATAAGGCAAGCAGCAGTGTATTTGGTAATTTTACGATAAGGTCGTCAAATACCTTTCTATGTGTGTAGTACGAACGGCCGAATTCACCGTTCAGGAGCAATCTGATATAACCAAGATACTGCCTTATTACTCCTTTATTTACTCCCAGGTCATCTCTTATTTGTTCTATTACTTCAGGCTGAGCCCTCTCCCCGACGAGACCCAAGACAGGGTCACCCGGGATAGCCTTAAGGAGCAAGAAGGAAAGGAATGTGACACCGAGGAGGAGGGGAATAAGCAGAATCAATTTTTTTATGATATATTTTTTAACGATATCAGCACCTTTAGTATAATACAGGTGTTTTCATGTATCCTGCACAACGATATCATGTCACAGTGATATTTCCGTTCCTTTATCCATATGATAAAAAGGATAAGTTTTATAGTTCTTTATGCCGGGCTGACGGATCGTGTAGTCTGTCCTGTGCCACAGAAATACCCATGGCGCATCTGAAACAATTTCTTCTTCAGCCTCCCTATAAGCAATGTTTCTCCTGTCTTCATCAAGTGTCTTCTGGCCGGTCTCTATCAATAAATCTACCTTGCTGTTGTTGTATCGTACCCTGTTCCCGGCAGGTCCGTAATTTTCTGAATGAAAGAGGGGAAAAAGAAAATTCTCAGGGTCGGGATAATCAGCCCACCAGCTTAAATAAAACATATCCGGCTCCCCCCTGTCGATTGCCTCTATAAAGGCACTCCATTCAAGTCGTTTTATATTCACGCCTATCCCGACGTCTTTTAAGTAGGACTGTATCACCTCTGCGATATCAATGACCTCCTGGTCCGCAGTTACGAAAAAATCTACGTTCAAATCTTTGATACCCTGTTCTTTTATAATTTCGACAGACTTCTTTGGATCATATGTATAGATATCCTTCAGAGCCCACTTTCTCATGACATCCGGCACAGGGCCAGATGCTGGTCTTCCTCGCCTTTCATAGATCGTGTCAAGTATCTTATCCCTCTCGATGGCATAATTCACTGCCTTCCTCATGTTCTGATTGTTAAAAGGATGTTTTGAACAGTTGAGACCGAGGTAATACGTATTCAAACCTCTCAGAGATGATATCATGTTATATCTCCCGGAGTCGTGCTTATATCGTGCATACTCTGATGCAGGTATGGTAAGTACGTCTAGATTTCCTACCTCGAACTCCGTTACCGCTGTCAGGTCCTCTGGAATTATCCTATATACAATTCCCATTACGTTCGCAGGACCGTCAAAATAATCTTCTCTCCTTTCCAGCTGTATCTCCTGGTTGTGTATCCACTCTTTCAGAACAAACGGACCTGTACCAACAGGGTGGCTTGAAAAATCATGCCCCCATTTTGCTACTTCTTCCATCGGGACAATATACGCAGCTGTCATGGTTAAGGTGCTGAGGAAAGGAGCATATGGTTCTTTGAGAGTTATTTCCAGCGTGTAATCGTCTATAACTTTTATCCCTTCCAAATCGGAAGTCTTTCCATGCATAAAGTCATATGCACCCCGAATCTTCCCCATCACCCATGTATGGGGAGACTTTGTACGGGGGTCGAGTATCCTTTTAAACGAATACTTAACATCGTGGGCATTAACCTCTTGATTGTTCGAAAATAAAACACCCTTTCTTATATGGAAGGTATATATAAGGGCATCCGGCGATACGTTCCAATTCTCTGCGATATCTGGTTGGATACTCAGGTTATCACCAATCTTAACGAGGCCATTGAATATTTTGGCAGATATTGTCCCGCCTGTTACATCAACAACGCGTGCCGGGTCAAGGGTGGTCGGATTTGCGTTAATCCTGTAATAGACATGGCCCTCAAGGCGATTATGCGGCGTGCACCCAAAAAGGACAAGTACCGCATAAATGACAATAAACAAAGTGCGGAATATCACTGTATATCAGAACCTTAAAAATGCCCCTATCTTTCCCGCGCCTTTCAATTTCTTATTTTCATCCAATACCTCAATAACAGCTCCCTGTTCTACAGCCTTTTGTGCCAAAAGATCAACGATATAATTTACCTTCTTGGTCTTCCCTTTGCAGTAGGGACAGTTGGTTACTGTTTGAACAGTAAGAAATCCGCAATTTTCACAGGTCAGCCCGGATTTTTTAAAATCCTTTAGAAAAAGTAACTTCATTATCCTTCCTTCCTGCAATGCATGCAGCACATCTTCTATCCCTATGACAGCATTTTCATTCTTCATGGCCCTTGTGATCAGGTCTTCTACTGTCTTTTCATCATAATTTCTTTCATATGCCCGGAGTACCGGTTCTGCCCTCTTAAGAATCTCGTTACTGTTCGCAAACATCTCGGCATGGAATGTACCTATAACCTTATCCGATAATTTCTGCGGGAGCATTCCCCGTGCCTTCGTAATTGCCTCTTCCGAGCCCCCCAGTATTAGGCGGCCGACATATTCCCTGGATAATAATAATTCCAATTGCTTTATGACATCCTTTAAATGGATTTCAACCTTGTGATCAATATGCCTTTCATAGCTTTTTTCCGAAAGGGAATACCAGCCGCCCTTTTTATGTTTACCGGGTATACCGGCGGTATGGACCTCCGTATATTCTTCTATTTCACCCAGGTGGATAATGAATAAACGGGCAGAATCTTTTCCTACAAGGAGTATCGCATATCTCTGATAATTATCAAGGATGTCAAGGAGAGGTTTTATGTATGGGGTATTGTCAACGATAATCTCATTCTTTATCGGGATTGAAAGGTGAAATTCCTTCCAGAATTCCTTTTCCTGAGAGCTCAGAATGGCAAGCCCTTTCTTAAACATCCTTTTATTCGCAAGAATATACGCATCGATCTTTTTCAAATCTCCCTGAATTCTTTTTGTTACAGTTTTGTCTAATTGTTCGGTTGTCCTTTTTAACATGTTTTTTACATGGATGACATAATTATTCTTAGCGTTCGTCACCGGGTTTGTGTTCAGGTAGAGACTGACAAAATAAGCATCTCCGGTATCCGTCTTTGCTATCTCCTTAAGTTCCTCTCTATTCAGCATGTTCTCCTCCTTCTATATGTCTGAATATCTCAAAGACAGAAACAAAAATAGCCAATACCAAGGGACCCATAATAAATCCTATCAGACCAAAAAGTTTGATCCCCCCCAGGACGCTGAAAAAAATAATAAGGGTAGGCATCTTTGTCCTTCCGCTGATAATTATCGGCTTAAGTATATTGTCAACCATGCTTATGACTAATGCTCCGAATAAAAACAAAATGGCACCTTTTGCATAACTCCCCTGAAAAAATAGATACCCTGAAAGAGGTCCCCATATGGAAAATGCGCCGAGAAAAGGCAGGAAAGACATAACAGAAATCGCAGCTCCCCAGAGAACCGGCGTTTTTATTCCTAGAAAATAAAAAGCGATACCCCCCAGCAAACCCTGAATGATAGCAACTACGACACCTCCGTATACTGTGGAAATAATCATGTCCTTGATTTTGCTGATAAGCCTTTCCTTGTCTTGCTGCCCAAAGGGAAGATAATCTTTTATTTTAGAAAGGAATCCCGGGCCGTCCTTGAGTAAAAAAAATACCGTAAAAAGCATAAGAATAAAATCGATAAATACATGAGCAATATTCGTTATGCCTGTTGGAAGACTGTTTGCAAATGTTTTCCCTGTTTTCTTGATATTGTCGATGAGGATACCCGGGATATCAAATCTATCCATCCCGATATATGATCCCATGCGCTCTATAAATACAATAATCCCCGAGTCACGAAACTCTTCTCTCATTGAGTCAAGTGTCCCATCATTTACAGTTGCAATAAGTTCTCTTAATTCGTTTGCAAGGATAAATGACAGCGAAGTTACAGGTCCTACTGTGATAAAAATAATTATCATTAACGTAATTACTGATCCTACAACTTTGAACTTTACATATTTAAGGAGAAACACATACACGGGATAGAAAATTATTGAAAATACAATCGCCCAGGCAATTGCACTGAGAAAAGGACTAAGGATACGGTAACTGAGGTAACTGAGAACCAGGAGTAAGAAGATCAACGTTGCTGTATAGAACCTATTTGTTCCCAGCTGATGCCTCCATGAATAAATTGATCAGGGTTACAGAAAGTTCATTGCCGGGAAGACGCTCCGGATGCCATTGAACGCTCACGAGGCAGGGGTGTTCTTCATGATAAAAGCCCTCGATAAGATTATCATCTGAGAAGGCAAAGGCCCTCAGCCCTTTGCCAAGCTTTTTCACTGCCTGGTGGTGTGTGCTGTTTACAGAAAACCTGCCTTTCCGGAAAAACCTGTTTTCTGTTATCACTATCATATGATATCCCTTTTCGTGATTAATTTCTACCGGTATTTGAGAGTTAATGTCCTGATAGAGAGTCCCGCCAAAAGCAACATTTATGAGCTGCATTCCGTAACATATACCCAATACAGGCTTGTGCATTGAAACGACCTCTTTTAGCAGTGCAATCTCAAAATCACTCCTTCTTTTTGAAACGGGCTTTACAGCCGGCAAGGCCACCTCGTTATAATATCCCGGATCCAGATCTTCACCCCCGGGAATAATAAGTCCGTTGATACGCTTCGCATAATCTCCGGGATAAGATGAAGGCGGCATAAGGACGGGAATCCCCCGGGCTCTGGTTACTGCGTCAGCATAGTGACGTTTCATCTTTAAATATTGACCTTTTATATCTGTTGTTATACCTATGATGGGCTTTGTCATTTCTGAGAACTATGGTATACAGAAAAACTCCTGATATTCATTCAATTGCACCTCAAAGATATTTCAAGAAACCTGATGATGTACCTATCCCCCTCCTGTAAGGGGGGATTTAAAGAACAAATGTCCGCTTTTAAAATTCATGCCCCCCATGACCCTATTTGCCGAAAAGGGATATTAAGGCTTCTACAGAAGCATTTCAACAGTTAAAATTGAGTGCGCTACGAATAGCTGCACTCTTCTAAAAATATTCTTTCATGTACCGTGCCTGAGTATCTTGCCTGAAAAAAGGCCGGTTATTTTCCCTTCCCACAGGGCCGGCCCCCCGTTAACCAGAACATAGTGAATCCCTTCCGGTTTCAGAAAGGGCTCATCAAATGTTGCCCTGTCGGTGATTTTTTTTTGGTCAAAAACAACAAGATCCGCATATGCACCTCTTTTAATGATACCCCTTCCGGATATACCGAAAGTTCGAGAAGGAAGCATCGTCACCTTATGTACGGCAGTACTGAAATCCATTAAACCGTTATCCCTGACATATCTCCCCAGAAACCTGGGGAAAGATCCAAAACCCCTGGGATGAGGCTTACCTCTTCTTGTTACCCCGTCAGTGGAACGTGCAGCACTGTCAGAACCTATCATGACATAAGGCAGTGAAAGAAACCTCCTGAGATTATCTTCGCTCATCAGTGCAAATACCGCACTTACCCTGAGTCTTTCCTCGATAAGGATTTTAAAAAAAAGCTCAACCGGATGAACGTTTTCACGACGTGCAACGGAAGCGATGCTTTTCCCTTCAATCCATTTGTTTCTCCCGGAATATACAGTTGCAATCCGTACCTGCTGCCAGAACTCTCTGTCAGGGTGGTGACATAGAATCTCTTTTCTTATTTTTTCACGCGTCTCTGCATGCAAAAGCCTGCCCAATTCTTCACGTGCACCACCGTTATACACCCATGACGGAAGTAATATGTCAAGGTCGGTGGAAGATGCAATATAGGGATAACGATCACACGAAATACATATACCTTCACTCTGCGCTTTTTCGATTATTTTTAATAAATTATCTATCTTAGACCAGTTCTGTCTCCCGCTTGTCTTAATATGGGATATATGCACCCGAATGCCGGTTTCTTTTCCTATCCTGATCATCTCTTCTACAGATTCAATGAGCGCGTCGCTTTCATCTCTTATATGAGATGCCAGGACAGGCAAACGGAATGATTTATTGTATTTCGAACGATGAATTCCCGGGGTAGACATGGTATCCTTGTCTGAAAAAAAACTCTTTGCTTTTTGTTGAGCTAATACTCTGCATAGGGCAATAAGCTCTTCCGTGTCCGAGTAAATGCCGGGCGGGTAAGCCAGTCCTGTAGATAAGCCAAGAACCCCTTCTGAAAGAGATTTTTTGACCATGAGTTTCATCCGGTCCATTTCAAATCCATTCGCTTTCCTGTTTTCATAACCCATGGCACATGCTCTTATATTTCCATGACCGGCGAGTGTAGCAAAATTTATTGCCATGCCTCTGCCAAGAATTTTAAAATATCCCTTGAAGGTTGACCATCGCTTAATTATTCCAAGCTCTCTGAGGTCCTCCTCTCTTTGCTTAAGGGCCTCACCACTAAGCGGGGCTGCAGAAAGGCCACAATTTCCGTTTATCTCTGTTGTTATACCTTGCAGGAGTTTCCCCTCTGCCCTGGGATCTGCAACAAGCATGAATTCAGAATGTGCATGGGTATCAATAAATCCAGGAGCTACCGACAACCCGCGCGCATCAATTGTGGTCTTTGCTCTTCGTGCCATAAGCGGTTTCTTGTTTATTGCAACAATTTTTTCTCCGGAAATTCCTATATTCGACAGGGTAGGTTCTTTCCCTGAGCCGTCAAAAACAAGTCCATCCATAATTGCTATGTCGATGTTTCTAGTCGGTTCTTCCATCGTCTTTGAAAAACACCTCTGGAGACAGCAGGGCTTTTGACATCAAAGGGAGTAGGAAGGATGAAACGATTCTCAGCCTACCCCAAAATCCCTGTATGCAATCTTCCTGAACCTTCTGCTTATAAGCACTGGCCACGTGATCTTTCAGTCGTGGAATAGATTTCATTGCAAGGCCAGCTATGGAGAAAAACTCTGCAACCGGTACGCCAAGGCGCTCGAGAGGCTTTAATATCCTTTCAGAAGCACCTGCGAGGGATGCCACCGGTGTTGTAGCTGTAAGTATCTTTGAGCCCGCAATCATAAGGAAAAGCCTCATTGTTCTGATAGAGGCTATATTTATGCCCTCCTCTGTTATTGTGAAGGGACCTGTCTGATAAAGGATCTTCCCGCTCTGAAATAATATATTACTAACAAATGTAAAGAGGATAAGAAGCGTTATCGGAACCCAGCCTCCCTTTAAAGATTTCCGGGGCATCCCTGCTAGAAGAATAACCGAGATAGATAGGATGATGAGATAAATAGTAAGATCCTGTATGAGGAAAAGAGTGGCAATAAACCCTACATATAAAATGATCCTTATTTCCGGGGGTAACAGGTTATTTCTCCCTGCACTATTTCTTATAAGATCCGGCAACCCTTTGAAATGCCGGGGTAGATTTAAAATATCCGTTGATGCCATCAGAAATAGCATGTGCTATCTGCAACCTGTAGGATTCGTTCGAAAGCAGTTTTTCCTCTTCGGGATTGCTGATAAAGGAAACCTCAACAAGTACCGACGGCATCCTCGCACCAAAAAGAACAAAGAACATTGCCCATTTGACCCCGAGGTCCTCACGATGGTCAAGGGTTTCTACCATTGACTTCTGTATCTGGTTAGCCAGATTAACAGATTCATCCCTTTTCACCTGTCTCTCAAGGTCTCCCAGTATTCCGCCGATTTCATCTATCTGTTTTTTCATCTCCTGCATTTTTTTCAGTGATATCTTGTTTTCCCTGGCAGCAACCCGGTTTGCCTCCTCATTGTCAGTCCAGTTCAAGAGATACGTCTCTATACCCCTTGCATTTCTTTGCGGGCTTGCATTGGCATGTATTGATACGAAAAGATCCGCATTCTTTTTGTTTGCGATGGCGGTCCGTTCCTCAAGGGGGATATAAACATCGGTTTGCCTCGTGAGGAAAACCTCGTAGGCCGTATCTTTTGAGAGAATATCTCTAAGCTTCAGGGAAATATCCAGCACGACGTCCTTTTCGTAAAGCCCGTTCAGACCAACAGCACCAGGATCGTGGCCACCGTGCCCGGGGTCGATAACGATAACCTTTTTTATAGAAATATCTTCGGGTGCTTTGCTCTTCTTTTTACCATATACATCTATAACAAGCCGGGCAGGATCTTCAAGAATAAAAGCGTTAAAATGTAAAAGGTGTTTCAGGTCAAGCACTACCCTGACTGTGTCATGTGTAAATTGGCCAGCCCTGACAGTCTCGAGAATATCATTCCCTACAGGCAAAGTCGTGAGGATCTCCTTTTTGATGGTGGTGTTTTTTAAATCAAAATAAAGCCTGTCAGGATTTATCAGGTGGTTCTGGGAATATTCCACAGTACCCGTAAGATCGACCACAACACGGGTATATTCAGATGACGACCAGTAGCGGATGCCCTTTAATTCTACCGTACCGTAAGCATCAGAAAAACAAGGGAAGGTAATCAATAAGATAATGATACCGAAGAATGCGACTTTTTTACCCAACAATGCGAGGTTTAAAAACAATCCCTGTCTCCAAAACCTCTCATATTTGCCTAAGCCGACTGTACAGAGCTTATTTCAGGAATCGCCCTCTTGAGGTTCGCCTCAACCCAGTTCTTTAAAGTGAGGGTTGCCATAGGGCATGAACCGCATGCCCCTTTGAGTCTAACATAAACAACATTGTCCTTTATTTCTACAAGTTCGATATCTCCTCCGTCTGCTTTCAGACCAATCCTTATTTTATCGATGACCTTTTCAACCTGTTCCCGATCCATACAACCTCCATAAAATTACTCTTTTTTTCTTTGCTCTAATTTATAATACTAATAAATTATACCTATTTATTCAAGTATTATAATATATACTTTATACTGTAGAACAGTATCTCTATACTATACAGGGAAGGAATATTGTTTTCTTGAAGAAAGTGATGTTCATCTGTACTGCGAATTCCTGCAGAAGTCAGATGGCAGAAGGATTTGCGAAAGAAATAGGCAAGAGCGTCATGAAAGCCTACAGCGCCGGTCTTATGTCATCTCATGTCCATAGAAAGGCGATTTCCGTCATGCAGGAACTCGGCATAGACATATCCGGACACAAATCAAAGACAATTGATGAATGTTTGCTGAGAGAAATGGATTTCGTCGTTACGCTCTGTAATAATGCAGAGAACCTGTGCCCTGGCACCCCTCCGGCAACAAAGCGACTTTACTGGCCTATAAAAGACCCGGTCGGCTCTTCGGGAACCGAAAAAGAAATCATGGATGATTTCAGGCGGGCTCGTGATGAAATTAGGGAAAGAGTGCAAAAACTGGCCGGGGACCTATCGCATTAATCAGTATCAGAAAGCTTTACCAGGGTCCCCCTTTTCGCAGTACCATATCTGAATATCGTAATCCCCTTACAGCCTTTTTCATATGCAAGAAGAAACGCTTTTTCTACATCTTCTCTGCTTGATCTTTGGGGCATGTTGATCGTTTTCGAGACAGCATTATCAGTATATTCCTGGAAACACGCCTGCATCTCGATATGATCCTCTGGTGGGATTTCATGTGCTGTTTTAAATAACATTCTGATATCTTTTGGTACTTCTTTTAATCCGCGGACGTTTCCTTTTTTATTAACTTTCCTCATTAAATCCTCACTGTAGAAGCCCCTGCTCTTTGCAACCTCCAAAAAATACCTGTTCATCTCATACAGTTCCGTATCAAGAACAAGTCTCTTATAAGACAGGGCAAAGAGAGGTTCTATGCCACTGGAACAGTCAGCAATTATTGACAGTGTCCCTGTAGGGGCTATGGTGGTCGTGGTTGCATTTCTTACCCGTGGCATGTGAGGAGCATCGTATATGGACCCCTTGAAATTTGGGAAAACACCACGCTTTTCAGCGAGTTCTACAGAGGTCTCTTTTGCTTTGTTTTGTATGAATTTCATAAGTTCCCGGGCGAACCTGAACGCTTTCTTGTGATTATAGGGTATGCCAAGCAGTATTAACATATCAGCCCATCCCATAACGCCGAGACCTATCTTCCTGTTCCCCTTGTGCATCTTCTCTATCTCAGGAACCGGATATCTGTTGCTGTCAATAGCATCGTCCAGGAACCGTACGGCAATACCTATATCTACTGCCAGAGCATCCCAGTCAACATCCCTACTCCTGTCTTTTACATATTTTGAAAGATTCAGTGATCCCAGTATACAAGCCTCGTAGGAAAGTAAAGGCTGCTCGCCACAGGGATTTGTAGAATCCATGGGCCCCAAGTTAGGTGTAGGGTTCATCGCATTAATCCTGTCAATAAAGACGATACCGGGATCTCCTGTCTTCCAAGCACTCTCGACAATTTCGTTAAAGACGTACCGTGCCTTTTGTTTCGCAACGACAATGTTGCTCCGTGGGTTAACAATCTCATATTCGCTGTCTCTCTTGAGGGCATCCATGAAATTATCCGTGATCGCTACCGATATATTAAAATTTTCAAGCTCTTTTTCCGCCCTCTTTATCTGTATAAACTCAAGAATATCAGGATGGTCAACACGCAGGATCCCCATGTTCGCTCCACGCCGTGCCCCACCCTGCTTTATCACATCGGTTGCCGTGTTGTAGATCTTCATGAATGAAACAGGGCCGCTCGCTATTCCTCCGGTGGAACGGACTATGTCCGCCCTGGGTCTCAGTCTTGAAAAAGAGAATCCTGTTCCACCGCCGCTCTGAAGTATAAGTGCGGCATTCTTCAATGTATTGAATATAGAATTCATTGAATCGTCTACAGGAAGCACAAAACATGCGGCTAGCTGCCCCATATCTTTCCCTGCATTCATAAGTGTCGGTGAGTTTGGCAGGAACCTTAGACCATACATGAATGTAAAAAATTTTTCTTCCCACTCATGCGGGTCACTATTATAAAGACCTTCTGCCGAGGCTATATGCCTTGCAACGCGCCTGAACATTTCTTCAGGGGTCTCAATAACGATTCCTTTTTCGTCTTTCAGGAGATACCTCTTCCTGAGAACTGTCAGTGCATTCTCGGTGAGGTTCATATAACCTTGTTTTTTCTCGAAGCTAATTTGTTCAGTGCGCCGATATATGCCTTGGCAGCAGCAACTATGATGTCTGTATCGGCACCGTAGCCCCTTACTGTCTTGTCGCCCTCTTCAAGGATAACCATAACCTCGCCAAGGGCATCTGTCCCCCCCGTTATTGCCTTGATTTCGAAGCGCAGAAGGTTGCTCTTTGTATCTGTTATAGAAGCGATAGCCTTGTATGTGGCGTCAACCGGACCGTCACCGTATTCCGTCCTTTCAATGACGTCATTCCCGGTCTTGATCTTTACTGTTGCCGTAGGCCTTTGGTTAATGCCACTCACAATGTGCAGATCCACAAGGCTGAAGATCTCAGGGACTTTTATAGCCTCTTCCGAGATCAGTACCTCTATGTCTTCGTCAAAGATCTCTTTCTTCTGGTCGGCAAGCCTTTTAAAACGCTCGAACGCACTGTTCAGTTCTTCATCGGTAATATCATACCCGAGATCCCTCAACCTCGTCTTGAAAGCATGCCTCCCCGAATGTTTGCCGAGGATAAGCTTTGCAGAATGAAGACCTATACTTTCAGGCCTTATAATCTCATAAGTTGATTTTTCCTTAAGAAGTCCGTCCTGGTGAATGCCCGATTCGTGGGCAAACGCATTCGCTCCGACAATAGCCTTATTTGGCTGCACGGAAATTCCCGTAATCTTTGTGACAAGCCTGCTGCTTCTCATGATTTCTTCGGTATTTATATTGGTATCGGCATCATACAGGTCACGTCTGGTTCTAAGTGCCATAACAACCTCCTCCATGGAACAGTTGCCGGCGCGTTCCCCTATCCCGTTTATGGTACATTCGATCTGCCCGGCTCCATTCATGACCGCAGTAAGGGAGTTTGCCGTTGACAGTCCGAGATCGTTATGGCAATGTACTGAAATAACCGCCTTGCCTATATTCTTCACCCTTCCCCGTATAGACTTTATCAGAGCTCCGAATTCACTCGGGACACTGTAACCAACGGTATCCGGTATGTTCACCGTCAGGGCACCTGCCTCAATTACTGCTTCTATGACCTCGCAGAGGTAGGTGACATCGCTCCTTGTTGCATCCATCGGTGAAAATTCAACATCGTCTACGAGGCTCTTGGCAAATTTTACCATCTCAACGGATCTACTCAGGGCCTCTTCTCTCGATACCCTGAATTGATATTTGAGATGAATATCTGACGTCGAATGGAACGTGTGAATCCTCTTCTTAGGGGCATCCTTTAGAGCTTCCCATGCCTTCCTTATATCTCCCTCTTTTGCCCGGGCGAGACTGCATATAACGGGTCCCTCTACCTCTCCACAGATCTTTTTTATTGCCTCGAAATCGCCCTGTGAACTTATTGCGAAGCCGGCCTCTATTATATCGATACCGAGCCGTGCTAGCTGCTTCGCAAGAGTTAACTTTTCCTCGATATTCATCGATGCTCCCGGAGATTGCTCCCCGTCTCGGAGAGTTGTATCGAAAATCTTGATTATTCTCACTTTTAAATACCTACCTTGCCGTGACGTTTACTTTTTCTGGCGTACAGGACTATATTTTCAATTATACCGCCAATGAGGTATATCATTGCAAACAGAAAGAGTGATATTTGCGGATGGATAACGATAACAGTGAGTACCAACACAAAAGCGACCAGTATCTTGAACGGTTTCCTTTTTCTTAAATCCAGTTCCTTTGCACCATGGAATTTCAGTGTGCTCACCATAAGCGCTGCAAGGAAGTAAGTGAAAAAGAGGATGAGATAGTTCCTGGCCGGGACTGTATCCCATATTTCATGGTAGAAGATCACAAGCGTTGCAATAAGCGCTGCGGCTCCAGGTATGGGCATCCCGGTAAAAGCCCTCGATTCGGTAGATCCCATCTGAATATTATACCGAGCGAGCCGTAGAGCCCCGCATGCTACAAATAGAAATGCGGCTGCCCACCCTACCCTTCCGAAAGGAACAAGAGCCCACTCATAAATTATGACCGCGGGGGCAATGCCGAACGCCACCAGGTCTGAAAGGGAATCCAGTTCAATGCCGAATCTTGTTGTGCTTTGTGTGAGACGGGCAACCCAGCCGTCAAGCCCGTCAAAGATCATTGCGATCATTATGGCCCAAGACGCCTGAATATAATTACCTTTGAGCGTTGCAAGGATTGAATAAAATCCCATGAACAAACCGCAGAGCGTTAACGCATTCGGCAGCACATAAATTCCTCTTTTCATGTAGTGTAATTATAATAAAAATAATATTTCTTTGCTAAAACAAGTCATGTTGCCGGCGATGTCATCGAAAGTTTTTACACGTTTAAGAGTTCTTCTTTGTCATACAGGCCTGCCTTTCTTTTCATAAAAAGGTATTCCGGATTTCGAGAGCATTCTGTTCGAGAGCAATGACATGATGGTTGGAGGTTGGAGTCAACAATACATATCAGAAGTAAATTAACACGTTCATATGCAAGGCGTAATAAGATATAAAAAGCGATTACAGCGGAAAATATCTTAGCGAGACAGGTTACCTGGGTAATGTTTATTGTTCACTTGTACCACTAAATGATAATGACTGTCAGTACCTCATATTTCAGTTTTTAAAGCACTGCTTTTTTGAATTCCTCTATGCCTATGCGCTGGACAAATCGCGGCATACGCTCCTTTTTCCCTGCATTTTTCGAGTAATAATCAAGACATTTCTTTACAAGCTGGATTACCTGTTCTTCGGTAAGTTTCTCCGCTATAACGTCACCTATGCGCGGTCTTCCTCCCGAATTTCCACCAACTATCACTGTCCATCCGTCAGGAGCTGCAAAAGCGCCAATATCACGCATGTAGCTCTCTGCGCAATTGAGCCTGCAGCCGGAGATACCGAATTTTGTCTTTGCAGGTATATAGTCTTTTTTTCCTACATACAGCTTTTCGAGTTTCGCAGCGATCCCGAGAGAATCTCCCTGTCCAAACTTGCACGTTTTCGTACCTGGGCATGCCTGAACGTAATGTACGCATAATCCTTCCGCCGGCCCTACTTCCATTTCAAGGTCTTTCCATGCACCCTCGACATCTTCAGGTTTTAATCCCACGAGAGCAATCCGTTGGCCTGATGTTATCTTGATTATCCGGACATTATATTTGCGTGCAACTTTTGCCAGGCTCTCAAGTATCTCAGGGGTCATCACCCCCATGGGAATTCTCGGCACTATAGCATATGTCTCTTTATCCCTCTGGAGAATAGCACCCTCTATCTTTTCAGACATAACTACTCCTTTCTTATTAACCCTATAATGGTTTCCCCTGCTTTGACCTTTTCGCCTAAAGCCACTTTGATCTCTGTGTCCGAGGGCATATAGACATCGAGCCTTGAGCCGAACTTTATCATACCGTAGCGCTCTCCTCTCTTCAGGCTGTCACCAGGCTTGACCTTACAGACAACCCTTCGTGCAATAAAACCGGCCACCTGTCTCACAAGGATGCTGCTTTCTTGACAATCGAGAACCATAACTGTGTTTTCGTTCTTTATAGGTGCATCATCCCTGTAAGCTGCTATATTTTTACCGGGTGAATGTTTGACCATTCTGACTTTGCCGTCACACGGCGCACGGTTCACGTGCACATTGAGGGGGGACATGAAAATGCTGACCTCTTTCGTATCAGATTTCAAGTAATCATTTTCACGGACGTCCTTTATGAGTATTACCTTTCCATCAGCAGGAGAAACAAAGAGATCCGCACCTTGCGGAATGTTCCTGTCCGGATCCCTGAAAAAGAAGGCGATAAAAACCGTCAAGACTATCATAAAACAAGAAGCGGACAGTATTATGTAGAAGGTGGCATTATACGTAGATGACCTTATAAACGATAGCAGAAATAAGCTGACTACACAGGTAATGATGAAAGAAGCTATTATAAGCGGATAACCATCAGGATAGAACTTTATCACGCCTTTGATTTATCCACAAGTTTTCCTTTTTTGAGCCATGGCATCATCGCACGAAGACGTGCACCAACTGACTCTATAGGATGTTCTTCGCCTTTTTTCGTGAGTGCATTGAATGAAGGTTTGTTCGCCCTGCATTCCAGAATCCACTCTTTTGCAAACTGCCCCGACTGTATTTCTTCCAATATTTTCCTCATTTCTTTCCTGGTTTCTTCTGTTATGATCCTCGGTCCCCGCGTAAGATCTCCGTACTGGGCTGTGTTGCTTATTGAGTACCGCATATTGGAAATGCCACCCTCGTATATAAGGTCAACAATCAGCTTTACTTCATGTAGACACTCGAAATATGCCATTTCAGGTGTATAACCTGCATTTACAAGTGTCTCAAATCCTGCCATGATCAATGCTGTAAGACCGCCACACAGCACAACTTGCTCACCAAAAAGATCTGTCTCTGTTTCCTCCCTGAAAGATGTCTCAATGATTCCCGCCTTGCCTCCTCCTATCGAAGATGCATATGCCAGTGCAATTTTCTTTGTATTCCTTGACGGATCCTGGTGCTGAGCAATCAAACACGGGACACCGCTGCCCTTTAAAAATTCAGAACGGACGAGGTGCCCGGGACCTTTCGGCGCAACCATGAACACATTTACCTCTTTGGGAGGGACTATCTGTCCAAAATGGATATTAAAACCGTGTGCAAAACCCAAAAAAACACCACTTTTTATATGGGCGGCTATTTCATTATTGTAGATATCAGCCATATATTCATCAGGTACAAGCATCATGATAACATCTGCCATCCTCGCAGCCTCAGAAGGAGTAAATACCCGGAACCCGGCTTTTTTAGCCTTTCCCCAGCCAGCTCCGTCTTTTCTCACTCCTACAATAACGTCTAACCCGCTGTCTTTCATATTGTTCGCATGCGCATGTCCCTGGCTTCCGTATCCCATGATTGAGATTTTCTTATTCCTGAGTACTTTTATGTCTGCATCTTTATCATAATAAATCTTCACCATCGTACTCTCCTTGCTCCTTTAAATTGATAATGTCGTATTATATTACAACTTTATGATTTTTTCTATTATGCATTATAATATCGGCTATAAAAATGTTTAAAAAAACGTGTTCTTTATTCATTGTCATTTTTCTTGCCGGGTGTTCATGTGTTCATAAAAACAGGGATATCCTTTATCAGACATCCACGATTAATGCTCTGATAGAGGGTGTTTATGAGGGTGATATAACATTCAAGGAACTCAAAGAACACGGAGATTTCGGACTGGGCACCGTAAATGAACTGGACGGAGAGATGCTGGCGCTGGATGGTATTTTTTATCAGGTCAGATCAGACGGCATGGCTTATCTCATAGATCCTTCAATGAAAACTCCGTTTGCGGTGGTCACCTTCTTCGAACCTGATAAGGCTCTCTCTATTGATAAACCATTAAACTGCAAAGAATTATCAGACTATCTGGACTGCCTGCTTCCAACAGAAAACATATTCTATGCTGTAAAACTTGAAGGTACCTTCAAATACATAAAGGCGAGAAGTGTTCCCGTGCAAAACAAACCTTATCCTCCGCTTGTCGAAGCCGTAAAAGATCAGAAAATATTTGAGTTTCATAATATAAACGGTACAATCGTCGGGTTTCGTTTCCCCGGATACATGAAGGGAGTAAATGTACCCGGGTATCACTTGCATTTCATAACCGAAGACAGAAAGGCAGGGGGCCATCTGCTTGAATGCACAATAGCAGATGCCCATGCGGGGATAGACTACACGAATAATTTATTCATCGCATTACCGGGAGAAAGCGCTTTCTATAATATAAACCTGGCAAAAGACAAACAGGACCAGCTCGATAAGATAGAAAAATAATAATAAAGGGTTTCAGCCAATCAAAAGAAGTTATTCCTGTTGATTCTATAAGGCACTCGCAGCGCTCCGTTCCATAAATTTTATTGCCTACCGCAAGCTTTAAACAGCATTAGTCAATTATGTACACTGAAAAGCCAACCACAAAAAAATACTTTACATTCCGTTTATGAGAATTTAATATATTATCTATAAATAATGATAATATTTTAGCTATCCGGGTAGAATTTGCTAAAACAAGTAATTTTACCTATTGTATTTAATTTTATTTTGTAATATAAATATAATAACGTCAGTTCAATAATAGAAAATCCCAAAAAAAATAAGGTCATTAAGTATTTTAATAAATAATATTAGTTATAGCTTGCTCTGATACCAGAGGGGTAAAAGGATAACAATATGAGACCTTATAAAAGGAAACATGACCGTTTTAACTTTCCCTATACTATTGAATGTTCCTATATCCATTCCAGCGATAAGGTTATTAAAGGCATTGCCATAAATATCAGTGTTTCCGGGGTATGCCTTTATATACCACAATCTCTCAATAAGGGACAGGAGATAATCATCAAGAGTCTTGTATACGGATGCCCTCAGAAAGCTACCGTATGCTGGAGTGAAAAATACGATGATGATTATTACAAGATAGGATGCTGCTTGCATAATGGCTGTTACTAGTTACCCGTAGAAGAATAACCCCCATTATTTAGCGCATTCGTTCATGTTTTTAGGGAAAAAGATATCCCGCCATAAAATTACTATAAAAATATTTTTCCTGTATCTTGAGAGCCTGCTTCTTAAAAATAATACCTTAACCTTAATTCTGCCCTGTAGTTATTCTGTTTTTCCCCGTATTCGCTGTCCCTCTGCCCTGTGATAAGGGATGCTTTTAGCCGGAGTTCGAGATTCGTAATGCCGGTATAGATCAATTCCGGCGATAAAGAAAAACTTTTGTCGTTAATATTGAATATCCATGTTATTGCGGGGGTGAAATAGAGTATGTTAAAAGGTTCTTTCTGACTTACCCGCAGATAAAGATAGTCTCTCATGGGGTTTATAGGTCAGGAGGACTATGAAAATGTCAGATAATACACTTTCTCTAATCTCCACTAACAGCAACATGAATTTTGCGGAGTCCCAGTGATAATAAATCCCCTGATATCCGAGTAGTCTACGACTGCATTTGCAAGGAAAGTATCGGCTTCTCTTTCTAGAAAAACCTTAACCCCCGCTTTGTTTATTATTGCATCGCCTTTTTCAGGACCTTTGGCTATGTCCATAGCCAGAGAAGGCCCTCAGCCACCCGCCGTTGTGAATATCCTTATCCCGTGTGTATCCTTCCCGTTAAGGAATTCCCTGAATTTTTCAATCACATTGTCAGTCAAAGTCACCATGACATCCTCCTTTAGGTTACGGTATTTTACTTTACCTCCAAACTTTACCTATATCGAATTCCAGTTTCCTTGAATTTATCCGACTATTTTACCAAAAATCATTCCTGAAATGGTTGCCATTGTTATTACAAGACAGAAAAATACAACAGCTTTCTGTGTACCTATTGCACGCCTGATAACCAGCATGTTCGGAAGGCTCAGGGCCGGACCTGCAAGGAGTAATGCCAGGGACGGCCCCTTCCCCATGCCCGAACCTATCAGTCCCTGGAGGATCGGAACTTCCGTCAGCGTAGCGAAATACATAAATGCACCGACAACAGAAGAAAAGAAATTTGCGAATAAGGAATTCCCACCTACCAGTTGTGTTATATAATTCGACGGGATGATTCCTTCATGTCCTACTCTCCCCAGCAAAAACCCGGCAACAAGTATGCCTCCCAGCAGCAGCGGAAATATCTGAAGGGCGAGAACCCATGATTGCAATGTCCATTCCTTTAACTCGTCTTTCTCGAACCACTTAATAAGCATTATTAACAAGGAAACAGCAAAAAAGCCTGCAATCCACCATTTGTAATTATAGATCAGCCACCAGAGGGTATGACTGTCTCCAGGCGGTTTCCCCCAGTTGGCAAATACAAGTATTGCAATCATTGAAAAAAAATAGGGGACAGTTTTCCTGATGGAAAGGCTTCCCTCAATGCTGCTGAAATCAAAATCTTCATCTGCGTGGCGCTCTCTCTCCTCTCTAAGGAATATAAGATGCATCAGGAGCCCGATGACCACACTGAAAAGAATCGCACCGATTGCCCTTGCAATCCCCAGTTCCCAGCCGAGAACACGCGCTGTGAGGATTATCGCCAGCACATTAATTGCCGGACCGGAATAGAGAAAAGCAATGGCAGGACCAAGTCCTGCTCCCCGCTGGTATATGCCCATGAACAAGGGAAGGATTGTACATGAACATACCGCAAGGATAGATCCTGAGACAGAGGCAACGGAATATGACAGTATTTTGTTCGCCCTTGCCCCAAAATATTTCATTATTGAAGCCTTGTTAACGAAAACAACAATCGCACCTGCAATAAAGAAAGCAGGCACTAGGCAGAGCAGGACATGTTCGCGCGCATACCATTTGGTCAAGGCAAGTGCTTCAATAACAGCTTTATTGAATTTGCTGTTCTCAATTGGTAAATAGTAGCACCCTAAAAAAATAGACAGTACTAATAACAGTTTATATCGGGTTTTTATTTTGTTTCCTCCGGGTCTTAAAATTCAACCGACGAAGGCGTCTTTATATGTATTAAAGCCTTTTATTTTCTCCTGGTTGTGTGTTTTAAGTTTGCAGCTTTCGATTTCTCAATTGTAAGGACAACTGCTTATATATGGAGATTTGATTGTTCAAATCCCTTTTCTGCCGAGGATTCAATATGTTTAACAAGTTCCACAATCTTCCTTTTTATTTCATCCCGTATTCTTCTGAATTCATTTAATACCTCTTCTTCTGTACCGACTGCTTTGCCAGGGTCATCCAATGGCCAGTGGAGACCTGTGATATCAGGGGGGATATACGGGCAGGATTGTGCAGCATTGTCACAGAGGGTAATTACAATATCCATCTGCTTCACTAGTTCCATATTTATTGATTTAGACTTCTGATGAGAGATATCTATACCGACTTCTTTCATTACCTGTACTGCCTTTTTATTTAACCCCTTAGGAGAAAGCCCTGCACTAAATGGTTCAAAGAGCCCTTCCCCGTATGCTCTTGCAAAACCTTCTGCCATCTGGCTTCTGCACGAATTCCCTGTGCATAAAAACATTATTTTCAATATGTGTCGTGATTTACCTTTGCACGAAAACATTTTTATCTCCAGCAACAGATTGCTTTATCTCCCGTTCCGGCGATATATGGTTTCCTTCTCTTCGTTTTAAGAAACTCCGCTAGCCTTTTCTGGTTTTCTTTCATTGCATCCCCCGGAATCCTTTCAAGTACCGAAAGAAGGAGGAAGCGTTTGAACATGTCAGCGTCATCGATGCTGTAATGAATCCATTTTCCTTTTCTTCTGTCTTTAATTAATCCGGCCTCCTTTAGTACGCCGAGGTGGAAGGAGACATTTGGTTGGGTCATATTAAGAGCCGCCACAATATCGCAAACGCAAAGTTCACCTCCCTCAAGGAGTTTTAAAATCCTTAATCTTGTTTCATCAGAAAATGCTTTGAATATATCTATCAGACCTTCCATTCTATGCCTCTTCCTTTAAGAGTTTTTTTACTTTTTCCAGCGTGGGCAAAGGCTTTCCCGCAAATCTGAGTTTACCGTTAATAACAAGGGCTGGCGTAGAAAATGTATGCTTCATTATCGTAACAATATCCGTAATCTTTTCTATTTTTACATTTATTCCGATTTCCTTAACAGCCTGAACCACCAGGTTTTCCAGTGTCTTACAGGTAGGACAGCCCGGACCCAAGACCTTGATCTCCATAATCGACTCCTCCTTCCGGTTATTTAGAGAACCTTGGTCGGTTGCAATTTCATATTGATATATTTATATCTTTAATATTATATTAAACTAAATAATAAGGTTCTATTATTTAAAGTATAAATAAATATTTATATTAAAGTCAATGCGAAAATCAGAAAGTGCCACTTAATAAAATAGCTAATCCCGATAAATGCAGTTTTAGGTCTAAAAAGCGACTATTTACCCCTTGCAATGGGGCCGAAGATATATTTATGAAGCTGAAGATTGAGACGGGCTTGCAGCCTGTCTTCGATCATCCATTCTGCAAGATCCTTAGGATCCAGAAAACCGTAAGCCGGTGACAGCAGGAGATAACACTTCTTTATTAAATCATGTGTTAGGATAAAATCCCTTGTCCATCGATAGTCTATCATATCGGCTATGACAAATTTTATCTCATCCTTTTTCTTTATAAAATCAATATTTGATAAATCCATCTTGTCCGTCATACCACTGCCTGGAGTTTTTATGTCAAGGATCACGATTGCCCTGCTGTCAATAGTATTTATTGGTAGTGAACCGTTTGTCTCTACTAATACATCATACCCCTCATCGAGCAATCCCGCTATAAGCGGTCTTACCCCTTCCTGGAGAAGAGGTTCACCCCCGGTTACTTCTATAAGCTTTACACCTGCCTTGTTTATCCTTTTTATAATGCTTTTCTCTGAAAGGTCTTCACCTTTATAATAGGCATACTTCGTATCACAGTAGGTACACCGGAGATTACAGCCGGTCATTCTGATAAAAGTACAAGGCATTCCAGCAAAGCGTGATTCTCCCTGAATACTCGTAAATATCTCACAGACTTTCATAGGCATATCCCTTGCTCTCGGGTTCTATACTATTTTATATTATCTATTCAACTAACATATATTTGTCATTAAAACATTATTTTAGTGGTATAAATAAAGAAACTTACTTCTTTTAATAACCGGGTGTTATAGTAGTTTTTGCTAAAGAAATACTTGAAGTATTCTATAACTCCACCTTGTTTATATTTGTTTTTGCATATATAATATCAAAAGGCAAACACTATGTCTTCTATAAATGAGAAAGTAATATCCTCACCATATGTGTTACTTCTGGAAGTGGTACAAGACTATCCGGGTATCCTCAGCGCTACTGAACCGCTTATAAATGCATTGCACAGCGAACCCAAGAAATGGGACCTGATAGTCAATGAGGTAAGATCCTATGCACTGAAAAATTTCTATATACATGATCATCACGAAAAAGGTGCAGACGTAGTCCGGGTTGTGATCGATATCCTGCTGGATGCTATCACTGATGCTGATACCCCGTCTGTACAGCATATTTCTATCGATAATCTCATGTTTTATCTTGAAAAAATCCTTCTTGACAGCGACCAGGATATAAACAGGTACTCTTCGACTTTTCAATACTGTTTCGACAGACTTTATCATTTGCCGGAAAAACAGTTTTTTTCTCTTACTACGAATCCTCACCAGTTAAATAAGATGGCACAGATTATACTTAATAAAAAACTATTACAAGACGATCTCGAAAGCCTTAATCGACTGATATTCAGATCTCTTCAAAATACCTATACTTACTGGCTGAATGTTGAAGACCCCTTGCAGTGGTATAAAAAAACTGCCCCGAAAGCATTATCTCCGGAACATTACCAAAAAACAGAAAAAGCCCTCTCTCCCTTATCTCACGCCAACCTGAAAAGGTTACTCACCTATTTGGATAATCTCAGTAATTTGAAGGATCAGGGTTTGCTTTTAGAGGAATTGTTGAGACTTCCGGGTTATATGCAGGTGGTAAAACTCTATGAGGACATAGCAGGGATATTACCACAGTCAGGCGATGTTCAAAAAGATATTAACCTCAAGATATCCTATCTTACGAAAATTCTACAGACCCCTGGTCTATCAAGCATTCATGAGAGTACCCTCAGAGATATAAACAGGACTCTCGCTGCGACAATCCGCATGGAAAATCCCGAGCAGATAAGGCACACGCTTTCTGATATATTCGGCATTTTAAAATCTCTGCTTGAGACATATCCTGAAGCTACACTTTACTGCATCCATAGTATAGGGAACGAAGTTTACGGCAGAGGCAACAGCGCGCTCGTGGAATGGTACATCCAAAACATAGTCTCACTCGGATTTCAATATCCACAGATAGCAGGCGCAACTCATGAATGGCAGGTTAAATCAAACAAGGCACATCTCAAAAATATAAGGGTTTGGCTCGAATTAATAGAAAACAATCCGAAATGGTCTAAAACGCTCATCTCTGCTCTCATCGTGAATCTAAGCCTTGGAGGAGTGCATATAACTGACACAGATTTATTTCAAAAAGATATTTCCAAGCTTATCAACAGTGATATCAAGCCAGTTTATCATCTTATAAAACAACTGGCAAAATTGTTCCCTGTCTATTTCAGTGAAATAGGTGCGGAAGGAATTTTGCGAGAGGTATCAACTGAAATAGACGAATTGACTCAAAGAAATGACCAGCTGATACACTTCCTCCGTAAACAGAGCCATGTCGAGAGTAGTGCACGTGTTGTTGATTTTATCGAAGAGGTGATCCGTTTCTGGAAAACGAAGGACAAAACCCCTTTGAAAGCATACGTTCCGGAAGAAATCTATGAGCACATGGCTGATGCCGGTCCTTACGTCGACGATCTCAATATTATTTTTGATGAACTTTTCCGTGCCAAAGAAATCCATGCTGTACCTGATCTTCTGAAAATTGAGGAGGAGACCCTGCATGCTGTCATCAACGGTATGCCAAACGTTTCACAAAGAGAGAGAAGACGTGCATTTCTTTCTGTTAAATATTATCAGGTGCTCTTTAAAAAATACAGGTTGAATATCCACAATATCAAAGACCACCTCAACAACGCACAGCGCTTGGGGCTACCTAGCACCGACTCTCTCATCCGTGTCCTTGAAAATGGGACTGTCTCACAACAACTGGAAAGTATACTCGGCTATCTTCAGCTCCTGAAAGAAATTGTCCTTTCTCCGGAGAGGTACGAAGCGGTAGAGAATATATTTCGTAAGCGTCATATTGCAGTAGGTATCCCATCGATGTACGGTAACTACCATGAGAGAAAATTCGACGCTCTCGCCCTGATCTACCGTCTTGAAAATTTTGGAAACACCCTTTTTGAAGAGCTTATTGATTCATTCCATCCCACTTTTATTACAAGGGCAACTCTCTTCAAGATAAACAAGATTGTAAATCAGTTCTATAAGGCGCTGCAGTTGGATGGCATATGTTCGAACAGACTGGAAAATACTCTTGAACTCTTATCTGTTGCCCTGGAAGTGAGACAATTCTCTTTCTCCCAGTATATTGATATTTTCAAGGGCTTTTCAGAGGCTGTCCAGGACATCGTCACGACCTGTTACACAAATATGCACAAGACCAACCTCAAGAATATTATCGAAACAATTGGTACTGAAAACATCCTTCCCAAATATCTCAGAACTTATAATGGTGACAGAGCCGATGACCTGATCAATCAGGTTTCAGAACAGTTCTTGAGGGATATCGTGTCTCAGTCATTCGGTCTCCAGCAACTTGATAATTTCATGAGCAGTGTCCTGAAAACAATATTTGAACAGGAGAAAGGACTGGATGCAATGAATCTGAGCCTCCTGATGAGCTATGATCCCAAAAAGGCACTTTCAGATATTCACAATCCGGATAAAGCTACTTTCGACAGGATTCATCTCGGCAATAAAGGATATAATCTCATAAGGATGTCTTCACTGGGTCTCCCGATTCCCCCGGGCTTTGTTATTACTACCGAGGTCTTTCGGTGCCTTAATGCAATAAACCGGTTTCTCTATGCCAGGGAACATCTTAATGAAAAAATCAGGGAACAGATTAAGCGTCTCGAGATGCTCACGGACAAAAAATTCGGCGATTCAGAGAACCCTCTGCTCGTATCGGTCAGAAGCGGCGGAGCTATATCCATGCCCGGTATGATGACCTCATTTCTTAATGTCGGAATTAATGAATCCGTTGTAAAAGGGTTGATACAACAGACAGGTAAACCCTGGTTCGCCTGGGACTGTTACCGGCGCTTCCTGCAATTCTGGGGTATGTCCTTTGGAATAGAGAGAGACCATTTTGACAATATCATAGATTCCTTTAAAAAGAGATATAAAAAATCCGAAAAAAGGAATTTCACCCCTGAGCAAATGAAAGAGGTTGCATGTGCTTACCGGGATTCAATTCAGGATCAAGGGATAGAAATTATAGATGATGCCGAGGCACAGCTCCATATGGTCATCTCACAAGTTTTCTCATCTTGGTTCTCTCAAAAGGCACAGGCTTACCGCGAGATAATGGGGCTGTCTGAAAACTGGGGCACTGCTGTTATCATACAGGCAATGGTCTACGGGAATCTGAATACCCATTCCGGTTCCGGAGTCGTTTTTACCCGTAATCCTCTGGAGTCAGGAGACAGGGTCATGTTATGGGGCGATTTCGCACTGGCAAACCAGGGTGACGATATCGTTTCAGGACTCGTAAAAACACTCCCGATCTCTAATGAGCAGAAACATATTGACGGGAGGACGTCTGACATTTCTCTGGAGGATGGGTTCCCTGATATTTACAATGAATTACTCAATAATGCTAAGGTTTTGATCTATAAAGAGAGATGGGGCTCACAGGAAATCGAATTCACCTTCGAGGAAGAGGACAAGAACAGCCTCTATATCCTTCAGGCCAGGGATATGACAGTTGCGGCGAAGGAGAACATTACGGTCTTTATCCCTTCAAAAGACTTGAACTCTTGCTATATTTCGAGCGGAATAGGCGTTAGCGGAGGTGCCCTGAGCGGAAGAGTAGTATTTGACCTGGATGAAATACAGGCTTTGAGGCAAAAAGACCCTTCGGCACATCTTATACTCGTAAGGTCAGACACTGTTCCCGAAGATATACGGCATATCTCGGCAGCAGATGGATTGCTTACCGCACGAGGTGGATCGACCTCACACGCATCTATTATTGCCCATCGCCTGGGGAAGACATGTATTGTAGGGTGCAACAGTTTAGTAGTCTGGGAACATAAAAAAAGGTGCAGACTTAAGAAACACATAATAAAGTCGGGGGATTTCCTGAGCATTGACGGCCGAAACGGATCGGTCTTTTTGGGAAAACATCCCGTCAAGGAAATAAAGATACTTTCATAAACTTTATCGAGATGCGTTCACTATCTAAGAAACGGGGGTAAAGAATCTATGGCTGAAGATGTAAAAGTAAATATGATGTCAGAACGGAAACCGGTACTAGGTATAAACGGACTGGGTAGAATCGGTAAATTGACCCTTTGGCATCATATCTCGAGAAAATACTTTTCGGAGATCATAGTGAATATCGGCAGGAGGGCCGGAACAAATCTTGAGGACATCGCCCTCTATATTGAAAAAGACTCTACATATGGGCCACTGCACTGTTACCTTTACGGATACAAGGCGGAAAGGATCATTGAAAACCTGAATGAAGAAAAAGGTACCATGGTTATCGATGGAATCCCCGTAACCATATTGAGGCAACATCGCAACCCCAGAGACATCGGATGGAAGAAATACGGGGCAAAGGTTGTTGTTGAGAGCACAGGCCAATTTAGGGATCCCACCGTTCCTCCTGATGACATTAAGGGTGCCGCACGGGGTCACCTGGAAGCAGGGGCCCAAAAGGTAATCGTTTCAGCCCCCTTTAAAATTAAAACCAAGGGGCTCCCGATGCCTGACGACGCAATAACTCTCGTCATGGGTATTAATGACGATGTCTACAACAACTTGGGACATCATATTATCTCAGCCGCTTCATGTACAACGACATGTCTTGCATATATGATTAAGCCTCTTCTGGACCATTTTGGCCCCCAGAAGATACTGAGCGCCTCAATGGCTACTGTCCATGCGGTCACAGGCACCCAGGCAGTGCTGGATAAGTTACCTGCTTCAGGTGCGACTGACCTTCGAAAAAGCAGGAGCATCCTGAATAATATTATCCTCACGACAACAGGAGCTGCAAAGACCCTTGGTCTCGTAATACCAGAAATGACCAAGATCGGTTTCATAGCCGAATCCGTGCGTGTTCCTACTAATACGGGGTCTCTGATCATCCTTATAGTAGCGTTTCACGATGAATTGGGTGACCCAAAAATAAACAGGTCTTTAATAAACAATATTTATAAAGAATTTGAACAAAGAGAAAAGAGAGGATACATGAAATACAGCGGAGAACAGAATGTCTCCGTTGACATCACGGGCATGTTCGGGCCTGCTACTATTATCGAGGGAAGCGAAACTCACACTCGAACGGCTTTTGCATCGCTGGAACTTTCTAAAGTCGCGAAAATTCCCGAATCAGTCTTAGGCAGCTGTCCTACGCATATCGACATCCCGATTACACAGGCTTCTATATACGGTTGGTACGACAATGAATTGGGGAGTTATACGAACATGTTGGGAGATTTGACCGTTAAGATAGCATCTATGGTTTATCAGTAATTTCTATCTTGCTCGAAGACACTCCTCTAGAAATACGGGGTGTCTTCTTATTCAGCAAGCTATTTCTTAGAGACCTTCCACGAGATATATATACTTAAAACTGCTCCCAAGATAATGGAAGCAATGGTTATCAGCCACCACCTTTTGAAATGTATCGTGAAGTAGACTTTATCATATATGATTTCGATATTATAGAAGGCTATAAATCCCCCGATTATACCAATGAAAAGGCCGATAAAAAAATACTGTGTTAACCCTCTTCCTTTTCTTTTTGTAAGGCTGAATTTCAATCCCATGTACGTAAAGAGCAAAACAAGCACGAAAAGCAGTATTAAAGTAATGATCAACGAAATATTCATCTGCTTATATGGTTATTCATAGCAATAGATGAAAGATGTTTTTACCGGTTGAAAAACCAGTGTTTCATCCCCCGAATACTTTCGGATCGTTAATACTTCTCGGGAAAAAGAGAAAGCAACCCAGAATGATAAAAAACATGATTTTAATATCATTTTTTTAGATTATTGAGTATCAATAAATTATATTCAGGAATACGTTGTCTCAGAAAGGCCCACTATCTGTATCAGCTATTCCGGGGATTTCTTCCGTTCCCGTCTTTTCTTCAATTTCTGATAAGATCTTCTTTACATCGTCCTCTGTTTTCCTCAGGTTGTTTTTACAAAAGTTTATCAGATATGCTGCCCTTTTCACTTTCCTGGCAAGAGAATCTACATCGATGCGTTCCGTCTCTATCTCCTCTATTATTCCCTCAAGCTCTCTGACTGCCTGAGCATAGGTGAGCTTCTTGTTATTCCTCATTTTCTGTTTTCTCCTTTATGCTCTCAACAATGCTTGTTATGCTTCCGTCAAAGAGCCTTGTATTTATTATATCATCCTTCTTGACTGATGCTGTGTCTCTTATGGCTTTCCCCCTTAAATACGTAATGCTATAGCCCCGTTTGAGTACATTAACGGGGTCAAGCAGGCTCACCTTAGCCTGGAGTTTCTCCATGATCCTGGATTCCATTGATAACATATGTCTTGGATGTATTATTGCAATACGGGCAAAATCACTTATTTCCCGGTACTTGTTATTCACCGAAATATTTAGTGCTCCTCTCAGTCTCTCTTCAACAGCTTTGATATTAACCGAGGGCATTCTTAAAGAGCTGAAGGCTTGGGTATGTAATAAATAGATGCTTTTCCTTAATAACACAGATGATGCCCTGAGGAACTGAATCGATTGCCGTTCGAGTCTTTCTTTGAGATTTTTCATGGTCTCTTTCCAACCGTCAAGCATGTTGTCCGTTCTTGCTGCAAGCTTGTGACTGAGAACATCGACTCTTTCTTCGAACAGCCTAGCTCGCGCAATTAGAAAATCTGCTGCTGCTGTAGGGGTAATAAGCCTCTTGTTAGCTACCCTGTCTGTCACAGTTTCATCCCTTTCATGCCCTATACCTGTCAAGACCGGCAGGGGGAAGAGCGCTATATCCCTGGCCAGGGGGTAGCTGTCGAAGCAATGAAGATCAACCGTAGAACCCCCTCCCCTTATGATAACAACAACATCAAATGCACCTTTTTGTCTCTTGCAGTGCTTAAGTGCGCTCCTTATAGATTGATCGGCAAGTTCGCCCTGGACGTACGCCTGAAAAAGCATGTGAGTGAAGCGATAGCCATGAGGATTTGTATCCAATCTGTTCACGAAATCACCATACCCTGCTGCTGAAAGAGAAGATATTACCGCTAACTTTTGGATTACCGGAGGCAAGGGAATCTTCTTATTCAAATCAATAATACCTTCCTTGACAAGCCGGTCTATAACCTGCCGCTTTTTAAGTGCCATTTCACCAAGGGTATATCCAGGATCAATATCGGTAATATTTGCAGAGAGTCCGTATAATTCATGATAAGTGATACGTGCAAGCATAAGAATTTTCATCCCGCTTTTCAGGTCCTGTCCTGTAATGCTCTGGAATCTCAAGATTATTTGCCTGTAATTTCTTGCCCATATCGTTGCCCTCATCTGCGCAATAACTGCGTCTCCCCGCTTTTCTACAAGGTCTATATAACAGTGCCCGGAATTATGGTGACAACTGATTTTTGCTATCTCTGCTATTACCCAGTAATCGTGGGACAGTCCGGACTGGATTGTAATTTTGATGAGATTAGAAAGTTCTTTGAGCGTGAGGTAATCCATGACAGATAGTAGCTGTCTAAATCAGACGTGCTTCCAAATAATGTTCATTCGCAGCATATGGTTAATTGCTTTTCTATTGACTGCCGTGCCATCCAATGAAGTACCAACCATGCCCACTTTATTTCGTGCCATGGATCGGCATCATTCTCGAACACATCGACCGAAACCATCTCACCTAGGTCTCCATAGTCACCCTGGAGTTTAAGCCAATGGTTCAATGTGTCCAATTCTTTTAAAAGTTGATATGAGGACCCTATTGAAATATATTCTACAGGTCCGCTAGACCCGTCTTCAATATCCAGTTCGTCTCCTTCAATAATCAAGGGTTCGGGAAAATCAACCGGTATAAAAAATATTCCCATGCTCCCGGTCCATATCGTATGTTTGAAAGAGAGGTCCTTTGATGTCAGTTCATTCTCAAACTGCTCCCAGTACCTTAAAAGCCACTCGTCTTCAATAAGATCGTCTCCTGTCAAAGGGCCTGCGGGGATTGTCTTTGCGAGGTCTATATATGCTGCATATCGCTGAAGCTGCACGAGTGTTTCAGACCCACCGAGAGGTAACGATTCCTCATCATTTGACATGCCCTCTTTCCATAAGGGCTTTTCCCCCAGTTGCCTTGTCAGGACAGTCACGACGTCTTCTTTCAGACAGACCATATCCTCCGGGCTGAGTATATCTGAATCTGTGAATCTCTTAAGGAATACTTCAATACTCATATGGCTCCATTCTGCTCCATATTATTTGTCCGGGAACTTCCTATCAATACTTGAAATACGAATCCATTACCTTACCGTCGCTTCCATATATAACTACTGCCACGAAATGATCGCCAGGTAGAAAAGAATAAGCAAGTTCACGCCAGATTACGGTAATCCTGTCCGGTCCTCTTTTGACCTCTGCGTAAGGATACCTGGCAAAATAAAGAAAGTTTCTTACAACACCTGTCTCTTTTGAAATTGCAATAAAAGGATCTCTCTCCGATAGTTTATATGTCTCCTGCTCACAGATTCTCCCGGAAAAGAGATCTGCGAACCCGACTTTTATCTCATTCCCTGATTTTGCAATAAACCACCATCTGAGAAAGTCATTCGGCAGAGGGAATACCCTATATATATTGGCATCCATTTTACTCTTTATAAATTCTTTTGTCCTGTCCCGGAGATAATAGCGCCCCCCCGTATAGGCACCTAGAAGAAGTACCGTTATGAGGGCGACTGCTACAGTCTTTTGTCTATTTATTCTACATATAATGACTGACAACAGTAAACCAAACGTTATATAAGGATCAAAAATAAACATGAGGTCAAGTGAATACTGGTTCCAGTCAAAAGGGGAAAGAATGCGCGTGCCGTACTGGTTCAGAAGATCCATAAAGAGGTGTGCTGCATAAGCGATGAAGGCTAGAAACGTGTAATAAAGAAATCCCTTTCGATAGCCAAACATCACCCCAATTACTAATGGGGCAATAAGTAAAGCGAATACACCGTGAGTTATTCCCCTGTGATATCTGAGAAATACATCTGCTCCCCAAAAACGAGTTACATAGTCAAAATCAGGTGCAACTGATGCGATTAGCAATACCCAAAAAGCTGCCTTTCGCTTGAAGCCGAGGTTATATATCGTAGCAGCGGCTAATCCATGTGTAATAGGGTCCATAGTTACTATTGTCTGCTAAATGGTATTATCATTATTGATTAAAGACTCCCTCGGCAAGACCGAAGTCCCGAATTTTTTCGGGATTAATTTAAGGAATTCTTTATTCTTTCTATTCGCTAGCTTCCACACTCAGGCGGATTCGCCGTGGCGAAAACCCCCGTGGCAAGACCACGGGGAATACGCTCGCTATCCATATTAATTACAGCATGCAGGATATGTCCGTGTAATGTTATAGTTGCCGTTCCTGCCCTTTATCAAATAAAGGATAACCAGGGCTACGGCTCTTAGAGAATCCAGGCCAGGTTTCTTGTTTTCCCGCCTGCACGTGAATGAAGACCGATGAAAAGGCAATAAATTTATTATCTAGTTACCAAAGCCCTTCTTCTGTAACCAAAAGATATTGTATACATAATACATCATAATACATCATAAGATAAAAAAATGACACCCGCATATTCAATCAGGAGGAAAAAGACAGGTTCATATTCCAAGAGGAAACCGCTGAAATATTATTCCTTTTTTCACATTGATAGAATCTAAACCAATACATTAAGATAATAGTCTAAGGAACTAGAAAATGGAAAATAAGAATATAAAAATATTTCCGTATATCTTACAAATAGTTATTATATTCGCCATATCTTTAACAATTCCTGGTCTATCTTACCCGTTGACGCTCGATGAAGCCATTTCTCTTGCAAAAGAAAGTCTTCCCTCTTATAAGGCATCGCTAATCGGTATCCGGTCTACCGAGGCTTTATACGACGCCTCACTCTCTCCTTATCTCCCCAGCCTTGAAGCATCCACTCTACAGAGACAAACATATGTTTCCGGAGACGACTTCACGACACGATCATATGATGTAACACTCTCATATACTTTATTTGACGGAGGAAATAGATGGGCAAATAGACACATCGCCAGACTTAATCTGGATATAAGCAGGGAAACCCTGCGGGAAAATCTTCTCAGTCTTGTACATGATGTTAAAGTCGCATTTTATTCCGTCATAGCTCTCAGGGATACGGTTGAGCAGCGGAAAATACAACTCGAGGATGCTCAAAAAGACTACGAGATCTCTGAAGGAAGATATAAGTTGGGTGTTGCAAAACTGTCAGACGTTCTACAGGCATCTGTCAGACTTGAACAGGCAAAGCTCGATGTCATACAGGCAGAAGGCGATTTCAAAAAGGCTCTCTCCGGGCTCAATTCGCTTATAGGTAAACCTCTTGCTTATGAATATACTATTGAAGGTTCGCTGGATATAGATATAAGGATGCCTGACCGTGAGCTGATAGCTCAAGCTGCTCTGAAGAGACCGGACATCAAGCAGCTGGAGGATACATACAAGATAGCAGGCTATACGAATTCCCTCACGGCGAGTGTCCTCTTTCCCAGGCTGTCGGCACAGGCCTCATATATAAAAACAGACGGCGGTATCTCCGGACTATCATTTCCTGAAGAAAAAATAGCTTCACTCACTGCGAGCTGGAATCTCTTTGAACTTAAAAATTATTTTAATCTGAAGTCTTCAAGACTGGAAGAGGAGATTGCCATGGAGGATCTCAGCGAGCTGAAAAGACAGGTACTGCTTGATACCTATAACGCATATGAAGATTTCCTTACAGCTACCAGAACGATAACCGTTGCCCGGCAGGCCCTGAAAAATGCCGAGCACAACTTCTCGCAGGCACGCGGTGAATACCAGGTCGGTAAGGGTGATATTCTGTCTCTTGTCCTGGCAGAACAAGCGCTTGCTAATGCACGGGAACAGTTGATCATATCTAAGCTAGGGCTTCTCCTCACAAAGGCATTGATTGAAAATATTGCGGGGGTTGAAGACCTCGAACTATTAACTGCTGAAATGAAAGAGTGACAATGAAAAAAATATTGTTTGTTATTATTCTTATCGCATGTGTTGGCATAGGTTTTTTTGTCTATAACAAATTCATCAAAAAACCTTCCATAGAGATCCTCGAGACAGCAGTTGTTGAGAAGGGGACCATACGGGGTGTTATCGTTGAAACAGGGATAATCAAACCGCAGGTAGGAGCACTGGTAAAAATCGGTGCCAGAGCAACCGGTGAGATCGTAAAGATGAATGTCAAGATAGGCGACACGGTAAAAAAAGGACAACTTATCGCACTGATAGACGACAGGGAGATAAAAAAAGCTATTGAGCAGCAGCGCGCTGCTTTATCTGCTGCACGGGATACCTTAGAACAGATCGAACTGACATATCCTGCACGTATCAAGGAAGCAAAGGCAAATTATGATTATGCGAAGATAAATTTTGAACGCGAGACCGAATTGCTTAAGAATGATTATACGACCAGGGATGCCGTTGACCAGGCAAAAAGTCAATTTGAGGCGGCAGATGCGAACTTAAAAAGGCTTCAGGATGAATATACGACGCAACTGAAGATAGCGAAGGCAAACATCGAAGAACGGCATGCAAACCTGAAGCAACAGGAGATACGCTTATCGTACACGAACATTTATGCCCCTATAAGCGGAACCGTCTCGGACGTTACAGCACAGGAAGGCGAAACAATCGTTACGGGACTTCAGGTTGCGAATCTCGTTACCATCCTTGATCCCACGCTCCTTGAGATGTGGATATATGTTGATGAGACTGATATCGGCAGGGTAAAGCTGTCGCAGCAGGTCGAATACTATGTCGATACCTTCCCGGACAAACTTTTTCACGGAACGATCGATAAAATATATCCCGAGCCGGTTGTGAAAGATAATATCGTCTATTACCTGGCAATTGTCAAGATATCAAAGGAAGACGCCGCTTCCCTTAGGCCTGAGATGACAACTCATATAAAGATAGTCTATGATGAAAAACACGACATACTCGCAGTTCCAAACGCAGCGATCAAGTTCGAAAAAGGCCAACAGATTGCCTATAAATTAACCGGGGGTCAGAAGATACCCGAAAAAGTAATATTGAAGACAGGTATAAGGGGAGAAGATAAAACCGAGATACTCTCCGGGGTCAGAGAGGGAGATATTCTTGCAACAAAAATAATCCTGCCTGTTTCTTCGAAAACCCAAGGTCAATAAGGGGATATACCATGCCTCTCTGTTTCATGGAAGATATCAGAAAAACATACAGGATGGGGAACCAGGATGTAGAAGTATTGAAAGGGATCAACCTGAACATAGAAAAGGGCGAGTTCGTCTCCATCATGGGCACATCAGGTTCGGGGAAAACAACTCTCATGAATATTATCGGTTGCCTGGATGTTCCTACATCAGGCCGCTACGTCCTTGCTGACAGGGAGGTTTCACATTTAACCGACGACGAGTTGTCAGTAATCAGGAATGAGCACATCGGCTTTGTTTTCCAGAACTTTTACCTCCTTCCATACGCTACTGTTCTTGAAAATGTTTTATTGCCTACACTATATATCGAACATTACAGGGACGGATCAGAAAAACATGCACGGGAACTCTTGCAGCTTGTCGGCCTTGAGGCAAGGGCTAAATTCAAACCAAACCAGCTATCCGGCGGAGAACAACAGCGTGTGGCGATTGCAAGGGCACTGATCAACAACCCGGAACTTGTTCTTGCCGACGAGCCAACAGGGCAACTTGACAGTAAAACAACCGAAGAAATAATGAATATCCTCACCACTATGAACAAACAGGGCAAGACCGTTATACTTATCACCCACGATGCTGCCGTAGCCGGCTATGCAACAAGAATTACGCATATAAAGGACGGTATTATCTTTGAATAATTTTGATGGACAGGCTTTTTAACCTTTTCTCCCAATCTATCAGGGCCGTCACTTCTTTCAAAATGAGGACTTTCTTCTGCCTCCTTAGTGTTGCACTCGGAGTAGCTTCTATTACGACCATTGTCGCTGCTACCGAAGGTGCCTATAAAAAAGCACTGGAAATCGTCGAACGGTTTGGGCCTGACGCACTTCTCATAATCGGTGGTGGTGAAGAGCAAAGAGCAGTCGGACAAAGACAAAAAACGATCACGCTCTCTGATGTCGAAGCAATAAAACAGACATTCGACAGTGCATATCTGGTAGTTCCGATGACGAGTACAGGAGATATTACCGTCTCATACAAAAATAAAAAGTACCAGACGCGCATCATAGGTTCAACGAGTGATTACAGCAGTGTCTGGACGTGGCCTGTTATCCAGGGTTCTGATTTCACCGAAGAAGACGTGAAGGGTTTACATAATGTTGGGCTGATCGGGCAACACGTTGTCAATGAACTCTTCGCCGATGAAGACCCTGTTGGGAAATATATCCTCGTAAACAGGATACCTGTCGAGATCGTCGGTGTACTTACCGAACGGGGGACTTCACCGACCGGCGCAAATCTTGACGACAGGATCATTTTACCTATCACTACAGTCATGAGAAAGTTGCAGAATGAGACGCAATACGTATCCGTTTTAAGGGTAAGGTTCTACGATCAGAAAAACCTCTATTATTACGTTGAGGAACTCAGGTCTTTCCTTCGTAACAGGCATGGAATTCCTCCGGAAGACCCGGATGATTTTACTATCATATCCCCTAAAGAGATCATAAAGTTCCTTGTCGCACTTACAGGTTCTCTTGTGGCATTTCTAGGTGTAACAGGGGTGATATCTCTCATTGTCGCCGGTTTTGTCCTTGCCAATCTCTTTTTACTATCCGTGCAGGAAAGGAGACAGGAGATAGGTATACGGAGAGCGACAGGGGCAAAAAGGAAAGACATACTCATGCAGTTCCTCGGTGAATCGGTGATCATAACAACTTTGGGAGGAATTGCAGGTTTCCTTGTTGCTTTTGCCGGCAAAGAATTGCTCACGCTCATTGCAGAATTTCCTATAGAGTTCTCTTGGAAGGCATTTGCTGTAGGCTTATTCCTCTCATGGGTTATCGGTATAGGGTTCGGACTTCAACCGGCAAAGCGCGCATCAGACCTGAACCCTATAGAGGCCATCAGGGGATGAAAAGAATATACCTGAATCTAAGGATTGCTTTAAGATCGCTCGCTAATTTCAAATTAAGGACTGCCCTCGCTGTCCTCGGCGTTTTTCTCGGTACTTTCTCTTTGATAGTTGTTTCGAATCTATCAGGTTCCCTGGCTGAAAAGACCGAGAGGGAGGTAGAAAGTTTTGGGAAAAACCTGCTCATTGTCAGAAGCGGGATAGTTCGGAAATTCGGCACAAGGACAAGGTTGTTGAGTGAAGCCACGACACTCACCGTAAGAGATGCAGATGCAATACTCCATGGCTCAGAATTTATAAACTCTGTTTCACCTTCGGGGAATAAGTCATTCCCCGTGCGTTACGGCGGCATTGTACTCACTACGATGCTTACTGTTGGCACTACACCGAACTATACCGAGGTCCGGAACTTCAGAGTCCAAGATGGCAGATTCATTACAGAAAACGATAATAGAACTCTTAGTAAGGTTGCAGTTCTCGGCAGTGAGGTGGCGGATAAACTCTTCGGCAATAAAAATCCCATCGGTGAATACATCCTTATCTGGAGAGTTCCCTGTCAGGTCATAGGCATTATGGAGAGCAAAGGGGTTGACCTCTCCGGGTTTAATCAGGACAATCAAATATTTGTGCCTTTGAACACGTTCCTTAGAAGGTTTGTAAACAAGGATTATATAAACAATATATCTGTACAGGTCATTGACGAACAAGCTATACCTCTTGCAAAATCCCAGATAGAAGATATATTAAGAAAACGCCACAGGATCAAAGAAGATCAAGACGACGATTTTACCGTCGTAGATATGAAGGACGTGCTGGCATTGAAGACACAGGCAATGTCAATGATAACAGTCCTAGGGACTGTTTCAGCGGTGATTGCATTCGTCATCGGTGGCATCGGAATCCTTTCAATCATGATCCTTATCGTCAACGAAAGAAGAGTCGAAATAGGTATCAGGAGAGCTGTAGGCTCAAAAAAGAGAGATATAGTATTTCAGTTTCTTATAGAATCGTCTTTTATTTCATTTACCGGAGGCACTGTTGGAGTCATGTCGAGCTTCGTTGCAACAGCTATTATACTGTTGCTGGCAAAACTTCCATTATCGATGTCACCATCCGGGTATATATTCTCTTTCCTCGCTTCTGTTGGTGTAGGCATACTGGCAGGTATCTACCCTTCAAAGAAGGCAACAATGATCCAGCCGGTCGATATCATACGGTCATAACCTGGGTTATCCTTTTTCAACCGCCTGTCTCCTCCTGATTGTAAGGTATCCCGAATAAAGTATAAGTGAGCCGCCTAATAGCGAGACAACCGGTGGAATCTCCCTGAAAGCTATAAAAGCAAATATCATAGCTCCCACTGGTTCTATATATCCGAGTATTGCAGCCCTGGTTGCCTTAACTTCCTTTAAGCCCCTTATGTACAGGAGCGGTGCTGCCGTAGAATGTACAAGCCCTAATAATAAAAAGTATCCGAATATGTTCAAGGGCACTTCTTTTATGAAAGGCAGGAGAATCAGTACAACAACAAGGTTCTGGAAAACGGTTATAACCAATGGCCTGAACCTCTGGGCCAGTGCCCTACCCAGGATAATAAGTAATGAATACATTAGACCGGAAAATACCCCTGAAGCAATCCCCTTCATATGCTGCTCTGACAGAGAAAACTCATGGAACATCAGGAGAAGGCCGGTGGTAGATAAGACTATAGCAGTCATGACGGACCTGTCAATTGATTCCCTGAGCAATAACGGAGCGAGCATGGCTACAAAGATAGGTGCCGTATAATGTGTAAATACTGCGTTGGCAATAGTAGTATGGGTAAAAGCATAATAAAATGAAAGGCTGTTCAGAATAAAAACAGGGCCGAGCAAAAAAAGACTAGGTATTTTCTTGGTCTCAGGGATATTTTTCCGCTCTCTCGTAGATAGCAGAATAGTGCTCTGTGTAATTAAAGCAAGGAGTGCCGGAAAGAATATTGTATATGTCAGTTGTGTGTTCGCAAGCCTGATGATAATCCCAAGCGAACTCCAGATCAATATTGCTAGGATAATATATACATATGCCATTCTTCTAAGGGAGATTGTGGTTTGAAAGGCAGTTCACGGTAAACTTGGATAGAGAACCATTTATCATTCGAGAGAGATAGCCCTGAGATTTTCAAGCACAGTTTTCCTTATCCTCGAAGGGGATTCTGTCTTTATAAGTTGTTTCCCGCTATCAAGGACGGGGATAAGAATATCTTTAAATTTTTTACCGCACGGGCACGTATATTTCCCTTTTCGATTCGGCACAATCCTGCCGGCACCGCATTTCGGACATCTTAGTACCCGCTTGCTCCCGGACCACTTCCCCCGTTTCGCTGACGGCCTGCCCTCAACTTCAGTGATATCCATCGAATAGTCGATGACCGGTGCGTTGCTTATCGATGTGCCGATACCATACCCGTCTACGAGCGGATTGAGAACAGGAATATCCTCTTCTTTCGTTCCGCCGCTAACGTAAAACTTCACATGACTGTAACCCCTTAAATCCATCTCCCACCGGCATTCCTCAAGCAACCGGTAAAAATTGCCCCGGCGTGACGCCGGGGTATCAAACCTCACGGCAAAGAGTCTTTTCCCTAGGGCTTCAGCAACATTAAGACATTCGAACTTCTCGTCAAAAAACGTATCAATGAGTGCAACCCTCTTGAACATTGGCTCCAGAACGTCGTTATATGCCTTCATGGCTTCAACGGTTGATCCAAAACAGATAATCAGAGCATGGGGAACAGTGCCCATCGGGTCTTCCCCGATTAGTTCAGCAGACTTCACAACAGATACCCCGTCGCATCCCCCTATGTAGGCATTCCTTTCTATCACGGGAGCGAGAATCGGGTGCATCCTTCGCGCACCAAAACTGATTACAGGTCTTTTGCCTGCGAGCTTCTTGAAACGGGCTGCCCTTGTTGCGACTCCGGATGCCTGACATATCAACCCAAGGATAGCTGTCTCATAAACACAGAAGTCCTGGTATTTGCCCTCGATTTCCATAACAGGTTCAAGTGGATAGAAAACTGTTCCTTCCTTCATCGCACGCACCTTGACAGGAAGATGTTTCATGACATAAAGAGCCTCTTCAAGCCCTGCAAATAAAGCCCACGGCCAGTTGTGAGGCAAGGTTTTCGCAATGAATTCTGCCCTGACTAGCGGATTTATGCCCTTCTTTCTCAAAATCTTCAGTGTCCTTTCAAAATATACATCGGTAATTCTACCTTCGAGAATGTCTTTGGGCTGAGCTATGTGGAACATACTTTTATCCTCCTGTTGCAACATATTTGATTAACACAAACAGGATACACTGAGTTATCGATCCCGATATTCTTTGGATTCGCTATCCCGATTTGTATCGGTGCATTATCCGGTTTTAGGATTAACTGGTTGCTTTCCTAAGTTGAAATAATAAATCATTTAAAAAAACGCTTCAATAGTTTAAAAAGTACAATGGGAAACTTCTCTTTTTGCTTCCATATGAAGTCATTACATAAAGACATCGGGTAAGGCATTAATAACTGTTTTAAGTCTTGCTCTCGTTCCCCTGTTAATGACGTCATTTACAATGGCAAATTTCAAATTTACCGCTTCAGATGTTCCATAAAAAAGTGATGCTATAAAAAAACTCAGGTCGGAAAAATATATTTGTTGAAAGAGACGGTGCCATTGTGAAAACTTTCCTGACAGTTCTTCAATTTGTCCATAAACATGCATAAGCTGTGCATCGGTTATGCATTCGGTTTCCCTTTTTTTGACATAGGTGCAATACGGCACCTGGAATTCAAGGACATCCCTCGGTAACGATACCCCGAGTTTTTCCCAATGAGTTCTGATATATTCCTTGCCCTGCCGGCTTGTTCCTGCAAGCTTATCGTAGTAATCCATGGACCAAAGACCATATGCCCTGCACCCGAACAGCCGTTCTTCGTAAATCAGGCATTCATTGCCATCGAGAAACGGGCACATGAGGATTTCAACGGGGTTCAAAAAAAAATAACTTATAATCTTACTGTACATTTGCCTGCGCAGGTCATCAGGTAAATGAATAACCAGGTCAATAACCGACAATGCTTCAATAAGATTTATTTCAGGCAACAGCGAACAGCATATCGTCCTCCGCCTGCATCTGGTTTCCGGTAACTGTGCATATAATTTCTTCAGTTCCTTCCTTTCTTTTGCAGACTGACTTAGAATCAGTTTGAGACCTTGTATTGAAACCATTATCCCGTCTTTATACTTAAATGACATTAAAAAAAATCTTTGTATCCGCCTTTTCTAAAGAATTATTCCTTCATTTCAGGCGATATACCTATTTGCCCTATCATTGACACGTGCTATATTATAGTCACGTCATATTGAAATAGATACCGTAATATAACCTTATCCAAAGTCAAGCATATAAGCCTATGATATCATTCCCGAAAGCACTCGAGACTTGCAATCTTATCGGATTTCATGTCTGGCTGGAGAGTAACCAATAAATGGAAATCCTTCTCGTTTCCATCAGAAGCGGTAAAATATAAGGTGATTATAAAAGATTTGGCACCATAGTACATATGTTTTTAACCAGTAAAGTAAATATATCTTTTGTTCGGTTATTGTATCGGAATTCCATTTCCTTCAAATATAGAGGGAACTTTTCCTTGGAGACCCCATGAAATTTTATAATTCTCTCCTTCGCATAACTCCAGAAGCCTTCAAGGCCATTAATATAAACCTTACCCGTAGCAAATCTCTTTTTATGGTCAACTCTCAAATGTCTATACCCGCAAAACATAAGAGCATCATAGCTCCTGAATTTATCAGTGTACACAATAGAACCTCGTCTTACTGTTTTTACCGTCATCGAAAGAAGAGACTCCGCGGTGACGTCCTTTACAACATCCACTCTAACAATACCATCTCTCTCGAGAATCCCGAATACAGGGACCTTGTTATAAGCACCTCTTCCTCGTTTCCCTTTGCGTCTTCCACCAAAATAGGTTTCATCAAGTTCTATCTCGCCATTCAGAAGATCATGGGCATCTTTGGCATTTGCCAAAATAGAAACCCTGATAAGTGTAACTGCCTTCAGGACCGTTGGATAGCTCAGTTGAACCTGCTGGGAAATCTTCCTGGCCGATACCTCCAGTTCAAACAGCTTTATGATCCAAAGCCATTTCTTAAACGATATATTAAGCTTGTTAATCCATCTGCCGGTAAAATCATGAAATCTGTAACCACAGCGCTTGCAGCGGTATCTTTTATCCAGAATTCTATAGATTTTATAGCTTCTACACGCTGTGCAAAAAACATGGCGATTTTGCCAGCACTTTTTCCTAAAGAAAAGACGTGATTTATTTTCTGTTTTTACGAGTGTTTCAAATGTGTTTAGATCCATTGGCACCAGTATAATTTGGTGCCAAAAGTTTTACAATTACCAAATATAAAACTTGCTGTGAAAAAAAACCCGGTGAGCTTACCTGGTCTCTTTGCGTTATATCATTAAAAGAAGATACAGCAGGATTTCCTTTTTTAAACCTGAATTATTCACTTTTATTAGGCTAAAAAAAAAGAAAGGCTGGGGATTCTAGTCCCCAGCCTAAAGAAATAAGATTTGAGGATGGAGGGACCTTATTTCTTTTTCTTCTTTGCGGTTTTCTTTGTTGCTTTCTTCTTAGTTGCTGCCTTCTTCTTAGTTGCTGCCTTCTTCTTTACTGCCAAGATATTTCACCTCCTTTCCCTCTGTACCTCCCTGCTGAAGGAAGTACATAAAAACACTCCTTATCTTGAATTTATATAAAATATTTTTACTTTTGTCAAAGAAAAAATGCATTTCATTTTTTTTATTTACAAGTTGTGTTCCGTTTATTTTAATTTCTATAGCTGAACAATCTCTATTATTCATATTTTAAAAAGTATTGCTAAGATATTTTTCATAAAGAAAATCCTTGCATTTTTATCTCTCAAGATTGTTATATTTCGCCTTTTCAAATCTTTCGGATAATATCTCTTCCCGGGATAAATAAACTTTCATTTCTGCTGTAACCTCACCCGGTATTAGTATGAATAAACTTTTCGGGGGAACGTATTAATCGTAAAACCTTATACGCGTTATATCTGATATCACTTTAAGCCATTCATTCTTGAAGACAAACGACATTAAATCTGCATTCCCCCTCTTTTTGCAGAACCCGAAATCTCCCGGGACATTTAACGAAGGGATTTTTACAGCCTCTGTCGGCGCCTGTGGGGGCCAGGGGTCAATATGGAATTCTTTTTGTTAAACAGTATGGCCTGATCTTTATGCATCTCTTTTTCATACAGTGTTATTTCATGAGCCTGGAGGCAATCGTTGCAACATGCCTTCCCTGGAAGCGTGCCCCTTCAAGTTCGTTTTTACTCGGCATACGCTCTCCCTGAGCTCCGGCTATGGTAGAGGCCCCGTAAGGCGAACATCCGGTTATTTCATCAGTCCGCATCTGACCCTGAAAAGCGTATGGCAACCCGACAATTATCATCCCCTGGTGCAGCAGAGTAAAATGAAAACTGATTATCGTAGTTTCCTGTCCCCCGTGTTGAGTGTTTGAACTTGTAAACACACTCCCGACTTTACCGACCAATGACCCTTTACTCCACAGGATGCTTGTCGAATCGAGAAACTGCCTCATCTGCCCGCACATATTGCCAAATCTTGTCGGAGTTCCAAATATAATAGCATCAGCTGATTCAAGTTCATCTACAGTACATATAGGTATGTTAGAGAATTCCCTCTGTGCATCGAGCGCTTTCATTTTTCCCAGGATGTCCTGTGATAATGTTTCAGGCACCCGGCGGACAATGACCTCTGCCCCTTGTACTTCATTTGCACCATCTGCTACTGCTTGGGCCATTCGATGTATGTGGCCATACATCGAATAATAAACAATATAGAGCTTCATATTCCCCCCTTGTTAGATTTCCAAATAACTGAATGCTCGCTCAAAAAAGCGTGCAATTCTTAAAGATTTAAAGAAACAGTCAATGCTGCAAAGGGAGCAGCATCGAACCGGTCTTCACTGATCTCGTTCCCTTTATGATCCTCTATCTTAAGTTTACCTGATAAGAACACACCGGCATTAAAATCTATGTTAATTTTTGATCCGGATATCAGGGTAACCCGTCCCCATACCGGGACTCCCTTCTCCTGAAAAATGCCATTGCCTGCAATGCCTTCATCGTTAAGTCTGAACCGTAACGATCTGTACGCACCCCCGAATGCTATTTCCCAGTTTCTGTCCAGGGCATATGAGAGTTCGAGGCCTGCCGGACCAGTCGGACCGCCACGAAACGGGTTAGAGAGCCTGAGTCTTTCAGTGATTTTCCAATTGACAACAACCATGGGGAAATAATTTACTTCCTCGAGTCTGCTGAAGATACCGACACCGGCTCCGATCATCAGATCAGGTCTACACTTGTAACCTGCTGAAATTATGCCTCCATAGATTAACGAGTCTCCCCAATCAGCGCCGGATTCCCCCGAGAATCCGATTGAAGGAACAACAACGAGTCGCCAGTCTTCGTCAATCGTGTACATGATTCTTGCTCCTAAACCGATCCCCTGAAGATTATCCCATTTTTTAAGGTTTTCAAAACAAGTCTCATCTGAAAAGGAATACTCGTGCAAATCGTAGTTGAAGCTGAACCCTATGTCCAAGGGGCCGCTCAATTTTTTATTCCAGTCGAACCTTAAGAGATATCTATTTACACTAAAATCGCCACCGTTATCAAGATTCGTGTTAAACTGGTGTATACCTGATGCAGTCAATTTGAAATCATTTCCTTGCACGTCCATCCCGGAGGCATCTGCCATAGGGAGCATTAAAAACATGACGAATGTGATCGCCGTCAGCATGATCATCAATACACGGGATATTCCCAAACCCATATGTCCTGAACTTGTCTCGTTGACATTATGTTTAAAGCTCTTCATATACTATATCCTTAGTTCTGCGTTGAGATATTCACAATAACTTTTCAGGTGTAAAGGGCAAATCTGACATGGAGAAATGCGGATAAAAAGCAAGGAGGCTGAAACGAATCTCTGGATTTGATAATTTTATTTACATAATGCACACACTCTCCCGTTATCTTTTATTTTATTTTTTATGCAAATAAAAATCGCATTAGTAAATACACATAAGAGTTTATTTTACGCCTTCCTTTCAACTGTGCTTCCCTACTTCTTACCCATATCCTCGAGTTCATCTGCCTGATACTGCTCCTGCTGCAGTGTAAGGTCCATGTTTATAACGAGGCCGCCATGCTTCCTGAACTCTTCATCATCTCTCAGCTCCAGGTGACGTTCGCGGGCTGCCCTCACATCATCCGCTGCCCTCTTAAGGGCTTTAAGCCTGGATTTATTAAGATCTATCGTGCCAGGGTTGAACTGCACGTGGATACCATTTTCAGCGACATCCTCAGCAAAATGAGCTATCTGCTTCATCTTTTCCATTGCCTGATCCATGAGCTGCCATGATAAAATCCCGCCCTTTTTCTGCATTACCCAGGAATACCTGATATGCTGCAGCATCTCGTTATACTTGCTTGTAACCTCGTCCTGCAACCTGTCAAGAAATTCACGGGGCAACTCTGCTTCGGCACCAGGTAAGCTGTTAGCTTTTTCAGGATCGAGCTTGTCCAGTATTCTTTGAAATTTCCTGGCATGAATTGCAGATTCCCATGCCTCTCTCTGTAGGACCCTCCTGATGTGTGGCTCACTTACCCTGTCGGCCTCGGTGTAGTAATGCGGGACAAGCTTTTCCTCATATTCAACATAGGACTTGAATATCGTAGCCCTGTTCGTAGGATCATGCGGGTACGGTGCTGGAACAAAATCCGGCTCCCCGCCCAGTTTACAAATTATAAATCCAAGCCAGTGCATATGCCACATCTCTTCTCTTGAACGTGAAATAAGGCTTGCTCCTATGGAGGTACCCTCACCCTCCAGCCAACCATGTACAAGATATCGTATGATTGCGGCATGCTCTTCTTTCATATCCCTGTTTAGCATATCGATCAGTTCAAGCTTCTTCATATTGACTCTCCTTTATGTTTATTACTTGCGAATATATAATTCTCCCCTCGTTCTACTCAGTTAATCATAAGTCAATATTTTTAGTGTAGTCAAGGATAATCGTAGCCGAAACTATGGGGTTAATCAATCTCTAAAATTTCTTCTGAATTAGGTATAATATCGAGAGGTTGCTTTTATGGCTGAAGATATCCAGAATGAATATAAAACGATGCCGGATGAAGAGCGGGCCCGTCTCAAAAATCTCCTTGAAAAGCTCATGGAAAACGGCAGCTTGTTTATCTACGGAGATGAGGATGATACTGAAGAACCGGAAATAAACTACGGCTGTGAGAGGAAAAAAGACTGTAATTCTGTTTGCTGTAGCTTTATTTTTGCACTTACAAAAGAAGAGGTGGAAAAAGGCATAATAAAATGGAATCAGAAAAGGCCGTATTTTATAGCCCGCGAAGAAGACGGGTTTTGCCCTCATCTGGACAGAAAAAATCTCCTTTGCGTTATCTATAATGACCGTCCTATAAGATGTCGAAAATATCATTGCTGCAATGATCCGAATGTATGGAATGACTGGGATAAAGGAATACTAAACAGCAATGTCTTCAGCCATTTGACGAAAAAGCCTTAAAGTTTCTTAAATTGCTTCATTACTTACTTTTTTCAATTTTCCTGTTACCCCGGAAAAAACATTTTATAGAAATAACTCATATGGCATTCATGTGACTTCTGGGTTAATCATACAGATTGTGCTTATCATTATTCTTTTATTCTTTTTAATGAAGAAACGGCTTCTGCTATAATGTTAGGTAAAAATACCTATATCTCGATAATTATTTTATAGGCACTTTAAAAGGACAGATGGCAGATCTGGAATTTATACGCAATCGAATAGAATCAAAAAAAATCGATTACATAAATTATGATTTTACATATGCAGAGAACAGCGCTCTAACTACCTTTTTTGACCTGTCGCAGGAATTTGAAAGTATCGAGGATTTTTATTCCATTTGTGTCTGGATTCCGGCTATCTTCTTCAATCTGGATGCAAGACTATATCTCATAGAACCAAAACTGCAGGAAATGATCCTCGTTGCAAAAACAGAGAATGACGGATATGAACTGCATAAATCTCCCCCTGATTACATCGTACCGAACAAATCCCCTTATTATGCCAACAACAGTCTGGTTTTGACTGTCCGCGGGAATAGATTTCTCATTGATCAACTTCCTTTTAAAACAGAAGACGACGTCCTCGGCTTTTTGGAATTGTATATCGCAAATGATATAGCCCCCCATCAGGAACTTTTTTTTGAGAAGTATGCCAATCGGATCGGATTTAATATTCATAACAGGCTTCTTTTTGAGAAAAACATAGAACATTTGAAGTTCATCCGGACGCTCGTTGCCGACATAGAGCATAATATCATAGCACCGAACATGATCTACAAGCTTTTTCTGAAGCATCTGAGGAAAAAAATACAAAAAAATACAGAGCTGGAAATATTCCTCAGCAGCAATTTGGGAAAAAATACGGACGAACAGATATCTATGGAGCATGTCCTATCTGAACTCACAGAAATCAACCGTGGCCTGACTGAGGAAATTGAGAATATCGAAAAGCACCATAAACACATGAGCCTTTTCCTCGAGACGCTCCTGCGGAGGAGCCACTTCGATAAAGGACGCCTTACCCTCCTCAAAAAGCAGTGTAATATGAACAAGGACGTCATTCAACCCCAGGTGGAACGCTTTACTGAACGTTTCAAGAAGATGGGTATTTCCATAGACGATCAATGCAGTGGTATCCCTGATGCAGAAATTGTAAGCGTTGTAGATATCGGCCTCCTTTCTCAGGTTTATGCTAACCTTTTCTCGAACGCCCTAAAATATACTCAGGAAATTATTACGCATGAAGGAGCTAAGAAGAAGTGTATTTCATACGGCCGAGAGATTTTAATAGACTACTTCGAACATGGGAAAGACGGGTTCAAATACAATGTCTTCAGCACCGGAGAACATATTAATCCTGAGGAAAGGGAGAAAATTTTTGAAGATGGCTACCGCGGCTCCAATGTCGCCAAAAGCCCCGGCACAGGACATGGTCTGACGTTTATCAGGAATGCCATCGAAATGCACGGGGGGATATTCGGTTACGAGCCTACACAATACGGGAACAACTTTTTCTTCATAATCCCGAAGTAGCTACCATTGACAGGTTTATTTATGATATTTCTATAAACACTGTGATATACATGCCTGAAAATTTATTGTTTCCTCCTTTATTAAATCCCCGTAACAGACGTTTTACAATTTTTTACTTATATAATTTCACCAGTTTTTCCGGGGGGAAGCCAAGGGTATAGAGAACTATCAACAGCCAGTTTCTAAAAGTGCAATAAATAATACCTTCTTTTTCCCATCTCCTTGGAGATGTTCTAACTTTTTCCGGGATTATATGGATTTTGTTCCCTGACTTTTTTACCCGGGTCATGAATTCAACGTCTTCCATTAATGGTATTTCCTTAAAACCTCCCATCGCATTGAAATAGTCTTTCCTCATAAATATGGCCTGGTCGCCGTAGGGAATCCTTGTAATCCTCGTGCGCAAAGATGCGGCCTTTTCTATTACCCTGAAGATAAACTTATCTGATCTTATGGCCAGATCGAAAGCCCCGCCTACAAATCCATCCTTTTCCACTACAGAAGAAATTACAGATAAAGCGCCCTCTGGAAGTTCTGTATCAGCATGCAGAAATAATAAAATTTCTCCGCTGGCAAGCGATGCGCCTTTATTCATTTGACTCGAACGTCCTTTTTTACTTATGACCTTCTTTACGTCTTTTTCTTCTACAGCATTCAGGGTATCGCCATGAGAACTGCCATCAACAATAATAATTTCGAACTCGCCGCTGTAGTGAGATTCAGCAATGCTACCTACGGTCTTATTGATCGTGGATGCCTCATTCAAAACAGGCATGATAATCGAAATCTTATATTTGTCGGCCATATTTCCGATTCCTCGACCGAATCTTTCTGACGATTACAGGCATAAGCGTAAACAATGCCAGCAATAAGAATGCTATTAATATCCTTCTTGAAAAAATATCGTCGAAAGAATTTATCATCCTGAGCTAACTACCCGCAAAAGCATATACAAGGGAGCCCGGTATTATCCCGAGAGAAGTCGTCCATATGAAGGTTCTAAGAGGAATATTTATCAGTCCTGTAAGAATATTTATCAGAAAAAATGGGAAGACCGGCATAAGTCTCAAGGTGAGCAGATAGAGGTGTCCCCCGTGTTTCTTCATAATTCATTCTTTTTTCCTGCCAAAAATCACTCTTAAAAGTCTCAGGAAATGGTTATTCTGAAGCCTTTCAATATGGTACAGTTTTGCAGGCTGTTTGATAATATCAGAGAAGGTTGGATAAATATGTATTACAGAATCCAGCTTATGAAAATGTATCCCTAATGCCTTTGCAAGCTGAGCCTCATGTATTATGTCTCCGGCATGGCTTCCCAGAATATGTACCCCGATCAGATCGCCCTGCGGGTCGAGTATAAATTTACTCATTCCTGTTTCTGATACGTCGGTTTTCGCCCTGTCTATATTCTTAAACCCATACCTATACACTCTTATCTTATCTCCATGGAGTTCTCTTGCTTCCTCTTCGGTCAGCCCGGCATGCGCTAGCTCAGGTTCTGTAAATATGCACCAGGCAACATGCCTATAATCTATCTTACGTTTGACGGGCAGGACTGCATTCTGTGCTGCTATTCGAGCCTGATGCTCGGCCATATGACTAAACTGGTACGGACCCGTTACATCTCCGCACGCATATATATTCGGAGCCGCAGTCTGCAGCTTTCTGTTTGTGTCTATACCTTTTGTAGTATATTTCACACCCGCTTTTTCAAGATTAAGGCCATCCACATTGGCTCTTCTTCCTACCGCCACCAATATAGAGTCAGCAGATATCTCTCTTTTTTGCTTGTATTCATCTTCCACAGTAACAGCTATCTGACCGCTGCTCATGCCCATTCTTAATGCCTTTGTTTTTGTTAAGAGATTTAATCCATCTTCTTTCAGCTTTTCCGACAATATATTCACGGTCTCCTTATCTTCTCTCGGCAGGATAAAGTCGGACATTTCTATAACCCAAACCTTCACACCCAGGCGATTCAAGGCAGCGGCAAGTTCTATCCCCACAGGTCCTCCGCCCAAAACTATCATAGATGGCGGCAGCTTATCTATGTCAAAAAAAGTCTCATTAGTCATATAAGGGATCGTGTTTATCCCTTCAATTGGTGGAATGAATGCAGATGAACCTGTAGAAATTACGAAGGCACGGGAGGAATATTTTTTACCAGCCACTTCTATAAAATGATTGTCTATAAACCGAGGCTCCCCGAAGAGAACATCTATGCCCAATTTCCTGAACGCATCCGGTTGATGGCTGTCATACACCTTCTGAACAATGGAACGGACGTGGTTCATAACGTTATCGGTATTTATATCGATCCGGGTTTTTGAATCCAAACCGTATTTCTTTAAATTCTTTGTAAGATATGCAACATTACTTGCTTTTATGAACGCCTTGCTTGGGATACATCCGGATAATGTACATTCGCCGCCCAGCTTTTTCTTCTCGATCATAGCTACCTTTTTTCCAAGACCTCTCGCAAGCTTGGAAGCTACAAAACCTCCAGCCCCTCCGCCGATTACTATGAGGTCATAATCATATTCGGGCATTTAGATCTCCATGTGGCCATCAAAAATAAACCGTCCATGTCCGGCTTTTATCTGCAAAAGATCTTATGCTTATTATTCAGCATGAATAACATTGTCAGAGATTCTCTGAAGTCTGTATTTTCATTTCTGGAAAATAGCGATTGCAGATCATCCAGCGTATCGACGTCCCTACAGAACGGCAGGACATGTACTCTGTATCGTAATTCATTAAAAACCTTCATAGTTTCCCTGAATACGGATTCAGTACTCCATCTAATCCCATGAAATATGCCCGGATGAAAAGTGTCATTCCTGAAGCCGATCAAGTAGTACCCGCCGTCAAATGATGGTCCTATAACAGCGTCATGAATATCCAGCGATGTAAAAGCCTCCTGTATCATGCTTTCTTTAAGATCCGGAAGGTCACTGCCTATAATCAATACTCTATTTAAACCGTCATAAAAAGATTGCAAAAAAGCATTCTTCATTCTTTCACCCAGATCATCTCCCCTCTGAGGAATATATTCAAGGTTATTTCCAATCCAGTTAATGGACTCTTCACCCGAATCAGGAGGATAGAAATAAATCTTTAAGTTGTAATCTTTGAGTCTCCGGACAATATCGAGAACAAAGCTCTTATAAAGGCTCAATGTAATATCTTCGCCTATGGCCTCGGCAAGCCGGGATTTAACCATGCCTTTTTCAGGGGTTTTCACGAAAAGCAGACAAACGTATAAATTTTGCATTATATTTCATATGTCATTTCTTGGAAATCTTTACATAAACAGGGCGAAACCTTTTGCTCCTTTTGCCACGTCTGGGAAATTGCCTAACAAATTTAAGAAAAGGGAACCTTATTCCTGAACCCTCCTCCCCCGATTATTCCAGGTAAGGTTATTTTATATTCCCAACCCATTGAAGGGTTCCGGTAATACCTCCATAACACCACTAATATTTCGAAAGAGGTTCTATAATTTCTACTTCCTGCGTGGTATTAAAAGGTATATGAATATTTAACCTGGCCGTATGCTTTCTCTATATCACTTATATCAACTTTGGAGATGTAATGCAAGTTAAGAATGCACCTTGATTAAGGAGGCCTTCGATGTCCATCAAATAAGATTATTGAACATGAATCGAGTAGATATGATATGACTTACCGTGTACTGTTATTACTGTAAATTACGGACTTACCTTTTATCATATCGAAATCCGCTTCTTCAAACATCTTTATGCAGGAAAGAACATCCAGGCCCCTGCCCTTTGAGGTATCGCCCTGCGTATCTCGTGGATTCGAGCCCGCCTCGGCCCAGAATAGATTAGCTCCTGAGGCGGCTCCCAAAATATTAGGCTCATGTGTACAATTACCGATAATCCCTGTTCCCATTGCTAAACGTACAACCGCAACAAGAAATGCCATCCTATATTCACTGATTACCCCATATTTCTCTAACGGAGAGTTTGGTATTGTTATCCTACGCATTGCTCCACTATAACAGGGTTTCATATCCCTACCGATAAGAATTTTTTCAGTGATTTCTTCGACCGTATGTTCGGGTCCAACAGGTTCAACACAAGTTCCAACCAATAATCCCGCCTGCTGTGCAGCCCTGACAGTTCTCAACCGGGTATCAGGTTGTATCTTTGTATCCTTTCCTTCACCCATCCTTACCGCATGATATATCCCTATATAGCCTGCATCCTTGAGTTGCCTGGCTTCTTTATATTCAAAATCTCCTATGTTAGCTACCATGACTGTTTGAGGGTTCAGTTTTTTCCTGATTTCCTGAGATATTTCTGTAAATTTAGAAAAGGTGTAATCTCCGGTGGCCATAAAAAACAAAGCATTAGCTCCCTCACTTTCTGCTTTCTCTGACAGTTTAATAATTTCCGTAAAAGGCAATTCTGTTTTTTGACTAAATACCTTATTTTGAGCAGCAAATGCACAAAATGAACAGTTTTTTGAACAAGGTGAAAGATTTATTCCTACTTGAGCATGGACTTCTGCCTTACCGTTGGAAGCATCTCTGTTAATTGCATCAGCAGATGCCATTATATACCCGGCCTCTCCTGAATGTGGAGTTACTGTGAGAAGTCGGCTAATCTCTGCTCTTGTAAGAAAATAGCCATCGAAAACTTTATTAATGATATCGATGATTTCTATATCCATTTTCATTGTAGAAACTCCTCTACGCGTTAAAGGTTATCTTCCCTAACTATCCCTCTTAAATTATGCAATAACTGATTCCGATGGCATACCTCATAATATATCATTATATTGGAAAAAACATGGGGTTAATCTATTGTTTACTGACTATTATCGTCTTACCTTCCCTGATAAAGTGATTAATATCCGGTATTGATACCCTTTTTACTTTTTAATAATAAAAGGACGATCTTGTAACCACAAATCAGTGGGACAGTATATTGAGTTTTATTTTATAACATTATTTCCAAATTACATAAATTATAAAAGAATACATGAAACATCTATGGAATATTTACAATATTTAGGCTCCAACTTTTCACCGGAATAAAATACCTGTCTTATATAGGCTGCATGTCTTCCTGCTGCACCACTGAACGGTTCCGATCCTTGGGCAATTCCACAGATAAGAGCTATAGATGTTTATGTTATTACCTTCGATTAAAGGCTTATCGGAATAAAAACTTATACCACCGGTGCTCACATCGAACGTTATACCGTCGTTATTGATAAACGTATGTCCCATGAGATATCCATAGATGACGGGGACGGCGATCCGCTTTCTGATATAATTTCTTTTCTCATTCACTGTAAATAGTCTATTTTTTAAAATGATTATGCCCATAATTACAATAAAAATATAAGGAAACCCTTGTCTAAAAAATTAAAGACTATCTGTCTATTGAGACAGTAAAGTATCCCACATGCCTGTCATTTGTTCAACAATTTTTACTAAACATCTGTTGTTTTTTATTTAACCGCTTTTGTTAAAGATACGGGGATATTGCGGGGGTTTTAAATTAACATGTCCAAGGTTTACTTCATTGGTTCTTTAAGTCCTCTTATCCTATCAAGAGTATCATAATAGATACCCTGGTTTGCAGGGTTAAGTTGAATAGCCTTTAAAACAAGTTCTTCAGCTTCATCAAGATTTCTATTCTCCGTGTAATAGAGCCAGGCGAGATTATTATATGCATCAGCAGCATCAGGCTCTTGCTTTATCGCCTTTCTATAATAAAGCTCTGCACGGTCAAATTCATTCTTTTGGAAGTAAATATTCCCCATGTATACAAATGCTCGGGGAAGAGTTTTTGATGCCTTTTTATATTCCACAAGTGCATTATCCAGCTCGCCGTTCTTTTCATATGCTACGCCCAGGTTCAGATGTTCTTCCGGACTCAAGGGATCTTCCAATATGACAATCCTTGGTAAAGAACATCCCGCCAGGCATACTGCCACGGAAATAAAAAATATAACGAATAGGAATCTCTCTGTAAAGTTCCTTTCTACCGGACTATCCGGCGCATCATCTGCTTTTCTTTTTTTCCTTTTTATGCAGGTGTAATAAAGAGTGTCCAGAAATGTGTTTTTTCCCATGATTTATGAAAGTCTTTCCAGGATAAAAGTTTGCGCTTTATTTTTCCTGAATTTACTACAATGCCATGGTCATTGAAACCTACAACAACCATGAAATGGTTTGCCTGAAATAAAGAAAATCCCAAATCAACCAGAACAATCACCGGATAACCGTCATGTATCCTTTTCTTTATATCTTCTATGCTCCCCCTGTAGGAAATAGCATATAATCCCTTTTTTCGAGCATAATGTACCATGTCAATATTTAACGTACCCCTCGCTGATTTACTAAAAATTTCTTCTGCTATCTCCTGGGGGGTCACATGAACTCCCCAGTAGTTCAATACCCCCGCAAGGGCTGCAGGTCCGCACTGATATGACTCCTGCGGATAAAACGGTACATCCTCGATACACTGACTGTTGCCGGACACCTGGAGGCTGCTCGCCTGGGTACAGGAATATAAAAGAAGCAGGACGAAAAAAATAAAGGACGAAGGAGGATGGGTATTTCTTGTTCCTTTTATATTTTTAGTGCTCCTATCCTCTCCCTTCGTCCTCAAAAACGTACCTTTTATACCAAATAACCCTTTGATTATTTCGTTATGATGACCTTACGGCCTGTCAGCTGTAATATCACGATAACGAGTATGACAATGATAAGAATCGCAATAACAACGCCTAGCGCACTATCCTGTCCTACTCTTAGGTCATCCAATTGAAGGGCAAGTTGATGGACCTGCTCGTCACTGAGTTGTGATAACCTTTCCGTAACCTCTTCATTTGTCAGCCCGAATTGCTTTAGCCTCTCACGTACTGCTTTCATCTCGAGAAAACTCTGGATTTTTTCAATGTCCGACGTCCTGTCCACCTGCCTCAGGTCGGTTATCTCCGAGGGTGCAAATCCTGCCTCTACTCTCGGGGCTATACTGATAATAATCATTGCTACAACGAGATACCAGGCAACGTATTTCATATAAGGCATCTTCACGTTTCCACCTCCTTTCATCGGTCATCAAGAATTTTATTCCATATTTAAGAACATATTATAAATAGTCCGAAAATAATTTTCACCTGTTAATGTTGCCTTCCCAATCATCTGCTGAAAGGAGTCTCCGGTGCTGAATAAACACACAAACAACACTTTTTAAAAAAATATCCTGTCTCCCTGTTCATTTCTCTTATGGCAGTTAGGTTAGCGCCTTATCAACCAACATATATCTTCCTTGACCTGTTACCGAGGGAAGTAAGAATCTCATAAGGTATCGTACCAGCCTTTACAGCAAGTTCATATGCTGTTATCGACTCTTTTCCCTGGGTTCCCATGATAACAACTTCGTCGTTTTCCCTGGCTCCCTTGACATCTGTGAGATCGACCATCGTCAAGTCCATGCATATGCGGCCTACCACAGGAGCACGCCTGCCCCTTACAAGTACTTCAGCATTATTTGATAAAGACCTGCTATAACCATCAGCATACCCAAGAGGTATCACCCCTATCCTGCTTTTTCTCTTTGTGATAAAAGTCCTTCCATAACTTATGGGAGACCCCGAGGGCATTGTTTTAGTGCAGAGTACCCCTGAGGTGACCCGCATGGACGGGATCAGGGAATACATCTGGTTATTTTCCCTTGCTAGTAAAGGTACGTCTGAATCGAACCGGCTGAAAGGCAAATGACCGTAAAGCATCAATCCCGGCCTGACAGCATCAAGATATCCATCTTGAAAAGAAAGCACAGCAGCGCTGTTTGCTAAATGCGAAAATATTCTCCGTTTTAATATCTCCGAGATTTTTCTTCTCATATCCAGAAACCTTTTAAGCTGCAATTCAGCATACGACCTGTCAAAAAGGTCTGCCTCAGAAAAATGGCTCATGAGTCCTACCAATTCCAGATTGTCCATCTTTGAGATCTTAACCACATCGTTTATAACGTTCATGCCGCTCAATCCCATTCTTCCCATCCCCGTATCAACCTTGGCATGAACTTTCATGATAATACCTCTTTTTTTTGCAATCCGTGAGAAAGAAACCGCACTTTTTAAACTGAAGATAACCGGTGTCAGTCCGAAGTCAAAAAACTGCTCTACTTCTCCCTTGTCAAACAATACCAGTATCGGAGCGCTTATCCCTGCTTCTCTGAGTTTTATTGCTTCGCTGGTAAATGCAACTGCCAGATAGGAAACACCTTGTTGATATAATTTTTTAGAGACCTCTATAGCACCATGACCGTAGGCATCCGCCTTGACCACTGCTATGACCGGTCGATTTTTGACAAGCTTCTTGACGATTTGCAGGTTAGATGCTATTGCATGCAGGTTTATTTCTGCAACAGCGCCCCTATACACTTTCTTTCTTTTCTTCTTTTGTTTCTTCCTTTTTCTGACCCTGAATAGTATTTTTCTTTGGGGTTACATCTATTTCTTCAGGTTCGTTTGTCGCCTTCTTGAAGTTTCTGATAGCCTGACCTATTCCTTTACCTATTTCTGGTAATCTACTCGCACCAAAGATAATAATTACTATCACCAGGATAATAATCAACTCTGTTGTTCCTATAGGTCCAAAGAATGGAAAAATCATTGATAATCCTCCTTAGTTGATAATCTTACGAACTGTTTTGCCTGCATTTGATTCTTGAAAGACATAACCGCAGGCCCACTGGTTCTCTCCTTGTAACAGGTTTTAGCAATCCCGCTATTATTTGCCATCGGTATTCCGGGGTTATCGGTTTCCCCGATAAAGCGCTTAACATCTTCAGGAGTATTTATATTTACAAAGGACCTTCCTTCCGGATCTAACCTTCTGACGTCTTCCTCATCAATGTATAAGACATTTATGTCCTTAAGAAAGCTCCTGAGGCCCCTTTTGCCTTTCTTTATACTTGCTTCCATGCGATCAGCAACAGTCTTTGAATATATGCCCAAGAGCGGTTGGGGCTTTTCATTAAATAGTGGAATTGCGGCGTCCCACTTTTTATCCCATTGATTCACAATATACTGTATTAGCTCACTCCTTATAAAAGGCATGTCACATGCTGTCACAAAGATTTCAGGAATTTCAGGAATGTTGAGCGCAGAAAGTATTCCCGTCATGGGACCTCTCTGCATTATCTTATCTCCCACCATCGGGAGACCAATGTAATAATAATCTTCGGGTTTATTTGTACTAATGAGCACCGTGTCAAATATATGTTCAAGGATATATACAGTTGAATCAATAATTCTTTTTCCATCTACCTCAAGGAATCCCTTAATAACAGGGAGTCTCTTGTTTTCCCCACCGGCCAGAATAAGTGCATGCTTGATTTTAGTCACCAAGGATCCATCTAATTTACTTCTCTTCACAAACTATGTGTTTGAATAGTAATATAATCTATAATAGTCTATTTAAAAAATGCTTTCAATACAAGAAAAATTCTTTTTTCTACGGTTTATTTCTTGAGAGGGATACATATCTCGAAAGCACTGAAAGTAACAAAATCGTGCATCGGCTATTACTCCTTTACTATGCAACATATTAATTTGTAATGTTTTTTTATAACAAGTTTTTATGGAGGACACTATATGAAAACTGCAAAGTTGTCTTATGTAAAGGGTCTTCAGTTTGTGGGATCAGCATCTTCTGGCCATGCAATAGTCATAGATGCCAACCCTGAAGTCGGCGGCGACAATACCGGTCTGAGGCCAATGGAATTACTCCTTATCAGTCTCGGGGGATGTGCTGGGATGGACGCTGTCTCGATCCTCAAAAAGAAGAAACAGAATATTACAGGCATGGAAATACTCGTCAAAGGAAGACAGGCTGACTTGTTTCCCAGGCAATTCAGTGATATTTCCCTGGAATTCATTGTAAAAGGCAAAGACATGTCCGAAGAAGCAGTAAAAAGATCTATTGATATCTCTATGAACAAGTACTGTTCTGTAAAGGCCTCTCTTGATACTTCATTAAAAGTAAGTTTTTCTTACAGTATAACGCAGGAATAAATCCCAAACACGGGTTATGATCATTTTTAGACATATTGCAACTCTTGGATTTATAGGATATATACCCGTGGCGCCAGGCACCTTTGGGTCGCTCATCGCATGTGCCTTTTTCATACTTTTAAAACCGTCTCTCTTTATCCACATCATAATGCTGTCCTTCCTGATTCCGGTCGGTGTCGTCTCTTCTCATTATGCCGGTATACTCTTAAAGGATGAAGACAGCGGTCATATAGTCATAGATGAATTTTGTGGTTATCTCACCGCAGTTTTATTACTGCCCCAGAGTGCTTTTTATATCCTCGGCGCCTTTTTTTTATTCAGATTTTTCGATATACTAAAACCGTTTCCGATTCGGACTCTGGAACGTCTGTTTCGTGGAGGAACAGGAGTTATGGCTGACGATATGGCTGCGGCACTCTATACAAATTTGGTACTCCACATGGTAAGGCTTATTTGGTACCAGTGAAAAGGACGGCAAGAGAGTCTCAAATATAATTGAAGTAGCATGGCCGGTAATCTTTATACATACCTGAGATGCTTTATAGCACTGGACATTTCCGAACCGATACGACTTGATATTAGCAACATCATTAACAGGCTGAAAAGACACCATGCTGATATAAAATGGGTGCCGGTCGAAGATATTCACCTAACGTTGAAATTTCTCGGCAATACAGCGGAAAATATCTTACCAAGAATAAGAGACTGTCTTTTTAACATTGTATTATCGTATAATCCGTTTTATATTAGAATATATAGTACAGGTGTATTTCCTAACAGGAGGTACCCGAAAGTTATATGGATAGGAATGAGAGAATCAGAAATACTGAAAAACCTTTATCTTGACATCGAAAATGCTATGGTGTCTTTAGGATTCAAGAAAGACCAGAGAACGTTTAACCCCCATCTTACATTAGGCAGAGTCCGCTCCCCAAGGGGGATCATGAACCTTATTGATGAACTTGACTCATATAAAGAAAGGGATTTCGGAAATATTTATGTCAAAACTATTAAACTAATGAAGAGCGAACTGAACCCCCAGGGAGCCAAATACAGCCATTTATACGAAATACCCCTGGGAAAAAATACGTTGTGATAATTGTGATAATGGTTATATCGCTTGAGACCTTTTAAGATCATAGGGAAACGGAGGCAGGATGAGCAATAAAGATAAAAGCCGCGCGCTTGAGCTCGCAATATCTCAAATAGAAAAGAGCTTCGGCAAGGGAGCAATCATGCGCCTCGGTGCAGATGAAGTAGCGGAAGGAATTCAGGTAATCCCGACCGGCTCCCTTGCACTCGATGTCGCAACGGGGATTGGCGGCTATCCAAGGGGTAGGGTTGTCGAGATATACGGGCCGGAGTCCTCTGGTAAAACTACCCTCGCATTAAGTGCAATTGCACAGGCCCAAAAAGGAGGAGGTACGGCAGCCTTTATCGATGCCGAACATGCACTCGATATCAATTATGCGCAACGGCTCGGCGTTAAAATAGAAGACCTTCTTGTGTCCCAGCCTGACACAGGCGAACAGGCCCTTGAGGTTGCGGAGACCCTTGTCAGGAGCGGTGCTGTTGACATCATCGCTATCGATTCAGTAGCTGCCCTCGTACCAAAAGCAGAAATAGAAGGAGAAATGGGTGACTCCTTACCGGGGCTTCAGGCACGTCTCATGAGTCAGGCATTACGAAAGCTTACTGCTGCAATTTCAAAATCCCATACAACCGTCATGTTCCTTAATCAGATAAGGATGAAGATAGGAGTTATGTTTGGGAGCCCGGAGACCACAACAGGAGGGACCGCACTGAAGTTTTACGCCTCTATGAGGCTCGATATCCGGAGGATAGAAAGCATCAAGGAAAACCAGGAAATGAAAGGCGGGCGGGTAAGGGTTAAGGTCGTAAAGAACAAGGTAGCACCCCCTTTCAAGCAGGCTGAATTTGATATCTATTTCAACGAAGGGATTTCGCGGGTCGGGGAGATCATTGACCTCGGGGTGGAAAAAGGAATAGTCGACAAATCAGGTGCATGGTACAGCTATGATGGAAATAGAATAGGTCAGGGGAGAGAAAATGCAAAAGAATATTTAAAAAACAATGACTCAATTTCGAAAGAGATCGAACAAAAAATAATTGAGTCATGTAACCTGAGGAGATAAAAATGGAAATCAATGAACTTTTAAAAAAGGCACACTTATTACATGCTTCAGACCTCCATATAAAAGTTGGTTCTCCTCCTATAGTAAGAATCGACGGGCAACTTACCCCTCTAACATCCGAGCAGAGATTAAGCCAGGAAGACTGCGTCAAGATTGCCTTTTCTGTCATGACACCGGGCCAGAGTGAAATGTTCAAAAAGAAGAATGACATCGATCTCGCTTACAGTGTTCCTGGTCTGGGAAGGTTCAGATGCAGCATATTTATCCAGAGAGGCACTATCGGGATCGTTTTCCGGGTCATCCCCATGAAGATACCTACAATCGATGAACTGAACCTCCCTGACATTATCAAGAAAATCTCGATGGAGCAGCGGGGCCTGATCCTTGTTACCGGAACGACCGGAAGCGGCAAGTCAACAACTCTCGCAGCAATGATAGACCTCATAAATGCATCACGGACCGAGCACATAATGACTATTGAAGACCCCATCGAATACCTCCACAGGGACAAGAAAAGCATTGTCAACCAGAGGGAAATCGGTAGCGACACCGAGTCATTCAGTAAGGCCTTGAGGCAGTCGCTCAGGCAGGACCCGGACGTCATACTCGTCGGAGAGATGCGCGACTTTGAGACCATCCAGACTGCACTTATCGCTGCAGAGACCGGCCATCTTGTCCTCAGCACGCTACATACCATAGACGCGCCCGAAACTATTAACAGAATAATATCCGTTTTCCCCCCTTATCAACATAAACAGATACGCATGCAACTGTCCTCGGTGCTCAGGTCGATTATTTCAATGAGGCTCCTCCCAAGAGCTGACGGCAAAGGGAGAGTCCCCGCTGTCGAGGTCCTCATAGCAACAGCAATGATAAAAGACTGTATCGTAGATCCGGAGAAGACAAAGTTGATACCCGATACGATAGAACAGGGGACGCTCCATTACGGGATGCAGAGTTTTGACCAGTCTCTCTTCGGCCTCTTCAAGTCAGGTCTTATTACGTATGAAGAAGCGCTTAAACGAGCCACAAACCCTGACGATTTCGCTCTTAAAGTAAAAGGGATTCACTCTACAAGTGACATGTCCTTTGACGAATCTATTGATAAATCTCCTCCGAAAGACGAGATGAAAATTGACAGATTCTCACGATAAGGCTAAGAAATACGCCTTCAAGCTCCTCAGCTACAGGGGAAGAAGTGAAAAAGAAATAAATGAAAGAATAATCAAGAAGGGTATGAGCAAAGCTGTGGCATCTTCTACGGTAACTTATCTTAAACATCTTGGACTTATTGATGACAAATCCTTAGCCGAGTCTCTGAAGAGAGAAGCTCTTTCTAGAAAATTTCTCAGTCAAAAGGGAGCGTCACTATTCTTGCATCATAGAGGTGTCCCGCGTGAAATCATCGATGAGGTACTTGACTACGACGAAAGTGTCGACTTATGCACTGCCCGGAGGCTTCTACATAAGAGCATGCGACCGCTCAGGGATACTTCCTCATTGAAAGCCAGGAGGAGATTATACGGTCTCCTCGCAAGAAGGGGCTACTCTCCAGATACAATAAAAAAGGTTCTAAAGGAAACTATCTTGTACGAGGAGGATTTGAAATGAAAAAACTTGTCGTCTTTATTCTAGCCGTCAGCTTTCTTTTTGTCGGAATAGGTTGCACAAAATCGGTCCGCTATACAGAAGAAGAGATACAGCAATTCCCGCCCGAGATTCAGGAGCATATCAGGCAGGGCGAAGTACAACTCGGCATGACCACACAACAGGTACGATATGCATGGGGACCTCCCAGTTCCATCAAGTTCCTCGAACCAACCCCGGAAGGTAAAACGAGGGAGGAATGGGTTTATTCAAAATTGGGTATTTTCGGCATAAGACTTCTTGTTTTTGTAGACGGAAAGTTAATATTCGCAAGCGGCGAATAGATACAACCTCTCATACTGCAATATTTATACATCGATGAAAAGTTCAGAAATAAGAACTGCCTTCTTAGAATATTTTCGTTCTAAGGGACACACAATAGTCCCGAGTGCTCCCCTTATACCCTGGAATGACCCTACCCTCCTCTTTGTCAATGCAGGGATGGTACAATTCAAAACAATATTTTTAGGTCAAGAAAAGAGCTCTTACAGCCGTGCTGTCTCATGCCAGAAAAGTATGCGGGCAGGGGGAAAGCACAGCGATCTCGAGAACGTCGGACATACTTCCCGACACCATACTTTTTTTGAGATGCTCGGAAATTTTTCTTTCGGTGATTACTTTAAAAAGGAAGCTATCCTGTTCAGCTGGGAACTGTTTACCGAATATTTCAAGCTTCCTCAAGATAAACTCTCTGTATCTGTTTATGAAGAAGACGATGAAGCAGCACAACTCTGGGCTGATCTTATTGGACTTTCTGATAAACATATCTTCCGGCTTGGTGCCCAGGACAATTTCTGGCAGATGGGCGACACAGGACCCTGCGGACCGTGCTCCGAGATCATAATTGATCAAGGCCCCGACATAGGTTGCGGCAAACCTGACTGTACCGTAGGATGCGACTGCGACAGATTTCTTGAGCTCTGGAATCTTGTATTCATGCAATTCAACAGGGATGAACAGGGTAGTCTTACGCCACTCCCAAAACCAAGCATCGACACAGGTATGGGCCTCGAACGGATTACGGCAGTCCTTCAGGGCAAGACAAACAATTTCGATACAGATCTTTTTGCCCCGATTATAAAAGACCTTTCAGGCCTCTCAGGTACGGGGTACGGTTTATCAAAGGTAAAAGACCCTTCTTTCCGGGTCATCGCAGATCACATCCGGGCATCTGTTTTTCTCCTCTCCGAAGGGCTGGTCCCTTCAAATGAAGGGAGGGGATATGTCCTCAGGAGAGTCATCCGCAGGGCATCACGGCATGCAAGACTCCTCAATCTCCATGAGCCTTGTCTCTATAAATTGGTAGATTCGGTCATAAACATTATGGGTAAACACTATCCTGAGATCAAGAAAGAAAATAAAAGAACTAAAAAGCTCCTTAAAATAGAGGAGGAGAATTTTCTGAGAACAATTGAGACGGGCATGAACATACTCGATGAAATCATATCTAAAGTAAAGAATGAGGGTATTCAGATAATCCCCGGGGGAGAGATATTTAAGCTCTATGATACCTATGGGTTCCCCATTGACTTTGCAAAAGATATTGCCATGGATGCTGATTTGACCATTGACGAAGAAGGCTTTCAGAGAGAGATGGAGTTACAGAAGGAAAGGTCAAAGGGGATAAGAGCGGATATTCCTTTATCTCAAATGAAAATAGAAGAAATTTCTTATCCACACTCGCTTTTTGAAGGATATGAAAGCTTTAAAACTGAATCAGTTATCGTGGCTATTTTCAAAAATAATAAAAAAGTTGATAATCTATCGGAAGGTGACGAGGGAGCAGTACTTCTTGATAAAACACCCTTTTATGCTGAATCCGGGGGTCAGGTGGGTGATATCGGGATCATAAATTCAAAAACCGCCCATATCAAGGTTATCAATACCACTAAACCTTATCCAAATACCCACCTTCATCATGTAAAAATAGAATCCGGAGAGGTTGCCGAAGGCGATAAAGTAACCTGTTCTGTGGACGAAGAAAGAAGAAAATCGATTATGAGAAACCATACTGCCACGCACCTTCTCCACAAGGCACTCAGGGAAGTCCTCGGTGACCATGTAAAACAATCAGGTTCTGTTGTTGACGGCGAGAGACTGAGATTCGACTTCACCCATTTCTCCTCTGTACGAGCAGATGAAATGAGAAAGATCGAGGAAATCGTCAACAAAAAGATTCTCGAAGACCTCCCCGTGAGAATAGAAACCATGGATATCGATAAGGCAATACATGCAGGTGCAGTTGCTTTATTCGATGAAAAATACGGTGACACAGTCAGGGTCATTTCAGCAGGGGATTTCAGCAAGGAATTATGCGGGGGAACTCATTGTAAATCCACCGGAGAAATAGGATTATTCGTCATCCTGTCAGAGGGAAGCGTTGCATCTGGCATTCGAAGGATTGAGGCCCTGACAGGGAAAAATGCCCTTGATTTTCTGGAACAACAAAAGGATGAGCTTGAAAGGATCAAGGGTCTGTTAAAAACTGAAGAACCTTTAGAAAAAATAGAGAAACTCCTTAACGATATGAAATCTCTTGAAAAGGAAGTGCAGAAACTGAAAACGGGTTCATCTGGTGATACAATATCAGAGGCTATAAAAAACGCCTATGAACTGAATGGAGTAAAGGTAATAAAAATAAGACAGGACGGATTGAATCAGAACGAACTCCGTCTTTTTGCAGACAACATACGTGACCGGCTGAAGTCCGGCATCATTTTCGTCTCTTCAGTAATCAACAGTCAGGCTGCCATTGTATGCATGGTGACAAAAGATCTCATGGATACATACCATGCGGGAAAGATAGTGAAAAGCATCACACACCTTGCTGACGGCAAAGGCGGTGGGAAACCTGACATGGCTCAGGGTGGGACGAAACATATAGAGAAACTGGACAAGGCACTTGAATCCCTGTACGATATTATCGCTGAACTGTCAAAATCCGGCAGTCAATAAACATATTCAGTTCACTCTTCTTAAATATTTCCCGGATACTTTTGTATCTAGCCTGAATTATTCGTGAATTTTTTGTCAATCAGAACAGATGCATTATTGGAGCGGCTTTACAGAGTGTTCGATGCCTTAAGGCGAAAAACACTCTGTACCTCGAATCCCGTGGAATAAGCTTTTCTATTCCACAGGGGAGTCCTCCTCAGGCGTATAAAAATGAGCGATGGTACTGCATCTGTTCTGCACTCTTATATTTTTATGAATAAACTGAACTAGATTCTTTCCCGTTCATGATTCCAGCATTTCTTTCAATACGAGTGCATTGTTATGTTTTTCATCTTTGGACGCATATAAAATTGTAATCATATTTTCTTTTGCTTCTTCCTTGAGCCTTTCCAATATTAAAGATTTACTTTTTAGTTCCTTTTCATATTTCTTTTTGAATTCCTTCCATTTGGTAGGGTCATGTGAAAACCACTTCCGCAGCTCATTACTTGGAGCAATATCTTTCAGCCATTCGTCAACCATGGCATCGTCTTTCCTTATTCCTCTCGGCCAGAGTCTGTCAACAAGGATTCTCTTGCCGTCTTCAGGGGAAGCCGGATCGTATATCCGTTTTATTTTAATCATACCAGACCATATCCTTTACGCTCTTGAAGGATTTCATCTGCCGGCCTGTCCGATAATCTGAAGACTAATATGAAGCAAAACATTACTGGGATCGGGTAATTCAAGGATGTCTGTTATATACAATCCAAAGATAACAATAATAAAAACCGTTCATCTTCCATAGATAAGAACCGCACCAGGTGGTACACGCTGCTCTAAATCCCAGCACTCACCAGGCGGGGGCTGGTGACCAGGAGGTCTGTCCGGATACCAGATGCGACATTTCCCGGGCGGAGGCATATGACCAGGTGGAACTTTGACCTGTACACCATCAGGATAATAAACCGGTTCCGTGACGATTACGCCTCCGGAAGCGCATGCACTCAAAATAAATGCAAATGCGATTATGACTGAAGATAGTTTTTTCATAACTTACCTCCCTTCATTTTTAATATCAATTCAGTATTTAAAACTATGATCAACATCATTATAGCAATTTTTAAAAAGATTAGTTTCAAAAAATATTCCGGTTTTGTCTTTTCCTGACCTTAGTTCATGAATATGAACTTGACATATATGTATTGCAATAGTAGTTTAAAATATTGGTCGCAGCCAATGTAAATCCAGATAAGGCAATGAGTAGAATACTCGGAGTTATAGGGAGCCCCAGGAAAAATGGGAATACCCATATTCTTGTCTCGAGGATACTCGATGGAGCAATAGCAGAGGGTGCTCACACGGAAATACTTTTCCTCAACGACCTCTTAATCAGGGAATGTGACGGGTGTCATAGCTGCTGGAAAGGAAGGAAATGCAGTAAAAAAGACGACATGAATGCAGTGTATCCCATGATCATCGAAAGTGACGTAATCATATTTGGGACTCCGGTATATTGGTATGGGCCTACTGCCTTGATGAAATGTTTTATAGACCGCTTTGTTTATTTCAACTGCCCTACGAATAGGCCGAAAATCAGGGGCAAAGCAGCGGTTCTAGCGATCCCCTTTGAAGAGGATAACATCAAAACAGCGGATCTCCTTATAAAATTCTTTGAGAAAAGCCTCGGATACCTCGAAATGAAAATCATAGGAAAGATTCTGGCGCCCGGTGTCAGTGCAAGGGGGGAAATATTGGGAAGGAAAAAAATCTTAAGAGAAAGTTATCAACTGGGAAGAAAAATTTTACGCTAAAGACGTAGCTCTCTTTTTATGCATTAAAACACTGATTCCTTCTCACTGCGTTTTTTTCACTCATACCCCTCCTGGAAGGAAGGAGATATGAATAAGGCATCTTTATTCATGCATAATGTGCTTAGATTCTGCCATTCTTTTCACACACCAAGCGCTTCCCTTGCTATCTGTTCTGCAAATTCAAATACTGCTTTCTTACCCTCCATGCTTCTCGATTCTATATAAAATCTTACCTTCGGTTCTGTGCCGGATGGACGTATCACGAGCCATGACCCGTCATCAAAAACAAGCTTAATACCGTCTAATGTGGTAACGTCATGGATAGTCCTTCTCTCATTTCCTATTGTAACGCTCGTCCCCCTTTGAAAACGATCCTGTATGACCGACAACTTTTTTTTCAGCACTCCGCCTGCCAAGGAACGGTCTACCCCTATCCCGGACCGGTCCGGATAATAGTAACCGAATTCATCCATGATGTCTTTCAGATAGTCACTGAGATTTTTTCCTGTAACCGCTATCATTTCTATTGCAAGGAGCACGCCCAGGAGAGCGTCCTTCTCTAAAGTATGATTGTATACAGTAATCCCGTCTGATTCTTCAAATGCTACTATTGCCCGTTCCATTGCCCTTCTCAACATATAGGGCCTGAAGTTTTTAAACCCAACCTTTGTCTCCTTCACAGGTACATTCATTTTATCTGCTATAGCGTTGACAAGATTGCTCGTGCCTACTGACTTTACAACGACACCGTTAATGCCCTTATGCACCTTTAGAAAATGGAACGCCATCGCACCGAAATAGTTCATGGGGATCTGCATCCTTCCGTCAGCATGCCTGATACGGTCACCGTCGGGATCCAGAATCGCACCAAGTTTAAACCGAGCGCTTTTCGTTTTCAGGACATTCTCCACGCCTTTCATATTCTGCTCGGATGGTTCCGGAGCAATCCCTCCGAAAAGGACATCATCCTCTGTCCTGATATAAAGAATCTTTTCGTTCCTTCCCAGGATTTCTTCAATGCGTCCCCTTGTTGATCCGTGAACATTATCAATACAGATACAACAATCTTCTCTAGCGATAAAGGCACTAATCTTTTCCAGGTCCAACGTCATTCTCTGCTTCAAAAAATGTAAATAAAACTGCATCAGGTTTATCTTCTCTATCCTCTTAGGTTCTACAGGCTCAATTATCACGGATTCCTTCATCATGCGGTTAGCGATCTCCTCTATTTTGTTTGTAATCTCCGGGCCTGCGGGACCACCGTCAGAAGGATTGAACTTAAAACCTGCAAAATTCGCCGGATTGTGCGAGGGTGTCAGGTTTATCGAACATGCAGCGCCAGACATCTCAAGCCCTGTTGAGAACTCGGGGGTTGCTGCCTCACCCGCATACCATGTCCTTATCCCCTCTTTCTGCAGGAGACCTAACACTTCCATTGCAAAATCCTGACCAAGATATCTGTTGTCGTGGCCAACAATAACGCCGCGCCTTTTTATTTCATCAATATCCTTAACTTCCATTGCTTTCATAACTGCCGGGTCATTACTTCTGAACATCTCTATGATAGCGGAGGTCACTATGCGGACATTTCTGAAAGTATAGTCAGTGCCAATCTCTCCACGCCACCCTGAGGTCCCGAATACGATGGTTGCGGGCTCATCATTTTCTCTGGCGAAATTCTCGATAATTGGGAGCATCTTCCTATTTTTTGAAACATCGGACAAGATAGATTTCCAGCATGAAGACGCATTTTCAAAATCTCTAGTCATATGGTCCCTCCTTTATATACACGCGGTTCATCTTAATTTATGAAAATGAATAATTTAAATCAATGGTATGATTTTCTGTTTTTCAAGTAAATACACCCATCATCGTAATGATTACCCCGTTATTCAATCCGTGGGCAACAATCGATGGAACAAGTGATTTCCTTACCTCTGCGATAATACCGAAAACAATCCCAAGTACCATGAGCGGAAGCAACCCGAGGGGCAATTGAGGATGCATGAGCGAAAAAAGGCACGCACTGAGAATGATACCTGCCCACGTACCAAGCTTCCTCTTGATTGCATTTTGGAGCACCCCCCGGAAAAAGACCTCCTCTACCACAGGAGCCACACAGCAAATAAGGAAGAAAAGAAGTGTCCACTCACCCGCTGTTTTTGCAGTGGCAACCAATTCTACAGCAGGATTTGAGGGAGTAGGTGAATACTTTTCAAGTGAACTCTCAAAAGGCACTATTACCATTACAGAAACCAAGAGTAACGGTATTGATGCAAGATATCCTCCTGCTCCATAGGCAATGTTTTTTAAAAGATTGCCCCGTGCCGCATAAAGCTCCTCAGGCGGGTACTCTGACAGCTTTATTTTCCAGCGTAAGTAAAAGAGAGAAGCACACGGCAGGATGTAAAGAGCTATCATCAACCATAAACTTGACGTAACATCAAAAGATTTTATTATCTGTGCGGCATGACCCGAACTTGTAAAGATTAGTTTCAATAGTGTTGCTATAAAAAGCCACAGGATAAATGTTTCAAAAAGATAAGATGCCTCAATTTTATAATGAAGGTATTTATCAAACGACTTGAAAATTCTTCCGCGCCTTACGCTAACAATAATGATTACGGTACCTGCAATGAAGGAAAGAACAAGCACTGTTGCTATGGAGAGTATCTTTTTGACTGTTACGTATGCTTCATGCAGCGCGAATTCCCTGACATGTTCGGCCCTTTCCTCCATCTTTAAAGATCTGTAGAGCACGAGGTAAACGATGTGTTGAAACCAGCCGAGTCGCATGTCTTCCACTGTCTGCTCAGCAGATGGCAATTCATCCTTCGATATCTTTTCAAGAAAAATTCTTGATAAGATGGCAACGTGACGATCTTCCATCTCAGGTTTTTTTTGTATCTCTTTTTCGAAGACATAAAATCCATTAAAGGCTTCTTTATCATTCCCGAGAACCTTCATTAGGAATGCATACCGAAGCCAGCTGATTGGGTGATCATCCCTCTGTGTCATTATTTTTAAATCTTCCGGATCCATATTCCTCTCATAGATTTCATGGACATAAAAATAATATTGGCCGTAACTGTCGAGTAGTTTCGAGGACAATATATTCCCTTTTCTTTTAATGGGTTCTTCCGGTACGGATAATTTCTCCCGCGCAACGGACAACAGGGAAAAAACCAGCATCAATGAGAAAATAATCAAACGAGCCGTTTTATAAGCCAACGTCAAGAACCTCGTCTATTTCCCGTAACGTCCTCCTGATACCCGAGGCGGTTGACGGATTCAGAGTTCCTACGTCTATCTCGTTTGTTATTCTTAATAATCCATCGAAGGCGTTCTGTATGTCTAAATCATTATCCATATGCTCAACGAATTTCATTTCTAAGGTGCGTGATATCCCTACTTTATAGGCCTTACTCATTTCTGCCTTTTTTTCAATTTCTCGCATTATTCTTTTAAACATCCTCAGTTTATCTATTGCTGATCTCATGAGTTCCGGAGAATAATCCATTCTCTCACAATATTTCCCGTAAATAAGGAAAAACCTTATCTCCTTAGCTCCATAGCCCTGCCTTACGAGATCTTCCGTAAAGAGAATGTTTCCTTTGCTTTTTGACATCTTCTGTCCCTGTACATAAAGATGGTTACAGTGGAGCCAGAATTTTGCCATCGGATACGGTCTTATACTCTCGAGGATTGCGCGCGTATAATCATGATGCCTGATAAGGTTATCTATACCTCCGCAATAAATCGACAGCGTTTCTTGAAAATGCTTTACTATCATGCTCGGGTCCTGAATGTTCCAGGAAGGCCTCCCTTTCCCGAGCGCCGTATCAAAACAATATTTGTCACCCCTTTTACACCCGTGCCAGAGTATAAAATCACCGTAGTTCCAGCGCATTCCGGGATACGTGTCTTTATGGAATCTCCTCCTCTTGCGAGGCCACCGTGACATGTCAAGTCCGTAAAGCTGTCCGAAACCGGGGAACCGTAAAGGATCAAAATAGACATTGCCTTTATACCAGTATGCGAGCCGGCTTTTAAGAAGCCGCCCGATAATCTCTGCGGATTCTTGCACGCATTCGGAGGCCCTGGGAAGGTAATCAGGCAACTTCATACGTAAAAATCTCATTTCACGTATAAAAGTTCTGATGTTTTCATTCGTGAGTTGCTGTAACGTCTTACGTTGCTTTTTTGCTTCCTGAAGTGCTTTATCCTCAATGTCAGTCAGGCTCATGCCTCGATAGACATTATATCCTGAGTATGCCAGATACCTTACCAGGATGTCTTCAAACAGAAATGTCCTGAAGTTACCGATATGGGATCTCTGATACACAGATGGCCCGCAAGTAAAGATATTCACCACTTTTTTATTAGCAGGATTAAATACATATGTACGTTTTCCCAATGTGTTAAAGAGCCTAAGCATTGTATAGACCTCCTACTCAATGATTTTCAATTCTTTCCACCTTCCCCTATGAAACCTCCAGACCATGAGAATTCCTTGAATTACCAGTGAGGCAAGCATGGCAACCCATACTCCTTTGGCACCGTATTTCATAATTATCGAGAGGACATAAGCAAGTGGAAGCCTGATGAACCACATTGCAAAAACGATAATCCACATGGTACCACGTGTATCACCGGCTCCCTGTAATCCGCCACCAAGTGTGATGCTGAGGGCTAAAAAAGGTTCTGAGAGCATGGTAATTCTCAGGTAACGGGTAGTCTCTTCCAGAACCGCAGGGTTCTTTGCAAGCAGTGACGCAAACCATTCAGCCCAGATAAATATGATAAGTGCCATAATACTCATGAGCACCACGCCTGCATATGCAATCTTCCACCCTGCTTTTTCTGCACGATAACTGTTCTTTGCACCTAAATTTTGTCCGACTATTACTGAAGATGCCATATTCAGGGCGAATGCCGGAAGATAAATTACGGCTTCTATTCGCAGGCCATTGGTGAGCGCTGCCAGAGCTACTATATTCGCATGCTCGAGGCGCCCGAGGATATTGTAAAGTACTATTGTTCCGGCATTCCACGCCAGCTGGAGCAATCCCGCCGGCCATCCGATCATTACAATTTTTTTTACTATTTCAAAAGAAATCCCCCACGGTCGCGAAAAGAGTGGCTTCCATGGATTGCGAGAGAAAAACCCGATATTTATCAACATACCTAAGGTGACTGAAATGGCTGTAGCAAAGGCTATACCGCGATATCCCAGTCGAGGGAAAGGGAATATACCAAAAACGAGAACAAAATTTCCTATGATATTGCAGGTGCTTACCAGAAGCATTGTAACAAGAGGTTTTTTTATATCTCCGCTTGCACGAAACACTGCGTTGGTAACAATTAATAAGTAATTAGGCCAGAGGGAAAAGGCATAAATTCTTAATAATGTTTCCGACATTTCCCTTATTTGAGGAGGGAATCCTGCGGCGGTGATTATTTCCCTGTAAAATATAAGGCCGGTCGCCGTGAGTGCAAACCCGACAAAAAAACTTAATATGAGTGACTGTTGAACGATTTCCAATGCCTTGTCGAAATTGCCTGAACCGATAGTGCGCGTAATCAAAGCGAGGCTTCCTATACTGATCGCGTTGGCAATAATTATGTTGAGGAAATAAAATTGTCCGACAAACCCAATCGATGCCTGGACTTCTGAACTTATCAGTCCGGCAACATAGATATCTATAAATACAACAAAAAAATGGAATGTCATAATAAGAAACATGGGCCACGTGAGATACCATATCGTGCTCCATAAATTCCCTATGACTATGTTTTTTTGAATATGTTGAAAGGTCTGCATCGTCAAGTCATTGTATCATAGAGTGGATGGCAGCAGCATTCAGGGAATACCTCCGCGGCGGCTTTACCCCGAATAATGCAGACATTGGTTTCTCCCCGGTAAATCCGCCGTGGCGGATAAGAAATATCCGGCACGGTTTAATACACTTGAACGCTGCTCTTTTTGGAAAAGCTCCCCTGGATATAATCGGTTGCGAGAGGATTAAGATATTGGGTCAGGATGATTCCTCTACCACTTTATTAATGCTGATGCCCATGTGAATCCACCGCCAAATGCCTCAAGTATAATATAGTCCCCTTCCTTTACCCTTCCGGATTTAACTGATTCATCAAGTGCTATGGGGATTGAAGCTGCTGATGTATTACCAACCATATCCAGGTTCATAATAACCTTTTCCATAGGTATCCCGATTCTATCGGCAGTTGCCTGAATTATCCTCGTATTTGCCTGATGCGGGATAAGGAGAGAAAGCTGAGACGTGCTTAGATTATTCTCTTCAAGAGTCCTTACAACAAGTTCTCCCAGAATTTTCACAGCATGTTTAAATACTTCATTACCCTTCATTTTAATATAATGGAGTCCGTTCCTGACTGACTCTGAAGATGTCGGATACATGGAACCACCTCCGGGTATATACAGGAGTTCCCACATAGTGCCGTCAGAATTGATATGTGTCGATATTATTCCCCTTTCTTCCTCAGTAGGTTCTATAATCACGGCCCCTGCTCCATCTCCAAAGAGAACGCAGGTGTTCCTGTCCTTCCAGTCCGTAAACTTTGAAAGCACCTCGGTCCCGACGAGGAGAATTTTCTTATGAAGACCGGCTTTCACAAAACCGTCTGCGGTATGGAGACCATAGAGGAACCCTGAACATGCTGCATTGATATCAAAGCCAACCGCATTGCTGGCTCCTAATTTTTTTTGCAGGATACATGCTGTTGAGGGGAATGGCATATCACCTGACATCGTAGCAACAATTATCAAATCAATATCATCAGCCCTTAGCCCTGCTGATTTTAATGCCTCCGCTGAAGCTTCATATGCAAGGTCTGAAGCGGCCTGATTTTCACCTGCTATCCTCCGTTCCTTTATCCCGGTTCTCTCTGTAATCCATTTATCGGAGGTATCAACCATTTTTTCTAAATCTGCATTTGTTAAAGTTTTTTTTGGCAAATAAGAGCCTGTGGCTATAATTCTACTTCTCAGCAATGGTCGTCCTTTCATGGAGGGAAACGTCTTTTTTGATGGCATATGCAACAGTTTCGTAGACCTTGTTCGCAGCAAAATCAGCTGCTACGCGCATGGCGTTTCTTATCGCCTTCGCAGTTGACCTTCCGTGACTTATGATACAGGTTCCATTAATCCCGAGAAGCGGTGCCCCGCCGTATTCGTCATAATCGGTTTTCTTTTTAAAGTTTTTCAATGCCGGCTTCATCAAGAGATATCCTATCCTTCCTGTAGGCAAGTGGGCAACTTCCCTTTTAAGCATTTTTATGATTGCATCGGCAAGACCTTCACTCGTCTTCAGTATGACATTCCCTGTAAAACCATCGCAGACAATAACATCTGCCTTCCCCGAAAATATATCCTTCCCATCAATATTCCCTATAAAGTTCACATCGGCGTTTTTAAGCATTTGAAACGTATCACGTATTAGTTCGTTCCCTTTTGTGTCCTCTTCACCGGTACTGATGAGTGCTACTTTCGGCATTGATCGTCCGAGAATGGCCTCACAGTAAGTACTGCCCATCAGTGCAAACTGGAGGAGATTTTCCGGTTTGCAATAGAGATTTGCTCCTGCATCGATAAGTACAAACGGTGCCTTAAAGGTAGGCATGATAGCGGCTATAGCAGGTCTGTCAACAAAAGGTGACGGTTTTAAAAGCAAGAGTGCTGTACCCATGACAACACCGGAATTCCCGGCACTTACCATTGCCCCCGCTTGCCCGTTCTTAACGAGCTCGATAGACTTACGAATCGAGGAATCCTTCTTTTTTCTTATAGCGATAGACGGGGATTCATCCATGCCTACGACCTGAGAGGCATGGTGTATCGAGATTTTTTCGGGAGGGTACCTCTTACTTTCTAGCTCTGCCTTTAGAGAAGCTTCATCACCGACGAGAATAATATCGATATCATCATAGTAACTTAAAGTCTCGATAGCGCCCTCTACTGTAACAGCAGGGGCATAGTCGCCCCCCATCGCATCAAGGGCGATTCTCATGCTTCCTTTTCAACAATTTCGAGTACTTTTCTCCCGTGATATGATCCGCAATGAGGACATGCGGTAAAAGAGAGTTTTAATTCACTGCATTCGGGACAGAGGCTGAGTTTCGGGAGTTGTCCTTTCCACTGTGCCCTTCTTTTGTCCCGTCTGCTTCTTGTATGTCTATGCGTCGGGTTTGCCATTGTTAACTCCTTTCAATAGACTTTCATGTTTACGTCAACCAGCGCATCCTAAAGGTGCTTGTCCTGGTCAAATATCTTTTTTAAAATGTCAAATCTGCTCTCATTCTCTTCCTGCAGACAAGAACAGTCGCCTTCATTGAGGTTTTTGCCGCATATGGGGCAAATTCCCCGGCAGGAATCTTTACAGAGAGGTTTCATTGGTATATTCAAAAGTATCTGTTCTTTCATGAGTGTCGTAAGATCCATTTCATCTCCGGAGTAAAAATCCATATCGAGCTCCCCGCTCAGGATTTCATGACGATCGTCCCCTTTTAGTTCATCAAGCGGATGATATACAACATCAACCGGTACAGAAAGCGTATTGAAAAATTCCGCGATACACCGGCTGCACTGAAGTTTTATATCAGCCACAACCTCACCTTTCACGATAACCTCGCTGCCGATTTTAATGATTTTTAACCTTGCTTTTATAGGCGAGATGATTATATCAGATTCAACTGTCTCTTCGAGATCAACATCAATTCCTTCATCAGGTATCTCTGATATTAGTAATTTCATGTAATATAAAAAGCATGGGCAATGTATAAAATTATAAAAATTGGAAAGAATATCTGTCAAGCTTATTACTTTCTTGACAAAGGAGAAAAACCTATGATAAGAAATGAGAGTTTACGATGCTTGGAAAGGAGAGGATATGGATCCTGATGAACTCAAATACCACAGGGAGCACACATGGGTCAAGATATCTGATCAAAAGGCAACAATTGGGATCACGGATTACGCACAGGTTTCACTGGGTGACATAATATATATTGACCTCCCCGAAGTAGACAGCGATATCGAGATAAACAGCGAAATCGGTGAGATAGAATCAACGAAAGCTACGTCATCTTTTATCTCCCCGTTAAGCGGACGGGTTATAGAGATTAATGAAGAACTCTCAGAGTCTCCAGAGATCATTAATGATGATCCCTATGGCAAGGGTTGGATAGCCGTTATAGAACTCTATGATGTATCTGAACTGGACGATTTAATGGATGCTTTAGAGTATGCCAAATATGTTGAAGAGGAAGCTCAGTGAATGTAGCCGGCATCATTTCAGGCCAAAGCAGATAAGCTGTCCCAATGAAAGATGTCAGGCTGGGTGCCCCATCACTGTAATTGCGGGAATGGAAGTTGGTGGCAAGTATCTTAACCTTGGATGTAAACCAACAAATTCACCCGTCGTGATGGAATATATACTGAATTGGACTACAGGCAAGTGATAGGCCGGAACCAATATATGCCATCCCGCATTGTCCAGGGTACTGTGGGACCTGTAATGGATAGATATATTGAAGCTATTTGCATCGTGAAAACATGACGACAAAAAACATAAAGACTGAAAACTGGGTATCCTTTTCAAAAAATTTACATAATGACCTTTTCTCAGAACTCGAGGTTCTCCTGAAAGCTCTCGACAGATTCTTCCTTGTAGAAAATCTCCCCATAGTCCAGGATAATCTCTCCAACAGGAACTTTTATGATGAACTAACGGTCGTAAGAGATGTCATATTCAGGGTTCTTGGTATCCTTGACGTTGTCATTCCTGAGAACAAAAGAAACGAATACTGGTTTCAAAAATTTGCAGAAAACAAATTCCTTAAGCTTTATTCCAGAGATGTCTATAAGAAGGAGCTATATAAACAGGACACCCCTGAGAAGGGCATCTATCTTCTCTATGACCTCTTCATAAACCTCAAGGGGATAATCACGGACCTTTTGAAAACAGGGAAAATATCCTATAGTGTTTACTGCAATATTGGACAGCTCATTAGCAAAGAGATAAGGGGGAATGATCACTTCAGCCCATTCCGGCACGATATAAACCCCGAATTCGACAGGATCGATAATCAGGTTATATCACAACTCGTAAAATCAATTACGTCTAAAGACACGAAGAAATACTTTTCTGTCATTTATCTCTACCTTTTCAGATTCTTGCGGTATCTAAACCACATTGATCCTACCTCCCAATACTCGGTTTCACTTAATTCTTCACTGATGATCCTCATTCTGCTCAGAACCGAGATAAACGGCTTTCAAAACTATATCAAGAATATACTTGAAACAATCGAGAATAAGGATCTTAAACAGCTTCTCACGTCAATCTCCTATCAGTTTTCCATGGAGACGCGAAGGGTTTATCTACAGGAATTAAGAGAAATCCTGCGCAAGAAGGCCCCGCAGCATTACAGAGGAAAAATTGAAAACAGTCAGGGCATCTTAAAAAACATGAGCGAACAAACGGTTGTCCAGCTTGCCCAGTTCTTTAGGAAAAATATTCAAGGTGAAGATATATTTGATTGTTTTACAACAAAGCTCGAACAGTCTATGAAACTTAGAGAAGATATATACGTTCTGCATAAATTCCTAACGCTCCTCGATGAACAGACTGTTTCACCTTATGAGAGGGCGGACACCTTCAAAGCGCTTAAAAATTTCATGTTCTACTTTGAAAGCTTTACGTTTAAGCTCCTCAGATACGATGACTATGACGAGTTCGCCTTTTTCTTCCAGGACTTCCTTTCCCTGAATCAAACCGACCTTGGCAAAATTCAAGATAGGATTCACAACTTCTGTATTTTTTTAGAAACGACACTCCGTCATCTGTCTAACAGGGCAGAGTTCTCGGGAAAACCGCTGAACATAGAGAGGGCAGAAAAAATCTTTCGGCAGTATCTGTAACCATACGTGCTCTCACGAAAGGATTTAAGACTTACCGCATGAATTTTTTTACTATACAAAGGACCTGAAGCGTTTTATAATTTAAGACAATGGAATCTGCCTCTAATCTTTTAAGAAAACAGGTACTCTCAGAGATCAGGAAGAGAAGGCTAATTTTTTTTACGATCATTCTCCTCAGTTTAATGTATCTTGCAACGAGCTTCCTCTTTGGTAATATGGGTCTTTTCAGGTACGAAGAATTGACTCAAAAAAAAGAACATCTGGAAAACGAGATACATGCATTGTCTAAAGAAAACGAACAGCTCAAGTCTCAAATAACATTGCTCAAAGAAGTGCCATTTTACACGGAAAAGCATGCAAGAGAGGACTTTGGTTTAGCAAAGCCTGACGAATATATTTTCCTCTATGACAGATAAGCCGCTTTATGTTTCATTCCTCTGGCACATGCATCAGCCGTTTTATAAAGTCCCCGGAACTACATCATACAGGCTACCGTGGGTTCGCCTGCACGGAACAAAAGACTATCTCGATATGGTAGATATACTCACGGAATTCCCGGAAATCAAACAAAACTTCAACCTCACCCCTTCTCTCGTCGAGCAGATTTTAGACTACACTGAGAACAATGCAAAAGATTTCCATTTAACGTTAACAATAAAAAAGGCATCTGAATTATCTCAGGAAGAAAAAACCGCAATACTTGAAAATTTCTTCCTTGCCAACTGGGATACCATGATACGGCAATTTCCGCGATTTTACGAACTCCTCATGAAGCGGGGTATCCATCTCACAGCAAATGACTACCTCCGGGCTTCGGGATATTTCAGCACAAAGGATTACCTGGACATTCAGGTACTCTACAATCTCTGCTGGATAGACCCCTCTTTAAGAGAAAAAGACTCGTTTCTTAAATCGCTTGTTGAAAAAGGCAGTGCTTATACAGAAGAGGAAAAACAGGCACTTGTTGAAAAACAATTTTCAATCCTGAGGGAGATAATCCCTGCTTATAAGAATGCCGCCGAAAGAGGACAGATTGAACTCTCGGTTTCGCCGTTTTATCATCCGATTCTACCTCTCCTTTACGATATCAGCAGCGCACGAATCGCCATGCCTGACGCATTACTGCCACACAAACCATTCGCTCATCCCGAAGATGCCGAGCAACAGATTCGCATGGCCATTGAGTATTTCGAACAATTGTTCGGATTCCGGCCGGCGGGCATGTGGCCCTCTGAAGGATCAGTCAGCAAAGACGTGCTGAAACTTCTTTCAAAACAGGGAATAAAATGGATTGCGACCGATGAGGACATCCTCTCACATTCTATCGGGAAAACTCTCAGGGATAGTTCAAGAAATGTTATCGAACCGGGCTTGCTCTACAGGCCGTATCTGTTTGAAGACGTGAGCATTCTTTTTCGGGACCACAATTTGTCCGATCTTATCGGATTTGTGTATGCAAAGTGGGACCCAAAAAAGGCAGCGGAGAATCTTATCCAGAACCTTTTTTCTATAAGGTCATCCCTTCCGGACGGACCACCTTTCCTTGTAACCATAATACTTGACGGAGAAAACGCCTGGGAATATTACCAGAAAGACGGCCGCGACTTCCTGAGATACCTTTACGAGAGACTGTCCGGGGAAGAAAGGCTCAAGACTGTGACAATTTCGGAATACCTTTCAGAATATGGGAAAGGCACCCCCCTTGATGCAATACATGCAGGCTCATGGATTTATGGGAATTTTGGAATATGGATAGGGCATGAAGAGGACAATACCGCATGGGACTATCTTGCGGAAGCGAGGAGCGAACTTTCCCGCTTTCAGAAGGAGAATCCCGATAAAGACCTCTCCGGTGCATGGAAAGCACTCTATATCGCAGAAGGCAGCGACTGGAACTGGTGGTACGGTGACGAACACATAACAGACTCCCAGAAGGATTTTGACGAACTATACAGGATGAATCTTATGACGATCTACAGGACAATCGGGAGACAGATTCCAGACCATCTGTTTGTTCCCGTTCATAAAGAGGACAGAAACGTACGCCCGACAATAGACGTGAGGGGTTTCATCGATCCTGCGATCGACGGCCTGGTTACCGGTTACTACGAATGGTATCAGGCTGCATACATGGATATCAAAAAATCCGGCGGCAGTATGCATAAGGCAGAGAGTATTTTTACAAGCTTTTATTACGGTTTTAATGACGCCAATCTTTTTTTGCGGTTGGACCCGACAACCTCATTCGCTGATGTGCTGGATTCAATTGAGCTTGTCATTTTTTTTATACGCCCTTCAGACATGAAAATCAAGGTCTCATTGCAACCGGAATTTAATGCAGAACTTTTCAGCAAGGAAGATGATTCATGGGAAAAAACAAGGGATCTTTCAAGCATCGCAATAAAAGATATCTTAGAAATGACTGTCCCCTTCAAAGACCTTCAGGCAAAGGAAAATGACGAAATGACCCTGTTCATAAAAATCCTAAAAAATGGTGAGGAAATGGAACGGTATCCCTGGAGGGGGTACATCTCGTTCAGGGTTCCTACCCCAGATTTTGAATCGCTACTGTGGTACTGATAAAAAGCGCACTGATATGAAAGCTATCATCCAAAGGGTTTCCGGTGCAGAAGTACATGCGGAGGGGAAACTTTATGCGAGAATCGGTAAGGGAATGCTTGTACTACTCGGTGTTGAAAAAGGTGACACAGATCACGATGTTGTATACATCTGCAAGAAAATTTCCCAATTAAGGATTTTCGAAGACAGCAATCATAAGATGAATCTCTCTGTTATTGATATTAAAGGAGAAATTTTAGTTATATCTCAGTTTACCTTGGCTGCCCGGTGCAGGAAAGGCAATCGCCCTTCGTTCGACCAGGCAGAAGAACCAGGCCGGGCCGAAGAGATCTATGCAAAGTGTATCGATATCCTGAAACAAAATGGTATCACGGTAAGAACAGGGGAATTTGGTGCCCATATGTCAGTACATCTCACCAATGACGGTCCGGTCACCATTATCCTGGATTCCAGGAATTGAACTCTTTCTTATTTTCTCCAGAATCTCGGGACAAACAGTATAAGGACCGTATACACCTCAAGCCTTCCCGTAAGCATGCAAAAAATGAGTATCCATTTGCCGGCAGTGGGGATTGCTGCGTAGTTTTCAGCCGGCCCGGCTATACCGAACGCGGGCCCTACGTTACAACTTGCTGAAATTACCGTCGTTACCGACGTGACAATATCGGTTCCGGTTGCAGCCACACCAATGGTTGCAATGACACATACCCCTAGGAAAAGGAACACAAGTCCCCAGATACTTCCGAGAATCTCCTTGTCGAGAAATTTATCGTCCAGCTTGACTGATGTAACAGCACGGGGGTGGATGAGTTGATACATTTCCCGGTACCCTTGTTTCAACATTAGCAGAATTCTCACCTGCTTTATTCCCCCGCCGGTTGAACCGATCATACCGCCGAAAAACATTATGACGATGAGTATTGTCTGTGCAAACGGTGCCCACAGTTCATAATCTGCAGTAGCATAACCTGTTGTTGTCATAAGTGATATAACCTGGAAGAGAGCATACCTGAAAGAATCGACAGGCGAGTTGACTGATGCCATCCAGAGATTTACCGTTATGAGGACAGTTGCAAGAGCAACTACACCGAAATAGAACCTAAATTCACTGGTCTTCCATAATTTTGATACTTTACCCTTGAATACATAAAAATACAAGGAATAGTTTATCCCGGCACAGAACATAAAAAAGCTCGTTATGTATTCAATCGATGGGCTCTGAAAATGGGCGATACTACTATTTTTTGTAGAAAAACCACCGGTCGCCATGGTTGTAAAAGCATGGGAGATTGCATCGTATAGGTTCATTCCTGATAAGATGAGCAACAGCGCATCTGCCGCAGTGAGTGTCACATAAATGAACCAGAGTGCCTTTGCCGTATCAATTATCCGGGGTCTTAATTTATCGACGCTGATCTCAGGTACCTCGGCCTTAAACAGCTGCATTCCCCCTGTTCCCAAGAGAGGAAGGATTGCCAGAGCAAAGAGTATGATCCCCATCCCTCCTATCCACTGGCTCATGCTCCTCCAGAACAGGAGTCCTTTCGGGGAAGCTTCTATATCAGTAAGCACAGATGCACCCGTTGTCGTAAATCCAGCCATGGATTCAAAGAATGCGTCTGTAAACGAATTTAATGTCCCTGTGAGCATAAAGGGCATTGATCCGAACAATGATACGATTACCCATGTGAACGTTACGATTATAAACGCATCCCTGTGCCTTATTTCCTCCTTTCTATGCTTTCTTGTAATTAAATATATACTTGCTCCTGTTACGAAGCTTATTACACATGACAGGACAAGAGGGAGCGTGTCATGTTGTCCGTAATGGAGTGAAACAACAACTGGGAGTACCATAAAACCGGATATGATCAAGAGGGCCATGCCGATAACATTCAATATCAATCTAAAATTCATAGCATTTGGAGACTATTACAGGAGGAGTTTTTCGACTTTTTTGATGGATTCTTTCAGGGTAAATATTATCACCTTGTCGCCTTTCAGAATTTTATCGGAACCTGATGGAATAATAACCTCTTCACCCCGTATTATGGCACCAATTAGAGAAGCATTCGGTTGTGCTTGCTCAAGGGTCTTACCTATAAGAGGTGAAGTACTGCCTATCCGGCCTTCGATAATCTCAGCCTTGCCCTCAGCAACTGCTGTTAGGGACTGGATATCCCCGCGCCTTACATACCGTAAAATGGTACTTGCGGTCAGGAGCCTTGGACTCAGTGCAGCTTGAATTCCAAGATTGTGTGCGATATTAATATAGTCTATCTTATTAACGACAGCTATGGTCTTTTTAGTCCCCATTTTTTTTGCAAGGAGGGCAGCCATGATATTCAATTCGTCATTATTAGAAACAGACACAAAGGCATCCATATCCTGTATATTTTCTTCCAGTAATAATTTCTGTTCGACCCCGTCGCCGTGGAGCACAAGAGCCTTCCTCAGATTCTTTGTGAGATATTTGCACCGGTCAGCCTCTTTCTCGATGATCTTAACATCGGCCCTCCGCTCCAGGTCAGCAGCCATGTAATAGCCAGTCCTGCCACCTCCGAGTATCATTACCTTTCGGGCTGGTTTTGCTGATACTCCAAGGATCGTGAGCGTATCTTCAACCTCATCCCTCTTAACAGGGACGTAGATTATATCTCCTTTTTTAATAACATCTGCTCCGGTAGGGATTATTGCCTTATCCTCCCGGACGATAATCCCGATGAGAAATTTCCTGTTGTACATCGTACCGACTTTTTCCAGAGATTTCCTTATTATAGGAGCATTCTCCGGTATCCTGAATCCGATAACTTTTATGAGACCGCTTTCGAATTCCTCTATGTCTGTCGCCAGGGGGAGCTCCAGGAGCCGCTCGACCGCCTTTGCAAGTTCAAGTTCCGGATTAATGGCAGGATCTATATCAAGGTTTTCACTGCTAAGGAGCCGTTCGTTGTGGAAATACTCCGGGTTTCTTATTCTCGCAATCTTCCGCGGTATATTAAAGACCTTTCCGAGCAGACATGCGATCATGTTCGTCTCGTCGCTATCAGTAACAGCAAGGAGAATATCAGCTCTGCCAGCCTCTGCCATCTCGAGCGTTGAAGGCCCACCGCCCTCACCCTCTACAGCAGCAACATCAAGGTCTTCGATGACCCGCCTGAGCTTGTCCTTGTCTTTATCGATGACAACTACATCTATCGATTCCAGAGAGAGAAACTTTGCAATCTGGTATCCAACTTCTCCGGCTCCGACAATAATAACCCGCATAAGTTATATAATAATAATGTTTTGATAAAAAAAATCAATGTAAAAATGGACTCATCCTTGTGCATTACCGTACCGCGGGGTATAATCCAGTAACATGAACATGCTGGAGCAGAAAATAATCGAGAAAATCGAGCGGGAAGGCCCGCTTACATTTGAGATTTTTATGGAGATGGCGTTGTATGAGCCTGCACTCGGCTATTATTCATCTGACAAGATTGAAATAGGCAGGGCCGGAGACTTCTACACAAGTCAACATGTACATCCCGTTTTCGGCTCAATGATCGGCAAGCAGATCAAGGAAATGTGGGAGCTTATGGGTAAGCCAAGAAATTTTCTGGCTGTAGAGCCCGGGGCAGGAGACGGCTATATGTGCAAGGATATAATGGATTACCTGGATAAGATGAACTTATTGCATTATATAACGTACGTGATCATAGAGATGAACCCCTTTTTGCAAAAAAAACAAAAATCTTTGCTTGAAAACTACCCAGATAAAGTAAAATGGGCTTCTTCACTACCGGACATATGCAAGTTTCGTGGCTGTATCCTCTCCAATGAACTCCTCGATTCATTCCCGGTGCATATGATCGCCATAGAAAACGGTTTAAAGGAAATCTATGTTACTGCTGATAAGAACAACCTTCATGAATTAAAGGGGGACCCGAATACCAATGAACTGATTGATTATATCAAGGAGTTCTCCCTCGAACTCCCCGAGGGCTACAGGACAGAGATCAACCTAAGAATAAAAGAATGGCTCAGGTCCGTCAATGAGATTCTGGAAGAGGGATTTATATTGACGATTGACTACGGCTATCCTTCATGGGACTATTACAGCCCTGAAAGGAACAGGGGGACACTTCTCTGCTACCACAAGCACCAGGCTACTGAAAATCCCTACATTAACGTAGGCGAACAGGACATGACGGCACACGTCAATTTCTCATCAGTCAAGAAATGGGGAGAGGAATCCGGTTTTGAAACTATCGGATTCTGCCACCAGGGGATCTATCTTGTTTCACTCGGAATAGATGAAATGATAACAGAACTTTTTTCCAATCAGAAAGAATACATCTTTGAAGTCGCAAAAATAAAAAAACTTATCCTTCCCGGAACAATAGGAGAGACCCATAAGGTCATGATCCAGTACAAAGGCAAGAAGCTCCCTGAACTCAAAGGCTTTTCCATAAAAAATCAGAAAGACAGATTATGATACCCGTATGTCTCATGCAATCCACACCGGCAGAGTGACATGATCCGGGAAGGTTTGCCCTCTAAAGGAAACAACCCCGGAAAGTACATTTGGGTTTAAAACCGGAGGTGTTGCCGCAAAATATTTTTCAGGCGAGATAACTTCCGTGTAGATAACCTTAGGGAGTCTGGTTCTTTGTGGTATGACAGGTAAAACAGCCACCAGATTTGGTGTTATCGCCTGCGATCATATTACTGTAATCCCACCTTAGTATATCCGGATAATCGGTCCCATGAGATGCATGACAGGAGAGGCACATGACAACATCTGTACCCGGCTGGACTATACCGCTGGCGGTATCAGGGACTATTGCCCGAGCAACAGGGGCCTCAATGCTATAAGCTTTGTATGCACTATACTCTCCGCTGACCGGTAAAACAATATCAGTCGGGTGTCTCCGGAAGGGTGAAGAAGCATTGCTGCCAATCCCAATCCCATCGGAGACTCCAGATCCACTGGTTCCTCCTCCTAGACCGTGAAAGTTTCCATGACACGTGCCACAAAAAGAGCTAATTGAATTATTAGGAGAAGATGTTATACAAGGAGGACCATTATGACAACTGGTCGCATCACAACCGAGTTTCGGTGGGTTGACTGTGCCATAATATTCATTATGGTCTGTAGGGTCTATGTTTTGCCATTTAGATATAGTATTCTCAAGGCCTTTTACACCACAAAGAAACCTGTAGCTATTTGCTAAAGTATCCGCCGTGTCACATTTACCATCTACATTGCCATGGTGGGCTCCCTTTAGAGCCGTTATCCCGGACCCGAGTCCAAGCCCGCGGTTAGTGCCGTGGCAACCATTTTCTCCGGCACACGTTAAGTTTTCATCAAGAACTATCTGATCATGGTAAAACTGATTAATTGGGCCTGGCGGCCCGTAGAGTTTATCGTCGGGGTTCCCAAAGTCAACTACATTATGACCCTTTTCATCATTATTACCGCTCAGCATATATGAAAAATTTCCACCTGCGAGATCTATGGCTGCGGTATGATAAACCTGAGGTGCACCGGTAGTTGGATCGATGTTCGTGGCAAGCCCGATTGCGTGACATCCCAGACAGTCAGCACGGAGCAACAGCGGATTCGGGACAGAACTATTATCGAAATTCATGGAAGTCCCGTCTTGGCTGTTGTGCATGGTATGACAAGTCGAACAGGAGCCTGTTATGGCAGCAATAGCTGGACAATTAAATGTAACGACCAGTATTAACCATATGATAATGAATGATAAAATTGCGATTCTCATATAATGACTTGTATAACAATTATTTCGCTATAGCGATTATATCAATATATAAAAAGAAAGACAAGTGATTAGAATCACCATAGACAGCCGGATATTTTCAATACCTTAAAAGCTTATAAAGTACTTTAGGAAACTATTATAATGTATTGTTTTAGATATATTTTTGTAGTTTTTTTATGCTCTTAAGTGTACCTTCCGGACTGTGGGCTTCTATTGTATAGACTATATCTTTATCCTTAAGACCGGCAAATAAAGTATCGAATTCAAATGAGCCTTCACCTATTGCGAGATGGTCATCGAATGTCCTGTTATTGTCATGCAGATGGAGTTCGATGATATAAGGCTTCAGCTGCCTGAGCCATTCTTCGAGAGGAACCCTTGTAAAAAGGTTACAGTGACCGGTATCGAAACAAATGCCGAATATGTCCGAACCTGCCTTTTCCATTAAAAGCCTCAGGTTTGTAGGCTCATCTTCGAAAATATTTTCGATGGCTATCTTTGTATTGATACGAGAAGCCGTTTTTAAAAGGGGCTCCCAGGTCTTTAAGCTCCCATCGAGCCATACATCAATGTTATGTGCGTATTTCCATTTCTCATAACCGGAATGGAAAACAATAACTCTCGGTCTAAGTACCTCAGCGACAGAAAAAACCTGCTGGAACCTTTGTACAGTAATTTCCCTTATTTTTGTATCTACAGCTCCCGGTGATAGGTCCATGAACGGGGCATGTACACTGAAAAAAGGCTTATAATCTAGTTTTTCGAGGAGGGTTGCTATGTCATGCTCTTTTATGTTGTCGAGGTGTGAAGCTGTAAAAAATATTTCGAGATTTATGCGATGTTTCTTTATAAATCCGAGGTATGTCTCTATGCGGTCATACGGGACATGGACATGAGGATTGATCATTAATGCTTTGAGGCTGCTTCTGCCTTTGGTTTGGTTTCTGGCTTTGCCGGGATCTTCTTTGTTTCTCTTCCGGGAGCTTGTATGTCATGAGAAGCTGCTTGCTTTTTCCTTTCAGTCCTAGCATAATCTGTTACATACCAGCCATTACCCTTAAGTATAAAAGAACTCTGTGATATCAATTTATGCAAACGGCCATTGCATTGGGGACATATCTCAAGTGGCCTGTCATTGAATTTCTGTATTACTTCCAGCTTGTTTCCGCAATCAAGGCATTCATACTCATATATTGGCATATCCAACGCACCTCTTCTTATTAAGTTAACCGCTAATATTAACATAAATATGCTTTAGTTTTCATCAGGAGGGTGGGCAGTATGGATTTTCTACGCTACGTCCCGTTTAAAAATCTCATGAGACATGCTGGGATAGTAAACATCCGTTTCTGTGTCTCTGCATTATAGAAGAGAAGGTTGTCAATCCCCCTTTCCCTTAGCCTCTTCCCTACAGTTCTAACAGACAACTTCTCAGGATTGTATTTGTATGAAGCCATGGTAAACCCCCATAAAGAGATAAAGCTTGGAATATATTCAAAATAAAACTTTACAAGAGGGAAACGGGCATTGAGCATTTCTAATATTTTTTTGGCAGTTTTTTTATATGTTGCATAGTTAACCTCTGTTGCATGCGTAACAAAGATGCCATTTGGTGCCAATGCACTTTTCAGGAGATTATAAAATTCTTTTGTGTATATCTTAAGGGCAGGACCTTCTTCTACCGGGTCACTTATATCACCAATAATGATGTCAAAGTTGTATCTGGTATCTTCCATGTATTTCATGGCATCGATAAACAGGATATCAACTCTTCTGTCTCTAAAAGAACCCCTATGCCATTTTTTCAAATATTTCTTGCAGAGATCGACAAACTCTCGATCAATGTCTACCATTACAACCTTTTTTACCGTTTCATGCCTGAGCACTTCTCTTAATGTTGCCCCTTCCCCTCCGCCTAGGATCAGAACATTTCTAGGGTTTGGATGGGTGATCATTGCAGGGTGAACAAGTGCTTCGTGATAGATAAATTCATCCGATTCCGCTGACTGAATTTTTTTATCAAGCATAACGACACGTCCGAGATTCCGGGTGTCAAAAATATCTACTTCTTGAAAACGTGTCTTTTTTGAGCATACACGTTTTTCAAACCTGTTATACACGGATCTGAAATCGCTATCTCTGTCGATAAACCAATTTTTTGATAAAAATGGACTTTTCATGTTACCATATCTGATTGCAAACCACACATGTTTTTATGTATATGTCCGCATGCATTGTCTGATTACCAGGCCAGCTTTCTCTGGATGAGATTCTTATATAAACCTTTAGGCAGAAAAGCCTGCTGGTGTACCTCGTTGTCATAATATTTTGTCTGTACAGCAGGTTTATTCCTCAATTCCCTCGGGGACAGTTTCTTGGAGGCAACAGCGAAAGCCCACCAGTTGCCCGGGTATGTTGCAATCGGGGCTGTATATAGGTCGACAACAGGGAAAACCCTTCTGAGGACTTCCTGAATTTCAATAACCATGTCCTTATGAAAGTGGATTGATTCGGTATGCGTAACGAACATCCCGTCATCCTGCATGCAGTTTTTCACGGCAGTAAAAAATTCATTTGTGAACAGGCTTCTTGCAAATCCTATGATGTCCGTAGAGTCAATGATAACTGCATCGATATCGGGTCTCTTTCTTTTCCTTATAAACTCTGCCCCGTCCATAGTCTTTATCTCAACACGCGGGTCATCAACGCCTGAAGAAATACCCGGTAAATATTTTCTCGAGACCTCTATGACAGCTTCATCGATTTCTACAAAATATACCTTTTCAACGCTTTTATGTTTCAGGACTTCTCTGACAGTCCCGCCGTCACCCCCTCCGATAACAACAACCTTCCTCGGATGCGGATGAGCATGCAGGACCACATGCGCGAGCATCTCGTGATAAAAAAACTCGTCCCTTTCCGTCAGTTGCACAACATCGTCAAGAATAAGCATCCTGCCGAAATAGGGATTCTTGATAACCTTGATCTCCTGAAACTTGCTCTTTCCGATATAGAGGATTTCCTCAACGTCATAAGCATACTCAACAGGTGCATAGGGAGCCTTTTCAAAGAATTTAATCATCTTTCACCCTTTCTCTCTATAAAAGAATGGTTTTTGGTATGGAAAAACCGTTGAACTCCGAAGCATACGAAACAGTATAAGCTCCGCTCGATAATATGAGGACCAGATTACCAATACGCGGCTCCGGAAGAACAACATTACTGTCTATTATATCAAAGCTGTCACAACTTGGGCCTGCAAGAGTCCACTGTTTCTTACGCCTTGCGTTTTTATCACTTTCAACGATGTAGCTGTATTTGATTCCCCCGACACTTTCCATAAGGCCATTGAATACACCAACATCCAGATAAAGCCATTCTTCGTCACCCCTTTTTGCCTTACCAATGACCGAGGTTACTAGGATACCGGCATCTCCTATAACCGCCCTTCCAGGTTCTATATGTATTGAAGTTTCTTTTGGGAATCTCTTATAAATTAGGCCGTTGACATTTTTTTCTATCGTTTCGATGCTGATCACATTTTTCGTATATGTTATGGGATAACCTCCACCAATATTTAGAATATGTAGCTTTATCTTCTTCTTCTCTGCCATGTCCCACAAAGTCTTTGCCTTGTCAAGCGCAATGTTCCAGTTGTAAAGGTTTGTACACTGTGACCCGACATGAAACGTAATACCGGCTGGGTTAAGCCGTTTCTTCCGGGCATACAATAGAAGATCCAATGCCTCATCAAGCTCAACGCCAAATTTCTTACTGAGAGGCCACTCGCTCCCCTCATTCGGCACAGATAGTCTTATGTAAACATGGCTGTATGGAACTATCTTTGACATCTTTTCAACTTCATCGGCAGAATCAAAGGAAAAATAACCGACACCATACGACGAAGCCATTTTAAGAAATTTAAGTGATTTTACAGGGTTACTCGATATAATCCGTTCCGGCTTCACACCCAAGGTTGCCAGTATATCCAATTCCCCCTCGGAAGATATCTCGAACCCCATGTTCAGTTTATTTAGAAATCTCACGACTGCAATATCAGGGTTGGCTTTAACTGCATAGAATACCTTCCCGTTGTTGATATGATGACCGATAAGAGCTATCTTGTCTTTTATCTTATTCCTGTCTATGAGTAGAAAGGGGGTTGCAATGCGTTCCTTATCAAGATATTTCAGCACCTTGAATAACGTAGATTCCGGAACGATATCTGCATGAAACTTTTCAATGTTAAATGTTCTGATCATTTCTGCGCATTATTTTTTGTCATTTCGGTACCGGACCTTGTCAATCCTGAGCATAAGCTAGTATTAAAGGCAATCCTGACAAGATTATCAAGAGGTTTTCTAACTTTTCAATGTCCCTTTCTGGCGCGAACTAATTTTTTAGCCACTGAACGCACTCCTTCTGAGACATTCCTGTTTTTCTCTATTATCGAGAGATCCCTGGTTTTGAGCTCACTGACAAGCTTGACTGCAATGCCCGTAGGAGTTTTAGGATTTGATACAAGCGAAAGAATGACCGCATAGTTCTTCATCCATTCCCTCTTTTTTGTTATCTTCCTGAGTATCTCGTCTGATACCGATCGTGATTTGGCAAGTATTTCAATCTCTGTCTCGGTAATCTTCGGATTCTCAAGAACAGTCATGACTACTTCCTTATTTGTATCTCTTAAAAGCATGGTTCTTATCTCTTTATTGCCCCTCAAGGCAAGAAGAATACGCTCGGATACGCTTAATTTCTGGAGTCTCTGTAAAATTGACTGCGATCGTTCCTCCGGAGGCTTCTTAACCTTGGCAACTTCCTGTTTCATAACCGGTACAAGTCCGTATTGGTTCAATTGCTGTTTTATATGCTCTGGTGTGTCCGGATGTTCGCCGAGAAATTTCAAGATATCAGGCCTGCTCTTGTTGAGACTGATGATTTCCTCAAATATTGAAGAATCGGTTGTTTCTTCGATGAGAAGCTCAATGACATCCACGGATGCAGTCGATAGGTCGATCCCGATTAGCTTTTTATCGTCGTCCATGTTCACCTTTCTTCATATATAAAAAATATTCAATATTCCCCTTGTGACCTGGAATGGGCGACCGGAATATTCCAACGGTCATCAAGCCGATATGCTCTAAATCAGCCTTCACACCCTGGACCGCTCTCAATCGCTTTTCTTCATCCCTTACAATACCTCCTTTTCCCACTTCTCCTTTTCCAACCTCGAATTGCGGCTTAACGAGCAAAATCATCTCTGCTGATTCTCTGAGAAAAGCACTTATGGCGGGTACTACTTTAGTCAATGAGATAAACGAGACATCCACCGTTGCCATATCTATGCTTCCGTTAATAAGTTCGTCTAAATCTTGTTTCACCCGTGTTGCTTTCTTTGGACCAACATGGCGTTGCTCGTCGGTACGTTCCCTGACAATTCTGTCAAGATACCTGATATTTGTCCGCTCCATGGCAATGACCCTCGGATCATTTCTTAGAGACCATGCGAGTTGTCCGTAGCCTACGTCTATACAGTACACTTTTTTTGCACCCATCTTCAACAGACAATCGGTAAAGCCTCCTGTTGAACAACCGACATCCATTATTATTTTATTATGTATATCAATTTCAAAATAACGTATTGCTGCCTCCAGCTTGAGTCCGCCCCTGCTGACATAAGGTAACGCCTCACCTTTTAGGGCTATGTCAGATTTCTCACTGACTGACATCCCTGCCTTTGCCACTTTTCTGCCGTCGACAAAGACCTTTCCTTCCATAATATATGCCTTGGCCAAGTCTCTGCTTTTTGCGAGCCCTCTCAATACAAGGAGCTTATCTAATCGTTCTCTTGATGGCATCTTTATATACAGGGTAACTTAATTAACAAGTAGCCTTATCATCTAGATGTCGCTTTAAAGATATATTAACTAAAAAAAGAAGGCAAGTTTGCCCACAGTTTAATCTATCTACGCATTGTTTGGGTTAAGATAAAGACAGGCAAACAGAACATTACGCCGATGGCCACATAGATAAGAAAAAATGATATTACATTCTAAATAGCGGTTCCCTGTAAAATGAAAGCGCCGTGAGATAGATGCCTTCTTCATCAAGTCCATATTTCTTTCTCAAATAGCTCTGTTGAGCATGTTCAATAAACCCATCAGGGATACCGATGCATTTCACTTTTACATTATGTAATTCCATTTCACTGAGTACCTCAAGCACCGCACTGCCGAACCCTCCTTTAAGGGTATTCTCTTCTACCGTAACGATTCTGGGAACCACAGCGGCTACGGCAGATATAAGATCACGGTCTACCGGCTTTGCAAACCGTGCATTAATTACCATTGCATCAATGCCTTCCTTTTCAAGCCTTTCTGCGGCCGATAAGGCCCTTAATACTGTTTCACCCAATGCAATAAAGGCTATTCCGGTACCATTTCTCAGTATCTCAGCCTTACCGCATCTTATAAGAGACGTCCCTTCGGTTTCCCCGGTTAATTTCATATCATCCGATTGTACCTTGCCTCTCGGGTAACGTAAAGCTACAGGTCCATCGTGCATGAGAGCATATTGAAGCATCATTTTCATTTCCTTGGCATTCTTTGGCTCCATAATAACAATATTCGGGATATGCCGCAGATACGACACATCAAATACTCCGTTATGTGTCGGACCATCCTCTCCGACAATACCTGCCCTGTCAACAGCAAACACAACATGCAGATTCTGGAGACAGACATCATGGAGTATCTGATCGTATGCCCTTTGGAGAAATGTTGAGTAGATTGCAACGACAGGCTTTATTCCTTGAGTCGCAAGACCGGCCGCAAATGTAACCGCATGAGGTTCTGCTATGCCAACGTCATAAAACCTGTCAGGATATGCTCTTGCGAAATGTTGAAGCCCTGTCCCCTCCTTCATGGCAGCAGTAATAGCTACCACCTTATCATCTTTCAATGCCAGGTCGGTTAAGGCTTCTCCAAACGCTTCGCTGAAAGTAATTCCGCTGCCTTTACCTTTAATCGGCTCTCCGGTATCATAATCGAACGGACCTATACCGTGGAAAAGAGAAGGTCTTTCCTCAGCGAATTCATACCCCTTTCCCTTCTTTGTGATAACATGAATAAGTACAGGAGACGATGTTTTCTTGACCCTAACAAAGTTTTCAATAAGTAGTTCAATATTATGGCCATCTATCGGACCTATATAATTAAATCCGAGTTCCTCAAAAAATATCCCGGGAAGGAAAAGACCTTTGATCATCTCCTCTGTCCTCTGGGCAAATTTTGCGGCTTTCCCCCCCAACCGCGGTATGCCTTTAATAAAAGCCTTCGTCTCATTCTTGAATCTCTGGTAGAGTTCCCCGGTCAGTATTCTGTTGAAATACGCTGAAAGTGCACCGACATTCCGCGATATTGACATCTCATTGTCATTCAGGATAACGATAAGATTCTTTTTAAGATGCCCCGCGTTGTTTAATCCCTCAAATGCAAGACCGGCTGTCATAGCCCCGTCACCGATGACAGCAATTACGTTAAAATCCTTTTTGTTTATATCCCGTCCTTCTATTATTCCCAAGGCTGCTGATATTGAGGTTGAACTATGCCCCGTACCAAAAGCATCATGTTCGCTCTCATCGCACCGTGGAAATCCGCATATGCCCCTGTGCTTTCTAAGAGTCGAAAACAGATCGAATCTCTTCGTCAAAAGCTTGTGCGAATAGGATTGATGTCCTACATCCCACAGAATCTTATCTACGGGAGAATTGAATACATAATGGAGGGCTATGGTGAGCTCGACGACACCGAGGTTCGAAGATAAATGGCCACCGCTTTTTGCTACCTGCCAGATTATCGTTTGTCTCATTTCATCCGCAAGTTTCCTGAGTTCCTTGGGAGAGAGCTTTTTAACGTCTTCCGGGGATTTGATGTGCTCCAGATACATCAGGTCCTCCTTTCTATAAGATAGAGTGCCAGATTACTCAGCGGCTCAATTTCTAAAGAACATCCCCGGAGTGCGTTTATTCCCTCTTCAACCAGCTCCCTGGCTGTTCTTTTAGACTTATCTATGCCGAATAAAGACGGGTACGTCATCTTATGCTTCTCTATATCGGACCCTGCTGATTTTCCGAGTTCTTCTGTATTCCCCTCGATATCAAGTATATCATCGACAATCTGAAAAGCAAGACCAATATTCTCACCGTACTTTGTTAAGGCCTTCAATATTTCCTTCCGTGTTCCTGCCAGGAGGGCACCTACCCTCACCGAAGCCCTTATAAGGGATGCGGTCTTTTTGAGGTGGATAAATTTGAGGGTATGTTCGTCAGGTTCTGAACTCTCCGAAAGAATATCCTGCGCCTGACCTCCTACCATGCCGATTGCACCTGCGGCAAGCGCTATCTCTTTTATAGCATTCATGATAAAGGTTGATCTCAATTTTTTCCCTTTGGATTTCGTAACTGTCATCATTAAAAATGCCTCTGTAAGAAGTGCATCACCAGCAAGTATAGCCATTGCTTCCCCGAAAACTTTATGATTTGAAGGTTTCCCCCGCCTGAAGTCGTCGTTGTCCATAGCAGGAAGGTCATCGTGTATGAGCGAATATGTATGGATGAGTTCAACTGATGTTGCCTGCGGTACAATGTCTTCAGGTTGACCCCCGCAGGTCTCATATGAAGCAAACATTAGTATCGGCCGAATTCTCTTGCCCCCTGCAAAAATAGAATACGTCATAGCATCCCGGAGCAACGAAGGCTGGAAAGGACTTTCGAAGTAAGATTTCAGGAATGTGTCAACGAGTTCTCTCCGGTCTTTTAAATACAGGAGAGTGTCAAAAGGGGTCATCTCTTGGAGCATAAACCTCCTCTCTCGATGCTTCTGTCACTCCCATTCTATAGTGCTCGGTGGTTTTGAACTTATATCGTACACAACCCGATTTACGCCCTTCACTTCATTGATGATCCTGCTTGATATCTTACCCAGGACATCATAAGGCAGTCGTGCCCAATCGGCTGTCATCCCGTCCAGGCTTTGAACGGCTCTCACCGCTATAACATTCTCATAGGTCCGCTCATCACCCATAACACCTACACTTTTTACCGGGAGGAGTACAGCAAAGGATTGCCACAGCTCAGTGTACAGACCTGCTTTTTTAATCTCCTCCAAAACAATAGCATCTGCTTTCCTTAATATATCACACCGCTGTTTTGTGACATGGTCTATAACTCTAATTGCCAACCCCGGGCCCGGAAACGGCTGCCGGTTTATTATCTCGTCCGGTATATGCAGCTCTTTCCCGAGTATCCTTACTTCGTCTTTGAACAATTCTCGGAGCGGTTCTATGAGTTTCAACTTCATTCTCTTCAAAAGCCCCCCTACATTATGATGGCTTTTTATTGTCGCCGAGGGACCTTTGAAAGGCTTACTTTCTATGACATCAGGATAGAGTGTCCCTTGAGCGAGAAACTCAACACCCCGTATCTTCCGTGCCTCTTCCTCAAAAACCTTTATAAACTCATTCCCGATAATCTTTCTCTTCTTTTCCGGGTCCACGACATAACGTAATTTTGCGAGAAATCTCTTAGATGCATCGACGCATTTTATACGCATGTTAAAGTGTTTCCTGAGAGTCTCTTCAACTTTTTTCGCTTCCCCTGTGCGTAGCACTCCGTTATTAACGAATATACACGTTAGAAGATCTCCGATACTCTTGTGAACAAGCACCGCTGTTACAGTAGAGTCTACACCGCCGCTAATGCCGCAGACGACTCTTTTGCTGCCGACTTTGTCTTTTATTTCTTGAGAGGCGGTTTTAATAAAAGATTTCATTGTCCATGTCGGCCTGCACCTGCATATCTGAAATAAATAGTTCTTTATAATCTCAGGTCCTTTCCTGGTATGAGCTACCTCAGGGTGGAACTGCAACGCATAGAATTTTCTACCCTTGTCTGCGATGGCTGCAACAGGTGAGTTAGCTGTATGCGCTATTGGCTTAAAATCTGAAGGGACACTTTCGATTCTGTCGCCGTGGCTCATCCAGACAATCGTTCTTTCAGGGATACCTCTGAATATGTCTCTTTTATCATCTACAAAAAGCTCAGCCATCCCGTATTCCCTGTGTGCCGCCTTTTTAACGCTTCCTCCAAGACAATGCGCCATAATCTGCATGCCATAGCAGATTCCCATAATAGGGATACCAAGCTCGAATATCCTGAGATCGGGTAAGGGTGCACGCGCATCATATACACTCGAGGGGCCGCCTGAAAGGATTATACCCTTTGGACTGAAGCTCTTTATTTTATGAATGGGGGCATTATAGGGAAAAATTTCAGAATAGACTTTACTCTCCCTTATGCGTCTTGCAATTAACTGTGTATACTGCGAGCCAAAATCAAGGACTAATATTCTTTCTTTGTACATTCACCATTCTGGTCTGTAGTTTGGAGCCTCTTTTGTTATGATAACATCATGGACATGGCTTTCTCTCAGCCCGGCATTGGAAATTCTTACAAATCTCGCCTTCTTCCTGAGATCTTCTAGATTCTTACAGCCGCAGTATCCCATACCCGAACGTAACCCACCGATTAACTGGTTCACACTGTGAGCAAGGGGTCCCTTATACGGCACCCTCCCCTCTACACCTTCTGGTACAAGCTTTGATGTCCTTACACCTGCCTGCTGGTATCTGTCTCTTGTCCCTTGTTCCATCGCTCCGAGTGAACCCATCCCCCGGTAAACTTTATAGCTTCTTCCCTGGAGTAACACGATCTCACCGGGAGACTCGTCTGTTCCTGCAAACAGGCTCCCGATCATGACAGTGTGCGCTCCTGCTGCCAATGCCTTTGTTATATCCCCGGAATATTTTATGCCGCCGTCAGCAATGATTGGGACTCCATATTTCCTTGCGACTGCATAACAGTTTTTTATTGCCGTTAGCTGCGGTACCCCCGTACCGGCAATGATTCTTGTGGTACAGATTGACCCGGGTCCTATACCTACCTTGATCCCGTCAGCGCCTGCTTTTATGAGATCCAGGGCAGCTTCTGCTGTGGCAATATTGCCTCCTATAACATCCACATCGTATTTCTTCTTCAGGCTTTTCAGCATCGCAATAACCGGGGAAGAATGTCCATGCGCGGTGTCTATAACAATAATATCAACCCCTGCTTTCACAAGGAGATCCGCCCTATAATGAGAATCCTCGGAAGTACCGATGGCAGCACCGACACGCAATCTTCCCAGCTTATCCTTGCATGCATTCGGATATTTTTTTCTCTTTTCTATATCCTTTATCGTTATTAAGCCTTTCAGGTTATTTTTTCTATCTACGATTGGTAACTTCTCTATCTTGTATTTATTAAGAATTTTCTGGGCCTTCTCGAGCGTTGTCCCGACGGGTGCGGTAATGAGCTTGTTTTTTGTCATCACCTGCTTTACCTTTTTGTTGAATTTCGTCTCAAAGCGCAAATCCCTGTTTGTGAGTATGCCTATAAGCTTGCCTCTCTCAGTTACCGGGACACCTGATATTCTGTATTTTTCCATCAGGGACATAGCAAGGGAAATAGGTTCGTCTTCTGAAATGGTAATGGGATCAAGAATCATCCCGCTCTCCGATTTCTTGACCTTGTCTATTTCTGACGCCTGTCTCTGGGGGTTCATGGCCCTGTGTATAATACCGATCCCGCCCTCTCTTGCTACTGCTATGGCCAGATCACTCTCTGTAACCGTATCCATGGCAGCACTTACTATAGGAATATTGATTTTCAGATTCCTGGAGAAACAAGTAGTGAGATCGATTTCTCTGGGAAGAACCTCGGATTTGGCAGGCAGGAGCAATGCATCATCGAATGTCAACCCCACCTCTATTATATCTTCAAGCATGACAAACCCTCAATAAGTAATCATAAATTTTACCATGTTGATAATTTATAAAGCAATGGAACATTTACCTGCCCTTAGCAGTTCCAAGGAGCTTAATATTTTTTTGTTGACATTCTTCACGATAAGTCAAATAATTGGTATTGGCATGTTAATTACTTGCTCTTTTGCAAGTGCTATTTGACATTTCTAGAACATATTGAGAAACTTTTTGCTTATTGTTGTGTTAATTTTAAATGAAAGGAGGTGAACGGTTATGAGATTTAAAGTACTTATACTCTGTTTAATTGTAGCAGTTGCTTTTGTTGGTATCGCTTTTGCGAGCCCTCCGGGCAAGACCGTTGAATATCCCGGTGGAGATGCCGGCAAGGTAATATTCAATGGTTCAACCCACAGCGTCGAGCAAGGTATGAAATGTCCTGATTGTCATCCCAAACTTTTCCCAATGAAAAGGGGCGAATACAAGATGACAGAAGAAGACCACGCTTCTGAAACCGGCTGCGGCGCTTGTCATAATGGCACAAAGGCATTTTCTCAATCTGACGAGGCATCATGCTCAAAGTGTCATCAAAAATGCGAGACAGGAGAAGAAATATCAAAGGAAGAAAAAACTAAAGAAGAAGCAGTAGAAACAGAAAAAGAGACAGAAAAAGAAGAATAAGATCAAACACTCCAATAAAAAAATAGGGGGTATTTAAATACCCCCTATTTTTTATCTACTCAGATATAAGTCAGCCAGGAATCATACCTTTTATTCTTTCCTTTTACGACATCAAAGAAGATTGACTGGAGTCTCTTCGTTATTGGTCCGGGCTTCCCTGTCCCTATAACTCTGTTATCAAGATCTCTAACAGGGGTCACCTCTGCTGCGGTACCGGTAAAAAATGCCTCATCTGCTATATAAACTTCATCTCTTGTAAACCTCTCCTCGACCATACCAATACCTTCGTCTTCGGCGACCTGCATGATGCTGTTTCTCGTTATACCCTCAAGAATTGACGTCAGTGGGGTTGTCTTTAATATCCCGTTCCTTGCAATAAAGACATTCACGCCGCTCCCCTCAGATACATAGCCCTCTGTATCGAGCAATAGTGCTTCATCAAAACCGCATGAAACAGCCTCTTTCTTTGCGAGCTGAGAATTCACATAATATCCGGAAACTTTCCCTCTTGTCATGTTCGCATTAACATGGTTCCTGATAAAAGAGGAAGTCTTGGCCCTGATCCCCTTTTGGAGTCCTTTTTCTCCTAAGTATGCGCCCCAAGGCCAGACTGAAATAGATACGTTTATCGGGTTTCCTTTGGCATAAAGACCCATTGCGCCGTAACCTATATATGCAAGGGGCCGTATATAGCATTCTCCTATCTTGTTTACCTTTACTGTTTTTATGATTGCATTCCTGATCTCTGTCTTCGAATACGGAATGTCCATCATGAATATATGGGCTGAATTGAAGAAACGGTCAATATGCTCATCGAGCCTGAATATCGCAGATCCTTTTCTTGTTTTATAGCACCGTATGCCCTCAAAAATGCCGAGGCCGTAATGGAGAGTATGGGTCAAAACATGTACATTGGCCTTGTCCCACTTTATTAGTTTGCCATCCATCCATATCCTATCAGTTTTCGCTATCATAAGTGTTCATTTATACCAAGATATCCCAATAAAGTCAATCACATCTTTTCAGGAGCGCTTATTCCGAGTATCTCGAGGCCGTCTCTAAGGACAGTCCTTATTGCTCCGCACAGTGCAAGCCTTGCCATTGTCAACCCCAAATCATCACTTATTACCCTGTACTTATTATAAAAGGGATGGAACATGCCGGACAATTCCTGCAAGTAAAAGGTGATCCTGTGGGGCTCATAGGTATAGACGGCTCCTTCAAATACCATCGGGTACATGAGGAGTTTTCTTATTAACCCCAGTTCTTCCCGGGAGGACAGCAGCCCCAGATCCGTGTCAAAAAGGTTATCTGTATTTATCCCCTTTTCTCTGGCATTATTAAAGATGCTGTTTATCCTTGCATGTGCATACTGAACATAAAAGACAGGATTTTCTGATGATTGGGCCTTTGCAGCTTCAAGGTCGAATTCGAGATGGCTATCAGGTCTTCTCGTAAGAAAGATAAACTTTGTTGTATCAACACCTACTTCATCCATAACCTCTCTTAAAGTGATGAATTCTCCCGCCCTTTTCGACATCTGGACAGGCTGCCCCCCCCTCAGTAGCGTTACCATCTGGACAAGTAGAACTTTTAACTTCTCCTTAGGGTAGCCAAGCGCCTCAAGCACAGCATGGATTCTAGGGATATATCCATGGTGGTCAGCACCCCATATATCAATCAATTCATCATATTTTCTTTCTATCTTATTCCTGTGATAGGCAATATCAGAAGCAAAGTATGTATACTCTCCATCCTGCTTGACGATAACCCTGTCCTTATCATCCCCAAAAGCAGTAGAACGAAACCACATAGCACCCTCTTTCTCATATACCACACCAGTTTGTTTCATATCCTCTATCGCTTTCTTCACATCACCTTTTTCATAGAGTTCCTTCTCACTCTGCCATACGTCAAACACTATTCCGAAATCACTTAAATCTTTTTTAATATTTTCTAGTATTTTCTTATAAGAATAATCGATGAAATATTCTGATACATCTTCAAAATTTATCCCCAGGAAAATATCCCCCCTTTCCTTAACAATGCCATCTGCGATCTCTTTGACATATTCGCCCTTGTATCCTTCATCCGGGAACGGGTATTCCTTGCCGCGCAACTGCTGCTGATACCGTGCGAACACTGAAAAACCAAGCAGCCTGACCTGTTTCCCAGCATCATTAATGTAATATTCACGTTCAACCCGGAAGCCTGCTGCTTTCAGAAGGTTCGAGAGCGCTTCACCAGTAGCTCCACCCCGGCCGTGTCCAAGATGTAAGGGACCTGTGGGGTTTGCGCTGATAAATTCTATCTGCACCCTCTTCCCCTTGCCGATATCTTCCCTGAGAAATTTGCCTTCCTTTTCGATTAATTTCTTGATTTCAGAATAAAGATATGCCAGCGAGAAGGTAACGTTTACAAAACCAGGGCCTGCTATCTCTACCCTTTCAAATACGCTTTGATCACGTATGGCATCAACAAGCTCTTCCGCGATCCTTCTGGGTGGTTTTTTAAGTTTTGACGCAAGAGACATAGCAATCGGCGTAGCCAGATCGCCCATTGAATCCTGAGGAGGAACTTCAATCTCTATCGTCGGTATGTCCTTAAGTCCTAGGTCTTTGAGAGCATTCCCGATTATTTCCACGAGATATTTTTTCATGGGGACTAGTCTATTTTATTCTTGCTTCTCTTCGTAGCCTTTTCAATCTGGCCCTTGACCTTCTTCAGTAATTTCCTTGCCCAGACAAACTCTGTTGCAAGCAGAGCTAACCCGACAGGTATGACAATAAACGCAGGACCAGGTAATACTAACAATGCAATTCCTATCAGGAGTATGGTAAAACCGACAACACCGATTATGAGCCTTCTAACCTTTTTAAGCGTGTAATTGAATACTTCGTTCATTTCTGTCCTTTATAAAAGAAATATGGACTCAGCAATGCGCTCAATTATAACAAATCTGTTATGGCGAAGTGCTCGAGATGAATACAGACATTAATAGTTTATATTTAATTTTTCATGCCGGTACCTGCCGCGCGTTACCGGGGATCGGTCCGGCATCTTTCTTCGCAGCAAGAAGGATTCCCGACAAGCGGGAATTACATCCTGGCTGAAGTCAACACTATTTTGCACATCTTAATAAATTGAAGCTTATTCACTCTTCTGCCTATCTGAAGGCTTTCTAAAAAGAACCATGATAGTTTTTATCCCCATCGAGATTAGCCCAACACCAACCACAAAAAGAGAAAATATTGCACCGGATGTAAGCCAGGAGTCAGCTTTTGTACGGAATGATACATAAAGAACGAGTGAACCTATTCCTGACAAAATAAGGAACAATCCGGCAATCAAACCAATTATATATTTCATAGCCTTTGATTACCCTGCTATAGTCTCCACAATTATAGCAGGTTTATGGATGGGGGAAGTAGATTACATATTTCCCATATCCTCTTCTTCCGCATCCTTATAGTCTCTTTTCTTTTTCAAAAGCCTGAAGAATCCGTATAAAGTGATAACCCCGGCAAGGAAGAAGAGGATTATGTAGAAATTACTGCTTACGTAGGAGAACCATGTATATTTCTTTTTAAGGTACACAAGCCATTTTCGTTCGAGATCAGGAAATTTTACAGACAGGCTTCTTTCAAAGGAATTTTCAATAGATTCACCTTCTTTGAGATATGCAAGCGACTGCAAAAGTCTATCTTCCCCGTACTTTCTTATAATATATTCGATGAAACTTTTACTTTCCTCGTACGCGAGAAGGAGTTGCTTTTCATCACGAGGGAATGTATCGAGACTGCTTATGCGTATGACCCTGTTCGATACAGCAGCCTGTGAGAGAGCCCCGTCTCCTTCTCCCGTAAAAACTTCTGCGATCCCCCCGCTCGCCCACTGACATATACCTTCATCAAGCCACCGTGGCAAATTATCATTCCCGATATTCCTGTGCAAGAGCAAGTGACACAATTCATGCTTGAGTGTTGCTTCGAGTGAAAAGGGTTTTGTATATACTCTCGAGATATCGAGCACAATAAGATTTTTTTCAGGGACTGCAAAGGCAACAATGATTTCACTGTCTACTATTTTCCTGAACGCACCCGTGTCCCTTACAATAACTACATCCGGTTTGAAATCAACGTCCCATTTCAGCGTTTTTTTTAGCTCTTCCTTGACAGCGGGATAAACTTCTACTATATCTTCAGCAATACCCCTTTTATTTCCTTCATAAAAAACTACAACATCATGAGATTCTACTGATTCGAATCCTGCATAAATAGTGTTTACAAAAATTAACAAGCATATAACTAGGGAAAGGAGACAAAAGATACGATGGACATACCTTCCAGGTCTGATCAATTTTTTATTTAACACGATATTCAAACCCAAAAAATTCATCTAACCGCGGCCAGGTTGACTGGAAAGTATTTTTTCCCGGCAAAAGTCGGGACTGAAAACAAAAGACTTTGATGGCAATCCTGTCCGGTTTTACAACCATGTCTTTTAAGTTTACATTAAGAAATATCAGTGAGGGATATTATATCCCTCACTGACCATATTCATACCGAATTTACCGGAGACCGGGTTGACTGGAAAGTATTTTGTCCCCACAAAAACAAAAATCGGGATTGAAATCAAAAGACTTGATGGCTGCTCTGCTCCCGGTTCAGCAATCGATAACTTTTTTTATTATATAGAGTCACTTTTTAGCATTTACCAGAATTTGAATGATAAGTTCTCCCTTCCCCTCGCCCTGCTCTGATCCGATATCTTTTTCCTCTATCTCACCTAAAGGTCGCAGCCCGTTCAATAGTTCATCAGTCTTCGAAGCATTGCATGCAACAACAACAAGAGCCATATCTTTAAACTTTTCTATTTGAAGTATTTTACCTCCTAGTCGTTCGACGGTCCCTTCGATATCTTTCAGCGAATTTTCCAGGCTATCGACTGCCAGCTTTATATCGGGATGTTTTTCTGTTTCGCCACTTAATTCCCCTGTTTTAACAGATATACCCCCGGCTGCCGGTCCTTCTTTTATCATATCATCTGAAAGGGTTTTCATTGCCTCCTTTTCAACTGTCTCCTCCTTTTTCAGAGCCTCTTTAGTTTCACCTCCGGCCTCAGGCTGTCCTGCGTGGTACAGTTGCTTCATTGATTCGGACTGAGATGGCTTCATGAATTCATAAGCCCTGACCTCCTCTTTTCTATCCATAGATAACCGATCCATCTCCTTCCTCTTTAAAGACTCCCCGGGTTCACCTTCCGGTACCGCTGTGCCTGCATCTACCTCTCGATCTCTGCCACGAATACCGGATGTTGCAGGCCGAGGCATTTCATCGGTAGGGGAAAAACGCTCCGGCTTTATGCTTTCTGACAACACGTCCTTATCTTTCGACTTTACCTGAGGTATGGTCATTTCGTCCTCGGTAACACTGTAAGGTTTTATTTCCGGCTGGATGGTCTTGAAGACATATAAGGCTGACACAGCTATCAGGACAATTGCGATAGCCTGAACAGGCAGCTTTATATGAAGGGGATAAAATAACTTGTGAAATATCCCGTTCTTTAATCGGGACTCCTGTCTTACTCTCGCCATCACCTTTTGCGATAACCATGCCGGCGGTTCCATTTCTGCAAGATTTTTAACATATGAGATCGTCTTTTCAAGATCTTGCAGTGATGTCCTGCATTTTTGACAAGTCTCCAGGTGTTCCTCGATCGCGGCTCTTTCTTCTACCGGGATAAACCCCTCGATATACGCCGACAATTTTTCCTGGATGTCGTTACATTTCATGATTGCAGGTCTCCGAGTACCCTCTTGAGACAATGCTTAAGTGCTTCCCTTGCCCTGAAAAGCCTTGATTTTACGGTTCCCTCCTTTACCTTCAGCATATCACTCAATTCGCCATATGAAAACCCCTGGATATCCCTCAGAACAAGAACCTCTCTGAACTCATAATCAAGCGAGTTTATACATTGCTGCACAATATCTTGGGTCTCTCTTTTTTCAATTTTCTCAAGCACAGAAGGCTCATCTGAAACAGGGTCCCTGTTTATATGATTATTACCCGAACCAATCGGATTATCAAAAGTAAGCCCTTCACGATGCCTCCTGGCCTGCAACTGCTTCAACCGGTTTTTGGAAAGATTTACAACGATTGTATAAAGCCATGTCGAAAACCGTGCCTCCCCCCTGAAAAGCTTCAAGCCCTTATATGCAGAGATAAAAGCATCCTGAACAATTTCGCATGCCTCCTCATAGTCGCCGAGCATTCTGTATGAAATATTCAGCATTCTTTTCTGGTACTTGTTTACAAGGATCTCAAAGACATTAATATCTCCTCTTTTGCATAAAGACACAATCTCTGCATCTTCATCTGTGGCCTTCTGTCCCTTTTCCTCCATATTATTAGACAGTTCTATAATCTATTTGTTCCTTTATAATAAGTTAGAATACCTACAGTTTTTCATATCTGTCTATAAATAAACTCCTGTTAAAATATATTTTTAATAATGATGTTTGTTTTTTTTTAATAAAAAAACATTGTCTTTAACCAAAAGTTTTTAAAAAACCCGTAAGTAAGTAAACTTTTTGAAACCATGGGAAATACTTTTGTTGATTTTTTATTCTAATGCTATAATATGCTCAAAATCATTATAAAATATAAATCACCCTGTTCAATAAACTGAAGGATATTAGTATCTTTCATAATATTACCGAATACTTTCATTCCGGACTTAATTTCGGGATCGAGGTTTTCTTTGGAAAAAACGGACTTCCTCACTCATAAGCACTTTTCTTGGGGTTTACTCTTTAATCGATATGGGTTAAAGAAGACATCGTGATTCCGGCTCTCTCCGGAACGGCACAAAATTATAACACCAAGTTAAGGCAAAAAGGAATTTTCATGTTACATTAAGTACTAACCAATTTTACCTGGAGCAGGTGACCATGAGAACACTCCGAGTTGCAATGGCGCAAATTAATCCAACAGTCGGCGATCTGAAGGGAAATGTCTCAAAGATCATTGACTATATCAAGAAATCAAAAAAGGCTTCAGCCCATATCGTTGCATTTCCGGAACTTGCAGTAACCGGCTATCCTCCTGAAGACTTGCTCTTGAAGAACAAATTTATAGAGGACAACGTCAATGCACTGAAAAAAATTCAAATGCATGCGGGGGATATAATCGTTATCGTAGGTTATGTTGATAAAAAGGACTATATATATAATGCCGCTGCACTATTGTATAAAAAACGATTAATTGACACGTACCATAAGATTTTCCTCCCTAACTACGGGGTTTTTGATGAATACCGCTATTTCAAGCCTGGCTCAAGATCTCCTGTTTACCGCATAGGAGATACATGTATAGGGGTTAATATCTGTGAAGACATCTGGCATCCGGAAGGCCCTATTCTGTCCCAAACAAGGAAGGGTGCTGAGGTAATTGTCAATATTAATGCATCGCCGTACAGCATCGGGAAAAGCAGGCTCAGAGAGCATATGCTCTCTGAAAGGGCCTCTGAGAACGCCGTTATCCTGGCTTATCTGAACATTGTTGGTGGACAGGATGAGCTTGTTTTCGACGGGCACAGTCTCATCATAAACCAGGAGGGTTCGGTCATCGCACGGGGGAAACAATTTGAAGAGGATTTACTTGTTGTCGACTTAAACCTAGATGGGGTAAAGCTGAAAAAGCCCTATACGCACGGGAAGAGACAGGTAGCTACAAAACACCCAGGAAAACCAGCGGAAACAATAGAGATACCCGTAACGAAGACTTTCCGTAAGGCTACCGTGAAGCAACATGTCCGGCTAGTGCCACGGGACAATCAATGCATGGAATCCTTACAGGAAATATATATGGCTCTTGTACTCGGTACATTCGACTATGTTAGGAAAAATGGCTTCAGGGTAGTTGTCATAGGTTTAAGCGGAGGAGCTGATTCCTCCCTTGTAGCATCTATTGCTGTAGATGCACTCGGGGTAAAAAACGTCGTGGGTCTCCTTATGCCATCACCTTACACTTCCCCTGAGAGCAAGGAAGACGTACATGCATTAGCGAAGAATCTCAGGATAAAAATCACGGAAGTTCCCATTAACACCATATTTGAGAGTTATCTTGATTCTTTTAAGCAGCCTTTCAAGGGAATGCCCTCGGACGTGACAGAGGAAAACCTGCAAGCAAGAATAAGGGGTAATGTCCTTATGGCATTCTCCAATAAATTTGGATGGTTAGTCCTGACAACCGGGAATAAATCTGAGATGAGTGTCGGATACGCAACCCTTTATGGTGATATGGCGGGTGGTTTTGCCGTATTGAAAGACGTTCCAAAGACAATGGTTTATGAACTTATTAACTGGAAAAACAGCAAGACAGGCAGACAGGTTATACCAGACCGTGTTATAAGGAAAGCCCCGACGGCTGAACTGAGGCCGGGGCAAAAAGATACAGATACACTTCCTCCGTATCATATTCTCGATCCAATTTTAAGGGCATATATAGAAGATGATAAATGTTTTAAAGAAATCGTTTCACTTGGCTTTAATGCTAAATGCGTTCGAAATGTCATCAGCATGGTTGACAGGAGTGAATATAAAAGGAGGCAGTCACCTCCCGGTATAAAAATAACACAGAGGGCCTTTGGAAGGGACCGGCGTTTCCCGATAACAAATAAATACAAGGGATATTGACGGCTTTGCGACCCCTGGCAAAGGTCAGGTTTTCTTGAATTGCAATTAAATTAACCCGAAAAATGCAATTGATTGTTATGCCGGAGGCATATTCGCCTTTAAAGTCTTTCGATTCCGATCCAGACTTTTTTCGGAGCAAAAAGACCCTTCCGTCAACTTTGCTTTCGATATATGCATTTGGTCAACGGCTCACGGATAGTATTAAGCTTTTATATGAAGATACATGCGAGGTGTTTTAATGAGAAGATATGTTTTATTCGCAGCTGCTGTTTTTATTATTTACGCAATGATCTTTATGTGTAGACCGGCTTATTCTTCGGATAATAATGCCCTTACATTTAAAAAACAGCCTGAAATACAACAGATAAAGCCAAAAAAGCCTGTCAGAATCAAACTAAAACGCCTGGGAAGCGGCTCCTACACTTGGGACCTTACGGGGGATAATGTGCAGGAAATTCTCAGAGTAGACAGAGAATTACGGAAACACCTGCTCTCAAAATGAAAGGGACTCTCTATATAGTCTCAACACCGATCGGTAATCTGGAAGATATCACGCTGCGCGCCTTGCGTGTTCTAAAAACGGTTGACGTCATCGCTGCCGAAGATACACGCCACTCCTTGAAACTTCTCAACCATTACGGCATTTCAAAGCCGCTAATCAGCTACTGGAAGGAAAAAGAAAAAACCCGGTCAGATAAGATAATTGAAAAACTTCTCTCCGGACAGTCTGTCGCCCTCATTTCAGATGCCGGTACACCCGGCATATCAGATCCCGGTGCAGTCCTCATAAAGCGGGCCATAGAAAAAACGATCCGGATTATCCCTGTTCCCGGCCCCGCTGCATTTATAGCGGCACTCTCTATATCAGGCATTGCAACAGATGAATTCACGTTTGTAGGGTTTCTCCCTTCGAAAAGAGCGAACCGCCGGAATGCCCTGAAAGCATTAAGTTTTGAACCAAGGACACTCGTCTTTTACGAAGCGCCTCACAGAACTCTGCAAACACTCGCAGACATGAAAGACATTCTCCCTGGAAGATACGTTGTTGTTGCGAGAGAACTTACGAAAATCCACGAGGAGGTATTACGCGGCACCATAACGGAAATAATCAATACCCTCCAAACAAAAAAAATAGCAGGTGAGTTTATAATCTTAGTAGAAGGAAGAATAGACCGAAAGAGGCAGATAGATGAGGATATGCTCAGTGAGGTCATTGCTTTAATGAAAAAAGGCCTCGGGAGGAAAGAGGCAGCAAAAAAAATTGCCCGGTCATATGGAATCAGTACAAAAGCGCTCTATGACATGAGCATAAGTAAAACCTCTTGACTTTTTCGGTACTTAGCAATACAATTTTGCAAAGATATCCTTGAAAGGCATATAACCATGTCCCGTAAATTGATACTTGCAGATGATAGTATAACGATACAGAAAGTTGTTGAACTTATCCTTGCTGAGGAAGATTTTGAAATTAAATCAACCAGTAACGGTGAAGAGGCCCTGGCAGCTCTCCCGTCTTTTAACCCCGATATTGTACTTGCTGACATAGAAATGCCGAAAATGAACGGATATCAGCTATGTGAGAAAATAAAACAAGATCCGTCTTTAAAGGGAATCCCCGTCATTTTACTCGCAGGTGCCTTTGAGCCCATAGATGAAGAACTCGCAAAACAAGTTAAGGCAGATGATTATCTTATAAAACCCTTTGAATCACAGGAATTATTGAGTAAGATCAATGCTGCAATCACCCTTGCTTCATCAGAAGAAAAGGAACCGGAAGAGACCATCGAGGCTATTGCCGTCGGAGCTGACGAAGTCTTTCCTGAGGAAGACCTTTGGGCAATGGAGGAAATCCCGGAAACCGCCGAGGTTACCGCTTTAACTGAAGAAGAAATATCCCCGGAAATACAAGAATTGGAAGAACTCGCTGAAACACTTGAAACCGGATCTGGGACACCGGCAACGAAGGAAAAAGCACCAGCAATACAGGAAGAGACCTTATCTCCCCTGAAAGCCCCTCCCCCGGATTTACATGCCCTGTCAAATGGGGAAATGAAAAGGATTTTTGAGCAGACAGTCAGCAATCAGATGACCTCATTTTTATCATCCTTAGACATAAAAGAAACAATACTTTCATCCTTGACGCCGGTGATCAAGGATTCTATTGAAAAGGTCATATGGGAAATTGCTCCTGACATAACAGAAAAGATAGTAAAAGAAATGCTTAAAGGTTCCCTCGAATCTCTGACGAAAGAGGTTGAAAAAGTAATCTGGGAAACAGTACCTGATCTTGCCGAGACTATGATTTCTAAAGAGATAGAGAGGATTAAGTCAGAATTTTAGATAAGAGCTTTCATCCACACGAGATCGAGGAAAAATGGTATACGTACTGGGTATCTCAAGGATATTTTAGTCCTGACCCGGATAAAAAAAAGCCTGTTTATTCCCTTGTAATCCCCCCCCCGAATGTTACCGGGTCCCTCCACATGGGTCACGCATTGAACACTGTCCTTCAAGACATCATCTGCCGCTGGAAGCGCATGTCAGGATTTAATGTTTTGTGGGTCCCGGGTACCGACCATGCCGGGATTGCAACGCAGAACGTTGTAGAAAAACAGCTTGCATCACAGGGCCTTGACAGACACAACATCGGCCGAGATGCCTTTATAGAGCACGTATGGAAATGGAAAAATACCTATGGAGGAAAAATAATTCACCAGCTGAAGAGGCTCGGTGCTTCTTGCGACTGGACAAGGGAGCGGTTTACGCTCGATGAGGGGCTTTCAAAGGCCGTAAGGGAAGTTTTTGTAAGACTTTACGAGGAAGGTCTTATATACAGGGCCAATCGGCTCATCAACTGGTGTCCCCGCTGTCATACTGCACTCTCTGACCTTGAGGTAGAGTACGAAGAAGTGGAAGGGACGTTGACGTATATTAAGTACCCGCTCTCCGATGACCCGAAACAACATATCACAGTCGCTACCACCAGACCGGAGACAATGCTGGGTGACACTGCTGTAGCAGTGCATCCCGAGGATAAGCGATACAGTAAATTCATAGGAAAATCTGTAGATCTCCCCCTCACCGGAAGAAAGATCTCGATAATCTCTGATCCCACCGTTGATCCTTCCTTTGGGACAGGAGCAGTAAAAATAACTCCAGCACATGATTTTAACGACGAAGCGATAGCAAAAAACCAGAGCCCACCCCTTGAATTTATTTCAGTCATCGGGCCTGACGGCCGTATGACACCGGAAGCCGGAGACAATTATGAAGGACTGGATCGTTACGAGTGCAGGAAACACGTCCTGAAGGATTTAAAAAAACAGAAGCTTATAGAAAAAGAAGTTCCTTACCGGCATGCTGTGGGCCATTGTTACAGGTGTAAAACAACGACTGAACCGATCTTAACAGCTCAATGGTATGTCAATGTACAATCCATGGCCCAGGATGCTATCGGCGTCGTCAAAAAAGGAAAGATTAAGATTATCCCGAAATATTGGGATAACACATATTTTGCCTGGATGGAAAATATCAAGGATTGGTGCATATCACGGCAGATATGGTGGGGACACCGCATCCCTGTCTGGTATTGCCAGGAGATGAAGAGCAAAAAATGCGAAAGTCTTCGCGGCATCATTGTATCCCGCGAAACCCCGGGGACATGTCCACACTGTGGATCTAATCTCCTCATACAGGATGAAGACGTTCTTGATACCTGGTTTTCTTCTGCACTCTGGCCTTTCTCCACACTCGGATGGCCTGAACAGACAGAAGATCTAAAAACGTTTTATCCAACCAGCGTTCTGATAACCGGTTTCGATATTATCTTTTTCTGGGTTGCACGGATGATCATGATGGGCTTGAAATTCATGCATGACATACCGTTCCACGACGTTTACATCCACGCTCTCGTCAGAGATATCCAGGGACAGAAGATGTCAAAATCCAAAGGGAATGTCGTCGACCCCCTTTTGATGATCGACAGTTACGGCACCGATGCTTTCAGGTTTACCCTCGCTGCATTCGCTGCACAGGGCCGCGATATTAAGTTTTCTGAAGACCGGGTTGAAGGGTACAGACACTTTGTCAACAAGTTATGGAATGCTGCACGGTTCATAATGATTAACACAGAATCATTCAACTTGTCCCTGGATCTGGCTTCTTCAAAGAAACCAGACCTCCGTGATGCAGCCAGCAGATGGATAGTCAGCAGACTGGCATCTGTTACTGAAGATATAAACACTTCTCTCGGCGATTACCGTTTTAATGATGCTGCAAACAGCATCTACCAATTTATATGGCACGAGTTCTGTGACTGGTATCTTGAGATGGCAAAATCTGAAATGAAATCTCCGGCATCAGCAACCGGCGTTCGCTGGTGTCTCCTTCAAACACTTGATACAGCCCTGCGACTTTTGCATCCTCTCATGCCTTTTGTCACAGAGGAGATCTGGCAGACCATGAGACACAAAAATCATAAACCAGGGAAAACAGACCTTCAAAAACAAGAAAGCATCATGACATCCCGGTATCCGCATGCTCTTCAGAGAGATCCGGTAGCCGAAGAAGACATGTCTTACATAATTGAAGCCATCACCGGAATTCGAACAATCAGGGGAGAACTCAATATATCTCCTTCGCAAGTATTGAACGTTTCCATAAAACCATTTTCTCAAACAGCAGAGAGAATACTTAAAGATAATGTTCATTATATCAAGGACCTTTCAAGGACAGACAAGATAATAATTGACATGCATACCGATAAACCGGGATGCTCCGCAACCTCTGTAAAACGTGCTATGGAAATCTATGTTCCCCTGAAAGGCATCTTGAATATTGACGCAGAACTGTATAGACTTAATAAGGATGCAGCAAAAATAGAAGATTCCATATTATTTCTGAATAGAAAACTTCTGAATGAAGATTTCCTGCAACGCGCCCCGGCAGAGATTGTTGAAAAGGAAAAGGCAAAATATGAAAAGTTTATCACCATGAAAGAAAAAATACTCGAAAGTATTAAAATGCTGAAAGATGCGGAGGAAGGCGATGGGATACAAGAACAAAAAAGAACTTGAAGAAAGCAACTTTGAGTTGATTGAAGGTGAATTTGTCAATATTAAACAGAGCACTATCCGGGCTGTCGAAGGAGGACATATAGAACTTCAGCAAGTAGGAGCTCTCAGCATAGACGGAGAAAAGATAGAGGTTACCCAGGGCGCCTCATGCATCCTTAGGGGCACGAATATAAATCTCAACCAGAGTGTCAGTGCTATTACTGCTGCAGATAACGTCTCGGTAAATTTTTCGTTTTCTCCGATGGCGATTTCTAGAGAACAGATCGTTACCAGCAGGTCCGCCGTTGGTTTTATGGCTTCAAAAAATATCATGTCTGAAAATTCTTCCGCATTCTTCGTTATTGCAAACAATATTGAGGGCTCCATAACGACACTCCTTGACTGGCGCTCCGCCCTCGCCTTCGGAGCTGTTTTTGGCGGCATCTGGGGTTTCCTTTCTTTATTATTCAGAAGGAAATGAGATGGATATTCCTCAACAGGTAGTCGACATTATCCATCATGCATTTGAAGAAGACATAGGCCCCTCTGACATCACGACATCATCCCTTATACCGGAACATGCAACATCACGTGCACTCTTCATTGCAAAAGAAAGCTTTGTTCTCGCCGGTATACCCTTCGTAAAAGAGGTCTTTCATTTACTTGATAATTCAATCTCTTTCCAGAGCTTTATCGATGAAGGGGCGGGTGTAAAAAAAGGTATTGTAATCGCAGAGGTTTTAGGAAAAACACATGTTATTCTTCAGGCAGAGAGGATAAGTCTCAATATTCTCCAGAGACTCTCCGGTATTGCGACCCTTACGAGTAAATATGTCGAAAAGCTGAAAGGACTCCACACGAAAATATTCGACACGAGGAAAACAACTCCCTGTTACAGATTCATGGAAAAATATGCTGTACGGACCGGCGGCGGTTACAACCACCGGTTCGGGCTCTTTGACGGCATCATCATAAAGGACAACCATATAGAGGCTGTCGGCAGCATAAAGAAAGCCGTCGAAATGATCAAGGAAAAGCGCTATTTACATAAAATTGAGGTTGAAGTAGAAAACCTATATGACCTCAAAGAGGCAATTTCAGCCGGCGCTGACATCGTCATGTTAGACAACATGTCGCTGAAGGACATGAAAGAGGCTGTCAAGATCGTGAGGGGCAGATTAAAAATCGAGGCCTCAGGGAATATTAAACTCGAAAACGTTCGAAAAATTGCTGAAACCGGCGTTGATTTCATTTCTGTAGGCGCACTCACCCATTCTGCCGTAGCTGTTGATATCAGTTTGAAGATAGTGAAGTAATTCTTTTCCTAACCCTACCCGACATTATACGTTTATATTAGTTCATCGTAGCGGGTTATTAAAATATCGTACCCTTCATCCGCAAGATCGCGTGCGAAATCAAAAACCTGGTTTTTATTGCTGAATTTTCCAATCCTTACCCTGTAATATCTTTCTCCTTCAACGTATGCTTCGGTTATGTAGACTTTGCTGTAGCTTAACTCAAGTGCCTTTTGCAAACGCTTTGCATTGTGAAACTCCCTGAACGAACCGACCTGTATTGTCAGCGTTCCGGAACCGGCCTGATATCTCACCCCTTTAATATAGCTCGTATCCCTCCCTGCGTATTCTATCTTTACCTCGCCGACACCAGATCCCACTAAGCCAATTTCCTTCGCAGCAGCATACGAGAGGTCTATATCCCTCCCTTTTACAAAAGGGCCCCTGTCATTGACCAGGCAGGTTATTGTCTTATTGTTGGAAACATTCGTTACGTTTAATCTCGTACCGAATGGATATGTCCTGTGAGCACAAGTCATTGCATACATGTTAAAAGGTTCCCCGGACGACGTGGGTTTCCCATGGAAATCCGGACCGTACCAAGATGCAATGCCGTAATGGGTATCCCTTTCTCTTTCATAGCGTGTCGAAGCACATGCACAGAGCGAGATGAGCAGTATGGTACAGAGAACATGCCAGGCAAAGAATCTGTTACACTGTAAGCCTTTCATCCTTGGACGAAAGGGTGATTATGTTGCGATCTGTTATGCGGTGTCATAATATAGCGGACATTTTCTTTACCGGTACTGCATTGCCTAAAGGATATACCGGCTTAAATCTTCGTCTTTCACAATCTCGTTGAGCTTTTCTCTTACATAGCCTTTATCTATGGTGAGCCTGCCATTCTTTTTATCAGGGGCTTCGAATGAGATATCCTCAAGGAGTTTTTCAAGAACCGTATGAAGTCTTCTTGCACCGATATTTTCTGTCCTCTCGTTCACGTGCACCGCTATGTCGGCTATCTCCTGTATGGCATCTTCTGTAAAGTCTATGGTTACATCCTCTGTAAAAAGCAGGGCCGTATACTGTTTAATAAGGGCGTTATGAGGTTCCGTCAGTATCCTCACAAATTCATTTTTACCGAGCGCACCGAGTTCTACCCGTATAGGGAACCTGCCCTGAAGTTCGGGAATCAGGTCGGAAGGTTTCGTCATATGAAAGGCGCCGGCAGCGATAAAAAGGATATGCTCTGTTTTCACAGGACCGTGTTTCGTTGTCACCGTTGTCCCTTCTACTATGGGAAGCAGGTCACGCTGTACACCCTCGCGTGAGACATCCGGGCCATACGACTGGCCTTTACCGGCTATTTTATCTATCTCATCAATAAATATGATGCCTGACTGCTCTACCCGCTCAATTGCCTCTTTTGTTACCTTTTCCTTATCAAGTAATTTATTAGCCTCTTCTTGGAGCAGTATATTGAAGGCTTCAGGCACCTTTACCTTTTTCCTCTTGGGCTTCTCGGGCAGGAAGTTTCCGAGCATTTCTTTCAGGTTTATTTCAAGTTCTTCTAGCCCGACATTGGAGACAACCCCGAACGGTATCATTTTTTCCTTTACTTCAATATCTATATACCTGTTATCCAGCTTTCCTTCCCTGAACTGTGCCTTGAGTCTTTCCCGTGTCTCCTTGTGTTTTTCCCTTTCTTCCTCTTCACCCGTCCCTTTTAATATCCTGGGCTGCGGGAGAAGAAGGTCAAGAAGACGTTCTTCAGCGAGATGTTTTGCTTTCTCCTGGACATGTTTCATATGTTCTGACTTAACCATTCTTATAGAAATCTCAGTAAGGTCGCGTATCATCGATTCCACATCACGGCCGACATAACCGACTTCCGTAAACTTCGATGCCTCAACCTTTACAAACGGGGCATGTGCCAGCTTCGACAGCCTCCGCGCTATTTCCGTTTTCCCGACCCCTGTCGGACCAATCATAATGATATTCTTCGGCAATACCTCATCTCTCAGTTCAGGGGCAAGCTTTTGCCTTCTCCACCTGTTTCTCAAAGCTATAGCGACTGCCTTTTTTGCCTTGTCTTGTCCGATGATGAAATTATCCAGTTCCTCGACTATCTTTCTAGGTGTTAGGCTGTCCATTCAGTTCCTCTATATTTATTTTCTCGTTTGTATAAATACAAATATCAGACGCTATCTTCATCGCTTTTTCAACAATATCACGTGCAGTTAGTGCCGTGTTCTCAGCAAGTGCCCGTGCCGCGGAGTGTGCAAAGGGCCCACCTGACCCTATAGCTGCAATACCGTCCTCAGGCTCTATGACATCCCCCGTCCCTGATATAATTAACGTATGTTCGCTATCAGCAATGATGAGAAGCGCCTCGAGCCTTCTTAATATCTTGTCTGTCCTCCAGTCCTTTGCAAGTTCCACAGCAGCCCTCGTCAGGTTTCCCTGGTAAGCCTCGAGTTTACCCTCAAATTTTTCAAAAAGTGTAAAAGCATCCGCTGTTGCACCCGAAAACCCGGCAAGTACTTTATCGCCGAACATCCTTCTTATCTTCCTAGCATTGTGTTTCAAAACGGTCTGACCCATGGTAACCTGCCCATCACCACCTATCGCAACGGTTCCATCACGTCGGACACACAGTATCGTTGTTCCCTTAAACATTAGCGGCTCTTTGCCTTTGAACCTTTCTCCCTTTTTTCTTGAACCTCTCTCGCCAAGGGATGCGCTCTATCATAAACATCCATCAGATGCGTTACATCTAGATGGGTATATTTCTGAGTTGTCGAAAGCGACGAGTGTCCCAAAAGTTCCTGTATTATCCTGAGATCAGCACCCCCCTGAAGCAGGTGAGTAGCAAATGTATGTCTCAAGGTATGCGGACCTATCTGTCCGCTAATCTGTACTGCCTTCGCATATTTTACTACTATACGTCTTATCCCCCTGTCTGTCAATCGACTTCCCAGTCTGTTAAGGAAAAGCGCCATCTGCCTATTTTTCATGAGTGCCCTTTCTATCATGTAAGATTTAAGGGCATCGATCGCCTTTGATCCAACCGGGATGATACGCTCCTTTTTTCCTTTGCCTTTTACTTTTAAGAGGCATTCTTTCATGTTTACATCTACACTGTTAAGCCCTGACAGTTCAGATACCCTCAGGCCACTTGAGTAAAGTAATTCGAGTATAGCCCGATCCCTTGACGGTATAAACCCAATCCCCTCAGGTTTTTCTACAAGAGAAAATACATCGTCGACTGAAAGAAATTTTGGAAGTACCTTCGGGAGTTTTATATTGGATACCAGTCTTGCGGGATTCGCCTTGATATATCCTTCTCTCTTCAAGAATTTAAAAAAGGATCTTATACTCGCTAGCCTTCTGCTCACCGTATTTTTGTTATAGCCTGCCTTGATCTGTTCTGCTATAAACCCCCTGATATCCATCAAGTCAATCTTGTCCTTTTCTGTTTGAACATGCTTAAAAAATTCTTCTAGATCCCCCCTGTATGCTCTTACGGTATCAGGTGAAGCATCCCTCTCGACCTCAAGATACCTGAGGAATTTACTGATATAGTCATTCAAATAATTTTATCCCCTTTTTGTATCGGTGCAATAATCCATACATTATTGTACCAAATATTCCTTTTCTTCATAATCAAGTATTGAAATGTTATCGGCTATATATCATTTCATTTTGACAACGCTGGTCCGCATTGCTATAGTAATATATGCTGAAAAATTGGATTTATTTATTATTTGCCTGTTTTGTGATCAGTATGTCTGCAATCCCGGCATATTCAGAATCAGAAGAAGACTTGATGGGAAAGGACCCTTGTCAGGAAAACGGGATAGTCGTTAAAAACTTGGATTTAAAGAATCTTTGGTATAAAAAAGATGACGGGGCCTGTTTTTTATGGAAAAGGAATCACATATTCACCGTAAAACCAGGCGAAACCTTCGGTATTTATTCTGATCTTACCTGTGAGACACTCTATTGCGATGAAAAGCTAGCGTACCAAAATTACAAGTCTTTTGATGCAGATAACAACTGCCGGGTAAGAATACTTCCCGGATGTAATGTCTCTGATATGTAGCACAATATAAGAGGTCTAATTGCATTTTCATGCCTCTCGCACCTCGATTATCTAAAAAAACACTCCGTTTCCTAGTACCTTTCATATCCGCCCCGTGTATCTTGACTTAAAGATTCAAAGTTGTAAAACTTAAATTATGAACAGGAATATATTTATAATCCTGGCAGCATTCGTTTCCCTTATACTATTCTGCTGTGCTCCTGTACTTAGGAAAGAGATTATGGATTCATCTATCAGAGACATATCATTGGCTGAGATAAAGAGCAATCCTGACTTATACAGGGGTAAACTTTTTGCATTCGGTGGAATTATAGTGGATACGAAAATCACCACCGATGGCTCTCTGATAGAGGCTATTTTTGTAAGGGTAGACTCGTTAGGGAACTTAGAGGGCATCAGTTCATCTGATGGCCGGTTCCTTGCCCTGTTTCCCAAAAAGGACGGCTTGCTGGACCCTGTTATTTTCCGGAGCAAGAGAGAGATAACACTTGCCGGTGAATTTGTCGGCATGAGGGCAGGAACCATTGACGGGGTTGAATACCTCTATCCTCTCTTTAGAATTGTCGATCTCTATCTATGGAGAGAAAGAAACAATTACTACTATGTCCCCCCAACTGCTCCTTATTACTGGGGGGCGTATCCTTACTGGTGGTATGACTACCCATACTGGCGAAACAGGTTTCCGCCACCCTACTGGTGGTAGTTATTTCTTTTTGTCCTGACGAACTGCGGTGCCCTCTAACGTAACACTAACGGCCTGAACATTGTAAGACGGAATGGATTCGAGTGGAATGCGTTTATATGTCTTCGTTTCTTTTGAATGTAAGTATCCCGATACTATAAAATCGTTTCTACCGAGTTCGGTTCCGTCTTTTGATAAGAAACGCATATGTCCCCTTATATCCTTACAGTCGTATTTCCCCGAATTCGTTACAGTTATGGAATCAATTATGCCCGGAGCATCTTTTTCTTCACTGTGCCACATGAGGTCCTTCACAGTAAAATCGTCGTTCGTGCACCCGACAATGACTTCTTCACCGGAATTAACCGGCCGCCCTCCTTCCTTCTTTTCAATATATACACTGATTAGATACCCCAGAAAGACAAGGCACATTATAAATAAAAAATATTTGTTGATATTCCTTCCCATAAGCAATCAGACCTGCAATGCCACAACGAGAGCCAGGCTCTCTCTCAAGTTTTCCACATCGTTAATTTCCAGTATCACCCCAACGTCATTCTTCCGTTCCAGGAAAACCTTGAGTGCCTTTAACTCCCTGCAATCTTATAAAAACTCAGATGGTCCATCAGTCCATTCCCGTGCAGACCATTGCACTTGTGTAGGTACACATATTCTATTATATCAACAATATATATGGAAAGTTTATTGATAAACCTTACTACCCTGTACCCGTAAACCTTGGTATTTATTTTTTACTCTCCGTATGTTTATGTCAAGTTGGGATAGGTCTCTTTGTTCGTTCCACTTTTTTATATTCCTGAAAGAAAACTTTGACCACATTCGGGCAAAATGTCCTTTTTAAAGACAAAATGCCCTATACCAAACAGGAACTATAAAGAGTAAAGGGAATAATACCAGGAAGTTATGACTTTGGTATCATATTTGCAGAGGCAGGAGCAACTCGAGGTCCGCGCGGAGAACATAATGATAAAAGAAAGTTGTCCCGGCAGCAGGGAGATAAAAACACCTTATCCGGAAAACATAAAGTGCTTCTGGTGTGATACTACATTAGAAATCTAGTCAGATGAGGTCGATACCCCATGCACAGGATGCGGGAGAACCGTATCCCGCTCGCTGAAACCTACATGCATCGAATGGTGCCCTGCTGCCAGAGAGTGCATTTGGGATAATAAATATTAAAAGAATTTTCGTGAAAAAATAACACTTTCAATAAAAATACTTATAACTAAATAAAGAAGGAGGAGCTATGAAAGGAATATTTTTCATTCTTACGTTATGTTTTTTTATGTCATTTTTATGCATATCAAACTCAGCTAATGCCAATGAGGCTTGCATTATTTGCCATCAGGGAGTTACCCCGGGACTGGTAGGTGATTGGATGATAAGCAAACACAGCGACCACGATGTTACATGCTCAGTATGCCACGGAACAGATCACAACGGGCCAAAGAATGTGGATCTAGCTGTACTTCCTGACGAGAAACTCTGCGCACAATGCCATGAAAAGCAATTCGGTGAATTCGTCAAGGGAAAGCATAACCACGGATGGTCTTCAATGAACGCCCTGCCAATCACCCATGTGGAGCCTGACGAATTGATAGAGGGCGGACGGGGATGCGGAGGCTGCCATAACATGGGAGTAAAAAACGAGGCTCAGAAAAAAGATCAAAAAGACAAGGGCTACCGGTATCAGAACAATTCCTGTGACGAGTGCCACACAAGGCACACCTTTTCCAAAAAGGAAGCACTGGACCCAAGGGCATGCCAGCAGTGCCATATGGGCTATGACCACCCTCAATGGGAAATGTGGAGCAGTGCCAAGCACGGTACCCGCTGGTTTGCAAAAGATTCAGGGAATTTAGCTGAAGGTGCCCAGGCCCCTAAATGCCAGGATTGTCACCTCCCGAACGGAACACATGAAAACAGAACGGCATGGGGATTCCTGGGTGTACGGTTACCACTGCCTGAAGACCCGCAGTGGAAGGCTGACAGGATAACAATCCTGAAGGCACTCGGGGTGCTGCACCCTGAAACAGGCGAACCGACTGCACGCCTTGAGTTTGTAAAAGCATTGGATATGGTGCGTTTAACCGAAGAAGCCTGGAGCACGGAACGTGACAAGATGATCAATACATGCAGTAATTGCCATTCCAAGCAGTATGCACGTAAGCAGTTAGAAATGGGTGACAGCATCATGCAAAAAACCGATCGCCTCCTTGCAAAGGCAATTGAGATCGTTGCAGACCTTTACAAAGACGGCATCATTAAAAAGCCTGATAACTATCCTTTTGCATATCCCGATCTACTCTACTTTATGCAGACAGGCGGCGGCGACACAGACAAGCTCTCATACATAGACCAGGTGCTGCTTCAGATGTACATGAAACACAGGATGCGGACATACCAGGCATTCTTCCATGTGAACCCGGACTACGCTTACTGGTACGGCTGGGCCATGATGGTAAAAGACCTTGGGAACATCAAGGAGCTTGATCACACTATGAGGGCAACACATAAAAAGATCAAGTAATAGCACACACTAAAACTAGCACGGATTATAAGGCTCCTTTTTTTCTTCAGGCCGGGGAATAGCTTCCCCGGTTTTTTTTCAGATGCTGTATCGTTCTCTGGAAATATGATCTGTTATAATGATCCATGAAGCCAGTTTTATCCCTTTAACCCGAAAAATGCAATTGATTATTGAAACGGAGGCAAAGTCGTTTTCAAAGTCTTTTGATTTCAATCCCGACTTTTGTCGGGACAAAATACTTTTCAGACAACATTGCCTCCGATAAATACAGTTTTTGAGTTAATACAAAGTGCAATAAGGAGGACGCATGCTCAAGGCAAAAGATATCATGACAAGAGACGTTATTACCGTTAAGAAAACAACAACCCTCGCAGAACTCGCTGGCATCATCATGCAAAATCATATTAGCGGCACGCCGGTTATCGATAATAAAGGCGTCCTGGAAGGAATTGTTACCGAAAGCGACCTAATAAGTCAGAACAAAAGTCTTCACATCCCTACAATATTAAGACTGTTCGACGCCTTTATCCCTCTTGGCACAAGCAAGCTCGAAAATGAAATCAAAAGGATTTCTGCAACAACTGTTGAAGATATCTACACAAAGGAAGTTGTTACCGTGGAAGAGGAGACACCGGTTGAAAATATTGCGGCGATAATGGCTGAGAAGAAAATACATCTCTTGCCCGTTGTAAGTGAGGGAGAACTCGTAGGTATCATCGGCAAAAAGGATATTATTAAAGGCGTTTCGCTCCAGGCCTCGGAATAAAGGCCGGTTCAAATCAGCAGGTATGGGAACTATTACTGCGTGCATTATACAGGAACGTCTTTTAAAATATACTCCCGTTGTCTTTTTTATAAAACTTATATAATAATATTTACACTTTAATGTACACGCAAAATAAAAGCACTTTATACGTTACTGTGAGATAACCTTGTCAACAATCGCAATCTTAGCAGTAATTTTCTCTCTGTTCATTATAATCAAGATATCCATTGTTTTGATAAATCCTCACGGATGGCTCAGGATAGCCAATGTCCTCTTAAGTAATACCAAAATAATGACAATTGCTTATTTTATACTTGCGGCAATCGTAGGCTACCATATCCTTCGGAACTTCAGCATCGTGCAAGTAGCATCCGTCATGTTGTTCACGTCACTCCTGATAGGTTTGGCATTAATTCCCTTCTCAGAAACGATGTTCTACGCAAGCGAAGAACTGCTCGGTTCAAGGAGGGATATCCTTTGTAAAACCTGGCCGACACTATTGATCTGGTTAGCAATTGCCGTGTGGACTCTCTATGAGGTCTTTACGAAAAAAATATTCGTCCTGGACTGTATCCCATGAAAAAGCATCAAAGAGATATTGCGGATAAATAAAGTATTTTCCAGGGATTTTTACACAAAAACTCTGATATTTTTCTTGCATTGAAGGGAGTATTGTATGGATTTGAAATTATCATTAACTGTATTTGCCGCCGTTTTTATTGCAGAATTAGGCGATAAAACACAGCTTGCCACGATTTTATTCGCTTCAGGAAAACAAATAAGCAAGAGTGCGGTCTTTATCTCGGCATCACTCGCTCTCATACTGACATCGGCAATAGCAGTAACAGCCGGGGGTCTTCTCTCACACTACATAAACGAACGGCACCTCCGCACGATCGCTGGCATAGGTTTTATCGTTATAGGCATAGTTACATTATTTAAGGCTTAATGGTATTATCCCTGCTAGTACCAGAAGCTCCGGGTACTTCTGCGCTGCTATCCATTTCATCATAAATAATCTGGTCAGATGGTTATGGTTATAATATCCAGACAGGGTTCAAGACCCCGGTTAATATGCCCGATATACATTTTATTGACAGGCTTTTCAAAAATTTGTAGAGTATAACTGCAGTAAATATTATTGAAAATACCCTGAAGAACACAATACAAGGAGGTTAAACAATGGACAAGGCCAAATGGAAAGCCGCCAATGATACTCACGCTTCACCGGAAACCCTTGCCGCCCTTGCGAATGATCATGACTGGATGATCAGGATAGCCGTTGCCCGTAACAACAATACCCCGCCGGAAGCGCTCAGAGAATTAGCCAAGGACACAGAAGCCTCAGTAAGGAAACATGTTGCAGGTAATCCTTTTACCCCTGTCGACACTCTCGACGAACTCGCCAGGGACGAAGACTTTATGATAAGGGGTGATGTTGCAAGAAACCCCAGCATGCGACTGGAAACGGTAGAGATGCTGGCTGAGGATAGAAATTATACAGTCAGAAAAAACGCCATAGAGACAGGTAGAATATAGCATTTATTAGAGAGAGCTACAAGTAATAAAGTTTCTCATCAAGGCGGGGTTCTTTATCCTGAAATCCAGATAGAGTCTCGATGTCTTTTTTAAAAAATCTTTACCGTTAAGGAGGTTGCCCAGGTCTTCATCTATCCTATCCGGGTTTTCTCCTGCTTCCATTCTATTTATTGATTCCCTTATTCCTGATCCAAGATCTATTCCCGAAGCATCGAAAATTTTTCGCATAACTCTTGCAGTCTGCTGAGGGTCGTCCTCATTCATTCCCTGTGCTTCTTTTTCCATAATGGACAATGCCTTCCCAATTTTTGCTTCATCTATGTTCGGTAATCCTAAGCCTCTCTCCAGTTTAGCACCCCTTTGTACTGAGAATCTGGAAATAATCCTGTCGATATGCCCCTTTTTGCAGCGAGGGCATTGTGGTCTCTTTTCCGTATTTATCCGCTGTGAAAAGAAATTGAATATCGTATTACAATCTTTACAGTAAAATTCATAAATTGGCATGATGCCCTCCTGAAAAACTAAACCCTCTTCGGTTCTATAGTAGATTAATTATGTAATAGTATGCCATAGTCATTGACAAGGTAAGTTTGATCGCTGTACCTGCAAGAAATCCGATGAGAGAACCAAGTGATGACTTCATAGCCCTCGTAATACCTTCCCCGGAAAAAAGTTCTCCAAGAAGGGCACCAAGCAGTGGACCGATGATTATTCCGAGCGGTGAGAAAAACAATATTCCAATGATCAAACCGACCGCGCTCCCCCATATGCCATATTTTGTGCCCCGAAGCTTTTTTGTTCCATAAATCGGTATTACATAATCTATAATTAATGCCAATACCGTTAATATCCCGTAGACAACAAGAAACCTTGATGAAAAAGGATGCCTTGTCGTTAACTGAAGTAGTATCAACCCTGCGTAACTCACAGGAGGTCCCGGCAGTACAGGGAGAATACAACCAAAGATACCGATGACCATACATATCCCGCCACCTATTATGAGTACTGTGTCAATCATCCCGCAATATATTCACAAAGAATAATCGGATTATACAATTTATTTGCTCAACCGATCATGCTGAGACAGTCCATGTGGAATTCGTTGCTTATGTTTCAAACTTATGTTAATATTTTTTATCTAGTTTATTCATTATATATATAAAATAATAAAGGATAGATATGCATTTACCTGTTAAGATATATACATTGAGCACATGCAGCCACTGTAAGGCTACCAAGAAATTCCTGGATGAATCTGCTGTAAAATACGAATTTACCGACGTGGATCTTCTCGATGGGGAGGAGAGGTCTATGGTCCTCGAGGATGTAAAAAAATTTAATCCGAGATGCACGTTTCCGACGATCATTGTCGGGGAAATAGTAATCATAGGGTTCAATGAAGACAGGATAAGAGAGGCGTTAGGATTATGATGGACATTGAACAACTTTTTAACATGCTAAAAAAGGTACAGGAACCAAAAGGATATTTTTTCAACAAAGACAGGGAGAGGACTCTTGATCTGCTCAAAGGCCTTCTTACTAATAAAGAACGCTATGGATATATGTCGTGCCCGTGCAGACTTGCTTCAGGTGATTATGAAAAGGATAAAGATATTATCTGCCCTTGTGTATACCGTGCACCTGATGTTGAAGAATACGGCAGCTGCTATTGTAATCTTTACGTCTCTCAGGCATGGAATGAGGATACAATTCCGCACAGATATGTGCCTGAGAGAAGGCCGGCTGAAAAAATGCCTTTTTAGTTCTTTAAACGCATGTCTATCAAATATACATGCATATAGTGCATTATTCATTGATCACAAAGGTAAAATGAAATAATCCTTGAAATACCGCATAGTAAATATGTTCATTGCAATTTATGCAACCAAACCATATGCAAAGCAATAAAAAAACAAGAAAACAATTGTTGGAAGAATTGTCCATTCTATATGAACGTGTCGGAGAATTGGAAAAATCAGAATCTGAGCTCAGAAAAATTGCGGAATCACTTCGTGAAAAAGAATCATATTTGAAGGCGATCGTAGCATCTATACAGGCTGGAGTTATGGTCATCGACGCAGAAAAGCATGAAATTGTGGATGCCAATGAGACGGCCTCAGAACTGATCGGGGTTTCAAGAGAAAACCTCATAGGCAAAATCTGCCATAAATATGTATGTCCTGCAGAAAGGGGGAAATGTCCCATCACAGATCTCAAACAGGTTATTGACAATTCAGAAAGACTACTTATAGACACGAAAGGGAATAAAATTCCGATCATAAAAACTGTTGTGCCCGTAACGATGAAAAACCGCACTTATCTGCTTGAAAGTTTTATTGATATTACTGACCGTAAGCGCATGGACGAGCAAATACAAAAAATGGCGACAACAGATAATTTAACCCAGGCATATAATAGAGCTAAATTTGATGCTATATTAGACACTGAACTGGAAAGATCGAAAAGATACCACCAGCCATTGTCAATGATCCTGTTTGATATAGACCATTTTAAAGTAATAAATGATACCTATGGTCATATCATCGGCGATGATGTTTTGACGATCTTAACTCAAATTGTCGCGAAAAACCTCAGGTCTATAGACTCGCTCGCACGATGGGGAGGAGAAGAATTTATTATATTAGCGCCGGGTACAGGCATAAATAGAGCACAGTTATTAGCAGAGAGAATAAGAAAGGCAATAGGGTGCTACCAGTTCCATGATGTCGGGAAGGTGACGATAAGTTGCGGCGTAACAGAATTTCTATTAGATGATACAAAAGACTCTTTTATCAGAAGGGCTGATGATACTATGTATATTGCAAAGAAAAAAGGCAGGAATAGAGTAGAAGTTAGCACATCCAAATAATAATCGGGCTTTTTCGCATATTAAAGTGACCCTCTGTTTCAGAGAAAAGCAAGGAATTTGTTCAGTCTGGATCTGTCGGTTGCTGCCAAATTGAGGAACTCTATCCCGATGTCATAGTTGTATTTTCTGTCATTCTTTTTAGGTATCTTCGATGCTATTCTCCCCTGGAATCGTATCGGCTGGCTGTCTTTTGTAAGGTATATTGCCATAGGATACCTCTGTTCTGTTTCAAACTCACGGTCCGTTTCAACCAGCATTCCGCCGAGGCTTAACTTCTTAACCGGATAGGCTATCGGATAACTCATAACCGCTTTTTCATTTTTGTAGACCTTGAATCTCAGGGCACTCGGTGGATATTCATCCTCAAGCTTTTTTTCATCGGGGACGGAAGATTCTCTCATGTAATCTTTAAGCTGGACCAGCGTATCCGAAGTAACTTCCTGGAATTGTAATCCTGCCCTGTGAAAAGTCCCCAGCCTGTCCTCTGCATCTTCTCCGGCTTCTCTCTCCCATATAATCGTACATTTGAGAGGCCGGTTAATGTTCTTGTCCGTAATCCTGAGAACAATATTATCGCCGGGTTTTACCGACTTGGTTGTAATAATACAGGCACCACCGCTGCTGACATTAAAAAGATCGACTATTTCAGCAAATACCATCCTTGCCTGAATTTCCATTCCCTCTACGACGTATCTCTTATAGCGCCTCTTTTGCTGGTAATCCTTTCGTGATGGTTCGCTTTGCCGCCTTGTCTCGTTTTTTCGCATCTGTACGTTTTTTTCCCTTCTCAGGAGCTTCCCTTGTAACTTTTTCTCTCCGTGATATGACAGACTCCAGCCACGTAACTAAGCCCATCCTGAATTAACAACCTGCAATTTCTATTCCACTGCCTGATATCTTCCAATGATCTTTCTTGGGTAAATATAACATATTAATAATATAGGATATTTTAATTTGCCATAAAAGTCTACTGTGAAAACCATTCTACATGTGAATTGACTTTCATATAAGAAGTCAATTCACATGCATCTGTTGCAGGAGGGGTCAACAGGTGATAATACCCTGATCATATCTTTTAGTTACACTTCATATTATTAATTTTGAATCTTTTATTGCTAAATAAGCAGCAAAAGAGTACATACGACCTTTAGATATCACTAGGAAACCAGGCCTTTTCCAGCACTTTTTAGTAAAAAAATCTCATTGACAAAAAAAAATCCTTTCTATAATATTTTTCTATAAAGAAAACTTAATCTATTCAGTATTGCTATATTTACAGCATACGGATGCAAAGGAGGTGAAAATGGAAATACAGGAAATCAAAAAGATACTGGCAACTCTTGGTATTGCCGGTCTTTTAACAGGGGCAATCTCTGTTTCTACCGGATGTACACCTGCAAGTAGTTGAAATGGAGATACATCAGGTGCTGTAAGCACCGAACCCGAAGAGACCACTGCACCAAGTAGTTGAAGCGGAGATACATCAGGTGCTGTAAGCACCGAACCCGAAGAGACCACTGCGCCAAGTAGTTGAAGCGGTAGCAAGTAATAGTGCGGTTGCACTATAATAAATAATGGCCACAAAAGAGATATTGCCTCAAATGTATCCCTGCTGCTTCTCTTTTATAGGGCCGGACAAGTCGCACAAATTCGAAGAACTCCTCAAAAGGGGCGATCCTCAGGCTTTTCGTAACGCATTAGCCGAAGACGGAAGGTTACCTCCTTTTCTGTCTGAGCTCGCCCGACTTGAATATGCCCTGTACAATCACTTACACGACCATTTTGATATCCCTCAGGGTCTGGACAAAATCTGTGTCAACCCGTCAGTTAATATTCTTCGCCTTTCCTGGAAAAACCTTGCGTTGCTTGTCAACAGGGTAAAATCCTCCGCCTCTTTAAGACCCGTACCCGGTGAAGAATTTGTGATTATCTGGAGAGACCCGGAGAGCAAAAAGACCAGAGTTCGTCGGGCTTCCAGCGATGAACTCCTCGCACTGAAAATACTAGTTGAGGAATTAATCCCCGAACGTGTGGCAGAGGAAGGTAACCTCCCTGTAGGTAAGATCGACATGGCAATAGACCGAGCAATAAGGAAAGGGATCCTCCTTTCTCCTAAGTCACTTCTAAGGAGAGACCCTTCCATGTTCCCCCTGGATACATGGGAAGAAGAACGCTTCCTAACCTCCCGGAGCTTCACACTTCAGTGGCACATAACTCAGGCATGCGACCTTAATTGCCGGCACTGCTATGACCGCAGCATACGAAAAAATATGGAATTTTATCAGGCATTAAGGATACTAGATGACCTCCGCCTGTTCTGCAGGAGCAGATTTGTACGTGGTGCAATATCTTTCACCGGAGGCAATCCCTTTTTGTATCCTCATTTCATGGAACTATACCGTGCTGCTTCAGAACGTGGTTTCTCTCTTGCCATCTTGGGCAACCCGGTTTCTCGTGAGAATCTGGAACGACTCCTGACCATCCAGAAACCGACTCATTTTCAGGTAAGCCTTGAAGGCCTGCAAGAACACAATGACTACATCAGGGGTCAAGGACATTTTACCCGAACAATTGAATTCCTCAAGGTACTGAGAGATCTCAAGATATTTTCTATGGTAATGCTCACACTCACAAAAGATAATATGCATCAGATATTACCGCTCACAGAACTGCTCCGTGATCTTATAGATCGATTTCACTTCAACCGGCTCTCGATGGTCGGAGAGGGATCGGCCCTCAAGCTTCCTGCACGTGATGAATATGTTTCTTTTCTTGAATCCTATATAGAAGCAACTGTCCGTAATCCTATTTTGGGGTATAAGGACAACCTTATCAATATTATCAGGTATAAAAAAGGATTAGAGCCTTTCGGCGGATGCACGGGATATGGCTGTGGAGCAGCCTTTAACTTTCTCGCTGTCTTACCGGACGGAGAAGTACATGCCTGCAGAAAGCTTCCTTCACCCGTTGGGGATATTTTCAAACAGAGCATCTCAGAGATTTATGACTCAGAAATTGCTCAACGGTATCGCACCGGGAGCATCGCATGCAGGTCATGCCCTATTCGTCCTGTATGCGGAGGCTGCCTTGCGTCTTCATACAGCCATGGTCTCGATATCTTTAAGGAGAAGGATCCTTTCTGCTTCATGGACAATTCATAAAACAAGAATCTTAAACCCCTCTTGCCCTCTATAATGAAAATCATTACAATACGCTATGGAAAAAAGGCGTTCGAAGAGGTTCAGGGTCCACCTTAAAGCAGAACGGATCTCAGGCAATGAGAAATATGGCGTGTTCATAGAAAACATTTCCGAATATGGTATTCATATCATAACAACATCCACAGAAAAACATAAGAGCTATACTCCGGGAACGAATATCGACCTGAAATTCCAACTTTTTACAGGAGAAACGCTCAATCTTCAATGCAAAGTCAAATGGGCTCACTCAAAAGTTCCCCCGGATGGGCTAACGGACAGCATAGGCCTCGAAATAATAGACCCTCCGGAAAAATACCTGGAACTCGTTAAAAAACTTACCTAGCCTTTTCTCTCTTTTGTTGTCCTTTTTATCAGATTAAATGGATAGCGAGCATATTCCCCGTGGTCTTGCCGCGGGTGTTTTCGCCACGGCGAATCCGCCTGAGTGCGGAAGCGAGCGAATAGTAATAATAAAGAATTCCTTACGTTAATCCCGAAAAAATTCGGTACCGCTGTCTGCGCAGGGAGTCTTCAATCATTGCTGTTACCATAATTGACTATGAAAAATTCAGTGAAAGAATGTTGGAAGCAGTTATTTCGCCTATCTTTCCAAAATCTGTATAGGAGATGATGGCAGCACCGGAATATATAAAATATTATTAGATATATTAAGATACGAATAATGGATTTCTTGCAACTTCTTCTTTAAAACTGTTTTTCAGGGTTAACGTATGATCAATTGGTTAACAAGACTTTTCCCGCTATGGGCAATTATCTTTGCATTCATTGCATACTTTTACCCTCATCATTTTTCGCCATTAAAGGGGGTGATTATCCCCCTCCTTACAGTCGTTATGTTCAGCATGGGAATGACCCTTACAGTAACTGATTTCATGAAAGTGTTCACTTCACCCCGGATTATACTAATAGGCGTCCTTCTTCAGTATTTCATAATGCCCCTGTCTGCTTTTTTAATTTCAAGGGTTTTTAACCTCCCGGCTCATTTTACGGCAGGCATGGTCCTTGTCGGATGCAGTCCCGGGGGCACCGCTTCAAATGTCATATGCTACCTTGCAAAGGGTAATGTCGCGTTATCCATTACCCTGACCTTTGCCTCCACCTTTTTGGCCATTATTGCTACCCCCTCACTCACGTGGCTTTATCTGCATCAATTAATCCCTGTCCCTTTTTGGAATATATTATTGAGTATTTTGCAGATTGTCCTCGTGCCAGTTCTGATCGGCACTTCCATAAATACTCTGTGGGGTAACCGCTTAAGAAAAATAACTCACGTATTTCCAATAATTTCTATCTTTGCAATTGTTCTCATCATTTCGATTGTCGTCGGATTGAATAAAAGCAGGCTTCTCGAGGCGGGATTTATCAACATCGGCCCTGTGATACTCCACAATTTAACGGGAATCATCTTCGGTTATTGGTTGACGAAACTTCTAGGGTATGATTTACAGACATGCCGCACATTGAGTATTGAAGTGGGTATGCAGAATTCCGGTCTCAGCGTTGCGCTTGCGGCCAAATACTTTACAGCAGCGGCAGCAATTCCTGGCGCAATTTTTAGTGTATGGCACAATTTATCTGGCTCGATTCTGGCAGCGTACTGGAATTCGAGGAGAGATTAAAAAAGATGACGTGTCATTTTAAAAAAATCTTCAAAAGCATTTACAACAAAATTCCCTTCGAGATGATGACCTGCGCTCGACATGTTTGAAACCATTGTTAAGATTATAAATGCCTATATTTATTCTATTGTTTCCTGTAATAAGTCATCGCCTCAGGAATCAATCGCTCTATATTCCTGATTCTTGTTTCATCCGCCGGATGGGTGCTTAAGAATTCCGGAGGAGAAGCCCCCTGTTTCAATTTTGCCATTCTCTGCCAGAAATCTACAGCTTCCCGAGGGTCATAACCAGCCATCGCCATAAATATCAAACCCAGGCGGTCTGCTTCAGATTCATGAACCCTGCTATACGGCAGCAAGATACCCACTTGTGTTCCTACCCCGTAAGCAGCCATAAATAAATTGGAAGTCTCTTTCGGCTTTTCGGAAAGTGCTTCGGCAAGCAGCATCCCACCCATCTGTGTGACAAGACCCTGGCTCATACGTTCATCGCCGTGCTTTGCAACCGCATGTGCAATTTCGTGTCCCATAACGACTGCCAACCCTGTTTCATTTTTTGCTACGGGAAGAATTCCCGTGTAAACCGCAACCTTGCCACCTGGCATACACCACGCATTTATGCTTTTGTCCGCTATGAGATTAAACTCCCAGCTGTATCCATCTAAGTGGCTGGTCATGTTATGCTCAGAAAAATATTGCTCAACAGCACGCTGGATCCTCTGCCCTACCCTCTTTACCATACGAGCATCTTCACTATCTTTAATGATAGTATGTTTTGACATGTAGTCACTATAGGACTGAAAGCTCATGCTGAGGATAGTCCCCGAAGGAATCAAACTGAGCTGCTGCCTCCCGGTAATCGGGACCGTTTCACAGGAAAGAAATAACAACAGGATGCCCAGTAACAAGACAAACCTTTTTTTCATTAATGCATTACCATCCGATAAATATTAGGTTAAATCTACAATATTTGTATTGTTTTGTAAAGTACGTACACATATATGACAGAAGAAATAATTTTTAAAAAATAAAGCTTTTTTACCTGAAAATCCGACTAACGCATCATATACTTTCTTCACGTTTCTCATTCCTTTGTGGTATCCTCTTGTGTATTTCAAAATAAGTTGCTTTTTCGTATGGATCAATGATATGGGCAGAGAACCCCGGATAATGCTGAAGAAAGGAACCTTGTGGCAGGGGATTGTTACGGCAACGAAATTTGCTCTAAGTATCGGAGCACAATTTCCCATACCAACGGACTATGAATTCATCGAAGACAGCGGCATACGTTTCTTTGTGAGAATCCTTTCACGTCTGCAAGAGAAAGATGAGGCACGCAAGAAACAGCAGGAATTATCTCTCGCAGAAGGAAAACCAGCGAATCCATTTCTCCCTTACGACAAGAACATGTTCGTGGCCGATATCACCGAAACCCATATTGCCCTCCTCAACAAGTTCAATGTAGTGGAAAACCATCTCCTAATCGTAACCCGGCATTTTGAAGAACAGGAAACCCTGCTCACTATCAATGACTTCGGGGCATTCTGGGCCTGCATGTCTGAATATAACGGTTTCGGTTTTTATAATGGTGGCGAGGAAGCCGGGGCCAGCCAGAGACACAAGCACCTGCAGATTGTCCCCCTGCCCCTTTCACCTGAAGGTCCGGAGGTTCCCATTGAGCCCTTACTGGAAGAAGCTCAGATGGATGACAAACTCGGTATAATCCCTGGACTTCCCTTTATCCATATCTTCACTCGCTTTGAAGAAAACTTTGAGGCTTCTCCATATGCTGCTGCAAGGAAAAGCTTTGAATTATATGCAGCCATGCTTGACAACCTGGGATTTGAGTCCCCGCGTAATGATTCCCTGAAAAAACAATCAAACCCTTATTGCCTTCTCCTGACACGAGAATGGATGCTGTTAGTTCCGAGATCCAGAGAATTTTTTGACTCCATTTCCATCAATTCACTTGGTTTTGCCGGCGCTCTTCTGGTCCGTGACAGAAAACAGCTTGACCTTGTCAGAAAAGTCGGCCCTCTTAATGTTCTAAAGGCTGTAGCTCTTCCCGTCCGATAGGGAATAATTTGATATTTACTTTGATATGTACGACATATTAATTAACCCGGAAAGTGCAATTGATTATTAAATCGGAGGCAAAATCGCCTTTAAAGTCTTTTAATTTCAATCCCGACTTTTGTCGGGACAAAAGACTTTTCAGACAACATTGCCTCCGATAAATGCAGTTTTTGGGTTAAAAGTAATAAACAGGTCTATCCGATTTCAATCCGATATCTGTCTGCAAGCTGTTTCAGTTCACGGTAACTGCAAGAAATGTCGAGAGAATAAAACTTTTCATTGCATGCGTCACAAAGAACTCCGTTGACCGAAAAATCTGCGAAATGGTAATACGTCCAGCCTAAGGTAAACGGTTCCGACTTAAGGTTGATGATCCGTTTGCATATACAGCAGATGCCTATATTAATGGAGACAGGATATGCAAACTGTGCTCTGTAGCCAAACTGGTGTCTTTGTATGACCCCCCACAAATATACCTTCCCTAATAATGTACCCCGGTAGCAGAACCGGTCAGTGTTTTCAAGCGCATGGTGGGACGTTTTATAGGCATAAATGCCACACGGCGAATGAGCCTCAGGATACGAGCCCTGTTCGTTCAGACCTTTTTGAGAGAAACAATTCACTTCAAACTTTTTCATTGGCGGCCACAAGTTTGACCTGACAACCGACTTCAGCCAAATTATGCCGTCTTTTGGAGTTTTACGGATTTTCCAGAATCGCCAGCCGGTGAGAGGTGCTGCATAATCTGGAACAACTTTCGTTCCCATTTTTTTTGTTACGGTGATACCTCAACAGGTTTCTTTTCAGGCTCTTTCCGGGGTTCTTCCGGGACTTTCCCGGGATTTTTTTCTGCAGGCATGGGTTCCTTCAGTGGTTCAGCAACAACAGTCTTCTCGAATTCTCCTATTTTACCCATGTTAACCTCCCCTAAAAATTATACTTACTCTTGTTTTAAGATACCATATTTCCCATTAAAGATTCTATGCAGCAAGACAACGGCGAATCCTCATTTGTAAACCGTTTACTGTCCCTATCGGCTCTCTCTTCCCGCGACAAGACTACGGTAATACGCCGTGCTGCGCATCTTATAAATCTGGTTAAGTTGACATAGGGTGAACTTTATTTATTTAATAAATGAAGGTATTATTTTATCATCCCCATGATAGTGAACGCCATTATGGAAGGCAAAATAACCTATATAACCCGCTCGAAGACAGACCCTTCATGCTACACGATAGAGATTGCATTGACCCGGGAAAATCTAGGGGAACAGGACCCCTCGCAGGTATCCGCTCAGCAATATCCGTCTCCTTCTAGTTTCCGGTTCAACCTTTGTTCGGAATCGGTTAATTCCCTCCCTCAGGAAGCCGCAACAGAATTTCTCAGGAACATGACGTACGTTCGCCTAAAAAAAGGAGATAGATTCATACGGCAAGGAGATGAAGCATTATCTTTTTATCTCATTCTTCAGGGTTCCTGCACCGTTCTCCAGGAAAAAGATAAGGTATTTTACAGGATAGCCAGGCTGGGGGCAGGTGATATCGTCGGTGAGATGTCTGTTTTTACCGGTGAGCTTCACAGCGCTCATGTCGACGCCGATACCGACCTCGATCTACTGCTTATGAGCAGAAAGCAGTTTGAAGGGCTTTCACACGAACAACCGGCACTCAGGATTTTTCTTTCGGAAATTATTACGCACCGTCTGAATACGGCAAAAGTAACTGCAGAGAGAAAAATAGGGAAATACGTTATCAACGAAAAAATTGGTACAGGCGGTTCCAGCATCATTTACCGCGGCACACACAGCATGCTCAACATACCTGTCGCCATAAAGATGCTGACGCACGACATGTCAATGGATCCTGATTTCGTCGAAATATTCCGTAAAGAAGCAAAGATAATAGCACAGTTAAACCACCCCCATATTATAAAAGTTTACGATATCGAAGAACGTTACAGTACGATCTTCATTATTATGGAATACCTTGAGGGAACAACCTTAAAAGATATCATAATGGGCTCACCGAAATTGTCTGTAAAAAGAATAGTAGACATTACCATCCAAACTTGCTTCGGACTCGAATATGCACATAATCATAGTATCATCCATCAGGATATAAACCCGAAGAACATTTTTATTAAATCAGACGGCCAGGTTAAAATAATAGATTTCGGCCTCGCATGCAACCGTGGATGCGTTGATCCGAACTTTCTCTTCCCGGGCACAATTTTTTATATCTCCCCCGAACAGATCAAAGGAGATCCAATAGACGAACGGACAGATATATATGCACTCGGCGTTACCGTCTATGAAATGATTACCGGCCAACCTCCGTTATCCGGCAATAATATGAAAGATATAATAAACTGGCACCTCAATGAGGATATCACAGATACACGTTCTATCATGCCTGACCTGCCTGTAGAACTGCATACTTTCCTCATGAGAACCATACGGAAGGATCCTGCTTCACGGTACAAAAATGTCTCTGAAATTCTTGATGATCTCCATCCCCTGGCAGAAAAGCTGGGGGTACAGTTTCAGCCAAGATATTGTATGCGGAGCAAGATGATAGGAATGTTCCTCACATACCAGGAAAATCAACAGCTTGCTTTAAAAGAGTTAATCGAGGAGTTTAACAAGAACGTCACAGAGACCGGTGCCGTCTTACGGATAACCCAGTTTGATGACCTGTAGCTAATCTGACATGAAAGATTTGCAAATAATAAAGGAAGTTTTGGCCCGCGACAACCGCCTCATTAACCTGCCTTCAAAGGGAAAAGCCGTCTTTATCGGAGATACACACGGAGATTTTGACGCAACACAAACTGTCTTCCGCCTTTATTTTAAACCCGGGTTCACGCTCGTGTTTCTCGGGGATTACGTTGACAGGGGAGAAGAAGCAAAGGAAAATATAGAGTTCCTCATAGAGAAAAAAAGGGAGGCCCCGGAACAGGTCTTCCTTCTGGCTGGCAACCACGAAGGATACTGCTCTGTGCCGTTCAGCCCGGCAGATTTCTGGGAAGGCCTTTCACCGGAAGACTACGAATATTTTTCAGAAATATGCATGCTTTTACCTTTCGGAGCGACAACAAAAAACGGTCTTTTTGTCGTCCACGGCGCTCCTCCCAATGTTAACAGCATGGAACACATAAACTATATAAAGATATGCGACGATCACTGGCTCCAGCTCGCCTGGGGTGATTTTGAGGAAAAGCCAGGGGATTTTATCGGTTCTGACAGCGGCAGACCGGTTTTCGGCAGGGACTATTTCGACCGCGTAATGAAGCAGCTAGGGGTAAATGTCCTTATCAGGTCTCATCAGCCACATATCGCCCCGGTTATTTTTGAGAAGCGTTGTCTTACCCTAATGACCTCGTATTATTACACGATGACGCGCACTATTGCGATTGCCGACCTTGAAAAGCCAACGATCAATTCAGTCGATGATCTGGAAATAGCAACAGTTGATTAAGAAATTGTGATCTAGATTACCTCCTTCCTGCGCGGCTTTGTTTATAATTAAAATATAAACTATCGGTAATTGCACCATTATTAAGGAAGTAGAACTCTCTTATTTTATCAGTCATGACAACCACAGATTTTTATATGTCATCGGGTAAACTGTCCTCATATAAGGACATTTTACCCGATATGCTACCGCTATTAAAATAATATTTATTTAAATATCAACAGGTTACATATTGGTATCAATTTTGCTTATTCAAGCCTATGAAAAAATAATCTCCCTGGCTTGTCAGGGAGGTATTAAAACAAGAAGACATGAAAGGAAGCTGTGATGAAGTCTAAGAAATGCATAAAATGCGGCAATGAGACACGCGATGAAGATGGAATTTGTGTCCTGTGTAAAAAAGATATAACGAAAATGCATCAAGAGCTTATTGACCTCCTCGTAAACGATGAAACATGGACTATAAAGGGCAATAAGATAAAGTTGCGGAAAAGTTATAAAAAAGCATTAGCATCCTCAAGAAGATAATACTTATACCCTTATCATGCTGAAAAAGCATAAAAACGTCATTGCGAAACGAGCGCGGCGGGCAGCATCTCATCTTTATTGCCGCTGTCCGCAGCAGTATCCCGATACAGGTCCGGAGTGACACAAACGGAAATCCCTTTTATTCCGTGTTTGGTTTCCGCAACGGGCGCCTGAGGATAACACCATCGAGTAAAATGCCAGGAATATCCTTTTCCAGGAGGCACGAAATTCTTTACACTGCTGTTTTTTAATTTTCGTAGATATGTCAGCCAAAAGCCTGCCTTATGTATTGATCAATAATTGGTTATTATGATATTCTTGCGCTACCGGCCATTTCCTTCTTTATTGGCAAATAATCTATAATAATATTAAAGATGTCATACAGAGCTTGGTTTGAATGTTTCAACAAAAAGTGCAGGGAGCGCTATCCTCTTGACGCGATAGTCTATCGCTGCCGGGCATGTGGTTCTCTGTTGGAAGTACAGCATGATCTTTCAGCCTTGGCCCACCGGGATGCCAATACGTGGAAAAAACTGTTTGATGTCCGCTACAAGTCGAATGAATGGCCTTATGGTTCCGGCGTTTGGGGTAAAAGGGAATGGGTACTTCCCCAGATAGATGATGAAAACATCGTCTCCCTTTACGAAGGAGGGACAAACCTTTTCTGGGCAGAACGCTTCGGTAAAATAATAGGACTGAATGATCTCTGGATCAAACTGTGCGGAAACTCCCACAGCGGGTCGTTCAAGGACCTCGGGATGACGGTTCTCGTATCTCAGGTCAAGCAGATGATCAGTGACGGTTCGCCGATCAAGGCTGTTGCCTGCGCATCTACAGGTGACACGTCGGCAGCTTTGGCTGTTTACTGTGCTGCTGCCGGTATACAGTCTATCGTGTTACTGCCAAAGGGCAACATCTCCGTTGCTCAACTCATCCAGCCAATCGCTAACGGTGCGCTCGTTTTGTCTTTGGACACTGACTTCGACGGCTGTATGAAAGTCGTGCAGGAGATCACAAAAGACCAAACGATATATTTGGCCAATTCTATGAACTCTTTGCGCATTGAAGGCCAGAAAACCGTAGGCATTGAGATCGTCCAGCAGTTCGATTGGGATATCCCTGACGTTATTATTATTCCGGGTGGTAATCTCGGTAATGTATCCGCACTTGGCAGCGGCTTGCTAATGATGCGAGAACTCGGCCTGATCTCTAAACTCCCGCGCATTGTCGTTGCCCAGGCAGAAAATGCAAACCCTTTGTACAGGTCATATCTTAAAAATTTTGCTGACATCGAGCCGGTACAGGCCCAGAAGACACTTGCCAGTGCCATTCAGATAGGTAACCCGGTCAGCTTCGAGAAAGCCATCCTGACTCTAAAAATATTCGACGGCATTGTGATAGATGCGAGCGAGCAGGAACTCGCTGATGCTGCAGCGCTCGGCGACACTACCGGCATGTTCAACTGCCCGCATACAGGCGTCGCGCTTGCAGCCCTTTTAAAACTTCTCAAATCTGGTAAAATCGACAAATCAGAGCGAGTCGTGATCATATCAACTGCTCACGGGCTTAAATTTACAGACTTCAAGGTCAGATACCACGAGGGGACGCTTGATTTCCCCTGTAAGTTCGCTAATAAACCGATCGAGCTGCCACCCAGAGCAGATGCTGTCATGGATATTCTCCGGCAAGCTTTGCAGAACAGGAGGAAGAACCTGATGCCCAAGAAGTCTTCGAATCCAAAAAGCCTGAAACCGGCAACACTCGCTATCCATGGCCACGGCCGTATTCCCAAGGCTCATCACTCAGTCTCCACCCCGATCGTACAAACCTCCAACTTCTATTTCGACTCCACTGCCAGCGTGCTTGAGTTCATGAAGGCCAAAAGCAAGGGTCGGGTGCTACGCGAGCATGAATATGGCCGTTACGGCAACCCAACCCAGCAGGAATGCGAACGCAAGCTTGCAGCGATCGAGGGTGCCGAGCGTGCATTGCTGTTCTCTACCGGCATGAGCGCGGTGATCATGACGCTGTTAGCTTACATGAAACGCATGAACCATATAATCTTTACCAACGACTGTTATCGCCAGACACGTGATTTTGCTACATCCCTTCTAGCTACGTTTGGCATGCAGGTATCACTGGTAGAGCCGACTTCCGAGGCAATAAAAAAAGCCATACAACCCAACACAAACATCATCTTTACAGAATCGCCGACCAATCCATACTTGCGTGTTCTCGACATTCCCGAAGTAGTGAAAATAGCTCGGGAGCATAAAGCGATGACCATCATCGATGCCACTCTGGCTACCCCGTTCAACATAAAGCCCCTGGATCTGGGCGTGGATATAGTCATCCATTCAGCTACCAAATACCTTGGCGGACACAATGACCTGTTAGCCGGTGTCACACTTGGGAAACATAACCTGTTAAATGACCTCTATCGAATGCAGAGGATGATTGGTGCAACACCAGACCCGTTCACCTGTTTTCTTCTCGAAAGGAGCCTGAAGAGTTTTGCATTACGCATGGAGCACCATAACCGTGCCGGATTGGCTGTTGCCAGAATGCTCGAATCACATCCGAAGATTGAGAAGGTATGGTATCCGGGACTTGAGTCGCATCCGGACCACCGAATCGCATCTAAGCAGATGAAAGGGTTTGGAAGCATGATCACGTTCCTCATCAAAGGCGGGAACAAGGAGACACACAGGTTTATCGATTCACTTAAGCTGTTCCTCATCACACCGAGTCTAGGCGGCAGCGAAAGTCTGGTAACTCAGATGTCTACGATGTCATTTTTCGATTACCCTGAGAACTACCGCCGGTCAATCGGCATGGTGGACAACCTCGTTCGCATAGCATTAGGACTCGAGGATGTGGAAGATCTTATACTTGACCTGAAACAGGCATTGGAAAAGGTCTGAGCCTCTTCGTATATCATAGATTTCTTTCCTTTCCCGTTATCCTTACTTGATGGAGATCACCGTTCTTATCTTTATAAGTTCCTTTTCCTGCTGCCTTTATACAGTTCATATTCCAGCAGCCTGCATTCTATTCCGCCGTTAAAAAACTGAAGCCTTCTTTTTGTTCTCAAACCAACTTTCTTTGCGAGGTCAAGGTTACCCGTTAATATATACCCTGTGTATCCCCTGCACTGCTGTTTCATGTAATCCCCGATGCCCTTGTACACCTGGGCAAGCTCCTTTACCTCACCCATCCTTTCACCATACTCGGGATTCATTATCAAAACCCCTCCCCCTTCGGGAACAATGGTCTTTGAGTAGTCGCATACGTCAAATTCAATGATATGCTGCACGCCTGCGGCTACAGCATTTCTCTTTGCCCTTTCAACAGCCTTTTTTCTTATATCGGTTGCAATAATCCTGTATTCCAGAGCTCCCTTTTCCCCTCTTTTTGCCCGTGCGCGAAGTTCTTGCCATATTGATTCTTTAAATCCCTTGAGATGCATGAAACCATAGTTATTCCTTATGATCCCGGAAGCCCTTTTCATGCCTGCCATGGCAGCCTCGATAGCAATGGTCCCGCTACCGCACATGGGATTTATAAAATGGCTATTAGCGTTCCATACAGATGCACGGATAACAGCAGCTGCGAGTGTCTCCTGCAAGGGTGCCTTCACGGGAATCTTTCTGTACCCCCGCCTTGAGAGAGGTTCCCCTGAGGTATCAAGATACACAGAGCAGTTGTCGCCTTTCCAGTAGAGGTTGACCACAACCCTATCCTGTTTAGGGCCTGAGTCAGGACGCTTCCCGCTGGCCTCCCTGATCCTGTCAACGATGGCATCCTTGCATTTTAAATTTGCATAGCGTGAGTCCCTGATGGTCGGATTATCTACACAGGATGTTACACAAACGTATCCGTCTCCATCTATGTAATCCTCCCATGGTATGTCGTGAACGGAATGATAAAGACCGTCAGCATTCCGGGCAGTGACTTCCCTGATTAGAAAAAGGACACGATGTCCGGTACTAAGAAAGAGATTAAGCTTCATGGTATCCTCCAGTGTCCCTTCTGTAGTTATGCTCGAAATTGTCTCAGACATGACAGTAAATCCGAGCAGAACAACCTCTTCTCTCAAATAGGGTGCGCCACCTTTCGCACAGGTGATAAGGACCCTGCTTTTTCCCGTTTTTTCAGTTTCTTTTTTTTTCTTGTACATCTTTCCGTTCCGTTCGTGTGATAACAAAATTTTCGGGTTGCAATTCAGGGTCTTTTTCGAGCTCTTCGATGAAGACAGAGATTGCCTTCCTCATGAATGCCGAGAATTTCACGCCACGTGGTAATGCAAGGATTCTCTGACGCGTACCTTCGTCTATCGTCGTGGTATATTTTGCCATAACCTCTCCTTAAGTTATATTACCGATATAAAAGTCATTTCCGGTCCTGTATAGTTTAATCTTATCAAAGATTCCATTGTTAACAACAATAAAATAATTGCCATGTTTGTAAGGTGTTACCTGTCATTTCCACGAGGTAATTCCATAATTTTTGGAATTTAAAAAAAACAACTTATAATAATTACAAAGAATGTTTGTTCCATCAGCAAAATTGCATGCTGTGCCGCCCAAATGTTTTTTTATACTGTTTTCTTATGGAACACGAAAAGAAAATACTGATCTCAACTGAGATAAAATCATTGATCGAAAAAGGAGAAAGTTTCTTTGATAGAGAAAACATAAAAATACTGACATCATCCTCAAACGAAGAGGCGCTTTCTATTCATAAGGAAGAACAGGTTGACCTCATTATTGGAAGGCTTGACTCAACTCAGATGGACGGGAAAACGCTCTGTTCGCTTATCAGAGATAATGTTTATTTGCGCAGGGTCTCTATTATCATGGTTTATTCAGATATAAAGCCTGCTGCCGAAATGATATCTCAGTGCAGGGCTAACGCATTTCTTCCTGACCCGGTAAATCTTCCTCTCTTGTCTGATAAGGCCCGTCAACTCCTTGACATCGCCCAGCGGGAATCTCTTAGAGCACCTGTTGCCGTTAAAGTTCACGGGGAATACAAAAGCAAGCCTTTCTTGTGCATATCGGAAAATATCAGTGCAACTGGTATGTTGTTTCAGACGGAAAAAACTATCCATAAAAGTGACGCCATCGCATGTTCTTTCTTTCTCCCGAATTCCGTACATATAGTGGCTGAAGCAGAAATTGTGAGGGTTGTCTCGAAAAAAACTGAATTCGATACGCACCATTATGGCACTATATTCTTAAATCTTAAAAGCAAGTATAAATCAGAGATAGAAAAATATACAAAAGAAGAACTGCGGAGACTGAAAACAGCCTCCGACAGCTTAAAGAAGAAATAGCTTTTTCGTTCCTGTTAAATCATGCCCAGGATGATATCTCTCTCCTCCATATCAACCCTCTCTATCCTGACCCTGACATCCTGCCCTATGGTAAATGAACGTTTTGTATGTTTTCCAACAATACTCATACGCCGCTCATTATATTGGTAAAAATCGTCCGTCAGATAAGAGACATGGAGGAAACCCTCAATATAAAAATCCCTGAGTCTTACTTTAACGCCATAAGGAGTGATGCCCACAACCTTACCTGTAAATGCTTCACCGACCTTGTCTTTCATAAACCATACCCTCATGGCATCCACAACTTCCGTCTCTGCCTTATCCGCGACACGTTCCATGCGGGAAGAATGAAAGGCAATATCCGGGAGCATCTTTTGAAGTTCCTCTCTTCTTTTGTCAGGCAATTCTTTCTTCTTCATGACCTCTCTCAAAATCCTGTGTACAACCAGGTCGGGGTAGCGTCGTATCGGAGACGTAAAATGGGTATAGCATTTTGAAGCAAGACCGAAATGGCCCACGTTTATGTGGGAATAACGTGCCTGCTTAAGACTTCGCAATATCAGATAATTGACAATCTCTTCTTCCGGCTTACCTTTTATACTGCGAAGGAGTTCTGCAAAATCTTTTGACTTTGACGGGGCTCCTTTTTTGTGAATATATTTGACAACTTTAATGATCTCATTAAACTTGAAGGGGTCCGGCTCTTCATGAATCCTGTAAAGAATAGGAATACCGAGATTTGTCAGATAATCAGCTATAGCTTCATTTGCTGCGATCATGAATTCCTCGATAATCATATGCGCGTAGTTTCTCTCGGCTCTCACGATTGCATCTGGAATTCCCTGCAAATCCAGCAAAACCTCCGGTTCTGGAAGATCGAAGTCGAGGCTTCCTCGCCTCATTCTCCTGTCCCTGAGGATACTGCAGAGTTCACCCATCAACTCAAAGTCGCGGAGAAGATACTCATATCTGTACCGTTCATGATTGTCATGATCAATCAGGATCCTCCTTACAGCTGTATACGTCATCCTCTCGTTGCTCATGATAACGCTTGGAAAGCATCGAGTATTGAGCCTGCCCCCGTTTCTGTCAAAATCAATCTCAACTGTAATGGCGAATCTTTCTTCTCTTGGCTTCAGGCTGCACAAGTCTTCAGACAATTCCTTGGGAAGCATTGGAATAACCCTGTCCGGGAAATAAACGCTTGTTCCCCTCTCTCTTGCCTCAATATCAACAGGAGAGTTCCAACCTACATAAAACCCAACGTCGGCAATATGCACATAAAGTTTATACCCCTGCCTGTTTATATCAATAGAGACAGCATCGTCAAAATCCTTTGCGTTTTCACCGTCGATAGTAACCGTTCTGAGCGATCTCAAATCTCTCCTGTCGCGTGTTCTTCTTCCGGTCTGCTCTCCCATGACCCGATAGAGGGAGCCCGCCTCTTTTATAACGTTCCGCGGAAATCTCCGCTTGAGGTTGAACTCGTCAATCACAGCCTCAACCTCTGACTTTGGGTCCTGTGGCTTTCCCAGTATCTTTACGACCCTGCCGGCAGGAAGCTTCCTCTCTGAAGGATAGCCTGTTATTTCGGCTATAACTAAGTCGCCATCTCTTGCTCCCCCCCTGTCCCTTTGAGCTATGGAGACGTCAAAGTTCAGGAATTTATTTTTCGGCTTCACAGAAAAGCCTGCCCTCGTCACTTCAAACGTTCCAACGACCCTCTTTTGTACCCTTTCGAGAATCCGCACTATATGTCCTTCACGTCTTTGCCGGTTTTCAACCCGTACAAGAACCCTGTCGTGAGTCATCGCGTTCGTCGTTGCCCTCGGCGGGATAAAAATGTCCCTCTCTCCCGGTTTTTCAGGGACAACAAAGCCATATCCATCCTTGTGAGGCTCGAAATAACCGCTTATGAGGCTCATGTCTTCCGGAGGGCCATATAGTCCTTTCCTTGTCATGACAAGTTCGCCGTCACGGACCATGGACCTGATGATTCTCTTCAATGCCCTTGCCTCCTTGCGGTTTAGATCCATACCGTAGACTATTTCCTTAAAGGCAAGAGGCCTCTTTGTCTTTTCTCTGAAAAACAACCTTACTGTCTCTTTACTCAGCATTATTCATTAGGCGATTAGCCCTCCCCTATCATGAGTCAGGAATGCACATATGTATCGCATCCACGATAACAATAACACATTTTTATTTCTTCATGCACATCTTTTAACCCCCCGAAGAAGAAAGGATTAATGCATGTGTACTTTTATCCAACTAATGGAAAAACGCCGGTTCCGGGTTACTTTTTTTTGCTTTACAGCATTTAAATTTTGTGCCGAGAGTAGCAATTTTGTAAAATATGTTCTATTATCGACATAAAGGTTAATACTAGTGATGAGATAGGTTCTTACAATTTATGCTATTGTAAAAACAGGATATATCCTTTTAAAAACAAACTCTTTCAAAGATTTCTTCAACCATTTATTTAGCTTTTTCTCTTATTTTCATTTACCTGTTTGTGGCTTAAGCAACAAAATTCGGTTCTAATGTGACAGGCAAAAAACGACTATGAGAAAAACATAAGAGTTCAAATGGATTGTAGCTATTTTATCACCATAGGTTTTTCATCACACAGGGTCGAATCTATCCCCTTTGCGAAAAAGCTCATGGAAGATCATGATCTTATCATACTCGAAGATGCACCGACTGGTGAATTTACTGATATGCTCCGCAAGAGAATATCCATAAACTCATACGTCAGAGAAGAAGAGACGGAATTCCCGGAGTTTTCCCGTCGCAACTGCAGGGCACTTAGAATTCTTCATCAAAAAGGTAAAGAGATATTGCAGGTAGAACCATATACGGAGCAGCTCATGCAGATCCATTCTTTGTTCTCGGAAGGAAAACATCCCGCCGACATTCTGAAGATAAGAGGATTAAAGCTGGTATACGGAGCCGAGCGAAAAGCAACAGCAGCTCTCATTCATTTTTATCAAGCGTCCATGGGCAATTCATTTCAAAAGGTCATTGATGCAGTCAAGAATTTCGCCCTTGCCGATGCCGAGAGATTCCGGCTCCGTGACACAATGCGGGCAGAAGCTATTGCCAAGATCTTATTTGATAAAAAAAGGGTCTACATAGAAGCAGGGGGGATGCATATCTACCTCGAAAGGGCATTAAAGAAATTCCTGGACAAAAGATTTTGCATACAAACAGCACATGTGCTAGGTCCTGCTGTCAGGAAGATGAAAGGAACAAACGATTTCTCGGCCCCGGGTGATCTCCTTACCATCCATTACATTTTAAACAAGAAGGAAAATGATAAATACGAAGAACTCCTCGCTGCAAGAAGTCTCATATATATCAAGCTCCTTGTGAAGGAGGAACTGCTGCCGTCAAGGCATGAAAGAACTCCTCACATCAAGGACGAGATCATGGTTAACGATCTGGTCAAAGGACTATCACGGGCAGAATGCGAAGATCTGTTTGGAAAGATACGTTTCCAGAACCGCAAAAAGTCACTCGAGATACTGAACCGTTACCTTAAGGAAAATTCTCAGGTCCAGCCTTGCCGGTAATGGGATATAAATTGCTTTTACTCACCTTTGATATCTGTCACTCCAGACAATTCAGGGGACAGGAACTTTACATTTCCATGAAGAAAAAATGGACAGCTTTCCAGGCAAAGCCATTACATGACCGTATGCTATAATTTGAAAACCATGCAGCAGAACAAAATACATGTAGTTCCTAAATACATCGTATATTTCTTTTTTATCATCGGCCTTCTCTCTGCAATTGCCTTCAGGTCGATAATCATCTTTCAGCATATAGAACCTCCTTGGGTAAGACCTGTGTGGTATATCGGAACGATCGGATATTTCCTCTTTTTTCTCTACCGCTACAACATTACGAAAAAGAGGAAGAAGGCTGTAGATGATTTTCAGCTCATAGAAAAATTGAGATCAGAAGCTTCCTTGACCGAAAAGGACAGGGAGGTTGTTTTGTACCTCCTCTCGTCAATCAAGCTCTCTCTTGAGGATATGAATTATGCTATCATCTTTATCCTTTCTGTTGTTGCTGTCATTGCCGACGTGCTTCTCACATTCGTAAAGTGAGCACAATTATCCCCGTCTCTATTTTCATCATAATGTCTCTTTATTATGACAGGCTAAGAATGCTGTGAGGATATATTCTATTATGTTAAGATGAAACTCATGGTTAATGATAAAACCCTCAAGAGGATACTGGCTCGAGACGGGCGTCTGATTCGGCTTCCGGCAAAAGGCAAGGCTGTATTTGTGGGTGATACGCACGGAGATTTTGAAGCAACGGAAACAGTTTTTTACCGTTATTTTCGCTCCGGATATATCATAACCTTTCTGGGTGATTACGTTGACAGGGGTGAATACTCGAGAAAAAACATAGAATTTTTACTTGAGAAGAAAAGGGAATCACCGGAACAGGTATTTCTTCTCATGGGTAACCATGAATCGTATTCTCTTTTACCTTTCTCGCCTGCTGATTTCTGGGAAGGCCTGTCTTTGGAAGAAGAGCGATCTTTTTCTGATATATGTCAACAACTGCCATTTGCGGCCGTTACAGGAAATGGACTTATCGCTGTCCATGGGGTGCCGCCTGATGTGAACACCGCGGATGAAATCGCTGACATACAGTTAGTCACTGAACAGTGGCATCAGATTGCATGGGGTGATTTTGTAGAGATGCCGGGTGATTTTCTCGGGACTTACCGGGGGAGGCCTGTTTATGGAGAAGACTATTTTAAACTAACAATGAGCCGGCTGCAAAAAACCGTCCTCATAAGGTCCCATCAGCCTTATATCAGTCCCGTTATTTTTAATAAGCGCTGTCTTACCCTGATGACATCTCATGCATATAAACCAACTCGAACTATCGCGATTGCAGATTTGGAGAAAATAAATATTAATACAATCGAAGACCTTGAAATTATAGAGATCTGATTTTTCGCCCATTTCTTGCTGATCCCTCCTTCTTTCAGGTTTTATGATTCTAAACTAGAACTGTGTCCGACCTAAAATATTTCGTTTCAAAAAAATAATATTGACAATAGGCACTTTTTAAAAATATAATAAGAGGTTTTGTGATTCATTCTTCGGCCTGAAAGGCCGCGCTGTAAGTACCAATCCTTTATAGGATACGAGACAGGGAAGCTTTGTGCTTATTTAGTGCCACATAAAGATGTAAAGGATTTATGTACTCACTAAAAAATGAAAGGAGGGATGATTATGGCCGGGCAAGCGAAGTCAAAGACTGATGTCGGAGCACGGGCTGAAGCTAAGAAAAGAGTTCAGCTTTGCAAAAACTGCGGGAACAAGGTTGAGATCGTCATGAGTGTTTCCCCGAACGGAAAGAAAAGAATAAGACGCCTTTGCTGCGAAGGATAATCCCGGATATCTCCTGCGGTATATACCACCAAGCCGCAGGAGATATCTGCATATTTAGGAGCCAAACCACCGCGCTAATCCTTCCTCCTCAGTTTTTTATGCCCGTACATTGCTTTATCTGCCTGACTCAGCAATTCGTCAATAGAGCAAGGATTTGCCGGGTCATAGTAGGCTAAGCCATAGCTTAACGATACCCTGTATTCACGACTGCTTTTTGAGTTATAAATCTCAATACATTTTTCAAAACGATTAGTAATTATATCGATGTTATCCTTAGCAGTACCAATCGGGATAATGACAAACTCATCTCCTCCGATGCGGGCAATAATATCAGATTCCCGGTAGTTCTTTTTGAGAATACCTGCAGTTTCAATCAGTATAATATCGCCCTCCTTGTGGCCGAAATTATCGTTAATTTTTTTAAGATTATCTATATCGGCATAAAGCATGTATATCCCCTGCTTTTGACGTCTGGCAAGCTTTAAAAATTGTTCGGTTAAGGTAAAAAATCCCCTGCGGTTGAAGAGACCTGTTAGCTCGTCGGTTATCGACAAAGCACGTAATGCCTCTTCCATCTCTTTGTATGGGGTGATGTCTTTAGATACAACTGTGACTGCAACAACTTTTCCGTCTTTTTTAACGGGGCTTAACGTGAGAAGAAAATACCGACCGTCTCTCATGCTTTTGCGTTCATGACTGAGCGGATTACCTGTATCGAATACCTTTTCAGCTTTTTCAATGAAAGATCTTGTTTCATCGGGTGAATGAAAATCACCATATGATCGCCCAAGATATTCATGATCCGACATACCTAAACGTGATATATGTTTTTTGTTCATGAATAGATAGTTATAACTTCTATCTACCAGATATATGGAATCTTGTGAGGACTCGACCAGTGAGCGATATTTTGCTTCGCTCTCCTGTAGCGATACCTCGGTTTTCTTCATTGCAGATAAATCCACATCAATACAAAAAAGCAAGGGGTCACTGCTTTCGCTATAGACTGCCGTATGGATCGAATACACAGGGACAAGATGTCCTTTCTTATGGAGCAAGAACAATTCTCCTGAAGGGAAAAACTCTCCGGATTTCTTGATTTTCCGCCCTTTTGCGAGGCATTCCCGGAAAGCCTGTTTCAAACCTGGAGGGACGATCAAATCCCCGAGATTTTTCCCTATTGCTTCTTCTGCGGTATATCCGTATATCTGCTCACTTGCTTTATTCCAGTAAAAAACCGTCCCGTCAGTGGCATAACCTTGTATGGACTCAGGGATATATTCCATAAGGTTACGAAATAGTTCCTCGATATCCCATCTATCCTTTTTTAATTGCCTGTGTTCGCTGGCTTTTCCAGATTCGGCTATTCTTTTACGCAGTTCGACTAGCTCCCTTATGAGCTCTTTTTTTGTCTTATTTTCGTCTTTCATTTCCGTATCTTTAAGGTTATCAATTTATGCTTATATTCTTAATATATTATATCATTCTTGCAGGAGGTACGGCACAGGGAATTTTTGAAATGGCAGTGAAAATAATTGGAATTTAGGTAAATACCGCACAAGTTGGTACAAGATGCTTTAAATCCCGGCTCTTACCGGGTAGAGGCTGATGACCAGGAGGGGGGCGATGAGCGCAACTTTCCTTCAGTCCTTCCAAAGGAAAGTAAACCTAGTTGAAACCTGGTTGGTTGCCTTTTTCAGTTAGTCCGGTGTGATCTTTGTAAACTTGGCACCCCTTAAAGACACCCCTGCCATCAGGCCTTTTTGATCAAATACAAAGCCTGCAATAGGGTGCTGGCTTCTGAGTGTCTCGACTGACAGATCGGCGCCCACTTCAACTAGCGTCACTTCGGCGTCTACTCCTGCCTCCCATCCCTCACTCTTGCGGAAATTGGTCAAAGCATCATCAGTCATAAAAAGAATAACCATATCGTACTGCTCGGCCCCTATCTGATACCCGACAGACCCGGCAGCAAGACTGTAGTAACTGACTGTCTTGTTCCCGATCCTCAGCGCACCTTGACCGTATTGACCACCTATGATGAAAGCTGCTTTAGTCACATTTGGAATGACCAGGACGCCTTTTGCTGCTCCCAGGTATTCCTTGGCTCCCTTCACTTTTTCCTTGAAAAGATCCATCGATACATCTACGCTTACATCGATCTCTTTAGCCGTCTTTCCAAGGGATACCGATGCGTTTGCAAGAATAAATATTGCTAACAAAACTACCGTAGGTAACGAATATCTCGGAATTTTCGATTTTTTCATAATTCTCTTCCTCCTTTCATACTCAAATATATTACGCACCATCAGTTATTTTATGACGATTATTTTATGACGATTTCGCGATTGGTAAGCTTGATCAGGATAATAACCAATATGGCGATGACAAGCACTGCTATCACGATTCCCAGTCCGTCTCCGCCGGTATTTAACTGGTCAATATTCTGTGCAAGATAATGAATCTGTTCATCACTCAGTTGCCCCAGTCGTTGCTGGATCTCATTGTCTGAAAAACCAAGCACTTCCAGCCTGTCCCGGACAATTTTCTGCTCGAGTGCCTTTTGAATTGTCTGGAGATCAGCCGAACGGTCAAGACTGAGCATGATTGGCTCTGATGCGATAAAACTCGCCTCCAGTTTAGGGACGATCCCAAAAATAAACATGGCGAAAGCAAGATATGATGCAATGATCTTCGTAAATGATTTTTTCATTTTTCCCCTCCTTCCTTTTCAGCGGCTTTATTTTAGTATATTATTATTGCATTCACTAACCATACTCATCCTCACGCTTAACAATGATTATCATTTAACGAAAAAAGGGATAAAATAGGCACATTACCTATTTTAATGTCAGAACAATAACTTTTATTCTGTAGGTATTCTTAGTACAGGATATTCAAAAAATGCTTTTCTTGGGCAGGTTGACATGGGTTAGAAAAGAGATAACCTGATGGGAATGTCGCGTTTTAAAACAAGAGTTTTTCCAGCACTTTCCTCTCATAAGATGTCGCTGCCTGAATGCAATATTTTTTTCGTAATTCTCGACCAAAGCTCAATGACTCTGTTTTCAATTTCTTCGTCTGTAAAGGTCTTCCCTTGTTGTGCATAGAAAAGTCTGGCTGTGTAGAATGCGTCTGATAACAGAGCCCCTATTAATTTTGACATTTCTCGGGCGTCATACACTTTAGCTTCAGATAAAATGCTCTTTATTTTATCTGGTGATAAAGCTTCGGACTTCTCTTCCCTGTATTTTCTTTGTGCAAGCTTGCTCTCGCTCCTTTCTATATCGATATCCTTTATTTCTATTTCGGGAGAAAATCTGTCCTTGATGCTGATATAGCGCAGCTTTTTCTGGATTCCGTAGTATTTTTCAAAAGCATTTAGTAATCTAAGCTCCGTTATGACATAAGGGATGATCTCATAACCCGTTACAAACCGCAGATCGTCTACGACTTTGATATCTTTGGGATTGAGCATGGCTACATGAAGTTTATGCCGTTCCAGCTTGAAAGGAAGAACTTTGTATTTCTCTACGGTCTCCTTACTTAAAAGACTGATTACATCATCGGCTATGGAATTAACCATGTCAGGGCTTACTGCCGGGAGGTTAAGAAATCTCCCAAGAAATAACGCAAGCTTCACATCATCGATAAATCGTAACTCGACGAGGTTAGTGTCAATTCTCCCGCCAAATACAACCTGGCGTTCAAGTGCTTCATTTAATTGTTTCTCTGTTATTAGACCTGCCTTTACCAGGGCTTCACCAAGTTTCATGACTGAATATCTTTAAGCATGTAAATATTATATTATAAAAATAGCCTCTCACTGGAGTGAAAAAGAGCCGTTCCTTAGCCTATCTAATCTTTATAATGATCATACGCAAAGGATCCTTATTCAAGTTTCAGGTCTCCTTAAAAGGTGGAATCGTTTTTACTTCCTCTGAAAGTTCATATGGCATGAACATCGGGATGAAACCCTGGGAGACAGCCGAGAGCCCTTGCTCATAAGATAAAACCCGCCTGATAAGGTCTTTTTTGTCATGAAGATCCAGGACATGGACAAAGGCATCCAGCATACCTTTTGGAAATGCATATACAAAAAGATGACCCTCAACGACGGAAAATGTCGGGTTGAACTCTATAGCGAGTCCGTCTTCCATCGATTTCTTCTTCAACATACCTGCCTCCACGAGCTTTTCTGCAAATCTTTTCCGGGCATTTTCAGAGCATTCGAGCATATGCGCAATACCTAAAAAAACATTTGGCATAGTCTGTGTCATAAGCTTCCTGGAAACATCGAGCCTGACCCACCAAAGGTCATAACTCAGGAGTGCCCTTCTCTTAGTAACCTGACTCATAGGCCCCACGTACATATTCCTGATATAAAGGAGATCCGGGAAATCAAATATGGCCGAGGGCATCTCTTTAGGGCAGTCTTTTGATGCAAATTGCTCTTCAACGATTAATTTCCCTTTCAGGTCGTCGTTCCAGAAACGTACGATTTTCCTCATGAATTTCATGTCTGCTTTATAACCGGACAAGAGAACTTTCGTTCCCTGCACTTCCTCACGAGCTCTTCCGAGAAGTATGAATATCCCTGGGTTACGCGCATCTTTCGGAAGCACAACAAATCTCAGCACCATCCGTTTTGTAAAAAGATAGACGGGTATGTTATTGAGCGTCAGATATGATGCGGCAAGTTTCAGACCCTCCCCGAAATAGCCCCGCATCCAGCATTCCTTATTGCTCTCTCCCATTCTCAGCCCTTCCACTCTGATGCCGCGCCCCCTGTCTCTGATCCAGGTGCCGAGATTATCGACTTCTATCTGGACCTGCGTATCGCCTGTGGTTAATTCTTCTTCGTCAAGGGCATTCTGAAGCAACTCCCGTATAGATACAAAAAGGTCAAATTCCCGCTTGTCGACATATTCCCGGGACAGACCTGTTGTAAAAAGCGCGTCATATCCTTCCAGGTAAGGGGTTATACCAACCGGGTCTTCCGAGTCTACGGCGATACCCCTATCCGCTGCTTCTCTCAAGGGAATAATCGAGGCAGAGATACCCGGGGGGATATCATAAATTTTCAGAAATTCCTTGATCTCATAGGCAGATTTACTATTCACCGGGGACTCCTTTAATCATGTATTTTATTTAAAGGAAATTAACATGTTTTTTTATCGGCTTTTTAATGTCCCAAACACATGAAAGGCCTTTTGGAAAGGTAACAAAATCTCCCTTTTTGAGTTCTATTTTTTCCCCGTCTTCGGTCTCAACAACAACGTTACCCTCGATGATATAGCATACCTCTGTATCATCGTAGTGCCAGTCAAAACGTGAAACTCCCTTTTCCCAGATAAGCCATTCTCTGACACGAAGCTCTTTGAGCATCTCCTCTGTTGGCTTTTGGACTTTAATTTCCATAATCTCCTCCTTGCCTATTCCCCTATAATCTGGACTATAATTTCTCTTTGTCTGTCCCTGTTATCAAAATCCATAAAAACGATCTGTTGCCACGTCCCTAGTGCAAGCTGCTGCTTCATCAGCGGCACGGTAAGAGAAGGCTTCATTAACGCAGCCCTCACGTGAGAAAAACCATTTCCGTCGCCCCACCTCTTATCATGTTCGTAAGGAATATTTGACGGCACTATCTTTTCGATAGCCCTCTGCAAATCCCTGATAACACCCGGCTCATATTCAATAGTAGTCACAGACCCTGTAGACCCCTTGCAGAATATTGTCACAAAGCCATCTGCTATCCCGGAATTCTGCACAATTCTTACAACCTTCCCGGTAATATCAATTGTGTCACTGAAACCTTTTGTGCTCAGAGCGATTGTATCAGCAAAAAGCATGTTTCAGCACCCTTCTTCTCTCTAAAACTCCTTATATACCTTAGCTATGCTTTCACCTGCCACATGAATGGAGAATTCATTGAAATACCCGAATGGCGTACAGAGCACGGTATAACCCGCATTTTTCAATTTCTCTGCGGCACGCTGTATGATATGCTCTGCAAATTCAGGCGATGCCTTGCTTGACGAAAGATGGTTAAACGGATGGATTACCGCATGCTTTGTGCCGAACTTTCCCGCAAGCCACTTGATGTTCTTCACTAACTTGTCAAGGACGCTCTTGTCTTTCTTTTCATCATCTGCTTCAGCATGGAAAAAAATTACAACGGTATTATCAAGAAAATCTTCCATATCGACGTCCGGGACGCCCGGCAGACTCTTCGATGCAGTCTTGAACCACCACCTGTGTGCGTAGAAAAGCAAGAGTTTCACCTGTTACTCCTCATGATTTTGTTACAAGAAATTGGATACCCCCTGCGGCAAGACCGCAGTCCCGAATTTTTTAAAAATACCAGAAAACGTCCTACCAAGCTCCATAGCCCCGGGAATCTTTAATATCTATTCTGACACACTAACGATAAAATGTATAGTGATGTATTCCCTTGTCTTTCCCGTAAGATAAGCGTGAGAATAGTAACAGCAAAAAGCATATATCCGAAAAATGCAATTGAATAATTCCGATAATGTAAGCAAATGAATTTTTCAACATGTAGTAATACCTTGACTATTGCCTGTGATTTTGTTTTAAGTTAACAAAGAACTTTATAAGGAGGTTATGAATGCGGATGACAGTGGCTATTATTTTTATTCTACTTTTATTCCAATCTGCCTGTAATACAATTGTTTACAGGGCTTCAGGAAAAAATATAACCGGTTGCGGTATCCAAAATAATATATTGAAAGACATCAACAAAGCACGTTCAAAAGGCAGGATATGCGGGAATACATATTACAAAGCAGCACGCCCTGTCTCCTGGGATAATAAGCTGGCCGATGCATCGTTGCAACACTCACTTGATATGGCTGAAAACGGCTTTTTAAGCCATACGGGTTCGAAAGGTAATAATCTCAGCGAAAGGCTGTCATCGGTCGGTTACGAATGGACTGCATGCGCAGAGAATATAGGCCATGGTTATCGGAGTTCTGAAGAAACAGTCCGGTCGTGGCTAAAAAGTCGCACGCACTGCAAGAACATAATGAACCCGGACTTTAAAGAAATAGGTGCCGCTTACGCAAAGAGTAAAACCCTCAGGACTTATTGGACGATGATTTTAGGAAATCCAAAGCAGTAAAATCCAATACGGTAAAATCCTGTCATACTTCTTTGATTTACCCGTTTTACATTAATTCTTAATTTCTGCACAAATAACCTCGCATTCCTTTTTAAAAGTAGGGTAGAATATCACTTGCAAAAAGGGGCAATAAGGACATGGTATTTGAACAAAGAAAAGAAAAACGGCAGGATTATCCACAAGAAATAGAATACGTTATAGACCCTCTTACAACCTATGAAATATTCAAGGCAGTTGCCGTCAATATCAGTAGTTCCGGTTTGTGTCTTTATTCTTCTACCAACCTAAGTGAGGGTCAGACAATCACAATCAAGACTGCTATACCGGCTCCTTGTCAAACAGCGGTTGTGCGTTGGATTGTAAAATTGAACAATTTTTACTATAAGATTGGCCTGCAGTTCACTCAATAAATCATATAAACTTATGTTTCTTGAGTATAGTATTTAAAGTGAAATAAACTCCTTTATTTACTCATTTTTACTGCCCAGAACAACTTTATTCCTGCCTGAATTTTTTGCAACATACAGGAATGTATCAGCTTTTTTGATAAGCTTTGCAACCGCTTTCTCTACACTTCCCCTGATCAGACCAGATGAGGCGCCTATGCTCACAGTTATCGGTATGCCCATGCCTCCGTTCTTTTCAATGGAACTTCTGATTTGTTCAGCTTTTTCATGGAGAGAATCCGGATTTATAGGGGAGAGATAGACAAGGAATTCTTCACCGCCGTATCTTCCGACAATATCCGAACTTCTAACGCATGACTTAATCATAAGTGCCAGAGATTTCAGAACCTCATCCCCGGTCTGGTGACCATAGGTATCGTTGATTTTCTTGAAATGGTCAATGTCAACCATCATGATACCTACATGGTAACCATTCCTCCGGGCTAAATATGCAAGGGGAATGACTGTATTAAAGAGACCCCGTCTGTTGAGTATGCCTGTGAGAAAATCAATATAAGACTGGAGTGCGAGCTGCTCGCTCACCTCCCTGAATCGCAAGATGGTCTCTCCGATGAATTCCAGTTCAGGGCTTTTCACATATTGTTTGATCGCGTTTACAAATCCTCGGAGATGAGCTTCATATTCATCTCCCGGTGTAGGCTCGTCGAGGACTGTTTTAATAAAATGGAACATGGATTGGAATTCCGGATGGAGCATTACAAACTCAACACGGTAGGCAATGAGGAAGGCATCTGTTATACTCCTGATATTTTTGCTCCTTTTTACTAACTGGTTAATATCCTTCCGCATGGTTTTCAAGCCTTCCCTCAGTTCGTAAGGCCTGTCAAAAACTTGCGGGAGCATTCCTTTCTGTGCCCTAATAAGAATTTTTTCCCAGAACAGAACATGCTCCTTTTCCTGTCCCGACATCTCTCTCCAGAAAGCCCTTGCGTGCTTGCTACCGATACTCTCGGAAAAGTTATAGTATATCTCTGCTGCCTTTTTATCGATCGTATGGCATAAAGAAAGGATATCAATTAAAACATCTTCCATGCTCTAACCTTTCGATAATAATTCGCCTAACATATACCATATTAATAATTAAGACAATTATATCGAATCAGGCAGGCATTGGCGAATTTTTAACTGTATTTATGCTGGAAAAGCAAGACCCGCAGATGACCTGTGGTAATATTTTTAAGATGAGGCTTATACTTACAGACTAATCATTATATGCCTGTTACAGGAATATTATTGGGATCCCCCCTATCTTTTCGCTGCCTCTTTTATTAATGTCTGACCTATAATGTTCCTTTGTATCTGGTTCGTTCCTTCATAGATCTGAAGAATCTTTGCATCTCTCATCATCTTTTCAACAGGATATTCCCTCATATACCCGGAACCACCCATGACCTGTACGGCATTCGTCGTAACCCGCATCGCCATGTCAGTTGCAAAAACTTTTGCTATCGCAGACTCTTTTGTAATCTCTTTTGCGCCACTATCGATATAGCGCGCTACAGAATAAATAAGTGCACGTGCCGCCTCTATCTCTATAGCCATATCTGAAAGCATGTGCTGAACTGCCTGGAAGCTTATTATCGGATGCCCGAACTGAATACGCTGTCTTGCAAATTTTACTGCCTCTTCAAATGCACCTTGTGCGACTCCAACCCCCTGTGCGCCAACACCAGTTCTCGAATTGTCAAGGGTCTTCATCGCAATGATAAATCCATATCCTGCCCTGGCAAGGATATTCTCCTTTGGTATCCTGCAGTTATCGAAAATCAGTTCCCTCGTAGTCGATGCCCTTATGCCCATTTTCTTCTCTTTTTTACCGAAATGAAAGCCGGGCGTACCTTTCTCAACTATGAACGCGGAGGCCCCACGTGCACCTTTTGCCTTGTCCGTCATAGCAATTATAGTATAGATTTCAGCCTCGCCCCCGTTCGTAATCCACTGCTTGGTACCATTTATGACGTATTCATCCCCGTCAAGCTGAGCGGTTGTCTGTATCCCGGCAGCATCGCTACCGGCATTTGCCTCAGTAAGGCCGAAGGCAACGAGCCTTTTTCCGGAAGCAATATCGGGGAGGTACTTATTCTTCTGTTCATCTGAACCGAAAAGGAGGAGCGGGTATGTCCCAAGGGCATTTGCCGCATACGTTGTAGCCACACCAAGACATGCCCGGGAGAGTTCCTCGACTGCTATACACAGCTCAAGACTTCCTTTACCAAGCCCCCCGAACTCTTCCGGGACAAAAAGGCCAAACAGGTCTGACCGTGCGATCACTTCCATGATTTCCCGTGGAAATTCCTCTTTTTCATCAAGTTCTTCCCTTACCGGAACTATTTTCTCGTCCGCTATCTGCCTAGCCAGTTCCCTTATCATGACTTGATCTTCGGTCAAAAAATAATCCATGTCTTACCCTCCATATGGTTTCATAGAACCCTGTTACTAAATGGATCCATATAAAACTTCCTGAGTGCTTCTATTGAAAGTGCCCATTTTAGCAGAAAGAGAAAATTTTATGAACTCACAATAAATAATTCTATTCTTCAAAGTATGTAGCAGATGTTGTCTCGGATTCCCAGACTGTAACCGCTGACATTCGCAGATTGCCATTATTCACTCTCTTCCTGAGAGAGTCGAAGACCCATTTTGCTATATTTTCAGAAGAAGGATTCTTTTCAGTAAACGGGAAGAGTTCATTCAAAAAACCGTGGTCGAGCGGCGCGATCACCTCCCTGACAAGACCCTTCAACTCATGAAAGTCTATTGCCATATCGATCTCATTCAGTGTTTCAGCAACAACATGAACCTGCACCTTCCAGTTATGTCCGTGAAGTTTCTCGCACGCTCCCTTGTATCCCCGGAGTTGATGGGCAGAAGAAAAATTTGTCTCGACCATTAGTTCGTACATAGCAATTCTTTATGTTTTTTTCTTAAAAACAGAGATGTATGGGAGGTTTCTGAATTGTCCTTCATAGTCAAGGCCATATCCAACGACAAACTCATTCGGGATCTCAAAACCGACGTAGTCTAGAGGGACAGGCACTACCCGTCTCTCCAGTTTATCAAGAAACACACATACCTTGAGACTCCCCGGGCCTTTCTCGAGGATATTCTCCCTGACATGATTGAGCGTGATCCCTGAGTCAACAATATCGTCGATGATGAGAACATCTTTACCTGCGACGTCCTCCCTGATATCATAAAATATCTTTACCTCTCCTGAGGTGTCCGTCCTGACGTAGCTTGACGCTATGACGAAATCAAGTTTAAGCGGTATACTTATGGCACGGACGAGGTCCGAGAAAAACATGAATGCACCTTTCAGGATACCTATTGCCAAGATGTCTTTTCCGGCGTAATCCCGGGATATCCTCTCTGCGAGTTTTTTGACTTTTGACTGTATCTGATTTGTAGTCAACAGAGGCTTTCCAACTATCATGTACTTCTCCTTGTTTATTTCATGTACAATTTGAACCTGTGCACCTATTAAATAACAAATATCGTAAAATCTCAAGTGCTATTTGAAAGAAACATACCTTAAGCAACCTGGGTTATAATAATTCGATAGTCTACCAGGCCGAGTATCTTTAAAAGTCTATGGGAACAATAATAAAAAAGGATGCGGATATCCACTTTCCCCACTTTGCCGTCCTGAAAGCTTCTGCCGGATCAGGGAAAACTTATGCGCTCACTGAACGATTCGTCCAGTTAATCCTCTCTGATAAGATCTCTTACAACAGTCCGCGAAATATACTTGCCATAACGTTTACGAATAACACTGCAAAGGAGATGAAAGAACGGATCCTCACATGGCTCAAGTCAATATATTTCAACCTCCCCGATCAGGTCAAAGAAATCTCGCGCATCATATCACTTGAGCGAGGTAAAATGATCGAAAAGGCTGCATATATATTAGAAGAAATACTGGCCAATTACTCTGATTTTCAAGTCAGGACAATCGATAGCTTCATGACGACTGTTTTTAAGGCCTCTGCCATAGATTTTGGGTACAACCCGGACTTTGAAATACTGCTAAACAAGGACCGTGTCATGAATTACGCATTCGACCTATTCTTAAGGGATGTCAGGGAAGGCACCAAAGAAGCCGAACTCTTCGAAGAGATGGTTTCCATCATTATCCAGAACAAGAAAAAGGACGATTCATATCCCTGGGACCCTTCAACGAATCTTATCGAAGAGATCAAAAGGATATACCAGCAACTGTCATCAACGGGAAAACAGCCAAAGATTGAGAACTTTTCACAAGAAATGAACACAATCAAACAGGAGATACGTAGCACTATTGAAACTATAGAGAACCTGATAAAAGTTTCCGGCCTCGGCTGCAGGCGGAACTCTTCCTATATGACAATCCGCTCCCTCGTCCGGGAAGGAAGGTTCGTAGACCTCATCGGAAGCGGCATTAACAACCCCCCGGTTATAAAACCGAAAAAGAATCAAATCGCTCATCAGGCATTGTATGATCAGATATTGCAGCACTGGACAGAGCTCGGACAGATGATCGGTTATTTTACATATTACCATGCCCATTCCTACTACACTCCATATATAAAAATTTACAAGGAGTTCAGGAACGCCGTAGAAATATTGAAGAAGCGGCACGGTAAGGTCTTTATTGAAGACATAAACTGGAACCTTGGCGGATATCTCGATGCTGAGATCGTTCCGGACATATATTTCAGGATCGGTGAAACCATCTTCCATTTTCTTATAGATGAATTTCAGGATACATCACCGATTCAATGGAAAAATCTATTCCCCCTTATAGAGAATGCCCTTTCCCAAAAAGGAAGCACTTTCATCGTGGGTGACACAAAACAGGCCATTTACGGATTCCGTAACGCGGACTACACTATCATGAAATCGCTGGAAAAACAAAACCCTTTCCCTTCTGCTCTCCACATGGTCCAGGAACTCGATACCAACTACAGGAGCATCGAAAACATACTGGCCTTCAACGAGAAGGTTTTCAAGGATATAGTAGCAAAGAGCGGAGAATATAAAGAAGCAGGGGCCAGGAGCGGGCTTACCGGTTACGTCCAGCATGTATGGGATGAACAGAAACAAAAAGGATACGTGGAGGTCACCGTCCTGGAAAAAGACGATGAGGCCCCGCCTGAGCAACAAAAAATCCAGGACATCATTCGCGAACTGACAACAAGGGGATACGCATACAAGGACATCGCCATCCTTACCCAGAGAAACGAAGATGCTGTCAGAACGACAAGCTGGCTTAATGAAAAGGATATCCCTTTCGTCTCATATAGCAGTCTGGATGTACGCAGAAGGAAGATTACCGGAGAAATCGTCTCCCTCCTGCGCTTCCTTACGTCACCAACAGATAACCTCTCCTTCGCCACATTCATCCTCGGAGAGCTTTTTGACAGAATAATTACCCAAAGTTCTTTCGGTATCAGACGGGAACATTTCCACGAATTCTGCCTGGCTTCGAGAAACACCCCGCCTTTCTACAAGTCTTTCCAGGAAAAGTTCCGGGACCTGTGGGATACATATTTCGCAAAATTATTCAAGGTATCCGGTTATTTACCGCTCTATGATCTTGTAACATACCTTTACAACGTCTTCAGAATTTATGAAATCTTTCCTGATGAAGAAGCTACCCTTGTCAAGATACTCGAGGCGGTAAAGGACTTCGAGGCCGCTGGATATAACAATATCAGTGATTTCCTTGTCTTTGCTGAAGATGCGGACTTCAGTGAAGCACAATGGGATATGGACATTCCCAAAGATATGGATGCGGTTAAGGTCATGACTATCCACAAGGCAAAGGGACTCGGTTTTCCGGTCGTCATCGTTCTGCTTTACGGAGAACTCCAGAGGGGCTTTCAGTATATCTTGCGGGAAGACCATGACAAAGTTTCCCTTTTGAGAGTCACACGGGACACCCTGACAAGCAACCGGGCATTTGTAGCATTGTACGAAGAAGAGATGATCAAGGAGCAGGTAAACAGGCTCAATACCCTTTACGTCGGATTCACAAGGCCACAGGAGGAACTCTATGTCATAGGGGTCAAGGGCAAACACGAATGTTACCCATTTACCTTGCTTTCAGAATTGGATTATCCTCCCTCTGAAAAACCTGTTCGCCGGTTAAAACAAGCGGCGGAGCCTTTTACTGCCTTTAGAATCTGTCACTACCATCAGCAGTTCGAATTTCAGCATCGAACTGAAGACGTCTTGCATACGGAGGAAAGGCTGAGAGGTGAATTCTTGCACAGGGTTTTGTTCTTTATCGAGTATGTCGATGAACACCTGGAGGAACAGCTCTCAAAAATCATAACAAGGGTCAACACCGGGATGTCTGCTGACTATGCCGAAAAGGAAGTTAAAGATACAATAATAAATTTCTTTCGAAAAAGAGAGATCAAAGAATTTTTCCAAAAAAGGCCGGGGAGAAAGATCCTTAGAGAACAGGAATTCTCTGACAGGAAAGGCAACCTGTACAGGTTGGACAGGGTGATCCTCGACACCGAAAAAGTAACTGTTATCGATTATAAGACAGGTTATGACAAAGGTCCGGACAGTACCTACAGAACCCAGATGGAAAAGTATCTTAAGATCATACGCGAAGTCTACCCTGACAGACATGCTGAGGGCATCATAGCATTCATTGACATAAAAGAGCTCAGGAATATAGCTTGAAGACACTGCTCATACATCCCGGACAAAGCATTATAGAAGCAATACTCCCCTATCTTAAGAGCGCAACAGGGAAGGATTACTCCCATTCTATAGTGGTTTTTCCCGGCAGGAGACCCGGGCACTTCCTGAGAAAGGCACTTGCCCGTAAACTGCTGACCGGCTTTATTCCACCAAAGATTTTTTCCATGGACGAGTTTATTGATTTTGTATGCGGACGGACTCGACCTAAGAAGGAAATCGAGACAATAGATGCTGTGACCATTCTCTATGATATCCATAAAAATGCCGCCCACCCCATTGGTAATGACAGTTTCATGACACCCGACAGCTTTTTTCCGGTCGGACTTAAGATCTATCGCGACCTGGAGGAACTCCTTATGGAGGGCATTCAGACCAACATCATCAATTCGATTCAACCATATATTGATGAGAATATACCAGAGCATACGGCAAAAAGACTGCAATCGCTTTCATATTTCTATGAAGAATTCTATAAGTCCCTGGAACAGAACGAATTCACGTCCAGAGCGCAAAAATACCGCACTGCAGCAGATACATTGAACGAGGCCGGTCTTGATACGTTCCAGTCGATAATCTTTGCAGGGTTTTTTGCTCTCACCCGTCACGAACAAACCATGTTTAAAAAATTGCTGTCATTCGGGAACAGCCTCTTTATTTTTCAGTACGGTCCTGGTATTGAAAAGACACTGGGACTGTTAGGGATAAACGTTAGTCAGGAACCTTTCACTGCCTCTGAAACTGAATTTCATTTTTATCAGAGTCCGGATACTCATGGACAGGTTTATGCATTAAGTACTGTTGTCGCATCAAAAATCGAGAACGACGAGCCATTAAACGAACTTACTACAATCGTGGTGCCGACCTCGGAAACGCTTTTTCCGCTCTTAAGGCAAGGGCTTTCTATCCTTTCCGAAAAGGATTACAATGTCTCGCTCGGTTACCCGCTTCACCGGACACCGATATTCGGGTTCCTCAACAACCTCATGGATCTTGCGATCTCCATGGACGGAAACAGGCTTTATGTACCCGACTATCTGAAATTCGTTCTCCATCCTTACACGAAGAATATTTATTTCAAAGGGGATCCGGAAGTTACCAGGATTGTTTTCCATGCACTGGAAGAAGTTCTCCTGCTGAACAGGGAACGGACATTTTTGACATTAAGGGAAATCGAAGAAAACGAACAGTTCCGCATTCACGTCATGCAGAATATCCCTCATGATACACCTGGTATAACAGAAGATCACATCAAAAACCATTTACGGTCGATTCATCAAAATACCATAGAACGTTTCATTTCCTTCGACTCGGTAAAAGACTTTGCCCTTAAGTGTTCTGATTTAATCGCATACATAAGCACCAACAGCTCTGCCCGCCTCCACCCGCTGTTTTATCCTTTCTCGGAATCTTTCGCACGCTCTCTGGATGTACTGTCCAAGTCTCTCATGAAGACTGTTGCCTTTGCTGAACGAAACAGTTATTTCATATTTTTCAGGAAATATATTATGACCTGTCATACTCCCTTCGAGGGCACGCCTGTCAGCGGTCTTCAGATTCTCGGTTTTCTGGAGACAAGAAACCTTTCTTTTGATACTGTCTTTTGTCTGGATGTCAATGAAGAGACCATCCCTGCAACGAAAAAAGAGGATACACTTATCCCGCACAAGGCCAGGCAGATACTCGGACTTCCGACCTATCAGGACAGGGATGCGCTTACTGCCTATTATTTTTATACACTAACGCACGGAGCAAAAGACGTGCACATCTTTTACTGCGAAAACGATACGAAGGAAAAATCCAGGTTTGTTGAACAACTGCTATGGGAAAAACAGAAAAAGGACCGAACAACTGACGAAAAGAAATATCTGAATTTCATCCAGTACAAAGTGAATCTTGCACAGCGACCCCCACGGGATATCATGAAAACCGACAGCATCATAGAATATTTGCAGGACTTCACATACAGTGCTACTTCCATCGACAGCTATCTTAAATGCCCCTTGCAGTTCTATTATTCTTTTGTCCTCCGCCTCGATAAGATGGATGAATTGTCAGGTGATATCGAAAGGGCGGACATCGGAAAGCTCGCACACCGGATTCTTTCAGAATACTTCTCAAAGAAAAAAGGGGTCTGTCTCCGTGAAAAGGATCTCGACATCCGGGAAATGGGAGACCTTATAGAAAAACACTTCGAACGGTCATATGGTAAGCATTTGACAGGGAAAGCCTATCTCCTCAAGAGACAGATGGGCCATCATTTGAAAGACCTGCTCAAATCATACTATGTCCCCCTGGTCAAGAAAGAACCTGTGACGGTCCTGGGGACCGAATATGACATCACATGCAGGATAAAATCATTCGCGCTCAAGGGCCGCCTCGACAGTATAGAAAAGAGGGGTACCAAGACATATATAATCGATTTCAAGACCGGTGCCAACCCGCATTTCCTGAAAATAAACTATAAAAATCTGGACTCTCAGAAGAGAGAATCATGGAACGATGCCATCGGCAGCCTCCAACTGCCATTGTACCTCATCCTTTACTCACAACGGACAGCTACAGGAATCAATGACTTAAACGGCATGTTCCTCTTGATCGGCAAAACAAGAATAAGCAGGGATATTGAGTTACCGCTCTTTGACGACCGGATGAATGCTGAAAGCACATACAGCCTCTTGAGCGATATCATCTTTCGTATCCTAGATGAGATAACAGACTTTTCGATTCCGTTCACCCCTGCACATAACACGAAAAGAAACTGCCCTTCCTGCAATTTCCAGTATTTGTGCGGGACACAATGGGTAATGAAACGATAACCCTTAACTTTTTTCGCTATGCACTCAGCTCTTTGCGACTTTGACAAATGACTGTAGACCGGTGCCTGCTTATTATGCTGCACACACAAGAATCGGTTTAACGCAATAAACTGTTTAAAATGTTTTATTTAAAGCAGGTATTCTGCAAGGTTGATCTTATACTTATTGGGATCAAGGGTATTAGTTACGGATCTCAGATATCGTCCATATTTGTCTTTCTCTGTAAGTGATACAACACGGCCTTGCACCCTTTTGCCTTTGCTGTCGACGATAATCAATACCCGCGGCCTTTCTACGAAGACAACGTCACTTTCATAGACAAGTCCAAGCTCTTTCGTGTCAAGCATGACGAGCGAGCCTATGGGATAGACACCGATCATGTTGATAAAAAATTTCATAAGCAAGGGGTCGAGCTGGCTGTCGGAACGCTCCATCATTAGACTGAGCGCTTTGTCGGGAGACATCGGGATCCTCGAATAAACGCGTGCAGACGTCATGGCATCGTACTGATCTGCGATACTTACAATACGCGAAAAGAAATCGAGCTCTTTGTATTTTTTTACCATAGGATATCCGGAAAAGTCGTGGTGTAAATGATGCTCAAAAGCTACGATAGAAGACCTGACGGTGATAGGATCAAACCCCTTGAGTTTCAGGATCGACCTGACACCCCAAACCGGATGCTTCTTGATTAGCATCCATTCTTCTTCATTAAAATTACTAGGTTTATTCAGTATTTCGTGGGGGACTTCAATCTTGCCGATATCATGGAACAGTGCCGCCAGGCCGAGTTCAGTAAGTACTCTCTTACTCAGACCTATCCGCTGTCCCAGTGCAACTGACAGTATGCTTACGTTTACTGAATGATGGTACGTATATTCATCATAATCCTTGATCGCGGTCATACTGAGGAGGAGCTGTTCCTCACCCAATATTTGGTCTACCATAGTTTCAACAATTCTCTTTGCCTTCTTTATATTGACCTTTTCACCGGACTTGATCTTGTTCATCACTCCCTTTGAATAAGAAACAGCATTAAAGTAAGTCTTTTTAATTATCTTTCTGACATCTATTTCTTCACCCTCCTTGATCTTCTTTAATCTGTCAACGAAGATGCGGTTTGACTTCGCCATGACATCTGATATCTTTTCAAACGGCTCATCCAAACCGGCCGAAGTAAATGCCCTTACAAACAACTTGATATCGTCTGCGGTAATTTTATCCCTGAATATGATGCTCCCGAGATCCCTGTTCTTAAATTCACGGATAAGAAAATCGAAATTAAGGAGATATTCGAGTGAATATCTTATTCTCATACCATCGAGATAGAAAAACTCACCGATGAGTTCAAGTGCAACAGTCCTTTCCGTCTCGATTACGGGGTTAATCAGTGATATGAATCGCTCGATTGCAGATAAAACAGCAATATTATTCGGATCATGAATCTGTGCGTTTCTGAGGATTACGGACAACTGATTGATGATATCCTGTGAACTCCTGCGCTCAACAATATCTTCTTTACCGGCCATGTTCAAGCCTCTTAATAGCACTGTATACATATTCTCTCAGCAGTCTGTTGTTTGATTTCCGGTATTTATAGAGAACATCAAGTGCGTCTTTGTTTCCAAGGAGACCCAGAGAATACGCAGCACATGCGCTGCTTTCAAAATTCTTGCTCCTGCCAAAAAAGAATGATTTCTTTTTTAGAACCTTCAAGAGGAAGTCAATTACCTCCTGATCCTTCCACTTCGATAGGATTTCGTAGAATTCCCTCTTTTCTTCAAACGTTCTTTCCTTAAATGTCTTATCAGAGATTTTGTCAAGCAATATCCTCTTTGCAGTTTCCGAGCCGATCTTACCGAAGGCCTTTGCCGAGGCGATCCTTATTTCTATATCCTCGTCGTCAAGACATTCTTTAAGGGTAATTATGACCTCGCGACCGCCCAGGTCACCCAGAGCCCGCAGAACCTCTTTCCTTACCCGGATGTCTTTGTGCTTCACAGTCTTCTGAAGGTACTCAATCGCCCTCTTGTCCCCTATCTTTCTCAGTATATATATGATATTCCTTACGACAAACCACCTTTGGTCTTCGAGGCCCCTTGATAATGCCTGTATATCTTTTTTACCCAGGTAAATAAGTGCTTCGATAGCATTCTTACGAGCATGAATGGTCTTGAGCTCGCCCAGGAGCTTCACAAAAGACGCGATAGCATTCTTATCCAGCATCATTATAAAGTCTTTAAAGACTTTGTCATCAATCTCCGTACTACTGTCGAGGATCCCGGCCAAGCGCTTAATAATCTCATCGGTCCCGATAAATATGACGAGCATTCTCATGTACTTCTTTATCTCTTCGGGACTGTGCTGATCATCTATAATCGTCCAGGCCTTATTTAACAAATCCACGATTTCATCGAGATGACCATGCTTCATAGAGAAAATCGCGGCTTCCTTCATATATTGAAAGATCTCCTCGCTTTCACCCTTCCCCTCTGACAGGGAAATAACTTCAAAAAGGATAGTGGTTAACTTTTCAATCTTGCTCGAAGAATCCTTTTTAAGTTCTACTGCGAGACTTTCTAAATCTTCCTCGGTAATGGGCATAACCGACACAGATTTCTGCCCCGCTTCCTTGAATCCGTCCATATAAGCCTTTATAAGGTCATCTTCGCTTGTCTCATTCTCCAATACATCCTCTTCTACTTTTGTTTCATAGTCTTCTTCATCAATGTCGAGAAGTACTGTTTCGTCAACTACATACTGTATGTTCTGGAAATCTTTTTCCCACAACAACGTAACGATATCGTCATCGACAACGTCCCTGTCGAAATCAAGAGACAATATCCTTAAGAATACCTCAAGCTCTTCCCGTGACAACCCCCTGCTAAAAGTTAGTTCCCTCACTCCGTCTTTGAAAAAAAAGAGTGCCAGGTTATCTTCTTTTTCAGTATTGTGATATATCTCTTCTGAATCGTAGAGAATGCTGTTGTGTTTGATATGCAGCACGTATTTGTCTTTGTAAGCGAAATAATTCTTGAACTTTGTGAATGTCTCCTCGAGGGTCTTCATGTAGATAGGATTATTCTGCAAATAGATTCTGAATGTTTTTTTTGCTTTGATGATATTCTGCAGGATATCTCTTGCTTCTTTTAGATCTTCTGATAATTCCATAGTTAAAATTATCACAGGCTCAGGGGAGAGTCAGCGTTTGGGTCAGACAAGAATTATCCTTCTTTCCCTTGCAAAATTTTTGATTATCATTGATGCCGAATGAAGCCTCGTGAGCCTTGTATTCCTCCACCTGATCGCCTTTGTATCGCTGTGAGGAAATTTCTCACCCCGTATGAATGTCTGTGTCTTCGTGATTTCATTATAAAGCCCTTTTAGGGATTCATTGTCGAGTGGTTTTAAAAACAAGGGATTCACCACGACATACCCCTCCGCTATGTCAAAAGTAATTGCTTTTAAGCTCTTGCCCCTTATCGTCGGCATTTATGCAACCTTTTTCCTTACAAATATTCTCGCTACTATTATACCTACTTCATATAAAAGTATCATAGGCACTGCCATAAGTGTTTGATTGAAAAAATCAGGTGTCGGGGTTAGAGCGGCAGCTATGATAAAGGCTCCAAGCACAGCGAATTTCCTGTTTTTGGCAAGCGTCCTGGGTGTTACCAGTCCCATCCTGGCCAAAAAGACAATGACAACGGGAAGCTCGAAGACAGCCCCAAACGCTAGTATAAATTTGAGGCAGAAATCGACATATCTGCCTATCGAGAGCATCGGGCTCAGGAAATCTCCGACTTTATAAGTAAGGAGAAATCTCATCGCAAAAGGCAAAACAATAAGGAAACAAAAAGCTGCACCAACAAGAAATAGTGAAGTTGCCACAAATATAAATGGAACGACATAGCGCCTTTCCTTCTGGAGAAGGCCCGGAGAGACAAATTTCCACACCTGAGAGAAAACAACGGGCAAGGCCATGATCAATCCAGCGACAAATGCGATCTTTATATGCATCCAGAATGCCTCGGCAGGAGCGAGAAACACCAGCTTTATGTCCTGGAGCTTATCCTGGGAAATAAACTGCAGATATGGATTTTCAAGCGAGACGTAGAGCCTTTTCTTCAATGGAAACATAACTAATTTAAAGATGTTCTCTGAAAAAGTGAATGAGACCATAAACGTTACGAATATGGTCCCGAAAGAGATAAGAAGCCGCTTTCTGAGATCACCAAGATGACCTGTGAGAGGCATTTTATTATCTTCCATAGTATTCGTCCAACGTCATGCGTATTAGAACTTTTGTGCCTAATGCTCTACAGAATTCTTATTGGAGTTCTGCGTTTTCTTTTCTTCCTTCTCATCAGATGAGGACTTTTTTTCATCTTTTAAGGCAGTATCAATCGTCTTATTGGTCTCCTCAAACTCTGTCTCAACGTGGTCTTTTACATCCTGAAATGCTCTCTTCAATTCACCTAAACCCCTTCCGAGCTTTTTTGCAAGTTCTGGGAGTCTCTTGGGGCCAAAAACAAGGAGGGCGACAAGAAATACAACGATCAGCTCTTGTAAGCCAATATCAAACACGAATGAAATTATTCCTCTTCATATATCTTCTTAATTTGTTTCTTTTCCGACCGAGGAACAAATGTCACCGAAAACATAAACCGTGTCTCCGGATTTCTGTTTTTAAAATCGAATCCGGCACCAACTGTCGTATAGACAGATTCCGTGGTTTTTATCCGGTAACCAATTCTTCCTTCAACTGATTCTACCTTACCAGTTTTGAAGCTTGTCTTGCTATACAATTCAGCGAGGATATTAAAATTATGCGCAGCGGCAAAATCAAGACCGGCAAGCAGGGCAACCTCGTTATCGAACTCTCCACGCCCGGGTACAACAAAAAAAAGGTTTACATGACCATTCACAGGACCCACCTTCTTGCTCAGAAGAAGACCGGCTCCTAATCGTCCGTCCGTACTGTATTCATCGGTCCCTGAAGGTAGGGATGCAGTGACAACGTATGCAAGCGACGGGCCATATTTCCCCTCATTAAAAAACCTGTGTTTTAAGCCTATAGCGATATCTTCAAACCCGTCGGGCGTATCCGAACCGAATATATAAGGGACATTCATATTTAATTCAATCCTGTCAGTAATACCGTAAGCCCCTTTTAGAAAAAACTTGTACAAATCTGGGTCAACCGATAACTCAAAATCTGTCGAGAACGCAACGGTTCCCCTTGTGAGACTACTCGTACTGAACGTTGAAAAAATTCCGTTAGGAGCTAATGGCTGAAGGCCTGATATCTCTAACCCGTATGCATTTCCACAGGAAAACAGACATATTACTATGAAGGATATAAGATACTTTTTCATTGATACAAAATACCAGAAAAAAAGAAAAACTGTCAATGAAATCGGACTTTAGCTCAATTTCCGGTCGTTGACAAAGATGGCTCACGAAAATATAATTATTATAGAAATTATCCCATGCCGCATTTTCTACAACGTGGTTTTTGGGAACGATAGGAGGCTTATATGGCAGAAGGTGTATCCGAAGTGACAACATCCTCATGGGAAAGCGAAGTAATCAAGGCTCAAGGAGTCGTAATGATTGACTTTTGGGCTGCATGGTGCGGACCCTGCAGGATAATCTCACCTACAATTGAGGAATTATCAAAAGAGTATAGCGGGAAAATAAAGGTATTAAAACTAAATACTGACGAAAACTCAGATATTGCGAGCAGATATCAAGTCATGGGAATCCCTACTGTTATGTTTTTCAAAGACGGCACAAAAGTAGACCAGATAGTAGGGGTGGTGCCCAAGCAGTTCCTCAAAGCAAAAATAGAATCTTTCCTCAATTCGTAAAAAATAATCACGTGAAGTATAAAAGAAACTCTTTCCCGGGAATATTCGCGAGGAGGCTTTGCACGACTCAGCATGTTTGAATCGTTAACCGAAAAACTTGATTCTATATTCAAGAAACTAAAAGGAAAAGGACTTCTCAAAGAAGAGGACGTTGAAATAGCCTTAAAAGAAATACGTCTCGCTCTACTTGAGGCTGATGTCAATTTTAAGGTCGTAAAAGATTTCATTCAAAATATCAGACAAAAGGCAATCGGCAAGGAAATCCTTGAAAGCCTTACACCGGGGCAACAGGTTATAAAGATTGTCAATGACAACCTCTGCAACTTACTCGGTCAGACAAACAGCAAAATCCAGCTATCTCCTAACCCTCCTACGATTATTATGATGGTTGGACTGCATGGTTCCGGCAAAACGACAACGGCAGCAAAACTTGCCCGTCTCTTCAAAAAGGAAGGGAGGAGGCCCCTGCTTGTGGCTGCTGACCTTCAAAGGCCTGCCGCGATTGACCAGCTCGTTATGCTCGGTAAACAGGTTGATATCCCGGTATATGAGTCAAGGGAGACTAAAAATCCCGTAGCTGTCTGTACTGATGCTGTAAAAAGGGCAAAGCTTGACGCACGGGACATCGTTATTGTCGATACTGCGGGCAGGCTTCATATTGATGAGTCATTGATGACTGAATTAAAAAACATAATGACTGCCATCACGCCTAAAGAGACTATACTTGTTGTCGACGCTATGACCGGACAGGATGCAGTAAACATTGCAAAACATTTTGAGGAACAAATCGGCGTTGACGGGATAATACTGACGAAGATGGACGGTGACGCAAGGGGAGGGGCTGCACTTTCTATCAGATCAATAACCGGGAAACCGATAAAATTCATAGGTACCGGTGAGAAAATAGAAATGCTCGAACCCTTTTATCCTGACAGGATAGCTTCAAGGATACTTGGTATGGGCGATATGATCAGTCTCATTGAGCAGGCACAGAAGTCCTTCGATCAAAAGGAAGCAGAAAAACTCCAGAAGACGATACTTGAAGAAACATTCACTTTCGATGACCTTAAAGACCAGCTGAAAAAACTCCGCAACATGGGTCCCCTTGAGAATATTCTCAATATGATCCCCGGCGTCCAAAAGATTAAAAATCTGAACGTTGATGAAAAGGACTTTATAAAAGTAGAGGCAATCATCAACTCGATGACGAAAAAAGAAAGGAGAGATTATAATATCCTTAACGGCAGCAGAAGAAGAAGAATAGCCATGGGTAGCGGAACGACGGTTGCAGACGTCAATAGGGTCGTAAAGCAATATATCGAACTCAGGAAGATGCTCAAGATGTTCAAGGGCAAAAAGAAAGTGAAGTTACCAAAATTTCTCCCGTTTTAGTTCATGGGGTCTATTGAGTTTGTCGTGTTTATCATGTTTGTTGAGTTATTGGGCCCTCTAATCAAACAAATGGTCACTGGTCAATAATCATTGAATCAAACCGCATGGCGCAGAGCGTTTAGCTCAACGCTTTTAAAACGGAGATCTGGTGCTAAGTGTCAAGTTATAAGTGTAAAGTTTAATATTATTAAGTTGAATATTGTATGGAATGGATTTTTAGTCATTAATTTAAACCTCAACACTTATAACTTAAAACTGTTTTTCTACGTGTCACTTTACGCTTCACGGTTTACAGTTTACGAGGTGCGGGTTACAATCGCTGTTGTAACGGTCTGTTAAGAATCCCTATTTTGCGGGCGGTTACAATATAGTATTCCTTGAACAGGCGGGGTTTACTTTAACTCTCAAAATATATTACAATTTCTAACACTCAAAGGAGGTGAGAATTGGTCAAGATAAGACTTACGCGTCTTGGTGCGCATAAGAAACCTTTTTACAGGATAGTAGTAACAGACTCCAGGGCAAGAAGAGACGGACCCTTCATCGAAATCCTTGGGACGTATAATCCAATGAAGGAGCCAAGTGAGATCAAGCTCAATGGAGAAAAAGTAAAACACTGGTTGCAGCAAGGAGCACAACCTACTGATAAAGCTATGAAACTTATACGGATGGCTGGACTATAGACAGGCCAAAATCGTTTGGAGGTGGGAAAGTGATGAAAGACTTAGTAGAAAAAATGGCGAAGGCACTGGTAGATAGACCTGAAGAAGTTGCTGTAACAGAAGTAGATGGTGAAAAGACCACTGTTTTTGAACTCAGGGTAGCACCAAGCGATCTAGGGAAAGTTATCGGCAAACAAGGTAAAACAGCACGGGCAATGAGGACCATTCTCAGTGCATCAGGAACAAAAATAGGGAAACGTTGTGTCCTTGAGATTCTGGAATAAACCGTCCCGTATCAGTTAGCCAGGGAATTTTATAGGGCATAACGGAATTCATATATCGGGGTGTAGGAGGAGAGCATTGTTCCTTGCACCCCTGAATTTTTTTTATCAATCATACCCATGAAGTATGGTGTAATTACTATCTTCCCTGAAATCTTCCATGCGTACCTTAATGAGGGAATTCTTAAAAAGGCTGTCCAAAAGGAGCTCATTAAGGTATTCATTCATGATCTGCGTGTCTTTACAAAAGACAAACATAGGACAGTCGACGATTACCCCTATGGAGGAGGCTCAGGAATGGTCATGAAACCAGAGCCTTTCTTTGAGGCTGTGGAGACACTCTACCCTGATACTTCTAAACGGAAGGTCATTATGCTCAATCCGGCGAGTAAACAATTCAACCATGATATGGCGATGGAACTATCACACGAAAAGAGACAGCTTGTTTTTTTGTGCGGCCGGTATGAGGCTATTGACGAACGGGTAAAAACCGGCCTTGTTGATGAAGAGATATCCATAGGAGATTATATCCTCACTGGCGGTGAACTCCCTGCTTTGGTTATAATAGACGCTGTCACAAGATTAATCCCGGGTGTCCTCGGCAATGCTGAATCAGCAGAAGCGGAATCATTTTCATGGGGTATACTCGACTACCCTCATTATACGAGGCCGTCTGTTTTTAGGGATATGGCTGTCCCGGAAATTCTCCTCTCCGGAAACCATAGAGACATTATGCGGTGGAGAAGAAAAGAGGCACTGCGCAGAACGTTAGAGAGAAGGCCGGATCTCATAGAGACCGCACATCTAAACGACGACGATAATATGTTACTTAAAGAGATAAAGGAGGAGCAATGAATATACTGGGATCTATAGAGGAACATTACAAGAAACAGACAACCAACTTCAGCATAGGAGATACGGTCAGGGTATCTGTAAAGGTTGTTGAAGGCGACAAGGAAAGGATCCAGCCATTTGAAGGCGTTGTTATAGCACGTCGCGGCAGTGGTACGAGAGAAATGTTCACTGTAAGAAAGATGTCCTTCAGCATTGGCGTTGAAAGAATCTTTCCGCTCCTTTCACCTTCTATTGAAAAAATAGACGTTCTAAAAAAGGGTGACGTCAGGAAAGCAAAGCTGTACTATCTACGTGGGAAAAAGGGCAAGGCAGCAAGGATAAAAGAGAAGGAGCGGTCATTTGAAAAACAGCAGGAGGAAACCCCTCCCTTAGCTGCAGAACCCGATACTGCAACCCATTAAGCATGATGGGTGATGGACATCTTTGATCATGACGAATTTCTTAGGAAAAAAGGGTTCCCGATAATTGCCGGTATTGATGAGGCTGGACGGGGAACACTTGCAGGTCCCGTTGTTGCCGCTGCAGTTGTGCTCGGAGAAGGAAACCGTATCGAAAGGATCAGGGATTCCAAGAAAATACCCGAGAAGGAAAGAACATATCTTTTCAATATAATCCAACATACCTCGATCGATATCGGCATAGGCATCGTGGGTCCCGAAGAAATCGACCGTCTCAACATACTCAGGGCTACTAAACTTGCCATGCATCAGGCGGTGGAAAGCCTTTCTGTGACACCCGACCTCCTTATTATAGATGCGTTATCACTGGCATCAATTCCTATAAAGCAACTCTCGCCAACTAAAGGAGAAGACAAGAGTGCATCGGTTGCTGCTGCCTCAATAGTCGCAAAGTGCGTACGGGACAACATCATGCTTGATTTGCACCTCCAGTATCCTGACTACAATTTTAAAAGGCATAAAGGTTATTCTACTAAAGAACACCTGGAGCGGCTAAAAATCCATGGGCCGTGTGCAATTCACAGGAAAAGCTTCCAAAGAGTAATGTCTTTGGAATTGCCGTTTTAGGCGGGAGCTAAATAAGGCTTTTGCAGAAAAACCCGTCCTGCATCAAGATAGATGAAACGACGGTTTGCCATTGATCCTGAAATCGTGTAGGAGATATCGTCAAAAAAACCACATAGCGGGTTATCCCCTGAGTTGCCCCCCTGTTTTTTGAAGAACAACCTCAACGATTGACGTATGGATAAGGTCTACCTCGTCATCCCTGAGTGTTCTATCATGAGACCTGTATACGATATTAAACGCGAGACTTTTTTTGCCGTCAGGAATGTGCTTCCCCCTGTAAACATCGAACACAGATACCGCTTCTATTAATTCTGAGGCGAATGTCTTGATCATAGCCTGTATCTCCGCAGCAGGAATGGTCTCGTCAACGACGACGGCGATGTCTCTTTCCACAGAGGGATATTTCGGGATGGGGATATAATGGAGAGATTCGGGAATAAGCCCGCAAAAAAGGTCGAGGTTTATTTCGAACACGACTATCTCGGGCCCCTGTTTCTTGAGATCGAGTTTTTCTGCTACATCAGGGCCTATGACCCCTATGTATCCCGGAGACGCACCCCCACTATATATATCAGCTGACCGCCCCCGATGGAGAAACGGCTCGGAAGAGGGTGAAAAAGCAATATCTTCTATCTTGAACTCACCGAACATGGACTCTATCGCACCTTTTGTGATGAAAAACCCGCTGACATTCTCCCCCCAAAGGGACGGTATATTTTCTTTATAATATAGACCCCCCAGTCTTAATCCTTCCAAGGGAAGCAACTCTCCGGCATCCTGAAACACCCTTGAAATCTCAAAGAACCTGACATCTCTCTGCCCCCTGTCGTAATTGTACTTGAAAGTTCCCAGCAATGCAGGAATCAACGTTGTCCTTAGCAGTGATTCTTCCTGCCGTAAAGGATTTCTTATGTGGATCGTATGCCGTCTTCTATCAGTCCGGGGGATATGGATCATATCGAGACTGGAAGGACTCATGAAACTGTATGTAATAACCTCTGTAAATCCGGATTTTCTCATGACATCTCTTATCCTAACAATATGGCCCGGCTTCTTGTTCAGTTTGCCGGAAGAAAGAGGACTTCTAGGAAAAGTGATACGGATTCTGTCGTAACCCAGGAACCGTGCGACCTCTTCAGCAATGTCATGCTCTCTCTGGATGTCACGCCTGAACGAAGGAGGACGAACCAGATAATATTTCCCCTTATCCTCTGTTCTTATACCAAGCCGTTCCAGTACTGCGAGCATATCACCCGTAGAAAATTCTGTGCCTAATATCTTGTTGATCGTCTCACCTTTCATGTGTACCGGTTCAGGTACATACTTCACTGGGTATGCATCAACGATACCATGAATTATGCCCCCTGTAACCTCCCTGATCAGGTAGGCCGCCCTGTTAAGAGCTTTTTCTATAAACCCTTCGTCTGTACCTCTCTCAAACCTGAAGGAAGACTCACTAACGAGATTCAGTTTCTTGGATGTTTTTCTGATAGAGACCGGAGCAAAATATGCACTCTCGAGAAAGATATTTCTTGTATTCTCGTCCACCTCGGTCTCTAACCCGCCCATGACCCCTGCAATGGCAATCGGTCGCGAGCTGTCCCATATGAGAAGTGTATCTTCAGGCACTGACCTCTCAATACCGTCCAGCGTCACAATCTTGCCGTTTTTACCGGCAGTATTAACGATCACCCTGCTATCGCGTATTTTATCAGCGTCAAATGCATGAAGCGGATGGCCAAACTCCAGCAGGACATAGTTTGTGATATCAACGACATTATTGATGGCCCTTATACTGCATTTCTCCAGTCTTTTCTTAACCCATGCAGGAGAATCGGCAATGGTAACATCTTTTATATACCTGCCCGCATATCTGTGACAGAGTTCAGGGCATTCAATCTCCACCGAGAAATCAGAGACCGGCTGTTCTGCATCAAGTTCATGCTCTGGAATTTTCAAGGGAATACAATATGCAGCCGATAACTCCCTCGCTATTCCTGCCATGCTCAGGCAATCAGGCCTGTTTGGAGTGACATTAACTTCAAGAACCTTGTCGCCGTCGACAGGCTCGATACCCTCAACCTCAAGGCCTATCATTGTGAGCTTTTCAGCAACCTCTTCAGGAGAAACTGCTATCTCAACAAACTCTTTCAACCATTCAAAAGGTACACGCATGTCGTCTATTATATCTTTGCGAAATAAAAATTAAAAGAAGAAGGGGTTTATATGGTTTGCTGGATTTCCCGGGCTATAGGATCACAAAACGTTATCCCATAACAGAGTAGGTTCGACTATTAACCGTTTATCGGCAAGCCGGCGGGTCTGAATACTGCCGGGCGATCATTAAAATTGTTTCAGAAACCTGATATCGTTCTCAAAGAAGAGCCTGATATCGTCAATAGCATATTTGAGCATGGTGATCCTCTCAACTCCCATACCGAAAGCGAACCCGGAATACAGCTCCGGATCGTATCCCACCATTTCAAAAACCCTCGGGTTTATGACACCGGCACCCAATATCTCAATCCATCCGGTGTTCTTGCATACCCTGCATCCTTTTCCGAGACAAAGATGACAACCGATATCTACTTCTGCGCTCGGCTCTGTAAAAGGGAAGTAACTTGGCCTGAATCTTACAGGAGTCTCTGTAGAAAAATAACTGTGTATAAAAGATTCAAGCACTCCCTTAAGATTGCTGAATGAAATATCCGTATCAACCATAAACCCTTCCACCTGATGGAACATAGGGGTGTGACATATGTCTGCATCACACCGGTAGACTTTTCCGGGAGCTATAATCTTTAAAGGCGGCTTCCTCTTTTCCATGACCCTCACCTGGACCGGGGACGTATGTGTCCTCAGGACAACATCGTCAGAGATATAAAATGTATCCTGCATGTCACGGGCAGAATGATCCTTTGGGATATTCAATGCCTCAAAATTATAATAATCGTGTTCTACTTCCGGACCTTCCTCGACCTCAAATCCCATCGAGACAAATATCGCTGTTATATCGGTGAGAACCTGATAAATAGGATGGTTTCTTCCATAAGGCGCAGCTTTACCGGGAAGAGTTATGTCAATCGACTCCGACAGGAGACGCCTTTCCTGCTCTTTCTCCTTAAGAATAACCTCGGTCTTCCTCAACCCCTCTTCAATATAGACCTTCAGCTCATTAACTGCCTTTCCGAACTCCGGCCTTAAATCAGGAGAGATAGTAGAGAGGGATTTGAGTTTTGCAGTGACAAACCCTTTTTTCCCGAGGTATCTTACCCGAAGCTGCTGGAGTTCAGGGATAGTCTTGACAGATTCCAGTTCTTTGTTGAAAGACTCTCTGAGAGAAAGGATATCCTCCACGTCCTACGTCACTGCTTTACACTGTCTATAAGTTGACTAAACGCGGCTGGATCATTGTATGCAAGATAGGCAAGTGTCTTCCGATTCAATGGGCTGTCTGCCTTTTTTAGCCCCGACATAAACTGGCTGTAACTGAGCCCGCCCTGTCGTGCAGCAGCGTTGATCCGTACAATCCATAGGGATCTGAATTCGCGCTTCTTTGCCCTGCGGTCCCTGTATGCGTAACTGAGCGCCTTATCAACGGCTTCGGTCGCTACCCGGTAAAGCCTGCTCTTGGCCCCGTAATAGCCCTTTGCCCTTTGCAATATCTTCTTTCTTCTTCTCCTTGTCTTATAACCGCCTTTTACCCTTGGCATCTCTTCCTCCTAACCATCCTACCTTAAAAGAAAAGGAACGTTCGCATGTACTCATAAATACGGCAAAAGCCTTTTAATAGTAACATATTCGCTATCGGAAACTAAAGCAGGTGTCCGTAACCTTTTCATCCTCTTCGCAGATTTCCCTGTAAGGAGATGACTCTTATATGCCCTGTTCCTCTTTATTTTTCCGGTCCCTGTTATCTTGAATCTCTTAGCCGCTCCTCTATGCGTTTTAATCTTCGGCATTATATCCTCCTTTATTACACAATGTAAAAACTTATTAAACTACCCTTGGGGTCTTACCTCCCGGGGGCAATAACCATGGTGATATGGTTCCCTTCAAACTTCGGTGCCTGTTCCACATTGAACTTTCCTGTCAATAATTCGGTTAACCTCGCGAAAACCTTCATCCCGAGTTCAGGCCTCACAATCTCTCTACCCCTGAAAAACATTGTTATCTTCGCCTTGTTCCCACGATCAAGAAACCGCCTGATATTTCTCACCTTCAAACTGAGATCATAATCGGTTATCTGTGGCCTGATCTTAATCTCCTTGACATCCATAGTCTTCCGTTGAGCCTGTTTCTTGCTCAACTCGTATCTGTACTTGCCAAAATCCAAGATCTTGCAAACCGGAGGTGTCACATTCGATGCAACCTCAACGAGATCAAGTCCGCGTTCCCCTGCTGCATGTAAAGCCTCATGTAATGGCATGATACCCAGCTGTTTCCCATCGATATCTATAACCCGGACTTCTTTAGCCTTTATATGTTTGTTAACCCTGATCTTTTTATTTATTCTACCACCTCCTGGAATTGCGAAGCGATGTATACAAGTTTATTGTACAACCTAATAACCGATAAATCCGACAACAAAAATTATACATCCGATGTAAAGAAAATTCCAAAACTAAATGCCTGGATCCTTATCTTTTACCTTTTGTTGTAAAAACCCGATAAATTCGTCGAGACCGAACGGGCCAATGTTTTCTCCGGTGCGTTTTCTAACGGTAACCGTTTTTTCCGCCATTTCCCTGTCGCCTATTATAACCAAATAGGGTACTTTCCTTATAGTGGAATTCCTGATTTTATACCCGATTTTCTCGTTGTCAGCATTGACTGCGGTTCTTATCCCTTCTGCCCTCAACGTTTCCGCAACCGTTATTGCGTACGGTGCGTGTCTGTCTGCAATAGTAAGGAGTTCAACCTGCACCGGGGCAAGCCATAAAGGGAATGAACCGGCATAATGTTCAATTAAAATTCCAAAAAACCTCTCGAGGGATCCCATTAAAGCCCTGTGTATCATGATCGGCCTGTGCTCTTTGCCGTCGCTTCCCCGGTAAGTCATCTCGAACCGTTCGGGATTGTTAAAATCAACCTGTATAGTACTGCACTGCCATGGCCTGTTCAGAGAATCTTTGACCTTGATGTCAATTTTAGGGCCATAGAAAACCCCCTCTCCCGGATCTATTTCGTAAGAAAGCCCCTTTATCTCAAGTGCCCTTTTCAGGGCGTTAGTTGCCCTTTCCCAGTTTTCAGGGCTGCCCACATATTTTTCCGGTCGCGTCGAAAGGTATATACTATAGTATTCGAACCCAAAAACCCGCAATAAAAAAAGTGTGAATTCTAGGACACTAAGTATTTCGTCTTCTATCTGATCTTCCCTGCAGAATATGTGCGCATCATCCTGGGTAAACCCTCTTACACGGAGAAGCCCGTGCAAAACACCGGAACGTTCGTACCTGTACACCGTTCCGAGTTCTGCATAACGCAGGGGAAGATTCTTATAGCTCCTCAAGGAAGTCTTATAAACATGTATATGGAAAGGGCAGTTCATGGGCTTTAGCTCGTAATCAACCCCTTCGATTTCCATCGGCGAATACATGTTCTCCCTGTAGAAATCCAGGTGACCGCTCTTTTGCCAGAGATTGAGTTTAGCAATGTGCGGTGTATATAGAAGCTGATACCCTGCCTTGTAATGTTCCTCCAGCCAGAAATCCTCGATTATCCTTCTTATGATTGCGCCATTTGGATGCCATATGATCAGTCCAGCCCCTATTTCTTCACTAATGCTGAACAGGTCGAGATCCTTGCCGAGTTTGCGGTGGTCACGTTTTTTTACTTCTTCGAGAAATTCGAGATACTTCTTTAAATCTTCTTTATCGGCAAAGGCTGTCCCGTAAATCCGCTGGAGCATCTTGTTCTTCTCGTTACCACGCCAGTACGCGCCGGCGACATTCAATAGCTTGAATGCCTTAACCTGCCCTGTCGTCTCTATATGAGGTCCCCGGCAGAGATCAACGAAATCGCCTTCTTCATACAGGGATACTTCTTCATCCGGTATCTCTTCAAGGAGCTCTACTTTGTAATCCTCACCCTTTTTTCTAAAAAGCTCGATTGCTTCCCTTTTTGGAACAACCGTGCGTTTAAAAGGGTTGTTCCTCTTTATGATCTGCGACATCCTCTGCTCGATCAGAGAAAGGTCCTCGGGCGTGAAGGGTCTGTCCAAGTCGAAATCGTAATAAAACCCGTCTTCGGTCGCAGGACCTATGGCAAGCTTTGCATGCGGGAAGAGTTCTTTTACAGCATGAGCCATGATATGGGATACGCTGTGTCTGTAAATCTCCCTGTCTTCTTTTGAATGAAACGCTATATCCTTAATCCAACAACCTCCCGTACTGTCGGTACCGGTGATTTATTCAACCCGTATTATTATATTATTTTTATGTCCGTATTTCAAAAATATTACCTTGTTCCGGCATCATGTCCGGAAAGGGATTCAATTCTACATTGAGCATACACGCTACGTCAAGAGAATTTGTTCTCCACGTAAACATATCTTCCCAAAATGTTCTATAATAAAAAATGGGATTACTTGATATAAAAAAATACCCGGAAAAGATCTTAAAACAGAAGACTTCCCCGATCGAAAATATCGACGACACTACCAACCGTATAATAGAAGATATGCTCGCTACAATGTATAATGCACGGGGAATCGGACTCGCAGCTAACCAAGTAGGGATTTCAAAGAGATTATGTGTGATAGATACGGGTGCGGAAAGGGAAAAGGGCTCTATCATAGTCCTGATAAACCCCTTGATTATTGAACAAGAAGGTTTCATGGAGGGCACGGAAGGATGCCTGAGTATCCCCGGGTGTGCGACATCCATAAAGAGGTCTGAAAAGGTATATGTGAGCGGCATCAACAGAGACGGAAAACAAATCCATATCGAAGCGACAGGCCTGCTCGCGAGGGTGCTGCAGCATGAAATAGATCATCTGGACGGACTTCTACTTTTTGACAGGATGAGTCCCATAAAAAGGGAGTATTTCAAGAGGCGGTATAAAAAACTCCAAAAAGAATCAGCAAACATTAAATAGCGTATTGTCTTCATGGTTTAAATCAAGTCCATGCAAACATGCACATCGATAAAAGGCTGCCTGAAAAGCGCCGGCTTCCGCAGTAAAGACTCCTGTTACCGGATTTGCTGCCCGATATAATATGCGGATAGTATTTTTTGGAACACCTGAATTTGCCCTCCCTTCACTCAAAGGCCTCCTGGAAGCAGGGGAAGAAGTTGTGGATGTTGTCTGCCAACCCGACAAGAAACAGGGAAGAGGACACAGATACTCGTCTCCCCCGGTGAAGGAATTTGCTGTTGAAAGGGGAATCGAGGTACTGCAGCCCGCAGCAACAACAGACAGTACCTTCGTGAACAAGCTCTCTCTCCTGAAGCCTGACGTCATTGTCGTTGTTGCCTATGGAAAAATGTTGCGCGCGCCGATTCTCGCTCTCCCTGTCTACGGATGCATAAATGTGCACGCCTCTCTCCTGCCTAAATATAGAGGAGCAGCACCGATACAGTGGGCATTAATAAATGGGGAAGTTAAAACAGGAATAACGACAATGTTGATGGATGAGGGACTTGATACGGGTGGCATCCTGTTGCAGGAGGAAATGGATATATACGAAGATGACAACTCTGAATCCCTCGGGAAAAGACTAGCTGAACTCGGTGCCCCGGTACTACTGAAAACGCTCGATGGTTTAAAACATGGAACGGTTACACCTTCACCGCAGGTGGAAACCCCAAGCTTTGCTCCGCCTCTCAGGAAAGAAGACGGTCTAATTGACTGGGCAAAACCGGCCGGTGTTTTGCATAACTTTATCCGCGGTATGTATCCCTGGCCGTGCGCCTATTGTTATTTAAACAAAGAAAGGATTAAAATTACGAGGGCAAAGGCTACCGAAGGTTCTGGTCTGCCCCGCCGGATCGAGCAGGCGGGGGATGAACTCATTGTCGGAACAGGCAAAGGTCTTATTGCAATCCTCGAGCTGCAGCCGGAAGGGAGAAAGATCATGTCTGCAAAGGTATTCCTTCAGGGGAGGAGGGTAAGGGAAGGTACATTTTTCGATGAACCAGAAATGGTTAAGAGGCTTCGCACTTAAAATTCTCTACCCTGTCTGCATGTTTCTTGCGTCGTTCAATAAAAGCAAGAAAGAGGATTACCAGAGATTTATTATCAACCTCAATAATAAACTTGTGAAACGAGAGAAACCGAAGACAAAAAAAATACTGTTGCTCTTACCACATTGCCTCCAGAGGAGCGAATGTAATATAAGACTCACATATAATATCTATAATTGTGAACGGTGCGGCAAATGTGAGATAAAAGACTTGATCCGGATAGCCGATGAAAACAGTCTCAGGATCTCCATAGCAACCGGCGGTTCCCTTGCAAGGCGAATCATCAGCGACGTAAAGCCTGATGCGGTTGTTGCCGTCGCATGTGAGAACGACCTCAGCAGCGGCATAGCCGATTCGTATCCCCTGCCTGTAATCGGTATCCCCAATGAACGCCCCACCGGGCCGTGCATGAACACAATTGTTGATTTGCAAAAAGTCCAGTATGCGATTGAGTTCTTCGGGAAAAATTCTCACCAGGGAAAAAACCTGCAATGACGGTAAAGAAAAATAAACCGCTTGATACTGAAGGAGTCCGCTATTTACTAAAATTTCCTCTTTACATGCTCTTATTCATCCTCCTTGGCCTCTTTTTCGGATATCTGACTTTCAAGGTTCTCAGCTTCAGCAGGACTGTCGAGGTCCCCGAATTGTCCGGCAGAAGTGTTCTTGAGGCCAATAAGCTCCTGACAGACCGCGGGCTTTATCTTAAGATAGAAGGCGAAGACTATGATTACAACATTCCTACAGGCCACATTGTCAGGCAGGGTATCCCGGCGGGAAGCAAGGTCAAAGAAAGGAGAGCGATAAAAGTCGTTATCAGTAAAGGGCTGCGGGTAAGGTCAATTCCGTCACTCGTCGGTAAGACTTTGCTCGAATCTGAATCTCTGTTGCTGGAAAAGGGATTAAAGGTTTCCAAGATAATACCGGTATACTCAGATACCGTTGAAAAAGACCGTATTATTGCTCAAAAGCCTGAACCCCATGAACAGGTTAGTGATTTTATCACTGTTCTGGTGAGTCTCGGTCAGTATGACAGGACATATTTCTGTCCCGATTTCAGGGAAATGTATATCGACCGTGCCCAGGCACTCGCTGCACAGCTCAACCTTACTGTTTCCGTTCAAGGCAAGGGAGACAGGGTCGAAATGCAGAAACCAAACCCATATTCAGAAATAAAGAGGGGGGACAAGGTCTATTTAAAGGCATATGAAGAGAAACCACCCGATAAGATACTGCCTGACATGACAGTGCTCCCGCTGGAGTCGTAATATTCATGAGGAGAATTTCTGTTTCTAAAATAGCATGGTTAAGATAGCGCCCTCAATACTCTCTGCCGATTTCCTTAAATTAGGAGAGGAGATCCTGGCGACTGAGAGAGCGGGAGCAGACATGCTCCATATCGATATAATGGACGGTCATTTTGTCCCTAATATCACTATAGGGCCCTTTATCGTAGAGTCCATACATAGCATCACGTCACTTCCCCTTGATATCCACCTCATGATCGAAAATCCCGATATGTATATACGGGATTTTATCAAGGCAGGCGCTGACTTTCTGACCGTCCATTACGAGGCCTCTGTTCACCTGCACAGAACAGTACAGCTGATCAAGGAACACGGCGTAAAAGCAGGGGTCTCACTGAATCCTGCTACCCCGGTCTGGGTTCTTGAGAACATTCTTCCTGATATTGACATGGTGCTATTGATGTCTGTCAATCCCGGGTTCGGTGGTCAGGACTTTATTCCACAGGCCATCGAGAAAATTAACATGCTGAAACGCATCTTACGTGAAAAAGGTCTTTCGACTCTCATTGAGGTAGACGGGGGGGTAAAGCTAAGGAACGCTTTAGACATTATTGGTGCCGGAGCAGATATACTCGTCATGGGCTCTGCCTTTTATCATGCACAGGACTATGGGTCATTCATCAAAAAATTCAGGGAAATCTCCAGCGGCAGATAGGATATTTCAGGAGGCCGAAAAGCTCAGGGGGCTTTCTCACTATCCCCAGTCCATAAGGCTTTTCAAAAAGGCCCTCTGCAATTACAAGAAAGCAGACAATGCGTCCGGAATCTTACAATGCGCGCTTTCTCTCGGTGACACATGCAGGATGACCGGCTCGTTTGACCGTGCTGTAAAACATTACATGTGTGCGATTGACCATGCAAAAATCATCAGGGACACCCGTTCCGTCTCTGACGCAAAAGTCGGCTTGGCACTATCTCTGAGAGCTCAGGGGAAATGGAACGATGCCATGAAATTAATTCGTGAATCAAAGGCGACCTACAGGAAACTTGATGACAGAGAGGGAACTGCATTCAGCCTGTGGGCCGAAGCAGGGACCCTGCGAGTCAAGGGCGACATCGGAGGGGCTATCAGGATATTTAAAGAATGCCGTGCCGCGTTCAAATCTCTGAAAGACCCCCACGGGGTCGGGTATGCTCTATGCGGGCTGGGGGGAACATCCCGCGTTGCCGGGCTTTACAGGGATTCAAAAAAATACTACGAGGCAGCAAACAAAGTTTTCTCCGGCCTTAAAGATACTTTTGGCAAGGCCTACTCCTTTTGTGGAATCGGCAATGCTTACCGGATGCTCGGTGATTACAAGAACGCATTCAGGAATTTCAGGAAGGCAACAACTCTTTACAGGAAAATAGGGGACAAGGTAAGTTATGCATATACGCTCTGGGGTATCGGGATGACTCATACCCTCACCGGAAATAGAAGAAGCGCGAATGAATATTTTTCAGAATCCGGAAGACTCTTTCAGAAAACAAATGATCCTCGCGGAATCATTTACTGTCGCCTCGGACTCGGACAGCTAGCTCTCATCGCCGGCAGATCCGTCAGTGCCAGGAACTATTTTGAAGCTTCGCTGTCTGAGGCAATGAAATACGGTTTCCGCATCGAAGCATGTCACGCCCAAAACCTGCTGTCTTATATGAAATACGGTGATTCCCTGTCAGCATTCCGTCCCATCCCGGGCAAAGGTGGGAGTGAGGGCGGCAAGGGCGTATTACCCGGAAAAAGAGGCACAAGATGTTATAATAGGCTTGGCCTGGAAATTACGGACCGGGGGTTACCGTTGAATATCCCGTAAAGGCCTTGACGGACCTTTTGAGATAATTTTTTTTCGGGGGGAGACAAAAAAGATGTCATCAACATGTTTACACATGCGATATCTTTTCTCTCGGTAGTTCTTCATTATTTCATGTTTGCTCTGGAGGCTTGATATGGGCGTTCTGAACATACCCAACACACTGACCGTTACACGCATAATCATTATCCCGTTATTCATTACTTCAATAATATACGAGCATTATAATCAAGCACTGTACCTTTTTATAATTGCTGCACTCACCGATATATTCGATGGACTCTTTGCACGCCTTACGAATCAGAGGACAGCCCTCGGAACGTTCCTGGATCCTCTCGCCGACAAATTTTTGCTTGTAACCACCTTCATCGTTCTGTCGATTTATGAGTTCATACCGAAATGGCTTACAATAACCGTCATCAGCAGGGATATTATCATTATCATCGGCTGGTTTCTTCTCTACCTGGCAAGCGACATATCACGTGTAGAACCATCACTTCTCGGGAAGGCCACGGTATGGGTTCAAAGTCTCTTTGTCGCTTATATCCTCTTGGATATAAACCTTCACTTCCTTCCGGACGATCCTCCTCTTTTGCTCTGGTTAACTGCCGGCATCACTATACTGTCCGGCTTTGATTATCTTTACAGGGGGCTGAGCACCTAATATGCCGACTGAAAAAGGCGTCAGAATCTCTTCCGTTATCCCGAACAGTCTAGCTGAAAAATCAGGCTTTCTCCCCGGTGATACCCTTCTCTCGATAAATTCGAACAAGCTCCGCGATCCTATCGATTTCATGTTTTTCGCCACACATGAAGAATTTGACTGTGACGTAAAACGAGGAGTAGAAAAATTGACAATCCGCGTAGAACGGAAAGGGCCCGGTGACTTCGGTCTCCTGCTAAAACCGTTCAGGGTGATGATCTGCAAAAATAATTGCATATTCTGTTTTATCAAACAGCTTCCCAAAGGCATGAGGAAAACACTCTACATAAAAGATGAAGACTACCGTCTCTCATTTCTATATGGGAACTATATCACTCTGTCCAATCTCACAAAGGAAGACAAAAAACGTATTGTCGAGCAAAGGTTGAGTCCACTCTATATCTCAGTTCATGCGACTAATAATGCCATCAGGAATAACCTCCTGGGGAATACCAAGGCGCCCGACATTATGAAAGAACTCAAGTTTCTCAGCGAGAATAAAATACGCTTCAACTTACAGATTGTCCTCTGTCCGGGCTACAACGATGGAGCAGAGCTCAGGCAGACCCTCAGCGATCTTTACCGTTTCTATCCGTATGCCCTGTCGATAGCTGTTGTCCCCATTGGTTTGACCAGGTATAAAAAGCACAACATCAGACCTCTCGAGAAGGCAGATGCCAGAAGGGCTTTAGAGATCATAGAGTCTTACCAGAGGAGGTTCAAGAAAAAATACGGTACGATAGTTGTGCACGGGTCAGACGAGCTCTATCTCAAGGCAAATGTTCAGTTCCCTTCTCTGAAAGAATACGGTAACCTCCATCAATTAGAAAACGGTGTCGGTATGATCCCGCTTTTTCTGAACCGTGCAAAAAAAACGAAACCACCCAAGATACTCAATCATAAAAAGAAATTTCTTACTTTTACAGGTATTTCCTTTTATCCTTTTTTAAAAAAATTTACCTTCAGGCTCTTTGGCAGGGAACATATAAAGGCCCTTGACGTTATTCCCGTTGAAAACAAATTTTTTGGTACTTCCGTAACTGTTGCGGGACTGCTGACAGGGAGGGATGTCATGAAGGCCCTCTTTGATTCTGTAGAGGGTCACGACATGATTCTTGTGCCTGATGTAGTCCTGAACGAAGACAATAAATTTCTCGATGACATAACGCTCGCTGATATGGAACAAGCATTGGGTATTCCTGTAAGAAAAATTGACTCTACACCAGAGGGACTACTGAAAGGGATAGATGAAGTTGTTTAGGATAACTTCCCCTTAAAAAAGACATATTGACAGTTAATATCTTAAATGATAATATCTTCACAATGAGAATTGCATGTATTGTAATGTTCTGTTTTATGTTTTTCTTTTCTTCATACTCATTTGCAGATATTTATAAGTATGTTGACGAAAATGGAATCGTGTGCTACACGGACATCCCCATCGATAAAAACGCAGATAGAGTTTATAAAGATAAATCAAATACTTCCACTGGTATTTCTCTAGAAAAAGTTGAATATTTAGCAGACTATCACACCATCATAAACGAAAAGGCAGAAACATATGACATAGACCCTTCTCTCATAAAGGCCGTTATCGAAACAGAATCTAACTGGAATTCCATGGCTATTTCCAGAAAAGGTGCAATGGGTCTTATGCAACTCATGCCGTCCACAGCAAGCGACATGAACGTTCACAACCCTTTTAATCCGGAAGAAAATATCGAAGGCGGAACGAGGTACCTGAGATATCTTCTGGAACGGTATAAAGGTGATCTCACACTTGCCCTTGCAGCTTATAATGCCGGTCCGAATGCCGTTGAGAAATACGGGTGTATACCGCCTTACACGGAAACACGTCAGTATGTCAGTAAAGTCCTCTCTATTTATAACGGGGAGGGAGCTGACTTTCATGCATCCGGAAAAGCAAGAAAAGACAAAATTTACAAGGTTATTTTAGATGACGGTTCCGTGCTATTCACAAATTCTTCCCATCTATCAAAAAACAATTCCAGGTTTTAAATGCTCCTCCAGGGGAACCCTTTTCTTCGGGATGAAATACTGAAGTTAAAAGAAAAGCGCCGTGCCATCATTCTTTCCCATAACTACCAGAGGGACGAGGTTCAGGAGATTGCAGATTTTGTCGGGGATTCCCTCGAACTATCGAGGACAGCCTCTTCCATAGACTGTGATGTCATCGTCTTTGCAGGGGTCCGGTTCATGGCTGAGAGCGCCTCTGTCCTCTGCCCTGATAAAACCGTCCTCCTTCCGGAGATTAATGCAGGGTGTCCGATGGCTGAAATGATCCGTGTCCGTGCGCCGAGGGATATGATAAACCCTTATCCCGGGTTTAAGAACCCGCCTCCCTATATTTTCCCCCGTGAATATACCCTGCTGGACATAAAGGCGGAGAATCCCGGTGTGCCTGTCGTAGCATACGTAAATACAACTGCCGATGTTAAGGCTGAAAGCGATATCTGCTGCACATCTGCGAATGTTGTGGAAGTTGTTGATTCTTTCCCTGAAGAAAAGGTCATATGCATACCTGACAGGAACCTCTCCACGTGGGCTCAACGCAATACGACAAAGCATGTAATCGCATGGGATGGATATTGTCATGTTCATGAAAGGGCACGTCCCGAAGATGTAGAAAGGGCAAGGAGACAATATCCTAAAGCCCTTTTTATAGCCCACCCTGAATGCAGGCTCGATGTCCTTGAAAAAGCAGACGCAGTGACGAGTACCGCCGGCATGCTGAGGTATGCAAAAAAATCATCCGGTAAAGAGTTCATTGTCGGGACGGAGTTGGGACTTATGTACCGATTGAAGAAAGAAAATCCGGACAAGTCATTCTATCCGCTGCGTGAAGACATGATCTGCCCTTCCATGAAGCTGACAACTCTCGGGAGTATCGAAAGGGCTTTGAAAGCAAATACAAATATTATTAATGTACCGGATGATATACGAAAGCCGGCTAAAAAGGCCCTTGACCGTATGCTAGGGATATTGTAAGGTAAATTCTTATTATGGAATTTTTGTACAGGATAGCGGAACGGCGAATCATCGAGGCCCTTGAGAACGGCGAGTTTAACGATCTCGAAGGAGCAGGGAAACCGTTAAACCTGGATGACGATAGATGGATTCCCGAGGACCTGCGGATTGCTTACCGCATCTTAAAAAATGCTAACTGCACTCCTCCTGAGCTCGAGTTCAGGAAAGAAGTGATAAATCTTTGCTCTCTGGTTAATACTATTGACGACGACAAGGAGAGGATGAAGAAACTTAAAGAACTCAACTTCAAATTGCTCAAGCTCAATCTTACCCGAAAGAGGCCGCTGCATTTTGAGGACTTCCCGGAATACGAGGGCAAGTTAATAGATAAATTTATCGGATAAGGTTTTAATATCCTTTAATCATCCTGTAAATTCGGTACAGCATACATTCAGGGAGGGATACTATATTCGAGCGGTTTTATCATTATTTCGCAGAAAGAATGTTCCTCGGACCCTGTGGAATAAGTTTTTCTATTTCACAGGGCAGAATGAGCGAGGGTATTGTATCCCTCCCTTTATGCCCTGCCAGCAATCGCCTTTTTCCGGTCAATAGCGTTTTCGGGTTAAGGAAGTTCTTGAAATTATTTTTCGTATTGAAAAAATGGAACAGGTTATGATATAAAATGATCGGATTTATATTTTGAGATTTCCTGATGGCTGGAAGCCAGGGAAGAGGAGTGAATATTAACAATGAATCTTCCGCTGCCCCGCAGCCGTGATGGGAACGAAAGCCTGAACGAGCCACTGTCCCGATAGAAATCGGGATGGGAAGGCAGGCAAGTAGGGAGCCCTAAGCCGGAAGACCTGTCCAGCCTACAATACAAAAATCTGTATTTTCTCGAGGGAGGAAAAGATGAGACCTTTTCTGGCTATTTACCTGTTTATTGCTTTAATGTCGTTGCCTTTCGTAGTTTCGGCTGAAGAAGACACAATCACACTCACCGAAGTTGTCGTCACTGCTACGAGATATGAAGAACATGTATCAAAGGTCCCTGCACACGTGACCGTTATAACAAAGGAAGACATACAGAAATCCCCGGCACGGAACATACCCGAGTTGCTGAGGACAGAAACCGGCGTCCACGTCAACGATATAGCAGGCAACAACCGGAATTACACCGTTGACTTACGCGGCTTCGGCGAAACAGCTTCTTCAAATACTCTCGTCTTGGTGGATGGCAGGCGCGTCAACCAAGCTGATCTGAGCGGGGTTGACTGGACTCAAATACCGCTTGAGCGGGTAGAGAGGATTGAGATAACAAGGGGAGGGACTGGAAGCGTCCTTTACGGCGACAATGCCTCCGGCGGAGTGATTAACATCATGACGAGAAAGGGTGACATGTTGGAAGCAGGCCTTGGACTCTCTGCCGGAAGCTATGATACCTTCAGGGGAAATGCATTTGCAGACGCTCTTTATGACGGTCTCTCAGCATCTCTCACGGCCAACTATCTGACTTCGGATGGATACCGGGACAACAGTAGTACCGAGTCAAAAAATGCCGGTTTGAACTTAAACTACCGGGCAAGCGACTTCCTTCGGCTGGATTTCAGTACCGGGTATCACAAGGATAATACAGGGCTCCCCGGTGCATTGAAAGACAGCGATTTTGCTGCCGGTAAATCCAGCACCGATACGACACACCCCGATGACTACGCAAATGTCGAAGATTACTATTTCAAGTTTGTTCCGGAAATTTTTTTCCTGGGGGATAACTCTTTCAGGATTGACATGTCTTTCAGGAAGAGGGCGTACCTCTCCTTTGCATCGGGGGACTTCGGGCATTTTACAGGAGACAGTGATATTGATACGGTGATCGTTTCACCGCAGATTCTCCTCAGGCATTCCGTGCTTGGTGCAAAAAACACACTGACTCTCGGGGTAGATTACGTGAAGGCTGACAATGACATCGTCAACGAATCACTTTTCTTCGGTGATTCATCGATCGGGATATTCGACCTCGAAAAGGAAGACCTCGGATTCTACCTGCATGATGAAATTAAAATAGGAGAGAGCTTCTACTTGTCAGGAGGATACAGGCATGACAGGGCAGATTTCACCTTCGATCCGGGCACCCCTGACAAAACAGATATGAGCAAAGATGCATATACGGCAGGTATCAATTACATCTTTTCCCGGCAGTCTTACATCTATTGCAGTTTTTCAAAGAGTTTCAGACACCCGCTCCTCGACGAGCTGTACAGCTTTTTCACAAACATAGTAAACACGGATATAAGACCTCAAACAACGAACAATTACGAGATCGGGATAAGACACTATTTCAATGACAAACTCTATGCTCACCTCAACCTCTTCCGGCTCGATACAGACCAGGAAATCTTCTTCAATCCTGTAACCTATACAAATGAAAACCTGGACGGAACTACACGGCGTGACGGCATCGAGATTTCATTGTCTGCTCAACCTGTAGACTGGCTCAAGCTGAAGGGGGGTTATACATTTTTACATGCTGAGGTAAAAGAAGGCACATTCAACGGGAATAAAATTCCGAACGTGCCCGAACATAAAGCAGACTTTTCCGTAGTCACTTCATGGGGGAAGGGGTTTATGATAGCATTTACAGGCCTCTATGTTGGAGAACGTCCATTTATCGGTGATTTCTCCAATGATTTCGGGAATCAAGACAGCTATGTGGTACTCAACACTAAAATGCATTACCAGTGGAAATCCCTTAAAGTCTTTTTGGACATAAACAATTTAACGGATAACGAGTACTCGGAATATGGTGTTGTCGGGGGCTATCCCATCGAGCGCGCATTCTATCCTTCACCCGGGATAAACTTCATGGCAGGATTTTCGATGGAACTCTGAAAAAAAAAGGGGTTCGGGGATTCGGGGGCTCGTGGATCCAGATGTTACAACAAAAAATTAATTTCACTTGAATCACGGGATCCCCGGCCCCTGGAGATCTTCATTTTATGTCATCTTCTCTATTGCATCTATAAGCGTAGCCCTGGCATCTTTGTCAAACAATATCTCTGTATGATTAAGATGAAATACGTAGTGTTCAGCGCGCCAGGGAAGCTGCGAGCTTTCCAAGGAAACCAAACCGTCCCCCTTCCCTTCCTGTATTTCCTCAGGATAGAATTTAAAAGGAAGCACTTTCTCGAATATGCCAGGGAACGAGAACAGTTCTTCCGGCTTCAGAAACCATTTCAGATGAACGTTTTCTCTCACAGTTTTCCATTTCCACCGGTAAAGACTAAATAGAGAGGGGTTAGTACCGCCGATGGTGACATACGATACCCATGCACATGGCTCATCATCGAAAGACCTTATATATGCTGAACCGGGGAGGAGTTCCTTCAGTGCCTGGCTCCTGAGAAATTCGGACATCTTTTTTATCACGAAGGAAACCTTACCCTTCTCTTTTTCAGAAAAGAAGGGGCTCAGTATTTTGGTAAGGGGTAAAAGATACTTACTTACCCTGGCAAGAGAACTTCCCTTGTGCGGCGTGGAAATGGTTACAAGCCCCCGTATCGACCTGTCTTTCCCCATAAGATATTTCCTTCCAACAAGCCCTCCCCGGCTGTGACCGACCAGGATAATACCGGCCTTCGTATATGTACGGGTCTCTTCCACAATTGTTTTCAGCTCATTAACAGCAGACTCCATAGGTGCACCAGGCTCCCTCTGGCTCCATGCGACAACCGTATAGCCCTTTTCCCACAGGTCGTGAAAGAGTGTCCGGAGATCGTCAGGATGCTCGCCTATTGAAAATCTGGGGAAACTCCCCTTTGGCTTATACTCACTTATACCTAAATCCCTTGGCTGGGGTTTTCTACTCACAAGTGCCGTTACAGGGAAAGCCCCTGCGAGAATACGGGATTCAAGGGGGTTAACCCAGATCTGCTTATCCATACCCAGACCGTGTATGAAAATAAAAGCGGATTTATTTTCGCGGCCTCTGAAAACAGTTTTTGAGTAATTCATATGTTTGAAGGTTTTTTGATAATATTTTAATTAAAATATATAATATATAAATAAGGTTTTATTAAATTTATTTACAAATATATTCAGTTATGCTATGTTTATAATTATGTGGGCCCCACTGAACGAAAATCCTACACGTGAAAAAATACTCATGCTTCTTAAAAAACATGGCCTTTTACCTATTGAGGAACTAAGCAAAGAACTCAATATCACCTCAATGGGTATACGCCAGCATCTTCTTTCCCTGGAAAGAAAAGGCCTTATAGATTATGTCACAAATAAAAAGGGCATCGGAAGACCTGCTTTCCTTTACAAGCTTACACAAAACGCAGACAACCTCTTTCCCAAAGCATACCATACTTTTATCCTGGATACGCTAAAAGACATCGAAAACAACGAAGGGCGTGAAAAAATAGATGAGATCTTCAGATGGCGAAGGATGAGACTTGTAAGAGACACCAGGAATATCCTCGGAGACAAAACAGACTTTGAGGAAAAGGTCAACGGACTCAAACATATGCTAGAAACAAAAGGGTATATTACTGAACTCGATGAGAGTCCGAATTCTTATATACTGAAGGAATTCAACTGTCCTATCTTCAAGGTTGCATCTGAATACAATGAGGCCTGTAAACAAGAACTGCAGTTTTACAAGGAAATCCTGGGAAAAGAAGTAAAACGTCCTGAATGTATGGCAGAAGGAAACATCTCCTGCACATACATAATACCCAAGAAATAACAAAAGTTGCCGGGAACCAGATTTCCCGGTTCCTCAGGGTTTATAATTATCTACTTTATTCTTTATTATTAATAAGTTGTCCAAAAAACCTGCAAATCTATCTTTAAATATCCATCTTTATTCATTGAAGACAAGACATCATGAAATATTAATGCGATAAGCCCTTTTACTATTAATGTCCGCTGTTTATACCATGAAGAATATGGGATTACATCTTATTTTCTTCTTGCTAAAACATGGCATTTTATTTTATTCTAAAATTAATCAGATACACTACCTACAGGAGGGTAAAGTCAATCGCCTACCCTGTTGGTGTTATAGGGAACATGTTGATCCGGCAAATTAGATCTTTTGGGAGCTTCTGTAAGGAGTTGGTGTGCATGCCCCGCTCGCAAGGCGCTGGGAAGCCTAAAGACTTCTTCAAGGCACCCACCTATACAATAGGCGGATCTAATAACCCCGTACACGGCAGGGTGGGTTAATCATAAGTAATTGAATGTGGTTGGGACAACTATGACATATTTTTTTCTTTTAAGATTATCCTCAAGCTTTAAGATAAAGAATTTAAGGAACAAAATTCTCAAACAAGCTTTATTTTTATCTTTAAAGAAATCTGTGACGTCATAATCCAACCGCAATAAAGAGCATCTCAAAATAACTTTTTTGATGTAAACCCTCTTGTACGGTAATAACCATATAAAGGGGGTTTACCATACATGAACCAGACAGTCTACCTTGTCATAGCTGCAGCAGGCGTTGCCGCTGGTTTAGTCCTCTTTCTGCTCTCCTGGATAAATCTCAAGAACAAGAGAGTTGCACTCGAACAGGAACATGTAAAGATTATTGAAGACGCCAGAAAGGACGCTGAAAGGATCACAAAGGATGCGCTTATAGAAGCAAAGGATTTGGTTTACCAATCAAAGGCAGAGGCTGAAAAAGAGCTGCGTGAAAGACGCTCCGAGATCAACCATCTCGATAAGCGTCTCAGGCAGAAAGAAGAATCGCTCGATAAAAAATCCGAACAGGTTGAAAAAAGAGAGCACGACATATCAAAACGGGAAAAAGAACAGATATCAAAAGAACGCGGTCTTCAAGAAAAAGAGGCGCATTTCAACAAGTTAATCAAAGACCAGACACAATTGCTTGAAAAAATAGCAAGCATGACTACAGAAGAGGCAAAACAGATGCTCTTAAGCAAGACGGAGCAGGAAATACGCTTTGAAACGGCAAAACTAATTAAAAAAGTTGAAGACGAGGCACGGGAAAATGCAGAGAAAAAAGCCAAGGAAATCATAGGCTTTTCCATCCAGAGGTACGCAAGTGATTTCGTTGCGGATGCAACCGTAACTGCCGTAAGCCTCCCGAACGATGAGATGAAGGGAAGGATCATCGGCAGGGAGGGGAGAAATATCCGGGCACTCGAGTCTGCAACAGGAGTTGACCTTATCATAGACGATACCCCGGAAATCGTAACACTCTCGGCCTTTGATCCTGTCAGGCGTGAAATCGCAAGACTTTCCCTCGAACGGCTCATAACAGACGGCCGGATCCATCCTACGAGGATCGAAGAGATTGTTGAGAAGGTTAAAAAAGAGGTTGAAGCGATCATCAGGGAAGAAGGAGAAAAGGCTGCCTTTGACTTTGGACTCTCGGGTATTCATCCGGAATTGATTAAACTCCTCGGGAGATTACGGTACAGGACGTCATACGGTCAGAACGTGCTACAGCACTCGAGGGAAGTCGCATACCTTGCAGGTATGATGGCAGGAGAACTGAGGGTGGATACCAAGCTTGCCAAGCGGGCAGGCATCCTTCACGACATCGGCAAGGCAGTTGACCACGAGATAGAAGGTTCTCACCAGGAAATAGGCGCGAATCTGGCTAAAAAGTATGGCGAGAACCAGAAGGTAATCAATGCCATTTTAGTGCACCATGGAGAAGGAGACCCTTCTACGGTCGAGGCTGCACTTGTTGCAGCTGCCGACGCCCTCTCAGCTGCACGGCCCGGCGTGCGGAGTGAAAGCATCGAAAACTACCTGAAGCGACTAGAGAAACTCGAGCAGATGGCATATTCCTATAACGGCATAGACAAATGCTATGCGATCCAGGCAGGAAGGGAGATACGAATAATCGTAAAGCCTGAGGATGTAAGCGATGAAATGTCCCTGATGATATCAAGAGAACTTGCCAAGAAAATAGAAGCGGAGATGACATACCCTGGACAGATAAAGGTTACAGTTATCCGTGAATCGAGATATGTTGAATACGCAAAATAATATTCATGAAGATCCTGTTTATAGGTGATATAGTAGGAAAAGTCGGCAGGGTCGTTACAAAGGCATTACTCCCGACCATTGCCGACCGTTACAAGATAGATTTCGTCATTGCGAACGGTGAAAACGTAGCCGGTGGTTTTGGAATAACAGAAAAAACAGCCTTTGAACTCCTGGGCCTTGGCATTAACGTCATAACTACAGGGAATCACGTATGGGACAAAAAAGAGTTCGTCTCACAGATATCAAAGATTGATAACGTACTCAGGCCATTAAACTATCCCCCGGGTGTCCCTGGGTTCGGGAGTATTATAGAAACAGCCGGCAACGGATCAAAGCTTGCAGTTGTCAATATCTCGGGCAGGGTATTTATGCCTCCCATGGACTGTCCCTTCAGGATCGCTGAGGATGAGATTAAGAAAATACACGCGACAACAAAAATAATCATTATCGATTTCCATGCAGAGGCAACCTCTGAAAAGGTCGCATTCGGATATTTCATGGACGGGAAGGTAAGCGCGGTGATCGGCACGCACACCCATGTCCAGACTGCCGACGAGAAAATATTGCCGGGTGGGACTGCATACATCACCGACGTAGGCATGACCGGTCCTTCCAATTCCGTCATCGGCATTGAAACAGAGCAGGTCATCCATCGCTTCCTTACAAGCATACCCGTACGGTTTGAGACAGCTAAAGGTGACGGTATTTTTTCGGCTGTTGTTTTTGAGGTGAACGAAGAGACAGGGAAATCAACAGTTATACAAAGGCTCCGGATTACCTATCCGTAAAAATCCGCAAACCGTTAAGCGTTTATTGTGTTTCCCGGTTCCATTGAGTTTATCGGGCTTATACGTCTCACAAGCTAACATGCTATCATGCTAAAAAGCCGGCAAGCCGGACAACTGAAAAGCTTACAAGCTAAAATTTTTTGAAATTTGGATTTTGAACTTTTTTGAGGCTACTGTTTAGGAGGCGTTTGCGGAGCCTTCTGGCCCGGTTGCTGCTGTGATTGAGGCTGTTGATTTTGTACCCCGCCCTTCTGTTCTGACGGTTTAACCGGTACCGGACCTCCTTGAACCGGACCCGAGGTTGAAGGTAGAGTCTTCTGCTCTTGTACCGGCGCCTTTTCAACAACGGACCCGCCCTTGATGGTTAGAACTGCTAATGTCAGAGAGGTTATCATAAAAACAACCGCGATAACCGTCGTCATTTTATTGAGGAATGTCGCAGCACCTCGGCTGCCGAAAAGAGTCTGGCTTGAACCTCCAAAGGCCGCTCCAAGCTCCGCACCTTTTCCGCTCTGGAGAAGTACTATGGCTATGAGAGCAAAACACACAAGAATATGAATAATCAATATAAATGTTGTCATTGTTTTTTCTTAAACTTAACTATCCTGCCGAAGCTGTCTGGCTTGAGGCTTGCACCCCCGACAAGAGCGCCGTCTACGTCGTCACAAGCCATGAGGGCGTCAACATTATCCGGCGTCACACTGCCACCGTATAGTATACACAATTCATCAGATTTATCGCCATACACTGATTTCAGTTTTTCTCTTACGAATGCATGCGCCTCCTGAGCTTGGGCAGGAGAAGCAGTCTTTCCGGTTCCAATGGCCCATATGGGCTCATATGCCACAACGATCTTTTCAGGGCTTACCCCGTCGAGTCCGCTACGGACCTCCCTTTCCAATACTTCAAATGTCGTGCCATCTTCTCTCTCATCGAGAGTTTCACCTATACAGAAGATAACGCCAAGACCGTTCTTTCTTGCGGCCTTGATTTTCTTATTAACTGTACCGTCTGTTTCGTGAAAATACTGCCTCCTCTCTGAATGTCCTACGATAACATAGGCACACCCCATATCCTTAAGCATGGCGGGAGAGACTTCCCCTGTATATGCACCCTTTTCTTCAAAGTAAACATCCTGTGCTGCGAGCAGGATATCGGTACCCTTCAATTTCTCAGCAGCCGCTGCAAGAGAGGTGAAAGGAGGCGCTATCACAATATCAACATCAGAAACATCCCTGACTTCCGGAATAAATGCTGAGAGAAAATCGACTGTCTCGGGAACAGTCTTGTTCATCTTCCAGTTGGCAGCCATAAATGGTCTACGCATCCAGATAATTTAATTAATATCAATAGTTATGTCAAGGGGGGCCCCGTGTTTACCTATATCATTTTTGCTATTTTATAAATAATTAATAACTTTAAATTGACAAGTCCTCTTTTTTTTGATAATCAGAAAGTAAGAAGTTTTTTTCCTGTAATAGAGACAATCCGGGGAGAATCTACACGTCTCTATTAAAACGCAAAAGCATCATTATCATTATCATCATCTCATATAGTTCTCTTTTTTGAAGCACGGAAGGATGGGTTTCCAAATAACAGTGGATATGGTTTCAGAGGTGAAGTACATGTTTAAACAGAATAACAAAAGCGAAGACATTCATAGCAATGGGATGTTCACCTCTGATGAATTCCTGCTCGTCCATGCTGCTTCAAAACAGGCTTTCATCAATCTCTCCAGGAAAAAAGACGCATTCAGCAAAGAAGAGCTCCTTGACGAGATCAAGAAACTTGTAAGGGAACAGGTCAAGGAACAGCTCAGGGAAAAAGTGAGTTCTTAAAATATACTGCCTTTTCCATCTGCTCTTAAATTCCATTTGGCATTAAAAGATCAAGGTCCGGATTAGCGTAACCCGGCTCCCTCCGGCATAACTAATTCAGTCAAAAATTTTGGTAACATTTTGGTAACATTTGTGATTGTTTTTGACAGTTTTTGACGGTTTATGGTAAAGTAGATGCTGTTCTAACCTTTGGAAATCATTGAATTTTGGGGAGTCGTCTAGGGGCAAGACGGCAGACTCTGGATCTGCTTACAGGGGTTCGAATCCTCTCTCCCCAGCCATAAACCAGAGATCAGATATCAGATATCAAAGATCAGATAGAGGGTTCAGAAACTGACACTAAAATTAATAATGATCATATAGAGATAGAAAAAGAGAAACAAAAATCCAATGTTCAAATTTGAGGAATTAAATGCATGGAAAGATAGCGTAAAAATCTTTGAAAAAGTTGCTTTAATAACTGACGGAATACCAAACAAATATCAACCGTCAATAGGAGATCAAGTACGGAGGAGCTGTCTTTCTGTTTCAGCAAACATAGCTGAAGCTACAGGGCGAGAGAGCATTAAAGAACAGAAATATTATTATTCCGTAGCAAAGGGTTCTATTTATGAAACGGTGAGCTTGTTACATATAATGAAAAACAGAACCTACATAAACAATGCAGATTTTGAAAAATTATATAGAGATCTTGACGACGTAGCAAAAATGCTCCACGGACTCATGAGGAAATAGACATGTTATTTTTTTATCTGATATTTCAAACTGGTTTAACTATCTCTATCTGAATTCTCTATCTGAGTTGACTCTTTTTGATCTCTGTATCTGATTTCTGATGTCTGATTTGTTTTTGTTGTTTGCTTTCTGATATCTCTATCTGATATCTGTTTAGTATGTTATTCTTATTCTCTATCTGATGTCTGATATCAGATTTCTGGGTCCCATCGTCTAGAGGCCTAGGACGTGGCCCTCTCAAGGCTAAAACACGGGTTCGAATCCCGTTGGGACCGCCAAAATTTTTTCGCTCTGCACCTTGCGCTTAACCTCAACCTTTCTGCCTTTATCAAAAATGGGATGTGTCCCTATTTTCTGTTAAAATCGGCTCCGTAACGATTGCTTCGCTGCGGAAACTTCCTTTTTGTACTGCTCTTTTGTATACTCTTTACAGGTTCCATGAATGACACTCCTCTCGTTAAACTAAACTTGGAGTGTCACCCTATTTTCCTAATTCCCTGGTATCATAAACTGGTCGTTAGGACAACGTCTAACAGCAATGCATGCTGATGAGATATACAACAATTGAACCCGCTGCAAAAAAAGCAGCATGTGATATGAAATCAATGATTACCAGATCCATACACACACCTACCCTTAAAAATAATCGCCTCTGATTACATTTTATGGGGTGACATCCCCCGGGCAGTGTCCTAGGTTTTTTATTCAGGTATTAGAGGCTAAAGACCAGGGCAGGTTGTAAGGTACTTATCTATTTAAACAACTTTTTAGGAATTTCATCCCGCTGATAATTTTCACCGAGCGATATTTCTTGATAGAGCAGAGGTCCTTGTCTCCGCTTACAATATATTCCGCTGAGGCAGCAAGGGCGCAGGAGACGAATTTATCATCATCCGGATCTTTGCATACGCCGCAGATCGTCTCTTTTATTTCGACAACCTCAAAATAGGGAAGTGTCTCCTCAAGAATAGCTTTGATTTCATCAGGCTTCAGAGAAAATTTTGGATAACCGAGCGCTGTTCTGAATTCCTCAAAAGTTTCCCTGGAAAAAAACGGCTTGATCACTCCTTCCTTCCAGAGATCGACTATTCTCGAAAGCTTTCCCTTGAAAAGAAGTGCTGACAGGAGAATATTCGTATCAAGGACAACCCCAATTAGCTCTTGCGCTTTCTTGACCACGTGACCGCATCAGTTACGTCTTTTTCTGAGATTCCCAGCTTTTTCAGCTTGTTGCGGATATCATCAAGGGTTTCCCCTTCCGGTGTTATTCTGACCGGCTTGAGAATAATTGCCCTGCCTTTCACGGAAACATCAAAATATTCGATATCAGCAAATTCGCTGACGATATCCTTGGGCAGGGTGAGTTGATTCTTGGACGTTTTCTTAGCCAGCATGATATCTTACCTCCTTACAGTAAGGATACCTTACTTCCTTAAAAAATTGCAATCTGTTTTTCCGTCGTTGCAGTGATTTCAACTGCAATTGCAGTAAATATTACTGCACCACTTTCAAAAATAGGTATTAGAACCTATCTTATATCACTTTGATATTCTATGATATGCCGTTATTATGTCATTCCGGCTTGCCCAGAATCTTTCTTTGTTTTTTCGCCTTGGTGAATCAGCGGGGGCTGACAGAAGGATTCTCGCCTCAGGCGAGTCGCTGGGGAGACCCGACGCGTCCACCATACGCAAGGCGGACTTGCGGGAATGACAGTGCATAAGAAAAAAACAACTTTGAGATAGGTATTAGTAAATTCGTTCTATCTTCTTTGCTTCTTTTTTGATGATGTCTCGGAGGGCTTTGGGCTTGATCACCTCAACCCCTGCACCGTGCTTGAGGATCTCCATCTTGATCTCAGCAAAGCTCGCGACACCCGTCAGATTCACCAATTCTATTTGATGCATTATACAAGGACTGATGAGGACTATTTGCGGTATTTCCTCACAGCCTCCTTGTGATTATCCTCGAATCTCCCAAGCACTTCCTCAGTTTCCTGCCAGGGTCTTTTTATCTTCCCTGTTATCGCTGAATGTCCCCAGTGACCTCAACCCTAAAACACAATGTATAATCCGTCACGCTGGCCCAGGTTGAGTTCACTTTTTCTTTGTGAATTTGATCACTCTGTCGAAAATAAGCTCATTCCAATCGGCCCCCACTGTGGTAGCTGGCTCCAAATAAGCCCGGAAGCCTACGAAACCGTATAGATCATCTGCATACGAGCCAAAACCATAATGCTTTGGGCCGAACGGGACGACTAAGCAATGAGTGCTACCGTCACACCGCCGGGCTACTTTCCACGCATAAAGATATTTGTTTAGAGCATGACCCGGTATATAATCATCAGCGCTCCCTTCAAGGGAGGGGCTAGCGACGCTGGCAACCCCGTTAAGATATTTTGCTCCGTAAACGGTGAAATTTGAATAAGTTGCCTTGCCACTGGCTTGATGGTTTACGCCATAAACAATCAAAAAGTCATCGGGGTCATCAGGCAAAATGAATGTTGCTGGAGGTGCTGGGGTTAGATCCGTACCGGTCCAGAGATAAGGCGTATCGCGGCTTTCTCCTATAACATTTATGTGCTCATCAATGCCGATTAATGTCTCCGGCAGCCATTGGCTTGTGGGGAACTCGGTAGCATCATAAGAGGAGCCGTAGTGATTAAGGATTGCGTTACGCAGATCATCCATGCCGCTTTGCAACCAGGCCTCCGTTTCTCCCGTACCGCGCGGTTTCAGCGTAGGTCGTGGATAAAGATCGACTGTCGGTGATGGAATCTCTGGGGTCAAGCGGAAGACCCTCATGCCAGGATTGGTTTTATATGAGTCAAATCTGTCTTTGTTTGCAGGCAGGGCGTTGCGACTGAGAAACGTAAAAGTATCGCTTTGGCTGCCAAGTCCCATGTTGAGCATTTCTCCTGGCAGAGCATCTAAATTGACGATATTTTCTGGGTAACCAGAGGCAATAACGGCATTCTTAACACGCTCAACAATTCCTTTATCGGCAGCTGTAATGATAACTAAAGGCTGGTTGAAGGGATTGGTGGTGCCATCATTAACAGTAAGATTATTAATAGTATCCCCTAACGCCCCGTATATTACATCTTGTCTCCCAAGCTCAGAGGAATAGCGTGTTAAGAGAAAGCTGCGGTAGCTAAAGTACTTCTCTTCCGGTGGTGTGCGTCCAACGAGAAGCAACGCTTCGTCGGATCGTAGATGGTAGTTAATAAAATATCCTGGATGATCCGGATCAGCGATTTCGTTGGAAAAAGACTGGCCGGGTGCCAGGGGTAAAGAATAGGTAAAATAGGGATTGCCGGCATTGTTGCCATTAGCACTGGCTATAATGCCTCTATTTAATAGATCAATCGCATCAACCAGGATGTACTTTCCTTCCTGCACCACGAAACCATCGTTTTCTAAAGAAATAATAAGATCGTCAATATTACCGGTTGGTTCCGCCGTTCCATTGTCTCCACAAGAAGTTAATAAGAAAGTGAAGATAATCAGATATTTGATCCAGAAAAAATGCTTTTTCATTTCCCTCCTCCTATTAAAATATCAGCATAATATCATAGTCACTGGTTGTAAAGAAAAACTCAACAGAAACTCCAATAAAATTAAACATTTTCGGTATGAGTGATTCTGCCTTTATTTCTCAGATAGTTCCATAGTGACAAGCCCGTAATGGTATGCGACCTCTGATACCAAGGACTTCATGTAAAACATCAATAGCTGACTGCCATTCACCTTCTTCTTTGTACTTTCAATGCTAATGATGTCTCAGATAAGGACTTCAATATATTCCACCGTCAGAATCTCAGGCGCATCCGCTGGAACGTGCCGAACGTCGCATGGTCCATGGATCCGGCCAATTCTCTTAGATTGAACTCAAAGGATTTGATCTTCATTGATAACTTACTCACTCTCGAGAATATGCCAATCGATTACGAATAACAATTGCTATACCCCGAGGGTATTTTCTTCCCCGTTGGCAAGATGATATCATATTCCGAAGTTCTTAAAAAGACCTTTAAGAACAGCTGGACTCAAAATATTGCGAATAGCTTTTCCCGGTAATATGGACCAAAATCCATAATAATAAAACATTGGAAAATTGCAACTGATGATTTTTCAAGGCTAACTTTCAGCGTTTGTGATGCTGGCTTTAGCGCTCATTTCAGGAAGATTTTTTCTTATCCTCAAATCCTTTTGGCAATCTTTTTATACACATCTTTTCGGTTAATAATAGCGAGTATCCACACTTCATTCCCCACAACTTTGTAGACTACTCTGTAATCGCCTGCTCTCAGTTTCCAGTATCCTTTGAGAGTTTTTCTGAGCGGCTCCCCATATTGATGGGGGGATATTGAAAGGCGCTCCTCTATGGCTTTCTTGATCCGCTTTTTTAGCGTTTCATTAAGTTTGGGAATGTCGACATTTCGAACGTCTGGATGATATCTCAGCTCAAAGATCAACTCTACCAGACCTCATGGTGTTTAAGTGATTTCTTCCTGTTGAAACTCTTTTCTCTGGTTTCGGCCACCTTAGAAAGACTAATATCCTCCTCAATTTCCAGTGCTTCCTTCACAAGGTCACGTACCTTCAGAGATAGGGAAACTCCGTCCCGTTCGGCAAGACGCTCGACATTATTATATAAAGGTTTTTCAAGAACCACGTTGATTCTGGGATTTTTTGCTGGCATAGAGTTCACCTCCTTTGTGTTTCACTTATGATACACTATGTTCCCCTTTTTTTCAATTAGTCGTACCCGTAATGTTTTGGCCGATAATGATTATCAATTATACTCAACACAAGTATGTAAGGGTTAAAAGGCGTTTAGTACAGGAAGCTATACGTAACAAAATAGATTGAATCTTAGAGCATCTAAGGGTCATCATTAATCCTGCTTTTTCAATGAGGAGGAGCAATGACCCAGTCAGGTACAATTCTCAGAGCAATCATCTGTGAAATCGCAGCAGTAAATTTTAACAGCGCAGCAGACTATCCTAAAGAAGCAGACTCTCCTATTGATCGCATTCTTAAAAGGATCTTCATATTGGATCTTCCCGGCAGCGAGCATTTTGAAAATTACATGCGCTACAAGTGGAGAATGAATCACAAGCCAAGCACTCTTAATGGCAGCTTCATTGCTGTGAGTTCTTTTCTGATTTTCTATGCAGGCCTTGGTAAAAACCAACTACAAGAGATTGTCAGCGGTGATATTGAGGCATTTGTAGAACACGAGCAGGACAGAGGGCTCAAAGTCACAACGATCGTGACACGGGTTAAGCAATTATGGGCTTTTCTGAGGTTTCTGTTTGATCAGGATATTATTGACGGACGCATTCTTAAACGTAAAATCAAACTGAAGGTTCCCGAATTTCTGCCGAGGGCTATTGCACCCGGCGATATAAGAAAGATACTCGATGTCATTAAGGAGAGTCGCGACCGTGCCCTGATCCTCGTGCTCTTACGAACGGGCATGAGAATAGGTGAAGTGCTTGGCTTGAAGATGATAGATCTTGATGTCCAGGAGAGGAAGATACACATTTATGAGGGCGAAAAGAACTGTCTTGGACGGGTGGTCTATCTCAGTGATGATGCTCTGATGGCCATAAAACTTTGGCTCCTTAAGAGAGAGCCGACAAAAGAATATCTCTTTCCCGGCTTAAGGAATGGCATATGCTACACTTCGGCCCGGAATATCTTTACACGATATTTGAGGGAAGCGGGGCTTCAACACAAAGGCTATACAATCCACAGCCTTCGGCATACCTTTGCAAGCGAACTGCTCAATGCCGGCATGCGCCTGGAATGTTTGCAAGTGCTCATGGGTCATCACGACATAGAAATAACCCGGCGGTATGGCCGTCTTACCGATAAGAGCCGCGAAGAGGAATACTTCCGAGCTATGGAAATCATCGAGCAGGGAGGCATTCATGGAGCTTACTGATGCAATTGGCAGGTATCGCAGGTTCCTGAAGCGAAAGAACTGTTCGGCTCATACTGTGAAAAACTATATCAACATCCTCGGTCACTTCAGCAGCTGGCTGCAGATTCCTATAGAGGAGGCGACCATCAAGGAAACCGACGCGTATATGGACCATTTATTGAGGCATAGGAAGAAACCAAAGACCATCAACTGTCATTTCAGCTGCATCCATGCCTTTTACGAATATCTGATAGAAGATGAGAGAATGCCGATTATTAATCCGGTAAGAAAACATTACAGGCTGCGGCTATCCAACCCACTGCCTAAACATCTCAGGGACGAACAGGTCACAACACTCTTCAAAGAAATTAACGACACCAGAGATAGGGCCATGTTCATGCTGATGCTCAGATGCGGCCTGCGTGTTGAAGAGGTTGCAAGACTAACAGCAGATGCGATAGATTATCGCAGCAGACAGCTTTATGTCTTCAATGGAAAGGGCAGCAAGGACAGGGTTGTCTATCTCAGCGAGGACGCACTGAGTGTCTTAGATTCGTATATGAAGAAACGGAGATGCTCGAAGGAGAAAAGATTGTTTTTAGTGCAGAAGGGACCGCTGAGAGGGAAGCCGATATCAGTACGCGGGATCCAAAAGAGAATTGAATACTATGCTCAGAAGGCAGGGATACAGGTATCCTGTCATCACTTGAGACACACCATGGCAACGCAGTTGTTAAATGCAGATGCTGCTCTCGTCACGATTCAGGATCTGCTGGGCCACAGCAAGATTACCACAACCCAGTGCTACTGTAAGGTTTCCAATCTTAAAGTACAAAGGGATTACTATAAAGCCATCAATGTTGTCTTGCAGAGAACTCTGCCAATACACGAAAATGTTTCTGAAAAAGGTAAAATGGTGATAACGGATAGCATTAGTAACTAATTGAAAACATAAGAAAAAGCAGGTTTTGTTACGTATAGCAGGAAGAATAAAATATGATTTTATTGGTAGTGAAATATTATTTCACTACCAATTTTCCGATTCGTTTGTTATCAGGTTTCATTTTAATTTCACCGTACGTTTTAATTCCTTAAACATTCCGGGCAGGTTTCCATAATGAGGTCAAAACCGGTATAGCGCTGAGACAATTTCTGGCAATCCTCGGTGGTTAACAAGATAAACCTCCCGTGCTTCTTCATTTTGCCGCAATTTGGACAGGTGATTAAAATGCACCTTTGGGAAAAAATCCTGGCTACCATATCTCACCTCCTAGCAATCGTAGCAGGTACTATGGTTTTCGGCTCTTGCAGCGATTTTAACCTGTTTGCCTCTAAGGTCTTCCATTACCAATGAGAAGCATCTTTTGCAATAACTGGCGTAGCTGTAGGTATCCTCCGCACCTTTGTCAATGACTCTCACTCCAAATGAAATGAAAGGGGGCTCTCCGCAGTTAATGCAAGGATACTGCTCGATTCCCGGAAAAATTTTGAAATGAACCTTTCTCATTTCTCCCCTCCTTTTAGTTAGATGAGGATATTTCACGCCTGCACATGATTCTTTCATCCTCTGTTTTATTTTTATCAAAATCGGGGAGTACAAGGTATCCGTAGAGTTCCTATTATCATGTAGGCAAAGGTCTTTTTATTCTGTAGGAATTGTTTATACAGTCAGCCATTATATACATCGATTACAACTTTTAGGGAGGTGTGTCTACTGTCTGGTGTTTAATTTTACCGTTTTTCGTTCAACCTCAAAAACAATGAACTTGTACCCGATGAAATTCCAGAAGAGCGCAATAATCGCTGCAATCATGGCTGAAAATTGTGCCCAGCTCTTTACAGGGATCCCGCCGAGGGAATGTATAACATTAACAAAAAAGTAATCTGCGCCGACATTGATAAAAAACCCAACCGTGCTTACTACAAAAAACTGGAAGAATTCTTTTCCAAGCGTCCGCTTTGCTGAATGCCTGAATGTCCAGAATTTATTCCAGACATAACTGTTCAGGACCGCTGCGATAAAAGAAAATCCTTTGAATGCCGATTGCTCCGGACCTGCTGAAATACCCGTATAGAAAATCAGGAAATTCAATATGCCCATATCGATCAGGAAGTTCAAACTGCCGACTATAATGAATTTAGAAAACTGGTAGAAAACAGGCGCTATCCTGCTAACGTGATATGAAGCGATTATTATGGCAACCCACAACAGTGGAATTGCGATTATGAAGTGGTACCGGAAGTTTAAAGCAAGCTCTATGACAGGGAAGTCGACAGCCAAATTCCTGGCTATCAAAACAATGATAATGGCGTTGAAGCTTCCGATAACAAAAGCCAGCAGTACATCAATTTTCCTGATTTTATTCATAAACTGTTAGTATATGGATATATTAGATATTTTGTAAATACAGGCACGATCCCTGGACACCGGTGGACCCGGGTTCGATAAATTGATTTAAATTGCAATTGACACCTGTCCTGTCATGCATTATTATTAACATCGATCCGGCCTTTTTAACGCAGTGGGTTAGCCCGATATGAAAATCACGGACTCCACAAAACTCATAATCCCTGTCTACGGAAAGGTTTTCAAGGGGACGGTATGTTTTGCAGCAGCCCTCATGACAGTCCTGTCTGCTTTTCTGCTCTATATATCCACCATCCATGGATACCGGCAAGGCCTCGAAGAGCTTTGGCCTGCATTAACCATGGCAGCCTTGACAGTCATCTGTATCTGGTTCGCATATTCATCACTGCGCAACAAGATCGTCGTTAATAACGGAAGTATCTCCTGGGGATATTTCAGCAGACATACTGTCTTTATCGACGACATCACGGGTATAACTGACATGCGTTCTGTTACCTCCTTGCATGGTGAACAATTCGTCGTTCTCATGTTCTCGGACAGAAAAGACAAAACTTACACGATGAATGTAAATAGCAGGCAGGGGAGAGACTTCGTCGATTCCATGATCGAAACCTTTGAAAAAAAGACCGATTAGTGTCTGTTAAATCTCACGGGCCTGAACCTTAACATATATTGAAAAAAACTACAGAACAATTCCTAGACGTCTTTATCCGGCACGATGACAACTTTCAGTGACTCTTTTGCATCTGAGGCCAGTAGAAAGCCCCGCTGAATGTCAGAGAAGGGAATTATGTGAGTTATCATCCCGCTGACATCGACCTTCTTTCTGTCGATCAGTTTTATCGCCTCCCGGATATCATGGGGGGCTGCGCCATAGGAAAAGGTGACGGTCATTTCATCCCTCCAGAATCTCAGTGAAGGAAGCGTTATAGGTGTTCTTGGGACTGCGAAAAAAAGGACCCTCCCTTTTCTGTCAACTGATGCAAGCGCATCTTCTACTGCTTTCTCGGCGGCTGCACAGACAATGACAACATCTGCCAACCTGCCACTGTTCATGCTTTTCAAGTCATCCGGTGAATAAGTGTCGGCATTGAACACACAGTCAGCTCCGAACTCCATGGCTTTGCTGAGCCGGTATTCATTAATATCTGTAGCAATGACCCTGACACACTTTGTCTTTGCAAGCTGGATATGCAAGATACCGGACACCCCGGTGCCTATGATCAATGCTGTCTGGCCTTTCTTAAAACCTGCTTGACGCTGTCCGGCAATTACGCATCCCAGAGGCTCTATCATCGTTGCGTTCTTAAAAGATATTTTGGAAGGCAGCAGAAATGTCCCATGCCTCACATTTTCTGCGGGAACTCTTATAAATTCTGAGAAGCCCCCGGGATAATAGTTTCCTGTGTGGAGCGTTTCACATGCAGTGTACTTGCCCTGCGAACAGTAATAGCATTCATAACAGGGCACATGGTGTGAGACAAATACCCTGTCTCCTCTTTTGAACCCTTTTACTCCCTTTCCTGCGGATTCGATCTCCCCTGCCATCTCATGGCCGAGGACGCGCGGGGCCTTCTGGATCCTGTACCACTGCATAACGTCGGTACCGCAAATTCCTGAAGCCTTCATCTTTACGAGGATCTCCCCGACGGATATACGGGGCTTTCGACGGTTCTCAATCTTTACATTCTCATTGTTATAATAAACGGCTACTTTCATTCAGCGTGCAAACCGGAGTTGTGTCTATTTCCTCGGATGCTTCGCATAAATCTCATACGCCTCGTCAACGGAAGCACCCCTGTGAACAACTGCCTTTATGGCCTTGATCATTCCGACGGGGTTTTCGCTCTGGAAAATATTTCTCCCCATATCGACTCCTGACGCCCCCTCTTTGATAGCGTTCTCCGTCATTTGGAGGGCATCCCTTTCAGGTATCTTCTTTCCTCCTGCCATAACAATGGGTACAGGACATCCTTCTACAACCCTGTAGAAATCTTCACAAAAGTACGTCTTTACAAAATGGGCACCTATCTCTGCCGCAATCCTGCATGCAAGCCCCAGATACCGTGCATCCCTTCCCATTTCCTTGCCGACTGCAGTGACGGCAAGCACGGGCATACCTACCCTCTCGGCCTCGTTCACCAGCCTGCCAAGATTTGCTATCGTCCTGTCTTCGTTGCCAGCTCCCACAAAGATAGACATCCCGACTCCAGAGGCATTCAGCCTAACTGCCTCTTCCATGGATACGATAACATCCTCATTGGATAACTCGCCAAGTATGCTAGGGCCACCTGACACCCTGAGACATATTGAAACATTACTCGAGGGATCAATAGAAGTCCTTACCATACCCCTCGTTATAAAAAGGCAGTCTGCATGCGGGACCAAAGGAGCAACAGTCTTTCTTAAATCTCTCAACCCTGTTGTGGGCCCCTGGAAATACCCATGGTCAACTGCGAGCATAACGGTCTTCTTAGTTTTCGGGTTTATGATGCGTGCCAACCTGTTTTTCAGTCCGAAATCCATCTGTACAGTCCTCCTTGCCTAATAGTTGCTGTGAGTATATAAAAAGAACCGGCCTACTGTCAAAAGCCTGAGGAAAAATGCAGCAGATGTTGAACCCCGGCAAATCCGACTTCTAAGTCTTTTGCAAAAGGCCGCTTTTCATTTAAAAACTGACATTACACCTGCTTTGAACCCTGCCTGCGCAATGTCCTCCGGGGTGGTATTCGAAATATGCACCTGGCCGGGGAGGAAGTCCCTCCCTGCCTCCCTGTAACAATGCCTTACAAAGGAGCTGCAATAAAGCGAATGCGGGGTATCGAGGGGATTAGGCAGCCACTGTTTATTCATGAGTATAGCGAACCATGTCCCGAGCAACTCATGAACCGGGTAGACAACCTGATCATCAACAAGCTGTAAAGCCGTGGCAAGGACACTATCTTTCTCATCATCTGAGAGCGAAAAGTCGATTGCAGCAGCATGTTCTACTCTCTCCCCGCACCATTTACCAATCCAGTTTTCCTGGGCACCGATGCTAAGCTGTGATTTGAGAAGGTTTATATCCAGGTCGCTTTCAAATATATAAGGGCTTTTCGTTATTCCATTCCCCTGTCCTCTCCTGTCAAGCCTTAAATCACCAAATAAAAAACAGTGTGACCAAAGAGATGCCATCCCGCCTGCTGTCATCTTCTTCTGCGCAGCCCTGATCGCCAATCCTATCGCATCATTTGTACCTACAATACCTATAACTCCCGGCCTGTACTGAGCGACAAAAAACTCAAGAATCCGATTATTTATCTTTTGTCTTTCGTATTTCATTTGATTGTAATTTTCCAAACTATCGGGATACACAATTCTTTTTCTTATCGCTAAATCTATTGATCAAACAGGTCTTCATACAAATGATCGATTTGCTGAACAGTATATGAACTAACAACATTAGAATACAATCGTTAAGAATCTGTTATATGTGTAGTAATTTGATTACAGGCCCTTCTATTATTGTCATTTTGCTATAAATTAGGATAATGGATTTTGATTCTGCTGATTGGTGCATTCAATTTATTAATTTGGTATTATTTCCATAATTGGTCCAGATATGGAAAAAGTAACTCGCATATTCAACCCCCTGCTGAAAAGCTTTTTCCTGCTCGGTTCGCATGGCTAAAAATGAGGATTTACAGATGAGGTATTTAATGCGACGTTCAGAGGCGATGGGATTTTTTTCACCGTCTCCTGCAACAGCCATGTTATAAAAAAATATTTTTCTTCTCGGTTTATTTTGCGTATTCTGTATCCTTCAGTATCCCGAGCTGTTCAATCGTTTTTTCTGCAACTATCTTATTCTTAGTGAAAAAGCGTTGTAAACGTTCGATAAGCTCTTTTTGTTTTGGCTTATCATTGGAATAATATTCATTCGTTAGCAATTTTTTTGCGTAAGCTAAATTAGATTGCACTTCTTCGGGGATTCGTTCTCCGTCATGACGAACTGCACCCTCTGGGCATACATCATGGCAAACCCCACATCGTATGCACTCGTCTTCTTTTATAAAGGCAATTCCTTTTTCCATGGAAATTGCCCCGACAGGACATTCATCGACGCATATACGGCATCCCGAACACAATCCCTTATTAATCCATGGCATTGTGGGTTATCTCCTTTTTTTCTATGCACTCTTTTATAACGACCGGATTCAGCTGTGCGTGCAATTTCCGTGTGTCCGCCGGAACCTGTGATACGGATAAACGGGTAATGGTTACAACTCAAATATCCTCTCTGCTGCTGCTTCGATCTCTTTGATCTTTTCCTTATCACCACCCGTCTTATCCTGATATTTGGCAATGAGTAAATCTCTCTGTTCTCTGACTACTTTTTTTAAATTTTCAAGAATGTTCTTGACCTCATAGTACGTTGTATCTTTGGAGAACATGGGAAAATACTCCTTACCAAGTTCAAGTGTTTCCAGATCATTTTTCAGTGAATGTGGTCTCATCATTTTACCTCTCCAAGTTCTTTGCTGTCCGTCCCGGTGCGGGATCTCCAGCCAAGGTAATTTATCACCTGCCAGAATGGCAACTAATGATCGTTAGTGTTTTGAGCTAATAAGTTATCAGATCGTTTCTGGATAATACCAGAAAGGAAGTAGGTGGTCAAGGCAAACTAATTACTGCACAATTTGGCTAAATGAGATTGACAAGGAAGGATAGAATAATGTTACATTATAAGCTCTTAAAGGCGCGTAGCTCAGTGGGAGAGCGCTTCCTTGACGCGGAAGAAGTCAGGGGTTCAATCCCCCTCGCGCCTACCATATTTTCCTTTATCTCAACACCGGCCTTGACCTTGGCCTTTTTTTAATGTTTGGGATGCAATCACGTTATTTCCTTGGCAGTCTTGCCTTACCATAAGCTCAGCATTTTATAGTTTAGAGGAAAATAATCTGTGACAGGCACAAGGGGACTCTGTTAACATATCAAGGCAATTTGTAACCCTTTGCTAAAGGTAACAGGTTAACAGCGCCATCTCTTGCTCATAGAGGGACTCCTGTGATTGACAAATTAATCATTATCATCTATTTCGTGCTGGTTCTGTATATAGGCTACACATGCCGTCGATTAGGCGGTTTCAGGGAATTCGCCATATCCCATGGCCACTACGGCTGGCTTGTGATTTGCTGTACATTGTCTGCATCATTTATTGGCGGTGGGTTCTCCACCGGTAATGCGGCAAAAGTATTTTCCAACGGCATTGCTTATCCGGTCGCCCTGCTGGGATTCAGTCTGCAAATCATACTGGTAGCATTATTCATAGCTCCGCGTATCAATTCATTCCCGGGCGCTGTATCGGTAGGAGACATCATTGAGCCTGCTTACGGGAAAAAAGCACGTATCATCACGGGCGTTTTTGCGATGTTGATCTGTGCAGGGATTCTTGGAGCACAAATCGGCGCCCTGGGAGCAATCTTTAATGTATTTTTCAATGTCTCGCCGATGATAGGTATTCTGGTAGGGTGCGGTATTATATTTTTTTACTCCGCGGTCGGCGGCATGGCTGCTGTTGTGAAGACAGATGTATTGCAGTTTGTTCTGCTCATAATAAGCATACCTGTGTTATTTGTTTTAGGAGTTAATAAGTGCGGGGGGTGGTCGGAGTTTGTGTCGGCAATACCGGTCAGTCACTTGGAAATCGTCGGTGAGCGGATGCCGCCGGCGTCGTTCGCATCATTGTTCCTGGTATTCATGTTCGGCGAAACCCTGGTCCCTCCCTATGTGCAGCGCCTTTTGCTCGGACGTGATGCCAAAGCCACAAGCAAAGGTAATTTCTGGAGCGGTATTCTATCGGCTCCGTTTTTCTTTATAAGCGGCGGCCTCGGTCTTATCGCTTTGCAATTGGATCCGGATATCTCAAATAATCTTGCCCTTCCGGGGGTTATAAAAATGGTGTTGCCAATCGGGCTAAGCGGTCTGGTCATTTCCGGGGTCATTTCCATTGTTATGTCCTCTGCCGATTCGTTTCTAAACGCTTCATCGGTGGCTCTAGTGCAAGATGTCCTTAAACCGTTGCGTCATCAGCCTCTCACGGAACGACAGGCGTTGAATATCGCCCGCCTCACCACTTTGATCACTGGCGGTTTAGCATTGCTTTTTGCTTTTATGATTCCCAATGTGCTGGACATCCTGATTGCCGCTTACGATTACTGGGCGCCTACGGTACTGGTTCCCCTCGTTGCCGTATTACTCGGGAAAAAGGTCGCAAGGGTTTCTTTCTATGCCGCCGTGACTGCCGGAACAGTTACAACCATACTGTGGGATACCATATTAGGCAGACCTTTTGGGTTCCAGGGATTTCTCGTGGGAATCCTTCTCAGCCTCATGGCATTTGTGTCTGTAAATGCCTTGAAAATGAATAACGGAAAGGCCGGGCATATTAGGAAAATGGGATAGCTGGAAGACATTTACACGCTTGGCAGAACTGTTTCCTTCGGACAAATTCCAACAACTCATTCATATATATCTCCCCCAGGCAATTTACTCTTTGCAGAAAGGCTCGATGCTCTTTCTGACTTCAAAGCCTTTCGTGCCAAGTTGTGCAAGAATTTCTTCCAGGTGTTCCCTGCCTCTTACTTCAACGACGAAACCGACCCTTATTTTGCCTACCGGCAGCTTCCCTGATAATCTGTAGTGAAAGATATCAAGAATGTTGCCCCTGTTAGAAGATATTATCCCTGTAAAGGCATGTAGGCTCCCGGGAATGTCATCGAGGATTGCGTCAAAGATGCCTACCCGTCCGCTTGATACAAGGCCTTTTTCGACAATCCTGTCGACAATCGTAAAATCTACATTGCCGCCGCTCACAACGAGCACGATCCTTTTTCCGGCAAACATGTCTTTGTTTTTCAATAACGCTGCCAGGGTGACGGCTCCGGCTCCTTCGACAACGATTTTCTTCCTCTCGAGGTAAAGCAGGATAGCCAGGGCAATAGAGTCTTCATCAATAAGCAGAATGTCATCCACGTTGTTTTTCATAATTTCGAATGTCTTTTCACCTACCCTGCCGATCGCTATGCCGTCGGCAATCGTGGGCAGCGGCGTCTTTCCCAGAATCTTCTTTTCCCTCAGTGAAATATAAGCAGAGGTCGCAGATTCAGCCTGAACGCCGATAACCCTGGTCTTGGGCGACAAAGTTTTCACCGCTATGGAAATTCCGGAAATAAGCCCTCCTCCCCCCACAGGTACAAGGACGAAATCAACATTTTCTAAATCCTCCATAATCTCGATGCCTGAAGTCCCCTGCCCTGCGATGATCTTCTTATCGTCAAAGGCATGGATGAATTCATAATCTTTTTGAGAAAGCGCATAACCGAGTGACTCCTGGAAGCTCGCGCCGTAAGATACAACCTCTGCTCCATAACCCTTAGTCGCTTCTTCTTTCACAATATTAGCGGTGACCGGCATGATAATCATTGCTCTTATCCCGAGACTCGTAGCTGCGAAAGCAACTGCCTGGGCATGATTGCCCATGGATGCGGCTATCACACTCCTGCTTATACCGATCATCTTATTGAATGCTCCCCTCACCTTGAACGAGCCTGTCTTCTGAAGGTTTTCAGCCTTTAAGAAAACTTCGGCCCCTGTCATTTTGCTAAATGAGTTCGAATATATCAAAGGTGTTTTATGAACAAACCGCTTTATGTTTTCTGCGGCATCCTGTATGTCTTCGAATTCAACCATACACTCTCCTTGGCTGATGGTATCAGACTGCGGGAGTTTCATCAAGTTTACCTCATTTTACTTATGATACCCTACGCAAAAGTTTTTGCCTGGATAAGGGAGACTATCAAAAGTCATCTGACCCGACGCGCTTCGCTTGCGGGAATGACAGTGCATAAGAAAAAAGCGATTTTGAGATAGATATTAATAAATCTTTGAGATTTTTTTTGCTTCGTCTTAATTATCTGTCGGAGGGCTTTGGGTTGATCACTTCTGCTCCTGCATCGTGCCCGAAACTAAGAGCATAAATAAGCCATAAAGCGCAAGACATGGGAAAAGAAAGGCATTATAAAATATGTGAACTCACTGCGGGAATGTCTGGTCAAGAACTTTCAGATTACTCATTCTCCCAAATACAAAATCCCTCAGTTTTTTTTCATACAAATTAGGGGGCACTTTTTCTGCTTCTGCTATCCAGGCATCCAAGAATACTAAAATACAAATGTCGTGATGGGGGTAATCGCTAAGATTAATTAATAAGGTTGAGGTCCTTCTCTACGGATTTTTGTTATATCAAAGCATTACTTCTTTTAGTATTCCCTCTAATTCTGAATAATCGCTAAAGCATGCATCGGGCCGTAAGCCATTATATTCACGGCAATCAGATCTGAATAGTATGAATTTCAGGCCTGCATTTTTGGCTGCTAAAAGGTCTTTGACCGGGTTGTCTCCGACATATACCGATTTTGCGGGATCAACCCTGAGTTTATCAATTACTTGATCGAAAAGTCTTCTGTCCGGCTTCTTGTATCCGAATCGCGAAGACAAGATCCTTATCTTAAAGAACTGATCAAGGCCGAGCATACCGATCTCGGGTTCTGCATAAACCCACTGTGCATCGGAAATGATCGCACATTTGTAAGTATTGCAAAGAAAATAGAGTATCTCGTAAAGCCCGGGAAAAAGTCCGAAGTTTCTTATTGTCAGTGACCGGAAAAGCATCCCGGCATTAATTACAAAGCTCTTTGTATATCTTTTCTTTCCATAGGTACTTAAAATCTCAAAAAAGACTTGAAAGATATCGACCTCCGGATATCTTTCGGGATTCTGCTTTAACTTTTGTTGAACCCGTTCAAAGTATTCCTTTTTAAGTTCATCCGCAGATATACCGATTGAATGATATGACAGGTACCTGGAGAGATTCTCATATACCCATTGGTCACTTTCATCAGTCCGGATATCTATCAATGTTCCGTAAAGGTCAAAAAAAACCGCCTTATTCATCTCAGTTTAAGTCCCCATTTCAAACATTCTAAGGCTTCATGGGCAAGCATTTTCCTGTAATTCCAGTCCAGATAATTATTTCTCGCTATCCTCAATTCTGTCATTGCCATATAGAACGGGTTCCTAAGGGAAATTTCCCTGAATGCCTCTTCATCATTACTGAAATGGCCTGTATAGCTTCTAAGAAAATGACTGATGAATAATTCAGCCTTATAAGGGTTTCCCGTCCTCCACATAAATGCATGCTTGAGTTCTCCGCATACCATGCCGACGTCAATGAGTAAGTCACCGTTTTTCATCCTCTCAAGGTCTATAGCAACAACGTCCCCGTTTTCAGTAAAAAGAAAATTGGTTGGGGTAGCATCACCGTGAACTATAACATTCTTCGCCTCCTGGAGTAATGACCTGTTTAACCATTTGTCTATAAGTTTTATATATGCTTTCTTTTCATAATCACTTATTACAGTTTGTTTGCCTAGCTTATTCAGTATCTTATGAAAATAGGCATTTATCAAATCAAGGTCGACTGCATTTTTTGTTTCTGTTCTCTTATGTAACGTATGGAGAAACGACGCAAGCCTCAACAGCCTGTCTTTTAACTGTCTCCCTTCCCCCTCGTAAATGGCTTTTATGAAATAGTGATCAAGGTCTTTCCCTTTTACAAATTCCTCTATGACGGCGAGTCCTATTTTTTCTTCCCTGCTTATTGGTCTGACAACATAATAGGGGAATGTATCAAACCCGTAACCCCTGATTGTACGGATGTTATCATATTCACCTTTTATTCTCAGGACTCTATCCTCTTTTGTATCATTCAGCCGGAAAAATTTTCCTACCAGGGTGGATTGTGTCTTCTCCTCGGTATATTTATAGACCTTTTTTAATGAAATCATATTTACATGGAACCGCGGTTCCTTAACGTCTTGATAAACCTGCGAAAAAAGTATCGTATACAAGGGATCAGAATGATCGAGTTGACCAAGATAAAAATTCTTCACTTTAGATAGCCTGCCGTTTGTGATATATGATTATATTTACGAAGTGTCTTTATATATCATAACATTTCAGGCTGCTCATAAAGCCTCGTTGCGCTCCCGGTTCGTTCAATACGGGCTATCCATGGCCTATTTTTTCCTATATTTACTACCGTTAAAAGTTATTATATTAAAATGAGTGGTGGGCTATGAATCAAGGCCTATTCCTCTAAACGGATTCAATAATATCTTGTGAGGACGACACCCGCGACTACTCACCTGTGAAATATTTTGATTATTAGTGATTTCCGAGAGAAAAAAGCAGAGCCATTGCTGAACTCTATTTTGCTTGTGAATAATTGAAGACTCCCTGCGGCAAGTGAGCAATCCCGAAATTTTTCGGGATTAATGTAAGGAATTCTTTATCCTTTCTATTCGCTCGCTAACCCCGGGGAATACGCTCGCTATCCATTTAAAACATTACACCTATCTGCCCGCCGATTCTCCAGTTGTTGTAGTCATAATCAAAATCTCTGAAATCTTCGGTAAATTGATATTTTGCATTTATACCCATAAAAAACTGATTCATAGTTAAGTTCGAGTCGATGAAGAATTGTCCACCCAATAGCCAATCATCACGACTGGTAGAGCCGAAGAAACCAAACGCATATTCTTCTTCCTCTTCAACATAAATAGAAGAGCCTCCGGCACCAAAGTCGATTACTAAGTTAGGTGCAGCCTGTATTGCGTATTTCAGGTTAAGCTCAATAGGTACGAAGGTTACCTCTGTGTCAACATTCATTCCATCGATATAAATACTGCCATCCGGGTTAGCAAAGCCGACCTCCATTCCGAGGTATAAGTTCGGCACGATTGCAGTATATCCTTCAATGCCAATAAAAAGCCCTTTGTCATTGTCAAAATCCTTCACCAGGTCATCGGTAAAGTTGATGTAATCCACCTTCACTCCTAAATTGACAATCCCAAGAGCAGATCTGACCGGAAATCGTTGCGCGGCATCTGCGGCTGAAGACGCTACGACAAAAACCATCGTTAGTAAAAAGAACATTAGTTTTTTCATAATTCCCTCCTTAATTGCTTATGACTCCTGCTTCACAGAAAATCTTAAAGACAGACTTGTTGAAAAAGATACTCCCTCCATGAATAGATTTGTTCTATGGGCCGATTGGGTTATCTATAGCAAATTAAGCAGCCATTGTCAATTCGACATACATGGTACATACATTTTTCTTAACCCGAAAACTGCATTTACCGGAGGCAATGTTGTCTGAAAAGTCTTTTGTCCCGACAAAAGTCGGGATTGAAATTAAAAGACTTTGAAGGCGGCTTTGCCTCCGGTTCGTTAATCAATTGCATTTTTCGGGTTAATTAAGTAAGCGGGAACTTGCCTTATGAATTTCTGTTTGAAATGTTGTATTGCGAGGCAATATGCGAATTCACGGCTACAGTAAGAACTGAGGACGCAGCATCCTATTTGGCCGCGCCATGCAATCCTTCTGCGACCTTCTCAGATAATGAACACAATTAAAAGCATTCTTCCCTTATCCGCTTTGCCCAGGACAAAATATCTGTCTTCACATATCGGGTGCAACCCATCCTTCTTGACAATGATCGGTCAATTAAAGAATATTTCTTCGGATTCGATGTGGGCTCCATGTCTTCCTTAATTTACAAATTACAGCATCTTTTGCAAATATACAACGTCAAATGTTTTTCCTCTTTTATTGCCGATTTCCCTAAATCGGCCGCATTCTACAAATCCGTTCTTCTTGTGAAAATTTATACTGCCCTCATTCAGTGAAGATATGCCTGCTAATACGGAATTAATTCCTTTTTTTCTCGCTTTATCAAGAAGGTAATCAAGGATACTTTTCCCTATTCCCCTGCCGGTATATCCTGGTTTTATGAAATAAGTTATTTCCGCGGTTTGAGAAAATGTAGAGAAAGGACTATATGCTCTTAACATGCCAAACCCTAAGATATTCCCCTGTCCATCTTCAGCAATAAGCGCCGGGAACCCTTCGCACATTTTCAAGAAATGATCGAAAAAATCGTAAGTCACTTTTTGTTCAGGGTATGCTGCAAAACTGTTTTCAACATAGTAGTTGAAGATATCAATTATTTCTTTTCGGTTATCTTTGGACAATGGTGCTATTTTTATATCCATTTTTTGTTCCTGCTATGTTTTTCAATTAAACTTATCGATTGCTGGTTATACCAAGCACAATCATTATATCAGGGTTCTATTGCGTTCAGTAAATGAAGTACTTGAGAACATTTTAAATTATCTTTTATCAAGAATTTTTATCCAGAGGCTGCACTTCACTTTCAAAATAATGATGAAAACAGCGGGGTAAATGGTAATAATCAGCGGTAGTCAGGATGTCTGAGAAATCTTTTGAGTTATAAGTGTTCCAGAACAGGACAATTTTCTTTTTTAGATCTTGTTTTTCTGCATCATCTATGAGGGAAGCAAAAGCCTTTCCTGTATAAGTCCCGTCCAATTTAATTCCGGTACAATTCTTCATAACAGTAACAGCTTTCATCCCTTCTTCAGTAAAAAGAGCATACCGTTTTCCAAAAAACCCATGTCTAATGTCTATTTTCTTCTCAGAAATTTCAAGCCTTGGGAAGGAAGGAGCGATAGAATGAAGGAGAGAGTTGGTCTTGTGAAAAAGCTTAACCATTTTTTTTGCATTTGCAAATTTTTCATCCACTACCCGCACCGGGATTACCTGACTCTTGATATTTAAAGCCTTGAATCCGAGTATCAGTCCGACGGCTGTTCCCACGGTGCCCAATGCAACATAAACAAGATCAGGCTCAGGTATTTTTCCTTCCACGATCTGCTCCTTTAGTTCAAAAGCTGCATTGACAAAACCAACCACACCAAGAGGCGAAGACCCACCGGCATCGACAATTAAGGGAAAATAACCATATTTCAGCCTATGCCGTAAAAGCTGGTAAATGGTTCCTGTTTTTAGCATCGACAGATTACGGTGCTGGTGAAGTTCAGCTCCGCAACAAGTGCTCATGAGGAGATTACGGCGCACATATTGAGCATTGGGCTGGGGCATTAGCATAGATATGCTCTTTAGTCCAACCTGTTGTGCATAAATTGCCGTAGCCAGTGCATGATTAGATCCGGCAAAACCGAAGGTCAGAACTTCTTTTGCCCCTTTGCGCAAAGCAAGACCCAGAATGAATTCTAACTTTCGTATTTTATTTCCTCCGTAGACCCTGCCGCTCAAGTCGTCACGTTTTATAAAAAGATGATTTATACCTATTTCCTTCCCCAATTGCTCAAGCTTTTCTACAGGCGTTGGGAATTCACCCAGAGATACATAAGGGAGCTTTTCTTTTAATTGAAGGTAGTGTTTGAATAACGGGATCATTACTCTAAGGCAGAATTATAGCAGAAAATATCTCGGCCACGCCTTATAAGATTATATTTTTACCCTATACGGATTCACTGTAAGCACCGGACATGTCGCTTTCTTTGCTACCCTGTATGCCACGCTCCCAAAGACAATCTTGTCTGATCCCTTTCTTCCGTGAGTGCCCATAAGTATAAGATCAAAGTCCTTTTTCTCAGCATACTTGACGATTATTGAAGCAGCATCCCCTATCACAACATTTGATGTTTTTACCTCGATACCCTTGAACTCTTCTTTAACAATTCGTTCCATGCGGACTTTTGCAGTTTCAAATGCATTCCTCATGATTGTTTTAAAATGATCGTCAGGTAGATCAAATTCATCAAAAAGCTCTATCGTCTCCTGGACATAAATTAAATGAATTTCCGCATGTAACTTCATAGCAAAGTATTGCGCATAGGGAACTAAAACTCTCATAACTTCCTGCGAATAATCGATAGGGACTAAAATCTTTTTAAATTCTTTCATTTCACCCTCTTAAAAATATCAAAAGGTAATAGTAATAGCGGATCGCGTCTTAAATTTTGACATCATAACTGTAGCAAATTTTAGCAGAAAATGCCTCCAAATGCATAAAGACATCCTCTACATAATTCATTAAACTTAACCTATCCTTGAATCTATTAATAAAGAGACGCTATGTATCAGGAGACCAACTATCCCGCCAATTATTGTTCCATTGATTCGAATAAACTGTAGATCTTTTCCTATTTCTAATTCTAGTTTTCTTCTTATCTTTGGTGGCTCCCATTTCTTTACATTCTCAGCAATGTAATGACTTATTTCCTCATGATATTTACTTATAAATATAATAGCAGCATCCAGAATCCGTTCATTAATTTTTTGACGGGCTTTTGAATCTCGAAGTAATCCCTGACTTATTGTATTTAAGGCCTCATAAATATTCCTTTTAATATTTGAATCTGTGGCATCAAGATCCCGTGAAATCTCATTTTTTATGTCTTTCCATCGGTCATCGAGATATTTTTGAAACTCAGTATCTTGCAAGAAATCCTCTTTAAACTGTTCTATCCTTTTTCTGAACTGGTCTGATGTATTTAATCTCTCAATAAATTCTTTCCACAATTGATTAAATGCTCTTCGTATTTCATGGTTTTTATCGCGACTGATATTATCTAATTCACCGATTATGAAAGATAATTTTAATTGTTTAAATATTAGTTGAAACCATCCAAACAATCCGCCCGATGAGTCGATTCTATATTTATAAAGAAAATTCTTTAAATGAATAATTATCCTATCGAACAGTAATTGGTGCTCATTTTTTGAAGTAAGGATTGTCAATATTTTTCCAACAGTCGGAGCAAGTTTAATTGAACGAATCGCTGATGTAGCATTTTGCCGAATAAATCTTCTGATATCATCATCATCGCTGCCTTTGATTATTTCTTTAATAATAAAACATAACTCATTTGTTGCTTTATCACTGTTTTTTTTATCTGCTAACCATCTAGCAGCATTCTCAACAATATCCTTATTCCGTAGTTTTTCCTCGAGCATTTTCGGTTTAAGAAAATTATCATCAATAAAATTTCCTAAATTATATCCTATGCGTTCTTGATTTTTTTGAATAATATTCGTATGTGGTAAAGGTATACCAAGAGGATGAGCAAAAAGAGCAGTGACAGCAAACCAATCCGCTAAAGCACCTATCATCGCGGCTTCAGCAAATGCTCTAATAAAGCCCAGCCATGCCCACGCATATGTCCTTTCGCCAAATTTAGCTAAAAGAAAAATTATGACCATTAATATAAATAAGCTCGTTGCATAGAACTTCATTTTTTTTAATGCGGCTTCTTTATGTATATCTTGAGCCATATAAGCCCCTCCTCTTTTATTAAAAGATCAATCCACTGCTCTTTCTCATCCCTCTTCTTCACCAACTCTTAAAATCCGTAAAGTGTGAACCGTTATAAGTGAAGTGTAAAGGAAAACGCACAAAAAGGTAAAATAAATGGGGTCAGCCCTGGAAGGTGAGTCCATTCTCGAATCTTTTTAGGAAATCATCTTTTGTTATCTCAATATCTCTAATGATCTTTGCAAAAGTCCGGGCCCGATCAGTTCGCCGGGATGGACAGGGATAAACGTAGTACGACCACTAGGGCGGGCTTAAAAAACATGACTACCTTGCTGCCTTTCTAATACATAATCTTGTTTTTACAATAAAGCAACTAGGTAGTGTCAATCATTTTGTGTAAATTTTTTTAAGGGATGCTTCCCCCATTGTTCGTTCAGATGACTCAATACTGCATAGACAATTCTCTCGATGCTCTGATCATGATTGAAACAGCTCATGGGCCTTGTCCTTCGCCTCACCTCCCTGAAGGCCCTCTCGATAACATTAGTAGTCCGCACTTTGACCCATATCGCCTTGGGACAACTATAGAAATTCAACAACTCCTCCAAGTCCTTTTCTACG
>Ga0209270_1000077_pt1 | contig 250239 bp, 276 predicted proteins | sample MTBAKSrepl1MetaG_FD_187456 | JGI IMG/M metagenome (GOLD analysis project Ga0209270, IMG submission 187456) | Enrichment culture microbial communities from Arthur Kill intertidal strait, New Jersey, USA, that are MTBE-degrading - MTBE-AKS1... | ecosystem: Environmental > Aquatic > Marine >...
TATCCAGGGCTTTGCCCTGGGGCAGACCTTCAACTATGTCCAGCAGTACAACATCACACAGATTCTTTTCCACCAGGCGCTGGGCGGCGGTGGCTCCTACGTTGCCGGCTCCGACAATGGTAACTTTTGGCATACTGTTAACCCAGTTTTTCTATAATGGCATCGGCCACCTGAGAAGTGCCGACCGCCTGGCTGCGCTTCTCTTCCGGCAGCAGGTCGTAGGTTATCCTTTTGCCCTCTTTTACCACCGCGGCTATTGCAGCATCGAGCCGTTCGGCCGCTTCGGTTTCACCCAGGTGGCGCAGCATCATAACGCCGGACAGCATCTGTGCCATGGGATTGGCCTTGTTCATACCCTTGTACTTGGGAGCAGAACCGTGAGTAGGCTCGAAAAGGGCGGCTTCATCACCGATATTGGCACCCGGCGCCAGGCCCAGGCCGCCAACCAGGCCAGCGCCCAGGTCCGAAATAATATCCCCGTACAGGTTGGGGCAGACAATTACATCGAACTGGGCCGGGTTTTTTACCATCTGCATGGTCATATTGTCGATAATGCGGTCTTCGAACTCCATATCCGGGTATTTTTCGGCCACCTGGCGGGCAACCGCAAGGAATAGTCCGTCAGTGAATTTCATGATATTGGCTTTGTGAAGAGCGGTCACCTTCTTGCGGTTATTGGCCCGGGCATATTCAAAAGCAAACCGGACGATACGTTCGGTACCGGTAACAGATATGGGCTTGATTGAAATGCCGGAATCTTTTCTGATTTTGTCACCCGAAAGCTTTTCGATGGCCTGTATAATCTCGGCCGCTTCCGGGGTGCCCTGTTCGAACTCGATACCGGCGTACAGGTCCTCGGTATTTTCCCTGACGATTACCAGGTCGATATCGTTAAATATGGTCGGCGTGCCGGCATAGCTCTTGCAGGGACGCAGGCAGGTATAAAGATCCAGGATTTTGCGCATGGAAACATTTACGCTCCTGAAGCCGTAACCCACCGGTGTGGTGATGGGGCCTTTCAAGGCCACCTTGTTGGTGCGAATCGACTCGATGACATGGTCCGGCAGGGGTGTACCGTATTCTTCGATAACATCCACCCCGGCATTGACTATGTCCCAGTTGAATTTAACGCCGGTAGCTTCCAGCACCCGCCGGGTAGCCTCGGTCAGTTCGGGACCGATGCCGTCGCCGGGAATTAAGGTAACATTATAAGCCATTGAAATTATTGCCTCCTGATTTTATTTGGGGTTGAAACTAAAGCTTGAAATCGCCGTGCTTTTTTATATAGGGCATGATTCCGCCCTCGTTTAAAATACTGAGCATGAAGTCCGGAATCGGCTTGAAGGTTATGGTCCGGCCGCTGGTCATATTCTTGATGGTTCCTCCGGACATATCAACCTCGAGTTCGTCTCCATCGTTTATGCTATCCGTATCGCAAATGAGCACCGGCAGGCCGCGGTTGATAGCATTGCGAAAGAAAATCCGCGCCATCGATTTGGCAAGCACTGCACTTACACCGGCCATCTTGATTACCAGGGGAGCGTGTTCCCGGCTTGAACCCAGCCCGAAGTTGGAACCGCCCACCACGAAATCACCCGGCTTGACCTTGCAGGCAAACTCGGGGTCGGCATCCTCCAGCACGTGCCTGGCCAGTTCCGGCAGGTTGGAACGCAGGTGCGCCAGCCTTCCGGGTACGATATGGTCTGTAGAGATGTTATCGCCGAATTTGAACGCTCTGCCCCTAAGCATTAAAGCACCTCCCGGGGGTCGGTGATTTTGCCGGCAGCAGCTGAGGCAGCCGCAGTAGCTGTACTGGCAAGGTAGATGTGCCCCCTGGGATTGCCCATCCTGCCCTTGAAGTTGCGGTTAGCTGTTGACAGGCAGACTTCATCATCTCCCAGCGCGCCCTGGTGTAAACCCAGGCATGGCCCGCAGCCTGGAGGCAGAATAATCGCCCCGGCCGCGATAAGGGTATCGATATAACCTTTCCTGATCGCCTCGCGAAGCACACCCGGGGATGCCGGGCCGACAATAAGCCGTGTCTGCGGATGGCGGCGCCGGCCCTTCAGAATGGCGGCGGCGATTTCCATATCCTGGATACGGCCGTTGGTGCAGGTGCCTATGACTACCTGGTCTACCTTGACTCCCTCGAGCTGCCTGGCCGTAACGGTGTTATCCACCGTGTGTGGCTTTGACACCATGGGCTCCAGGGAATTTAAATCTATTTTTATTTTTTCCAGGTACCCGGCGTCACTGTCGGCGGCAAGCGGTTTGTAATCCGCCTCGCGTCCGACGGCTTTCAGGTACTGGTAAGTCAATTCATCCGAAGGGAACAGCCCCACCTTGGCACCAGCCTCCACCGCCATGTTAGCCACGGTAAGCCTGTCGGTTACCGGCATTGCGGCAACACCCGGGCCGGCGAACTCCAGGGCTTTATAGGTTGCTCCGTCAGCGCCGATTCTACCGATGAGATACAGAATCAGGTCCTTGGCGTAAACACCCTTGCAAAACTTGCCGTCAAGCTCGATCAGAATGCTCTCCGGCACCCGGAACCAGGTTTTGCCCAGGGCAAAAGCCACCGCGATATCCGAGGAGCCCATGCCGGTGGCAAAAGCGCCGAGCCCACCGGCGGTTACCGTGTGGGAATCGGCTCCGACAATAACATCACCCGGCCTGGCCAGCCTTTCAGCCACCACCTGATGGCAGACGCCTTCACCGACATCGGAAAGCACGCACCCGGTTTCCCGGGCGAAGGCACGCATGAACATGTGGTCGTTGGAAAGCTGCCAGCTTGGGCTGGGGGCGGCATGGTCCAGAAACAAAACCGTTTTTTCATGATTGGCCAGCTGGCAAAAACCGGCTTCCCTGAAAGCGCGTATCGCCAGCGGGCCGGTGGTATCCTGCACAAAGGCAAGGTCAACGGCGGCTATGGCAATATCGCCCGCTTTCCGGGCAGAGCCGGATTTGGCCGAAAGTATTTTTTCCGATAATGTAGAACCCACTTGTATTATCCGTCCTTGAGTATTTATAAGGCTGTTAAAAGGTTATGAACCGATGACAGCCAGCACATCGTCACGGGCAACGTAATCGCCGCCCTTGAAGTTCAGCTTCCTGATGGTGCCGTCACACGGCGCCGGCAGGTCGATGGCCATCTTCATAGCTTCCAGCACCACAACATTTTCTCCGGCTTTGACCGTATCCCCTTCCTTGACCTCGTAACGGATAATGATGCCGGGCATGGGGGCGAGCACACCGGTTTCATCTTCCGCCGGGGCGGCTGCTTCGGACGCCGGCGCAGCTTCCGGGGCGGCGGCCGACTTTCGGGCAGTGGGCGACATGGCAACTATATGCGGACGGGGTTCGACTCCCGGCTCGGCCGGTTCCACCCCGATGGTTATCACGCTTTCGCCCATGTAAATGTTATACCGCCGGTATCCTTCGGTGGAAGCTGCCTGGGCACTGCCGGGTTCCACCAGCTTACCGCTTTTGGCTTTGGCGACAAGGTCATCTTCACGCTTGATGTCTTCCAGTGTCTTGCCAACCGTTTCCGGCGGCGGGGCTTCCTTGCCATATTTCCATTTGAGAAAGCGCATGCCGGTGGTGGGATAAAGTGCATATATAAGCACGTCACCGATATCCTGGCTGAGTTCGCCGACTTCTGCCTTGGCAATTTCAAGTTCCGGATCCAGCACATCAGCCGGCCGGCAGGTAATAGGCTCCTCACCGCGTTCGTAACCCTTGAGGATCTGCTTTTGTACGTCTGCATCCACCGGCTTCGGCGGGCGCCCGTACAGGCCGTAAACATAATCCTTTACCTGGGATGACACCACCTTGTAACGGCCGAAAAGCACATTCTGAACCGCCTGGATGCCTACGATCTGGCTGGTGGGCGTCACCAGCGGCGGATAACCCAGTTCCTTGCGCACCCTGGGCAGTTCTTCATAAACCTCGTTTATTCTATCCAGCGCATTGGCTTCCCTCAGCTGGGAAACCAGGTTGGAAATCATGCCTCCGGGCACCTGGTGCATGAGCACCGCGGTATCTATGGATGACATTTTGGTGTTGTCCATAAAGTCCCGGTACTTGGGGGCGATTGTTTCAAGTTTCTGGCCCAGCTCAAAAAGGAGGTTAATATCCAGGCCCGTATCGTATTCCGTGCCTTCGAGAGCGGCCACGAACGGCTCGACCGAAGGGTGGGAAGTCCTCAGGGCAAAGGGCGCTAAACAGCAGTCTATCATATCAATGCCGGCCTCAATGGCTTTCAAGAATGCCATGGAAGCCATGCCGGAAGTATAATGGCTGTGCAGGTTAATCGGTATCTTGATGTTTTCCTTGAGGGCTTTTACCAGTGTATAGGCATCGTCCGGGCTGATTATACCGGCCATGTCTTTTATACACAGGGAATCTGCACCCATTTGTTCGAACTTTACGGCCTTTTCAATATAGTAATCCAGGTTGTATACGGGCCCGCCCATCTTGCGTTCGGTCAGGGAGTAGCTGATTGCCAGCTGAGCGTGCTTGCCGCTTTCCTTGATAGAAGAAAGCGCCGGCTCGAAGTTTCGTTCGTCATTCAAAGCATCGAAAACACGGAAGATATCCACTCCGGTTTTGGCGGCATGCTTCACAAAAGCCTTGACAACATCGTCCGGATAGTGGCGGTAACCCACCAGGTTCTGGCCGCGAAGCAGCATCTGCAGGGGGGTCTTGGGCGCGGCTTTCTTTATTTTAGCCAGCCTTTCCCAGGGGTCTTCGTTAAGAAAGCGGGTCGGCACATCGAAGGTAGCCCCTCCCCACACTTCCAGCGAGTAAAAGCCTACCTTGTCCATGCCGGGAGCCATTTCCAGTATGTCATCCGTACGCATACGGGTAGCCAGCAGAGACTGGTGGCCGTCGCGCAGGGTAAGGTCGGTTATTTTAATTTTATTACTTGCCATCCGTAACCTCTCTCGTTTACTAAATGAGCCAGCCTGAAAGTCAGTAATCTGGAAAAAGAGAAGGAACGCTTCTATTGCAAAGCGCCATAGCGGTCATAATATCATAACGGGTTTAACTGGGCAAATTCGACAAAGGTTTTAAGCCGGGTTTTCCAGGCCTACGCGGCATCAGACGGCGGTTGGTTTTCGCTGTAGGCCTCATTCCGCCTGCAACCCGGGCGCATGCCGGTGATCAGCCGGATGCCATGGCGGTTGCCCAGGTAGTGCCAGCGCCATTCGAACAGCACCTTGAAACGGTTGCGGAAATCCACCATTACCATGATATGCACCAGTATCCAGGCCAGCCAGGCAAAAAAGCCGTAAATCTTGAACTTGCCGATTTGCATTACCGCCCTGGCCCGGCCTATTACCGCCACGTTGCCTTTATCCTTATACTTGAAAGGCGGCCTGTTGCCGCAGGGCACGTCCCGCTTTATTATTCCGGCAATATATTTTGCCTGCTGTACTGCCACCGGCGCCAGCTGCGGCAGGGGGTTGCCTTCCGACATGAACCAGGCGACATCACCGATGACAAATACCTCCGGATGGTTTTCAATCGAGCAGTCACTTTTTACCACTATCCTGCCGGAGCGTGGTTTTTCTGCTTCTATTGAACTGATTTCCGCCGGCGCCATGGTACCCGCTGCCCATATGACATTGGAGGTTTCAATGCACTTGTCCTCCATCCAGACGCCTTTTTCATCGATACAGGTAATGCGGGTGTTGCGCCATACCTCAACTCCCATTTTTTCCAGGTCAACGGTAGCACGGGTGCTGAGTTCGGGGCCCAGGCCACACAGAATACGATCCAGAGCTTCTATCAGAATGACCCGCGCCTGTGAAGTATCGATCCTCTTGAACTCCTTTTCGATCGATTTGTTCAGAAGCTCTCTGAGTGCACCGGCGGTTTCCACCCCGGTGGGCCCGCCGCCTACGACTACGAACGTCATCAGGCGCTGGATTTCCGGCTGACTCTGGGCGATTTCGGCTTTTTCGAAAGCAAGCAGGATTTTCTCCCGCGCCTCCAGGGCATCGGCGACGGTCTTGAGGCCGGGAGCGAACTTCTCCCAGTGGTCATTACCGTAATAACAGGTCTTGATGCCGGTAGCCACTACCAGGTAATCATAGCTATAACTGCTGCCGTCCTTAAGCAGAACCTGCCTGGCCTCGACATCGAAACGGGTCACTTCTCCCAGAACTACACGAATGTTGGGTTGTTTGCCTACTATGGAACGTATGGGGGCCGCGATATCCCCCGGGGAAAGCACGGCAACGGCTACCTGGAACAGCAGCGGCTGAAAAAGGTGATGGTTGTTCTTATCGATAAGGGTTATTTGTGCATCGGTTCCGGCCAGGGCCTTGGCGGTTGCCAGGCCGCCGGCACCCGCACCTACGACAACTACTTTCTTGCTCATTATTTCCTTTTCATAATGTATTTGGAATAGATGCTTGCCGCCCGGAAAATAAAGCAAAATAAATAGTGTTTACCCTTTCGGAACAAACACTTTAGCTGGCCGGAATCATCGACGGTGCCGGCATTTTCGCGTGCGGAATCTCCATAACCCATCGGCGGGAATAATGCTAACACGGAAACCGCCGGGTTGTCATCTTGAAAATATGAAGGCCGGGAATCAAATTGACAACCCGGCCACGTAATGATAGCTTTAAATCCGGTTATCCACAGCAGGAGAAAACCAGGGGAAATTTAGTATGTCTGAAGCGGCAGGTTTCGAATTCATCCAGGTCAAGTATCTTCATATCCTGGACATTCCATCCCTTTCAATCCGGCCGGGGGTTATCACTTCTATACTGGGACCAAGCGGCAGCGGCAAGACGAGCCTGCTCAGGCTGCTGAATAAAATGGCCTCCCCCACTTCCGGCAGGATTAACTACAACGGCGCAGACCTTGCCGGAATCAGTCCGGTAGAGCACCGCCGCAGGGTGGTAATGATGTCCCAGTCGCCAGTTATTTTCAAGGGCAGTGTGAGGGATAACCTGACCGCCGGCCTCAGATTCCAGCAGAAAGAAATACCAGCCGAGGATATACTGCGAAGCGTATGCGAGCAGGTCAGGCTGGACCAGGCGCTGGACAGCCCTTCCGGCGTTCTTTCCGGAGGGGAAAAACAGCGTCTTGCCCTGGGCAGGATCATACTGCTGGATCCGGATGTGTACCTGCTTGATGAGCCCGCATCGGGCCTGGACGATGAAACAGCAGGCTGCATTTTGGATATGCTTACTGAAAAAACCCGCTCACAAAACAAAACCCTGGTGATGGTTACCCATTCCAGGGCAATGGCCCGGCGGATTTCGGATGAACTTATCCACACTACCCGGGGCCGGGCTGCCAGCGGAGCAGCCGGGTGAACGGCATAATCGACCTGGGCTTCTACCAGGTGGCGGCCGCTTACATTTTTGTAGTCATCGTGCTTGCCATCATCAGGCACAGAGGCATAAGCCGGGAAAAGGAAATCGTCATCGCCTCTTTCAGAATGACCCTTCAGCTGGTGATGGTCGGTTATATCCTGGTTTATGTATTCGATAATCCCAATCCTTTTATTACAGCTGCTATCGTAATAGCAATGGAAGCTTTTGCCATATACACCATCTTCAACAAATTCAGAGGCGGGCTTTCAACCGGTTTGAAAAAGGTTATCGCCCTTTCTACGGGAGCCGGGACGGTTTTATGCCTGCTTTTCTTTCTGTTTGTTATCGTCCGGGTCAACCCCTGGTACAACCCGCAGTATTTTATCCCCATCGCCGGTATGCTTATCGGCAACTCCATGACAGCGGTTTCGCTGGCGGTTAAATCCCTGACAGAGGGAATGACCACCCAAAAACAGCTGGTGGAAGAAGCCCTGGTGCTGGGGGCCACCCCGCAAATGGCAACCCGGGATATCTTAAACTCCACTTTCGATTCCGCCATAATGCCCACCATCAACTCGATGATTGGGATGGGAATCGTATTTTTACCGGGTATGATGACCGGGCAGATTCTGGCCGGCGCCGCTCCTACTACGGCTATCGCCTATCAGATTGCCATTATGCTGGGTATCCTGGGGGCGGTTGCCCTGACCGTTATATTTACCCTGCAAATGGGCTACCGGACCTTTTTCAATAAAGAGGACCAGCTTGCTGCCGGAAACAGGGATTATTAACCCGTGAGCGCACCCGGAAGAATAATGCACATAGACCTGGATGCCTTTTTCGTTTCGGTCGAATGTGCCCGCAGGCCGGAACTCAAAGGCAAGCCGGTGGTGGTCGGCGGCAATCCGGACCGGCGGGGAGTGGTAGCCGCCTCTTCATATGAAGCCCGCAAGTTCGGCATCCACTCCGGCATGCCGCTCAAAACCGCGGTCCGGCTTTGCCCCGGGGCGATATTTGTATGTGGAAACCACGCCGTGTACCGTGATGTTTCCGGCAAATTCATGGCTATACTTGAGGAATTTTCACCTTTTCTGGAGCCGGTTGGCATCGACGAAGCCTACCTGGATGTTACCGGCTTCGAATCCCTGCATGGTTCGCTGAAAGGTATGGCCGAAAATATCCGCCGGCAGGTTAACCTCCGGCTCGGCATCACCGCTTCGGTCGGTATTGCCGGTTCGAAAATAGTGGCCAAAGCCGCCTCGGAAGCAGCCAAGCCCGACGGCGTGCTGGAGATAGCGCCCGGGGAGGATGCAAGATTCCTGGCACCGCTTGAAATCGGCAGGCTGCAGGGTATCGGCAAAAAGACCGAAGCCCTTCTCAAGGGTATAGGCATATCCACGCTGGGCAAGCTGGCCCAGATGCCGCCCTCGAGCCTGAAGGCCAGGCTGGGTTCGTACGGCGAGACCCTGATTCTTCATGCCCGCGGCATTGACAACCGGCCGGTCGAACCCCCGGGGGAGGCCAAATCCATCAGCCGCGAAACGACTTTTGCCGAAGATGTGCACCACCGCAAGATCCTGGAAGCCATGCTTGGGCAATTGAGCGAACACGTGGGAGCCAGGTTGAGAAAACGCAACCGCCACGCACGCTGCATCACCCTCAAGCTCAGGTTCAGCGATTTTTCTACCATAACCCGTGCCCACACTCTGCCGGCTCCCACCGATGCCGACCAGGTGATATTCACCACCGGCTTGAATTTGATGAGGAAGGACCTGGCCGGAAATCCGCTGGCGGTAAGATTAATCGGCATCGGAGTTTCCGGCTTTGCCGAAAAGGGCTGGCAGATGGATATGCTCGGCGGGGACCTTCCCAGGCTGGAAAACCTGAACCGGGCCCTCGACCGTATCCGGCAGAAATACGGGTTTGATTCGATATCGACAGGCAGGACATTCTACCTCGAGGAACTATTTAAAACGGGTGAAGACGGCAGCGGCCGGGCAAAGTAAAACCGGCCGGCTTGACCTTTAAACCCGGAAGTGGTTCAATCTTGAAAGGCCGGCCCTGTTGATTACCCGGCCGGCAAATAGAAAAAATAACGGTGGAATATGGACACAGCAGTCGCGTTCTCAAGCGAAAACCTGACTCTTCGCGGCAACCTGAATATCCCTTTCGAAGGTGCGCCGTGCGTAATTCTCTCTCACGGCATGGAAGGCAACAAGGACTCCATCAAGTGGAAGTTTTTAGCCAACCGCCTGCATGACCTCGGCCTGGCGGCGTTAAGGTTCAATTACCGCGGCTGTGGCGAAGGCGAAGAGAAAAGTGACGGAAATTTTGCCAATTCCGGGGTTTCGGGCCGTGTGAAGGACTTTCAGGCCGTCCTCGATTTCCTGCAGAGCCGACCTGTAGATCAAAACCGGCTGGGAGCTATAGGCTCCAGCCTGGGCGGCACCGTGATGATCGCCTCGGAAGACAGCCGGCTTAAAGCCATGGTAGCCCTGGCAACGCCTTACCGCTTTAAAGCCCTTGCCGGGGAGGGCATCGATCATTGCAAGCCGGATGAACTGTCCAGCCTGCCTTCCGGCAAGCAGGTAACAATTGATTTCCTCCGCGAACTCAAACGTCTGGATATGAAAAAACATGTAAGGCAGATGAACTGCCCACTGCTGGTGATACACGGCAGCACGGACGACACCGTGGATGTTGAGGATGCTTACAGCCTGTATGCTGCGGCGGCCGAACCCAAAATGCTGAAAATTATAAATGGAGCCGGCCACCGTTTCGATGACCCTGCCCACCTCAAGCAGGTAGCCCTGCTTGCCTGCGGCTGGCTGAAGCAGTACCTATAATAACAGGTTCATACGATCCATGACCACCTTTACGATTTGACGAATAATCGCAGGATGTGGTAAAAGTTGTTCAAAGTCTCCGAGCTGTGTTGCCTAAACCTGCATAAAGGCATGGCTTCTCAGCCGGTGAGCCCGAAAGGGCTCCAAAGGCATACACGGAAATGTGTATACCTCCCGTGTTTGGAAAGGAGAAATATATGCCGGTCAAGGGCTTTCGGCCTGAGTCGGGTGGCTGACCAAGGGCGCCTGCAAAAAATCAAATCAATCCCAGCTGTGTCATTCCCATTCAACCACATGCCGAAGTAGTTTAGTATTTCCGATATTCATATACGTATTTTTAGCCAGGGAATCGCAGCGGGACAGGGGTAAAACAATTATTTCGCTAACACACAAATGGAGGAAAAACCATGCAACCAATTAATCTGATCTGGCTACAGGGGCAGGGCTGCACCGGTGATACGGTGGCACTTATCAGTGCCCACGATCCGTCGCTGGTGGACGTAATGACCGGCGTCCTGCCGGAGGTGGAAGGCATACGCATTGCCTTTCATCCCACCATCATGGCTCCATGGGGCGAAACCGCCCTGGAACCGCTCGAAGCCGCCAAGGAGGGCAAGCTGGACCCGTTCGTGCTGGTACTGGAAGGTGCCGTACCCACCGAATCCATTGCTCAGAAAACCGGCGGCTATTTCTGCGGCATCGGCGACAAAGGAGGCAAGATCCTCACGCTAACCGAAGTCCTGCTGGACCTCAAGGACAAAGCGGCTGCCGTTGTCGCCGTGGGTACCTGCGCCGCCTACGGCGGTATCGCAGCCGGCAAACCCAACCCTACCGGCGCCATGGGACTCAGCGATTTCTACGGGAAGGGATACAAGAGCACCCTTGGACTGCCCATTATCAACGTACCCGGCTGCCCCACCCCGGGCGACAGCACCATCAAAACTCTGGCATACCTGGTACTTGTAGCCCGCGGCGCCCTGCCGGTGCCGGAACTGGATGAATTTGCCCGGCCCAAGTTCCTTTACGGGGAACTGGCCCACCACATCTGCCCCCGGGCAGGCTACCTGGCTGAAGGTAAGTTTTCCCACCACTACGGCGAACCATACTGTATGGGCTTGCTGGGCTGTAAAGGACCCATTGCCTACTGCCGCGTTCCCAGGGAAGGCTTCGCCGACGGTTACGGCGGCTGCCCTTCGACCGGCTCGCCCTGCATCGCCTGCACCGAGCCGGCCTTCCCCGAACCGCCCACATCGCCATTCCTGCAGAAATCACCCGTGAATCCCTGGATCCGGGAAGGCATTCTGGACAATATCGGTAAAGTCAAAGCAACGCTCCACAGGTTCAAGAGGAGGACTATATAAATGGCTAAAATGACCGAACTGAATATCGAACCCTTAACCCGTATCGAGGGCCATATGGGCGTACACGCCAAGGCGGACCTGGAAGCCAGGAAGTACACCAACGCCTACTGTTACGCCACCATGTTCCGCGGCCTGGAAGACATAATCAAGGGGCGGGAACCGGCAGATGCCATCTGGCTTAGCCAGCGGGCTTGTGGCGTCTGCCCCATGCCGCATGCCATGGCTTCGGTGCTGGCAGTGGATATGGCCTACGACGCACCTCCACCGCCCATGGGCATTGCCATGCGCAACCTGGCTGCCATGGCCGAGGAAGTCTATGACGGCGCCCTGGGCTGTGGCATCCTGGAAGGCCCTGATTATTCCGAAGTAATCATGTCCAAAGCCAACCCGGAAATACTGGGTAAAGCCAACAAGACTGATGCCCCCAACGGCGCAAAACATGGCTATGCCACTATCGGGGACATCATGCGCGGGTTAAACCCCATCAGCGGCAGCATCTGGCTGCAATGCCTGAACGCTTCCAAGGTAGGCCTGGGTATGGCTTCCAATATGGGAGCCAAGCACCCGCATCTCAATAACTTCGTTCCCGGCGGCGTTGCCCGCACTCTGGAAGTTACCGACCTGGAAGCCTACTATGCCGGACTGGCCAAGGAAATCGCCTTCAGCAAAGAGCTGGTGCTGATTTTCGACGATCTGCTCACCTTCCTGTCTGACAACGGGCTGGCCGAGGTAGGCATCTTTCCGCCAAACCTGTTCTCCTGGGGCATGTATGACGACCCCTATACCTACGATGCCAAGTATGCCAATATGACCAAATGGGGTGAAAAACGAGCTCTGCCGCCGGGTATCATCATCAACGGCAAACTGATCACTTCGGACCTGGTCGAAATGCAGGTCGGCGTCCAGGAAACGGTGACTCATTCATACTACCATGATACACCCAAGGCTGAATTTGCCACCGATCCCCTGGGCAATCCGCTGACCAAGGACCACCCCTGGAACGAAAAAACCAAGCCCGAGGCCGGTGCCGAAAAGGACTGGGAAGGCAAATACACCTGGGCCAAAACCCCTCGCTGGCTGGACTGGAAAAACCGGGTAGACGGCAAAACACACGTTTTACAGGCCAACCCCATTTCCCGCATGTGGGTTACAGCCTTGGCCGGCAAATCACCCGAATCGACCGGCACGTCAGTCAAATTTACCCTGCCGGCCGGAACCGTAGCCGGCTTCAACATTACGGAAGAATTAACCCTGGAATGGAAAATACCGGCATTGAACAACGCGCTGGAACGTGTCAGGGCACGCGCCTACTACCATGCCTACTCCGCTTATCAGACTTACAAGCTGGTGCTGGCAGCCTTCGAAATGATCAAGAAGGGCGAGACCAAAGTATGGAACGAATACAAACGCCCCAGAAACGGCATCGGCGTAGGCACTGCCGAAGCCATGCGCGGCGGTGTAGCTCACTGGGTGGTGATGAAAAACGGCAAAACCTCCAATTACCAGATGATTACGCCCACCGCCTGGAACGTTTCTCCGCGCGACGACCAGGGGCGCCCCGGCCCGTATGAGGCAGCCATAATCGATTCGCCCATTACCGAATCCATAGAAGGCGAACTCGACGGCATTGACGTGGTACGCACCATCCGCAGCTTTGACCCCTGCCTGGGCTGCACCGTGCAGGTTTTCAATCCCGAGGGAAGCATGCTTGCCGGCAGGGAATTGGACCACCTGCATGCCGAGGAAGTTCTGGAGCAGCACGAGCACGAGAACGAGCACGGCCAAGGGCATTGCCACCTGCACCACCATCACTCCCATTAAAGATTAACCAAGATGGCAAAAATTCTCGTATGTGGTGTGGGTAACAAGCTGAAAAAGGACGACGGCCTGGGGCCGCTGGTCATCGAACAGCTTGAAAAATTGAAGCTGCCGCCGAATGTCGAGGTGGCTGATTTCGGCATATCGGGCTTTAAATGCGCCCTGTTTCTCGAAGGCTACGACAAGGTTATATTCGTGGATGCCATCAACCTGCCCGGTTTTCCCCCGGGCAGGTTGCACCGTATTAAACTCGACCGCGACCAGGTGCTTGGCAGCCCCAACCTGTCATCTTTTTCGGTCAGCCTCCACGAAACCGACCTGGAAAAAATACTGGCAACTGCCGCGGTGCTGAATATCTACCCGCCGGAAGTGGTTATTATCGGCTGCCAGCCCCAAAATACCAGCGTCGCGCTCGGGTTAACCCCTCCGGTCCAGCAGGCTGTTGCCGGAGTAATCGAACTGGTCATGGCCGAACTCAATTGACTTTCGCCCACACCATGCGCTATTAATCGATACGCAGATAATCCAAATGAATAATGAGTACATACGCCTGGTTATCCGGGTTTACGGAATAGTCCAGGGTGTCGGTTTCCGTCCTTTCATCTTTCGCCTGGCACGGGAACACGGCCTCAAGGGAACGGTGCGCAATACTTCCGGCCAGGTTGAAATAGACGTTGAAGGCACACCACTAGGCCTGGAAGGTTTCCTGGCAGACATACGCACCCGGGCGCCCGCCGCAGCACGCATCGAGCAAATCACCACCGAGCAGGGCCCCGCGGCCGGACACCGGGATTTCAAAATAATCGAAAGCCTGCCGCAACCGGGTCATTACCAGCCGCTTTCTCCGGACCTGGCCACCTGCCCGGCATGCCGGGCAGAGATTTTCGACCCTGCTAACCGGCGTTACCGGTACCCGTTTACCAACTGCACCAACTGCGGCCCCCGTTTTACCATCATCACCGACATTCCCTATGACCGGCCGGCGACCACTATGCAGCCGTTTACCATGTGCCCGGACTGCCTGGAGGAATACCACGACCCGGCTGACCGGCGGTTCCACGCCCAGCCCAATGCCTGCCCGGTATGCGGCCCCTCTCTGCAGCTGGCCGACTGCTCCGGTAAAGCGGTCGAAGGGGATGTAATTGGCACTGCAGCCGGGCTGCTGCTTGACGGCAGGATCATAGCCCTCAAGGGGCTGGGAGGTTTTCAACTGGCTTGTGATGCTACCAACGAAGCCAGTGTTGCCAGACTGAGGCAGCGCAAAAACCGGCCCGCCAAACCGCTGGCGGTAATGGTCAAAGACATAACTCATGCCCGCAAGCTGTGCCGCTTGAGCCCTGATGAAGAACGCCTGCTGGCCTCGCCGGCCAGCCCCATTGTACTGGCAAGAACCGCAGCCGGTTCTCTTGCACCGGCAATTGCCCCGGGCCTTAAATACCTGGGTATAATGCTGCCGTATACTCCTCTGCACCACCTGTTGATGCAGGAGGCGGGCATTCCCCTGGTAATGACCAGCGGCAACCTGAGCGAGGAGCCGATCGCCTGCGCCGACCAGGAAGCCCTGACACGGCTTTCGAATATCGCCGACTACTTTATACTCCACAACCGGGACATTTACTCGCGTTATGATGACAGCGTAACCATGTGGGCGGCCGGTGCCGAAAGGGTGATACGGCGAGCCCGCGGGTATGCACCCCTGCCGGTCGAACTGGCATTCGACTGCCTGCCGGTACTCGGTACCGGTGCCGACATGAAAGGCAGTTTTTGCCTGGCGAGGGGAAAGCATGCTTTCCTGAGCCAGTATATCGGCGACCTGGACAATGCAGAAGCATTGAAACATTATGAACAAACGCTGGGCATCTACCGGCATTTGTTCCGCATCGAGCCTGCCACGATTGCCTGTGATTTGCACCCGGATTATCAGAGTACCCGTTATGCCGAAAAGCTCCAGTCCGAAATGCCGGGGTCCGGGCTGGTCCGGGTTCAGCATCACCATGCTCACATCGCCAGCATAATGGCCGAAAACGGGGAAGAGGGACCGGTAATCGGCGTCGCCCTGGACGGCACCGGCTACGGAAGCGACGGCGCCATCTGGGGCGGGGAGTTTATGCTGGTCGGTTACCAGGGCTTCAAACGGCTGGCCCATCTTGAATACCTGCCCCTGCCGGGCGGTGACGCGGCCACCCGCAAGCCTTACCGAACAGCCGCCGGCTACCTTTACCGGTTGATGGGCAGGGAGTACCTGGAAAAACTGCCGTGGTTCTGCAGGCTGATTGCGCCTGAAGAGTTCGGAATAATGACCCGGCAGATCGACCGGCAGATCAATACTCCGCTGACCAGCAGCTGCGGCCGGCTTTTCGATGCCGTAGCGGCTCTTACCGGGGTAAACCGCGTCATTGAATACGAAGCCCAGGCGGCAATCGAACTGGAAATGGCGGCCACCGGCACAGAAACCGGGGTGCCGGAGTACTATCCTTTCGAAGTATCCCGGCGCGGCGAGGTGAAAATAATAGGGCTGAAAGGGCTTTTTAATGCTATAATTGAAGATATAAAGAGCGAAATGCCGCCGGAAGTAATCGCCGCCCGTTTCCACCAGTCCCTGGCAGCCATGATAGCCCGTGTTTGCCGGAGGCTGTCTGAAGAAACCGGTACCCACCGGATAGCGCTATCCGGTGGTGTTTTCCAGAACCGGCTGCTGCTGCGGCTGGTTGCAAATCAACTGGAAAATTCCGGGTTGGCAGCCATTACCCACCGGATTATTCCTTCCAACGACAGCTGCATCGCTCTCGGCCAGGTTGCCGTAGCCCACCATCTTGCACAGAAATAGGAGTCAAAACTTATGTGTTTAGCCGTACCGGCAAAAATAATCAGCATCAGCGGCCTGCAGGCCGAGATCGATATCGACGGAATCCGGCGCAAAACCAGCCTTTACCTCACCCCGGAAGCTCGCGAAGGGGATTACGTGCTGCTGCATGCCGGTTTTGCCATCAAGGTTCTGGACAAGGAAGAAGCCGCCCAGACCCTCGATTTGTTGAGGCAGATGAATGTCAATAATCCATGAATTCGAGAAAGCCTCGCTGGTGCAGGGCGTATTGAAAAACATACGCTCGATTGACACCGGCCCGGTCAGATTGATGGAGTTTTGCGGCTCCCATACCGCGGCTATTCTAAAATCCGGATTGCGCCAGCTGCTGCCGTCAGACGTCAAACTGTTGTCCGGACCGGGCTGCCCGGTTTGCGTTACCCACCAGGACGATATCGACCGCATGATAGCCCTGGCCGCGATTCCGGGGGTAACCCTTTGCACTTTCGGCGACATGCTCAAGGTGCCCGGCAGCCGGGGAAGCCTGGCCGAAGCCAGTGCCGACGGGGCTGATATCCGCACGGTTTATTCGACCCTGGACGCTTTGGAAATCGCCCGGCAAAACCCAGACCGCCGGGTTGTTCTCCTGGGAGTGGGCTTCGAGACCACCGCGCCCACCATCGCCGCCTCTATAGTACAGGCGCGGGATGAAGGCCTTGCCAACTACCGGGTATTTTCACTGGCGAAGGTCTGCCCTCCGGTAGTAAGAGCCCTGCTCGCCAGCGGCGAGGTCGACATCGACGGCATAATCTGCCCGGGGCATGTCAGTGCCGTCATCGGCTCTAAACCTTTTGAATTTATCCCCGGCGAATACGCCATCGCCTGTGCTGTAGCCGGTTTTGAACCGGTCGATATCCTGCTGGCGATTGAAATGATACTTGTCCAGATCAAGAACCATAAACCGGCTGTCGATATTGCATACTCCCGCTTTGTTACGCGTGAAGGCAACAGCCACGCCCGGAAGCTGATGGCTGAAGTGTTTGAAACCGTTCCGGCTATGTGGCGGGGCTTCGGTGAAGTTCCCGCTTCCGGGTTGGTGGTGGCACCGGGCTTTGCCGAGTTCGATGCAATGCAGGACCCGGCGGTAGCCGGTCTGGCCATCGAACCCTGCTCGCCCGATCCCGGCTGCCGCTGCGGCGACATTCTGCGCGGTGTAATGCTGCCGGAAGATTGCCCCAGGTTCGGCAAAGGCTGCAGCCCGGCCTGCCCGCTGGGCCCGTGCATGGTTTCGGCGGAAGGGGCGTGTGCCAGCTATTACATGTACGGGAGGCAAAATGGCGGATAAAATACTAATGGCTCATGGCAGCGGCGGCCTGATGAGCCATGACCTGATAACCAGCCGGGTAGCGGCTAAACTGCAAAATGAAATCCTGGGCACGATGGACGATGCCGCTGTACTGAATTGCGAGGGCAGGCTGGCATTTACCACCGACAGCTACGTAGTAACTCCCTGTTTTTTCCCGGGAGGAGACATCGGCAAACTGGCAGTATGCGGCACGGTCAACGACCTCAGCGTAATGGGCGCATCGCCGCGTTATCTCAGCCTGGGGCTGATCCTGGAAGAGGGCTTGCCCTTGAGCGAGCTGGATACAATAATGGACTCCATTGCCGCTGCCGCCTCCGAAGCGGGCGTGCAGGTTGTAACCGGAGATACCAAGGTGGTTGCCCGCGGCAGTGCCGACAAGATTTTTATCAACACCTCCGGAATAGGGCTCCTGCGGCCGGGAACCCGGATTTCAGGTTCTTGCGCCCGTCCGGGAGACGTGATTATCATCAACGGCACGATTGCTGACCATGGTACTGCGGTTCTCAGCCAGCGCGAAGGGTTGAAGTTCTCCGGAGAACTTTGCAGTGACTGCGCACCTCTGAACGGCTTGGTTGAGGCTGTTCTCGACGCCTGCGGGGACATACATGCCATGCGCGATCCTACCCGGGGCGGCCTGGCGACCTCTTTGAACGAAATAGCCCGGCAGTCCAGCGTTGGTATCGTTATAAACGAAGAGGCCGTTCCTGTCAGGCAACCGGTGGCTTCGCTGTGCGAACTGCTGGGACTGGACCCGTTGTATGTAGCCAACGAAGGCAAACTGCTTGTGTTCGTGCCGGCATCCGGGGCGGAAAAAGTGGTTGGAGCCATGCAAAACCAAAAATACGGCAGGCAAGCCCGTGTTATAGGGAAAGTAACAGAAGCCGGCCCTTCCCGGGTCATGATGCGGACCCGGCTGGGCACCACGAGAATCGTTAACATGATCACCGGGGATCTTCTTCCCAGGATTTGCTGACCGACAGGGCGCCGAATTTCCTGCCGGAGTTTGAATTACCACCGCCGGATAGTGTAAGCTATATCCCCATTATCCACCGGCAGCGGGAAATGATTATTTCAGCACCAGCACCTCCGTTATTCACCAACACCAAGCAAAATGAAGCTTTTTAAAGCTTCATTTATAGTTAGGAGAGAACTTAGTGGAAGAAGTAAACCTTGCAGACATTTCACCGGTTGTCGAAAAATACCGCGGCCGCCAGGATGGCCTGATCAGCGCCCTCCAGGAGACACAGGATATTTACGGTTATCTGCCTGAAACTGCCCTGTGCCACCTGAGCCGGGAACTGAATGTCGCCATGAGCAAAGTATATTCCGTGGCTACCTTCTATGCCCAGTTCTACCTGCACCGGCGCGGCAGAAACATTGTTCGCGTCTGTCGGGGCACCGCCTGCCACGTTCGCGGCGGCAAGGCGGTTCTCAGCTCCATCGAAAACCGGCTGGGCATCAAAGACAGCCAGACAACCGGCGACTACAAATTTACCCTGGAAACGGTAGCCTGCCTGGGCGCCTGCGCCATGGGCCCGGTAATAATGGTGGGTGAAAAATATTACGGCAAGATGACTCCGGCCAAAATCGAAGCTTTGCTGGATACATTTTAATCTGGACACCGGAGGAACGGGTAAATAAATGAACTTTGAAGAATTAAAATACCTCAGAAGCTCCCTGTGCGAAAAGGACAAGCCCGAAGATACCTGTATCAAGGTATGCGGCGGCACCGGCTGCAATGCCCAGGGAGGCCAGGCCGTAGTCGAAGCCTTCGCCCGCGAACTGACCAGGACAGGCCTCGACGAAAAGGTATCCCTTAAAACCACCGGGTGCCATGGTTTCTGCGAACGGGGACCGGTGGTGGTTATTCTGCCGCGCGGCATTTTCTACCCTCAGGTTACACCGGAAGATGTGCCCGAGATTGTGGAAAAAACCATCATGCAGGGTGAAATTGTAGACAGGATTGTGTATACCGACCCGGGCACCGGTTCGAAAATAATTTATGACTGTGACGTGCCTTTCTATTCCAAACAAAAACGGATCGTGCTCCGGGACAACGGCCGGCTGGACCCCACCGATATTTATGACTATATCCGCTATGACGGCTACCGGGCACTGGAAAAAGCCCTGGAAACAATGACGCCGGAGCAGGTAATAGAGGAAGTACTGGCTTCGGGCTTGAGGGGACGAGGCGGTGCCGGTTTCCCGACGGGTAAAAAATGGAGTCTGGCGCGAAACGCCCGCGGCGATGAAAAATACATGGTGTGCAACGGGGACGAAGGCGACCCCGGCGCCTTCATGGACCGCTCCATCATGGAGGGCAACCCGCACCTGGTGCTGGAAGGCCTGGCCATCGGCGCCTACGCCATCGGCGCATCCGTTGCCTATATCTATGTCAGAGCTGAATACCCGCTGGCAGTGGTAAATCTTAAACGGGCAGTGCACGCCGCCGGCGACATGAAGCTGCTCGGGCATAATATACTGGGTTCCGGTTTCGATCTCGAAGTCAGAATTATCGAGGGCGCCGGTGCCTTCGTTTGCGGTGAGGAGACCGCACTCATGGCCTCCATCGAAGGCAAAATCGGCCGGCCGAGGCCGCGGCCTCCATTCCCTGCCCAGAGCGGCCTGTGGGGCAAGCCCACCAACATAAACAATGTCGAAACCCTGGCTTCGGTGCCGTCCATCATAAACAACGGCGGCCACTGGTACGCCGGCCTGGGCACCGAAAAAAGCAAGGGCACCAAGATATTCTCCCTGACCGGAACGGTCAACAACACCGGGCTGGTAGAAGTTCCCATGGGAATGACGCTGGGAGAACTGGTTTACGATATCGGCGGCGGGATTCCCGGAGACCGTAAATTCAAGGCAGCCCAGGTAGGCGGGCCTTCCGGCTGCTGCCTGCCTGCGAGCACTCTTGGCCTGCCCATTGACTATGAATCTCTGTCCGCCATCGGGGCCATTATGGGCTCCGGCGGCCTGGTCGTTATGGACGAATCCGCCTGCATGGTGGATATCGCCCGCTTTTTCCTGAGTTTTACCCAGTCTGAATCCTGCGGCAAGTGCACTCCCTGCCGCCTGGGCACCAAGCGCATGCTTGAAATCCTGACCCGCATTACCCAGGGTCAGGGCAAGCCTGAAGATATAGACCTGCTGGCAGAACTGGCTGAAATGGTCAAGGACTCATCCCTTTGCGGTCTGGGGCAGAACGCCCCCAACCCGGTGCTGAGCACCATTAAATATTTCCGCGAGGAATACGAAATTCATATCCGGGAAAAACGCTGCCCGGCAGCCGCTTGCGAAGCGCTGGTATATGCGCCCTGCGAACATACCTGCCCGCTTAACGTGGATGCTGCCGGTTACGTGGCGCTGATAAGCCAGGGCAGATTCGAGGAAGCCCTGGAGCTGGAGCGGCAGAGAAATCCGCTGGCGGCCATTTGCGGCCGTGTTTGTCATCATCCGTGTGAAGGCCGCTGCAAGCGCGGCGACCTCGACCAGCCGGTGGCCATAGCCACCCTGAAAAGAGCGGCGGCTGAATACGGCGCAGCCAACGCCAAACCTTCCCAAATAAAGCCAGCCGGCAAACGAGGGGAGAAAATCGCCATCATCGGCTCAGGGCCGGCCGGCCTGAACGCCGCTTATCACCTGGCCAGATGGGGCTATCCCGTTACCATATTCGAAGCCCTGCCTGTTCCCGGCGGTATGCTTACCGTCGGCATCCCCGATTTCCGGCTGCCCCGGCACGTGCTGGAAGCGGATATCCAGTTCATTACCAGCCTGGGGGTGGAAATCATATTGAACAGCCCCATAGGTGACTGCCTTACTATCGAAGACCTGGAAAACCAGGGTTTTAAAGCCATCCTGCTGGCTACCGGAGCCCACCTTGGCCAGAAGCTGGGAATAGAGGGCGACGAACTGGAAGGAGTGTATGACGGTGTAAGCTTCCTAAGAAGCGTCAACCTGGGCGAGCCGGTCAAAGCCGGCAAACGGGTTGCCATCGTCGGCGGCGGCAACGTGGCTTTCGATGCCGCCCGGACCTCGCTCAGACTTGGGGCCGAAGAGGTTACCGTGGTTTACCGGCGTGCCAGGGAAGATATGCCGGCCGCCCCCGAAGAAATCCATGAAGCCGAAGAGGAGGGGATCAAAGTCCTGCCCATGACCAATCCGCTCAGAATCAACGGTGCCGACGGGTGCGTCAGCGGCCTGGTATGCCTCAAGACAGAGCCGGGTGAATATGATTCCAGCGGGCGCAGAAGACCCAAAACCATCCCCGGTTCCGAATTTACTCTTCAGGTCGATACCGTAATCGCCGCCATCGGCCAGGTGCCGGATACCGGTTTTGTGGGCCGAACCTCCGGCCTGTCTACACAGCGCAATGGCACCATGGCAGTGGAAGCCGAAACCCTGGCAACCGGGCGAATGGGAATCTTTGCCGCCGGCGATAACGTAACCGGGCCGGCCACCGTTGTCGAAGCCATGGCCGGCGGCGAACAGGCTGCGATATCCATCGATCGATATATACGTGGAGTAGACCTGGCCGGTAACCGGGCAATGGAATTGAAAACACCGCAGGACATACCATGGGACGAAAATGAAATGGAAACAGGGCCCCGCATGCAGATGCCCGTTGCCCCGCATGAGCGGCGCCTGACCAGCTTCGACGAAGTCAACCTGGGGTACTCCCGGGAAATTGCTGTGAAAGAGGCCAGGCGCTGCCTGCGCTGTGATTTGAAAAGGTAGGCATGTTATGGCAACACTAACGCTGACAATAGACGGAAAAACAGTTCAGGCTGAAGAAGGGACTACCCTTATGCAGGCAGCGGCAGCCGCCGGCATAGAAATACCCCACCTGTGCTATATGCAAAACCTGCCGGCCAGCGGCGCCTGCCGCCTGTGCGTGGTGGAAGTGGAAGGCGCCCGCAACCTGCTGGCTTCCTGCACAATGCCGGTTGCCGCCAACATGGTGGTCAGTACTGCTTCGGATAGAGTGATCAAAACCCGCAAGGCTGTCATCGAATTACTGCTTTCCGACCATCCCTTCGACTGCATGACGTGTGAAAAGAGCGGCAACTGCGATTTGGAAAAATACGCCTACCAGCTTGGAGTGAATAAATCCCGTTTCGAAGGAGAAGTCCACGCCTATCCGCTGGATGATGCCAACCCCTTCTTTTTCCGGGACTATAATAAATGCATCCTTTGCGGCCGGTGCGTGGCCGCATGCAACCAGGTTCAGTATGTCGAGGCCATCAACTACGCCCACCGCGGTTTTGACTGCAAGGTAGCCGCCCCCTTTGACCGGTCCCTGACCGAAAGCACCTGCATATTCTGCGGTCAGTGCGTGGCGTCCTGTCCCACCGGCGCCCTGGTAGAAAAAAGCCGGAGCCAGGCCGGACGCGAGTGGGAGATGGAAACAACCGCCACCGTCTGTTCCTATTGCGGTGTCGGCTGCAACCTTGAACTGAGCGTCAAAAATGAACGTATCGTCAGGGCTTCGTCACCATTGACGAGCGAAGTCAACCAGGGCAGGTTGTGCATCAAAGGAAAATTCGGCTGGGATTACGTTCACAGCCCGGAAAGGCTGACCTTCCCGCTGATCCGCACGGGAGAAAAGGGCGAAGGCAAGTTCAGGCAGGCTTCATGGGAAGAAGCCCTCGACCTGGTGGCTTCACGCCTGAGCGAGGTTAAAAAGGAAAGCGGCCCCGATTCGTTTGCCTGCCTTTCCTCGGCCAAGTGCACCAACGAGGAAAACTACTTGATGCAGAAGTTTACCCGGGCGGTAGTGGGCACCAACAACATCGACCACTGCGCCCGCCTCTGACATTCGCCGACGGTGGCCGGTCTGGCCGCCAGTTTCGGCAGCGGAGCCATGACCAGTTCCATAGCCGAGATCAAAAACACCGGGTGTGTTTTCATCATCGGCTCCAATACTTCGGAGAACCATCCTGTAATCGCACTGGAAGTGATGGAGGCGGTAAAAAACAACGGCGCCAGGCTGATTGTCGCCGACCCCAGGCATATCCGCATGGTCGATTTTGCTCACCTGTGGCTGCGCCACCGGCCCGGCACCGATATAGCCCTTATCAACGGACTGCTGAATATAATTATCCTGGAAAACCTGTGCGACATGGACTTTATCAACAGCCGGACGGAAGGATTCGACGCCGTCAAACAGGCAGTTGCCGGCTACACCCCTGAAGTCGTCTCGCGGATTACCGGGGTCAACGAAGACGACCTTAAAGAAGCCGCCCGGACATATGCCGGCGCCGGCAAAGCCATGATCCTTTTTGCCATGGGCATAACCCAGCACACCACCGGCACCGACAATGTGATGGCGCTGGCCAACCTGGCCATGGCAACCGGACATGTAGGCAGGGAAGGTTCCGGAGTATGCCCGCTTAGAGGCCAGAACAATGTCCAGGGAGCCTGCGACATGGGGGCACTGCCCAATGTATATACCGGTTATCAGCCGGTAACCGATGCGGTAGTCAAAGAAAAATTCGAAAAAGCCTGGGGGGCGAAACTCGACGGCAAGGCCGGCCTGACCCTGGTGGAAATGATGCATGCGGTCGAGGCCGGCAAAATAAGGGCCATGTACGTAATGGGAGAAGAGCCGGCGCTGACCGACCCCGATTCCTGCCATGTGGAAGCCGCCCTTAAAAAGCTCGACTTCCTGGTAGTACAAAACATCTTCATGGGAGAGACCGGTAAATACGCCGATGTAATACTTCCCGGTGCCAGCTTCGCCGAAAAGGACGGCACGTTCACCAATACCGAAAGGCGGGTACAACGGGTACGCCGCGCGATCAAACCCGTTGGCGACAGCCGGCCCGACTGGGTTATCATCTCCCAGGTTTCGGCTCGCATGGGTTACCAGATGCAATACAACCATCCCTCTGAGGTCATGGCGGAAATCGCCAGCCTTACGCCCACCTATGCCGGAATAAATTATGACCGCCTGGAACAGGGCGGACTGCAGTGGCCATGCCGCAGCGCCAGTGACCCGGGCACTAAATTCCTGCACGAAAACACTTTTACCCGCGGAACGGGCAGGTTTGCCGTTACACAACACAGGGATGCAATCGAGCTGCCGGACGATGAATACCCATTGATATTTACCACCGGCAGAAACCTGTACCACTGGCACGGCGGCACTATGAGCCGCCAGTCACCCGGGTTGGAAGAAATCTGCCCTGAAGGGCTGGCTGAAATCAACCCGGATGATGCCGGAAAGCTGGAATTGAACGATGGGGACATAGTCGAAATGGCTTCACGCCGGGGCAAGATCAAAGCCAGGATATCGGTTACCGAAAAATCCCCGCCGGGAGTGGTTTTCATGCCGTTCCACTTCAAGGAGTCTCCGGCAAACCGGCTGACACTGGACGTGCTCGACCCGGTTGCCAGGATTCCCGAACTGAAAGTGTGCGCGGTAAGAATTTCCAAAGCCGAAAATCTCGACTCGGGAACCTGCAGTACTTAGAGACGTTTGAGCATGAAAAAAGCGGAGGCGGCCGAAGAGCTCGATTTACACGGGGATACGGTGGAAGAAGCTATACCCAGGGTGGATGATTTTCTCTATGCCGCCTACAGAGCTGGCCTGGCCAGGGTATGGATCATCCACGGCCGGGGAACCGGAGTGCTGAAAACCGAAGTTGGCCGCTACCTTTCAAGGCATTCACTGGTACGTTCCTATTATACAGCCGACAAGTTCCACGGAGGCGAAGGGGCTACCCAGGTAAACCTTTCCAGTTAGGCAAATAATTAACGGCACCAGCTTATAACTGGTGCCGTCGGTTTATAATCGACTTAACGTAACTATTCAGCCCGGGTTTTATTGAGCTTGACAGCAAGGCGCGATTTCCGCCTGGAGGCGCTGTTGGGATGAATAATGCCCTTGCTGGCGGCCCTGTCCAGCGCGCTGATAGCAGCAGCCACCTGTTCCGGTGCCGTCTCCTGGGACTTGTCTACGGATTTGCGGGCACGGGTGACCAGGGTGCGGGTTTTTGAACGCACTATTTTGTTCCTTTCGGTTTTGGTTTCATCAGCGCGTATTTTCTTCTGGGCAGATTTGGTATTGGCCAAGTAACTTCCTCCTAGAGTAATTAAAACAACAAGTGATTATTATACTACACATTAAGCCGCATGTGAAGCGGGCTCATCCCCGAGGCGTGTAATGCTCACCGCACCCTTGATGCCTTCCATTTTGTTCATAAGCCGGCTGAGCTGGTAAAGGCTGCCGGTAGACAGGGTGATATCGACAATTGCCGTGCCGTCTTCCGTCTCGGTAACCGTCATGGAGGTAATGTTGATCTTTTCCTCGGCAACGACGGTAGAAAGGTCTCTTACCAGCCCTACCCGGTCCCAGGCAACCAGTCTGAGGCGAACGGGATACAGGCTGTTGGACTGACCCCAGTCCACTTCCACCAGCCGTTCCCGTTCCAGGTCCGGCCTGACGATATTATGGCAGTCGGAACGGTGGACAGTGACGCCTTTGTTGCGGGTGATATAACCCGTAATGGCATCCCCCGGTACCGGGTTGCAGCAGAGGGCCAGGTTGGTAAGCATATTGCCGGCGCCCAGCACGCGGATAGCCGAGGTGGACGGTTTCGGCGGAGCCTGTTCGGTTACCTGGCGGGGCGCGTCCTGCTGGCTGGCAAGTTTCAGGGAAATCTGGTGGAGGCTTACTCCGCCATAACCGATGGCTGCCAGGAAATCATCCACGGTGTCGTAGCCGAACAAACGGGAGATATCTTCCCGGTTGCCCATCTTGATACCCAGCCGGCGGACTTCTTTTTCCAGCAGATTCCTGCCCTGGTCGATATTCTCGGCCCTTTCCTGGCGCTTGAAGAACTGGCGCAGTTTTTCGCGCGCATGGGAAGTGCGCACATAACCCAGATTGGGGTTCAACCAGTCCCGGGAAGGGGTCTTGTCTTTCTTGGCGGCTACAATCTCGACCACTTCCCCGTTTTTAAGCTGGTAATTCAGGGGTACCAGCCTGCCGTTTACCTTGGCGCCGATGCAGCGGTGGCCGAGGTCGGTATGGATGCGGTAGGCAAAATCGACAGGGGTAGCCCCCTGGGGCAGGTCCTTGATTTCCCCCTTGGGAGTGAATACAAAAACCTGGTCGTTGAAAATATCGGTTTTGACCGATTCCAGGAATTCCTCGGCCCCGGTAAGCTCCCGGTGCCAGTCCACCAGCTGGCGCAGCCAGCCGAGTTTTTCCTCAAAACGCCCGTCGGTTTTTTCACCTTCTTTGTAGCGCCAGTGGGAAGCAACACCGTACTCGGCGAAGTGATGCATCTCATAGGTGCGTATCTGGACTTCGAGCGGAATGGAACGCATGGCCATGACCGCGGTATGCAGGGACTGGTATCCGTTGGCTTTGGGGTTGGCAATGTAATCGTCGAAGTTGCCGGGCATGGGGTGCCACAGGCTGTGTACCACGCCTATGGCGTTATAACAGTCGGGAATGGTGTCGACCAGTACCCGCAGGGCAAGCAGGTCCTGTATATCATCAAAACGCTTGCCCAGGAGTTCATATTTGTGCATCTTCTGGTATATGGAATACAGGTGTTTCGGTCGTCCGGTAACCTCGGCCTTAAGGCCGGCTTTCTCGAATTCCCTCTTCAGAATGTCGATAAGCTGGGTTATCAGCACCTCACGCTGGGTACGGCGCAGGCTCACCATCTTGCTCAACTGGTTGTATTTGACCGGTTCCAGGTAGCGAAAGGAGAGATCTTCCAGTTCCCATTTGAGTTCCCAGATTCCCAGCCGGTGAGCCAGCGGTGCATATATTTCCAGCGTTTCGCGGGCAATGCGTTGTGTTTTTTCCGGCGGCAAGGCTGAGAGGGTGCGCATGTTATGCAGGCGGTCGGCCAGCTTGATAAACACCACCCGGAGGTCTTCGGCCATAGCTACCAGCATCTTGCGCAGGTTTTCAGCCTGCTGCTCCGCCTGCATGCCGCTTTTCAGTCCCGCGGCCGGGGATTTGCGGGAAAGTTCTTCCAGTTTGGTGGTACCATCCACCAGGTTGGCGACTTCGCCGCCGAATTCTTTTTTGATCTTCTCCAGGCTGACGGCGCAGTCTTCGATGGTGTCATGCAGCAGAGCGGCCGCCAGGGCGGAGCTGTCAAACTGCAGTTCGGCCAGGATAAGCGCCACCTGAAGGGGGTGTGCCACGTAGGGGCCGCCGGAAAGCCTGACCTGGCCTTCATGTGCCTGGCGGGCAAACTCATACGCCCGCTTTACCAGGTCCAGCTTTTCTTCAGGCAGATACCTGGCGGCTTTTTCCACAAGGGTTTCCAGACTACCCGTTTGCCTCAATGCCACCTTTTCCCTCCGCGGCTAAAGTATATCCCAACATACGCCCGTTGTTAAAGCCCGGACCGGTGCGGCACGGGAATTGACGCTTCTAGTGCCCACGGTTAAAATAATACCGGGAGATTTATATGCAGCATTTATGGGCACCCTGGCGCATCGAATACATCCGCCTGGCCAAAAGCGGACAGGAAAAAGGCTGTATTTTATGCGACAAACCTGCCGCCGAGGATGATAGCGCCAACCTGGTGCTCCACCGGGGCCGGTACAATTTTGTCATCATGAACCGGTATCCCTATTCCGCCGGGCATCTCATGATAGCCCCTTACCGGCACACCTGTTTGCTGGAGGAGCTGGAAGGCGATGAACTGCTGGAACATTTTCAGCTGGTGCAGATGTGCATCCGCATCATCCGCCGCCTCTGGAATCCGGCCGGCTTCAATATGGGCATGAACATGGGCCGCATCGCCGGAGCCGGCATCGATCAGCATATCCACACCCACGTGGTTCCCCGCTGGGCCGGAGACACCAATTTCATGCCGGTAATCGCCGGTACCGGCGTAGTCAGCAGTGCGCTCGACGAAAATTACCGGGAACTCAAACCCGAATTCGAAAAGGAGAGTTAAACCCCATGGGAGAAGAACTGCAAATTATCAGGGACATGCTGCCCTTCCTGATTCCGCTCTTGATCGTTCAACTGGTACTCCTGGTAATAGCACTGCTGGACCTGCTTAAACGCCAGCATATGCCCGGTAATACCCGGCTGATCTGGATGATTGTCATTATTTTTATCAACATATTCGGCCCGATCATATACCTGATTTTCGGCCGCAAGGACAGACCCGATGACAGCTATTAGCACCGAAAACCTTTCCAAATATTATAAAGATGTAAAAGCCCTGGACGGGCTCAACCTGGAAGTGCCCGAAAACGTGATTTTCGGCTTTCTGGGACCCAACGGCGCCGGCAAGACCACCGCGGTAAAGCTGCTTACCGGGTTTGCCCATCCCACTGCAGGAGACGCCTGGGTTGCCGGTGAAAAAGTGAGCGAAGGCAACCTTGCCCTCCAGTCCCTCATCGGCTTACTGCCGGATGTACCCGCCTTCTACGACTGGATGAGCGCCCGCGAATTCATGCACTTTGTCGGCGAAATACATCTGCTGGAGCATTCCGAAATCACCTCCCGCACCGCCGAACTGCTGAAACTGGTGGGGCTCGAAAGAGATGGCAACCGGCGTGTGGGAGGCTACTCCCGCGGTATGCGCCAGCGCCTGGGAATAGCCCAGGCGCTGATCAACCGGCCGAAGGTACTTTTCATGGACGAACCTACATCAGCGCTGGACCCGGTCGGCAAGCGTGAAGTCCTCGAACTCATCAAGAAACTGAAAGAAACCGCCACCATATTCATGTCTACCCATAATCTTGCCGAAGTAGAAAGGGTTTGCGACATGGTAGGCATAATCAACCGCGGCAGGCTGGTAACGGTATCTTCAGTGGAATCGCTGCAGAAAAAGTACGCCCGCTCCCTTTTTGAAATGGAATTTTTAGAAGATGCTTCCGGTTTTATGCAAACCCTTAAACAGACCCCGTGGCTGGCAGAACCGGAAATCATCACACAAAACGGCTCCCCGGTGATACGCGTTAAGGCTGGGGATGTCGAATTCGCCCGCAAGGAACTGCCGCGCCTCATCGGCGAAAGCGGCCTCACCCTTGCCCGTTATGAACTGGTCCTGCCCAGCCTGGAAGACGTATTCGTAGAAATTCTAAGCCAAGAGGTGAGCCGGTGAAAGGGTTTTTGCCGCTTCTGAAAAAAGAAGCAACCGAACAGTTGCGAACCTACAAACTGGTGATCGTTGGGGGTGTGTTTCTCTTCTTTGGCATCACCACACCGCTGCTGCTCAAGTACATGCCCGAAATATTGAAGCTTGCCGGCGAAGAGTTCAGCATAGAATTCCCGCCCCCGACGGCAATACAGTCGCTGGCGGAATATGCCGGCACCATAGGGCAGGTAGGCCTGCTGGTGGCAGTGCTGATGGCCATGGGCGGCATTTCCAACGAAATGAAGAACGGTACCGCCATTATGACGCTTTCCAAACCGGTATCCCGCGCAGCATTTGTCGGCGCCAAGTTCACAGCAATGAGTTTGAATTTTATCCTGTCTTTAGCAGCGGCTTCGGTAGTCGCTTTCGCCTATACGGTATGGCTTATAGAAGGAGCGGATATAGCCGGTTATATCGGCCTTAACCTGCTGCTGGCCCTGTTTCTGGTTTTCTGCCTGGCGGTTACCCTGCTTTGTTCCAGTTTTTTCAGAAGTTCCCTGGCAGCCGGAGGCGTTGCCATTGCACTGCTGATATCCCAGGCGGCGGTGTCTGCCATACCGGTAATCGGGGACTGGGCGCCCGGCAAGCTCCTGGGTTGGGGAACCAACCTGCTCGCCGGCAAGCCGGATGCCTTCTGGGGCGCCCTGACAGTTACGGTAGTGCTGATTGCAGGCTGTCTCTACCTGGCCCAGAAAATACTGCGCAGCAAAGACCTGTAAGGCGGGATGGCTCAAGCATTTTCATCCTGCATCCGGTTATATTCCGGGCGCAGGATAGCATACAGCTCCAGGTCATCGAACCGGCCCCATTTTTTCACATCCTGGCGCAGACGCCCTTCGTGTGACATGCCCAGTTTCTGCATGACCCTGCCGGAGGCGGGATTCCGGCCCAGGTGCCTGGCATAGATCCGGTTCAAACCCAGTACATTGAAACCGTAATCTATAACGGCCTTGCCGGCTTCGGTAGCATAACTCCTGGCCCAGTACGGCCTGCCTATCCAGTATCCCAGCTCAGCCCGCCCGTTTCCGGAATCTATGGTCAGCCCGATTGCCCCAACCAGGGTTCCGGCCGGCTCGAGAGTGACAGCCCATACTACACCCTCGCCTCGCTCATAACTCTGCTGGTGGCTTTTGATCCAGGCCTGGGCTAAACCGTCCGGATACGGGTGCGGAATAAGCAGTGTGTTTGCCGCAATTTCTTTTTCCCCGGCCAAACGCTGCACATCCCGCGAGTCAGCCGCGCAAAAAGGCCTTAAACGAAGCCTGGAAGTCATAAGGGTCGGTCGCTCAACCATAACCTGCTCCTGTGAATCAATTTTACAAAACAGAGGACTGGGTCGGGTTAAATTATAATAAATCTCACCCCGGACTGCATTCGACCGGCTATATGAACCCAAACTGTGGTAAAATACCTCATCAGCCTGAATAAGGAGGTTAGCCATGCCGGATTTTGGAAATTCTTTCTCGGGAATGACCGCTGGCCGCAAACTCACCCATGAGGAACTCGTCAGGGCAATCCGTTTTATGGTAGCGGCCGAATACGAGGCCATTCAGCTTTACATGCAGCTGGCCGAAGTCACCGACAACAAACTGGCGGTAGAGGTACTCAAGGAAATAGCCGACGAGGAGCGGGTGCATGCCGGAGAATTCCTGCACCTGCTTAAGACCCTGGCCCCGGATGAAGAGAAATTCTACCGTGAAGGGGAAGAAGAGGTCGAAGAACTGGAAGAAAAACTAAAGTAAGCTGGAAGCAGAAGCCAAAATCAATTAAAATCTAGCCTGGAATATGTTAAATTAATTATGGCAAACGGGATTAGGGGGTAAAACTTGATGGATATTGAGCTTATAAGGGATATCGTAATAATAGTTTCCGGCGTTATATTTACCATAGTGTTGCTGGTAATAGTCCTGGTCGTTCTGTCGCTCAGCAGAAAGATTAAGGAAATCACCAAAAACGCGACTGTGGTTATGGAAAAGGTCCAGCATGCGGCAGATGATGTGCAGGTGATTACCAGTTATGCCCGCCAGGAAGTAGCCATGCCCCTGGTGCAACTGGCCGGTTTTATCCAGGGCCTGGGCCAGGGTTTGCAGTCGCTTACTCAAATGTTTAAAAAGTGGTATTAACAAGGAGGTTTGAAATGTGCAACAGTAAAGATGCCGCCAGCGGATTGGGCCTGGGTATCGTAATAGGGGCTGTCATAGGGCTTGCCGCAGGCATGCTGTATGCTCCGCGCCCGGGTGAAGAAACCCGCGAAATCCTCAAGGAAAAAGCGGATGAGTTCAAGCACAAGGCGGATGATTTCAAGCACAAGGCCGCCGATGCCATCGCTCAGGGCCGTGAAAAAGCCGTTGAGGTAATACACAAGGGCGAAGAAAAACTGACCGGAAAACACGAGGCTTCAGCCTGACGGTCGGAAATTCCCGCTGCTACCGCGTGTCGAGAATGCCCGGATAAGAATTATTCGCGGCAATCGCATGCGTGCAGGATTATTGTGCTGGCCTTTTAATGACCGAGCTGTTTAGACAACACTGGCGGCTGATTATTTCACTAGCCGTCGTAACAATCCTCCTGGCCCTTGCCTGGGCCTGGCGGGGAGTCCTGTTGCCGTTTGCAATCGGCCTGGTTATGGCCTATCTGATGCTGCCCGGCATCAACTGGCTGGAAAAAAGGCTCCCACCGAAAGGTAAGTGGCACAAGGCCAGGCGTATTTTTGCGGTTTTAATCGTATTTATCGTTACCCTGGGAGTGGTCGGCGGACTGCTTTCTTATATTATCGTTACTGTAATCCGGACCTTCACTGACCTGTTTTCCAGGGCTCCGGAATATATCAACACCATCCTGGGCCAGCTTCAGGAATGGGCACAAGCCTTCCAGCAGCAACTGCCTCCCGGCCTGCAAACCCAGGTGGAACAGTTCATCTCCAACCTGGGATTACAGCTTGAAGCCGTACTGGAAAATTTTGCCCAGGGCGGCATAGCGTTCATATCCGGCACAGTCGGCTCGCTTCTGGGCTTTGCCGCCCTGCCCCTGTTCCTGTTTTACCTGCTCAAGGACTACCACCAGATCAGAAGAAACATATACTCCTTCATACCGCAGTGGGCGGCAGAGCACACCCGTAACATAGCTGCCATCATCGAACGGGTTCTGGGCGGTTACATCAAGGCTACCCTGGTACTGGGAGCAATTGTGGCCACCATGTCGTTTATCGGGCTGAGTATCCTGGGGGTGCCCTATGCCCCGGCACTGGCATTCTTTGCCGGTGTTACCGAGATGATACCCACCATAGGCCCCTGGATAGGCGGTGGGCTGGCCGCACTGGTAACGCTGAGCACCGCGCCGGAAAAAGCCATCCTGGTGGTACTGCTTTTCATCGGTATTCAACTATTGGAAAACAACCTTCTTGTACCCCGCATACAGGGTGGTTACATGCGGGTGCACCCGGCTGCCGTACTGCTGCTGCTGGTAATGGGCGCTTACATCGGCGGCCTGTGGGGGATTATTCTTGCCGTGCCGCTGGCTGCCACCGTCGGCCGCATAATTCGCTACATACGGGAAAGGCAGGAGCTCAAGAAACAGCAAGCAGATTGCAACCAGCAGGACGGGGCTGCCCCTCAAACCCACAACGGGTAAACAGGGCGAGTTCGAAAACGGCTTCCACCTGCGGCAGGCTTGCTTAGATATCCAGGTTTTTCACATTCTTGGCATGCGCCTGTATAAAAGCCTTGCGCGGCGGCACATCACCACCCATTAGCACACTGAAAACCCCGTCAGCCTTGGAGTGGTCTTCGATGTTGACCTGCAGCAGGGTGCGGGTTGCCGGGTTCATGGTGGTTTCCCAGAGCTGTTCAGCGCTCATTTCGCCCAGACCTTTGTAGCGCTGAATATCGGCTTTGGCAGCCTTGCTTTTAAGCCCGACAAGAATCTTGTCTTTCTCTGTGTCGGTAAACACCCAGTGCTCTTCCTTGCCTGCCTTGATCCTGTACAACGGAGGCTGGGCGATATACAGGTAGCCCTGGTTGATTAGATCGACCATATGGCGGAAGAAAAAGGTCAGCAAAAGGGTACGAATATGAGAGCCATCCACATCGGCGTCCGTCATAAGCACCACTTTATGGTAACGCAGGCGGGCCTGGTCGAATTCATTGTCCATGCCGGCGCCCAGCGCGGTTATAAGCGTCCTGATTTCTTCGTGGGAGAGCATCTTTTCAGCCGTGGCTTTTTCAACATTGAGAATCTTGCCGCGCAGTGGAAGAATGGCCTGAAAGCGGCGGTTGCGGCCCTGCTTGGCAGAACCGCCGGCTGAATCACCCTCCACCAGAAACAGCTCGCTCAAAGCCGGATCCTTTTCGGAACAATCAGCCAGTTTGCCGGGTAGAGTACCCGAGTCCAGGCTGGACTTGCGTATAATCAGGTCCCGCGCTTTCCGGGCGGCTTCACGGGCCTTGGCGGCGGTGATACATTTTTCCAGAATCCGCCTGGCATCTTCCGGGTGTTCTTCGAAGTAAAGACCCAGGTCTTCTGCCACTGCGCTCTCGACCTGGCTTTTGATTTCGATATTGCCAAGTTTGCCCTTTGTCTGGCCTTCGAACTGCGGCTCGGAAAGTTTAACACTGATTACCGCCGTCAAACCTTCCCTGACATCCTCGCCCACCAGGTTGGGTTCATCGTCTTTGAGCATCTTGTTGCGGTGAGCCCAGTCATTCAGTACCCGGGTAAGGGCGGAACGAAAACCGGTAAGGTGGGTGCCACCGTCTATGGTGTTGACACAATTGGCAAATGTCAGCGTGTTATCGGTAAAGCCGTCGTTATACTGCAGGGCAACATCGATAATGGTGCTGTTTACCTGCTTGGACAGGACAATCGGCTGGCGATTGCGTACGGTCCGGTTCCGGTTGAGCCTGCGCACGAAACCGGATATGCCGCCTTCGAAGTAATAGGTCAGCTCGCGGTCGGACCTTTCGTCTACAATACGAAATTCCAGCCCCTTGTTGAGATAGGCGGTTTCACGCAGGCGCTCGGCAATGGTGTCGTAATCATATTCCAGGGTAGTAAAAATATCTTTATCAGCCAGAAACGATGTGGTGGTACCGGTCCCTTCGGCAGTGCCTATCACTTCTACCTCGGTCTGGGGTATGCCGCGCTCGTACCTTTGCCGGAACTGCTTGCCGTCGCGGCTGACAGTAACCTCCAGCCATTCGGAAAGGGCGTTAACCACCGAAGAGCCCACTCCATGCAGGCCTCCCGACACCTGGTAGGTCTTGCCACCGAATTTGGCGCCGGCATGCAGCACCGTCATAACCGTTTCCAGGGCGGTTTTTTTGGTAGCAGGGTGCATATCAACCGGGATTCCCCGGCCGTTATCCACAACGGTGACCGAATTGTCGGCATGCAAGGTAACCACGATACGGTTGCAGAAACCGCCCATGGCTTCATCGACGCTGTTGTAGGCTATCTCATAAACCAGGTGGTGCAAGCCCCTCTGGTCGGTACTGCCGATATACATACCCGGGCGCCGGCGTACCGCTTCGCGCCCGCCCAGTACCTGTATATCGGCTGCTGAATATTCACTGCTGCCACTGGAAGGTGCCGGTCTACTCATCTCTCTTGCCTCTACTCCTCTCAAGGAATCTGGGCGGCCTAAAATCCATAAAAAAATACCCTGCCGTAAAAAGACCTAAACAACCGTCGTATTGAAGCAGGATACAAACAGACCATCCATTCAAATTAATTATACCATATTTTAAGCTTGTTTAGCGCTCTCTGCTGCCTTTGAGGAGGCTTTGCGAGCCGATAAAGCCGGGCAGGCACAACCGGTCCATACTTTCCTGGTTTCCGGTTTCAAGGTCACGCACCGCCACCCTGCCTGATTCCAGCTCTTCGGGCCCTATAATGACAGCGTACTTCACTCCCATGTTGTTGGCCTGGCGCAGTTGTGCCTTGAGGCTCTTGCCTTCCCCGGCCAGGACGGCGCCGATACCCCGGCTCTGCAACTCGACTGCCGCTTGCCAGGCTGCATCGCGGGTAGCGCTGTCCATATAAGCCAGCAGAACCTGCGGACCGGGTACAGCCGGCACCGGGACTAGCTGTTCCTTCAGGTTGAGTATGATGCGCTCCATGCCGGTAGCAAATCCGATCGCCGGGGTGGCCTTGCCGCCTATTTCCTCAATCAGCCGGTCATATCTGCCGCCACCCCCGATGGTGGTCTGGGAACCGGCTTTTAGCGGTTGTATTTCGAATACGGTCCGGGTGTAATAGTCCAGGCCTCTAACCAGCCGGTGGCTTACTGTATATTCTATTCCCGCCAGTCCCAGGCTGTGAACCAAAGTCTCGAAGTGCTCGCGGCACTGAGGGCACAGGTTGTCGGTGCTTTTCGGGGCATTATCGGCAGTCGCCTGGCATGACTCTTCTTTACAGTCAAGCAGCCGCAGCGGGTTCCTGGCCATCCTGTGTTGACAGTCAGGGCAAAGGCTGAAAACGTGGCCGGAATAATAGTGTTTCAGCTCTTCAAGATAATTCGGCCGGCACCGGGCACAACCGATGGAATTGACGATAAGTTTCAGACTTTTAAGGCCGAGCAATTCGAAAAACCGCCATGCCAGCTCAATCACCTCGGCGTCCACCAGGGCGGACCCGTCGCCAATCACTTCGAAACCGAACTGGTGGTGCTGGCGCATCCTTCCGGCCTGCGGGCGTTCGTAACGAAAAGCAGGCGCCAGGTAATACAGGCGCACCGGCTGGGGCAGGCTGGCCATGCCGTGTTCGATATATGCCCGGCAGACGGGCGCGGTGCCTTCCGGCCTGAGAGTAAGCGAACTGTCGCCCCGGTCGGTAAAGGTGTACATCTCTTTTTCCACGATATCGGTCCCCTGGCCGACCCCCCGGGAAAAAAGGCCGGTGGCTTCAAAAATTGGGGTTTCAATATAACCATAGCCGTGCCGGTGGCAGATTTCAGCCGCCTTATGCTTTACATAATCCCAATATGGCTGCTCTTCCGGCAGAACATCCTGGGTGCCTCGAGGCGCTTTATATACTGGCAATCAAAAACTCCTTTAAAGTTGTGCTGATTTTACAAATTCCTGAGTACGGCTACAACCCTGCCCTGTATTTGAACATTTTCCGGCCGGGTAATAATGGGCTGGTATTGAACATTGGCGGGCTGCAGCCTGACGGCGCCCTTTTCGCTGAATACTTTTTTCAGGGTTATTTCTTTTTGGTCCCTGAGCCAGACGGCTGCGGTTTCCCCGTTTTCAACCCTGCTTGCCGCCTGCATAAGGATAGTGTCGCCGTCACTTATCAGCGCATCCTGCATCGAGTCGCCTTTCACCTTGAGGGCATAAACCGCCTCTTTGCCGGCAATAAGACTGCGGGGCACTGTTATCATTTCCGCCGCTCCAGTCGTATCCCAGGTATCGGCAGCCGGCACCGGTATGGGATTGCCGGCAGCAATATAGCCGATAAGCGGCACGGTCGAGTCTTCGCTGTCGGGGAGTGCCGCCAGTTCCAGCCCCCGGGAAATATCCGGGTGGCGCCGCAGGTAACCTTTGGCTTCCAGCCGCTTCAGGTGGAAAGCGGCTACCGAAGTTGAGCTAATGCCGCAGCCGGTTACGATTTCCCTGACCGACGGCGGGTAACCGCGTTCTTCCAGAAAAGCGCGGATGTAATCCAGCACTGCCTGTTGCCTGGATGATATTTCAATCTGGCTGTGTTTCACCGGACTCCATTTTCGAACAACTGTTCTGTTTGCCTAAATTTAAAATACAAGCGCTTTTTTGTCAACTGCTTGAAGCTCATTGCCTGTTCACCGGCCTGAATTTGTTGTAATATGGTACCAGCGGTCAGCTTGCTTTGGAGGTTAGGCATGGAAACACCGGAACGCATTATCAGCCCCGATATCCTGCGGCCCGACAGACTGCCGCCAGGTCAAGCCCCGGTCGATGAACTCCCCGTGCTGCATGCGGGCAAAACCCCGGATATTTCCCCCGAAGAATGGTCCCTGAAAATCAGCGGGCTGGTAAAACACCCCATGGAGCTCACGCTTGAGCAGCTGCAGTCCCTGCCCCCGGTTGAAATGTTTGCCGACGTGCACTGCGTGGAAGGCTGGTCCAGGATGGATACGGTCTGGACGGGGATATCCAGCCGGAAGATTCTGGAGATAGCAAAGCCTGAACCATCCGCCCGCTTCGTTATCGTGCATGCCCCGGGGGATTTCACCGCCAACCTGACACTGGAGGACTTTTCCCGGGAGGACGTCGTCCTTGCCTGGCAATACGCCGGGCAGGCGCTTGACCCGGAACACGGCGGCCCGGTACGGCTGGTGGTGCCTCACCTTTATTTCTGGAAAAGCGTCAAGTGGGTTTGCGGTATCGAACTCACCGCCAAAGACCGGCCGGGTTTCTGGGAGAGGGCCGGCTATCACAACCACGGCGACCCCTGGCTCGAAGAACGCTTCAACCCGGAAAAAGCCCGGCGGCAAACCTCAAGCCCTGAATCTTAACCAGATCCTGCATGCCCTGCTTACAGTTTTTCCCGGAGGGAGTGTATCCTCAAGGCCACAATGCCGGCAATCAGGATTACCAGTCCGGCAAGTATATAGACTTCGGTGGCAACTCCCGTCCAGCCTTCACCCCGCTGGCTGACAGCTACAACAGGCTGGATGATATAAAAGGTGGGAAATACCCGGCCCACCCATTCCGGCAGAGCCGGAAACATATACACAAATGCCGGAGCGTAAAGCAGAATGCCGAGGGTTTTGATGGTGGCAAACAGGGTAGAAATATCCCGGGCAAATATGCCCAGTATCAATCCGAATTCAACCGCCATGATCGAGCCGAGCGCCATGACCCCCACCAGCAGCCAGGGGTGAGTGCCGAATGCCTGGTTGATAATCAGCACCAGGATTCCCATGGCCAGGCTTATAATCACTCCCATCAGCGCCTTGGACATGAAAATATCTCCGAGGGTGGCCGGTGTTACGGCCAGCGCATTAATTGTTTTTTTCTGTTTTTCGTTGATAATCGAAGTGGCCGGCAGCATGGTGCCGCCGAAAAACATGCCCATCAATACGATAAGGGGTAACAGCCGGTCCTCCCAGGGAACGCTTTTACCGTCACCCAGGCTCACCAAATCTATGGTCAAGTCGATAGTACGCCCGCTTACATCCCGTGCCAGGCTGGCAACGGTAACCCCCAGCACCATGCGGTCTTTGGCCAGGCTCTCACCCCATATATAGGCATCGATACCCGTGACCTGCCCGGCCTGCAACGCCCCGTCAAAACCGGCCGGCAGTATTATCCCCATATCGATTGCTCCGCTCTCTACTGCGGCCGTCAATTCGGTTTCTGCGGCAAATTCGCTTACGGATATGGCTTCCACCTGCCCTGCCTTTTCAACCAGCGCCGAATCACCCGCATCGTATATGCCCAGTCTGGGTGTTTCAGCAAACAGACTGCCGAATACGGCGGTTACAACCAGGGAAAGCACAATCGGAATAACCACCGCCATTATAAATATGAAATTCTTGGGGCCGTAAATGAACTCCTTGCCTAGCAGTACTCCGGTGTTTCTTAAGTTCATCCGAGTTTCCTCCGAACAATCCACATGCCGAGTATAATGAAAGCGGCGTTAAAACCGGCCAGCCAGACCAGGTTAGGCCATAAGTCACCCCAGCTGCTGCCGTAGTTTACCGCCTGGTTGAGAGTATCTACCAGGTAGAATGAAGGTATCGCTCGGGCCCAGCCGCTTATGGAACCCGGGAAAATCACACCGAAAGCCGGTACGGAAAATACCAGCATGAAAAGCACGCCCCAGGCCATTACGCTCATCAGGTCCCTGCCGGCGGCAGCTACCAGAAAGCCGATTCCGGCCGCCATAACCGCTCCCAGCAAAAGGGTTAACAGCACCAGCCCGGTCTGGGTGCCAAGGCCGCCGACTACTGCCATAAACACCACTGCCTGAAAAAAGGCCATACCGGTGCCGGTAATGCCTTTGGCCAGAAACAAACCCCTGATATTCATAGGTGTAACCATAAGAGCCCTGATGGTGCGTGTTTCAATCTCTTCGCTTAACAGGCTTGCCAGGCTCATCATTTCGGTAAGTATGATAAACACCGCAAACAAGGGCAGCAGGGTATCCCGCGGGGCTATGGGCGAACCGGTGGTATCGCGGCCCAGCACGGTAGTGTTTACCTCCACGCTGAGAGGCTTGCCGGCAATGGTATAGGCAATTTCGCTTAACATCAGGCTCAGGGCACTGCGGTATTCTTCCGGTGTAGCCGAGCTGTAGTAGAGAGAGGCTGAAACCGGCACGCCTGACGTGATATCGGCAATAAAATCATCGGGCAGGCTCAAACCTCCCATAATTTCTCCGCCCCGGACAGCAGTTTCAAGCTCATCAACAGAATCGAACACGTGCACCCGCAGTCCTTCTCCCGCTTCTAACTGTTCAATTATCGCCGGGGGCAATTGGGCTACCAGGCCGAAGTCGATGTCCTCGTCCACCTGAGAAGGCATAAACAGGTAAATGGCTGTATATGCCACCAGGCCAAGAACCAGTACCACCGCAAAAAACCGGTTGCGCATAGCCAGCGCCAGGTCTTTTTGAATCAGCGCGCCGATTATTCCGGGGTTCACTAGGAAAGCCCTCTGCCGGTTATTTTTATAAAGATATCTTCCAGGGTGGCTTCTTCACTGTGCATGGTGACTACTTTTTCACCGGCCATGATTTCACGTACCTGCGAAGGGGTGTCGGGTGTATCCAGGGCGATTTCCCGTGTCTGCAGTTTACCTTCGCCGTCCAGAACTTCGATATTCAAAGCCCGTTTGCCGTACTGCTGTTTCAGGCTGTGGGGTGTATCCAGAGCAACAATTTTCCCCTGGTTTATGAAAGCCACCCTGTCGGAAAGCTTGTCGGCTTCCATCATATCGTGGGTGGTAAGAAATACGGTAGCCCCTCTTTCTCTTTCTTCCCCAATTACCCGGCGGATAGATTCTGCCGAAGCAGGGTCAAGGCCATCGGTCGGTTCATCCAGAAACAATATTTCAGGACGATTTATCAGCGAACGGGCTACCATGAGGCGCTGTTTCATGCCCTTGGAATAATTGCCGGCCTTATCTTTACCCCTGCCTTCCAGGCCGACCCTGGCAATCAAAGCTTTCACGTCGAAGTTCTTGACGTCAAACAGGCGGGCAAACAGCTTCAGGTTTTCTTCTCCCGTCATCTGTTCGTACAGATTGGCTCCCTCGAAACACACACCGATGTATTTCTGTATGCTGTCGACATCTCTGGAGATATCCCTGCCCAGCAGCACGGCGCGGCCCCCCTGGGGTTTCAAAAGGCCGGTGAGCATGTTTACCGTGGTTGATTTGCCGGCACCGTTGGGCCCCAGAAAACCCAGTATTTCGCCCTGGCCTATCTGAAAGCTGATACCATCAACAGCTTTTTGTTTGCCATAACTGTAAAACAGTTCCTCAGCGATGATCGCATGTTCCATGGCTTCTCCTTTCTGGACCATGTAATATTTTTATGTAATAATACCAGCCAAATGTTACAAACTATAAAACATTCTCTTGACTATGTCAATACTTTTGTAATATATTAATGTCACTATTACATAATATTGGAAAATTATCAGCAAATGAACGGTTTTGAAAAAAGGCGCAGTTCCATCCGGGATAAAATCCTGGAGACAACGCTTGAACTGTTTTCCCGGCAGGGGATAAAAAAAACCAGTATCAAGCAGATTTCAGACCAGGCCGAAGTTTCACCGGTGACCATCTACAACTATTTCGAAAGTAAATCCGGCCTTTTGAAAGAAGTCGTTAAATATCTGGCCGGCCAGAAACTCGCTGAAGCTGGAGACCTGTTCTCTTCGGACCGCCCGTATCTGGAGCGGCTGGCGGAAATGGTTTTTATAAAAAATCAGAATTTCAGCCGTTACCACCCCGAACTGCTGCAGGCTATCTCGGCTCCCGATGACCCCGCCTTGAAGGAATATATCAGCGGCGAGGTATACGATCAGGCCCTTGAGGTGTTTACCCGCTTTCTCGAGGAAGGCAAGCGCCTGGGCTACATCCGCCCCGGTCTTTCGGCTAAATCGATCCGGATTTTTACCGAGATGTTCAGGTACCTTTCCGAGTCTTACCCGCAGGTATTCGAGGATTTCAGCCGGAACCGTGAACTTGTCAATGAAATCTGGAAGCTGTACCTCTACGGTTTAATGGGCCAGGAGTCCCATCCGGAATTATTCTCCCTGGGTAAAGACAGCCAGGTCAATACCCGCGGCTGATATCAGGCTTGATATTTTCCAGTTTTTCTCTGAGCACCTTGAGATTTATAACGTCTTCAGCGTTGTATTTAAGCAGGGTATCGAGGGCTTCGAAATCACCACATTCCACCCAGCGGTACCACAGGGTAACCGCTTCCCGGCCGCTTACCCCCTGAACCTGCCGGCCGATACCAAGCCGCACTTCGACCTTTTTAAGGCCGCCGTACAGGTTGTTACGCCAGCAGTCATACATCAGGTCGCAATGGCGCCGGCAGCAACGATGCAGGTCCACACCCGTTGACTGTCTTATAAAGGGCAGGTCAAAGCGGTGGCCGTTGAATGTGTAGATGGTTTCGATCCCTCGTACCACTTCGGTAATACTGCCGGGCGTGATTTCACTGCCCACCAGTTGCACCAGTTGTTCGGCGCTGCCGTCCACCAGGTAAATACCGACCACCGTGATGGAGCTTGAAACTGGCGACAGCCCGGTTGTTTCAATATCGATATAAGCATCCGGCATAAACTTATCCTTCCCCACCCCGGCGCCGTTGGGCCCCGGGTTTAAACTGCAGTCCCGTAAAGGGCTGCCATTCTGCCAGCCCGCTTTTTCATTTCTCGCCTGAGGTTTTCCGGTTCCAGCGCTTCGACCCTTTCCCCCCAGCCTAACACCCAGCCCACCAGTTCGGGAGTCACATTCACATCCATTGTCATTACCAGCGACCCGTCATCCGAGCGGCAAAATACCTGGGATGGATGCCAAACCGATTCTTCTATTATGCGCCCGAGGCCGGCGCTGAATTTCAGTTTTATCCGCTCTATTTCATCACCGGTAACCATGATACCCAGCGAAGGACTCAGGTACTGGTTGGCATCAAAATCCTCTGGGATTTCATAACCCTCATCCAGCAGGTGAACGCTTTCGATGCGTTCAATTTTAAAAGTGCGCACCTGGTTTTTCAGGTGGCAGTAGCCTATAACGTAGCAGGACCTTCCACTGGCTGCCGGTTCTATATAGTAGGGCTCGATAATCCGGCCGGCTGGCTTTTCGGCCTTGAAAGAACGGCAGACGATGCGTGCCTGTTTCCGGTTCAACCATGCCTGTGCCAGCAGTCCCAGGTTGCGGTTCAGCCTGGGCTCTGCCGGCAGCTTGGCCATCCAGGCGCTTGTCTTGCTGATTTCCTTTTCAAGCGTACCCGGCACAATGCCGCCAAGTTTCAAAAAAACATTGGCCATATCCATGGAATAGCGCTGCGAGTACCCCAACAGCAATCTCAGGGAAAGAAATACCAGCACGGCCTCCGGCCCGGTCAGGCTTATCGGCGGTAAAAAATGCCCGGCGCAGATGCCGTACCGGTGCTCTTTCTCCCATACAGGAACTCCAGCCTGTTCAAGTTCGTTGATATCCCGGTAAATCGTCCGGTTGTTCACACCGCATCGCTTGGCGATTTCGCCCGCAGAGACACCCGCCGGGTGCCCGGCAATCAGGTGATACACTTTCACCAGGCGTGGAAAGTGTTCCAGGCGGGTTTCATAATCAATTTCAGCCATGGCTGCCCCCTGTGCTTTTTTAAAAAACCATTATACCCCCTGACACTTAATATTTCACGGCGTTATAATGCATGAAAACCATTCTTGAGCCAAGGGGGGGCTGTTTATGAAAAGACTGAATATGTGGCTGATGCTCAGCCTGGCGATTCCGGCGCTGGTAATTACCAGCGCCTGTGCCGGTTCCACATCAGCCACAGCACTGAAAAACACTGCCTGGGAACTGGAGGTTTATGGAAAGGCGTCCGGGCCCGCGTTTTTAATACCGGGTACACGCATCACACTGACTTTCGACCGGGACCTGACCAGCGGCGGCGGTTCTGCCGGATGCAACAGCTACGGCGCCGGTGTCCGGGTTGAGCGTTCCAAAATCACCTTCAGTGAGATTTACCAGACCGAAATGTATTGTCTGGATCCGCCTGGAATCATGGAGCAGGAAAACAGCTATCTGGAACTGCTGGGCGCGGCAAAAACCTATTCTCTGGCAACGGACAAATTGACCATCTTCTGCGATAATGCAAAGGTGCTGATTTTCCAGCCTGCAGCCGAATGAAGCTCAGGCATTTTACCACCAGCCGCAGGCGTGGCATACTATATGAACCATGTCCGAACTGAACCTGGCCTCGATTCTGCTTATTGCCCTGGGACTGTCGGCTGATTGTTTCGCGGTGTCACTCGGCATCAGCGCGTCCTGCCGCAGGCTGTCCCTGCCGGCAGTTGCCCGGGTAGCGGTCAGTTTCGGCCTTTTCCAGGGAACGATGCCCGTCATCGGCTGGTTCATCGGCCGGAGCGTGCTGGAACTGCTCTCTCCGGTAGCCGGGTGGGTGGCATTTGCCCTGCTGGCTGTTATCGGCGGGCGTATGCTGTGGCAGGCGATAAGAGGCAAGGAGGAACATTCGGCCAAAACAGATTATACGCGAGGCTGGCCGCTGGTGATTCTGGCTGTGGCTACCAGTATTGACGCCCTGGCGGCCGGACTTGGCTTTGCCCTGCTTGAAGCCTCCATTCTCCAGGCCGGCCTGATCATTGCCCTGACCGCTTTGCTGGCTTCGGCGACAGGCATGATTATTGGCAATCACGCAGGCAGGCTTCTCGGGCGCGGTGCGGAGATAGCCGGGGGCCTGGTACTGCTGGCGATTGCGGTTCGCATTTTGATCGGCGCTGTTGCCTGACCTGGCTCTCAGGTATGTTATAATACGCTCCGGGTTGAGAAACGATATGAGTTCTCCCAGTAAGGTTGAGTTATCCGCAGCGCTTAAGGCCAGCCTGCCCTCCCGGCTTTTATCCATTCTCCACAGGGCGGGGGAATTGTGCCAGGCCCGCGCCGCAAGGCTGTTCATTACCGGCGGATGGGTCAGGGACCTGCTTCTGAAACGTCCCGGGCGTGATATCGATCTGGTGGTCGAAGGTGACGGTCTGTCTCTTGCCGAAGAACTCGCCCGGCAGACCGGAGCCCAAATAACCAGTCACGGCCGGTTTCAAACTGCCCGGCTGGTGTTTGAACAGTTCACCCTGGACATTGCTACTTCCCGGCGCGAGGTCTACCCGCATCCGGGTTCCCTGCCCGGTGTAGAACCGGCGCCGATCGAACAGGACCTGCTGCGGCGCGATTTTACCATCAACGCCATGTCGATTGCCGTATCCGGGGATGATTTCGGCAAACTGGTGGACCCGCTCGAAGGCCGGCGTGACCTGGAAAAAGGCCTTGTGCGCATACTGCATCCGGAAAGTTTCCGTGACGATGCCACCCGCATATTCAGGGCGGTGCGCTATGAACAGCGTTTTGATTTTAGCATTGAACCGGCAACGCTCAAGCATCTGAAAGCCGATAAAAGCTATCTGGCGGCTATTTCCCCCGACCGCCTGCGGTATGAATTCGAATGTATTTTTAACGAACTTGCCCCGGAAAAAGCGCTTGGCAGAGCAAGCGGGCTTTCGGTTCTGGGCGAGGTCCTGCCGGAATTATCCTTCCAGCCGGAGCAGTGCCGGTGGTTCGAAGCGGCGCGGCTCCGCAGCTGCCCTGAACCGCCGCCGCCGGCAGTCTATTTCGGCCTCATGTCTTATCACCTGGAGAAGCGGGCGGCAAAATCTCTTCACGTCCGGCTTAACCTGCCCAATGAAATTTACCGGGTTATAACGGATGCCCTCACTCTGAGAGCCGGGCTCGATCGCCTGGCTGTTGGCGGATTGAAACCGAGCGCCGTTTACCACCTTTTGACCCGCTTCCACCCGCTGGCAGTCGAAACATGCCTGGCAGCCGAAAGCCGGCCGCCAGTCTGCCGGCAGCTCGAGTATTACCTGGATGAACTGCGCCACGTCAAGCCGCTGCTGAACGGCAATGACCTCAAGCTTGCCGGGGTAGTCGAAGGCCCGGCAATCGGGCAGGTTCTAAAAGCTGTTCAGGACGCCAGGCTGGACGGAAAGGCAGTTTCACTTCAGGATGAAGTCGAGATAGTCAAGAGCCTGCTGGCCAGGGGCTTTTAATCGACCCGTTTGAAACGCTCGTGCGGCGCACCACAGGTAGGGCATTTATCGGGAGCCTGCCCCATTACCGTGTGGCCGCACATCTGACACACGTAATAAGGAGCACCGGGGCTCCTGTCTTCGCTTTCAACCTCTGCCAGCGCCCGCTGGAAAAGGCCGTGGTGAATCTGTTCGACAGCGTTGGCGCGTGAAAAGCTGAGTTCGGCGGCCGTGTGCCCCTCGACCTTCGCCTGCGTAACAAAAGGCGGATACATCTCGGTGAACTCATAATTTTCGCCGCTGATAGCTTTTTTCAGGTTCTGGGCGGTACTGCCCGTCTCTCCCGAGGCTTCCAGGTGCTTGGCGGCATGTACCTTTTCAGCTTCAGAAGCCGCCCTGAAGAGGCGGGCTGCAGCCGGATAGCCTTCCTTTTCGGCAATTGAGGCAAAAACGAGGTATTTCTGGCTGGCCTGGCTCTCGCCGGCGAATGCTTCTTTTAAGTTTTGTTGCGTCTGGCCCATTTTATCCCTCCAAATAGTCACGTTGCCTAATTTTAGCGTAACCGGGCTTTTTGACCAAACTCGCAGGTATTAACCTTCAGGGCCGCGGTCCGGGGTCTAGCGTTTCGGTAAGAACCGCCTGCAGACCGCGAGACAGGGCGCGGTGGTATATGTCCGTGGCAGCGCCGTGTTCCTTTTCCAGGCTGAACAATACCGGGCCGGCGCCGGCCAGGTGGACATGGGCCGCCCCGGCGTTTTTAAATTTTTCGATATATGCCGGCAATTCGGCAAACACATCGAAGGCAACTTCTTCGAAAACGTTAAAAACCTGCAGATATTCGTTATTTCGACGCAACGTAAGGCCGGCTACAAATTCATCGGTGGTCATGCCGGTAGTGTAATTGACCGGTGTAATCCGGCCAAACATTTTGGCGGTTTTGGAATCCGGTGCATTTGTCCGGGGCACAACGATTACAACCCAACTGTGCGGCAGCGAAGGCAGAGGGCTCACCTTTTCACCCCTGCCGGAAACCAGCGCGGTGCCCCCGGTAAGAAAGAAGGGAACGTCCGAACCCAACTGCTGGGCCATGGAGTACAGCCCGCCTGGGGGCACATCCAGCCCGAACAATTCGTTAAGACCGAGAAGGGTTGCCGCCGCGGCACTGCTTTCCCCGCCAAGGCCAGCGGAAAGCGGTATGTTTTTTTCAACGTGAACCCGAACTCCGCCGGCCAGGCCGACCTGTCTTGAAAACAGTTCAACCGCCTGCCTGACCAGGCTCTTGTGGCTGTCCCACCCGGCCTGGTGGCATGTATAAACTGTATTTCCAGCCGGCTCCAGTTCGATTTTATCGGCCAGTTTTATGGTTTGAATGATGCTGAGTATCTCGTGGAAGCCATCCGGGCGCTTGCCGAGCACCTCCAGCGTCAGGTTGATCTTGGCAGGAGCGTTTATTGAGTACATCCCGAACCTCCTGTTGTCTGAAAAGCCCGGTACACACGGTGCCAATCTTCAATTGAGAGGGTTTCGGCTCTCCGGCTGGCTTCAATGCCTGAGGCTTCGAGCACCCGGTAAACCGGTTCCTTTTCCATATCCAGCCCATGTGAGAGTGTATTGATCAACTGCTTTCTGGGGGAACCGAAGCCCGCCCGGACGATGTTGAAAAAAACCTGCCTTTCCCCGGGACAGACTACCGGCTGAGAGTAAGCGGTTATTCTGACGATGGCCGAATCGACTTTCGGGACAGGGTGGAAACTCCGGGCTGAAACGCGCCCGACGATTTCAGGCTTCCCGTAAAGCTGCACCCCGACGCTCAGCAGGCTCATCTTGCCGGGCTGGGCCGCAATCGAGCCGGCAACCTCTTTTTGAACCATAACCACCATAAGTTCCGGATTGGGATCGGCTTCCAGAAAATGCCGGATCACGGGTGAAGTAATATAATACGGCAGGTTGGCCACCACCTTGTAAGCAGTAATCCCCTCAGGCAAAAGGCTGGCCGGGGCCATCTGCAGAATGTCGCCATGCACAATGGTCAAATTGTCCGCTGCAGAGAACGCTGTTTCAAGCCTGCCGGCAAGGGTTTTGTCGATTTCAACGCTTATCACCCGCCCGGCAAGTTTGACCAGTTCGCGGGTCAGCACGCCAAGTCCCGGTCCTACCTCGATAACCGTATCCTCTGAAGTAATCCGGCCGGCGCCTACAACCTGTTTGAGAACCCGTCCGTCCACCAGGAAATGCTGCCCCAGCCCCTTCTTGGCCTTTGTCCCCATTTCCCTGAGCAGAGACCTTGTTTCACCTCCCAGGGAAGGCTTGCCTGCATTATCCTGATTTGCCTGCAATTAGAGCCCTTTCTCCAGACGGGCTACCAGGCGCATCGGCAGGTTGGCCTTTACCATTTTTAACTGAGTGGTGCCGATATCATAAGCCACCCGGAACAGTTTTATCATACGGCTCTGGGTATCGTAGATGGCATAGCTGGCTCGTGGATCGCCATCCCTGGGCTGGCCTACACTGCCGGGGTTTAAAATAAACCGGTGCTTGCCCGCCACCTGGCCGTTGGTTTCGGTAAAGTTGACATAGCTTGCACTGCCGTCTTCTTCCTGGCGAAACAGCAGTGGTTCATGCGTATGGCCCACCAGGCAGTATCTGGTCTTGAAATAGCCGAAGCATTCCCGGGCCTGGCCTTTGGACACAAGGTATTCCCAGTCCGGATCCCTGGGACTGCCGTGCACCAGGGTGAACTCATCCCTGAGGGCGACCTGTGGAAGGTTGGCCAGAAAAGCGGTATCACTGGCGTTCAACTGGCAGGTAGTCCATTCCATGGCGGCCGCAGCGTCCGGGTTGAAAAGCTTCAACGGTGTTTTGCCGGCAGCCGCCAGGTCATGGTTGCCGGAAACCGTGGTGTTTTTCAACCTTAAAACCAGCTCAACACATTTCACCGGGTCGGGGCCGTAGTTGACGATATCCCCTAAAAACCAGTATTCATCCAGGCCGCCCCGCTGCTCGGCGTCCTTGAGCACGGCGGTGAACGCCGCCAGGTTGGCATGAATATCGGCCAGTATACCTATGCGCATAAGAATAATATACCACGCCGGTCAAAAAATTCAATCATTGAGGCGTTTGCCCGCCTGTCGGGGGCTGTGCTAATATTAGATCGAATATGGAAATCAACTGGCTGGGAAAAACCTGTTTTCGCATAAAGGGTAAGCAGACTACTATTGTTACCGACCCGTTTCTGGCGGATATTGCCGTCAATCTGAGCCGTACGAATGCCGATATCGTCTGCCTCAGCTACCAGAAGCCCGAAGAAGCCGGTGAGGTAAAAATCGGCGGGGAGCCGTATGTCATCCAGGGACCGGGAGAATATGAAGTCGGCGGCGTGCTTGTCATAGGCGTTCCTTCCTATCAGGATGAGTCCAAGGGTTCGATACGCGGCAAGAACACCATATACGCCCTGGAAATCGAAGAGCTTTCCATCTGTTACCTGGGGAAACTGGGCCATATGCTCACCGATGAGCAAATTGAGGTCATCGGCAATGTAGATATTCTGCTCCTGCCGGTGGGCGGCAACGTAACCATAAATGCCACCCAGGCAGCCCGGCTGGTGCGCAATATCGAACCCAATATTGTCATACCCATGTATTACAAAACCCCCGCCACCACCGAAGAGCTCGACCCGGTAGATAAATTCTTAAACGAAATCGGCTCCCAGGGGCTTACAGCGCAGGCTAAATTGAACATGTCCAAAAACAGCCTCCCGCAAGGCACCCAGATAGTGCTCCTGGAATCCCCGGCTTAACCTGGAACACAACCGGCCCCCTGCCCTTGCGCTGGCGGCCGCCTAATATCCGCCACCCGGTTTTTTCACTACCACCACAACCAGTATCACCATCAGTATAATCATTATGGCTCCAACTGCGCCCAGCGTGTAAAAAAACCATTCGGGGGCCGAATTGTCCGGCGGCGGGTACCCTGACGAAGGTTCACGGCTGATAATAATGGTCTGCGGGGGCATTTCGGGCGGGGTTATGGTTGCGGTGATCACGGGCTGGAGAATGACGGTGGTGGCAGGCACAGGGTCCTGCCCGGCCGGCGGCTCTTCCTGCGTCGGGGGGTTTTCCGCCGTATGTTCCGAGCGTGTCCTGAAAGTGCCGACCGCGCTCCAGTCACTGCAACCACCGGCATCTGCCGCCCTTACCTTCCAGAAATAACCGGTTGCGGGCTCGAGCTTTTTGCCTGCCTGCCAAGCATTGGCCGGCAGGCTCGTTGAGCCGGCACGCTCGATCACCGGCTCCTCGAACGTGGCATCGGTACCCAGCAGCAGCTCGTACGAGGCCGCGCCGTCAACCTTTTGCCATTGAAAAAGCGGCTCCAGCGCCACGTCCCGGTCTCCCGGTCCGGGGCTTTCAAGAACCGGCGCCGAAACCCCGGTGCCCAGGGCGGTTTCAAAATAAAAGACATCCGACCAGGGGCTTGAAACAGGCCTGTCCGCCCGTATGCGCCAGTAATAATCCTTGCCGCCGCTGAGCAGGGGCAGGGTGGCTCTGCTGGCAGCGGTAGTTCCTTCAAGGCTCTCGGGAACCCCCGCAAAAGAAGGCGCTGCCGAAACCTGCCAGTGGTAGCGCTCAGCCCCGGGCAAAGCCTCCCATTCAAGCTCGATCCCACCGGTATAATCCGGCCCGGCAATGCCTGCAGATACAGTTCCATGCTCGGGAGCAACCGGTTCGGGAGCGCTGAGAAGGCTGTCTGTATAATAGACAAGCCGGTTGTGAGTGGTATCGATTGCCCATATTGTTTCACCCACAACCCGTATACACCACAGGGTACTGCCTGTTTCGAGCCCTTTCAGAGCCACCTCCTGGCAAGCCTCCCGGGTATGCGGGCCCAGGACCCTCAGTATACCGCCGGCACCGGCCTGGTGATCGGCAGAACTGTAAACGGCAGCATAAACCGGCCCTTTGCCGGAAAGGTCCAGGTTGCCGGTCAAAGTTTCAGCCGGCAGGCTGGAGCCAAACTCCTGCCACCCGGCGCCGTCCCCGACTGCATAATACTTGATGCCGCTGCCCGGTTCGCTGGCGGCGGCATAAATCAACCCGCTTTGAGCAAATCCGGCATCGAAGCCAACCGATACGTTCCCCGAAAAACCGGGTTCGCCCACCGGCTCAAAACCGGCTCCGTTATCGCCGGAAATAAATACGCTCCCCGCCGTATCACCGGCAAGCACCCGGCCGGAGCCGGTGTAATCCGGAGCCAGGGCAAGCGAATACAGGGGCGCGGGGCCAACTGTTTGCGAAGTATAGCGCGCTCCGGAGCTATCCGAGCGGTAAACCCGGCTTTCGGTCCCGTCATACCCCCCGATCAGCAGAATGTCGTCCCCGGCTATTGCCCAAGAGTCCACGCGGGCCGGGGCTTTCCGGCCGGCAAAGCTGGTGCCGGCATCGGCCGATTTCCAGGTTTGCCGCACGCCGCCGGGTGCGGCGCCTGCCAGGTATACCACGCCGTGACTGCCGTCATATCCAGGGGAAAGCGCCACTTTTTCCAGGCCGGCAACACCTTCCAGCGCGGTTGAAAAACACCTGGCCCAGGTGCCGGTACCGCCCCGGCGGCGCCACAGGCTGGCGTTCCCGCCCCAGGTGAGCAGATACAGGTCACCTGTACCGGTCTGGCTGCCGGCAACCGCCAGGTCAACCAGCGCCTCAACCCGGGTGTCTACCAGGCTGATTTGCTCCCAGTATTTGCCCTCCCCGGAAAACGAAAGTGCGCTTTCCGGGCCGCCGGTGGCGGCATAATATCCCGACGGGCCGGCCCAAACACCGGTAATTCCATCGCCGGTCGGCTTTTTAACCGCTTCTTTCCAGCTTACGCCGTTGTCCGCACTGAGATATACGTCATTCGAGCCGGCCGCGCCGGCTATGAGGGTGCTTTCCCGGCTCGCGTCAATAGAGGCGATGTCAATGTCGTTGCGGCCGGGTATTTCCACGCCCTCAACCGGAAACTCTGCACCATTGGGGCGCAGTTCGTAATGATACAGGCCGCCCTGTTCGGCGCCGCCGTCAATCCCAATGAAAAATGACGGATGCGTTTCGGCATCGAACTGCGCCGGGAAAGCCACCGAAGCTCCCTGCAGGGAAGCCTTTTTTCCACCGGCTCCGTCCATCAGAATACCGTCGGCCCACACGCTGCCCCAGCCGGTGTTGCCCGCCATGGTGGTTATGCGGCACTCATTTTCACTGCCCCCGACCGCCGCCAGACAGGGTTCCGGAGCCTCACCCGGCATAAATGCCACTTCGTACACGTCCAGGCCATCGAGCCCCCCATCATACCACCGGGCAAACATTTCATCCGGTTTTATAAAATATACCCCACCCTTTTCACCTGGCCTTTCATCTATTACCCCGGCAGCCACCAGGTGGGCTCCCTGCCAGCGGGTAACATCGATCGAGCTGATATGGCGGCCGCCGGTGATGGTTCCGGCAATGCGGGAAAGCGGTATAAACGACCGCCCTCCATCTGCAGAATAATAAACGTCGGCGGCGGTTGCGTAATACATTTCTTCCCCGCCGCCGGGGGCAATTTTGAAATCGACAAAGCCATCTTCGAGTCCGGCAAGTTCGGTCCAGCTGTACCCGCCATCGCCTGAGCCATAAAGTGAAGGTTGTTTCCCGGCAACTACCGCATACAAGGCCGCGGGGCCTTCACCCAGATATAAAATATCGGTTCCTTCAGCCAGGATATGCCCCGAGGAAGCCCCCTGCGAGGGCATGCCGGCCTCGTTCCAGCATGAAAATGCGGAGCCGTCTGCCGTTGACGGCGCTGGTTGGGGAGGGGTACCGGGGAGAGCTATTATGGTCGCTGCTGCCAGTAACAGCAGTCCGCGAGACATGCTGAAATTCTAACTTGCCCGGCGCCGGCGGGTCAAATCAAACCAGAAAAAATAGAAGTAAATGCCTTGAAATGTTGACATTCTTGCCTGGTCTCATTATATTGATGGCGACACATTAAGGCCACCGGTTTAAAAGCGAGGCGGATGAAAATTCACGACCAGCCAGTTGAAATAGAGCACCTGAACCGGATTAACGAATATGGCCCGGATGACCTGTTCATCTGTTGTGCCGGGTTCGAAGACCGCTGTATTTCATCGGCAGCCAAAATGGGAATGGCCTTTCGAGCCCGCTTTTCCGTCATTTTCGTAGTTGAGGACCCTTTCTACAAACAGCAGGTTGACACCAACCTTTTTAAACTGCAGGCGGAGCTGGGCCGGCGCACCAGTGAAGGGGTTTTCGTAATACGCTGTCAGCGGGACGCCCCTACGGAGGCCATAAACCAGCTCAAGAGCGTCTGGAGCCGGTGCAGACCCAAGGATTCCGACGAACCTTACATAACCATAGATATATCCAGCTTTACCAAGATTTACCTCCTGGAGCTTCTTCATTTCCTGGTGGCCGAACAAAACATGGGCATCCCCCGGCTGATTCACACTACCCAGAACTACGCCCCCACCCGCCTCACCCGCGGTGTCGAACAGATTACCACCGTGCCAAACTTTTTCGGCTCCATCTCGCTGGAAAAAGATACCCTGCTGATATTGTTTCTGGGTTTCGAGCCCGAAAGAGCCCTCAGTGTATGGAAGCACTTTAACCCGGCGCGGACCATCGGCGTTATAACCAGCCCCCCGCGGGACGGCAAGGAAGAATATCTGGAATACGCCAAGCGCAATAATGCCCGCCTGCTGTCACTGCCGTCGGTCGAGGTCAGAACGGTGCCCCCGGATGACCCTTATGCCGCCAGAAACGCCCTGGAGGGCATCTTCCAGGAAGTCAAGGACGCCTACAACATGGTTATCGGCCCTTTCGGCACCAAATCCCAGACGGTGGGAGTCTTCCTTTTCTGCCTGGAACACCCCAAGGCGCAGGTGGTTTACTCCTTCCCTTCCAACTACACCCGCAGCTATGTCAATCGGGAGCCCGGAGCCACTCTACTGTTGCCCATGGCCCCCGTATTCAAGACCTAACCGGCAGTTACTTTAGTACTGAACCTGTCAGTCTGCGCCACGTTTGGATAGATTGCTCTTGACACGAACCTATGCAATAGTTTATTCTTGCTTTCAAAGCTAATTCAAGAAGGAGGGCTCACCCGGATGCAGGCTTATTGTATGAAGTGTCGCGCCAAGAAGGAAATGAAAGGGGCTACTGCCATCACCATGAAAAACGGCAGGCCCGCTACCCAGGGCGTTTGTCCCGATTGCGGCACCAAGATGTTCAAAATCGGCAAAAGCTAAAAGCTGTTCCTGGTTCATTGTTTAACGGCGGAAGCCGGGTTAAAAAACCCGGCTTCTTTCATTGGCGGCAATCTCCGCCTATTGACAAATGACATATTGAGAGTAGTATATGCGTTAGACTGAATATTTACCCCGTTTGCAAAAGATATTCGCGTAACGCTCTGGAGCGCGCATAAGGAAGGCGGTACTATATCCTGCGACGAAGGGACCGAACTGCTGAATTGGACTCAGGGGGTGCTGGCAGAATATTTTGTGTATTAACGACGTATGCAGGAAATAAATATCGGAGATTGAAAAATGAACAAGTGGATCTTGATACCAGTTATTATTCTATTGATTGTAGCTAACGCTGCTACAGGCGTATTTCTATCTATGCAAAACAGCCAGCTGCAAGAAGCAAAATCTCAAATTGAAACCTTAAGCAACAATATCTCAACCGTTGAGAACGATGTTGTGGGCCTGGAAGGCAGGTTTTCGGCGCTCGATGAAGATGTTTGGACCAGCTTGGACGAGGTTCAAACGGATGTTTTGAGCCTGCAGGGCACCGTAACCGAAACTGATACCGCTCTTGCCTCTCTAAGCGGGAATGTCGACGGTATAAAGGGCGATTTGAGTAATGTCGAGGGAAACATCTCCAATATCGAAGGCAGCATGTCCGATATTGGAAATCAGGTTTCGCTGATCGAAGATGATATCACCGGGATTGAGAGCAATGTGGCTTCGGTTGGCCAGGATGTGGCTGAACTGGTTCAGAAAGACCAGGCTGTTATTAACCTTGCGCCGGGCGTAAAGGCTTCAGTTGTGAGAATTGAAGTCGAAACAGATCAATACATCTCGACCGGATCGGGGGTTATCGTTACGAAAAATGGCTGGATCATCACAAATATTCATGTGGTCGAAAATGCCAACCAGATATACATAACCCTTGAGAGTGGCGAGAATTACTCAGGGATAGTATCTACGATATACTACCACGATTATCTCGATATCGCCCTGGTCAAGATAGACTCGATTAAGACCGACTTCCCGATTGCTGAAATCGGAAAATCGGATGAAATGGTAGTCGGGCAGGAAATAATTGCAGTGGGTTTCCCCTATGCTTTCGAACTGGGCTATCCCGCTACTGTTACCAGGGGAATAGTATCCGCAATAAGGAATCTGTATGGGGACACCTATATTCAATTTGATGCGGCTGTCAATCCAGGCAACAGCGGCGGCCCGCTGCTGAATCTTGATGGTGAAGTTATAGGTATAGTCACCCTGGGTTTGGTTGAAGGGCTTCACTTTGCCGTTCCGATTGAATATACTTTGCCCTGGCCTGAAGATGTCTCTTGAGACCAAAACCTGCAGCACAACTGGAATGGCTTAGATAACCTTTGTAAAATTCAATTGAGCTTGGGCTGAGGCCTTCCCGTCTGGACTTGATAAAATTGCTTACCAGTTGCTTACCATTCCGGCTGGTTTCAGTGGTGCCGGGGGTGGGATTTGAACCCACACGGATTTTATTCCGGCGGATTTTAAGTCCGCTGCGTCTGCCGATTCCGCCACCCCGGCCCAAATAATAATCCTGAAGCTGAAACCGTCATAAATTATATGGGAGCAGGCGCGTGTTGTAAAGGCTGGCGGCTTTACCGAGGCAGCGTTAAACCAGTACTCTTAAATCCCCGTCCCGCCGGGTCACCTTTTCCTTGTCGAGCTGGCCCAGGATGGGCAGGGAGTATTTGCGCGAAAAACCAAACAGCTTGTTCAAATCCTGGATAGCCAGGGTGCCGTTCTTTTTCAAAAGAGCCACCACCCCTTCCTTGACCTGCCGGTATACACCTGTATCGATCAATATGCCGTCAGAGAGCTGCATTATCCTGCCTTCCCCCATCAGAAAATAAATCAGGTCTTCACTGCCGGGAAACCTCGAGGTCAAATCTTTAAAAGTCGGCGGTGAAAAGGGGTTGGCTTCGAATTCAGCGATAATCTGTTCTACCAGCGCCTTTCGCTTGCCGCTGGCTTGAGGTTTGTGCCCCGAAAGAGCCAGCGAGTCTTCCTGCCGGACAAGTTCGCCTGCCGAAACAAGCTCTTCGGTCAAGGCAGTAAATATTTCACGCATCAGCCCGAGCTCGCCCTGTACCGAAGCCTGAGCGGCTCCCCTTTTTAAGGGATTGGCCCGGTGTTCCCGGTCAACAATCTGGAGGAGCCTCTGCCTGTACTGGTCCCACTGCCCGGCGGGAAAAATGAAATTATTTACGGCTCGCAGGTGGCCGGAGCCGGTCATATGGTCGAGCACGGATTGTATCTCGTCATCCGAATGGCAGGTATAGGATAAAAATCCCTTTCTATCGGCAAAATGGCGTCTTTCCAGTTCGGTCAGAACCAGGCTTTCCACGTCCAGGCTGCGCCGCTTGTTAAGCCGTTCGGCCGTTTCGGCGGCATGACGGGTTTTAAAAGCAGGCGCAAACGGGTCCAGCACTACTCCGCCGCCAATTGTATCTGCCGGAGACTGCCGTCTTACAATCAGGCGCTGGCCGATATACACCGGGGCCTGGCTGGAAAGCTTCAAGTGCACCAGCCCGGACTGGCCGCCGTTGAGTTCCTTTGCATCGATCAGGGCTACCCGGGAAATGTATTCCCCGGTTTCCATATACACCAGGACCTCTTCCCCGTTTTTCAGCCTGAATTCCGGGTGCCCCAGCAGTTTCACTTCCACGTTTATCAGCCTGGAAATGCTCCGGTCGCCCGCTGACGAAACTATTACATCCCCGCGCGTGATATCTTCTTTCTTGACGCCGGTCAGGTTCAAGGCCACCCGGCAACCCGGCTCCACTTTCTGGGAGAATTCCTTGTAACATTCCACCCCCCGTACGTGGGCCTTGAGCCCGGCCGGCAGGATTACCACCTCGTCACCGCAGCCCAGGGAACCGGAGTTAAGCGTACCGGTAACCACCACGCCGCTGCCCTTGATGGTAAACACCCGGTCCACCGGCAGGCGCGGCCGCCCGATATCCCGGCCGGTGGTAATTTCCCCCACCATTTTTGCGATGGTCGCCTTGAGCTGTTCAATTCCGGTGCCGTCGCGGGCGCTCACCCGCACAATGGGCGAGCCCGCCAGGGTGGTGGCATGCGTTCTTTCGATTATTTCAGCCTCGACCATTTCCAGCCATTCGGGATCGGAGACCATGTCTATCTTGTTTAAAGCGATGATGCCGTGGTTTATGCCCAGCAGGTTTATGATTTGCATGTGCTCTTCGGTCTGGGGCATCCAGCCGTCATCGGCGGCAACCAGCAGGATTACGCCGTCTATGCCGCTCATTCCTGGGATGACGTTACGCACGAAGTGTTCATGGCCGGGTACGTCTATTATGCCGATTTTTTCACCCGAGGGTAGAGCCATCCAGGCAAAACCGAGGTCCAGGGTCATCCCCCGCAGTTTTTCTTCCGGAAGCCTGTCGGGATCGATGGAGGTGAGGGCTTTTACCAGGCTCGACTTGCCGTGGTCTATATGGCCGGCTGTGCCGATAGTAAGCATGGCTTTATCTGGCGTTTTCCAGGATCTTTTGAATAAGCTCCTCTTCCTGGTGGGCAAATACGGTGCGCAGGTCGACCAGGAACCGCTCGTCTTCTATTCTACCGATTATGGGCGGGGTAGTAAACCTGAGCCGGTTTGAGAAGGCATCTAATGATATTTCGGGCTTGATGGCTATAAGGATAGTGGGAAGGGTCTGGTCCGGCAGGGAACCGCCCCCTACCATGCTCAAGCCGGGTTTTACTTCGGCATCGATGCCCTGCTCGGCCAGTTTTCCGGCTGCTATTTCAGCCCGCCGGCCGATTTGCTCGGCGCTGTAGCCCATCATCTGCCACACCGGCACCTTTTCCCTGGTTTCCTTGTTCAGATAATGCATGACGACGGTTTCCAGCGCTATGGTAGCCATTTTATCGATGCGCACTGCCCTGAGCAGCTGGTGCTTGCGCAGTTTGTCGACGTGTTCTTTTTTACCGATTATGATGCCGGCCTGGGCGCCGCCGAAGAGCTTGTCTCCGGAAAAACAGATAACATCCGCGTTTTCGCTGATGGCGTCCGGCACTGAAGGCTCGTGCTCCATTCCGTACTCTTCGGTATCGAAGAAAGCCCCGGAGCCCACGTCATAGACAACCGGTAAAGAATGCTTGTTGCCCAGCGCCTTAAGCTCGGCAACGGTTACTTCGCTGGTAAAACCCCGGAGGGCGAAATTGGAACGGTGGACCTTTAACAAAATCCCCGTGTTTTCGTTAATAGCTTTGGCATAGTCTTCAAGGTAGGTCTGGTTGGTTGTACCCACTTCTTGGAGGGTAACCCCGCTCTGGGTCATTATTTCCGGAACCCTGAAACCGCCGCCGATCTGTACCAGCTCGCCCCGGGAGACGATTGCTTCCCGGCCGTTGGCCAGGGCTACCAGGATCAGCAGTACCGCGGCAGCATTGTTGTTGACCACCAGTGCCGCCTCGGCACCGGTCAGGATGCAAAGCAGCCTTTCCAGTTCCTGGGCTCGTCTGCCTCGTTTGCCAGTAACCAGGTCGTATTCCAGTACGGAAAACTGGCCGCAGAGTTCGCTTATGGCTTCGAGGGCAGCCCGGGGTATAGGGGCCCGCCCCAGGTTGGTATGGAGTACCACCCCGGTGGCGTTGATTACCGGGCTCCTGAACCCGGGCCAGGCTGTTGCCAGGTCTTCTTTTACATTTTGAACCAGGCCGTCCATGGCAGGAGCGGTGCCACCGGCGGCTATACCGGAGCGAACCTTGCCCAGCACGCGCTGGATGGCCTGCATTACCAGCGGACGGCTGTAGCGTTTGATGGAAGCCGCCAGGTCGGGGCTGGTCAGCAGGATTTCCACCTGGGGAAGCTTGCGCATCTCCCGGTTCAGGGCTTCCTTGTCTACCTGGTTTGCCTTTTCGTTCATTTCAGATATATATGTCCCTTGTGTGCATCTATTACCCGGCCGATGATTACCGCTTCCGGGCTGCCGGCGGCATGAATACGTTTCAGCATTTCATCAGCTTTGTCTTCAGGTACCGAGATGAAAAGCCCGCCGGAAGTCTGGGGGTCGTTTAGAACACTCATCCAGTCTTCGTCTTTTTTAAGCTCGCCCTCGGTCTTGCATTCATAATAACTCAGGTTGTCATGCAGTTTGCCCGGCACCACGCCCATGCGGGAAAATTCGACCACCTGTTCGAGTACCGGTATCTTTTCGACTTCGATTTCGATAGCGACACCGCTGCCGCTGGCCATTTCCCAGGCGTGCCCGATAAGCCCGAAGCCGGTGATATCGGTGGCGGCGCTGGCGCCCATTTCCGCCATCACTTCCCCGGCGGCCTTGTTAAGGCGCGTCATGTAAGAAAGGGCTTTGGTTTTCAGTTCATCACTAACCATCCCGGCTTTTATGGCGGTATTCAATATGCCGGTACCCAGCGGCTTGGTCAGGATGAGCCTGTCGCCCAGCCTGGCGGCTTTATTGGTAATCACCCGGTCCGGATGCACGACGCCGGTTACCGAAAGCCCGAATTTCAATTCGTTGTCGCGCACGCTGTGCCCGCCCAGCAGGGCAACTCCGGCTTCGTTCACCTTGTCCAGGGCGCCCTTCATAATGTCCCGCAGGATAGATATGTCCATTTTATCCGAAGGGAAACAGACGATGCTCATGGCGGTTATAGGCCTGCCGCCCATGGCCCATACGTCGGAAAGCGAATTGGCGGCGGCTATCTGGCCGAAGGTGTAGGCCTGGCCGTCTCCGATAGCGGTTATAAAATCGAGGGTCTGGACCAGCGCTGTGTCACCGGTAAGCCGGTAAACGCCGGCATCGTCGTTGGTTTCTACCCCGACTATCACGTTGGGATTGTACTTGAATTCAAGGCCGCTGAGTGCTTTTTCTAAGTCTCCCGGACTTATTTTAGCTGCTCAGCCGGAGAATTCCGACATTCCCATCAGGTTGACCTGATTGTCTGCCATAGATCTTTCTCCTTTCCAGGCGCTCGAGCGCTAAATTCTGGCGGAGGGGGAGGGAATCGAACCCCCCGCGGCAACTTGAGTTACCGCCTACGGATTTGAAGTCCGCGAGACCCACCAGGGCCTATCCGCCTCCGCCGATATTATACCATATCGTAACTTATGATTTAAGCTTAAACGGATTCAAACCTGATAAGCGATAACTTTTTTACAGACATATATAAAGTTTAATATGCTGTTATTTAGGAAACAGTTTTATATCTGCCGGCTCGATAACCAGCCCGACCCTCTGGCCTTTTTCGAACACCTCCTCTGGAATATATGCCTCTGCTTCGATTTCCATGGTTGGGGTGACGTCAACCGGTTCCAGCCTGTAGCGTACCGCAGCCCCGATAAAAAACACATCCCGCACTACAGCTGACGGTATTGAAGCGTAATCCCTGGTCAAGCTGATCCTCTCGGGCCTTACAGCTCCGATCACGTCTGCGTGCCCTGCATCTGAAAACTCACCCGGCAGGGTGTAGCTGTTGCCAAACATGCGAAAGCTGGAGGAATTTCGCTCAACGGGTATAAAGTTTATCCTGCCGATAAAATCGGCCACAAAACGTGTTTTTGGATCTTCGTATACTTCCCTGGGAAGGCCAATCTGCTCGATTCCGCCCTGGTTCATAACCACTATCCTGTCGGCAATGCTCATGGCTTCTTCCTGGTCATGGGTAACGTAAACCATGGTAATTCCCAAGTGCCGCTGAATGCGCTTTATCTCCTGGCGCATATCAGCCCGCAGTCTTGCATCCAAGTTGGAAAGAGGCTCGTCCAGTAAAAGAGCCCGGGGTTCGATAACCAGCGCTCTCGCCAGGGCAACCCTCTGCTGCTGTCCTCCGGAAAGTTCGTAAACCCGCCTCCGTTCATAATCTGCCAGCCGCACAATGTCAAGCACCTGGCTAACCCTGTTTGTTATATCGGAAGCGGGAGTCTTTCTTCTTCTGAGCCCATAGGCGATGTTTTCAAATACATCCATCTGTGGAAAAAGGGCGTAGTTCTGAAAAACCATCCCCAGTTCTCTCTTCTGTGGCGGCAACATGGTTATGTCCTGGCCCTCCAGAAAAACCTGGCCGTTATCAGGCTCGAGCAGCCCGTCAACGATTTTTAAAGCCGTAGTTTTACCGCAGCCTGAGGGCCCCAGCAAACAACACAGTTCTCCCTGGTAAATATCCAGGGAAAAGTTTTCAAGCACGCGGGTTTTTCCAAAACTCTTGCTTATATTTCGCAGCCTTATCCCGGTGGTTACATCGGCCGCTGCAGCAATGCTCTCTGCACCCATTTGGCAGCTTTCCCCCTTTGTTGTATAAAATATATCCCCAGCATGCCGGCAGCTGAAAGCAGCAGCATTATGACTGAAAGTGCCGCAGCGGTGCTGATTTCCCCCTTGTAAACTGCTTCGAATACGTCGACGGACAACAACTTGGTTCCCGGAGTAATTAAAAATATGATGGCACCCAGAGTCTGCACCGTAGAAACAAAGGCGTAAAGGGCGGTAACCAGGATAGCCGGCCCTGCCATGGGCAGAATTATGCGGATAAACGTGGTAATCTTGTTTGCTCCAAGGCTCGAAGAGGCGTCTTCAATAGCCCGGTCCTGCTGGCTTAATACGCTGGCCCCGGCACGCAATCCCAGGGGCACCTGCCTGATTATAGTCACCGCCATTACTATTATCCAGGTGCCGGTAAGCAGCAGGGGCGGCTGGTTGAAAGCCAGAATGTAACCGATGCCGATAAAGGTTCCCGGGATAGCGAACGGCATGGTAGCCAGCAGGTCAAGCAAACCTTTACCTTTAAAATCAATCCTCGTGATGATGTATGCCAGTATTATGCCGGTGATACTGACCACAACCGCGGTAATCGAGGCAAAATACAGCGTATTCATCATCCCTGCTGAACCACGCTGCAGGGCACGATTCATATGGTCAAAAGTGAAGGAATAATCGGTACCGATATACCGGGTGAAAGCTGCCAGGAAAACTGATGCCAGTATCATCAATATAAATATCGCAAATGCGGAAATCACGCCCATAAGCAATATTTTTAACGGGCGCGAGAAATTGATGGGCTTTCTGGTAGCCCCGGTAAACGGTGCCCTTATTCTGCTGCTGGTTGCCTGAGCCCTCACATAGAACCAGAACGCAACCGCGCAGATGATCATAAGAACCGCATTGAATGTGGCTGCCGTTTCAATATTATAAGCGCCTATCAACTGCGTATAGGAAGCTGACGCCAGCGTAGAAAAAGGCCCTCCGAGAAATATTACGGTCCCAAAGCTGGCCATGGAACGCATAAACACCAGAATCACGGCAGCAATAATTCCCGGTTTTAAAAGAGGCAGGGTTATTGTTTGAAATACTTCCCATTCGCTGGCGCCCAAATCACGTGCTGCATCTTCTACCTGGCTGTCAATTGATATTAACACGGCTGAAATTAACAGGAAAGCCATAGCGGTAAAATCCATGCACTGGACAACGACTACGCTCGGCCAGTTGTATATATTCAGGTTGATTCCAAGCAGTTGATATGAAATAAGGCCATTGCGCCCGAACAAATAAATGAATGCCAGTGAGGCCACGAAACCGGGCACGATAAGGGGTACGACTGTGGCAAAACTGAACAGGCGGCGAAGCGGGAGAGTTGTTTTTAACACAACTACGGCAATAATTAATCCCAGCACGGTAGACAAAGCGGCAACCAGCGCTGCCACCAGGAAACTCTGCCAGAGTATCTTGAAGAAATTGGGCCGGGCAAACATGTCGATATAATTACCCAGACTGAAGTTGCCATTGACTTTGAGGCTGTTCTCAAAAACGGTGGCGGTGGGGTAAATTACAAATATCACCAGCAGGATGAAAAATAATACCGGTAATATGTACTTCTGCCATTTAAACCGGCCTGTTAAACCGGCCACGCCTGCTTTCATCATAATACACTACTGTTTAACATTTCACTTGTCCTAGTGGTTTTTAGCTCTGGCACATGCGTATCCGGATGGCCTCCCGGGCAATAATGCGCCAATCGGGGAGGCCATCCGGATAACCGGTTAAATCTTCAATATTCTATTGATATTGAGGGTAACGGGCATTAAAGTCAGCCAGGACCCTTGTCCTCTCGGCGCCCCAGTAATTGTAATCATATCCTGCCATGTTCAGATCTGCCAGAGCAGGTACGCCTTCGATGGTTTCAACGTTGGTTACCGGGACGCGGGGGCTGGCTTCCATGAGCACCTTTTGTCCATCGTCCGACAAAGCCCAATCTACGAACTTTCTGGCGCTGTCCAGGTTTTTTGCCCCTTCAACTATCGCAACGGGAGATGGCCAGGCCAGGACTCCGTCCTCAGGAAACACTGCGGTTACCGCGGCGCCGGGGTTATTCATGATAGTAATATGTGGATCGGGGGCGATACCCAGGCAGTACTCACCCTGCAGGGCTTTCGAAGGAGGCGTCGAGCCGCTTTTCTCGAGATAGTCTATATTGGCGAAAAACTTGTCCAGGAACTCCCAGCCTGCTTCCTCCCCCATAATCTGCAATATGCCCGAGACCATTGTATAGGCAGTGCCGGAAATATTCGGGTCGGGAGAGCTTATCTCGTCATTGAACCCGGATGCTATTAGGTCTTCCCACGCTGCCGGCACATCCAGGCCCTTGCTTGCTACGCGGTCCGTATTAACAACGAAGCCGACAACCACGATTGAAACCGCCGTCCAGTAGCCGTCAGCGTCTTTGAAATATTCATTAACGTTGGCTGCGTTGGGTGAAACGTAAGCTTGAATCAGGCCTTCCTCTTTGGCCTGGAGGAAGGCATCGGAGCCGCCCCCGAACCAGATATCTGTCTGCGGGTTGGCACTTTCCGCCTTGATCCGGGTTAATACTTCGCCTGATGACATGGGCAGAAAGTTGACCTTGATTCCGGTTTCTTCTTCGAATGCTTCAGCAATGATCTCCGGGTTGCCGTAGGCCACGTACATGTTGAGCACTTTCTCTCCGCCTCCCCCCGTACACGAGGCAAGTGGCAAAGAGGCACCAATTATCGCCAGTGAAAGCACCACGGCGAGCCATTTGATTTTTCCCATGGGGTTTCCTCCTGTTTTATTCTTTGTTACGTAAATAGTCCAGAAGCAATCCGCGTGTATCAACCGCTTCTTGCGCGTCCTTAAGCTCCACCGTCCACCACCGGCAAGGGCTCTCCAGCAGTTTGTCCAGCACAGTTTTTAGAGGGTTGATATCGGTAATGGGGTGATGCCGGTCGTTTTCCTCTTTGGCATAGATATGCGCTTCCCCCAGCGTCCGGCTGAACATTACGGCTATTTCGGTCGGGGTAATGATTCCCTGTTGTACTATTCCGGAGGATACAGCATGTCCGACATCCAGCGTTATCAGGGAACCGGACGCCTGGGACAGGGCGAGGATAAAATCCGGGTTGGAGGCGGGTCCGTCCCGCATGTTTTCCAGGCTGACTCTGATTCCCCTGCCCGAGGCATACTCGACCAGACGGCAAAGGTTATCCCGGGCAAACCGGCTGCTTAATTGGCTGGTACGGTTCAAGCCGATATGGACAGTGATGAAAGGCTCGCCCAGACCCCGAATGGCATCGATGGTTTTCAGGTGCCTTTCGAGGCCAACCCGTGCGGATTGCCGGTCGGCGCTGCCCATTTCATATTCGAAATACCGGGTATGAAAACGCACCGGTATATCCTTGTTTAGAAAAGGCGTAACGTGGAGCGGCACGTCTTCCAAATGTTGCGGGTCGGGCGAATATTCTATGGCGTGAGCATTTTCCAGCAGCCACTGATACCGTTCGGGGCTGTCACCCGCTGAATATTCATACGCCATAATAAGTTCTGCTTTAGAACACCGGGCGGATTTGCCTTGTTGTATAGCGCTCATAACCATAGAATATTATAATCATAATATTATTTTATTGTCAATATGAATATTTTATATAGTTTAGCCGGCATGTTGAAGTGCGTTTTATTTAAGCGGGAGAAAGCAACCAGCCGGTTTATTCTTCCGGTTCGGCCGGATCCAGTGAGAAGGAAGAAAGAAAGCCGCAAAAACGCTCGAGTTCCTCGGGTTTACCGGTAAGCCGGCCCTGCTCATCCACATCCAGCCTCCAGTAGGTTCGCAGGCCTTCCTGGCACTCCCTTCTGAAGGGTCCCGGCGTCCACTGGATGCAGGAGGAAGGCTTGAACGGGTGTATACTGCAGGTGTGAACCGGTTCACCGGCAGATTTTTTCAGAAATACGCACCGTTTGTTTTTATGTATCAGAAGTAGGCTGGTTTCCCCCGGCCATCTCGAATCGGTGTAGCCTTCCAGGAATTCGTCCCAGCCGATGCCGAGTTTTTCGCTGATGCGCCTGGCCTCGCCCAGGGTTATGCGCACCTGGTAGCGGCTGCAGCAGACGCCGCACAAAAAGCAGGGGAATTCGGGTTCGTTGTTATCGCGAGCAGGGCTGGTGTCCATCGTTATTCCTGGTTTTCTAATTTTTCCGAGTTGATTCCGGTTTGTATAAGCCCCGCTCCCGGATGTAACCGGCCACCTTTTCCGGCACCAGGCCGGTAATATCCTGGCAGAGCCTTACTTTTTGACGTATACCGGAAGCGCTTACATCGACAACGGGTTTATCCAAAAGAAACAGGCACTTGATAATACCCGGCAGTTTCTTTTCCAGTATTTGCGTATCCGGCGGGGCATAACCTTCCCGTGGTACTGCCACGATGTAACAATTATCAATTATTCTTCGCGGCTGGTGCCAGTCTTTCAGCTTTTCCAGGTTGTCCCAGCCCAATATAAAGTAGTACCGGTCGGTGCCGGAACCCTGCCGTTTCAGTTCTTCCAGCGTGTCAGCCGTATAGGTGGCTCCGGGCCGTTCGATCTCCATGGCAGAAACCGAGAAGCCTTCTTCGCCTTCTATGGCCAGCCTGGCCATTTCCAGCCTGTCGCCGGCGGGGGAAATGCTTGAATTCGATTTCAACTGCGGCTGCCCGGCCACCATAAACAACACCCTGTCCAGGCCGAGGGCTGATTTTGCTTCCCGGGCCATTTCCAGATGACCGATATGCGGTGGGTCGAAAGTTCCCCCCAGGATACCCGTTTTCACCTTGGCGCTACCACCGCCATTCGAAATCCCCGAGTTTTACAACGTCTCCGGGTTGTATGCCCATCTTTTGCAGGGTTTTGGTGCTTACTCTCTTTTCAATCAGGCCCCAGAGCTGGCGGCGAACCTCACCATTCGAAATGTCACTGCCGTAAGCTATCCGTTCCAGGTCAAAATCATGGACGATAAAATACCCTTCCTGTTTTTCGATATTTACAGCGGCTCTTGCCGGTCCGGGTTTAAATACTTTTACCGCTGCCGTTTCGCTCTTTATTTCGGCGGGTTGAATTCTTGCCAGCTGCCTTGAAATTTTATCCATCAAGCCCTCGACACCTTCCCCGGTCAGGGCTGAAATGAAGTCCAGCTGGATGCCCTCGGTGGCAAACTGGTGTATTAATTTACCGGTTCTGGCGGCAACTTCAGGCAGGTCTATCTTGTTTACAACCACCAGTTGCTTTTTCCGGGTCAGCTCGCGGTCATAAACCGCCAGTTCCCGGTTAACCAGGTTGAAATCTTGCATCGGGTCTTCCGAACTGCCGTCAATGAGGTGGACTAAAAGACGCGTGCGTACTATATGCCTTAAAAATTCATGCCCCAGGCCTTTACCTTCGGCTGCCCCTTCTATCAACCCGGGAATGTCGGCCATAACAAAAGCCGCCTGGCTTGACAATACCGTGCCCAGTTCAGGCTGCAGGGTAGTAAAAGGGTAAGCGGCGACCTTGGGTTTTGCCCCGGAACTGACTGATAACAGTGATGATTTGCCTGCGTTAGGCAGCCCTATAATGCCCACGTCGGCAATGAGCTTCAGTTCCAGCAGAAGGTGTTTTTCTTCACCGGAAGTCCCCTTTGAAGCAAGCCGGGGCGTCTGGTTGGTCGAGGTCGAAAAATGTACATTCCCGAGGCCGCCCCTGCCGCCCTTTGCCGCCAGTACCTGCTGGTCTGGCTCATCCATATCTGCCATCAATACCGGGTTTTGTTCATCGGTGATATCGGTTATAACTGTGCCCGGAGGTACCGGCAGGTCAAGCTCTTTGCCGCTTTTGCCGTATTTTTTCTTCCCCTGGCCCGGCTGGCCGTTTTCGGCATTGTATTCCTTGCGGTAGTAATACTTTTTTAAAGTGTCTTCGTTTCGGTCCACTTTAAATAACACGTCCCCGCCTTGCCCACCGTCTCCGCCGTCAGGCCCTCCCAAAGGGACGAACTTTTCCCGGCGAAAACTTACCGCACCATCTCCACCCTTACCTGATCTGATGATTATTTTAGTTCTATCAAACATATGATAACTTTTATACCCAATTCTCTCTCTGTCTTTTTTCTTTCTGTAATAGTACTAATAATAACACAAGTATAAAAAGAGAGCAGAAGTGAAAAAAGGGGGCGAAATTACGTTCGGGGCCCCGGCGGGTTATCGAACCCGCCGGCAAGTTATACAAAAAAAGCGCAGTCTTATCGAATTGTTGTCGAAAAATAAAAGGGAAAAAGAAGAGGTTATCGTAAAAAGGTTGAGATTTCCAAAACACCCCTAGCTTAGAGGGGAGGACGAAATATTCTGCCGGATTGAATCCAGCTGGCGTTTAAGTACGGGATTGTTTGAGATTTCGCGGTCGAGCTTGTCACAGGCATGGCTCACCGTAGAAGCGTTGCGGCCGCCGAGCAAGGCGCCGATATGTTCCAGGGGATACTTATGATAAGTTTTCAATAAATACATGGCCAGCTGGCGGGCCAGCGCGGTGGTCTTGTCCCGGCGCCGGCCGGTCAAATCTTCAGTTTTAAGCGAAAAAGCCTCAGCCACTTCCCGCATTATACTCTCCGGAGACAGGGCATCCCCAGACGGTTTCACGCTGCCGATATCCGTAATCGCCCTTTTGACCATCTCCGGCGTGATTTCTGCATTCAACAGCCTGGAATAGGCGATAATCCGGTTAAGAGAACCTTCAAGTTCGCGAACGTTGCTGCGGATCTGGGTAGCCAGGAGCTCGAGAACCTCGGGAATAATGGAAATACCGTCCCTTTCAGCCTTGGCCTGAAGAATCGCCATGCGAGTTTCGAAGGCCGGGGGTTGAATGTCGACGGTCAGGCCCCATTCGAACCGCGAACGCAGCCGGTCTTCTATAAGGGGCATTTCCCTGGGAGGGCGGTCGCTGGAAAGAACGATCTGGCGTGAACCGTTGTGCAATTCGTTAAAGGTGTGGAAAAAACATTCCTCCGTCTGGCCTTTGCCGCTGATGAACTGGATATCATCTACCAGGAGGATATCCACACTGCGGTAGCGGGTGCGGAAATCCTCTCCACTGCCGGAGCGAATAGAACCGATAAAATCATTGGTAAACTGTTCGCCGCTGACATATAAAGCCTGAAGGTTGTTTTCAGAGGCGATATGACCGATGGCATGCAGCAGGTGGGTTTTGCCCAGCCCGACTCCGCCGTATATGAACAGGGGATTATAAAGCTGGCCCGGGCCTTTGGCGGTGCACAGGGCGGCGGCGCGAGCCAGTTTGTTGCCTTCCCCGGTTATGAAAGAATCGAAAGTGTAGCGCGGGTTGAACCGGTGGTGCACGGCCAGACCGGACCGGCCCTTGGGCCCGTTTCCTTCAGACGGGCCGTCTGTACCCCCGGTTACCTTGAAGCACACGCTCACGACGTCTCCGGTCAGATGAATCAGCGTCCTTTCTATAAGGGAAAGCTGGCTGGTTTGCAGGTATTCAGCGGCAAATGAACTCGGCACACCGACTGTAAATACCCCATTTTCGAAGTTCAGCCCTGAGGAGCCCTTCAACCAGGTATTATAATTCGGGCGGGTCATCTGGAGTTGGAGTTCCCCCAGGGCCGCTTGCCAGATTTGTTGTGCCGAAGGCATTATTAAGCCGCTACTCCTTGATACGTAATATTGGCCCGCTGCCGGGCTAAAGAAATAACAAAAGCCGGAAAACTGTTATTTAAGAAGAGAGAATTTGTAAAGCGGGGATAATGTTAACAACTTGCCGACGGGGAGAGCAAGGCATTTGTGGCGCATTGGGCAAGAACGACCTGGCCCCAGAACGCTGAAAAGCTTCCAAAAGCGCCGGAATTTGCCCATAATAGCCCGTTTATATGTAGGTAAAAAAGGGTTAAAAAAATAAACTTTGGTTATGTCCAGCAGGAATGCAAACAACCATAAATTCACTTATACAAAGCTATTTTAAACCCATTTCAATTAAATTTATACAATCACAACTAAACTTTAAGACGGGGCGGCAGTTATGATATATTAGAGCCGGAAGCATTGTTTCCGGAATCTGCCAGGAGGGATCGCATAGTGGTCTAGTGCGGGCGCCTGCTAAGCGCTTACACCGGGAAACCGGTGTCGAGGGTTCGAATCCCTCTCCCTCCGCCACCCACAAACCTTGCACCTTTTAGCCATGCCTGGCTCCCGGCACCCTTACCCGCCACGCGGATTACGCCGGGGCACCGAAAGCCCTGAAATTTAAGCGATATGCCTTCATTTTATATATGGACCATAGGTTGCCAGATGAACCGGGCCGAATCGGAACGGCTCTCTGCCATGATGGAAAAATGCGGCTACGCTCCCACCGGCACCCCTGAGAAGGCTGATTTCGTGCTGTTGAACAGCTGCGTGGTACGCGCTAGTGCCGAAAACCGGGTGGTAAACAAGCTGGCCTACCTGGGGCACCTTAAGAAAAGCAGCCCGGAAAAAGTTATAGCCCTGACCGGTTGTTTTGTGTCCGACGATACGGCCGGGCTCAAGAAACGTTTCCCCTTTGTAAATTACTTCTTCCCGGCAGGCCGGACCCCCCGTTTCGATATTGCGCCGGCCCCGGAAACCGGCTGCCTGCCGGCCAGAGCCGCAATAAGCAGCTTCATTCCCATAATCCAGGGGTGTGATAACTTCTGCAGTTACTGCATAGTTCCCTACCGGCGCGGCCGGGAAGAAAGCCGGCCGCTGGCCGAAATTGTGACCGAAGCCGAAACTTTGGTCGAAAGAGGCGCCCGGGAAATCGTACTGCTGGGCCAGAATGTCGACTCCTACGGCCACGACCTGGACGGAGAACCCGACCTCGCCCGCCTGCTTGAAGAGCTGAACCGGCTGGAAGGCCTCGAGCGCATCCGCTTTCTGACCAACCACCCCAAGGATATGAGTTCGAGGTTGATCCAGTCCATGGCCAGTCTCGAAAAGGTGTGCGAACAGCTCAATCTGCCGGTACAGGCAGGCAGTGATGAAATACTGGCCGCGATGGGGCGGGGATACGGCCTCGCCCGGTACCTCGAACTGGTGCGGGAACTGAGAAACACCGTACCCGGTGTTGCCATTACTACTGATATTATTGTAGGCTTTCCCGGTGAGGATAAAGCCCTGTTTGAAGAAACCTTGAAATTTCTGGAAACCACCCGGTTCGATGCGGTGCATGTCGCCATGTATTCCCCCCGGCCCGGAACCCGCGCCGCCCGGGAACTGGCTGACGATGTGCCGGCGGCAGAAAAAGCCGGGCGGCTGCGGCAGATCGAAGCCCTGCAGGCGCGCCTGGCCATGGAGGCTAACCAGAGCCTGGTCGGCAGCCGGGTCGAAGTGCTGGTTGAAGGCCGCAAGAAAGGCAAATGGTACGGCCGGAGCCGCAGCGATAAACCGGTGTTTTTTGAGCGTGATGAAAACTGGCTGGGAAAGCTGGTCGGCATAAAAATAGAACACGCCAGTTCCTGGTCGCTGGTTGGCAGTATAGATAACGACGTTAAATAACAGGAGGTAAATTAAATGGATCCAAATTCTTTAATGCTGATTGTATTTCTGGTTCTGATGTTTGCCATGTTCTACTTTCTGATCATCCGGCCCCAGCGCAAGCGCCAGCAGGAACACCAGGCGCTTGTTTCAAGTTTGAAAATCGGGGATAAGGTTATTACCATCGGCGGCATCTACGGCTCGATCGAAAGCATGACAGACGACAGCATCGTTTTGAAAATCGAATCCGGCGCCATGATAAGAATGTCCCGCTCGAGTATAGCCTTCCGTGAAGGCGAAACCGCCCAGGCTTAACTGAAAAACAAGAGGGTTTGTTACGCACTACGATTATATAATTGTCGGCAGCGGCATTGCGGGCCTGTATTCGGCCTTGCTGGCTGCCAGGCACGGCAAGGTCCTGCTTGTCACCAAGGGCAGCCTGAGTGACTGCAACTCCCGGCTGGCCCAGGGCGGCATCGCAGCGGCCATAGGCCTGGGAGACAGCCCCGAGATTCACCTGGCCGATACCCTTAAGGCCGGCGCAGGACTCTGCGATGAGACCGCGGTCAACATCATGGTGGAAGAAGCGGCGGAGCGTATCGCCGACCTGGTCGAACTCGGGGTGGACTTCGACACCGTAGACGGGCAGATAGCCCTTACCCTGGAAGCCGCTCACAGTATGCCGCGGATTCTGCATGCCGGCGGTGATGCCACCGGAGCCAGGATAGAGGAAGCCCTGAGCCGGCTCATTCCCGCAACCTCCGTCGAACTCCAGGAAGAATCCCTGGCAATCGAACTGATTGTCGAGAACGGACGCGCCGCCGGCATCAAGGTGCTGGAGAGCAGCAGTCCCCGGGTGAAGAACTTCTACGGCCGATTTATCATTTTGGCAACCGGCGGCGCCGGAAGGCTTTACCGCCTGACCACCAACCCGGCGGTGGCCACCGGGGACGGGGTAGCCCTGGCATATAGCGCCGGCGCCACCGTAGGGGATATGGAATTTTTCCAGTTTCATCCCACCGCCCTTTGCTTGGAAGGATCAGACCCGTTTTTAATTTCCGAAGCGGTGCGGGGCGAAGGCGGAGTGCTTTTAAATTCCGAAGGCCGCCGCTTCATGCCCGCCTATGCCTCCCAGGCAGAACTTGCCCCGCGGGACGTGGTTTCCAGGGCGATAGTAGCCGAGATGGCCAAAACCGGCACGGACCGGGTATTTCTTGACATACGCCATATGAAGCCCCGGCGCATAGCCACCCGGTTTCCCCAGATATACCGCTACTGCCTGGACAAAGGGCTGGATATAACCCGCCAGCTTATCCCGGTTGCCCCGGCGGCCCATTACATGATAGGTGGCATAATGGTAAATTACCGCGGCCAGACCAGTATCGAGAACCTGTTTGCCGCCGGTGAGGCTTCCTGTACCGGAGTACACGGCGCCAACCGCCTGGCATCCAACTCGCTGATGGAAGTGCTGGTTTTCAGCCGGCGTATTATTGACTGCACGCTTGGCCGGGCAAAGCCGGATGACCCGGAGCCTTGCCGCAAGACGCAACTGTACCGGATTTCCCGGCCGGACGGCGCCACAGCGGCGCAGGCAAGGCCGACCCTGGAACAACTGCAAAGCCTGATGTGGCGCCATGCCGGCATACTCAGGACCCTCGAGGGCCTTGAAGAAGCGCGAACCGTGCTGACCGGCTGGAGCCGGAATACGGCGGCGTGCGGCAGTAAAAGTGAATTTGAACTTTCTAACCTGGTGCTGTTGTCCCGCCTGCTGGTCGAAGCGGCTGTAACCAGGCAGGAAAGCCGCGGCGCCCACCACCTGGCCGATTATCCCGCTCCCAGTGACCGGTGGCGCAAACACATCGTTTTCCGCAAGGAGCTTGATTGTGGCTAAGCCGTCCAGAGCCCAGGTCGATGAGCTGATTATGCGGGCTTTCGAAGAAGACCGGGTTTTAAACGATATTACTTCATGCCTGTGCGTGCCCGAAGCCGCCAGTGCCAAAGCCCAAATACTGGCCAAACAAGACGGCGTGCTTGCCGGTATTCAAATCTGCCGGGAAGTTTTCAGGCGTGTTGATCCGAACCTTGAATTTACCGCCTTTTTCGAAGACGGAACTGAAGTTCACCCGGGAGATGTAGTCGCCGGCATTAACGGGCGCGCCGCCTCTATCCTGGCCGCAGAACGCACCGCGCTCAATTTTCTGGGCTGGCTTTCTGGCATCGCCAGCCTTACCGCCCGGTTCGCAGGCAAGGTTAAAAACACTTCGGTCTTAATTACCGATACGCGAAAGACAACCCCGGGCCTGAGGGTTTTTGAAAAATATGCCGTCAAGGCCGGCGGCGGCCGCAACCACCGCATGCACCTGGGTGACGGTATCCTGATAAAGGACAACCACCTGGCCGTTTTAAAGATTTCCGGAATGAATTTACGCCAGGCGGTGACAACCGCCAGGCTCAGGGCGCCGCAAAACCTCAAGGTCGAAGTCGAAGTCACCAGCTTTGCCGAAGCCGCCGAAGCCGCCCGCGCCGGAGCCGATATAATACTTCTGGATAACATGGGTGTTGAAGAGATGGCCCGGGTTGCCGCCGAGCTGGGTGGCAGGGTCAAGCTCGAAGCTTCCGGGGGAATCACCCTGGAAAACGTGGCGGCGGTGGCTTCGACCGGGGTGGATTATATTTCCATCGGCGCCCTTACCCACTCGGCCCCAAACATGGATTTCAGCCTGGAAGTTGTGGAGTAAAACGCAACCCGTTCTACAACGTGATAATCATGCCTTCAAAGGCCGGACGGATATCGCCGTCCAGCCGGGCGGCAACCTGCTCGAGTTCCCGGCGGATTTCTTCTTCAAAGGCGGCATACATGTGCACGCATACAACGGCCGGCAGCGAGCCCCAAGCCGCTTTTAAAATTGTCAGTTCAACCTCGAGAGAAGCCGGTGTCAGGTGCTTGGTGGACCAGTCGTCATCACCGTAGCGGTCCGGGGTGGTAACCTCGGTAATTATCAAGCCGGGCCTGATGCCGGCTGCCATTTCGCCGAACCCTGAACCGGTATCACCCGTATAGAAAACCGAAGCCCCGCCATCGCCGGTTACCTGGTAGCCGGCGCAGGGCACCGAATGCGGCATGGCAACCGGCAGCACCCGGTAAGGCGGGATTTGTACTTCAACACCCGGGTTTACTGTTACGAAGGAAAGCGCCGGGCTTTCCGGTGGCCGGTGGGTAAAGCGCGGGTACACCTCCCCGTTAAGCAAGCCAGCCGAAAGGGCATCCAGCACGTCTCCCAGAGCGTAAACCGGCAGGCTCTTGTGGTTCAGGTAACGGGTCATTGCCAGCGCTGGAACATCACGCAGGTGGTCGTAATGGCGGTGGGTAAGCAGTACCGCCCGGAGCTCGAGCTGCTCGGCGATAGTCAGGCTGGAAGTAAGCGAGCCGGCATCCAGGGCCAGCACTCCGTCTATAACCAGCCCCGAAAGGCGGGTCGTGGTCGATTCGGTATTGTGGGCACCCAGAACTTTAATTTGCATGGGTTAACCTTTCAGGCTGAAGGGATTGTAGCTGGTGGAATAGTCGTAAGTGTCCATTTCCTCCCGCTTCTTCAGCCAGCCGACTGCCCGGTAGGTAAGGGGCGTTGCCAGGGCTTCTATGGCGGTCTTGGCTCCCCAGTGATAGACAATCATAACAGGGGCAAAACCGGGTGTTGCCCAGAAGGCGATGGTGATAAACAGCGCCGTATCGACCCCCTGGCCGGCAACTGTAGAAGATATGGTTCGAAGCCACAGCCAGCGCCCGCCGGTCAACACCTTCAGCCGGGAAAGGACGAAGGAGTTGACGAACTCGCCGGCGATGCCGCCGGTAAAGGATGCCAGAAGCAGCCGGGGCGTATAACCCAGGATAGCCTCGTAAGCCGCCTGTCCTTCCCAGAAGCCGGCACCGGGTATTATTTGGGCCAGCCAGACGAAGAAGACGAAAACCAGGTTGCACAGGTAGGCCAGCCAGATAACCTGGCGGGCCCGGCGGTAGCCATACACCTCGGTAATGATATCGCCGAATATGTAGCTTATGGGGAATACGATAATAGCCGCCGGCAGCACCACGGGACCGAAAGCTATCAGCTTAACTGCAATTACATTGGCTGTAATAATGCAGGTTATAAAAATGGTAACGACGATCAGAAAGCGGTGCGAGTATTTCATATTAGGTTGCAGCGCCAAAAATTAAAGCCAGCGTTTGTATCGGAAGAAGAGCATCATAAATATCGTCAGGAACAAACCAGCCAGGATAATCAGCAGCCACGCCAGCGGGCTGCCGCCCGGGTCGGAGCCGCCCGGCAGGGGCACGTTCATGCCGTAGAAACCCACGATTACCGTAAGCACCGCGCTGATAACGGTCAGGATGGTCAGCACCCTCAGGATTTCGTTGATGCGGTTGGAGCTTAAAGAATTGTAGGTATCGGAAAGGCTTTCGATTATATCCTTGTATTCGATCAAGCCGTCCCAGATTTTATCCATGTGGTCCAGCATGTCGCCGAAATACACCGCCAGGTCGGACTTGACGAAGCGCCGTATTTTGGGTTCCAGCGCATTAAGTACCGTTTTCATGGGCCAGATAATGCGGTGGAAGGCAATCACATCCCGCCTCAGTCTGGAAATCTCCTGGACCAGGGACTGGTTGTTGGCGGTAAAGATCTGGTCTTCCAGGTCCTCTATATTGGAACCCACCTTGTCCAGAATGGGCAGGCAGTAGTCCACCAGCCGGTCCAGTATGCGGTAGAGCAGGTATCCCGGGCCGCGGCTCAGGTATTCCTGGCGGGAATCTTCTTCGAGCTGGCATTCCCTGAAGAGCTTGGTCAGGGGTTTCAAGTCCCCCTGGTGCAGGGTTATCAGGTAATCTTCGCCGATAAATACCGAAATCTGGCTGGCGGTAAGGACCTGTTCCTCCTTGCGGTAGCGGGGAAAGCGGAAAACCAGGAACAGGTATTCCTTGTATTCATCTATTTTAGGCCGCTGTATCCGGGAACAGGTGTCGTCCAGATCCAGGGGGTGGAAAGGGAAACGTTCGGCAAGGTATGCTGTGGATTGATCGTTGGGTGGGGTTATATCCAGCCAGGTAAAGCCGTTCCAATCGATAGATTCTATCTTGGAGCGAGTTTCCGGCTTCTTGATAACAGGTTTGTTGGCCATGGCCCCTCTCTGGCATTAAAATAGCTGGCTGAAAAAGCCCTAAACAATATACACCAACGGGTATAAATATTACCAGAGCCAGCCTGCCCAAAGTTGACATTATCAGGCCTTAATTATAAAATTGCAACTTGTCCACCGTGGCAGCGTAGCTCAGTGGTAGAGCAGGGGACTCATAAGCCCTTGGTCATCAGTTCAAATCTGATCGCTGCCACTTTTTTTATTTACTTATTAGATTTGTATTCTAATCTCCTCAGGAGTAACCTTTTCCACTTGAATATTTACGCCATCGATTCTTATTTTGTTATTGCCTTTTGGAAAATATAGATTCCAAGAATAACCTCGATAAAAGAATTCCCACCTCTTTTGTATAATAGAAAAGACGTTTTCAGACGGCATGCCGGCATATATAATTCTGTCCTTACCCAACCCTAAGTGATACGAATCCCCAATCGACAGTGTGACTGAATTATTCATTTTACCCTCCCAGTTAATATCTTGGTTATTATAACGCATCAAATCCATGCCTATTAATGCCACTCAATATAGCCATGCACCCGTATTGGCTTTTTTCTTAAAGGGTTCAAATCCGGTCGCTGCCGCCTTCTCAATGATTAAGAAAAGTAATCTAAAGTATATTTAAGTGATCTTGAAGGCTCTACTAATATTTGATATTGTCTATTAGTGGTACAGATTTGACGTTCTTGGTTAGCATTAGCTAACATTTAGGCAAAGTTACGGACTCGCTTAGAGTTAAAACGGAAAGGATTTATCTTTATGCTTAAGAAGTCTCTGGTCATCACCACAGCATTAATACTTACTATAGCTGTCGCGCCATTAGGAATCTCTGCAAAAAACAGTGATTCACAATTTTATACGCTTGGGGATAGCAATGTACATCGTATCATCGACGGTGTGCCGTTCGAAATCTGGGGATGCGGTATACATGTTGAAAAGACACCTTTCATTGAACCTATCATGGCTGATGATCTCTCATTACCGGCCGTTGGAGCTAGTCATATACATATTCTTCAGTCTTCTGGTCATTCTCCAGCTCTAATGGACGGCACTGTTATTGGACAGATTAATATATTCTATTCAGATACAACATCACTAACAGAAAACCTTGTTATAGGTATTAATACCGCCGAATGGGCTTATGATAGATCAGATGTTTCACCGTACCTGCAACACACTAAGATACCACCAGCTTATTCTTTCCCAGAAGATGATCCAAGTGGTGGTAAATTCAAGGCACATCTTTTCTATATCGGGATTGCAACAGATCCTGCCAAAACTCTGGAAAGAATCGAACTGGTCTTGGACTCTGAATTAAGTGCAACTAGGGACTATCTTGGAGCGGGTATATATGCGATAACAATCGAAACAACTATTGAAGCTGATATTGTTCCTCCCGGCTGGAATGAAGGAAGCAAAGTTGGCTGGGATGGCCTAACGCCGCCTGGTTTAAACAAAAACGAGAAAACTCCTGCTGGTTTTAACAATGGTAACAAAGAGGGCTGGAGTAAATAAAAAATAAGGGGCAGGGTTTAGTCTCTGCCCTTATTTATTAGCGGTTGTTTCAAATCTGATCGCTGCCACTTTTTTTATATTTCCGTTAACTCCCTTTTATCCAAATTTCTACAGTATTTGACTGCCCTGATGAATATTTCCTTTCCAAAGTCACATTGAACGTCTACCGTGATATCACCTTCTGGGCAATCAGAAATGGGATAAATTCGACAAATAAGTGGTCTGCATGAGTATATTTTGCAAAATTTACTCTCTTGAACATAAAACATGCAGGGCAAGGAAATATATCTAGCTCCAACATTGTAAACTGGATTATCGTTGATTTTCGTCATTCTTTTCAAAGCTTTTAAGGAATGTTTTGTATGTTTGCTAATAGTGATAAGTTCTTTGTCATATACCATTACACCGGGATCGTCCAAAGCCTTTTTCCTAGGCATGCAGCATCTACCACACCTTCTACATTTTGATAGGCTTAATAACTTATAAACGTTCTCTGAGTTAAATTTAATACCAGCAATCCTCGGAGCGATATTCTCTATATAATATGCATTGGTCAGTTTTTTTATATCATCATCTGTATAATCTCTTAGCTGTGTTATTTCAAGGTGTTCTAAACCATATTTACTTAGATCAAGTGAAAACATTTTCATATAACTACCTACTATGACAATACTGTAAACTTTTTCAATATTAACAGATTATAATAACACCCTTACGAACACGGTTGATATCTTACACCTAAAACCTCTCCCGCACCCCTATTGACCTTCTCCGATCAAAGACTATACTCGCACGCAATCAAAAGAAGAGGAGAATAGTCCCAATGTCTAATACAAGCGTAAAACAGGCAATCGATGAGTTTCTGCTATCCTGCAAGGTAGAAGGCAGATCCTACGGCACGATAGAATGCTATCAAGACAAACTGAAAGGCTTCCTGTGGTACTGTAAGAACTTCAATCTACCTGATGATATAACAGCCATTGAAACTAACCACCTGAGGCTCTTCCTGGCCTATCTAAGGGAAACACCTCATCGGTTTAACTCTAACTGCCCTAGAGCTAAAAAGCCCATTAATTCCACCACCATTCAGAAGTATTACCGGGCATTATCTGCCCTCATAAATTGGTCATTAGCTGAAGGCATTCTTGAGGTCAATAATCTGGCTAAGATCAAGGTGCCGAGGGCGGAACGCAAGGTTATAAAAGCACTGTCAGCAAGCGAGGTAAATCAGACTATATTAGCGCTTCCTGATACCTTCGAGGGCACCAGAAATAAGGCTATAATCCTCACCATGGTAGATTGCGGACTCCGGTTAGGTGAACTATTAAACCTCAAGCTCATAGATATTAATATGGACCAGCAATTACTGAAGGTAGACGGAAAGACAGGCGAAAGGGTAGTCAGATTCGGTGCTACTACGGCTAAAGCCTTAAAGAAATACCTCAAGTTAAGAGACAGTATCGATGGCCATGTTGATAGCCTGTGGTTAATCGATAAGGGAACGGCATTAAAGGACTCAAGCGTTGAAACCTTATTCATTAACCTGTCAAAGAAGGTTGGAATACATATTAATCCTCACCTGCTCAGGCACACATTCGCTACCCTGTGGCTGAAGAACGGAGGAGATTCACTTATGCTTCAGAGACTACTGGGGCATACAACCCTTATGATGACTAACAGATACTGTCAGGCAGTAGGTTGCTACGATGCTATTGAGGCACACAAGTCGTATTCACCGGTGGATAGGATGAAGTGAAAGACGGTAGATGCCGCAAAGAAAAATGTGAGGTTATTTGATCTAAGTCGCTTTTGTTTCTTCCTCTAACAATATGTGGATTCTCTTCAATATCATTAATAGGGTAAGGATGAACAATATCACTAAATAATAGATGATGTAGGTAAATATAGCGCTAAGGATACAACCCGAAACAAATTGGGAATAGATCAGGGTAATAACGATTGTAGCTACGGATGCTAGTATTGCAAACGAAATATTGTTAAATATTTCTCTAAGGTATGTAAGTCTACCGGTATTCTTCCGCAAGTCATTGCGAGTTATCGCACCATGTACTAATAGTAGTAAATTAAACAACAAAGCTGCAAATATGGACAAAGCTGTAATAAGCAAAGGTATTACACCATCAAGTATTTTAGGGAAGAAATATATGATTGAGCCCGAAATAAGGGCAGGAAATACGTAGAATAATAGAATATCGCTATACCGAACTTTATTACTATCTTGCCTCCTTAAAGTTGAAGTATGTGCTTTGACAATATTGAAACAATTTATCTTGCCTATCATTTATCTAATCCCAGATTCCCTTTTATCATATCAAGTAGTGGTTGAGCAGCTAGGTTCATAGACTCAAATGTGGGGTTCCCATCACTACCTATTTCAATCTCATCTGTTACATCGAAATTGGGTCTAAACCGATCCAATCTAGAAATATTCATGGTACGATAGTGGCCATCAATATCCACTCTTACCTTTACATTATCGTATTGATCAGGAATTTCATACATGGTTTTTACTGTTCTCCGATCTTTGAGGATATCCCTGATACGGTCTGCAACGCTACCTATAAAACCACCAGGAGGCGCACTTATTGTCTGCTTGAACTTGCCACGGGTTATGAAATTCCCTCCGCTATTTGCAATTACATCCTCATAATTATTAGGTATACTTTCTTTGATAAATTCAACTTCTGTAAACCGTCCATCTGTTAAGACTTTATCGATAAGCGCGCTTGGTGTAAGTATATCAATGGTTAACAGCACATTTGGGTAATTATCTATAAAATACTTGAAGAAGTAATTCGAGAATACAGTTTTTATCCCAAACATTCCGTTCCGCTCTAAAAGCAATATCCCTGTCGTGCCGGATTGAGGTACATACACAAGAAAGTAAAAAGGACGAGGCTCGGTTTCGTCTATCTTTCTTCTGTATTTAACCTCATTGGTATCTATATTTACTAAATCAACTTCAATTCCGTAATCACCGCTTTTTACTATTCCTGAAATGTATCTCTGTGTAGTAACATTAAAGAGGTTGATGCCGAAAGACGTTAAGGCGTCGGGATCTTTAATTAAACCTTGTCTTAAAAATCCGAAAATGCGTTCCATTATTGTGAATAAGTCTGTACCTGAATAGAAGTTGTTTAAAGGAAGCGGTGTTGCAGAATTACGGTCTGTTATTCTGATCGAATAGCTAACGAGTTGAATTGCAGGCATTATTCCCTCCTTACAGTTACTATTATGAGTGATACATAATAACATTATACACTTGGAAATCTACCCCGGTTCATTCTAAGCTGAAAATCATCATTAGGTAAAAGCAATTCTGGAAACAAAATAGGGAGGGAATAGGAAATAGCGGAGGGATATTATTCGAGTTGAGAATCTGCTTCAATAAACAAATCTTGCTATTTCATATTAGAGAGTGATTTATTTATATTTCTCGATTTCCTTTAGCTGAATTGCAGCTTCTGCATAGTATTTGCAAGTTATTTTTAGCATACGCAAGGTCAGGATATTTACTTATCGGTCGGATGTGGTCAATGGTAAGATCATCATCTTGGGTAATTAACCTTCGGCATATTGAGCAGATACGATCTCCTTCTTTTATCACCTGCAATCTTAGCTTTGCCCACTCGGGAGATGAATAAATCAATTGCCGTATCTCAATTTCCTTCCTTCGCTCTTCAGCAAGTTCTTGAATTCTGTTTGATACTTTCTCATCCCTTTCTTGTTGTGGTTTGGCAAATATTCTGTCTAATATCACAAAATCGATGAAACTAGGCAAACCTAATCCCCAAAACAACCCAAACAGCCAAAATCCCAGGGAAAAACCATCAAAAATTTGAGGAGTAACAAAGAACGCAGTTACTACGAAAAATATGAAAGCACCCCTGCCAATTCCATTTCTGTAGGCTTCAATACCACTTGGTATTTCTCGCTCTGCCTTCTCTCTTAATCGCTTAAGTACAGCTTCAGTTAGAACTAAATCATCTGTTAATGTCACTAAGTTGTTGGGTAATTTCCTCCGTCGTTTTATTGCACATTTCCGACAGGTATATGTATTTGGGTTATATCGGTAAGGAATATATTTCAGGTGCTGTATTCTGCCACAAACAGAGCACCTTATTTGAAGCCCTTCCGCTAATGGTCTTCTATAATACGACATAGATCTTTTTTATTAATATGGCTGATATACCCGAGAAATCGCGGATGTGGATACTATTCCAGCCGAAACCTTACATAAAGTAGCTCAATAATAACACCGGATTATAGATGTAGCAATTATTTGACGCTATGGCCGATGTCTTCACCTATGCGGAATTCATTGAAATCGTGAAGGTTATCAACCGAGTTAAAACTAGATTGATTCAGAGCGCGCGATTATTGAGGTTTAATTTCTATAAACCTTTCGGAGGATTTCTTTCTCGCTCAAAACATTCAAGGTTATCTTTAAAACCCCATGAAACTGCCAATCTATTAGCCTCATAATCAATCTCTGTATTGGGAAGACAGGGCATACCGTTTTTGAAATGGCAATAAGCGTGGCCGAGTTCGTGTGCTATCACTCCTGAAATAGCTTTATCAGAAAGCGAAGCGCAGTCTTTCTTGTATATACATATATTATTTCCACCTTCGGAATAAGAACCATATACATATCTGCAAGGTTTATTGTTGAGTAAATAATCGGATTCTTCTCTAATAGTTGTTACAAATGCTTCTAAGTCTTTCCTTACTGCTTGTGGTAATCGATTTACAACACTTATTGCAGTATCATTGAATCGTTCACTTAGTTTAATATCCATAGAGTTTTAGCTTAACCACCCATAGTTTTGATATTTAACTTATAGCCTGAAACACTTTAACGAAGGGGCTCTCAAGCCGTTTGCTCTTGTTTTTTAACTTTACCGATTTCCGCGATTAAATGTTTGCAATTTAATTGACCACCAAGATTTAGAGCGCCTTCGAATTTATTATTCAAGCTAGTTATTTTGTCGTTGTCCAACCCTAAGTTGGTTCCAAACATTAGCTTGCTTTTCCAATCCCCTGTACCGATTAGAGCATCAATTGTCGTTTCGTCATAACCAAAACCAAAAAACACAACTACACCAGCTTGAGAAATAAGCCGTTGTGCTTCTTGGAAATCAGGAGAATCATCCAGTCTATCTGAAATAATTTTAATATTTCCGGCTACTTTCTTAAGAACTTCAGGATCGTATGCATTCATACCATAGGGCATACTTGCATAATCTCCAAAGCTACCATGGGCGTGAACAATTCTTATGTTTTTCCTTCTTGTATGGCAAAGATCCAGTTTTTTATCTTGGCAGTTATATTCAATATTCATATTTAAAAAATGCTCAAGGGAACGATCGTAATTCAATGTCACAAAAGATGGGCAAGATTGTTCAGCCGCTTCGTTTTCGAAATCTAGGATTTTGAATAGCTCTCCATACCAATCCCTTTGCGGAAAAAGGAAGTCAGGGTTTTCATGAGGTAGCAAAGCTAATGTGATGAAATATGAACCTATTTCGCGGTACACACTCTTTTTCTCCAAAAAGATATCGAGGGTAGGGTGGTAGCTATATCTCAGCGCTTCACGGAAACCCTTAATAAGATCGTTTTCAAAACCAACTGAATTTAGAATAGCGTTAGTATTCGAATTGCTTATTATTTCTTGCTTGAGTTCAGAACCAAGCGGGAAATTATAAGGCTTGCTTGCGCCAGCCCCTAAAACAAATACTGTATCCGAATTAAAGATATCCTGATAAATCATTGCCATTTTGTAAATATACTATATTCATAATGCACTATTCTGCAAGAATATACTAAAGCTAGAGCAACGAAGGGCGTACTAATCCGTTATTTTTAGTCTTGTTTATTCCACTCTTCAAGTGATATTCTAACCAAAGGAATAAAAGGTATGAGGTTTTTATGCATAAACCCGAGCAAACAATAATCGAACAGCTTGAGGAATTCGAAAAAGATGTGTCAGCTCTATATGTAACAGTGCCTAAAATGGCAAACTTATCTAAGACAGAACAACGGTTCGCGAAAGATCTTTATAGCGGAGTATGTCGAAAAGTAGGATATCTAGGTGGGTTAGTTTCGGAATTGTCCGGAGTAGAAACAGTAAATATAAACGGCAGAAGCGTTAACATTTGGTCGACAGCGCTTGCATTGCCGCTTGGCAAACTAAATCATCAAGCATTAGGTGTTAGTATCCAAGCAATTGGAAGGGCTTTAGGCAAGCTTGAAAATGAAATCAAAAGAGGCTTAAGAAACGAGAAAACAGGCAAATTGATAGAAAAAGTAGATCCCATCCATTCCAAGCCGAAAGAAGTGGCGGATTCACGAAAAATATGGCAAGACATTGATGAAGGATTCGGCATTAATAAAAACAAATTTGGTAGAAGGATTAACTTCATTTCAAATGCTTTTACTAGAAAAATCATTTTCAGAGATATAGAGCAGGCATACACTTTGGCTAAATCCGGATTTTACAAACCAGCGGTTCTTCTTGCTGGTGGCGTAATAGAAGAATTACTCAGGCTTTATCTTGAATTCAAAAACGTAAAGCCTTCCTCTGAAACATTTGATGGTTATATACAAGCATGTATTAGTGCTAGATTATTAAAAAAGGGTATTTCTCAACTGTCGCATTCAGTAAGAGGCTTCAGAAATCTTGTACATCTTTCGAAAGAAGAGAGTAAGAAATATACTATATCAAAGTCAACAGCTATTGGGGCGGTTTCTGCCATTTTTACCATAACTAACGATTTTTAAGTTTATACCTAGTGTGGTTTTTTAAAGTACTATATTGCAACATTATGCCCCTCAAATTTATCCGGCGCGCATTTCTATTCAGAAAACGGCACTTGCAAAGGGGACGAAAAGCCCGGTCAGGTTACAGCGAATGCTACCGGGGTAATTTAGATGCAGAACTACTCTTACATTACGTTTACGGTAATTAAACAAATATGGTTGCCGTTTCGTTCCCATTTACACTTTTCTCAAAGCAAACAGCCGATTTAAAATCTAGACTTTGCAATTATGGACAGCAAGTAGATTACGGGCGTATTATTAAAACCATGACAGACGAAGAGAAACGCCTGGCGAGTGTCCATCTGCGAATAAAAAAGGGTAATTGCTGTATTGAGTGGAAAAATGACAGGGATAGGTTCATCGATTGGTATATTAAACAGCTCAAACTACAAAAAGAAGTTTGCCACTATTGCCATTTGGAAGGGGATACTGAAATCACTTATGGAAGAGGTTTTAGAGAAGGCAGAAGAGGCAAAAACTTAGAAGTTGAACGGAAGGATACAAGCGGACAATATTCACCCGATAACTGTGTTTTAGCATGCTATCCCTGCACAAACGCAAAAAGTGATGTCTTCACTTATGAAGAGTTTCTAGAAATTGGCAAGGTTATTAATAGACTGAAAACCAAAAAAATTTATCCCATTGCTTTCTAATTTCTTATTACCGTTGTTATAGGCTAATAAGATAAATGAGATTTCTCATGATATTCCTTCTCTATATATAGATTAAATATCATAATTTTTCTCATATTTTATTTGTATTTTCTTAACAGCTTGCTAAGGAGCTTTTCGTCGATTTTTACTTTGGGATATCCAGAAGGCCTAACGACCTTAAATCCGAGTCCATGCAACAATTCTTCTATTTGGATAACCTTAAGATTAACATCGAAGTGAGCCCTTAAATCGTCTTTTATGTCCTTGATTAAAACTGCTTGTTCAAATATCTTTCCGGTGCTAAATTTGGCAAGCTTTGTTTTCTCTTTAAATACCATAAGTGTAGCCTGTTCAGGTTCATAGCTCTGCCCGGATTGTAATATTCTAGTGCCAGCTTTCATCTCATGTTCGCTATATTCAAGCCATTCTTTATCTTTAAGATAAGTAGCGACTGCTCTAATGGCCATCCAGTTATTTTCTGTTCTGTGAGAGGTAGGCTTTCCAATTTCCTCTAAATCTATGGTTTGTGCTATTTGACTCAGTTTTTCTTGGATGTTTCTAAACCTAGTTATCTTGTAATCTCCAGGGCAATATTTGGTCTTAACAATGATACTTCTTGATGTTGTTGCCGCATCTTTGAAGGACATTCGTTTTGTAATAATAGTTGCTCCGAATACATCTGTCTTTTTATTAACCCACAATCCTCCTCCCATATTAACCTTATGCTGAATTAGGCTGTTTTCCTTGCTGTACCTATTGATGAGGATCTTTTCGTTAGCCTCGGTGATATCATCGGCATCATCTAATAGGGCAGTAGTGGTTTTACCAAACTTATCTCGCAATGCTGGATAGGTTCTCGCGCCGATTAGTTTAGGTTTATTAACAAACTTGCCGATTTGTTTTAGTAGCTCACTTTTACCAGTACCCTGTGGTCCAATTATGACTAAAATAGGCATGATATCTAATTCATCAGGGAGAAAGTAAGTAGCTATTGCGTAATACAAACAAGTCTTGGCTTGCTCCTTCGTTATCCCCGAAGCCCTCATAAGAGCCGGTATAGCTTTTTTCTCTCCCCAAATGGCCATAGAGTAAATCTCCACTTCATGCAAACTAAGGGCATTTTACCGCCGAGACTACATATAATCAATAACAGTATTAGCTTTTGAGTGGAAATAAGACGGGCAGCACATCCTCGACTTCGAGAGCCTAAGACGGTTTTTATTAAGACACTATTGGTTGCTTTGGTTTGTATGTCGCCTATCTAAAAGCGATTTCATCAGTTTTAAGAAAGGATCTCTAAAAATACAATACGCAAGCCAAAGCATTAAAGGAGAGAAAAATACTAAATTGAATTGCCAACAACTTGCGACTACGACAAAAAATAGAATAACCCAAAAAACAGAAAACCCTAGGGGTATCCAGTATGTATGGGGAGCAATAATAGCACTCTTCAAACTTTTAAAATTATCTCCCAAGAATGTAAACGTTTCCTTGAACATATTAAATACTAGATTAAGCTGATTATTATTTAGTTCTTTGGTCCAGACTTCAATCGTTACAATATCCTCTGCTTCTTTATAAGCTTGAATTGCATTTTTCTTTTCAGAGGAGTCTAATTCATGCCTCTTAATATATTCTATCTTGTGTAAGATGATCCTGGTATTCAAATAGTTGATATATGTAAAAAAGATTGAGAGGTAGAATCCAACAAAACTGATCATATAACCTAGATCGTTAATTATGCCATGCATCTGGCCCTTTGATGCTGCAACTAAAGTGGCAAATGCTGTAACTAGAAAAGCTGAACCTATTAGGAAATAATTCAATCTTTGGAAAAGAAGATTGATTTCCATGTTGATATAGGTAACGAATTTGTCGAATCCTGAACTACTAGCCATATTTGCTATATCCTTACCGTAAATCGATCTATTTGAAGGTCTTTTGACCGCCTATTCTTTCTTCAATCCAACGTAGAAACTTAGTGATTCTGTACCTTTGCCAGCAATATGTCATCACACTGAAGAATATAAAGGCTAATGCTATCAAACCATTGGTCGATGAATTAAAGGGGAGGATAGTTACAATGATGGTTAGAATCGCTAACCAGATCGCGGCTAATATTGACAAAATCGCTAATTGTTTACCATTCAGATATTGTTTATGAGTTCCACTGGCAGATGCCGAAATCCCTACTTTTGCAGAAGCTGTGACTTCAAATCGCCTCTTTAAGCTCCCGCAATTAGGACAAGGCGTACCAGGGTTTAACTCCAATTCTTCACCACATTCTTGGTAAAAAGCCTTGTTAGCCTCTTCAGTCATATTTATTGTCTCGAAAGAGTCATGAGCGATAAAGGGCTACACTGCTTCCCCTTGGGACTCATGAGATTATTATATTTGTAAGAATACATTTACTATATAGTCACTTAACATGTGTCTATCTGGTAATCCTAGCTTCGGTTTTACCTCTGACAATACTTCCTGATATCCTTCTTCACTTTCAGGGCCGTTCTGCTCTTTATCTCCTAGGAAGTATAAAAACACCAGCCATGTTGGTACGTGGGCTATACACCTCAAAAAACAGAGGTGGGCTATGCGATTAGCATGCTGATAAACATCACCCATCCAATCATACTCCCTATCAACTTTCAAGCATGATTTAACTAAATCTAAGGAAGTGCGGATTTTCGTCCTACTGGTCAGTGATTTTGCCTTGCAACGGTATTGAGGGCTGATCACCTCTCCGACATGGCTCTTAGCTTCCAGTAAAATAACACCTTTACTATTATCCTTCCCGATTATTGTTGCTAATCCGTCCCAGACTGGACCGCCTCGAGGCCATAATTCCCTCAGCTGGAGTGAAAATTCCGGGCAGTTTATCTTTTCCAGAAAATGTTTATCTTGATATTCTTCGTAGTTTTCAGTTTCTAAGGGTGATACCCACATAGGGTTGTTGCCAATCCAGGTTTTTAATGAAGGTAAGGCATTCAGAATTACCTGGCTAAGCCTAGATGGCTTCTCGTTAACTAGATTTTGTAAGTGTAACTGGCTGCCTTTTTGGGCTCTACCGGTATGTCTCTTTGGCATATTTATTGTCAGTCCTGTTCTAATACCAATTTATTATGAGTTGTACCTTTTAATTACGGGATTTAACTCTTGAAGTATCAGAGCATAATGTGTAATGAATTCCAATATTTGATTCCTAGCTATGGTTTCAAAATCGTTTAGCTCTTCAGGGAGAAATTGTTTGAAAGCTTTTTTGATAACATATGGATTCTTTCTGCGGTCCATTTCTCCAATTAAACAATCAGATTTTTCATCAAATTCTCTTAATAAATCGTTGACCAAATCAGAACACTGATGTACCCAGACATAGAGAGTCGCGTTTGTATCATCTCCAAACAGACTATTTGGGTTAAAACCCTCAATCCCAATCCAGACTGAATTATTATTCCCTCTTTGCCAGTCTTTTTTTGTAACATAAATTTCTTCTTTGCTTGCGCCAACGAAAACCCAATCGGTATTCCACCAATTTGTTTTTTCAAGATCTTGTTTTAACGAATGAAGGAATCTGCTAATTTCTTCATGTAGTTTTTGTTTCGCTTTTAGAATATCCTGTACCGATTCCCAATTGAAGATTAGTATTCTGCTTGTTTCGGAAAATATTTCCATATTACAGCCCCTAAAAACTTGATATTAAATCAAGCCAATCCTCTATGTAGTATTTTACTTTTTCGTGATTAATATTAGGCAATATATTATTTATCGATTTATGCAATGCTTTATAAGAAACCGGATTCCAATTAGCTATGTCGCCAGTTTGTGGCTTCCTACCTTCTGGTGTTAAAAAAACTGCATATTGATCTTCCGTCCGGATGTTTAGCCTTAACCCAATTCTGCGCATGTCTCTAAATTCCCGATTACACTGGTCAATACCTTCGGGTGAAGAAATTTTGTTTTCTATATAGATTAAGAAGCTGCCTTTTCTGAAAACCATAATATCAATAATGGATTCCATTTCTGCTCTTTCTTTCCACACTCGGTAGCTATCAAGTGATTTAGGAAGTAAATTAATTTCGCAGGCATCAAGGAAGGCTTTAAAAAATACATTACCTTGTGAATGGCTGGCTCTTCTATCTATTAGCCAAGCGATAAATGAGGAATGTAATAACTCATTTGCATCGACATCAAGTATTTTTAATATATTTATTTCATCCTCTGGAATTATGTTTGTTATTTCTTCTAAATTTCCCCAAGTGGACAATAATTCCTTAATTGATTGTGTTTTCTCGTATACACTAACGAGACGCCTTTGGTTGAAGATTTCGATGATTGATTTAATTCGAGATATTTCTGCATTCATCTCAAAGCCATTTTACCCCTGAAAATACCTGATATCAATGGCGAAAAACCTATTGACATGGCAACAATAGTATTTTAATCTCATTCAAATGCCCGCAGTAGGCAGGGTGTTCTTAAAAAGGAGTATTCCTGTGATGAAATATATCGAAACCGCAGTTGACTGGCTAAGCATCGGGACTGAAATAGACATAGATCAGCTTGAAGATTACTTAAACACTTTAGTTAGACAACTCAAACAAATGGCAGACGAGTATGACAGAAAAATAGAATTAGAGGCGAGTAAGATTGAAGATGAGAATGAACAACAAGATTTTTACGAGTTTGCTAGCGAAGATCATTGGAATTTTAGAGATAATTTCCCACGAATATTATTGAATTCGTTCCTTGTTAGCATCTTTAGCTTTCTGGAAACTGAATTAAATTCAGTAGCATCACAGATCGGTAAAAAGCAAAATCAGGTATTTGATGTTGGTGAAATAAGAGGCAAAGATTATCTTGAATCGGCTTGTCTATACATTAAGAAATTGACTAACATCGAATGTAAAACTTTTCAAACTTGGGTTATTTTGATTGAAGGTAGGAGATTACGGAATATTATTACGCATTCAAATGGAGAAGTAACTAAATCAGAAGATATACAAACAGCTAGAAAATATAATGTAATCAACACTAACACAATTGAACTTACTTCAGGCAGGAAGAAATATGAAATATCAATTAATAAGGTGTTTGCTCAAACTTATTTAGTTACCGTGAGGGAATTTTTTAAAGAATTATATAATGCAATTAGAGTAGGCAACTATCTATAGGTTGTATTTGACATGCGATTTACGACTTCTTATATCTATCGATAAATGCCATAGAGAGGTCTCTAAACTCATTATTCCCTTCGAATTCATATTCAGGAAAAGGCTGAAGTCTTATGTGGGCTCCTTTTATATCATGTTCACGGTTGTCGAAGGCTTTCCAGACTTTATTTTTACTATATTCTGGCCAAAGATAATTTACAAAATGTAAATGTGGCCCGTACATCCATTGGTTATTTCTTGTCTCCATTTCATGGTATGTGTAGTAGAAGCAGTGCCATATTTTGCCCTTTTCGAATAGGTGAACCATATAGTTTTTACGCTCTTGAAATATAGATTCGATCTTTTTAAAGAATTTATCAGGTTCTTTGTATATTAAAACCGTTCGGTCTGATTTAGTCAGCCTCCTGTCTTCAGGAACATACTCCGGGAACTTTGATTGATGGGTATACCCAATTTGATTACAGTTGTGTACTAAAAGGACTAGTTCATTCTCAGATATGGTTATTCGCTTGCAATAAGCTTTTAATTTACTCTTCTTAGTATGGCTCAATAAATCTAGGAGCTTACTCGGTATGCCTTCCCTAGATAGCTGCAAGTCATATTCTTCCTGTTGTCGCTTGAAATACTGCAATATATCTTGCTCAATGCTTGGAGTGACTTCAATGCCGTTTGCCTGAAGTGTTACCTTCATCATATCGCAGGACATCTGAATGATTCCCTCGATACTATTCGTTAGGGTTATCGCTCCATGTTTGGACAAGGGGTTGCCGAGCATGAAGTATTTAGAATCCGTCATGCTATAATGTTATCAGCGTGATAGCTGCTGAGTAAATAAGCTAGCTTATTGAATTAGCGCCCTTGGAACTCATAAGCCCTTGGTCACTGGTTCAAATCCAGTCGCTGCCACTTTTGTTATTTACTTATTAGATTTGTATTCTAATCTCCTCAGGAGTAACCTTTTCCACTTGAATATTTACGCCATCGATTCTTATTTTGTTATTGCCTTTTGGAAAATATAGATTCCAAGAATAACCTCGATAAAAGAATTCCCACCTCTTTTGTATAATAGAAAAAACGTTTTCAGATGGCATACCAGCATATATTATTTTGTCTTTTCCAAACCTTGGTTGATACGAATCACCCACAGATAATGTAACTGAATTATTCATTTTGCCCTCCCAGTTAGTATCTTGGTTATTATAACGCATCAAATCCATGCCTATTAATGCTACTCAATCTAACCACGCACACATATTGGCTTTTTCTTAAAGGGTTCAATTCCAGTCGCTGCCACTTTTAAGGTTGTGTGTTACAGTATTGCACGTTTTTATTGTAACTTTCTTTATTGTTTGCGTAAGAAAAGTTAGTTACAGTAATTTTAAATCAGTTTGCCAAGAATATATCGCCTGTTATGCTTAGCTAATTCTATATCCACTCTCGTTCCCTAGTAAAGACTCTTAAGAAAGGACTTACATGTTTAAGAAGGTTTTAGTTATTGCCACAGTGATGATGCTCACACTAATTGCATTTCCGCTTGTATCTGTATCTGCCGTAAACGGGGATTCGTATTTTTACACAATTGGAAATAGTAACTTCGATCATGTTTATGACGATATACCTTTCAAGGTTTGGGGTACTTCGCTTCATGTTGAAAAAACTCCATCAATTGAGCCAATTATGACTGACCATCTGTCTCTCCCGTCATTGAAAGCCTCAAATATCCACATTCTTCAATCTTCTGGTCATGCTACAACTTTAATCGATGGCGATATAATTGGACAAATAAAAATCTTCTATTCAGATGAAACGTTTATAACCACTGATCTAGTTATGGGAGTCAATACAGCCGAATGGTCTTATGATAGCTCTTATTACGCGCCAAACTTATCCCATACTAAGATACCTGCTGCGTACTCTTTTCCTTCCTACGAACCAGATGGAACTGAATTTTCGGCACACCTCTTCTATATTGGAATTGAAGCTAACCCAGCCAAGACATTAGATCGCATCGAACTAGTTTTAGATTCCGATCTAAGTGCAACACGAGATTATCTTGGCGCAAGTATACATGCGATCACACTTGAAACCAGTATTGTCGCCCCAGGTTGGGACAAAGGTAAAAAACCTGGTTGGGACGGCTCGTTTCCTCCTGGATTGAGTAAGAAAGATAACTTCCCCCCGGTTTAAATAATAGATAATACAACAGTATCGTATTAATACCGTAAGGGGCAGGATTTAATCTCTGCCCCTTCTCCTTACCAAATCTTTAATGTGCTCCCAAAATCTTTCCCACATCCCTATTGACCTTCTCCGAAAGAAGACTATACTAGCAAGCAATCAAACTAGAAGGAGCCCCATTGGCGCTGACCTATGGCTTTACAATGACGGAAATGTCCTTATGCTTCAAAGACTACCAGGCTCTACAACACAAATCATGACGAACAGATACTGCCAAGCGGCAGTGTGTTTTATGCCATTGAGGCACATAAGGTGTATTTACCGGTGGATAGGATGTTGTTAATTATCCTTTTCAAATAGCAGGTAGTGATGACCCACTGAAGTTTGATAAGTATGAAGATGCCAGCCATTCACTAGGTATTCCTGTATCTTCTTGGCAATAGCCTTATGATGGCCCACTTGAACACATTCATATTCCTTCATAGTACACCTACCTCCTCATCTTCCGTTTGATCATCATTCAAACGTCGAATGTTCCTTTGCAGGTATTATAAACCTGCAATTAGGATTGTCAATATTACATGTGCCTAGTATTTATAGACTGGGATAACGATTCTGGTTCATTTTAAGCTGAAAATCATCATTAGGAGAAAGCAATCCTGGAAACAAAATAGGGAGGGAATAGGAAAGAGTGCAGGGGTAAAGTCAGATTGGTAATCTTCGATTGAGTAAGATAGAATTCTTCTTAGTTGGATAATAATCTTTGAATAAAAAAGTATTTCTAGTAAAACTAGCCCATTCGCTTATATTCTGGTTTCAGGTAGCTTGTATAGCTTATATGCTATATGCGGCAATCACGAGGAACTTCAGTCTATTTTTGCTAATACCAATAGTCTCAATAGTTATAAACGGGATATTACTTTACTTCAACGAAGGCAGATGCCCTTTTACTAACTTGGCTGAAAAATATGGTGCAGAAAGTGGCTCGGTAACTGATCTGTTTTTACCAAAGATAATTGCCGACAACATATTTCGCACCTTCACTCCGCTATTTATTATTACGCTGATTATTGTAGCTATCCGGTTCTTTTTTGGATTTTAATTTCTCATAGCGATGAAGTTAAATCCATCTTTAAAAAGTGGGCATAGAGCAAGGGAGTAACAATTCGTTACTTCAAGATAGTAATAACAAAAACACCCCGTGTTTCAAAAACTTGTTTGCCGCGCTTTTCCCTCGATACTTTTATTATCCAAAACTTCTTTATACCATTTAACATATGACCTTCCCCCCAAAAACAGTATCACCCTGGCTTAGGGTCCTGCGGTATAACGAAGGTGATCCGGTAGTTCAGTATCTTTAATATTAAATATCTAGTTTTCAGATTCTTCTATAGGTTTACAAAATATATCTTGCCAAATGATATTCCCTGTTGTTTTGTCATAGATCATGGTTTCCCCATCGAAAACACCACCAACAATTATTATTTCTGTGTCACTGGTCGGTTTGAGGATTTTACCATCCGTTATCAATAGAGCATCGCCTTCCACCTTAATCTCAATGGTGCCTAAGAGTTCTGTATCACTATAAACAGAAGGAATTCTCGGATATACGTTGTACTTGCCGACCAAATCTGTCCAAGAAGTCGGGATCTCTTCTATATTTGGATATTTTGGGCAAATAAAATAGTCTCCCATGGTAACAATCATAATATCCTCATCATCTGGGTTATTAACAAAGAACTCCAATTCAATGTTTTCCACGTCGGCTAACCAGTGGCTTAGCCTGAACTTAGATTGACTGGTAGGTATCATAGTAATCTTCTGGCCCTGATAAACTGCTTTTAATTGATTACCGCTTAGAATTATTTCAATGAATTCACCATTTATTACATATTTACCTACGTAATTCTCAAGGGTATTTTTATCAATGCTTATTTCTCTGGCTTCCTCTTTTTCTGGAACTACTATGCCATGTTTAGTCTCTAACATGAGTTTTAGGGTATCAAAAGTAAGCTGGTTCTGAACATCTTCAAAACTGTCAGAATTCGCAAACACGGCAAAGCCAAGATCCTTTTCAGGCACAATAGCAAGCATCGTTATAAACCCTTGATTAGTACCACCATGAAATACCACCAGTTCTCCTAGCTCTTTCTTATCTGTCATCCAAGTAAGCCCGTTGGTCTTTGGGTCTCTGGGTCTTGCGTACTGCTCTTCAAACATGGACCATAGAGTATCCTTCCCAATAACCTGGTTCTCATCTCCCTCGTCTATATTTAAAAGATATTTTGTAAATGTAATCATATCGGACATCGTAGACTGCATATTGCCAGATGCTAAATCAATGATATCAAACTGATTATAGGGTATATTATTACCATCTTCGTTGTAATACCCAACGGCAACGTTCAATGTAGAGTCCCTTCCGTAGAGTAAGGGGTCTGAACCAAAATCTGTATCATTCATTCCTATAGGAAGCAGTATTGTATCTCTCATATAGTAAGGCCAACCTCCGACTGAGTTTTCATCTGGAGGTTCAATTCCTCTTACTACCTCAATAATACGGCCCAACACGTTATATCCTATATTCGAATACTTATACCTATACCCCACTGGGAAAGCCTGATAAGCATCTGCTAGAGAGCCAGTCAGAGCTGTAAGAACATCGGGATGTGCCTCCCAGTACCACTGGAGTAGAGTATCATTACGTGGTAATCCAGACCTATGGGCTAGTATGCTCCTAATAGTAATTGGCTCTGAAGAAGAGAACACTGTATTTATCGAAAAGTCAGGCAGGTAATCTGTTATAGGTGCATCAAGATCAATTAGTCCTTCTTCATACATCCGCATTATCTCGATGCCTGTAAATAATTTCGTGATTGAACCCAGCTTATATATAGTATCTAGTGTTGCAGATGTTATATTCTCTATATTAGAAAGACCGTACGCTTGCGTGTAAACAACATCCTGGCCATCTATTAATGCAACTACTACGCTTGGCAAGTCATGTTCTTTCATCAGTTTATTAATCTGATAATCCACATATTCAATCGTATAGGCATAATCACCAAGTGGGATAACAGCAGGTTTCTTCGGTCCTGATGGCCATATTAATACTACTGCCAAAGTAGCTATAACAATCGCTATTGCTATAAAAGCAAGTCCTTTGGTTCTATTTCTAACAATATCAGCAATCAAAGTATGCCCTAGCTTCCGCCTTAGTATGTTGTTAATAATACCATACCACCCCTAAAACACATTATGCCGCAGGAACAATGCCCTCAAAATAATCCTGCGCGCGTTTCTACTTATTAAGCGCTTCTTGCAAAGGGGATAAAAAGCCTCGATAAACGTTAGCGAAGGCTTCCGGCATAAAACTTATACGACACTGGTTTTACGTTACGTTTACTACAATCACTCAAATATGACTGCCGATACTATCAATATCTTCACCACCCCACGCATACCCCAATTTAAAAAAGATCCCATCATCATATCATATATAAACGTGCTACCGGATCTTCTTTAGAATCAGTCTAGCGGCATTTACGCACTACTGCGCAAATTCTTGCTAAATACAACAGACACTTTGTCAGAAAGCATCTTGTTACCGAGATAATAACTCGCGCCTAGTTCAGGGTCATATCGTTTAATAATTGCATTACCAGCCAGACTATACCAGCGTCTCTTCCACAAATAAGGCTTCTCTTCACCGACACCTTTCAGCAATACGTGTATATGAGGGATATTATCTCTATTCCGGGTAGGTTCGATAAATAATACGTATTCAATCCGGTGATTCACGGCTTTCTTAAGCTCGACTTTCCACTTATTAAAGGTCTTAAAGGCCATTTTCGGTGAAACATTATTTCTGAAACTTAGTATGCAGTACCAGTCCCAGCTGTAACTACCTAAATATTCTCCGCAAGCTTGAGCTAGTATTTTATTTACAGCCATTATTGGCATCCTAAAGCTAAATCCAAAAAAGAACCCATACAAGTACCTACTATACTTGCCGATACAACCTGGCTTTGTTCCGGTAAGAGCCTCTAGCCTGGTCACAGCCTCCGGGCTTAAGGCATCAGATTATTCTGGGCGTACTTCCTTTGGAAGCGGTGGCAGTTTTATCTTTGGATTGATCATTTTTACGGCATCGTCGTTGGTGCCGTCATCCATGTTTACGACAAAGTTTGACTGCGTACTAGGTACACGCATATTAACCACGACCTTTAAGGTTTCAAGGTCCCGCAGATGGTAGTAAACAGTGCTCCTGGGGAATCCGGTTATTTCGCAAAGCTGTCTGACAGTTCTGGGTTTTTCTTTTATCGCCTTGAGTAACGCACACCGAATAGATGGAATGCAATCCCATGCCAAACGGGTTAGATAAGGAGAAAGGTTTTTGGGTTATTGTTAGCAGCCATATATGCCATCCTCTTCCTGTTGCCTGAAATCCAATGAAGATCGATATACCGCTCGCCCAGCATGATTTCGATTTGTCTTATAGATTCAATAACGGGAGTGACTGCCAGAATCCAGTCAAACTTAACATGCTGGTGAACATAGCCTTCATTTTGCCCGTAGTCGGCAGTTAGAGTACCATCCTTGACGCTACGCAAAAGGCCGAATATTTCGAGCCGGGTTTCGCGCCTTGTGGTGACCAGCGGAGCGCTCATGCAAAATTCCTTCGACCTTTTCCAGTGCTTCGGCTGGATTGGGTTTACTAACCTGTGTGTTCACCTTTTCCGTCTTCATGATCAGAATCCCCCTTTAAAATAGAATGAAAAGAGAATAACATTAAGGCTATGTGTAAACCGGGATGTAAAAAGGGGGTAAACAGTGTCAGATAAAAAACCTGTCGGAAAGAAAGCTGAACCCACTTTCGAAGAGCTAGAATTTATGTATAGTCATATCGAGGACGGGCTTCCTAACCAGGAAATACTCGAGGAAATGCAAGAAGAATCCTACTATTGCAAGAAGCCTGGAGAAGCATTCCAAGGCAGAAAACCCTGAATACAAAGATATGATGGATTTCTTAAACACTGCCCCGGATAAGTTGATTGCAAGCTTACACCTGGTAGCCAACAGGAAAACGTTCAAAGGCAAGTGTTATATTTGTAAAGATTGGTAGGAATTTTCAAAAGGCTATCTTGCAGACCGGGCACTCTACCAGCGTTTCTTTTGAACCGAGCAAGTCCTTCATCATTCTCGATAACATTGATATATCTCCGCCAGTGTGAAAACTATGAACGCCTGCTCTGACAACACCAATAGCGCCTGCATGCCTGTTCGCCAAGAATTTAGTTAACTCTTCATCACTTAGTTCGGGCCGGCTCGTCAAAATGATGAATTCTTCTCTTGTCCATCCAGGTTCCTTCGACATGACAGCCTCCTATAATGCTATTTAAAGTCAAGTCGCCCAGTGTAATGCCATTGTACCCCTGAAAATACCTGATAGCAATAGTGGAATACCTATTGACTTCGATGATATTGGATAGTAATGTTTAGTAACCTAAGGAGGATTGCCATAAAAAGGATATGGCATTCTAAGGAACTGCGGAACGGTGGAGGAAGCAATCAAGCATGTTCGGGCGTTTATATTCGAGAAATACACTAATCGATGCTATGAAAGGAATTGACGATTGTGACCAAGAAACACATGACAGGTTTTTCTCCGATACCATTTAACTTGGCGGGTAAAATACTGATAGCTGTCGGGTTAATACTGGTTGTCATTGGCGGATTTGATTATTTATTCAATTGGGAATTGATTCCTTTGCAAGTGTTCTTTTTTGGAATAGGGTTATTTATATTAGGGCTTTACCTATTTTTTGTTGTCCCGAAAGAGTCCTGAACTAGAGATGATTAGATTGCTTGCCCTTGGAACTCATAAGCCCTTGGTCATCAGTTCAAATCTGATCGCTGCCACTTTATTAATTACATAATCTCACCGCAAGCGTAACAGTAGCCTCTATGAACACAAATAGTTCCGCCACATTTTAAGCACAGCCATCGTTTTTCTTCCTTTTCAATGAAGGCGGTCAAACCATTTTCCTTTATATATTCAAGGTTTTCTATCATACTCATTGAGTACTTGGTTCTATATCGTTTATCTAGCTGACGCAAACGCCTGCACGGGTATTTTTCGCACTCGAAGCAGAAGCCAGATGTACTTGCCTTTATCACTTCACAAGTTTTAATAACACACTTTACACGCGAAGAGCATTTATTGGCATTATCTTCACGACACCCAGGGCATCTATTTTTTGCTCTGAGATAACCAAGGCATATGCCACAATTCATTCCGCATGGGGCTATAAGTTCTTTTTGCATAAATTCAAACCCAGTCGCTGCCACTTCTATTATTCTGTTCCAGGTTTTTTATTTAGGATTGACCGCTTTACAACTTCATTAATTCTCTTGTTACGGGTTTGCTCCGTTCTTGCTGTGTTGATCCATCCGATATAGATGTTTCTATAACTATTGGCAAAAGCATTGAAGTTACTCCAAGCTGTTGGATTTTCTTTTAAAGCTGATTCCAGATCAGCCGGTGTCACATCCCTCATAAGATTAATATAGGCACTATCCCAAAAGCCGTTCTCTTTGGCTTCATCGATTTTAGCTAAACCCGATTCCGTCATCTTTCCCTGTGCAATTAGCCTTTCAGCTTTTTCTCTATTTCTCCTCGACCAAACGCTTCCTGATTTCCTAGGGGTATACCTTAAAATGAAGGTGTCTTTATCAATGCTCTGCATTTTTCCATCAATCCAACCAAAACACAAGGCTTCTTCGAGAGATTCCTCATATCTCAGGCCAGTTTGTTTACTGTTCTTCTTACGAATAAGAACCCACGCTTGAGCTTCAAAATTATGATTTCTAACTAGCCAATCGTGCCATTCTTTAAAGCTTTTAAAGTCAAGCAAAGTATTTATATCAAATCCAACCGCTGTCACTTTTATATTTCCTAACAGAAACGTCAATGGTGTTTTGTTAATTTATGATAAGAGCACTTGGTCGCTAAATGGTATCAATAGGTACTATTACTGTAAGTGACTACCCGTCAAAAAGATTTAATGGGAGCCAGGCAGTACATGGCCCAGCCCATATATTGGTGCTGGAATTGCAGATAATCATCCTGGTCAGTACGAAAATGCTTGAATACCTGTTCACGGTCAGGGTGAGTGGGGTTTTCTTCAAGCCAACGTATCAGTCCGTACCAACAATCCGAGACATATCTATCCCAGTCGTCACGGCTGGAACGGATGATGCATTCCAGTTCAAAGCCTTCGTTACGAGTAAATTGAGCCAGTTCTGGTTCCGTATGGGTAGTTGTCTGTTCTTGGGCGTATTGCGGATGTACCAAATTGCTCAGCCAGTGTGTTTCGCCGATACCAAGGCGTCCATGCTGATGAATTGCTCGCTTCATTGCCTGGACTGTCTGCTGGTAGCCGCCAAAAGCGAACGTTGCCCCAATACATGTTGCAGCATCGAAAGCCCCTTCTTCGAATACGTAATCAGCCCCATTGGAGCAAACGATATCGATTTGGTCTGATAATCCTCTCATGGCCAGCTTTTTCCCAGCTCGGTCACAGAAATCTTCGGATATATCTATGCCAGTACCAGTGATACCGAATTCTTCAGCCCAGAGAGTGAGTGGCTCGGCACAACCACAACCGAAGTCGATGACCCGGCTTCCTTTGTTCAATTTGAGTAATTTGCCAAGCTTCATGATCTTTTCAGGCGTGGAAGGATTTAGTATCTCCATATAGCGATGGGAAATGCTCATAAGGTCAAAAAATTCCATAATTTAAACCCTTCTATCAGAAAAATTCAAAGAAAGGATATCATATTCACTATAATAAAAACAGGTTAAAAAAGATTGGATTGGAGGTTCCATAATCATTTTCCTCCCAAAACAAGTCCCGCACCCCTATTGACCTTCTCCGAAAGGTTCAAATCCAGTCGCTGTCACTTTTTTTATCCCCGATATGCTAAAATTCCTCCAACTCTTATTTGTATAGATATTTAGGAGGGTGAAATTGCACATACTCTGGGGCATACTAATGATTGTAATCGGTGCTTTATTATTCATTGGCGCTAGCATGAAAAGCGAATTTATCCTCTACCGATTATTAGTGCATCGATCAAAGATTCTTTGGGGCGATAATGTACATCGTTTTCACCAGGTAGCAGGTGCAACGGTTGTCGTTTTCGGCGTCCTTGTGGCAGCTGGTATATTTAACTAGGAATAGTACAAATCCAGTTGCTGCCACTATTTATTATTCACATTGCAATAGAACAGCAAATTTAAATCGAACAAATACAACAAAGAGGTTGGATTTTGGTTATTTATCCAACCCCTTTGCATTAATTATTACGCCTTACCATCCTGGACCATCAGAAACGCCATCACCAAAATTCGGGGCAGGTCCCATTCCAGCGTTGTCGAGGTTACCAACATTATCATAATAATTACTTGCCAAAACAGCGCCGGATATCCCTAATGTCAAGATGAAAGCAAAAACGAGGGCTATGGCGATTCTCTTGATTGACCTTTTCATTTTTCATTTCCTTCGTTTGCGTATTTTTCACTATCGCGTGTTGGAGAAGTGTATATCATTAATACCAAGGTGTAAATAGTACTTTGTTAAATTTAATTGGTACTATTATTAGTTAAACCCACCTCTTTTCAAAGTTCAAATCCGCTCGCTGCCACTTTTTGTTTTTCACAATACAGATTAGGATGGGTTTGACCTTTCCCCAATAAACAGTATCATCCTGACTTAGAGTCCTGCGGTATAATAAAAAAACCGAGGAGGACTCATGAAAGCAAGACAATACACCGAGGAACAGATCATCGCCGTTCTCAAGGAAGGCGAAGCCGGCGCCAGGGTAGCCGATCTCTGCCGAAAGTACGGCATGAGTGATGCCACCTACTACAACTGGAAAGCCAAATACTCCGGCATGAGCGTGAGCGACCTGAAGAGATTAAAAGCCCTGGAAGCCGAAAACCGGCGGCTTAAGCAGATTGTAGCCGACCAGGCTTTGGATAACCTGGCCTTAAAGGAACTACTCTCAAAAAACTTCTAACACCCGAGGTTAAGCGGCAAGCGGTCTCTCACGTAAGGGAGCGCCTTGGGCTAAGTGAAAGAAAAGCCTGCAGTCTTGTAAACATATCCGTTCCGGTATATCGGTACAAGCCCAAACCGGCAAGTGATGAACACATCAGGAAAAGGCTGCGCGAGCTGGCCGAACAAAGGAAGAGGTTCGGCAGCCCCAGGCTGCATATAATGCTTAAAAGGGAAGGTCTGGTTATTAACCACAAGAAAACCGAAAGATTGTACCGTGAGGAAGGACTGGCTCTTAGAAGGAAACGCAAAAGGAAGGGAGCGGCAGGAATAAGGGTGGTTATGGCGCCACCACAGAGGGTGAATGGAAGGTGGTCGATGGACTTTGTAACTAACAGCACCGTTACCGGCAGGCGCTTCCGGGCGCTTACCATAGTGGATGATTATTCCAGAGAGTGCCCGGCAATTGAAGTGGATACTTCCCTGGGTGGAAGAAGGGTAGTCAGTGTCTTGGATCGCCTGGCTGAAACCAGAGAGCTGCCGGAGGTGATTACCATAGACAACGGACCCGAGTTTGCCGGCAAGGCTCTTGATGAGCGTGCTTACCGCAAAGGCGTGAAGCTGAACTTTATCCGTCCGGGTAAACCTATCGAGAATGCATTCGTTGAAAGCTTCAACGGTAGATTCAGGGATGAATGCCTTAATACCAACTGGTTTCTCAGTGCCAGACATGCCCGGGAGGTCATCGAAGAATGGCGCAGGGATTACAACGAGGTAAGGCCACACAGTTCATTGAAAGGAAATACCCCAAGGGAGTATGCTGAAGCAACTGTCGGATTCTAAGAGCGGGTGATAATAAAGACGGGGTAAGGTCATTGGAACTCATAAGCCCTTGGTCATCAGTTCAAATCTGATCGCTGTCACTTTTTGTGTTCTCTATTAATAATCCCAAAGATTCATGAGAATATATTGACAATACATGCATCAGAGAGTAGATTTTGCTTCGATATTCAGGAAAGGAGCACTATGAAAGCAGCCGTTTGGACAGCATATGGACCACCTGATGTTCTCCAGCTTCAAGATATTGACAGGCCTATCCCTAAGGATAACGAAGTACTGATAAAGGTACATGCAACAACAGTAACAGCGGGTGATTGTGAGCAGAGGAGCATGCAATTACCAATCTGGTATGCAATTCCTATGCGAGCATTTGTTGGGTTAACAAAACCAACAAGAATAACTACATTGGGAATGGAATTATCTGGTGAGATTGAAGAAGTAGGCAAAGATGTACAACTGTTCAAGAAGGGCGACCAGGTTTTTGCCTCTACCGGTTTGAGCTTTGGCTCTTATGCCGAGTATAAATGTCTACCAGAAGATAGTATCCTGGCAGTAAAACCAGCCAATATGACTTATGAAGAAGCCGCTGCAATTCCTATGGGAGGCCTTGAAGCCCTGTATTATATTAAAAAATGTAATATTCAAAGCGGGCAGAAGGTTTTAATCAATGGCGCAGGGGGCAGTATAGGCACGTTTGCTATTCAGCTGGCCAAATATTTCCAAGCAGAAGTAACTGGTATAGACAGCACCGATAAACTGGATATACTCCGAACAATAGGAGCAGACCGAGTCATCGACTATCTTCAACAGGATTATACTGAAACTAGTGTAACTTATGATGTTATCCTTGATGTAGCAGGTAAAGGTCCATTCCTTGGTAGTATAAGAACTCTAAAAAAGGGTGGATACTACCTTACAGCTAATCCCCACCCTTCACAGATGGTATTAGGGCCTTGGATTTCATTGGCAAGCGGCAAGAAAATAATACTAGGTGGAACAAAGTCGACAGTTGAAGACCTGGTTTTCCTTAAAAAAATCATTGAAAAGGGCAAGTTACACTCAGTAATAGACAAGACTTACCCGCTGGAACAGATTGTGGCAGCTCATATGTATGTTGAATCTGGACGCAAAAAGGGGAATGTAATCATTACCATTTGAATCCCAAAATCCATAAGCCCTTGGTCATCAGTTCAAATCTGATCGCTGCCACTTTTTATTTTTCACAATACAGATTATGATGGGTTGATTTTATTGAGCAGTTCCTCGGCCTTTTTCCTGGTTGCTGGACGGTGGCTCAAGGCACAATTCACTATCAAGTTCAGCACGGATTGATCGACCCCTGGACCAGGTAGATACTCGGCCAAAGAAGATAGAGCATGCCCCCTGGCCACTTCACGACATTCAGGAGTTGGTAAGGGTATATCATTAACTTTCAAAAGCTCGCCGGTTATTCTCTGTGCCAGATCAGGCCGGCATCGAGCGATGCGGCCAGAACTGCCAAGGACGTTAGCAGCAGTTATGAGCTTACCGTCCCATAGATGACTATAATATTTATCAAAAACAGCATCGAAGCGTTTGTCAGTATCAACTAAAACCAAGTATGAAAGGATAATAATGCCGTTCCACAGGAGAACGCTCGAAGCGCTATCTAACAATTTTGTAAAAACCTCAAAGTCAGGGTAAAGCAAAGATGGTTGAGTGCGACTAATAACCTGTAATTTCTTAGCCGCTCCAAACTTGGCTGTACCTCTATCATTGAGCATCATAATTAATGACTGGATATAGCCCGGATCGCTTGAGACCTGTTGCATTACCTCTTCTACAGCTTTGGCATCTTTGCATTTGTTATTCCGAGCCATTGTTTTCCTGCAACTCTATTTAGTGCCCAAATTATAGCATGCCGTTTTAATATACCGATTACCCTTGGTCATCGGTTCAAGCCCGGTCACTGCCACTTTTTTGTGTTTAAACTTTTTTAAACAGATATCCTGATGGACTTTTTGTATAAGCAATGCCACGCTGCTTCTTGAATATGAAATCCTTAGTAATTGCAGTTTCCCTCTTCGGTACAAAGTACCCATTAAGGTTAGTGCTACTGAAAGAGCACCGCTCTTGATATAAACGATAAACGGCGATAAGCTCATAGTCTTTATCAATCGAAGCCATACTAGCATCACCGTGACTATTATTAGCAACCAGTAATCCACCTGCCTTAAGGTATTTCTTACAAGCCTGTGAAACAAATCCGGAATACTGAGAAATAAGCAGGTCAAACGATTCTTCTCTTTCGCTGAAGTCTTTGGAGAAATCAGATTGGTGGTAAGCGATCCTGGCTTGTTCGGGGTATTGTTTATTATTGTCTATAAATTCTAGTATCGCAGAATCTTTAAAGAATTTTGCAGCTTGTTTATCTGAATCAACATATACAACATGAGGGAACACAAAGGACGGTGTTATATGCACAAAACTACCAGGATAAAGTACTTGCCTTATACAGTATTTCTTGTTTATTTTCCCGAACAGCTCTATACGTTCATAATTCCGTGAAGAGTAATACCTGTTGTATAGTTCTAATGATTTCATGCTTCTACTACATGAGAACTATACCATATCCAGTTGATTTACCTGCTGTGGCCACTGGTTCCAATCCAGCCGGCGCCACCTTTTTGTGTTAAAATTCTCCAAAGCAGCACCATTTTGATGGATGCAACAGACAGGCGCCATTCCGGCTAACCCTAACAATGCTTAACTAATGGTTTTAATCGTCGGTTCAAATACTTGGCTGGCACTTGTGCAATTAAAAAAATATTATGTTAGCGAGGAGATCTCCAAATGACAGTAAGAGGAAATAAAGCTAATTATCGCCGCGCTATTGAAGAAATAATGAATAATAAAAACATGTCGGTAATACCAGAACTCATATCACCAGAATATGTCTTTCATAATCCTTTCGGAGAAGATATTAAGGGCATTGATGGATTCAAACAAGAGGTATTAAGGAGACTGAATGCCTTCCCGGACCTTCATATCACGATTGATGACATGTTTGGTGAAGGAGACAAACTGGCCGTTCTTCTCACATCGCAGGGTACATTCAAGGGTAAGTTAGGAAACCTGGAACCGACTGGAAACAGATTCAATTACTCAACAGCTTATTTTTACAAGTTCACCGAAGGTAAACAAGTAGAAGCGCGACCGTTTATGGATATGCTCAGCTTCTATAAACAACTCGGTATTAATCCGCCCAAGTACTAATTCTTAGAATATATACTCTTGGTCACTGGTTCAAATCCAACCGCTGCCACTTGATTCTGGATACGAATTTCCAACTAGCTTAGTTTGCCCGCTAATTCCTTAGCCCACCTACGAACAACGTCCCAGTCCCTGGTGTCGTAAAGCCCTGGCTTAATTTCCTTAAATCCGGCGGCTTCAATCTTGGGCTTAATACTACCCAGTGTTTTCCTGAACAGGAAGTTCATTTTATTGAAGTCCCAGACGCCACCCAAGATGGCCACAGAGACAGGTTGGATATTGTATTTGGCGGCTTTCTCTGCCAAATATGTCATGTTGTTCTCGATTTCCTCCGTCTTCTTCTTCTCGAACTCAACCATAGCTTGTCCAGCGGATGAGCTGAAAATAGCCACCTTTTTATTTGCCAGATCCTGCTGGAATTTATTCAGAAAATCATCCGGTGGCCCAGGCCACTTTCCCATCTGCATTCCGCCACCCACAATAATCAAATCATAACGAGAAATATCTTTAACCTTCTCTTGCTTGGCATTGACAACCTTAACTTCCAGTCCTAGCTCTTGTAGGACTTTAGCGATTTCTCCCGAATTGCTGTGGGTCGCGCCGTAACGAGTACCGTAAACAACCAATACATTCTTTGGCATTCGATGTTACTCCTTAAGTGTCATTATTAACATTTTTCAAATCCAGCCGGTGCCATTTTAAGATTATCCCATTGTTTCTATCTGCCCAAATTCAGCTTCTCTTTGACAATCTCGATAGATATCCTTAGGTATCAGTTTAATGGTTATAACAATAGCAGCGGGGATAATAATCAGATCATCTAAGTAACCCAGGAAAGGAATGAAATCCGGAACTATGTCAATGGGGCTCAAGGCATAACATACGATTGCTACTATTAGAACTTTGGCATACCAGGGGGTTCTTTTATGCTTTGAAACCAGGTACAGAGTATAGGTCTGCTTTTGTAGAGACCTGGCTTTAACCTTTACCGCATCCAGAACTTTCATAATTATTTATCAACTGGTTTCTCAGAGAGAAGCGCGCCTGTCGCAACCCCGGCTATTATCAGGAAGATGCCCGCCATTGCCAGTGTAAGCTCTATTTCTCCCTGTACAGCATTTTTCAAAGCCTTACGAAACCAGCCGTTTACCTAACTGGAAAGCTTTATCAATCAATTCGTTATCGGCAGCTATTTCACCGGGTTCAGCGGCCCTTCCATATACCATTCCGACTATATTTGCGTCTATGTAGGCAAATATATCCTGAAAAGTGCGTATCGCATTCACGGCACCGGAAACGAAAGGATCGGCATCTTCATAAGTCAGCACTATGCCGATTCTTTTTCCCTTTAGGGCATATCCGCTTGAATTCCACAAGGAGTAACAGCGGTCTATAAATAACTTAGTCTGGGCAGAAACAGTAAACCAGTATATTGGGCTGGCAATTACCAGGGCATCGGCCTGGCGTAATTTCGGGTATATTTGTTGCATATCATCATCAATGACACATTCGGTACTCGCCTTTTTATGACAGGCTCCACAACCGTCGCATGGCTTGATATTCATCCCATGAATGAAACAGGTTTCAACTTCAGCACCTGCACTTTGTGCCCCCAAGCCGACGTTTTCAGCCAGAGTAGCGCTGTTGCCGTTTCTTCTCGGGCTCCCCAATATTGAAAGTACGCGGTACAATTCTCCCCTCCTTTCTGACGACTATTACCTCTCGATTTAGAGCAAAGTACTGGCTATCAGGTAGCTTATCGTAGCTACCGTCGCAGAAAATACAGTTCCCCACACAATATCAACAACTGTCACGATGACGGGCCAATCCTTAAGTGTGGCAAGATTACTCAAGTCATATGTTGCAAAGGATACCATCCCGAGAAGCCCCCCGAGCAGCGCCGCCTGTGACCATGATTCGCTGTCAACTGCGGGCATAACAGCCAGTGTCAACAGACCGGCTACAAAAAGCATATAGAAAAGTATGCCCGGCAGCCATTTGACTTTATTGCCCATCAAACGGGCCAGTTGTGGTTTGTAAAAACGAGAATTCATTATCCCAATCCAAACAAGATCTACAGCAAACATAAATATTAAGGTAGAGAAATAAAGGATCGCGATTTTGGAAAAATCCATTTGCTCAAATCTCCTTTCAGCAATGAGTAATTATCATTATTATACCATCATATTTATTCAAAACTTGCCAACCTCACGGCTCGAATCGACTTACTGCTATGTTTTAGTCCCATGTGTTTCTCAACTGCATACGAAGAAATATAACTCAAATATGCCGACATTAGCCCTGTATTTCCACGCTTGGGTAATGCAACCAACGTCTATTCCTAAGGTGAATATGGAATACAACTTCGTGTTTGACTCCCCGGTAAATTATTGTTATCTTTTCCCTGGCAGTACAGGAATTAATGCGACGGAGTGATTTATGGATATTGGTGCGTTCTCAATAAGCCTGGCAGTAAAAGACCTGAAGGCTTCAAAACAATTCTACGAGAAGTTGGGCTTTGAGGTTTTCGGTGGTGTCGAATCGGAAAATTGGCTGATTATGAAAAACGGAGCCCACGTAATCGGCCTTTTTCAGAACATGTTCGACCAAAATATATTGACCTTCAATCCAGGCTGGGATCAGAACGCTCAACAATTAAAGGAGTTTACCGACATACGTGACTTCCAGCGCCACTTGAAAGCACAGGGTATAATGTTTGAAACCGAAGCTGACGAAAATACCACCGGTCCGGCGAGTTTCACCGTCATCGATCCGGATGGTAATCCCATCCTCGTTGATCAGCACGTTTAATATACTGTTAAGTTATCTGCTGTAAGCACAAAAGGGGTAAACCCTTTAAAGGCTTGCCCCTTCTCTCCAGTTTCAAAACACCAGGTTATGCTTTGTTTTTCAGTTCCGACAGGTGCTCTTCGACTGCTTTTGCCTCGGCACGCAGTTCTCCCAGATAATCTTCCAGCCGCGCTATCTTTTCTTCCCGGGATATAAACCTGCGATGAAAATGACGATGGTGCAAGCCTTCGGGACGGCAGCAGTCGCCGTGGGCATGATGCCCGTAATGCCTGTTGTGTTCAAACATTCTGCTCACCTCCTTCCCCAGTCAATTTTTTGTCCGAATTGGAATCATAGATTTCCAGAAATTTATCGAGCCGCCTGCGGGTACTCCGAATATGTTCTGCCCAGGCTTTGAGGTATTCGATCCCGTCAGCCGTAATTTCATATACACGGCGGGCTGGCCCCGGGCTTTCCATGTCCCAGGAAGACCTTACCAGTCCCTCCTCTTCGAAATGGCGCAGTGTGCGGTAAAGATGCCCGGGATCCGTATCCTGAGTATCTTCATTCTGTCTCAACCCATCGAGCAACTGGTAGCCGTGGGAAGGGCCGTTTCTCAAAAGTATCAGCAACCATGGTTGGATAAATCCCCGCATCCTGCCGGCATGATGCCCCCAGAAATGAGAACCCCTTGCGGAATGGTGGCTAAACATGCAGTTCCTCTGTAAATAAACTAGTTGTTATCATATATATGTCTTAAGCATATAGCAAAATACCACACGTGTCAAATACCCACACGTGCTATACTGCAGGTTATGATAACCTTTATTATGTCTGGATAATACTCTCGACTACTCACAATGCGTATAGAACTTATCGCTCCATGCGGAATGAACTGTGGAATATGTGCCAGCTACCTGGCGATGCAATAGGACTTGTGAAAGAAGGGTTTTCACAAGTCCTATTGCGCCGGATGCCGGCCACGTGGCAAGAACTGTACGTATATGGACAAGCAGTGCAGCCTGCTGGGCAAAGGGCTGATCGACTTCTGCTACGATTGCAGTGATTTTCCCTGCCCCCGGCTCAAATTACTGGATAAGCGGTACCGCACTTTTTACCATATGAGCAATATTGAGAACCTGGAATTTATCAAAGAAAACGGAATTGAATGTTTTCTGGAAAAGGAAGTGGAGAAGTGGAAATGTCCGGAATGCGGAGGCCCAATCAGCTGCCATAATGGAATTTGTTTCCGGTGCAAGCCGGGTGATTTGAGAAACAGAACAATCATCTCCAGGTGGAGAGGAACTAGTCAAACTCTTTCTTAGATAATATCACTAATATCACTGCTATTATGCCAAGGGGCAAAGGATTAACAGCGGCGGCAATTGAACCTGCAAGCGCCCATCCCCATCTTTTTCTGCGGATAGCGCATATTCCGCCAGCTAAAGCCAGCACGCCGATAACAAAACCCGGCAGTATCAAAAATACCAGCATTCCAGCTTCCACATGGCCAATATTTGCGGGTATAATTGCAGGGATTATAGCGAATATAAGCAACATAATCAGGATAATAACGCCGATGGTTATATCCAGGATACCGGCTATCAGGGGCAGGCTGGTTTTATTTCCCGTATCGTCCATAAAATACTCCTGCAGTTATCATTCGTGAAAATGATAACACATAATAAATATTTAAGTGGTACTGCTCTTTTGCCATATGAGCAGTATTGAGAATCCGGATATAATATTTATCATGAACGATATATATCTTGAAACTGAACGGTTAACAATCAAGCCCTTGACTGTCGAAGATGCCGCGTCACTATTCAGTTACCGGTCATTGAATGAGGTTTCCCGCTTCCAGGGGTTTCACCCAAAGAACCTGGCAGATGCGGTCGATTTTCTTAATTCGATTTCACCGCAGCCAAATATTCCAAACACGTGGTTTCAGCTGGGTTTATTTCATAAAGAGAGCAATATAAACATCGGGGATATCGGCATACACTTCCTCGACGATTCAGATGAAACCGAAATCGGTTGTACTTTAGCGCCGGAATTTTGGAAAAAGGGGTATGCTGGGGAGGGACTTGAGGCGGTTATTTCCTATATTTTCAACACCCTGGAGAAACAGATAATCACCGCCAATATCGACAACGGCAATATTTCATCCCTCAGGTTATTTGAACGTCTTGGATTTAAACTAACATCCGAAACCAACAGTGAGGTTGTTTACCAGCTTGACCGGATTTAAACGGGCAAAGCCATCTGTTGCATCTTTTATTAGGGAGGAATATGAATGGATACCAATAACACACTCTCCCTCGAACAGGCCTTCAAGCTGTGCCAGGCTTATACGGAGCAACATAAAGTGAGGTTGTTCAGTCAATGCTGGGGCTGTTTGAAGTACTCCAAAAGCAACCCGGAAAAGATGTGCTTTTTTAATCCTCCGAATAACGATGGCTGCCGGTTCGTCAACAAGTTATACAACAGTCAGCAAAGCAGCTGAGCGAGGTTCAAAACCAGCAGGCGCTGTTTGTGTTGTGGCAGGTTATAAGTCGTTGTTTCACCGGAGATCGAGCTGTACCTTGGTGGCTTCCTCTATCCTGCGCATATCTTCGGATGAAAATTGGTCGATACGAGATATTGACCTGGAGCGAGCGCGCTGCTATTCTCTTGATAAATTTAATCAGGAGGCCAGGATGAGCATTTTTTCCAACAAGCTGGTGGTTGGTATAGTTTGCATTGTAGCAGGGCTGCTGATTCTGCCGTTTTTAAGCCTTCCGACTATCGTTGCCTGGATTATCGGCATTTTCCTCATCGTGTATGGTGTAGTGGTATTGATGGGCAACAAATAATACGCAGCCAAGTGTCTTGCCTGTAATCAAATGGCTTACAACATCGATATAGAATACAGGATAGACAACCTGGCAGCCGGGCTGCCAGAGCTGGTCAAGAAGAAAATGTTCGGTGGCGTTGGCTACCTGGTCAACGGCAATATGTGTTTCGGGATCCACAAGGAATACTTAATAGTGCGGACTTCTCCGGAAACGGCAACGGGCCTCTTGAAAAGCGAAGACATCAAACCCTTCGATATCACCGGAAAAATTATGAAAGGCTGGCTGATGATTTCACCGGACTACGTAGAGACGGATGAAATGCTGTTTTCAATGCTGCAACTCGGTGTTAGCTTTGCCGAAAACCTGCCGGGGAAATAGAGTCTTAATCCAACCGTTGCCGCTTTCTCTGCATTAGCCTGTTCTGCACGGCTTCGCTCTCGAGTTCCCGGATAGCGTCAGCGGCTATCCAGCGGGCGGCCCGGGAATTCATCTGTTTAATTTGGTAAGCGCATTCGATCGCAGCCCTGTTCAGGTTCAGGTTCCTTTTGCCGATGTGCCTTAAAGCCCAGTTGACCGCTTTCTTTACGTAGTTGCGCTCGTCATCGGCGCAACTTACTATCAGCGGCAACAACTGTATGAACCTCTCGTCAGCGCTTGTTTTGTCATGCCATGCCAGGCAGGCAATCAGTGAGAAAGCAGCCCTTCTGACGAATTCTTCGTCCCGGCCGGACCAGTCTGTAACTTTCTTCCAGGCAAGCGGTGATTTATCGAAAAGGTTCATGCATACCTGGTCGCATACGTCCCAGGAGTTGAAATCCTTTACCCAGTCTTCCATTTGCTCTTCCGTTAACTCGTGCGGATCGGCAATGAGTGCGGCTGTAATTTGTGCTTCGGCGATGCCGGTTTGCCAAAGTTCGAGGGCGAGTTTGTGGTCTTTGCCCAGTTCTTTGGCCAGCTTTCTCATATCAGGAACCGGCACACCCAGTCTTTTTTCAACAGTCATGCCGTACCTGGCCATTCCTTCCAGGCTGCCGGGCCTGGCTTTGTTTTGCAGTTTTTGTATTACTTCTTCGACCGAAGACATGATACCGGTTGCCCTCCCTTCCGAAAGACTTGTTATTGTTCCGGTTTATCTCGATGACAATTAAAGCAGAACCGGTTAAACCTTTCAAAAAAAACGGGATGAAAAGATTATTCTAACCTTTCCCCATGCTGCTTCTTCCGGGGCAGGGGATGGCAGAATACCGGTAACCACCAGGGAGAACCCTGTTTACTATAGAAGTTGCGGGGAAAAACTAATATAATTGAATTGAAAGGTTAAATCGGCTAAAAATCGAGGGCTTGAGCGTGTCAGGCAGGAATTGGCTCTTGATACCCATGATATCCCTGCTGGTTGTTTTGCCAGCAGCTGGTTGCGATTCCGGTGCTGGCACGTCTCCCGGAAATCTGCAGTTTAATATTCAGGATGAATCAGAAAACCCGCTCTGGGGAGCCAAGGTGGTTTCCGAATCCCAGCCGGATGGGCAGCTTAAGGTTACCGGAATTACGGGTTTAAATGGAACGGTAATTTTCAATAATATTGCCGCCGGTGAATACAGGTTTTACATCAGCCGGTTCGACTATTTTCCCACCGAGGCAGCTTTAACTGTTATAGCCGGGCAGACCCGTGTTATTGACATAAACCTGTCTGCGGAAACCAATCCGGCTACTATTCCGACAACCGTACCTGAAATAACATTTGGAGATCTAACAAACCAGCCAGAAATGCATACAGGTCAGTTTGTGAACATCGAAGGTTACTGGTTTGACGGTTTTGAAATAGCTGTTCTGGCTGAAAGACTGGAGCCATCCGGTTTTGCACTGGGAAACGTTGAACCAGGCGGCATTAAGATCTGGATCAAAGGAGGCCTGCCCGAAGAAATCAGCCGGCAGCTTCATTTGCAGGCCAACAATCCTACAGGCTACCCGGCTCATTATGGAAAAGTCCGGCTCAATGGCAAATTGGAATGGGGCGGAAAATATGGGCATCTGAACAGCTATGAATTCCAGTTGCAGGTTTACGATTCAGAATTATTGCCCTGGGAACCTGCGCCGGTTTAAGAAAGGCTGCTGGCTGAGATCTGCCCGGTTAGAGGCCAGTCCCGGAAGTTGTTGCAGGTGTGCGGGTTTTTCTGCATACCGCGTTACTGATATTCCTTTGCCTCATGTTAAAGGATCGGCTTAGATACTGCTTCCGCTGAGTATGCCATTCGTATTGAGCCTGTCTATATCTGCCTCAACCCACAAAGCCCGGCCGAACGGTTCAACTCTGCCATCGTCGTAGACCAGCCATGTGGGCTTGTTATCGAAATCGTCAAAAAATCCTGAAAAGTGCTGTTCGAAATCTCCCGTAAACCAGTCTGCATTCTCGAAAGCTTCCTTTGCTTCTGCCGGCCAACGGTCGATTGATATTTCCCAGGCTGCCAGGTTGTCATGGCGCTCTGTAATTATATTTAGAGGTTTTGGCGGGGGAAACAGCACGCCGATATACTGTTTTGCCTCGGGAGTTTCGGCGATTTCGGTAAGGTGGGAATACAGTGCGACATAGACCTCGTCATGTTCCAGGGTATGCTCAGGCTCCGATGAACAGCCCCCGGCTGCCATGCTCGATGCCACCAGCAAGGTAGCCATCCCCGTAATTAGTAATCTGGATATTTTGTTGCGCATTTCAAACCAACCCCCTCGGTTTATTAATGTATGAAAAGTTTAACGTCTGCAATGTAGAAAGGTTATCCCTGGCCGGGTGAGCTTTTCTGCATGAACCCGGCAATGCCCAGCACCACTCCTGCAATAATTAAAACCCATTCAAGCCCCAGGGCGTCAAACGACTGCCCCAGCAAAATAAGGATTATTCCCAGCAGCATGATTTTCATATTTACCTCCGTATGCCATAGGCAAGAGTCGTATTTGGACAGCCGTCAACGCACTGTCCGCACAGGATGCAATCCAGTGAGCCGACCTTGCCTGTTTTTACGTATTGGCTGACGGGTATGCTCATCGGACAGCGGTCGTTGCAGGTCCGGCACTGAATACAGCTGGAAGGCCGGGAGATTATTCTGAGCTGGGGCAAATGCACCAGCTTGCCAGCGAGGTAGCCTCCCACCAGGAAAGGCGACATCCAGCAAATGCCGTGGCAGCCGGCCCTTTTTCCGGTTATAACCGTCAAACCGAAAAAGATAAACAATACTAGGTAGTAGGTAATGTATTTTACCGGCTCGTCTACCGATACGAAGCTGTCGGCTAAATGGAGCGGGTCGATACCCTTGATGCCTCCGGCCAGGACAAAACCGGTTACCAGCACCGAAAACCATAACGCGAAAATGCCGTAACGAAGGAACGTAAGTTTGCGAACGGGCGCCGGCTTGTTATTAATGGCACCCCCGAGTTCGCTCAAGCCGGCGACCGGACACACCCAGCCGCACCAGGCGCGTCCGAAGAAAATCCCGGAAATGAACAGGACTAAGAAAACGATTACACTCCCGGAGATAATACCGCTCAGCGCACCGTCTATGGAAATATAGGGAGAAAAGAAATTCAGGGTAACTGGAAAGAGCAGCAGTGATGAAAAAACCAGTAACAGGCGGATTTTTTGCCTCGTTTTCATGATTCACTTCCCAACAGTTTATTTGTTTCCCGGCTCCATTCAAGGTAAGCTTCGTTTACCCTGATGCCGAAATCGACAACTCTCAACACGCGCGGGTGATTGGGGTGTTGATCGATAATAGATTCGAGTTCGGCTTTTGCCTGCTTCAGCCATTCCAGATCTTTCTCATGTTTACATTTAAATAATTTGATATGGCCGAGCATGGTGTCAGCTGAAACAAGGTTGGAAAAATACATTTTGAGAAGTATTTCCAATCTCAACGATTCCCGCTCCACCGGTTGAGTGAGCCAGTTTTGTAATTCTTTCAGGCCTTCCGGTTTGAGCTTGTACGTTCTGCGGGCGCGCCCGGTCTTGGGTTGTGAACCCAGTTCCTCTATCAATCCCTGGTACGTTAACGATTTTAAAGCAGGGTAAAGTTGGCCGTAGCTTTCGTTCCAGAAGAACCGGAAGCGTACATCTATTATTTTTTTTATCTGGTAGCCGGTCAGCGGAGACTCGCTTAACAGGCCCAGTACAACATAGTCGGTTTGCCTCATTCAGTCTCCTAGAATATATCTAATAGATATAATATAACACGTGATTTTCCTTTTGTAAAGAGCAGTTTTATTGATTCAAGATTATTAGTTCGGAAGAACTGAAGAATGTTAAGTTAAACAGGGTTGAATCAAACGGTCAGGCAAGCCCCGGTTTCGGAGACCAATTTGAATCCGGGGCTTATTAGGGGCAATCGAAATAAAATATTGAAAGGACTCTATTCTTTGCCTTCGGCTTCCCTTTCCATTTTTTCGAGCCGGGTATAGTAATCCGGGAATTCGTTCAGGTGGGCCAGGGCGATCTTACCGGTGATTATAGGATCGTCGTTGGTGATGTTGGTATCGGGGTCTGCAAGGCCGTGCTCGAGTTCAGCGTCCAGCCCCATGCGGAACTGTTCCACATCGAACCTGCTCCAGTCGATGCCCAGCTTTTCCCCGATTTGCCTGGCTTCCTCGGTGGTAAACTGTTTCTTGCCTGCTTTTTCTTCCTTAAAGGAATCAACCACGCTTTTACCGAAAACCTGAGCCGCTTTGCCCACATCTCTGAATTTGGCTTTAACTTCCTCATCCTTGAACCTTTTTGCCAGGGTTTTGGCTGAAGCAGAAGCGCCTTCGGTAAATTCCCGGGTCCTTTCTTTAAGGGCAGGGTCGTTGAAAATCTCGCCGATTGCCTGGCCGAAAGACGTGAAAATTTCAACAAAGTTATCGACCGCCTGTTTTTTGTCCGATTTTTCCTCTTGTGACATCATTCCCCCCTTCTTGTTTCGTGACGTATATTTCTAATCTTAATTTAACCACCAGCCACTCGAAGTTACAAGTCCAGCCATGTTACCGCAATTTGTTGAATAGGAGTTCGTATGCGATAATATAATTAAGAATCAGGATATTCCCGGCATTTCGTGACGATTCAAAATCATGCCTGGTTTTTACCGGGGGTCAGCATGAAAACAAAAACGATATCGATAATAATCTCAACTCTGGTACTGCTTACCGGCTGCACCGCTGCAACCGGGCTGTTGCAGCCGGCTACATTTGTTGCGGATGAAAACGGGCAGCAGGCCAGCATCATTCTTTCGAACCTGGTTGTTGAACCAGTAGACCAGTCCGGCTTTTGCGATATAAAGAACCTGGAATACGGCGAAGACATCATTATCACAGTTGAAGCCGGCAACCCGGGAACCGAGCCGGAAGGCAGGTACATCACTCTGTATATTGACTGGAAAGAGCAGGAAACCCGTTATATAACGCTTGGCCCGGGCGAAAACACGGTTATCGTGTTTGAGCTGATGATAGACAAACACCCGGACGGCATGTACCAGGTAGCCATCGATGAATTATGGTCATCGTTCGGCGTCGGCTGAGCCAACTAAACCCCATCCTTGAGGTGGCTGATTAAGGCTTGCCTGGTTGTCTTAACATGACAATCGTTAAATTTGTTATAAAAATGTATCAAATTAGTATTTACAGCGCCTCATAATAGTGTTATTCTGCCAATGTTTACTATCACCGGCGAATAAGGAGGTTGGTTATGAAAACCCTCACCCGTACCGGTTTGGTTCTGGCAGTACTGATTCTGGGCTCCATCCTCATGGTTTCCTGCGCTGACGGCGGCTTGACTACCACCGTCACTCCCGCTCCTGGCGGCACAACCACAACTATCCCGGTTACGTTTACAACGGCAGCCCCGGAGATTCCGCATGTCTACCTGATTGTCGATCCCAGCAATCCCTATATTCAGGGATTGATATCGGAAACGGGCGGTGCGGTATGTTTCTCCTGCCACGGCTTCCCGCCATTACACCAGCAATGGGAAAGGGATCCGAATATTTGCGCCGACTGCCACGTGGTCTCCGACAACCCGGTACTCGTTCCCAGGGGATAGCCTTTAGAAGAGATTACCCTCTGTAATGATGGTGCTTTGAAAACACCGAAAGCCGGGCTTAACTCGGAATCAGGCGAAGAGGTGAAGGGTTGTTGTGCTTATTAACGAGTTTGCCGGCTGGGGAAAGCGATTGAGTCAATAACCGCTGGGTGGTGGCAGCGCGCCGCCCTCTATAATCCAGAAGGTGCAGTTGATTATCGAGTAATACCTGCCGGCATAGCCCTGAACCTGGCCGGTAACGTCGACTACAAAACCCGGTCCGATTTCATCCAGGTCATGTAGATACAAGGGGAAGAACCGGGCCGGGCCGCAGGCGGCGAAGAGCTCGCCCGACATGAACTCTTCACCCTGAAGGGTACGCAGGTTTTTTACCTGGTCGACCGCCACCGCAGGGAAAAGGAAGGTATTGCCTTCATACAGGGCGGCAGCTCCGTTTGGGTCGGCAGTATATTTATCGATCAGTCCTTGTATTTCAAGCACGGGCGGCGCCTGCTCAAATACCGGTATGGGGTATGATGGGCTGTTGCACGACAGGGAAATCACAGCGGCTGCAATAACCATGCTTGTGCATAAAAGGCTCTTTATCGATGGAGTTTGTTTTATCATCATGCCGGTTTGGTTTACGACATCATATCAAAAACAACCGCTTACTACGGTAACATTCGTTACTCAATTCTAATGGTGGCGCCGGGTGTTTACGTTGCTTTCTTTCCGGAACTGTTTTCTGCCACCCGGAAGCGGACGATTTTTTCAATCAGGCCGTAGGGGACAGGTTTTTCCAGAGGGAACCTTATCGAGCCTTTTCCGCTTTTGTACTGCGCCAGTTCGTTCTTGAAAGCTGCGGTGCCGGTAGGGGTGGGGTAGAACCCTACATGGTTCTTATGTGCGGCAAAATGCACCAGGTTGCCGTTAAGCCTGAAAGTCGGCATCTGGTAGCTGATGGCTTCGGTGGCGTCAGGTGCTGCTTTTCTTACGGTTTGTCTTATTTTTTGCAAGATAACCTGGACATGTGGCGGGAAAGCCTGAATGTATTCATCTATGGTACCGTACGAATTTGTGTCCATAGCTCCCCCTTTTTGCCCGGATGGGATTACCCGTTTTCTATCGCCACCCGGAACTCCGGCCGGAAATACACCGTTCTTTCCATTTTACCGTAATTATTATTGGCGGTTTCTAAAAGCATCCAGGTTTCATCCGGCACGTCGAACTCGCAGCGAAATCCCTTTAGCCTGGCCTGGGTGAAGCCAAACCGGGGGTAGTATTCCGGGTGCCCAACCAGGAAAATAATATCATGGCCAAGCAGCCTGATTCGTTCTATGCCCTCACGGACCAGGCTGGAACCGATACCCTGACGCTGGTATTCAGGTAGAATCGCCAGTGGTGCCAGAGTAACTGCGTTGAAGCCGGAACCGTCAGGTTTGATTTTTAGCGGGCTGAACAAAGCATGCCCCACCAGCAAGCCGTTATATTCTGCTACCAGGGACAGGGTTATTCCACGGTGGTCCCTGAGGTGGTTAACGAACTCGGCTTCTTTTTCCCGGCCGAATCCCTGTGCGTTTATATGGTAGATAGTTGTGACATCGTTATCCGTTTCGGGTCTGATGGTTACCACGATAGGCCCTCCCAATTGTTCCAAGCATTGTATCTCCTGGCTGTGGCTGCAATCAACAGGCTCGATAGTACTATTGTGTTTGATGTTGCCGGGTATTATAATCATTTCCGGTCAGGAGGGTAAAATGAAAAAAATATTAATGACACTGTTGCTGGTTGGCGTACTGTGTATTTCGGCGACTTCGACCGTATTTGCCGGCGGTGATAAAGTCAGGGGAGACAACGGCCAGGGTTCGGTAAATCAGGTCCAGGTTCAGGACCCGCCGCCTTTCCAGCCCTAGTTTAGTAAAATTCGGCTGAATACTGAATTTGCAACTGGCAGCCTCCGCCAGGCGGAGGCTGCCAGTGTGCCTTCCGGCTGGGGATTTTGCCCCGTTTGCTTAATGTATTATTATAATTACAGGATATTTGCAAGGAGCCGGTAAGTACGGAGGTAGGTAAAATGCCCTTATATTCATACAGGTGTAAAGAATGCTGCCACGAGTTCGAGTTGCTGCTGCCCATGCATACTGACCCCACAGATATCGAGTGCACCGCCTGCGGGCAAAAAGGAGTGGAGCGGGTTTTTTCCTCTTTCAGCTTTGGTTCGGGCAAGAGTTGTACCTCAGGCTCCTGCGGCGGCTGCAGCGGCTGTTCTTAAGGGGCAAATCTCTTTTCGGAATCATCTTTACCGCTCTGGTCTTGATATTTACACCTTTTTCTTGTTGTTGGTATATCCCTTGACTCTTTCGTGATTTGCCCTAAGATTGAAAACCCTCTTTACTTTTTTCCCGCCGATCGTTATCCATTTACTTGCCCAGAATTTCCACACCAGTCCGGTTACAGCAATTGCCATAACGCCCAGCACAGCAAAGTAACCCCACGGCCATTTGAGTTCAGGCATGTTCTCGAAATTCATGCCGTATATACCGGCCAGCAGGGAAAGCGGCAGGAAGACGGCAGCAACTATAGCCAGGAGTTTCATCACCTCATTCTGCTTGATTGAAAGAGATGAAAGATAGGTCGACAGCGCGTTATCGGCAATCTCACGGGTAGTCTGGTTGAGGTCGGAAATCCTTACGATATGGTCGTATACATCCTGATAGTATATTTGCGATTTCTTTTTGATAACGGGGAAATCACCGCGGCTCATGCGGTAGATGATATCACGCTGTGGAGCCATTACCCGGTGGATTTGCAGGGTCGATCTCTTTAGATTCATCAGGGCTTCCAGGGGAGACCGTTCAGGGTTGGTGATTATTTCATCCTCGATTTCGGCCGAAACTTCTGCCATCCGGTCAATGGTAGGCAGGACGTTATCAATCAAAGCATCGATTATCGCATGGGCCAAAAAATCCGCCCCCTGTTTCATCAGCCCGGCACCGGCCTCAATATGGTTCTTTACAGCCTCTATGCTGTACAACATGTGGTTATGGCCGGTAATAACGAAATGAGGGCCGATAAACAATCTGATTTCGGCCGTATTGACGATATCAGATTCGACAGCGTAATTGATGCCATGCAGCACCAGGAACAGATAGTCGTTAAAATCATCGACCTTGGGAGGGTGGATCGATGGGTTTATAAAATCCTCGACCGCCAGGTTATGGAATTTCAGAACTTCTTCCAGAAACACCCTTTCTTCTTCGCCCGGGTCGAGAAAATCGACCCAGGTAAGCCCGGTACCCGAATTAAGCGCTTCTTTGATTCCTTCCAGTTCAAGGCTGGTTTGTAATTCGCCGCCGGGGGTTAACAGGTAAGAGCAATATAACATTCAGGCCTCCTTTTCGCGGGATGGCATGAGCCTGGCCGGCTGATTAGGCTTCAATTTCGGTTATCCAGCGTTCCAGCTCCACCCCGTTCTGGCTTCTCAGAACCATGGCGTCATCAAGATATTGTCTGGTTTGTTCAATATTTACCGAGAATGCGGCATTATCTTCACTCGTTCTGCTTTCAAGGGCCAGCCTCAAATAGTGATAACAGCTCAGCAGGAACCCTCCTTCACGGATAAGGGAATTTTTCAGCGCCAGAGTGTTATCCGTAACCGAAACAAGGTTGTAAAAGCGTTCCTTGTAGGCTTTGGTCAAATACGCCCCGTGGGATATCGCCAGTTCAATTTCCCTGGCGTTTTCGATCTGTTCGGCAGAAACGGTATTTATGAGGCCCAGCACGTCCTGTTCGACCAGGTTTGCGTCGATATCATCATGCAGATTCGAAGCCATGCTTAGAAAGCGGTGGATCTGTTCCGTTTCGTTGGTGGTCAGAGAGATGTAGGCCTGAATTCCGGCAACAGCCAGTACTGCCAGCGCCAGGACGACAACGGTTGCCCGCAGGGTGTCTTTAATATTCTGATCTAATTTCACTCAAATTGCCCCATACAGCGGTAGCTGCTACAAATGCCGGGTTTGCATATATTTGATTATATTCCCAGCCTCTTGCGGTTACAACATCTACGGCAAATCAATGATTTGGCCCGGGTGTTTTTCAAAACACTGACAGGTTTGTTTTCAGCTCCGGGTAATCCTATAATTTACTAAACTATGAAAAGGAAACTAACCAGCCCATGCATTTAAGAAAGGTAAACCTGCAAAGCGCCCGATATCCCGCTGACGACCAGTATCCTTTCAATCTGGATATCATCCGCACCACCCGGGAAATCGATCTCGACAGGCCCGTAACCCTGTTTGTGGGTGAAAACGGAACGGGTAAGTCGACCGTACTCAAAGCTATTTGCCTTAAATGCGGCATACATATCTGGCAGCTCGAAGAAATCCGGCGCCATAAATACAACCCTTTCGAGGACCAGCTTTATCGCTTTATGGATGTTGAATGGACGGACGGCTCGGTTCCCGGGGCCTATTTTTCAGCCCAGATATTCGAGTTTTTTACCCAGATGCTGGATGGCTGTGCGGCTGCCACGCCCGATATCCTCAAATATTACGGCGGCAGTTCTCTTAAGGCCATGTCGCACGGGCAGTCGATCATTTCTTATTTCGAGGCGCGCTACAAGATCAAGGGCCTTTATCTTCTGGATGAGCCCGAGACCGCCCTTTCACCTAAAAGCCAGTTGAAACTTCGCGATATTATCCATAAGTACGCCCTGGCCGGCAACGCCCAGTTCATAATCGCCACCCATTCGCCCATACTGCTGTCAACCCCGGGAGCCAGGATCTACAGTTTCGATACCCAAACCGTGGTGCCGGTGAACTTCGAGGAAACCGAACATTATAAGATCTACCGTGATTTCTTTAACCACGCGCAGTAATTAAGATTGTCACAATATCGGGATGCCTGCCGCTTATTCATCCGGACCTGGCATCGGGGTTGGCGCTTTTCAAATACTTTCTTCATATTGAAATACTTCCTCAAGGGAAACACCGAATGCATGTGCAATTCTGAATGCGAGTTCAATTGAGGGCAGGTACCTGCCCTGTTCCAGGGCGATAATCGTCTGCCGGGTGCAGCCGGCAAGGCTGGCCAGTTTTTCCTGGGTCATTTCGTTGTTATCGAAACGAAGCCGCCTGATGCGGTTCTTAACCTTCGCCATAACTGACCATCCGGTTGTAATATACCAGAGCTGCAATGGCCTGAGTCAGAACCAGTACTACTCCACCGATGAGGACAATAAAAAGCGGAAAATAAACTGACACCACGTCACTGCCTTGTTCCATGTAGATTATTGACAGTATCAGTAGCAGCACAACCACAAAGGTATATGAAACACCAGTAGCCCATAGGGACGCCTTGCGCCAAATGGTTTTATCTCTCTCATCCGACGCTGGCTTTTTACCTCTGGCAAAAATGGCGATTATTGCGTTCATCAGCACCAGCAGCCCGAACCCCACGGCGGCTACAATATAGAAAGCCATTTTCACAGTGTCATCCAGCCAGAAAAATACTGTTCCGCTGGTGATGAATAACACCAGCCAGCCGGCTATCACGGCGGAAAATATAAGCAATTGGGCCACAGCTCCTTTTTGACTTATCGACATAATCCACCTCCGTTGATTGTGTTCGCTCGGTGTTGTTAGGGGATTAACCTTCTCTCCAGTAGCCAATCAGTATACCCAGGGTTTGCGCCAGCGTGGAGATAATAAGCATGGATATCATTATCAGATCAAGAAAAACTACCGGAACACTTCCCTCCGCCCGATAAATTTCAGAAAGCGCTATCATCCAGGCAAGCAGTGAAAAAATGAGAGCCAGCCATTGAACCCGGCTGGATTTGAGTATGATAAGCCGGTCTCGTTCATCCATCTCTGTAGGTTTTTTCAGAGTCAGATCGATGAGAATTAGATAGCTGAGGGGTGCGGCGATGAGCGCCGCATAGGTTATCCATCTGAGGTACCCGTCCTCATTGAAGGCATTAATATCACCTTCCAGGATTAAAACCACGACCAGGGCTGCGGCGAAAACCAAGCCGATTATAAAGCACAATAATGCTCTCTTTTGCAGTGGGGCCATCATTTCTAAACCCTCCCGGCGCACGGAATAATTCTATTGAGTAATATGCACAGTACATAATGTAATCTATACTATACATATTGTCAAGTAATAATTACAGAAATATGGGGGGACCTCAGGTGAGGGGGGTTTGCCTCCTGCCCTATTCTGGTTGTAGCTTTCAGAACCTTACTTTTTTGGCGTTATGCTTCATTTTTGGATGTGCTTCGCACTGCAGAGCCCTGGCTTATTCGAATAAGCCAGGGTGAAAATAGAGCCGGATAGGTTGTCCGGCTCTATACCAGGCCCGGCTGAATGACGCACCTGGGACTTTCGAAGTTATCTTGCCGGTTGGCTTAACGCCATACCGTTTCCGGTATTTCCATTACAACGGGTTCGGTATTGCCGGAAAGGGAAGAAATCTCGAATGCATGCGCTGGCGCCGTTTCATCGAACCGGTGCCTCAGATCTATCTTGGCCCAGTCATACGGAGCGATCATAATATGCCAGGAGATATGCATTTCCCATTCATCCGAAAAGAACAGGTAGTGGGAAACAACCAGCCATTCGGGACTGACCATGGTTCCCGACCACTGGGTTTCACTTGTTATGCCCAGTTCCGGGTGGTTGGCTTCAAGCCACGCGATGAATTTATTACTCAGTTCGGTGGCATATTCGCCCCTGTCATCTTCACCTTCAATCACGTTGAAAGTGACTGTTTCAGTATCGGTAATACTGCCCCGCTTCCCGGTTATTTCAACATCTATGGACTTACCGGTACTCGATTGGGACGGGGCGACCACTACTTCCGCAACCTGGCCCTTGACAATGTCAGCGTGCAGTACGGTAATCTCTGCTCCGGCTGCCGAAACCGAGATTGTAACCGGCATTGTACTGGTTTTGCCATCGTCCGTTACAGTTACCAGGAACACGATCTGCTGACCGGCGATCGAGTGGCCGTTCAGCTGCTCCGGTACTACGACTATTTGGAATGGAGCCTCTTCGGCTTGAGCGGCAGAACAGCCTGTTTGGATACCGAGTGTCGCGAAAAGAAGAATCACGATAAAAAACGCCAGGAACTTGTTCATTTTACCCTCCTTAACCCTTTGCCTCATCTACCTGACATAAATAACGATGGCATCAGAAAATGGATATCGGCAAAATAGACAAATTATGAATTATAATTTAAGAAAAACGGAAGGATAACGATGAAGAGCGTTAAGGTGATAATTCACAATTCTGTAAGCCTGGATGGTTCTGCTACTGCGTTTCCAGACCGTAACTTCTTAGGCGGGTACGGGCCTGCCTTGCATTTCCCGTCAGATTGTCCAGTTCCGCCCAAAAAGCGCTGGAATGGTTTTTAATCCTGGTATGAAGGAGTTCATGCAGGATCACATATTCGGCCAGTTCAGCCGGCAGTTTTATCAGCTGAATGTTTAAACTGATGACATTGCTGGCCGAGCAACTGCCCCACCGGGTTTTCTGATTCCTGAAAATCACCCGCCTGTAGGCAAAGCCGTGTTTTTCTGCCAGGTATTCAAGCCGCGCCGAGAGAACCTTTATGGCTTCATTCCGATCAATTGTTTTCTTTTCCCGGCTCGAATTTTCAAAAGCTTTGGTTTTTGCCAGGTGCCGCGCAATCCAGGTCTTTTTCCTCAAGGCAAACTCTTCTGCTTTTTGAAAAGTAGACTGGTGTGGTACTGCCACTCTTACGCCGCTGAAAGGCCTGACGGTAATAATAATGCGTTTCGCCCGCTGGCTTCGTTGCAATAAAACCGGGCCGATTCCCTGGATATCTATAGTTCGGGTTTGGTCCATGAATGGGTAAAATTATACCAAAACCGGTTCTTTTTATCCCAAAGAACTGTTCAAACGGGCGCCTGCCGTCGAAAATCTGTTATTATAAACCGGAAATTGTTCACAGGGGGTACGGAAACGGACGTTTCTATGGCGATACGAAAACGAAGAAGCATCAGGAGTTACCAGGACAGGGAAGTAGAAGAGGCAACGCTGAACCAGGTCCTCGAAGCAGCCAGGCTGGCACCGTCGGCAAATAACCGCCAGGAATGGAAGTTCGTAGTTGTCAGAGAAAAAGTTATAAAACAGAGGCTGGCAGAAGCGGCCAACGGGCAGACTTTCGTTGCCCAGGCTCCGGTCGTCATAGTTGCCTGCGCTACCGAATCCCAGTCGGTTATGATGTGCGGTCAGCCGAGATACACAGTTGATGTTTCCATTGCGGTTGCCTTTATGGTGCTGCAGGCTGCAGCGTTGGGGCTCGGTACCTGCTGGATAGGAGCTTTCGACGAAACAACCGTAAAAAACATACTACGTGTACCCGAAAATATCCGGGTGGTGGCTATAACACCGCTCGGATATCCCACCGGTGAATATCCATCCAGGCCCAGGAAGGAACTCAGCCAGATAACCAGTTTTGAAACATATCAGTAATCTTTGTTTTATCGCGGGTTGGTACTGTGATACACTAAACCGGCAAGACAATGGAACACCAGCAGGCAATAATAATTTTACAAAACCTGATGAATGCTTACCACCTGGACGGGGACGAAAAAGAGGCGGTAATGACGGCTATCGGCATGCTTAGCTGGGGCGTGCTGGGTAAAAACAGGCTGAAGGCTATTAAAAACAAACGCGATAAGTACGCTGGCATGCAGTAAAGGGCACTTGCAAATAACCTGCCGGTAGTAGTATCATCAAGCTGATCGGTAGAAAAACGGACCTTTGTTTTTGGGGGAAAAGTTATGCCATTGTATGAATATATTTGCAAGAAATGCGGGCACGTTTTCGATTTTCTTGCATGTGGTTGCGTGGTGGACGCGAATGTTAAGTGCCCCTGGTGCCAGGAAGCCAATCCAAAAAGGATTTGTTCTACATTGTCCTCCGATAATCCGGCAGATGTAAACCCCTATTACGTTGAAAGCTCCGGCTGATGCTGATGAACTGCGGGCATTTGGCCTGATTGTATATTTGAAGAGCCTGTGATAACAGGCTCTTTTTATTTAACCCGTTGAATCTCCCGGCCGGGCTTGTCTTTTTGCCTTCTCCAGTTCTTCTTCCAACTCTTCCAGTTTCTGCCACATGCTTACCGGAACGGAATGTGCCGGCCACCGGGCTCTGAGTTCGGCGATTTCCTCACGAATTTTTGTAATGCGTTCATTTTCCATAGTAACTCATTATATACCTGGTCGCGCATGATTCTAAAGACCAGCCGAAAAAAATTCTTGTTTACAAGTAGAAGCATGATGCTATAATTTAAAAAATTGTTTACGGGAGAATTAAATGAAATCGGTTAAAGTAATTGCACCGTTTGCCTTAAGTGGCCTGCTTTTTGTTCTGGCTTATTTTTCCAGTCTGGAATCGAACAGTGGTTATTTTCCCGTTATGCTGATGGGAATCGGGTTGATACTGGCGATAGTCGGCATCGCTGCGGTGTTTGCCGATAAATAGAACCGGTAAGGTTGCTTTGAGGACACATGGGGCAGGATATCAAGGTTATTTCAACAAGATTCATTTTAAATGTAAATGTAAATTGCTACCTGGTAAAGAGTGGCAGTAAATTCTTTCTGGTAGATACCGGAATGCCCGGTAAAAGGCATTACATCGAAGATGAACTGAAGAGCTCCGGTTGCCTGCCTGGAAATCTTGAGCTTATTATCCTTACCCATGGCGACAAAGACCATTGCGGCAATGCAGCTTATCTCAGGAATAAGTACGGTGCCAGAATCGCCATGCATCACAATGACTCCGGGATGACGAGAGAAGGGGAAATGTTCTTCAACCGGAAATCACCCGGCCGGATTATTAAAACACTGGCGAAGCCCATAATGGGTTTGGGTAAAAAGGACAGATTCGAACCGGATATACTGCTGGAAGACGGTGATCAACTGGACAGATACGGCTGGGAAGCCACCGTGTTTCATCTGCCCGGCCACTCAAGCGGTTCGATAGCCATTCTTACCGGTGACGGGGCATTATTTTGCGGCGATATCCTGGCCGATATCAAGCAACCGGAGGTCTGGTCGATCGTCGATGATGCCGAAAAGATGAATTCGAGCGTCGAAACCATTAAAGAATTACATGTCAAAACCGTGTATCCAGGTCACGGCCGGCCGTTTCCCTGGAAGGCTTTCGAGCGGCTGCATTCGTTTTAGGCCGGGCCTTGCCGGTATCAGGTGAATGGCAATTTGAGGAGGAGCTAACTTGGCGAACCGTTTAGCCCAGGCGGCCAGTCTGTATCTTAAGCAACATTCCGATAATCCGGTTGACTGGTACACCTGGGGGGAAGAAGCGCTCTCGGCTGCCAGAGCCCTCGACAAGCCCATATTGCTGAGTATCGGGTATTCGGCCTGCCATTGGTGCCATGTAATGGCCCACGAGAGCTTCGAAGATGCAGAAACGGCATCAATAATGAACAGATATTTTATCAATATCAAAGTCGACCGGGAAGAAAGACCTGATATTGACAGTATTTATATGGCGGCTGTCCAGGCTATGACCGGTCATGGCGGCTGGCCGCTTACTGTCTTCCTGACACCGGACGGACGCCCCTTTTACGGCGGCACCTATTTTCCGCCATCGGGGCGTTCCGGTTTGCCTGCTTTCAAGCAGGTGCTGGCGGCTGCAGCCGCTGCCTTTAAGGAGCGACCCGGTGAAGTATATCGGGCGGCTGAGCAGATGACGGCGGCGTTAATTAATCTACCTCCAGCAGCCTCCAGCGCTGCGGAGCCCTCTTCAGAATTACTGGATCGGGCTTTCCAGTCGCTTGAAAAAAGTTTTGACCCGGTAAACGGCGGATTTGGCGAAGCACCCAAATTCCCTCAACCGCTGGTGATTGAATTTATATTCCGTTATTATCTTGACACTGGCAATAAAACTGCCCTGGATATGGCGGCAAAAACCCTCGAAGCTATGTACAGGGGAGGCATCTACGACCACCTGGGAGGCGGTTTTCACCGGTATTCAACCGATTGTGGGTGGCAGATTCCCCATTTTGAAAAGATGCTCTATGACAATGCTTTAATCAGCAGCGCATACGTTCATGCGTTCCAGCTAACCGGTGAAGAATTTTACCAGGTGGTTGCCGAGGATATTTTCAAGTATGTACTCTCGGAAATGATGGACTCCATAACGGGTGGTTTTTTCAGCAGCCAGGATGCTGACAGCGAAGGGGTTGAAGGGAAGTACTACATCTGGGAGGCTCGCGAGATCGATGAGATACTCGGTGTAACTGATGGAGATCTTTTCCGAAAGCGTTTCGGAGTATGCACAGACGGCAATTTCGACGGTCAAAATATACTCCACCTGACCGGCAACCTGCCTTCCGGCGTGAACGAAATTGAACCGGCAGCCCGAGCCAGATTGCTGGAATACAGGCAGAAGCGCCCACTCCCGGCAAAAGATACAAAAATAATAACCTCCTGGAATGCAATGATGGTGACGAGCCTGGCTGAAGCCGCCGGTGTTTTTAACCGCCCCGATTACCTGGCAGCGGCTGAAAAATGTGGAAAATATATACTGGATAACATGTACAAGGATGGGCTATTACTCCATACGCCTTCAGTTAACCAGGGGTTTCTGGAAGATTATTCCCAGTTTATCGACGGCTTGCTATGGCTGCACCGGGCAAGCTTAAAGCCCGAATACCTGAGCGCGGCTGTCGAATTGACCGATAAAATGATAGAGCTGTTCTGGGATGGGAGCAGGGCAACTTTCTACGATGCTCCCGTAAGCTCAACAGACCTCTTCAAGAGGCCGGTGAACAATCAGGACGGGGCGATGCCGTCGGGTAGCAGCGCTGCCGTGTTCGCCATTCTGAAAATAGCCAGAATAACCGGCAACCGGAATTACCAGCAAATTGCAGGCGAAGCTTTTTCAGCCGTAATAGATCTTGCCGGCAAATACCCGCTCGGGTTTGGGCACTGGCTCTCAGCCGTCGATTATTATACCGGGCAGTCTCAGGACGTGGTAATTGTTGGAAAACCTGCCGATCATGATACCGTTGGTCTGGCCAGCGTCTTACCCCTGCAATACCGGCCGAATACTCTGATGGTCACGGTCAGTCCTGAAGATCGAAGCCAGGCGGCAGAATACTCAATATTTAGAGGTAAACCACAATACCGGGGTAAACCGACAGCCTATGTATGCCGAAATTTTACTTGTCTTCCGCCGGTTGACCGCCCCGAAGAACTGAGGAAAGTTTTAAACACCGGATAACTGGTTTTGAGAATATTCAAAACTGTTTTCTAAATTAGCCAGAAGCTGGTCTGCTATTATAGCCATTAAAGCAGCCGGCAGAGCCCCCTGAATGATAAAAGCCAGGTTGTCTCTTACCAGTCCGGCAATTATGGGAGACCCCAATCCCCCCGCTCCGATAACAGCCCCAATCATTGCGGTGCCGATGTTTATAGTTACCGATATCCTTATTCCTGTCAAAATTACCGGCATGGCGAGGGGTAGTTCTACCTTCAATAAGGCCTGGAAGTTGCTCATCCCCATACCGTATGCAGCGTCAAGAATGGTTTCCGGGACTGAGCGTAATCCGGCGATTGTATTGCGAACGACAGGAAGCAGTCCGTAGAGAAAAAGAGCGAAAACGGTGGGGGTAAAGCCGAAACCCAGTATCGGCACGGCCAGTGCCAGAACTGCCACCGGGGGGAAAGTCTGGCCGAAAGAAGTTATGTCGGTAACTATGGGTAAAAAATCCTGCCCTGACCGGCGCGTTACTCATATTCCCAGAGGGACCCCGATGGTGACCGTAATTGCGCTTGAAATCACAACCAGCTGAATATGTTCCCAAACGAGGATAAGCAGGCTGGCACGCGGGTGCAGCACAACAGTTTCTTCAGGGAAAAGCCAGCGAAGCCCTGTTTCCCACCACGCGTTATTGGCGATAAGGACAAGAAAAGCCGCTATTGATACAACCAAAAGAAGCCAGCGTTTGTTTTGCCGCCTCACTGGTCGTACTCCCCCTGGGTTATAGCTGCTTCGATTTCTCCTAACGATAATTCGCCTATCAGTCTTTTCTCCTTATTTATTACAGGAATGAAATTGAAACCTAGCCCCAGCATGCGGGAGAGGGCATCCCTGAGGGTGGCGTTGGCCGGCAAGGCTATATCTTCGGCGGTTCCGCGGTCCATTGCCTCGCTGATAGAGGAATATTGCACCAGGCTCTTTTTATCCAGCCAGCCTATCAGGCGCCGGTTTTCGTCAACAACCCAGAACCATCGATAAGCGGTTTCGAGAATTCCTGCCTCATCGGGAGTCTGGCAGAGTTGTACGGTAGCCGCAGGTTTTATAAAGCCGGTAATTTTAATACGCGAAAGCTTTTTCAGAGCCCGGTCAGCGCCGATAAAATCTCTCACAAACTTGTTTTTCGGCCGGGAAAGTATTGCTTCCGGGGTGTCGTGTTGTATCAACCTGCCGTTTTCCATGATTACAATCCGGTCGGCCAGCCGGATGGCTTCGTCCAGGTCGTGAGTTACCAGGACGATGGTCTTTTTTATCTCCTGTTGAATCAGAACGAACTGGGACTGCAGCCTTTCTCGTGTCAAAGGGTCAACGGCTCCAAAAGGTTCGTCCATAAGCATTATGGGAGGGTCGACGGCCAGTGCGCGGGCTACGCCGATACGCTGAGCTTCTCCTCCTGAAAGCTGGGCTGGGTATTTATCAGCGTACTCATTCGGTTCGAGCCCTACCAGTTCCAGCAGTTCCTGAATCCGGCGGGCAATTTGCGGTTTTTCCCAGTGGAGCAGCTGGGGCACTACGGCAATGTTGCCTGCAACGGTCATATGCGGGAATAAACCGACGCTTTGAATGGCATATCCGATGGACAGGCGTAGTTGTTCAACTTTAATATCGGCCGTATCCTTTCCGTTGATGAAAATCCGCCCCGCGTCCGGTTTGGTGAGCCGGTTTATCATCCTCAAAGTAGTGGTCTTGCCGCAGCCCGAGGGCCCGATAATGACACAAACTTCACCCCGGCGAATCTCGAAAGACAGTTCGTCAACAACAGCGACCTCGCCATAATGCTTGGTTACTTTTTCCAGGCGTATCATAAGTGCCGTGCGCTCAAGCCCTTGGGAGAGATAGTCTTTATTACCAGCCTCATTACTGCATCCACCAGCAGAGCCATCATTATGACAGGTATGGAACCAAGCAGGATCAAATCGGGTGCAGCCTGGCCGATTCCCTGGAAGACAAACCACCCCAGGCCTCCCGCGCCGATGAGTGCTGCGACGGTGGCTAACCCTACCGCCTGCACCGATGCCGTCCTGATGCCTTCTAGAACAAGCGGGGTTGCCAGGGGCATTTCAACTCTGCGAAATACCTGCCAGCGGCTCATCCCCATGCCAAGACCGGCGTCCTTTGGTGCCGGGTCTATCTGGCGAAGTCCTACATATGTATTGCGAACAATGGGCAGCAATGAATAGATAGAGATGGCGATAACAGCCGGGGTGAACCCGATGCCTCTTATTCCGATATCTCTCAGAAAAGGAAACGCGTTGGAAATCAAGGAGAGAGGACCTATCAACAATCCGAAAAGAGCCAGGCTCGGTACGGTTTGTATAATGCCGGTAGTATATAATATCGGTCCCCTGGCATGCTTGTTTCTGCTTGCCAGTATACCCAGTGAAACCCCCACCGCAGCGCCGGCGCCTACACTGATCCCGAATATGCGGGCGTGTTGAGCCAGTTCCAGTAAAAAGCGTTCCCGGTAACTGTTGAATTCCACCAGTATGGAGAGATCACTCAAAAAACCGGCGAAAAGAAGAATGCCCACCACAAAAGGGCCGCTCAAGACATACACGTATTTTAAAATACCGGCAAGCTTAATCTGCTTCCGGGCGGCGTATAACACCATATACAACCCTGCCAGTGAAAACCAGAAACCGGAACCGGGTGAAATCCGGGCTATGGCCGGTTCTCCCTCCAGCAGTGAAGTGGAGAAATATCCGACAAGCACGAAAGTAAGAACCAAGATGGCGTTTGATGTGATACCGAGTAAAGCTGTGCGCAGCTTGACTGGTTTGAACAGGCTGACAGCCAGGCACGAAAACCATAAAGCAAACAGCACAACTGCCCAGGTTGCACTGAAACTCTCCCAGAGGCCCAGACTGTCCCCGGAGACCAGGCGGTTGGGTTTTAATGTCAGCCAGCCGCCAAACATGGAAATAACACCGACCACCGAGCCAGTCAACCCAACCCTGTCGGCATTAAATAATTGCTGTATTTTCACTAGAGTTAAATTGCGCCGTTTATGGTTGCAGGAACCCTTTTTCTTCAAGATATTCTCTGGCTACAGCCGTTGCGTTCCTGCCTTCTTCGGCAATCTTTGCATTCAGGGTTTGGAGAGTGACCAGGTCCAGGGTCTCAAACACCGGCTTCAGGATTGTGCCGATCTCCGGATATTTTTCATAGACTTCACCCCTGACAATGGGTGCCGGCTGGTAAACCGGCTGAACACCTTTCGGGTCGGACAAAACGATCAGGCCGAAAGCACTTAGTGAGCCATCGGTTCCATATGCCATTGCGGCGTTGATCCCGTCGGTCCCCTGAGCTGCCGCCTTCTCGGTTTGAGCTGTATCTCCGCTGGATACAACAACCAGTTGAGCTTGAGTTAAAGTGAAACCATAGGCTTGCTGGAATGCCGGCAACGCCGCCGGGCTGGTAACGAATTCTTCGGAGCCGATCAGTTTTACGTAACCCCCACTGTTAATATACGCGGCGAAATCTTCAAGGCTTACCATATTTTCCTCAGAGGACAGCGTTTCAGGGACTGCAATAGCCCAGGTATTGTTGGCAGGGGCGGGAGTAAGCCATTCAATATTGTTGGCATTTTTATCCAGTTCCTTCACCCGCTCAAACCCCTGCTCAGCATTTTTCCAGACCTGGGAATCTGCTTCATCGAAAAAGAATGCACCGTTGCCTGTATATTCCGGGTATAAATCAAGCTCTCCGCTTATTACGGCTTTACGGATTATCTCCGTGGGTCCGAATTGGGATTTGTCAACCGTATCGAAACCATTTTCCTGGAGCATAAGGATAATCATTTGGGAGAGAAGCGACCCTTCCGTATCGATTTTGGACCCGATGGTTATGGGCCCTTTTTCATTCTGGTTCCCGCCTGAACATCCGGCCTGCAATAGAATCAGTATTGCTGGGACGGCCAATAACAACAGGGTTCTTTTCATTGTTACCTCCTAGCAAGCTGTACGTCCTATACAGGCACCGACTATGCCGGGTAATCCGCATGCAGACCAGCCTGAATTAAGGCCTGCCGGTAAACATGGAAAAAATACCACATGCAGACGGAAAATAAAAGCCCGGATGGTAAATATTTATTTTCCGGTTATATCTGATCCCGCCGATGATTTTCAAGCGGAAGCGTTGGGTTTCATATGGTCATAATTTGGAATTTTGAATGTTTATTTACCCCGCCCGGCTTACCTGAGTTTCTTGCCTTCAGCGAGCATGGCAATGGCTTTTAACATTCGGCGCGTTCGTGTTTCGGGCTTCTTTGCGTCGTTTATCCACAAGACGTACTCCCGCTGATGGGAATATGAAAGCCGGTTGAATTCGTCCCGGGCAACACTGTTGTTTTCAAGCAGGGAGGAAAAATCTTCAGGTACTTCAAGTAGCCTGGGCTGGCTGTCAAGCTCGATGCTTGCTTTGACAACATCACCGGGTTCTTTGGCCAGCTGGCTTCGTATACTTTTGACGATTATGAGAACATGCTTGCCGGTGCCCATGTTCGACATCGAGCCCCGGTAAGCGATACCGTCGAAGGTTGCCTTGACGGGCACACGTCCCTTTGTGCCGAACATTTCACCGGTATCGTAGGGAAATTCTATATAAGCCCCTCCGCTGTCTGTGTCGGCGAGAATACTGGCTTCAAAAGTGATTTTTCCCGGATTTTTGTATTCCATAATCAGATTTTTGTTTGCCTCCCGGTTTACTGCCTGGCCGCATATACTATCAGTTTAATAAACCGGGCGAGGGCGGCTATTCCCAGAATGACGGTTACCAGAATAAGGCCGGTGGTCAAACCTATCCTTAATGCATCAGCCGCTGAAGGGTCTGGAACTGCACCGAAATCAAAGGGGAAAATACAAACAAGGGACGCGATGACAACCATGCCCAGAATGTTGACCACTATCTCTATCGTTTCCCGGAACCAGTACCTGTCATAAATTATCAGGGTGATATAAGCCGCGATGGATAAAATGGTAACCGTAATGAAAATAGGAAGCCAGGTCAGGTATTCACCGGTCAATACCGGCAGGCGTGAAATGCTTCCATCGGGTTCTGTTGTGTACCAGGCTACATACTTGTAGAAAAACGATAGAAATATCAGAAGCGCCAAATTCCATACGATGGCAATCGAATAACCGACAACCCTGCCGATGCGCCCGCCCAGTGTATAGTTTTCCCTGCTCCTGCGTTTTACCGTCTCACCCTCTGCCTGTACCGGAGCGGGTTTGCCGGAAGGGCTGGTTTCCTGGCCGGAATCCGGGCTCTTCATGGCGGCGAGGGCAACATCCCCGGCAAGAGGCAGTTTATACAGCTCGCCCTGGTAAGCTTTTATCATCAGCACTATCCAGAGGACGAAAGCAATAATTCCGAACACGGCGCTGAAAAAGTCGCCGACAACTGGGATCAGGCCCGTTAACCCGCTGACAATCATCAAAGAGCCGAAGGTAACAATGGATTGAATGGCATGAAAACGAATGAACCGGTTATCAGGTTCCAGGACTAGAAAGATGATACCGGTAATCCAGCCGGCCAGGTAGCAGAGCAGCCCGGCCACGTTTTGCGGCAGTTGGGATGCAGTCTTTGCGGTGCCGGATGCCCCGGCTTCTTCCAAATCTATCCTGGCCTTTTCTTCTTCATAGATTTTCCTTTTTTCCTCTGGTGTCAGTTCCATATCTGCCTCCTTGAGCGTCGGGCCTCATGTACCGTAAGTATTATAGAGGCAATCACCGGGAGACTCAATCGTTTCAGCAGTAAAACAAGAGGTGAATTTGCAATTCATATATTAAAATATTATAATAAACTAATATAAGGCAAAGATATAATTATGGAGGTTGACAGAATGCCGACATATTCCTACGGTTGTAAAAAATGCGGGACCATGTTTGATATTTTCCGGTCTATGGGAAAAGACGATGAGAGTATCGAATGCCCCATATGCGGAACTACGGAAACAGAGCGGATTTATTCCGGGTTTAATTTTCTGGGCGGTGGCAACTGCGCGCCGAGTTATGGCGGCGGCTGAGGTTTTTAAACGCCGGGTAGTTTGCCCGGTAGATGATTCAAGGGTCCCTGGGAAAGGGGCCCTTTGTTTTATGGCCATCGTCAAGAGGCGCTGCCCTTGCTTCCCAGCCTTCCGGTTGTGCTATGATACTAGGAGCATTCTCAATCACTTCGGTAATTGTTGTATTTCAGGAGGGCCGGATGCTGAAAAGGTTGATTAAGCAGGATTGGGAAGTAGTGGCTGTACTGCTGGCATCGCTCATCGCTTTAATCCTGCACTTTTTGCACCTTACCGAATTCGACATCCTTATGACCATTGCCATCGTCCTGCTTGCGATGTTTCTTATCCGGGATATCAAACGTGAAAGCCAGGCGGAGCATTTTGCCGGTATCCAGGAACACATCGATAACAGCCTGATAGATATACGCGCCTCTCTGCATGTTCCAGATGTGACCCTCATCGGCCCGAAACAGCTCCAAGCCGAAAGCATCCGTTTTGCCCGCAAAGGCAAGGGTGAGGTGGTTTGCTTCAATATCTGCCTCCGCATGTACCGGACACAGCAAGTATTCGAAATAATGCTCAAACCGTTTATGGAGAATCCCGATATCGCATCGATACAGTTTGTGCTGAACCCGAAAGAAAAGGAACGCTGGGAAGCCAATATTGTTCCCAAGCTGTCTGCCTACGGAAGCCGAAAAAAAGTAAAAGCGCCGATATGGTGCGATATGGATGAGAATGTTTCCTACATCATGTCGGATACCGATGACAATGGCAAGGCGGAAGCCCTGGTGAGTTTCTGGGGTGAGCCTTTCATGGCAAAAACAGCTGAGGCTAATGTGCCCCGGTTTGTTTTATATGTCAGGGCGAGTTCGGAACTGATAACCAGCCTTAAAGAGCGCGAACGAGTCTGCCGGTCAGCTTGAATTCATTACGTCGAGAAGAGTAAATATAATAAATCCCGATATGCCGCCTGAATCTACCGACAACCAGGGCTTGAAAAATCCTTTCATCAAGCTGGTAGACCGCTTACCCATACTCAGCCCGCTGCTCAAGCGGGACTTCCGCCTCTTGTGGTTCGGCGAGGGTATTTCCCTTCTGGGCAGCCAGTTTCATTTTATCGCTCTCAGCTGGCTAACCCTGCAGATTACCGGTTCGGGACTGGCGCTGGGCACGGTCCTGATGGTAGGTACCATTCCCAGGGCGATCCTGATGCTTTTCGGCGGAGCTTTGAGCGACAGCTATTCACCCAGGCGAATCATGATTGTTTCCAACCTGAGCCGGGCGGTTGTGGTAGGGGTTATCGCCCTGATCGTATTCTTCGATGTCGTTGAACTCTGGCATCTGTATTTACTTTCCATTCTTTTCGGTATCGTGGATTCCTTTTTCCACCCTGCCTTCAATGCTATCATTCCCAGGATTGTAGACAAGGATAAGCTCGAAGCGGGCAATGCCATACTCAGAGGTACTCACGAACTCACCTTCCTGATTGGCTCGGCCCCGGCGGGGTTATTGATTTCGGCGGTTGGGATGGACCTGGCTTTCGGTATTGACTCCGTCTCGTTCATTCTTGCCGCTGTTTGCCTCAAAATGATGACCGGTTTCAGGGGTAAAGCGCCGCTTTCGGCTGATGAATTCCACCTTTCGAAAAGACCTGTTAAGCTGGCAAACATTCTTTCGGATGTAAAAGAAGGAGTCAGGTATGCTTTAGGCAGGCCGGCGCTCAGGGCTCTTGTACTGGCGATAGCGGTTATCGATTTTTCCTTCTCAGGGCCGCTGGACGTAGGCCTGGCATGGCTTTCGGAGCACCGTTTCGTGGGAGGGGCAACTGCTTTTGGTACCATTCTTTCTTCGTTCGGCGGCGGCGCCCTGCTGGGTACGATTATCGCTGGTGTATGCAAATTCAAGCGGCGCGGCTTGTGGCTGGCAACTCTGGGAGTGATACTCGGAACCGGGCTCGGGCTTTATGGAGTGGTACCGAACGTGGCCGGTGCCGCAATCCTGTCTGTATTTATGGGAATAGGGGTGGGTATATTCAACATCATGCTTATTTCCTGGTTCCAGAAAGAAGCGCCCCCGCGCATGCTCGGTCGTATTATGAGCCTGGTTACATTTGCTTCGGTAGGTTTGATGCCGGTTTCATTTGCAATATCAGGCATGCTGGTGGATGTGCATGCACCGCTCCTGTTCGCCGTGGCAGGCGGAATTACGCTGGCGGCATGTATTTACCTTTTCAGCGTTCGTGCGGTCCGAGCCATAGATTAGGCCTTGGTATGTGCCTGGAGCTTAATTAACCAAGCCACAATGTGTGAACGCTGCTGTCAGCCGGTTGCTAACATATTGCTTGCGCCCGGTAAATATGAGTCTGTTTGTTACTATCAAAGAGGCGGCGCCATTTTCAGCATCCGGCTTTCCGGCAACCTCGTTATGTGTACGGTGTGCAACACTTACGATCCCGCATTTGGCACAGATATATTTTTTCAATTTCTTATACACCTCCTCCGGGCCGTGCTAAAGCCGAGCTATATGTTTTACCAATTCTTCCTTCACTTTCCTCAAGTGAAGTTCTGTTTCAACTTCGAGACTATCGAGGGTCTTTTTAAGATCCGGGCAATCAGCCCCCAGTACTTCAAAATATTTTCGCTCAATCAAGGCTTCCTCAATGTAAAGGGCCATCGACAGAGCTGCAACCTGAGAAAACTGTTCTTTTTGCGACCTGTCGAGTTCGATCTGCAAATATTCCGAAAACCGCTTGATAGCCGACTCGTTAAACCGTTTGTCGTCTATTGACAGCAAGCCTGCATCTGCTTGCTGCTGCAGGTTAATCAACCAGCTTGCGTGGGCGTCCTCTTCTTTGGCCAAATTATTCCAGAAATCAGAATACGTAGGGAATTTGGCAGCGTATTGTCGGTACAACCTGCCAATGAGTTCTTCATTGGTTGCCATCATTTTTAAAATATTCATTTATCTTCTCCTTTTGATGCAATCATCTTGTTGCAACCTGTTTTGAACTGGCGGAGAGGTTTTCTTTGCTGGTGTGCCTCAGAATTATCACCGCCCAGATTATCACCAGCACGCTGGTTATCATGGAAATGTTGCCCTCACCAGCGGTAACGGCGGCATTAAAGGTAGCATGCCAGAGGGCAACCATGAGGATCGAACCCCGGGTGCTGTTATACAGCCAGGTCAGCACCACCGCGCCGAAAGCCAGGCTTATCGCCCAGCCGGCGGCCCCGCCCAAACCCATAGCGATAAATGATTCTTTGTAGAAAAACATCGGCAGATGCCAGCCAAGCCATATCATGACCAAGATAAGCGTTGCTTTAAAAGCACTGCGTGAATTCTGCAATCCGGGTAGCAAAAAACCGCGCCAGCCAGTTTCTTCGCCTATGCCGAAGGTAAAAAGCATTATTCCCCAGCCGAATATTCCGGAAATGCCCGGCGCCTCCGATAGCTTGCCGAAAATCGAAAGGTTGAAATCTGTACCTGCGATCAGGTTGTCAATGGCCATCGCAATTATAAACAGCAGGAAGGGGCTGAAAGCTACGAGTATCCATTTGAAACCGGTTCTCCATCGAAAAAGGCGGCTCATAAGCTCTTTTATGCCGTTCTTCCCGCTGGTTAAGGCGGTAATAGAAAAGGCGGCCAGAAGCGGACCCCAGGAGCCTATTAAATGTACCCATGCGGGAACAGACAAATCAATAATTCCCCGGGAAGAGAGCACCAGCGGGGACCAGATCACCCAGGAGTATGAATAGGCCAGAATGGCGTACGCAAAAACCTGATTGCGTTTAATCCAGCTAAGCATTTCAACCTCGTATGACTATCACAATACTTATTACGGTCAGCATGAGGATAGCCATAAACATCCCAACTACCGGCCACTTGCGCTGCTGGGCAAAGAACCCCGGGCTGTTGACGGTGGTGTAAATAAGCATGCCGGCGGCGATAAGGTAAACAGTGGTACCCCAGCTTGTTTCATGCATCAATCCTATGCCGGAGGCGATAAGCATCACGGCAGTGATGAATTCGGCTGCCCAGTGGAACAACATGTCGAAAAAACCCCTGCCGGAAACCGGGTCATCCTCCGGTTTGGGCACGTCCCCGCCGATGATGGTTATCGCCCACTGCCCTATCATGAGTACCCCGATGGTGATAACGAATATCGATACAAATATCATTCACCTGCCTCGCTAGTTAAAATACAAAGAGCAATTTAGCGGATTTTATTATTCAACCATTAGAGTACCAGGTTCGATATACCGTTCGACCATAGCAAAACAAATCCTGCTTTTTGGTTATTATAGCAGTAATTCGAGGCTGGAAAACGAGTAGGGGGCAAGATTATTTGCCTATTGACCGAAAAAACCAGTTATTGCTCTCTTTATCGGATTCCCGTATCGATATCTATATCGAGCCTGATAGTTATGCCTGGTTTTATTTCTATCCGTTTGGGCACATCTTTACTGAAATCTACGCCGATACGGTTGATGTCTATAGTATATGTACCCGGGTCAAGTTCGACCCGGTATCGGGCATAGGCTTCTTGCTCGTTACAGTCAATATCCACCTGTTTTATTAATTTATTACCTGAATCGTCGTAGACCATTATTTTACGGGATTCGTAAACTTCGCAAGGCATAGTGGTTGTTTGCCCCGGTTGCTCTACCGGGCTCAACGGCCCGATGGCGACATTACCCTCAAGGAAGCCCGTTTCAGCCGGGCTGCTGCAACCCAGCAGCAACAAGCCCAAGACGGCGCAAACCAATAATAAAAGTTCCCTTTTCATTTTAACCACGCAAATAATAACGATCTGTTTCAACCGAAGTTAGTCGTCCTAATTATCTCCGGGGTAAATCACCCAGGATTTGTGCTAAACGGGTCCTGTAGTTATCGAATGCTTTTCGGCCTTCCGGCGTAAGTGAAAGCATGGTATGGGGTTTCCTGCCCGAGTAACCTTTAATGACCAGTACATAACCGGCTTCCTCCAGCCGGGTCAGGTGAGAGGAGAGATTGCCGCAAGTCAAACCGGTTTGTTTTTGCAGGAAAAGATAGTCAGCATTTTGAACTACATATAGGTGCATCATTATTTCCAGCCTGGCTGGTTCGTGTATCAATCGGTCAATATCCGCCACTACCTGTCAGCCCCTTGGTCAATATTGGGGTTATTGCGTAGGAACCGTATCAGTATTACTATTCCCGTAAGCAGGATAAGTCCACCGGCGGCTGTAACGGGGATGCCTTCCATATCCTGAGGGCGTAATACTGCGGCGAGCCCAAACGCAAGAAACACCACTACGGCGTAAGCATAAAAACGCCTGACGGCTGTAGCATAACCTGCGATACAAGCTATTGAAGCCAGCATGGCGCCTATGAGTAATAAAAAGGAATTCTCAAACATTGTGTCCAGCCATGCTGGCAAACTGCTGGAAGAGTATAAGGCGGAAAACAGCGCGCCGGAAACAAGGACTAGCGAACCGGCAATCCACGCAGCCGTTTTGTATTTCATGGTCTTCTTTTCGCGCTTGATGGAAAAGGTAACATTGCCCAGCCTGCCGGCAACGATCGGCTTTCTGATGAGTACCGGAACCATAGCAATGGCTATAAACACGATCAATAATATCATTTGACCCGTGAGTATGGATAAGCCAAAACCCGATAGAATAAGGCCCCCGTATATGTCCCACATTCCGTCACTGAAGTAGGAGACAAAGACCTTCCTTTCGACATTTTCGATGCTGATATTTTTCGGCATTTGATTGTTATCTCCATTGTACTACAAAGTACTTTGTATAATATAATATGTTCGATGTGAAGTCAAACAGCAATATCAGCTACCACGGAAAACCAGGAATGTGGGAATTTATCAACAGCAATTTAAATTATCCAGTGTTCAATATATGATTATTTGCTGCTTTTTAATTACGTTTACTGCTGTTTTTGCCGTTCAAGTAATTTGGTGATAGTATGTTTGCTGTGTATTAAGGATGGTTTAAGTGAGACCCGAAGCAGTTACGGTAGAGCAGTACCTGGCGGAAATGCCTGAAGAGCACCGGAAAGTGGTTAGGGCAGTAAGGCAGGTTATCCAGGATAACCTGCCGAGGGGGTATGAAGAGGTGATGAACTGGGGGATGATAACCTACCAGGTGCCCCTTGACACTTATCCGGATACTTACAACGGTAAACCCCTTATGTATGCAGCGCTGGCTTCACAGAAAAATTACATGTCCCTTTACATAACCGGAGTCTATCTGGATGAAAAGGAACGAAATAGTTTTATTGAGCAATACCTGTCGACGGGTAAGAAACTGGATATGGCAAAATCCTGTGTACGCTTTAAAAAACTCGAAGACCTGCCTCTGCCGTTAATCGGAAAAGCGATAGCCGCTTACGATGTAGCCGGTTTTGTTGCCCGGGTAAAGTCTGCCAGGAAGGCAGCAAAGCAAAAGTAACTTCGCCATGATTCCGTCAGAACTTACCAACCTCGGGTTCGACAGCTGGTTTGTCCGGCAGCTGGATACTTATAACCACAGTGGTTTTGAACCAGCCCGTATTTCATCGGTTAGCCGGGATAATTTCCAGGTAACAAACGGGCGAACGGAAGCGCCAGCCGAGTTGTCTGGCCAGTTTAGATACGGTGCAGAATCGGAACTTGACCTGCCAGCGGTGGGCGACTGGGTATTATTATCTTTGCTTAATGAAGGAACTTTAGGGGTTATTCACGGCCTGCTTCCCCGTAAAACCCTCCTGAAAAGGAAAGCCGCCGGCAACAGGGTTGAATACCAGTTGATTGCAGCCAACATAGATACCGTGTTTATAATTCAACCCTGTGATTCGGATTTCAACCCGGCAAAACTTGAACGCTATCTTGTAGCAGTTCGCGAAAGCGGCATCGAACCCGTAATTCTGCTGAGCAAGAGCGACTTGCCCAGCCCGGAAAAACTGGAAGAAAGACTGGTTTCCTTGAAAGGTCTTGCCGGTACCTGCCCCATAATCACTTACAGCGCTGAAACCGGTTTCGGATTGAATGAAATCCGCCGACTTCTTGAGCGGGGTAAAACCTTTTGCCTGCTTGGCTCTTCTGGAGTGGGTAAAACAACACTTATAAACAAACTGGCAGGAGAAGATACATTTTCGACCGGTAAGGTTCGCGAGAAAGACGGCAAGGGCAGGCATACAACAACACGCAGACATTTGCTGGTCCTGGACGGTGGAGCAATACTGATAGATACCCCCGGCTTGAGGGAATTCGGCAATATAGAAGCAGGTTCAGGGCTTGCGAGCGTGTTTGCCGAGATCGAACAACTGGGTGAAGGCTGCCGCTTCCGGGATTGTTCCCATACCGGTGAAGAAGGTTGCCGGGTCCTGGAAGCTCTGAGCGCCGGCAGCCTGATGCGGGAACGGTATGAGAATTACCTGAAACTGAAGCGCGAGTCTGTCCATTACCAGATGTCGTATGCTGAAAAAAGGAAAAAAGACAAGCAGCGGGGACGTATGTACAAAGCTATTATGAAGCAAAAAACCCGGGAATAAAAAATACCCAAATAAGAGCATTTTACTCTTGATATACTTCTTATGCGATGGTATACTCCCGGCAAAGCTTGAAAAACGGTAACTCAAGCTAAGTTTAGGAAGGAGAGTAGAAATGTATATCGTTTTCGTGACCCTGATGAATGCCAACATTGCTGTTGCCCTTTTCCTGCTTGCGGTATTTGTCTACCGTGGTATCTTTTCGGAAGGTGCTAGGAATTTCGTGCCCGCATTTACCATTACCGGTGCCGTAGCTACGGCAACTGGCCTTAACATGGCATTCACCGCACCCATGCCCGGTTCCTGGAATATCGTGATGGGCGAATCTTCGATTCTGATCGGCGTGTTGCTGCTGGGTACCGCCTGGTCCATCTCCAGATCCTACAGCTTTACCCCGCTTGGAGTTTACGGTGCCATGGCGGGAATCGTGGTTATAACGATCGGTTTGCGGGTTATCAACCTGGAACTGGGCTCGAACCCCATGCCGACGGGTTTGGCCCTGATCGCAGCCGCTGTTCCCGGTGTCTTATCACTGCCGGCAGCCTTTTTTGCCAAATCCAGCCCGGGGCTTAGCCGCCTGTTCCAGTGGGGAGCAATCATTCTGTTGGTAGTTGCCGCCGGTATGCTGGCCTACACCTCGATCACCGGCTACTGGGGCCACCTGGACAGCTTCAGCGGCTTTACTCCCATATACGCACGATAGTCAGTTAAAACATAAACAACTTACAATCGAATAATGCAGGGGGAACGGTTTTTAAAACCGTTCCCCCTTTTTACCTTAAAATTCCGGGTTTAAGCCTCAGCTTAAACCCGGGCAAATACCACTACGTAGTTGTGGCCGTACTTCTTGGCGCATTTCGGGCAGGTGGTGTAATAGAAGAAGTAGTTCATGGCGGTTTTATTCCTGGCGGCAAGCAAACCCTCCATTTCCCTTATCCATTTCGGTACCGCATTATATGGGCCATCGAACACCCGGGTGAAAAAACTACCGGAAAGCTTGACGTTTTCGGCTTCCGTAACCTCCCGGGTTGTACTAACATATATTTCACCTTTCCAGGGTGAGGTTTCGGAACTGAGCATCAAAAAGTCCTTATCCTCCGGCTGGGCACCGGCATTTTCGATTTGCCGCCACATCCGGCTGACTGCTTTGCCGAAAACACCGGGCAGGGGTATATGCATAAACTGTGGAACGGTTTCCCGTATGAAGGGTTTATCCTGCCAGTTTACTTCTTTATCCTGCCACGGCTCGGGGTCGAATTCAGGACAGCACTGCTCGCTATTGTCAGTGGTCATTTTGCCCCCTTTGTGTTGTACTAGTCTTTCGACTGATCCCCGGTGGCGGAATCAGCCGCCAGCAGCGCGTTTAAAACCTGCTGTTGAAAGTCGCCGACCGCTCCCGGCGAGTGGGGAATCATTATAGTGTTGTTGCGCGAGTGCCGGCCGACATCGGTAAGCATATCGTAGTACTGGGTAAGAAGAACCAGCGACATTACGTCCTTGGCGTTTACCCCTTTTATAGCATGCTGGAAATCCTCCACGGATTCCTTGAGGCCTTTAACTATGGCTATTCTCTGATTGGCAATGCCTATACCGGAAAGTTCCTTGCTTTTAGCATCCGCCTCAGCGGCTTTTACTACCAGGATTTTTTCGGCTTCACCCTTGTGTTCGGCGGCGACCCGCATTCGTTCCTGGGCATTGATTTCGTTCATGGCAGTGGCTACCTTTGAATCGGGAACGATATCGTTGACCAGGGCAGTCTTAATAAAATAGCCGAATTCCGGCATAATTTCACCCAGTTTTTCTTCGATATCCTGGGCAATGTCTTCTTTTCTTTCAAAAACCTCATCCAGTTTCATATGGGGAACCTTGGCCCTTACCGTATCGAAAACAAAAGACTCCATTTGTACATAAGGATTGGTGAGTTTATAAAAGGCATCCCACACCTTTTCCTTGGTTACGTAATATTGAACCGCGATCAGAAGGTCGACAAACACGTTGTCCTGTGTCTTGGTTTTGACCTCTACATTGAGCTCCTGCACCCTGATGGAAACCCTGCCGGCCACCCTTTCTACAATCGGCCATTTGAAGTGAAGGCCCGGGCCGGTAATCCTGGAAAATTTACCGAACCTTTCGACGACGGCAAAAGTCTGCTGTTTTACGGTGTAAAAGGAAAGCAGTATAAGCAAGAAGCCCAGCATACCCAGAACGGCACCTAAAATCGGTCCTGTCATAAAACCTTACTCCTGTGATTATTTTTTCCCGATGGTAATTATACTCCAAAAGTAAAAGGCATGGAGCCGGGTCGTGATGCATTGCTTGATAAAATCGCTATAAAAAAAGCGAAGGCGCTGAAACCAGCGCCTTCGCAAGTTAAAAATGCCTGAAAAACCTTATTTATTCTTGCCTTTGCCTGCCGCGGGTTCGCTGGGCTCCTTGTTCAAACCCGGTGCGGCTGCCTTGCCCTTGCCTTCAGCCGGCTGGCCGGGTTCCTTGTTCTTGCCCGGGGCTTCTTCGTTGCCGTTTTCAGCACCGGGCGCTTCATCGTTGCCCTGGACTGCCTCCTGGGCCTTGGAAGGGACAATTTTAATTGAATCGGTGCCGGTGAATGCCGTACCGCCGGTAATTTCACCGGTAAGAGTAACCGAAGTATCCTCAGCGGCGATACCGGTTTGCTGGGTTCTGAAGTGGAGTATCAGGTCCAGGTCGCCGTCTCCATCCACATCTTCCAGGGCGGAATGTACCGGCGAAGCTTCAGCCGGGCCGAATTTTACGCTGGCAACATCAACCCCGGCCGCATCAAAGCCCTCGGTGGTATAAATCGCCACCGGTATTACGCCTTTGCTGGTGAGGTTGATGGGGTTGTCCTCACTCCCGGGTTTCACATCGATCCCGGTATCATAACTCAAAATATCTATGCTGATTTCAGCTTCTACCGGCTCGCTGGTATCGATGCCGTCGAAGGGGGTGCAGATTACTTTAACTGCATCACCAAGCGTAAAATTGGCATTGTCCAGGGTGTTGGTGGCGGCTCCATCGATATCGAGCCATTCTATCCCGTCCCATTTCTGCCATTGCCACTGATAGCCTTCCGGGTCGCTGTCGGCATCGCTCCAGCCGGCAGGGGTCGCTTCCAGTAAAGAAGCGGTGGTTGGCTGGTCCGGGCTGATGGTTACTCCGGTTATTGCCGGAGGGCGGTTGGATATGGTAATTTCGTCCTCTACCGGGGTGCCTGCGACTTCATCGATAGATGGGGTGCAGGCCACTCTCAACTGGTCCCCCTTGATAAAATAGGTACTGGCAAGAGTGGCGCCGGTTTCCCCGGTGATCTCGGCGAATGCGGCGCCGTCCCATTTATACCACTGGTAACCAAACGTCAAGGCACCTTCCGCAGGTGTTGGCCAGTGCCCGGTCGCTGCCGTGAGGTCGGTATCGGTATAGGCAGGGTCCGGCGTGATTTCCACGGTGCCGCCCATGATGGTACCATCGGTATACACCGGGTCTCCCGCATCCGGAGTGCACACTACCCGGTACTGGTCCCCGACCGCAAAGCCTGTACTAGAGAGAGAGCCTGCGGTTTCCCCGTCAATATCTACCCAGATGCTTCCGTCCCAACTCTGCCATTGGTAGCTAAACACGGGCTCGGTTTCGCCGGGCTTTACCCAGTGCTCCGGTGTTGCTGTGAGGTCGGTATCGATATAAGCTGGATATGGAGTAATGGTAACAATGCCGCCTGAGATTATGATAGTGTTCTCCATGGCAGTTCCACTTTCCGCGCCGTCGAATGGTGTGCAGATTACCTTGATTTCATCACCAGTGTTAAAATTGCTGTTTGCCAGGGTGTCGGTATCGGCGCCCGTGATATCCAGCCAGGTCGTTGTACCCTCATCCCATATCTGCCACTGCCATTGGTACCCTTCGGGATCACCTTCCGTATCCGTCCAGCCTGATGGTACGGCCGTCAAGTCGGTATCGGTGTAGGTCGGATTCGGCGTGATTTCAACGCCGGTAATGGATGGCGCTTCTGCCAGCACCGGTATGGTGGCGGCAAGGCTAATGCATACCAGAGATGCCGCCCCGACCGCCAGTATATTTTTGATTAACTTCATTTTTCCTGCCTCCTCGTGGTTCAACACGGGCAAATTATACCTCAGTTGATCCGGGAATAAATGAGACAAAAGTAATATGCAGGCATGGTAATATCGTTATTATTTAACACAACCGTAACACGTCTTTAATCCTCTGGTAATACGCACCCTTTATCATGGTTGTATTAAAAAGCTGGAAGGAGGGGGCGATTGATTATTTCGAAATTTATCAGACGCTTCGAAAAGACGGTATTGGCAAGTCTTGCGGTCTGCGGCTTATTTGTTGCCGGAGGGGGGACGGTTTTTGCCGCCGACCCGGCTGGTGCCGAAACCCTGGCGGCCGACCCGGGGCTGGCACTGGACTTTGTATGGATTCTCATGGCTGCATTTCTGGTGTTTCTAATGCAGGGCGGATTTGCCATGGTCGAAGCAGGTTTGTGCCGTGCCAAGAACGCGGTAAACCTGATGATGAAAAACCTGATGGACTTTTCCATCGGTTCGCTGGCATTCTTTGCCATCGGATTTGCCATCATGTTCGGTGCCGATATCGGGGGTTTGTTTGGTTCGACCGGCTGGTTTCTGTCGGGCGATAATTATGACGTAAGCACCTACCTCCTGTTCATGTTCCAGATGGTGTTTGCGGCCACCGCGGCTACCATCGTTTCCGGGGCGGTTGCCGAGCGCATCAAGATCCGGGCATACCTGATTTATGCGCTGGTGATTTGCGCCCTGATTTACCCTGTTTACGGGCACTGGGTCTGGGGTGGAGGCTGGCTGGCGAACCTGAGCCTGGGTCTGGGGCATCTGGATTTTGCCGGTTCCGGTGTAGTGCATGCCATGGGAGGGTTTATCGGCCTGGCCGGTGCCATCGTTCTGGGCCCCAGAATAGGCAAGTACGGTAAAGATGGCAAACCCAGGGCCATACCCGGCCATAATGTCGTCCTGGCGGCTCTGGGAACGTTCCTGCTGTGGTTCGGCTGGTTCGGTTTCAATGCCGGTTCCACGCTTTCGGCTCATGAACTGAGAATATCCGTAATCGCGGTCAACACGGCACTTTCGGCTTCGGCCGGTTCCCTGACAGCCATGCTGGCGGTATATTTAAAGACTAAAAAGTGGGACGTGCCCATGGGGCTCAACGGAGCCCTTGCCGGCCTGGTGGCGGTTACCGCGCCATGTGCCTGGATAGAAGGCTGGGCGGCGGTTGTCATTGGCGCCATAGCCGGGGTCCTAGTTGTGGGTGGAGTGTATCTACTGGAAAAATTAAAGGTGGATGACCCGGTTGGCGCAGTTAGTGTTCACGGTATCAACGGCGTCTGGGGGCTTCTGGCGGTGGGGCTGTTCGCTGACGGTACCTACGGCAACTATACCGCCGAAGGCCCTCTGGCAACAGGCCTTTTTTATGGGGGCGGCTGGGAACAACTGATCGCCCAGGGCATCGGCGCTGCAGCCTGCGTTGCCTGGGCCTTTATGCTCGGTTTTATTCTTTTCAAGACTATGGACAGGATATTCGGTATAAGGGTTTCTCCCCAGGAAGAAATCGAGGGCCTGGATATCATGGAGCACGGCGCCAAGGCATACCCCGGAGTATCGATAAGTGAGGACATACGCTATGACCTGTAACTGTAAAAATACCATAACATGCTTCCAAGTAAGGAGGTGGTTATCATGAGTATGCGCAAGATCGAAGCAATAATACGTCCGGAGAAGCTGAATTCGGTGACCGAAGCATTGAGAAAACTGGGCTACCCGGGCCTCACCATAACCGAAGTGAGAGGTCACGGCAAGCAAAAAGGGTTGATCCAGCAATGGCGCGGGCGCGAGTACAGAATAGAGTTTTTGCCCAAGATAAAAATCGACATGGTAATTCCGGCTGATAGCGAACTGCTGGAACAAATCCTGGACGCCATAGCTGAAGCAGCCGGTACCGGTGAAGCCGGAGACGGCAAAGTGTTTATCTGGCCGATCGAAGATGTGATGCGAATACGAACGCGGGAGCGCGGACCCGGCGCTGTATAAGAAGGGTTGCCGGTAAGTTGATTCAGCCATGGTGAGGTTATCCCGCCATGGCTGAACTATTTTATCGTTTTGCCCGAGCAGGTAATTTTCTATTACAACCGGTGTATTTGTATCCCCGGTGGGTTTAAAATGGATGTGCAGGGCTGGTGACGCACTGCCGTATGTGAAGGAGGAGATAATATGAAGCGTTCCGAAATCGCTCTTCTGGCGATAATCCTGGTGGCTGTTTCCGTGCTGACCTATTTTATCCACTTTCTGATATTCAGAGACCCGCACCATATTTTCATATTTCTGGTAGGGGATATAGCCTTTGTTTTTCTTGAAGTTTTCCTGGTCGGCCTTGTTATCGAGAGGGTGCTGGCAAGGCGGGAAAAGCGGGCCATGCTTTCCAAGCTCAACATGATTGCCGGGGCGTTTTTCAGTGAAGTGGGCAACAAGCTGCTGGCGAAACTCCTTGAATGTTACCCTGAAAGCGACCGGATTTGCCCTTGCCTGAGCGTCTCTGCCGAATGGACAGGTGCAGATTATAAAAATGCCTTGAATTATATTCGCAATTTGACCCAGAAACCACGTTGTTCAGAAGCCAGCCTTGATGAGATAAAGGACTTTCTTATAGAGAAAAGGCCTTTTATCCTGCGACTGCTGGAAAACCCGAACGTGCTTGAACACGAACAGGGTTCCAATCTGATATGGGCCGTGTTGCATCTTACCGAAGAACTCGAAGCAAGATCTTCGCTGGGTAATTTGCCGGAAGATGATCTTGAATACCTGGATTTAAGCATCCATCGCGTCTACCGCCTGGTGGCGCAGGAGTGGATTAATTATATGCAATACCTGGAGCCGAACCATCCATTCCTGTTTTCATTGATTGTAAGAATACACCCGTTTCAACAGCAGCCTTCGCCAACAGTTGCCGGAGGCGGATAGAATGAACTCCTGGTCTTGTAACCTTGTATCGAAACCGCTATATTGTTCAAGGTTTTATTCCGGCAGTTATCCAGCCGGAGGTAACGGGTTTGCCAGTATGAGGAAACGGTAACATTATGAAGAGCATAATCTTGCGGTTAGCCGGTCTGTTCGGGCTGCTTTCCTTGCTGGCAATAGCCGGAGCATTCGGTTTTATGATGACTGAAGGGTTTGACTTTTTTGATGCCCTGTACTTTACCGTAGTCACCATCTCTACGGTGGGTTACGGGGATATCAGCCCGGAGACAACCGCGGGCAAGGTCCTGGCAATGGGGCTGGTAATCCTGGGTGTGGCTATTTTCCTGGCAGTTGTAGCTGAAGCAGCTCAATTGCTACTGCAAGCCAGGCAGGAAAAACTGCGCAAACAGCGAGTCCACATGCTGATCGGATTGTTTTTTTCTGAAACAGGCAATGAACTGCTCAGGTACTGTGTTTCAGTCGATCCGCAAAAAGCTTTTCTGGAAAAAAATATCAGAGTCGACCATGATTTTCCGGACAGGAGTTTCAAGTTGATCGAAAAGACGTTGTTGCAGCATCAGAGCAACATAGACGCAGATGCCCTGGATACCCTTAAGCTCAAGGAAATGGTGTGGCCGCGGGGTGAATTAATCCTGAGATTTCTTGAAAACCCCAGTCTGCACGAGGATGAGATCTTTACCGATTTGCTAAGGTCCGTTTTTCACCTGCGCGAAGAACTCGGGGCGAGGCCTGAAGTTTCCGGCTTGCCCCGGTCGGATATCGAGCACCTGGCGGGAGACCTCAAGCGAGTGTATACATTGCTGCCGTCATTGTGGTTGGTTTATATGTATTATCTGAAAACGAAATACAGCTACCTGTATTCGCTGGCGGTAAGAACCAATCCTTTTTGCCCGGAAAAATCGGTAGTAATTGAAAAATAGCCATTTGAGGATTGCAGTACGGGAATAGCAATGAAAAAGATTTCACAAAAGCAGTTAGTCGAATATTTGGAACGCAGTTACGGAGCGGTGGACGGGTTGTGGTTTATGAAAGCCGAGGAAAAATTCGGATTCGAGACTGCCCTGGAACTGGACAGGCAGGTCTGGGAGGTTCTGCCCAAGATACAGGCTCGCATGCTCAAGCGAATGCTGAAACTGAACGATGGTATCGAAGGATTGCTGGAGAGCCTGGAGGTGCGCTTAGGCATTGATGGCTTCGAGTTCGAGGCTGAAAAATTGGCGAAGGATGCTTTCCAGATAAAAATTCTTCACTGCCCCTGGCACACCCTGATGGTGAAATCAGGCAGGGCGCACCTTTCCGGCAGAGTCGGTGATGTGGTCTGCCGGGCGGATTACTCAGCCTGGACGCGGCAGTTCGGAGAGAAACTGGGCTTTGACCTCGAGAGCCAGATTTGCAAAGGGGCGGAGCGTTGCATTATGAATTTCGATAGTACGACGATGGTTTGAGTTCGGATATCGGGACAATACAAACGCGGCTGGTTCGAACCAGCCGCGTTTGGTTTTTACCGGTTTGCACCAGGTATTAGTACATGTCTCCCATGCCGCCGCCGGGCATCTGCGGCATACCCTTGTCCTTTTCAGGAATATCGGCTATCAGGGACTCGGTTATCAGTACCATGCTGGCGATACTGGCTGCGTTTTGCAGAGCGGCGCGGGTTACCTTGGTCGGGTCTATAATACCCATCTTGACCATTTCGCCGAACTCGCCGGTGTTGGCATTAAAACCTATACCGGCGCCACTCTTTTTGACGGCATCGGCAATAACGGCGCCGTCGAAACCGGCATTATTGGCAATGGCGCGGATGGGCTCTTCTACCGCTTTCTTAACGATGTTGGCACCGGTAGCGTCGTCACCGGTAAGGTTGAGCGCGTCGATAACTTTGAGCGAATTCAGGAGGCTGATTCCACCACCGGGCAGAATGCCTTCTTCGATGGCTGCGCGGGTAGCTGCCAGGGCATCTTCCACGCGGTGCTTCTTTTCTTTCATTTCGGTTTCGGTAGCGGCACCGACTTTGATAACAGCAACGCCGCCGGCCAGGCGGGCCATGCGCTCCTGCAGTTTTTCGCGGTCGAAGTCGGACTTGGTTTCTTCGATCTGGGCTTTAATCTGCTTGATTCTATCCTGGATGGCCTGCTGGTCACCCTTGCCCTCGACAACGGTGGTGTTATCCTTGTCGGCAACGACTTTACGAGCCTGGCCGAGGTCCTCGAGGTTGACGGAGTCCAGTTTGCGGCCGACTTCTTCCGAGATTACCTGGCCGCCGGTGAGAACGGCAATATCCTGAAGCATGGCCTTGCGGCGGTCGCCGAAGCCGGGGGCTTTAACAGCCAGTACGTTCATGGTACCGCGCAGTTTGTTGACCACCAGGGTAGCCAGGGCTTCGCCTTCGACATCTTCAGCGATAATCAGCAGGTTCTTGGTGACCTGAAGGATTTTCTCCAGGGTCGGCAGGATATCGGCTATAGCCGATATCTTCTTGTCGGTAATCAAAATATAAGGCTCTTCTATTACGGTTTCCATTCGGGCTGCATCGGTTACGAAATAGGCGCTCAGGTAACCGCGGTCGAACTGCATGCCCTTCACGAATTCAGTTTCAAATTCGGTGCCCTTGGATTCTTCTACGGTAATTACACCGTCATTGCCGACTTCCTGCATGGCATCGGCGATCAGGTTGCCGATCTGGGTATCCTTGGCGGTAATGGTGGCTACCTGGATAATCTGGTCTCTGCCCTTTACCGGGGTGGAAACTCTCTTGAGTTCTTCCATGATGGCACTGGTGGCCTTTTCAATGCCTCTCTTAAGGCCAAGTGCATCAGCACCGGCGGCGATATTCTTGAAACCTTCGCCTATCATGGCAGCTGCCAGGACGGTGGAAGTGGTGGTGCCGTCTCCGCAGGCATCGTTGGTTTTGGAAGCGGCTTCCTTGACCAGCTGGACTCCCATATTTTCAAACGGTTCGGGAAGTTCGATTTCCTTGGCGATGGTTACGCCATCGTCGACTACAGTCGGGGCGCCCCATTTCTTGTCCAGGGCTACCGGGCGGCCTTTGGGGCCGAGGGTTACTCTTACGGCATCAGCCAGCACGTCGACACCCTTTTTAAGGGCACGGCGGGCTTCTTCTCCAAATATTACCTGTTTAGCCATATTTGCCTCCTGATTAATTTTCTATCAATTTATTTTTAGGCACGTTTTGCCAGAATGCTGGATTCCGAAAGGATAACAAGCTCGTCACCATCGACCTTAATCTCGGTGCCGCCATATTTGGTGTAAAGGACAATATCGCCTGCTTTGATATCCATGGCCACCGGTTCGCCTTTCTCATTGCGTTTGCCGGGGCCGACCGCCAGGACCTCTCCCTCCTGAGGCTTTTCTTTGGCGGTAGCCGGTAGGACGATGCCCCCTTTGGTCACCTCCTCGGCTTCGATTGGTTTGACCAGTACGCGGTCTCCCAGGGGTTGGATTTTAACTGCCATTCTCAATTCCTCCTCTTTGTAGATTTGTTTATTATAATCAAGGCAATTATTTAGCAGTCTCCGCATGAGACTGCTAAATAATATAATAACCTAAATGAATAAGTCTTGCAACAGGTAATTGGGCCGGGCTGCGTTCAATAAAGCGGTTCAGCATGGATATGAAATAAAATATATTACCTGGAATTCATAATTTTGCCGGTTTTGGGCAGTTTTTGCCGTTTTTTCCTCGTTAAACAATGCTTAAAGAGGGTTTAACATCCAGGTCCAGCCCGCTTATGCTGCCCTGCAGGACCTGGTAATAACCACACGCGGCTATCATGGCAGCATTGTCGGTACAGAGCCCCGGAGACGGAATCAATACGGGAACGTGGGAGTGGCGAACAATCTCCTGCCTGAGTAGCTTATTGGCCGCTACTCCCCCCGAAAGCAGTATTTGCCGGGCATGCTGTTTACGGGCAGCCGATATGGTTTTTGCTACCAGCACGTCGACAACTGCCGTCCGGAAACCGGCAGCCGCCTGGTTGATATTAGTTATCATGCCGGACTGGCTTAAGCGGAGGAGGGCAGTTTTCAAGCCGGAAAAACTGAAGTCGCTGCTGCCTTTGAGCCAGGCCCGGGGAAGCTCGATGCCGTTTCCTGCTCCTTCAGCCGCTTTATCTATCGATGGACCTCCCGGATACCCCAGCCCCAGGATGCGGGCAGCTTTGTCGAAGGCTTCGCCGGCGGCATCATCGCGGGTCTGGCCAAGCAAAGTGAAGTTACCATGCCCTTCCATCAGTATAAGGTCGGTGTGGCCACCGGAAACGACCAGGCACACCAGCGGAAATTCAGGTTCTCTTTCACCCAGCCAGTTGGCATAAATGTGGGCGTGAAGATGATTGACGCCGATCAACGGCAAGCCTCTGCCCGCGCTGATAGCCTTGGCTGTATTCACCCCAACCAGCAGGGACCCGGCCAGCCCCGGGCCGAAGGTTACCGCTATTGCTTCGATATCCTGCCACGATAGGGAAGCATTCTTGAAAGCCTCTTTGATTACGGGAATTATGGAAACCAGGTGCTGCCGGGAAGCTACTTCAGGTACGATGCCGCCATAACGAGCGTGTATATCCACCTGGGAGCATACTACGTTGGATAATATGTACCTGCCGTCTTTAACCACAGCAGCTGCCGTTTCGTCGCAGGAGGTTTCAATACCCAGGATGTTCACTGCCGTATTATATCATATGACCTGTTTTGCCTGGCTGTGCGATGCCCATAGCCGGCATCACCGGCTTAATTGACTGGGTATAAAGCCCGTGTTATCATAGCCTGAAAGCTGTAATTTGAGACTCTACCCGCATAATGACAGAACTGAGTAAACTTGGTCAGGAAATAGCAAACTGCCGGGCATGCAAGCTGGCGGACAGACGCATCAACGCTGTTCCGGGTGAAGGCAACGAACATGCCGAACTCATGTTTATCGGTGAAGCCCCGGGTGAAAACGAAGACAGGCAGGGCCGGCCTTTTGTCGGGGCGGCCGGTAAATTTCTGGATGAATTGTTAGCTCTGATAAACCTGAACCGTCAGGATGTTTATATTGCCAATATAATCAAGTGCCGCCCGCCCGGAAACCGGGATCCTTTACCGGATGAAATTTTGGTGTGCAAGCCCTGGCTCGACCGGCAGATAAAAATTATCGACCCCCGCATCATAATCAACCTCGGCCGCTTTTCCATGGCCCTGTTCGTTCCCGGCAAACCTATCGGCAAGTGTCATGGTGTTCCAGTAAGCAACAACGGCATCATGTATTTCCCCATGTATCATCCGGCGGCCGCTCTGCATCAGCAGAGCCTGCGGGAGGTAATAAAGGCGGACATGCAAAAACTGCCCGGCCTGCTGGCATCGCTTAACCAGGAGCCGGCCTTGAACACGCGGCGGGACGAGCCGCCGGCACAGCAGTTAAATTTATTCTAATATTGAAGGAATACAATGCAAAAAAAACATTATAAACCCAAACTGAAGCTGATACCCCTCGGGGGTTTAGGTGAAATCGGTAAAAACATGATGGTAGTCGAATACGATAACGATATTCTCGTCATCGATTGCGGTCTGATGTTCCCTGAAGAAGATATGATGGGAATCGACCTGGTTATCCCGGATATCAGCTACCTGCTGGAAAGAAAAGAAAAAATTCGCGGCATCGTGATAACCCATGCTCACGAGGACCATATCGGAGCTTTACCCTATCTTCTGCCCCAGATAGATGCGCCCATCTATTGCACCCGCCTGGCTAAAGGGCTGATATCGGTGAGACTCAAAGAGGGTAAAGCGCTGGAAGCAGCCGAGATAAACGTTATAGAACCGGGCAAACCTTTTGACCTGGGGTGTTTTAAAGTAGAATTCTTCCCGGTTTGCCATTCCATACCGGATGCTGTCGGCCTTATTATCGATACTCCTATAGGTGTAATCGTACACACTGGCGATTTCAAGCTGGATTACACTCCGGTATACGGGGAGCCCACTAACCTGTCCCGGCTGGCCCAGGCTGGTTCGAAAGGAGTACTGCTCCTTCTTTCCGATTCGACCCACGCTGAACGACCGGGCTACACGCCTTCCGAAAGAGTTATCGGAGAAGCGCTGGATACCATCATTTCCAGGGCCAAAGGGCGGGTCATAGTGGCTACCTTCGCCTCGCTAATATCGCGCCTGCAGCAGGTCATCGATGCTGCCGCCAACCATAACCGCAAGGTTTTTGTTTTCGGCCGCAGTATGAGCGACAACGTTAAGATGGCTCTCGAACTGGGTTACCTGAAAGCACCGGAAGGAGTGCTCGGCAAGCCTGAAGAACTCAGGGGATTGCCCCCGGAAAAGATCGTAATGATTGCCACGGGTTCCCAGGGAGAGCCTACGTCGGCACTGGTGCGCATTGCCAACCACGGCCACCGGCAGGTATCCATCGTCAAGGGAGACACAGTGGTGGTTTCAGCGTCCCCCATTCCGGGCAACGAATCTCTTATTAACCGTACTATCGACAGCCTTTTCAAGCAGGGAGCAGAGGTTTTCTACGACCAGCTTTCCCAGGTGCATGTCCACGGCCACGCTTCCCAGGAGGAGCTGAAACTGGTGCTCAACCTGGTCAAGCCCAGATTTTTCGTACCTGTTCACGGGGAATTCCGCCATCTGACTATTCATTCACGCCTGGCACTGGATGCCGGAGTGGAGGAAAAAAACATATTCCGCCTGGAAGACGGTGATGTGCTGGAGATAACCCCCAATTCAGGCCGTATCGCCGGGAGAGTGAACTCAGGACACGTGTATGTCGACGGTTTGAGTGTCGGGGATGTAGGCGGAGTCATATTGAGGAACCGGCGCATGCTTTCCCGGGATGGTATAGTAGTAGTGATTATTGCCGTTAACCGGCAAACCGGTAAGCTGGTAAGCCGGCCGGATATAGTATCCCGCGGGTTTGTGGATACGGTGGAGTCCAAAGATATGATTGAAGAAGGCAAGGAACTGGTGGCCAAAATTGTCGATCATAGCGGCAAAATGGAAGCAGACCTGTCTTCTGCCGATTCCAGGGTGCGGGATGAGCTCAACCGGTACTTCTTCGAAAAGACCAAACGCCGGCCTATGATATTGCCGGTGCTGGTAAAAGTCTAGGAGAGCAGCAGTGGCCAGGACAAAGAAGGAAAAAACCAGGGAAGTGCCGAACCGTAAGAAACACACGGACATTGCCGGTAAGGGCAATAACAGGTATTCCGGCAGAAAAGAATCCGGCAAGCACTTCAATCCGTTTAAAATCCTGCTCAGCAAGTGGTTCTGGCTTGCCGTTATGGTCCTTGCCCTGGCGGCGGTTATTTACTGGCAGTGGCAAACTATTGTTGATTACTTTTGGAAAATGGCTGAAAGCACCATGGGAATTCTCGGCTGGGGAATTGTGTTGATCGGCCTGGCGGCTATAATAATACTCATCGTTGTTTTCCGCCACGAGATTGCCGCTTTTGCCAGACGCACCAAGCTGTACCAGTGGAATAAATGGCTGGGGGCTATTGCCTGGTTTGCCGCCATTTGGGGGATTCTGGGAATATTTGAATTGGGTGGAATGGTTGGCGATGCCATTATCAATCATGACCGTTCATATATCGGCTGGCTGATTGCAGGTGCCCTGTTTCTGGGCGGGATGATACTCATGTTCCCCGTGTATGTATGGCGGGGCATCACAGGGGTTGTCAAAGGTATTGTCGGGGCTGTAAAAATGCCTCCGCCCAGGCCGCGCCCGGTAAAACCTGTCCAGGAAGAACTCAAGTTCAACTATCCTCCGTCGGTAACCGGAAGGGTCTCTCCCGGGGCTCCGGCGGCCCAGGTGGAGAAAGAAACACCTGCAGGCAGAATAAAACCCCCGTCGGTACTGGTGGCGCCGGAAATTCATCCGGGCAAGGTATACCCCGATACGGCTCCGGAAAGAATTGAAAAGCCGGCAGCGCCTTCATCGGTTAAACCTCCGGTTAAAAAACCGGTGTCAAGTGAATCGGAAGAAACCAAGGATTTGGCTCAGATAGCCCGGGATGTATGGCGCAAATACGGGCAGTCAACCGATCTGATAATGGTCGACGGCTGGAAATTGCCGCCGCTCGATATCCTGGACATGTCTCCTGAGGTTGATTTTGCCCAGGTGGACAACACCCAGCGCGCCCGTTTGATCGAAGAAGCGCTGACCAGTTACGGGGTCGAGGCCAAGGTGGTGCAGATAAATGCCGGGCCTACCGTAACTCAGTTTGGTATCGAACCCGGCTGGGACAGGCGCTACCGGGATGTAAAAGAGCGGGATAACGAAGGCAACATAACCGTTCGCCAGGAAGAAGTTTCCCGGACCAGGGTTAAAGTGGAGCGCATTACCGCCCTGGGCAATAACCTGGCTCTTGCCCTGGCAGTTCCCGGGGTGCGTATAGAAGCACCTATACCCGGAAAAGCACTGGTTGGCATCGAAGTTCCCAATACAACCTTCGGCGTTGTCAGCCTCAGGAGTGTTATCCAGAGCAGCAACTACCAGAAAATTCTGGGGAAATCCAACCTGGCTCTGGCGCTGGGTAAAGGCGCCGGGGGCGAAGCCATTGCCGGAGACCTGGCCAGGATGCCGCATTTGCTGGTTGCCGGTTCTACCGGAAGCGGCAAGACGGTGTGTTTAAACGCCATAGTCTGCTGTCTGCTGATGTATAATTCACCGGCGGACTTGAAATTCATTCTTATCGACCCCAAACGTGTCGAGATGGTACAGTACAACAGTCTGCCCCATCTGGCCACCCCGGTGGTGGTGGATACCGATAAAGCCTTGAATACTTTGCGCTGGTTGAGCCAGGAGATGGACCGGCGCTATAAGACACTTTCCGAGATAGGTACTCGCAACCTGGAAGCCTACAATAAAAAAGTCAACCCGGCAGAACGCATGCCCAACCTGGTACTGGTTATCGATGAACTGGCCGACCTGATGATGACCGGTTTTGCCGAGGTTGAGCACATCCTTTGCCGGCTGGCACAGCTGTCACGTGCTGTGGGCATCCACCTGGTAGTAGCAACCCAGCGGCCGTCTGTTGATGTAATAACCGGTCTGATAAAAGCCAACTTCCCAACCCGTATCAGCTTTGCGGTAACGTCCCAGGTGGACTCCCGGACGATTTTGGATGGTATCGGAGCTGAAAAGCTGCTTGGGCGCGGTGATATGCTGTATCTTCCTACTGAAGAGGCCAAGCCCAGACGGCTTCAGGGATGTTTTGTATCCGACCTGGAAGTGGAAAGGCTCGTATACTTCTGGGGCACCCAGAAGCAGGAACAGGCTTCCAGCCTTAACATTGACGAAGTGGCTTCATTGGAGCCCTCTATCGGGATCCAGGAAACAACCGCACCGGCGGACCCGTTGCTGGCCGCCGCCAGAAAGCTGGCCGAGGAACATTCCAACGTATCCACTTCATATCTGCAGAGAAAACTGCATATAGGCTATCCCCGGGCTGCCCGGTTGATGGAGGAGCTCCAGGAAGAAATGGGCACCGACGAACCGGACGATGGTGGTGCTGAAATCGGTCCGGATGACCCCATCGAGCGCTACTAGCTTCCCCGTTTTTCCTTCGTAACTGTGACTACTGCCAGCACTCCCGGCCCGCCGTGAGTCGCCAGCCCTCCTCCAAGCCTGCTGATAATTATCCGGTTTGCGGGGAAAACGGGATCGAGTTTTTCGGCCAGTGATTCGGCTTCATCCGGGGTGGTGGAATGCAGTACGCATAAATCCTCGAGTTCGCCCGCGTTGCGGGCAAACTCGAGCAGTTTCTCTATGCCCTTGTTGCGGTTGCGAGCCTGGCCGACGGGTACGAACTCCCCTTCTTTCAAAGTCAGCATCGGTTTGACATTGAGTACCGAGCCAACCAGCGACTTGGCTTTGCCGACCCGGCCACCTTTGGCCAGGTATTTGAGGGTATCGAAGAGTACCAGTATACGGGTTCGTTCTATCATGCTTCGGGTTTGGGCTGCTATCGTTTTAAAATCATGCCCTTCTTTTGCCATGCGGGCGGCCTTGATTACGATTATGCCGAGTGCGATGGAGACCAGGTTGGTATCGATGACTTCGACAGGGCATGAGTATTTTTTACCGGCTGCCTGGGTGGCTGAACTTATAGTGCCGCTCAATTTGGCCGAAAGATGTATCGAGACTATGCCGTCTGCATCAGGAGCGAGGCGTTCGTAAACATTGGAAAAATCCTGGGGAGTCGGCTGGGAGGTAGTCGGGTGAACCGGGCCGTTTAACAACTTGTCATAGAAGCCTTCGCGGTCCATATCTATGCCATCAAGGTAAGACTGGTTGCCGAATAAAACGTAAATAGGAACAACAGTTATATCCAGGTCCCGTGCCATTTCCTCGGGGATATCGGCGGTGCTGTCGGTTACAATTTTAACGTTCATTGGTTTCTCCTGAGCGGGATTATTTTGATTATGCGGCAGTATACAGCCAGAAGTTATTTTTAGCAAACTTGCTGACAGATTTAAAAACGCGGCGTTTTTTTATGGCGGGGAATTATAGTAGAATAAACACTAATATACAAAATCAAAAGGAACCAGGCCTGATGAAAAAACGCGGCATAATCATCGCTCTAGCTCTGTTCACCATTGTCCTGATAGCGCTGGCGGCGGCAGCTTTTTCCAACAGCATCTTTTTTGCCACTCTTTCTCTGGATCAGGGAGAGATAGTCGAGCGGGAAGGGGGCGGCACCGAACTTCCGTTTTACCTGTACAAGGATGCGTGGCAAAAATACCAGGCCCAGGTAGTTACCCTGTATTTCAATGTAGAAGGCACCGGTGACAACCTGGTGAAGGCAACACTTGAACTGACACCGAAAAAGCGCTACCAGGTAGATTCACTGAATATTGAATTGTATATCAACAAGGCTTATTCAGCGATACTGATGCAGGACCCTCAGACCGGACAGGATTCCGGGCATGACTACCTTATCAGCGGAGATGACAGCCGGCTCGTGCTTAATTTTCCTTCCTTCGATACGGCTGTCGGCGAGAAGGCAACCATCAATTTCTGGCTTGATCTTTCCAAAATGGATGCCGGCAACGAAGGCGCACCGCTGCTGTTCTCGTTTTCGATACATGAAAACAGTATCTTCAAAATTGCCAGGCATGTTGCCGAACAGCATGTTTTGAACCTGGAATTGCCGGTAGAAAGCTAAAGCTGTTACAAGTGCTTTTTCCCGCCGCCCAGGTGCTTTGGCCGGGGGCCGACTCCAAGCAAGGCCTTGTTTTCCGAAGCTACTCTAAGTTCTATAATACGGTCCCGTATAAGGGCTGCTTTTTCGAACTCCAGGTTCTTGGCTGCTGTTTTCATCTGCTTGTCCAGATCCTTTATTAACCTGGCTATTTGCTCCAGGCTGACCAGTTCGGGCGCGTCTTTGATTTCATGGGTTGGAGCTATCGATCTGATTCTTTCGGTTATGTCCTTGATAGCTTTGCGGATCCCCTGGGGAGTAATGCCGTTTTCCAGGTTGTAAGCTTCCTGGATTTCCCGGCGGCGCTGGATTTCGGCAATAGCCCGCTCCATCGAACCAGTCACGGCATCTGCATACATGATTACATGCCCGTCTATATGGCGGGCTGCTCTGCCCATGGTTTGAATGAGAGATTCTTCGGACCGGAGAAAGCCTTCCTTGTCGGCATCGAGTATGGCCACCAGGCTCACCTCAGGCAGGTCAAGCCCTTCACGCAGCAGGTTTATACCTACCACCACATCATATACGCCCAGGCGCAGGTCCCTGAGTATTTCCACCCGTTCCAGGGTTTCAACCTCTGAATGAAGGTAGGTGGTTTTGATACCGAGTTCCAGCATATACTCGGAGAGCTGTTCGGCCAGTTTCTTGGTCAGGGTGGTGATCAGGCACCTTTCTCCCCGTTCGACTCTGGCCCTGACTTCTCCAACCAGGTCATCGATTTGTCCGGTGGTGGGTTTTATTTCGACGGTGGGTTCAAGAAGTCCGGTCGGCCGGACCAGTTGTGGAACTATCTGCCGGCTTATACCGAGTTCATAGGGTTTGGGGGTTGCCGAAACATATATAGCCTGATTAATGCGGTCGTTGAATTCTTTAAAGTCAAGAGGGCGGTTGTCCATGGCAGAGGGCAGGCGGAAGCCGTACTCGACCAGGACTTCCTTTCGAGCCCGGTCTCCGTTATACATGCCGCGGATTTGCGGCAGTGTCATATGGGATTCATCTATAATCAGCAGGAAATCTTTGGGGAAGTAATCAATCAGCGTGTACGGTGCCGAACCAGGCGCCCGGCGAGTCAGATGGCGGGAATAGTTTTCGATGCCGGTACAGTAGCCGACTTCGTACATCATTTCCAAATCGTAATTGGTACGGGCCTTCAACCTGGCAGCTTCCAGTAGTTTGCCACTGCTTTCCAGTTCCTTTAGCCTGACTTCGAGTTCTTCCCGGATGCTCTTCATGGCTTCGGTCATTCTTTCCGGAGAGGTGACAAAGTGCTTGGCCGGGTATATTTCAATGTCTGCCATCTCCGAGAGGAACTCGCCGGTCAGGGGGTCAAGCATTATGATACGTTCAAGCTCATCCCCGAAAAATTCAAGCCGGATGGCATTGTCTTCATACGCGGGCAGAATTTCCAGGGTATCGCCTCTTAACCGGAATTGCCCACGGGAAAAAGCATAATCATTACGCTCATACTGCTGGTCGATGAACTGTCTGAGCAGCTTGTCGAGCGGGTATTTTTCGCCGCGTTTGAGGCTAACGATAAAGCTCCGGTACTCTTCAGGTTCTCCCAGTCCGTATATACAGGAAACCGATGCCACAATAACCACGTCCCTGCGGCTGAGCAGCGCACGGGTAGCCGCATGGCGCAGTTTATCGATTTCGTCATTGATATCGGTTTCCTTGTCTATGTAGGTATCGGTCTGGGGCAGGTAGGCTTCCGGCTGGTAATAATCGTAATAACTTACAAAGTATTCAACCGCATTGTCAGGTAGAAATTCCTTGAATTCGCTGTAAAGCTGGGCCGCCAGGGTTTTATTATGGGAGATAATCAGCGCAGGTTTGCCGGCCCTGGCAATGGTGTTGGCCAGGGTAAAGGTCTTGCCGCTGCCGGTTACACCCAGCAGAGTCTGGTGCCGGTAGCTCTGTTCGATACCTTCGAGCAGTTTGTCAATAGCCTGCGGCTGGTCTCCGGTTGGCTTGAAATCACCGAATATCTGGAACTGGCCCATAAGCCTTAATCTCTGCCCAGTTTCCCTAGGGCAAGTTTAATCTTATCTTCAAGCACCAGTTTGTCATCTCTGGGCAATCCGTTTACCGCACGGGCGGCTTCAGCCGTGGAGTAGCCCAGGGAAATGAGCGCCGCTATTACATCGTTGTTTTCCTGTGATACCGCAGACAAAGGCAGCATGGCATCACCCTCTGCCAGTTTGTCCCTGAGTTCAAGTACAATCCGGCTGGCGGTTTTCTTGCCGATACCCCGAATTGCCGTCAGCAGATCGATGTTTCCCGATATGATGGCCGCTGCCAGGGATTCGAGGTCCATTTCCGAAATCATGGTCAGGGCCAGCCGGGGGCCGAGGCCGCTTACTCCCAGCAGGTTTTTAAACAGTGCCAGTTCCGAAGTGGAGGTAAAACCATACAGGCTGATACCGTCCTCTCTCACCTGGAAATGGGTGAATAATTTGACTTCGTTCCCGGTACTGCCGAGGCCTCCAAGCGTCGACGGCGGGGTATATACCTGAAAGCCGATGCCGTTTACATCCACAATTACGTAATCGGCGCCGACCGCCTCCAGCTTACCACGTATACTGGCTATCATTTACCTGCCTCCGGCTATATTATTCATGTGATCCTGGCGCAGGTGGCAAATAGCGGTCGCCAGCGCGTCTGCCGAATCAGCCGGCAGGGGGTCATCCTTGATGTTGAGCTGCAGCCGCACCATTTCCTGAACCTGCTCCTTGGAACTTGCGCCGTAACTGGTGGCATTGTATTTTATGGCTGCCGGTGAGTATTCGAAAGCGGGAATGTGGCTGGCGGCAGCTGCCAGGAGGGCAATCGCCTGGGCTTTGCCGATTATAAGGGCGGTGCGGGCGTTTTCAGCCACAAACGGCGTCTCTATGGCAATAGCGTCCGGGTGATACTCTTCTATGACCCGGCAGAGGTTTAAATAAAGAAAGTGCAGACGTTCTCCCATCGGCAGACGGGAGCGGCACTTGATAACATCATAACCGACCAGGGTAATAATGTCTCCCCGGCCTTCAATCACCCCGTAACCCAGAATCATGGTACCAGGGTCGATTCCAAGAACTCTCATACAGTTTATGCCGAGCGGTATTGCTCCACCACTTCATCGTCAAAGTCGACATTGGAGACCACGGACTGGACATCATCCAGGTCTTCGAGTTTGTCCAGCAGGCGTATGACCTGGATTTGAGTCTGCCCGTCCAGGTTCAAAACTGTTTTTGCTACCTGGCTTACATCTGCGGAACTCACCGTTATTCCGGTTTCTTCCAGTGATTGCATTACCTTTTCCATATCTTCTGGCCGGGTGTATATTTCCATGTAGTCTTCCCCGGTAACAACATCTTCGGCTCCGGCGTCGATGGCGGTTAGCGTAACTTCGTCCGGGTCGAGCTTGCCGGTATCTATTGAAAGAATGCCTTTGGGGTCGAAAAGCCAGGCGACGCTGCCGTTTTCTCCCAGGTTGCCGCCGCATTTGGAAAAGGTCGAACGGATTTCTTGAACGGCCCGGTTGCGGTTGTCGGTTTGCACGCTTACCATGATGGCAGCTCCTCCCGGCCCGTAGCCTTCGAATGTGGTTTCGATAAAAGTGGAACCTTCCAGAGTGCCTTCACCGCGTTTGATCGCCCTCTGTATGTTTTCCGAGGGCATGTTGGCATCTTTTGCCTTTTGAATGGCCAGGCGTAAACGGGCATTGAGGTCAGGGTCAGCCCCCTTTTCGCGTGCCGCCATTATTATCTCACGGGTCAGCTTGGTAAACAGCTTGCCGCGCCGGACATCTGCGACACCCTTCTGATGTTTGATAGAATGCCACTTAGAGTGACCAGACATCTTGCAGCCTCCTAGAAAAAATTACCATTTTAAAGCCGGTTAATTTTAACACTGTTTGCGGACAAGTTAAAATATGATTGCTCCGGGGTTAGCAAACACCATAAAAGCGACAGTATAAAATACATTAACACTTCGGACAAATCAAACAAAGGCATTGTTGCCGCGCCGGAGAATATTACCGGATAATGCTTGAGGCGGCCTGTTTACAGGTGATAGAATGCTAACGGGAGGCTGAAGAATTTGCGCCTTGTTTTCATGGGGACACCATCTATTGCCATACCCGTGCTCGGCAGGCTTTCAGCCGAGCACGAAGTGGCGGCTGTATATACTCAACCGGATGCCACGGCAGGCAGGGGCAGGGAAGCAGCCGTTTCACCGGTGAAGCAGGAAGCCGTCAGGCTGGGTTTGGAAGTAGTTCAACCCGCCGGTTTTAAAAGCCGGGAAACGGTTGAGCAGTTGAAAGGATTTAAGCCGGAAGCAGTGGTGGTGGCAGCCTACGGCCGCATACTGCCCCCGGAGATTCTTGGAATACCGCCACTGGGTTGTATCAACGTTCATTTTTCGATCCTGCCGCGCCATCGCGGCGCTTCTCCGGTAGCCGGGGCCATTCTTGCCGGAGATGTGTTCACCGGCATAAGCATTATGCTTATGGACAGCGGCATGGATACAGGCCCTGTACTCGCCAGGTACCAGCTTCCGATATTCGATTGGGATACTACCCGGAGCCTGGGGGCAAGGCTCAGCGAGGTTGCCCCCGGAGCTGTGCTTGAAGTACTGCGCTTGTGGAAGAACCAGCACATAACGCCCGCGCCCCAGGATTCTTCACAGGCGACATACTCCGGCATGATAACCAAAAACGCCGGATCCATAGACTGGAACGAATCCGCTGAAAGCATATGGAGGAAATCCAGGGCTTATTACCCATGGCCCGGTATACACACTTTGTGGAAGGGTAAAGTATTAAAACTTATCCAGGTGAAGCCGTTGCAAACCTCCCGGACGGGTGTGCCGGGGACAGTTATAGAGCTTGCCGGCGACCGGCAAGCCCGGATCGGCGTAATTACCGGAAAAGGCATTCTGATTGTGTCAACCCTTCAGATGGAGGGCAGGAAAGCCGTCAGTTCGGCTGAGTTTCATAGAGGACAGCGGGATTTTCCCGGAACGGTACTGCCGAACTAACCGGCTTCAGGCAGAATATCCTCGTCGGTTTGGGATAGAAGGGTTTCCAGGAGTGCGCGCCGGATGAATATCTTGCGCTTGAATTCTCTTTCTTCTGCCAGGAAGTTATCATAATCGGGGTCGGGCGCTGCCCAGAAAAAAATCCACGGCTGGTTGCTGTCGGTATCCACAAAAGACCCCCTAAACGAATTATCTTATTTTGTGGGACAGGTATAACAAGCAGGGCTGTTAATTATCGGGTATGAAATTTAACTCGATTTACTGATGACTTGTTTTCTATCTGCTCTAATAATGTTAGGCTGTAATCGGGGTTTTTGTCAATAGCAGGCATATTTCAAGGCCTCTGGCATGCTGTGGCGGTTTATTCCATGCTGTTTGAGCAGGGAGCGTGGTAAATGAGTTATAATTTCATATAATACTTAAATTGCACAACAAGCATGCCGTATCCGGATAAGATTTTAAGAACAGTTCAAAAACCCGCCCGTTATACCGGCGGAGAATGGCATTCGGTTATAAAAAACTGGAGCCAAACCGGCCTCAGGGTCGCCATCAGTTATCCGGACACCTATGAAGTTGGTATGTCCAACATCACCATTCCGATTCTTTACCAGGTTATTAATGAACTTGACTGGGCTCTGGCCGAAAGGGTATTTGCACCATGGCCGGATATGGAAGGAGCCCTGCGACAGGCCGGAGTAAAGCTGCAATCGCTCGAATCCGGACATGAACTGCAGGAGTTCGACCTGGTAGGATTTTCACTGGGTTATGAACTTACCTTTACCAATGTATTAAATATCCTGGATTTAGGCGGTATCGCTCCTAGATCAATAGACAGGGGAGAATCTCTGCCGCTGGTGATGGCCGGCGGCATCGGGGCACTGAACCCGGAGCCGCTGTCCGATTTTGTTGATTTTTTTGTAATCGGCGACGGAGAGGAGGCATTATCCCGGATTCTTGACGTTATTCACGAGGGCAAAAAGGCAAAAACCCCGAAGCGTCAAATACTCGGTGCGCTGGCCGGGCTCGAGGGTGTATATGTGCCATCGCTGTATGATGTGGAATATGCCGGTGACGGCAGCTTCAAACGCATAGTGCCCTCCGGTTTCGGGGCAGGGCTTCCGGTAAAGCGGCTTTTCTGCCGGCAGCTGCCTCCACCTCCACTCATGCCGGTGGTGCCGCTGATAGAAACCATTCAGGACCGCGCGGCAGTAGAAATCAGCCGCGGGTGTACCCGTGGCTGCCGTTTCTGCAATGCGGGGTTTTATTATCGTCCACTTCGTCACCGCAGCCCTGAAGACATTATCGATACCGTCTCCAGCCTGTGCGCCAATTGTGGTTATGATGAAGTTACCCTGCTTTCACTCAGCGCCGGGGATTACCCGGGTGTCACCGGGCTGATACGTCACTTTAGCAGTATTGACCTGTTTAAAGACATTACTTTTTCCCTGCCGAGCCTGAGGGTCGATGCCGGGTCGCTGGACCTGGTTGAAAGCCTGAATGCAAGGAGAAAAAGCGGACTTACGCTGGCTCCCGAGGCGGCCAGTGAACGACTTCAGAGAGTTATCAACAAGGTAATCCCCGAAGAGGAAATTTTAAGAACTGCGGCAGCTGCATTTGAGGGCGGCTGGGTTAATTTGAAGCTGTATTTTATGCTGGGTTTACCGACAGAGACGGATACAGACCTTGAAGCCATTGCCCGGCTGGCTCACAAAGTGTTCGATTTAGGCCGGCTTTCCCCGGGGCGCCGGCCCAGGTTGAGGCTCAGCCTCTCCACCTTCGTACCCAAGCCGCACACGCCTTTCCAGTGGGTGCCCCAGATTCCCTGGAATGAAATAATGCGGCGGGTAAATGTTATAAGAAACCTGATAGACCGGCGCGGAATAAGCATCAGCTGGCAAAAGCCCGAAACCAGCTTGCTTGAGGCGGTTTTCTCCAGGGGAGACAGGCGTCTTGGCAGGGTGATATACCGTGCCTGGGAACTGGGCGCCCGGTTTGACGGTTGGGATGAGTTATTCAAGTTCGAGCTTTGGCGCCAGGCTTTCAACGAAACCGGCATCGATCCGGCGTTTTGTGCCAACCGGGAGCGCCAGATAACCGAAGCCTTGCCGTGGAGCCATATTGATGGCGGTATCAGTTCTGAATTCTTACGCGAGGAATACCGGCGAGCCCTGCGGGGGATCCTTACTCCCGACTGCCGTGTCGACGACTGCAACCTTTGCGGATTGCAGATGCAGGTTAACAACTGCCATAAATTATCCGGGATGGCGGACGGAAATGAATAAAATAGTTAACATAAATAAAGACCTGTGTACCGGTTGCGGCGTATGCATCAAGATATGCCCGCCGAAAATCCTTTACCTCGATGAAGATGGTGCGTGCGAGGTAAAGGACGAGAGCCTCTGCGACCGCCTTCGGGGTTGTGAGCGCAAGTGCCCCACCGGCGCCATTACTATATCCTGAGGGCGCTTTAGTCGAACACCGTAATCGCCAACAGGCCGTCTTCAGGTTTGATATCCATCAGTTTCACCCCCTGGGTGGTACGCCCCTGTACCGTGATGCCTTTTCGGGGATCATCCTCTTTTACCGGCGTGCGAGTTACAACACCGTTAGCTGAAATAAGCATTACCTGCCGGGTCTCGGTAACCTGGGCGGCTGCCGTCACCTGGCCGGTTTTACCGGTCAACTGGAAGGTTTTTACGCCGCTGCCGGCTCTTTTCTGCAGCGGGTACCTGGTAAGCGGTGTTATTTTACCGAACCCGCGTTCGGTTACCACCAGCAGGTAGGCTTCGGTATTGACCATGTCCATGGCTACAACCTGGTCACCGCCGATGAGTTTAATGCCTTTGACACCGCCACTGGCTCGCAGGCTGGTGCGGATATCGTTGACCGGGAAACGTATCGACTGGCCGTTGCGGGTAACCAGCAGGACATCGTCGAAATCGGTTCCCAGCCTGGCGCTTACCAGGCAATCCGAAGCCGGAAGGTCCATGGCGATGAGGCCGCTTGAGCGAACTGAACTGAAGGCATTGATGTCGACTTTTTTAATTTCACCCTGGCGGGTAGCCATTATCAGGTACCAGCCATCGATGAATTCCTTGACGTCTACAACCGCCGTAACCCTCTCTCCATCCTGCAGGGGTATGAGGTTAATAATCGACATTCCCTTGCTGATGCGGGATACATCAAGGGGCACCTCGTGGCATTTGATGGAGAAAACCCTGCCCCGGTCGGTAAAGAAAAGCAGGTTGTCATGGGTATCGGTATATAACAGAAAGCGCACGGTGTCGGCTTCCCGGGTAACCATACCGATGATGCCTTTACCTCCGCGATGCTGCGGAGTGAAAGATTCGGCGGGCACCCGCTTTATGAATCCGCGCTCGCTCAGCGTTACTACCATAGCCTGGTGAGGTATCAGGTCCTCTTCGCTGAAAGCCATGACTTCCTGTTCGTTTATGTCACTGCGTCGCGGGTTAGCCTCTTTATTCTTGATTTCGGCAATTTCGGTTTTAACTATACCCAGGATTTTCAGCGGGCTGGCCAGCAAGTCCTCCAGGTAGCTGATGGTTTTCAGCACTCCGGTATATTCATCGAGAATTTTCTGGCGCTCGAGATTGGCCAGTCTTCTGAGCTGCATGTCAAGGATTGCCTGTGCCTGTAACTGGCTCAATTCGAATTTTTCCATGAGGGCGCCGCGGGCATCCTCTGCCGATTTGGCGGCGCGTATGGTAGCGATAACCGCATCAATATAATCCAGGGCGATTTTCAACCCCTCCAGTATGTGGGCTCTATCTTGAGCGCCCTTAAGTTCATACTGACAGCGCCGGGTAATTACTTCCTGGCGGAAATTAATAAAATGCTGCAGAGCTTCCTTTAGCGAAAGCACCCGGGGTTGACTGTCAACCAGAGCCAGCATGTTTATGAAAAAGGCGGTCTGCATAGGTGTATGCTTGTAGAGGTTGTTGAGTACCTGCTGAGGCTGGGCTTCGCGTTTCAGTTCGATCACAATGCGCATACCCTGCCGGTCGGATTCGTCTCTAAGTTCACTGATGCCGGTAATTTTTTTATCTTTGATCAGGTTGGCGATACGTTCGATAAGGCCGGCTTTATTAACCTGGTAAGGCAGTTCGTTGACTATAATCTGGTAACGGCCGTTGGGTGTTTCGTCTATAAACGCCTTGGCTTTTACCACGGCGCGGCCGTGCCCGGTGGCATATGCACTCCTGATGCCTTCGATACCCTGGATGGTAGCGCCGGTGGGGAAGTCAGGCCCCTTTACGATGCCCATCAAATCGTTGACCGAAGCTTCCGGATTATCGATCAGGTAGGCAATAGCAGTGCAAATTTCCCCCAGGTTATGCGGCGGGATAGACGTAGCCATACCGACGGCAATGCCTGCTGAACCGTTTACCAGCAGGTTGGGCAACCGGCTCGGCAGCACTACCGGTTCGGTGAGGCTGTCGTCGAAATTGGGCATGAAATTGACGGTATCCTTGTCGATATCTAAAAGCATTTGTTCGGCGATAGCTGAAAGGCGGACTTCGGTGTAGCGCATGGCTGCCGGGGGGTCGTTATCAACACTGCCGAAGTTGCCCTGGCCGTCAATCAGGGGATGGCGCATGGAGAAATCCTGGGCCATGCGTACCATGGCATCATAAACTGAAGAATCACCATGAGGGTGGTATTTACCCAGTACTTCACCCACTACGCGGGCGCTTTTCTTGTGAGAGGTATTGTGGGTAATGCCCAGTTCCCGCATGGCAAAAAGGATACGCCTTTGTACCGGTTTAAGCCCGTCTCTGACATCCGGCAGGGCCCGGGCGATAATTACGCTCATTGCGTAGTCCAGGTATGAACTGCGCATCTCATCTTCAATTTTGATTCCCCGGATTTTGTCCACACTTACATCCATTTAGTGTCTCCTAATTCGTTTCTTCCTGGTCATCGAAAGTATCATCCGGGCTGTCTACCCATTCTTCACCTTCATCGGAATCTGCATAATAGCTGTCTTCAGCCGAATCGGTGGTAACGGTTACCCTGGCGCCTCCCGGCTGGTCTCCCCCGTATCGCTCCGCCCGTTCGCTAAAACGGGAAGGAAAGGATATTGTTCCCTGCTGTGAAGGATGCTTGTATTCCTCCCTTATTATTATAGCCTTTGTACCGGTCGCGCTGATAACTTTGGCACTGTAAATATTACCGCCGCGCATGAGTTTAATTAACCGCTGGCTTTGTCGTGAATCTATAATTCCCAGGTATTCTCCCCGGTTGTCAATTACTCTGAGGCTCGGCCCGTCGATTACCAGGTTTGCCTTTTCTCCGGCTACCATACTGGCCCAGGTTTCTCTGGGGGCTTCCTGCTGCAGGCTGACCACCCCGGCTTTGCCGGGTTCCTCAATAAAATGTTCCGGATCCAGCCGGCTGAAAGACGGAGGTTTGTGGCTGACGCCTTCGCCGAGTTGGGAAAGCCGGCGAAGGTTTTTTTCTGAAATGGAGTTATAAGGATCGAGTTCATAAGCCCTGGAATAACTCTCCCTGGCGGCGGCGTATTCACCCAGTTCCATGTAAGCCCTGCCCAGGCGATTATAAGCATCCACATCACAGGAGGAACTCTCAATGATGGAAAGGTTGGCCGCAACCGCTTCATGCCAGCGGCCTTCCATGGCCAGGCTGATAGCCTTGCGGCTGGTTGAGGGAAGAACGAAGACGGGTTTATCTGTCTCTTGGGTCATTATTTTCTTTTCCTAATTAAAATCAATTACTACTTCAAGATCTGGTTAAATATCTTTAACCAAACACAAGCCTAAAATAGTAAACGATATACGTACCATTTTGCAAGGGGTTCAAACAGAAAATTTAATATCGGCGTTGACGTTATTATTCTATATATGATAATCTCAAATTGAAAATAGCTCAAATCAACAGCGCCGATAAGGAGAGAATATGTGCGATAGCCATAATTGTGAGCACCCCGAACGGCTGAAGACTAAACCGGGGGAATGCTCTGCCGAGCAGGTTTTTCTGTGTCACGGTATAGTAGAAGACGAGTCCCAAACAAATAAGGATAAATAAAATAAAGGAGTCTCTAATGCGCGAAAAAGTGGCTGCGGTGCTGGATAAAATACGGCCCAGCCTTCAGGCGGACGGTGGCAGTGTGGAACTGGTTGATGTTACCGAGGATGGAATCGTCAAGGTGACCCTTACAGGCGCCTGTGCCGGTTGCCCGATGTCCCAGATGACCCTGAAGAACGGCATTGAGCGCTTGCTGAAGCAGGAAGTGCCCGGGGTTAAAGAAGTGATTAACGTTTAGCACGGATAGTGCAGGTTAAAAAGGGACGGGGTTGTTGCCCCGTCCCTTTTTCTATGCCTGTTCCAGCTCGAATGCCTTGTGCAGTGCCCGGATGGCATCTTTGACCTTGTCTTCCTTTATGATACAGGTAATGCGGATTTCCGAAGTCGAAATGAGCATTATATTAATTGATTCCCGGCTAAGGGCGGTGAACATCCTGGCAGCGAATCCGGGAGTGTTTTGAATGCCGGTGCCGATTATACTCACCTTGCCGACGCCGGAATCGCTTACAAAGTCCCTGGCTCCGATTTCAGCTGCCAGCGGTTTTACAATTTCCATTGCCGGTCCCAGGTCGCTCTTGGCTATAGTGAAGGTTAGATCGGTGATATTTTCCGTACTGGCATTCTGGACGATAGTGTCTACACTTATGGCCGCACCGGCCAGTCTTTCGAAAATGGCAGCGGCTATACCCGGTCTGTCGGGAACGCCCAGGATGGTGATTTTGGCTACATTAAGGTCATGGGCTATGCCGGTTACTTTGTTGCGTCCTTCCATCGATATCCCTCCATGGATCAAAGTGCCTGGTTTATCCATAAAACTGGAAGCTACCAGTATGGGAACGCCATAAATCTGCCCCAGTTCCACCGCCCGCGGGTGCATAACCTTGGCGCCGTAGGTGCTCATTTCCAGCATTTCTTCATAACCGATTTCATCCAGTTTGACGGCCTGGCTTACAATCCGCGGGTCGGCCGTATAAACACCCTGGACATCGGTGTATATTTCGCATTTGTCGGCCTTGAGGCTTACGGCCAGGGCAACTGCCGTGGTATCGGAGCCTCCCCGCCCGAGAGTGGTGGTATCCATATCCTCATTGATGCCCTGGAAGCCGGCTACTATTACGATGTTACCCTTATCGAGCTCGTTGACGATACGCTTGGGGTCGATATTCATGATACGGGCGCGGGAGTAGGAATTATCGGTGCGTATGCCCGCCTGGGCCCCCGTCAGGCTTATGGCAGATTCACCCAGGGATTTTAAAGCCATGGCCAGCAGGGTTGAAGAGACTATTTCACCTGTTGAAAGAAGAACGTCAAGTTCGCGGGAGCTCGGGCTGTCGCTTACATTATATGCCAGTTCGAGCAGTTCATCGGTTGTGTCGCCCATGGCTGAAACCACCGTGACTACACGGTTGCCGTCCTGGGCGGTGCGTGCAATTCTGCGGGCAACGTTCATGATTTTTTCACCATCAGCTACCGAAGAACCGCCGTATTTCTGCACAACAAGAGCCATCTTGGAACCCTGCTTCCCCCTTTTTGGTGTAATTACCGGCCGATAACCCTGATATTCTAACCTTAACGGGCTTAAATTGCCAACCCCAAAGAGTCCAATATGTACTCGACCCTTACACAATATTGACTTTTCCGTTGCAGCCGGTATAATAGGAGATGAGGGGCATTGGCAAGAGCCCTTCAAAGCTGGAGAAGGAGGTGGCGTAATGAAGCTTATAGCCAGATTATGCCGGAGGAAATTTCCTCGTTTTTGCTCCTTGCTGGTGAAAGGTGAGCTAAGTTAGCACCACCGGTGAGGAGCGGCAGAAGGCTCCCGAGCTCTCCAGATAACGGACTCTCTCAATAGCAGCAGGGACTTCTGGTATTTACCAGGTACGGGGGAGTAGGGAGCGAACATAAGAGACTGTTACAATTCAATAGCTAAACTCAGAGCTCCGCGGCCAGCCGCGGAGCTCTTTTTCTTTGTCTGTCAGGGATAGGATTCCGGTTATTATGCCAGAATCAATATAAGCAGTGCGATGCCAATAAACAGAACCGTAAGTATGATGGTCAGGTTGAAGAGGGTCTTTTCGATGCCCCGGCGCGTTCGGTAAACAGAATCCGCCTGGCCGAAAATCCCTCCCAGGCCACCGCCGCGAACCTGCAGCAGCAGGACGGCAATCAGAGCGACCGAGATAATTATCTGGGCTACCAGTAAATAGGTTTGCATGCTGTTAACCTTCCTTAAGTTTCCGTTCTATGATACCGGCAGCGGCCTCTGCATTGGCCCTGCCCCTGGTAAGACGCATCATTTGCCCGATTAGAAATTTCAACGCCTGATCTTTACCGCTCAGGTAATCGGCCACTGCAGACGGGTTGGCTGCAATAACCTGCCGGGCAAACTCATCCAGTTCCTCGGAGCCGCTGATCTGGGTAAGGCCTTTTTCGGCAACCAGACTGCCGGCGCTCTTGCCGGTATTGTACATCTCTTCAAGTACTGTTTTGGCAGTGGCTGTATTGATGGAGCCTTTCGCCGTCAGGTCCACCAAGCCGGCCAGGCTTTCGGGCGGGATTTTAAGGCTGAAAGCTTCAAAATCTATTCCTGCCGCGTTGATGATGCCTGAAACCGGTCCGGCTATCCAGTTGGCGATTTCCTTTGCCGGCTGGCCGGAGAGCTTCAACGTATCTTCGTAATAATCAGCTGTTTCCCTGGTAGCCGTCAGCAACCTGGCATCGTAAACCGACAGGCCGTAACTCGTTATGAAACGCTGACAGCGTTCATCTGGCAGTTCGGGCAGCCTGGTTTTGATATCATCGACCCACTGGCGGCTCACTGACAGGGGAGGCAGGTCCGGTTCCGGGAAATAGCGGTAATCATGGGCGTATTCCTTGCTGCGCTGGCTGAAGGTTTCTCCGGCATCGTCCAGCCAGCCACGGGTTTCCTGTACCAGTTTTTCATTGTCAGCCAGAGCCTGTCTTTGCCGTTTGGCTTCGAACTCCAGAGCCCCGTATACAGCTTTGAAGCTGTTCATGTTTTTTACTTCTACCTTAGCCAGCAGTTCGTTCGAGCCATGCGGCCGGATTGAAATATTGGCATCACACCGGAAGCTGCCCTCTTCCATATTGGCTACCGATACTCCCAGGTAACGCAGGATACTCCTCAGTTTGACCAGGTAGTTTCGTGCTTCCGCCGGGGAGCGCATGTCCGGCTCGCTGACGATTTCCATCAGTGGCACGCCGCTGCGGTTGGCATCTACCAGGCTGAAACCGGTGGCACCGGTACCGCGGTGAAGCAGTTTGCATACGTCCTCTTCCAGATGTACCCGGGTTATACCCAGGCGGCGGCTCTCTCCATCGGTCTCCACATCCATCCAGCCTCCCAGACCCAGGGGCTGGTCGTACTGGCTTATCTGGTAGCCCTTGACCAGGTCCGGATACGAGTAGTTTTTCCGGTCGAACTTGGTATGTTCCGGGACACAGCAGTTCAAAGCCAGCGCGGTGAGAATGGTGTTCTCCACTGCCTGGCGGTTGATAACCGGCAGGACACCCGGCAAGCCCAGGCAAACCGGGCAAACCCGCGTGTTGGGTTCCGCACTGGCGTAATCCGACCCGCAGCGGCAGAACATTTTAGAGCGGGTAGTTAACTGTGCGTGGACCTCAAGGCCGATGACGGTCTCAAAATTGTCGTTCATTTTAACCTGATTAGTATAACAACATTGTTTTTAGCTTACAAGGTTGAAAGGTTACCCGGTAATCTTTAATTCTTGACAATTCAAACGGCTGATTAGTAAACTGTCTATAACAATTGAATATTGGTTCTCCGAGCCAAACCTCCTAAAGGCATAAAACCTATGGAGGCTGGCCCGTAGGGTGGCACCGGAAACAGTGCCGCCTCCCGTATTCGGAAAGGAGAAAACCATGCCTCAGGCTTTGCCTTTGAGAGCGCCTCCTTTTCGGGGCGCTTAATTTTTTTAATTAACCCCCGTAAAGGAACAACCTGTTTTTATAAAAGGAGATTTTAACGTGAAGAACGTAAAGTACATATTATTGAGTTTTGCCCTGGTCACAATCATGGCAGCTGGTATCGGCGGTTGCGATTCAGGCTCATCCATAATACAGGCCCAGGACAGGCTGCGCATTGCCACTACTACCAGTTTATATGATACCGGTTTGTGGAACGCTCTCGAAGACCGTTTCGAGCAGGAGCAGGGAATCAGGCTGGATATACTCTATGCCGGCACCGGCATTGCTCTTGAATATGGCCGGCGGGGGGACGTCGATGCAGTGGCGGTACATGCCAAGGCAACCGAGGAACAGTTTATCGCCGAGGGTTATGGCATTGAAAGGGTACCTTTCGCCTACAACTATTTTATGATTGTCGGGCCGGAAAGCGACCCTGCCGGCATAACGGGCTTGAGCCCCGAGGACGCTTTCAAGAAACTGCACGATTCCCAGGCCGCTTTCATTTCCAGGGGCGATGCCTCCGGAACGCATACCAAGGAGAAAGCCATCTGGAAATCAGCCGGGTTCGATTATGACACGGTGGCAACATCCGGCAGCTGGTATGTGGAAGCTGGCAAGGGTATGGGCCCTACTCTGCAAATGGCTGCCGAAATGGAGGCTTACACCCTGGCCGATGTAGGCACCTTTCTGGCCTATAAAGCTGAAACCGGCCTGGTACCGGTGGTAGACGAAGGCGCTATTCTACTCAATGTTTATTCTATAATCGTAATTGACCCGGTTACCGTGGAAGGAGCCAAGGCTGAAAAGGCCCAGCTTCTGGTGGATTTCCTGGTTTCGGACGAAATCCAGGAGTTTATCGGCGATTACGGTTTGGCTGATTACGGTGAACCGCTGTTCAATCCGTGTGCCGGTAACGAGCCGGTAAGTTAAGATATAATTGAATTGATATGAATGAACTGTGGCAGGGCATAATCAGGGCGCTCGAGCTCCTGGTCAGATTCGACCCGGAAGTAATGGCTATTACCTTCCGTTCACTGGGCATTTCTACTTCGGCCTGCATAATCGCCACCCTGGTATGCCTGCCACTGGGCAGCCTGATTCACTTTACCGGCTTTAAGGGCAAACGCCTGCTGGTAAGTATTATCCAGACGTTTTACAGTTTGCCTACCGTTCTGGTCGGGCTCTTAGTGTTTATAATGTTTTCCCGGGCCGGGCCTCTAGGTGAACTGGGGCTCATGTTTACCCCTACCCTGATGGTCATCGGTCAGGCTCTGCTGGTAATACCGCTCATGCTGGGGCTGATAATATCGGCTTTGTCCAGCCTGGATAAGACGGTTGCCGATACCGCCTTCTCGCTTGGCGCCAGCCGCTTTCAGGCCGGTATTCTGGCTTTGAAAGAAGCCCGTTATGCGGTGATAACCTCTGTGATCATGGGTTTCGGGAGAGCCATATCCGAAGTCGGCCTGGCGATGATGGTCGGCGGCAATATCCGCGGTTTTACCCGCACCCTGACCACGGCTATTTCGCTGGAAACATCCAAGGGGGATATCGAGCTTTCGCTGGCGCTGGGATTCATTCTGCTGATTATTTCCCTGGTAATAAATATTGCGCTCAGCCGGCTGCAACAGGTGAGAACCAGTGCTGCACATTGAAGCCCATAGCCTGGTCAGGCGGGCAGGAACAGTACCGCTGCTCAAGGGCATAAGCCTGCAGGTCGAAGCCGGGGATTCCTTCCTGCTTATAGGGCCTACCGGTGCCGGTAAAACGACGCTGTTGCGCATCCTCGGCTTGCTGGACAAACCGGTGGCTGGAAACCTGAATATCCTGGGGGTAGACGTAACCGGTTCGCCGGACAGGCATCTTGAAATCCGGCGGCGAATGGCGTTCGTTCAGCAAAAACCGGTGGCCTTTTCCTGCAGTGTGTTAGAAAACGTTGCTTATCCCCTTCGCTGGCGTAAAGTTTCCAAAGACGAAATGAAAACGAGGGCGCTTGAAGCCCTTGAGCAGGTGGGCATGTCCGATTTTGCCGGCCGTAACGCCAGAACCCTTTCCGGCGGAGAAACCCAGCGGATAGCTATTGCCCGTGCGCTGGTGACCCGGCCCGAAATACTGCTGCTGGATGAACCGACAGCCAACCTGGACCCTAATTCAGCCGGCAAGATAGAAGACGTGCTTGCCCGGGTTGCCAGGGAACATCGGACTACCCTGGTGATGACCACCCATGACCTGGCACAGGCCAGGCGCCTGGCCGGTACGGTGGGTGTAATCATGGGCGGCGAACTGGTGGAATGCGGCCCTTCTAATAAAGTCTTCAATCCACCGCCCGATTCCCAGATCGCCCGCTTCATTGGCTTTAAGCTGGCTGAACAGGATTTCAACCGCATGGTTTAACTTTTTCGGCTTATGCTATAATTAATCCTGATGGGGATATAGCTCAATTGGGAGAGCGCGGCGTTCGCATCGCCGAGGTCGGGGGTTCGAATCCCCCTATCTCCATTTAGTTTGTATGCATTGATTTTTAGATAATTATTAAACTTAGCCGGCCGTAAATGGTGCCTGCGGTTTCATCGGGCTTGACAGCCCGGCAATTATTTTCCCAGTTCGATTCATTAAGGAGCAACTGTGCCACTCAGCGATCAATTAGCGACACAAGATATCAGAGGAAGGCTTTCAAAAGAAATTACCCGGAGGCGTACGTTTGCCATTATTTCTCACCCGGATGCCGGTAAAACCACCCTTACCGAAAAACTGCTGCTTTATGGCAATGCCATAGACATCGCCGGGGCGGTGAGAGCCCGGGGCGCGCTGCAGAATACGGCATCGGACTGGATGGAAATGGAGAAACAGCGTGGTATATCGGTCTCGGCTACGGCGCTGGAAATGGACTACAAGGGATACCGGATAAACCTGCTGGATACACCCGGTCACCAGGACTTCAGTGAAGATACGTACCGGACCCTGATGGCGGTAGACAGCGCCGTAATGGTGCTTGACGGCGGCAAAGGGGTAGAACCGCAGACAGAAAAGCTGTTCAAGGTATGCCGCATGCGGGGGATCCCCATCCTTACCTTTATTAACAAGATGGACCGCCCCGGCATGGATCCGCTGGAACTGCTCGACGAGGTCGAAAGAGTGCTTGGAATCAGCGCCGTACCGGTTAACTGGCCGGTTGGTGACGGCCCGTCATTCCAGGGGGTTTACAACCTGAAAGAGAAGCAGGTTCTCCGGTTTCAGCGCACCGTTCACGGCCAGTTTCGCGCGCCGGTCGAAGTAGCCGGGCTGGACGATCCGGAGCTTTTTTCACTGCTGGGCGACAATGCAGCCCGCAGTTTGATAGATTATGTAGCTCTTCTGGACGGGGTTGTCGGGGCTTACAGCAAAGAGAAATTTCTCTCCGGTGAAATGACGCCGGTGTTTTTCGGAAGCGCCTTGAATAATTTCGGCGTCGAACCGTTCCTGGATGCCATTCTCGGGTTGATGCCCCCGCCCGCCCCGCAAGTTACCGAAAATAGTATTGTTAACCCGGACAGTCCTGAATTTTCCGGCTTCATCTTCAAGGTCCAGGCCAACCTGGACCCGCGCCACCGGGACAGGATGGCTTTCATGCGAATCTGTTCGGGGCATTTCCGTAAAGATATGCTGGTCCGTAATCCACGGCTGGGCAAGGACGTGCGCCTGTCAAGGGCGTTCAAGCTTTTCGGGCAGGAGAGAGAGCCCATAGAAGAAGCTTTCCCGGGAGATGTTATCGGGGTGATAAGCCCGGGCCTGCTTTCTATCGGCGACACCCTGACAACCGGCAAGCCATTCCAATTTGCTCCAATACCGCGGTTTGCTCCCGAACATTTTGCCATGCTGGTCAACCGGGATATTACCCGCTACAAACAGTTCAATAAAGGACTTTCCCAGCTTGAGGAAGAAGGGGCGGTCCAGGTGCTGTATACCGAAGGCCTTCACCGCCGGGAGCCCATACTGGCTGCGGTTGGAGTATTACAGTTCGACCTTATATTATCCCGTCTGCAGGAAGAATATGGAGTGACGGCCCGGGCCGAATCTCTGCCTTACAGCGTTGCCAGGTGGGTCAGCTCGAATTCTGCGGATTTTAAAATCGGAAGCCTTGCCAGGCGTTCCAACATGGTTTGCCGCGATTCGCAGGGGCGCGGAGTTATCCTGTTTTCGGGTTCCTGGGACCTGGAATACTGCCGGAAGGAAAACCCGGAACTCACTTTCAGCGAACTCGGGTAAAACCGCTCATGTAACAAACCGGCTTATGACCGGATGTATTTTTCCTGATATTCATTCGACAGGTTTTTATTGACAGCCAGGGGACGGTTGTCAACCTTTATATGGCAGGTTTGAGAGGGCAAGTGTTTTTAATGCGCGTATGGTAACCCATTTGCTGGGTTTGTTTTTGGCTCCGAAGGTGAGCCAGACTTTTTCACCGGTATAGTTGTATTCAAGAGCCCAGCGGCTGTTTGCATCCTGCCTGGATTTTATTAAGTTCACCGTGTTGGCCAGCCTCGGGTCGCGGCCGTAGCCCAGGCCTGCCAGTGCTTCATAAATTTGCAGAATATCTGTAACATAAAAAACCGGGAAACCGAATTTCCACCAGTTGGGGCTGGGTTTTTCGCTGTAGCCGCAGGGGTAGCCGGCTGTTACCGGGTCAACGCTGAAGAAAAAATCTACCCCGGCCCGTATTGCCCGGTCGATCAAGGGTGTCTGCTCTGAAGCGGGCAGTTTGGAAAAAGCCAGCATCACTTTGGCTGCGCCCCAGGCGCACGGCAGTTTGTTATTGGGCCCGCAGGCAAAAGCGGGGCCGCATTTATAGGCATAGTAGCGAACCGGAGCCGTTTTGTCTGCAGACGGGGCGACCCCTTCACCGGTTACACTGCGTGCCATCCACTCGAAAGCTTTTTGCAGCTTTTCTGCCGGATAGCCCAGGTCCAGTAAAGCGGCGCACAGGTTGCCCTGCAGGCAGTCGATGGTTCCCGAAGGTGTGCCGTTGACCGAAAACTGCCCGCCGGGGGTCAGAGCGTGTTCGACAAGATAGTCGCAGGTGGCCTCGAGCCTCCGGTCCACTTCGATGCAGGCGCCGAGTTGAGACAGCAGGATGATCGACCAGACCGTGCCGGTATACTTGGGGGAATAACCCGCTTTGGGTTTCACCCAGTAGCCTTCCGGGTTCATCTTGTCCAGGACGCGCGCAATCGGGCCGTCCCGGTGTGCCTGAATTCTTGCCGCTTGCAGTTCTTCCGGACTTGAATGAGTCAGGTCGCGCATGGCCAGGTACCTGGGGCCGCTGTCCTGCGGTTCCAAAAGCCAGTCCAGGGCGCGCATTTCCGGAATTGAAATCATGTAGAGATGATAATACTTGCCGGGCAGAGAATCAACAACGCTCCAGGGTTGAGTTGTTTCCTGCTAGGAACCGGAAGGTTCGAGCACGATAAGCTTTGTCTCCGCCCTGAATTCCTGATTGGAATCAGCGGTTATAACCGTAAGGTTGTTGTTTTTATCCAGGGCAAACAGGGGCAGAGCTTCTTTGCCGTAAAGTGAAATAATGCCGGCTTTGTCCGTTGTTTCATCCGGTTTCCTGACCTTTATTTTTCCGTGTTCGAAAAGTTCGGTGATCCGGTCGTAGGTAGCCCCGTGATCAAAGAGGGTTCTTCCCGGCAGGTGCTCGAGGTAATGTTTTTCGGAGGGCTTGCTTTCTTCCAGCGGCAGCATAAATACGTTGGAACTGCCGAATTCCTTGCTAAGTCTCAAATCTACCAGCGTGTTGTAGTTATCATCGGCGGTAACGGCGACCACGTAGCCGTATTCGCTGAAGTCGGTATCGTCTAAAAAACTGCCGGCAAGGGCATCGGCATATATTGCGTTCAAACCCTTGCGCCTGGCATAGGCTACATTTGCCTTGTTGCTATTGATTATCAAACATTTTATGCCGCTTTCGGCAAGCAGGGCTGCAGCGCTCCTGACCCATGCCTGGCCGCCGACAAATATCACCCCCTGGGGATTTGTCTGGCTGGTTTTTGAAACACGCATAATGAGTGGTGGGATGATGCTGGAACACAGAATGGTGCCGAAAACAACGGCAAACGTAACCGGCAGGAGCAATTCGCCTGAAGGGAAACCTTCTCCACTCAAGCGGAAAGCGAAAACCGAGGCAATCGAAGCCGAAACAATCCCTCTGGGCGCAATGGAAGACAGCAGCAGTTTTTCGCCGGTTTTCAACCTGGATTTTATGGTCGATGCGAATACGCTGAGCGGCCTGGCGGCAAACACAAGTATCAGGATGAATATAACGAGTGATAGTGAAAGTGGTTCGAAAAGAGACAGCTCAAGCCTGGCAGACAGGATAATAAACATCAGCGAAATGAGGATTACCCGCAGGTTTTCTTTAAATTCCAGTATGTTGGCGATACTGGCCTGGCTCTGGTTGGCGAGTGCCGCCCCCATGATAATGGCGGTAAATAACCCGGCATTCGGCTGTATGAGTTCGGAAATCAGAAATACCGCCACAAGTATCCCCAGGGTAGCCGGGATGTGCAGGTAGTCCGGTAAAATATGGCGTTTTAAAGCCTGGATGATAATTACAGCTCCGCCGATGCCCAGCGCGATACCCGAACCCAGCGACTTGAGGATTATAACCAGGGTCTGCAGGGCGGCATCGCCCGTACTGCCGCCAACTAGGATTATTTCAAGAACAATCAGCGCCAAAATGGCGCCGATGGGGTCGATTAATATGCCCTCCCATTTGAGAAGTGTCGATACGGTGTTACCGGGGCGCAGGTGTTGCAGCAGGGGTATTATCACGGTCGGGCCGCTTACTACCAGAATGGCGCCCAGCAGCAGCGCCAGGGGCCAGTCCATACCCAGAACATAGACTGCTGAAACACTGCCGATAATCCAGGTGACAAGCACGCCCAGGCTTATCAGTCTTATGACGGAAGGGGCGGTGGACCTGACCTCCCTGATTTTCAGGTTGAGGCCGCCTTCGAAGAGGATAATAGCTACGGAAAGAGCTACCAGGGGTTCGAACAGCTCTCCAAACAGTGTTTCAGGATTGACTAGCCCCAGAACAGGGCCGGCGATAAAGCCGGCGGTGATGAGAAAAAGTATAGAGGGCGCCCGGGTAAACCAGGCAATCAACTGCGAGGCTACACCCAGAAACAGGATGAGAACAAGCTCGATAAGTATGTTGTCCATTTGGAATCAGTGAATATATAAATTGTTAAGATAATAAACCCTGCCCGCTAAAAAAACAAGGGATTCTATTTGACGCTGGACTGGCCTTTGGATACACTATTGCAAGCCCTCTGAAACCGGGGTGCCCGGATTACGCCTCAATTCGATTATTACCAGCAGGAGGCAGCTTGTTACGAGTTATTAAAGAGATAACCCTGGAAGTCTTTCAGGCCATTTTGCCCCTCACTCTCGGCGTATTAGCTATCAATTTCATGTTCATCCGAATGCCGGCTCCGGTGCTGATCCAGTTCATCTTCGGGGCGGTGATGGTTATCGGTGGCATGATTTTATTCCTGCTGGGGGTGCGGCTGGGTATATTGCCCATGGGGGAAGCCGTTGGTTCGGAACTGCCGAAACGCCGCTTCGTGCCATATATACTGGCGGTTGCATTCCTGGTGGGTTTTTCGGTAACGGTGGCCGAGCCGGATGTAATGGTACTTTCCGACCAGGTAAATACAGTTTCCGGCGGCAGTATATCCAACACGCTGCTGGTGGGCGTCATCGCTATCGGGGTCGGTTTTTTTGTTGCGGCGGCTATTTTACGTATTATACTGGGTTTTCCGATAACCTATATGCTGGCAGCCGGGTACACTGCGATTATCATCCTTTCCTTTTTCACGCCGCCCGAGTTCGTACCGGTGGCGTTTGATGCCGGCGGTGTGACTACCGGGCCGGTTACCGTTCCAGTGATTCTGGCTCTGGGTATCGGCTTCAGTTCGGTGCTTGCCGGCCGTTCTACGCTGGGGGATGGCTTCGGGCTTATCGGGCTGGCTTCCATAGGACCGGTTATCGGCGTAATGCTCATGGGGGTAATACTGTATTGACCGGGCTCGATCTTTTCCAGGGTTTCGGGGATACTGTTTCAACCGTGTTGAAATCGATAGTCCCCATCGTTACCTTTTTTGTGATTTTTCAGCTCATATACCTGAGATTGCCCTGGCGCTATCTTGCCCGGATATTTTTTGGCGTTGGAATAGCCGTTGCCGGAATAGCCCTGTTCTTGCAGGGCGTCAAAACAGGATTCTACCCGGCGGGAAGTGAAATAGGTACCTTTCTGGGTGCTATACGGCTTAAATGGCTGCTTATACCTTTCGGGGTACTGATGGGGTTTCTGGCAACCTTCGGCGAACCGGCTGTGCGGGTGCTTGGCTACCAGGTCGAGAAGGCTTCAGGCGGCTCTATCAGGAGATCCCTCGTTCTTTATGGCATTTCTTTTGGCGTGGCGCTTTTTGTGGGCCTGGGTATGGCGCGGATCGTGTGGGGCATCCCGCTAAACTACATAGTTATTCCCGGCTATATACTGGCTATTATACTCATGTTTGCAAGTGATAAAACGGCAGTTTCCATTGCCTTTGACAGTGGCGGAGTGGCAACCGGGCCTATGGCGGTAACCTTCCTGCTGGCGGTAGCTGTTGGTATCACTTCTTCCATCGAAGGCCGGGACCCGGTGGTTGACGGCTTCGGCTTGATTTCGCTGATTGCGCTGGCGCCGATACTTTTTATAATGCTGGCAGGGTTGTATCTGAAAATAAGACTCAAACGCAGAGGTGAACAAAATGGGAACGGATAGAAATCTGATTATCACCATAGTCAAAAAAGGCTGGGGTGATGAAGTGCTCAAGGCATCCATCAAGGCCGGGGCTGCCGGCGGTACGGTCATCATGGGAAGGGGCTTGGGGGTGCATGAACAGCAGACCATACTCGGCATATGCATCGAGCCGGAAAAAGAGCTGGTATTTTCGGTAACCGAACCGGGAAAGACCGACGAGATACTGGAGGTGATAAAAACCACCGCCGGGCTGGATAAACCGGGTACCGGACTGGCTTTTGTCATGCCGGTCAACCGGGTGGTTGGCGTGGTCCACGAGGAGTCGCCGGAAACTGCAAAATGCTTCGAAGATAAAAAAGAATAACCACTTTAAACAATAGTTATAATTGACCGTTTCCGTTGCCGGAGACCTATTGACCCTGCTTGCGGGCCGTTCTATAATTTCTGAAGTAGCAGACCTTAACAGGAGAGCGATATGGCTGAAAAAGAATACCGGGAAAAAGAAGAAAAGGAAGAAAAGCGCACCGAGAAGGAAGAGAAAGGGCGCGAGGAAAAGTGGCGCTCCGACCCCATCAACGCCGTTACCTGGGCGGCGGTATTGATCTGGCTGGGCTTGATACTTCTTGCCAGGACAACCGGTTTTATGGATGGCTACGACTGGTGGGACCCGTGGCCCATATTTTTGCTCGGATGGGGCGCAATCATGCTTGTCCAGGCAGTTGTGCGGGGATTAACCCCCGGCCAGCGCTGGTGGGCCCCCGGCAATATGATATTCGGTTTCATCCTGATTGGCGTAGGTTTGGGTTTGCTTTACGGCTGGGGCTTTATTGCGCCGGTGGTGCTTTTTGCCGTTGCCGCTACCATACTTTTCAGCGCTTTCGTGAAGAAGAAGTAGCCTAAAGCCGTCCGAGATTCAGGGAAGCAAACTCCGTCCAGAGGTAGTTGAGCGGCGTCCACCACTTCTCCCGGCCGATACAGCGGAAATATGGCGGTTCGAACGCCCGGATTACATCGCCGATGCGGTAGCGTGCCAGTATGGGAGTCGATACCACCAGGCTGCCGTTCTCGCCGGGCTTCATTTCATGTAGCATTTTAACCTTGCCGCCGGTGATAACCTCGAAGAAAAACAGGTCGTAGTTGGGCACCCAGGCCCGTTTTTCATCCATCTGCTGGCCGAACATGCCTTCGGTGGCGCCGTAAATTTCCCGGATAACGGACTCGGAACCGTAATAGTCCCTGAGTGCCGGGGCGTAGCGGGTATTGATGCCTGCCACACTGCCCAGGGTCAGGATTTTTACCTTCCACAGGTCTTTGGGATAGATGCCGTGTCTGGATTTCAGGTGGCGGGCAAAAAGAGATGCGGTGGGAGCTACGCCGCCTACCAGGGTCACGTTTTCGTCCTTGCACTTTTCATAGGCCAGTTCGAAGCGTCTCTCCCAGTCCTTGAGGGTTTTGCCGCCGCCCAGCGCATCGATTTCTTCCTGGGTGGGCATGGAACGGATAGGGGTGCCGGTGGAGACGTATTTTACATAAATGCCGGAGCTGTATCCGTATTCGAGCTCTTTTTCGCCCGCCTTCATTTTGCCGACCACAGACGGGAAGTTGAGGTTGAGATTTACTCCGCCCAGCAGGGCAAAGTCCCGGGTGGAAGCCACGTAATTGAGCATGGCCCTGCCGGCGCACAGGCGCATGTCGATATCGGTTTGCGTCATGGGGATGAACTTGGGTTCGTTTCTGGTGGTGCCCCGGGTTATCGCCCAGCCCAGGGGTTCTTCATAAAGCATCAGCCCGGTATCCCCTTCCATCACCTTTTGAATCAGGGGATAGTATTTTTCATAGGTCATCATCGGGAAGCTCTGGCGATAATCCTGAACGGAAGCAATCCCGTCTGCATTGTACAACCGCCCGTAAGCTGTCCTGGCATAACCTTTGAGCAGGTTCTGCAGTACTTTTTCCTGGCTGGAGGCAGGGTCGGCGATGGATTGATACCAGGGAGTGAGGAAACCTTCCAGGCGTTTTAACATTTCGGGGTTAACTTGAACCATACCAGCCCCCTGTCGATAAGCTGGTTTATACTATAACAGCCGGGCCAGGTATTTCAAATAATTGGATGAGAGCAATATGAAAAGGGTATTTTCCAGGCCTGTTGTTGTCCAAAGAAGCCGGCTTGGGTATAATTATGAGGTTCGCGTGCCCCAGTAGCTCAGTGGATAGAGCAGCGGTTTCCTAAACCGCGTGTCGTGAGTTCGACTCTCACCTGGGGTACCATTTACTGCCAGTAGTTATACCAGAACATGGAAATGGTGGTATCGTAGCCCGGGTAATCACTCCCTTCGTAGATGTCGATAGTCACCGCATCCATTCCCTTTGACAACTGAAGTTTGGTCGCTTCAGGGTTGGTAAAAACGTCCCAGCCCAGGGCTCTGAGTTCCTCCATGTAATATTCGAAGACTTGCTGAGGGCTTGCCGGTATCACGTACCAGGCATATATTCCCGGCACTCACTCCGGGGCTTCGATAAACTCCACTCTGACGGTGCCCGGGAATAAAGGCACCGCTTCATGGTCAACGCCGACCCCCACTTCACTGCCAGGGACCCGCGCCAGCTCGGTCGGAACCGGGCATACGGCGCCGTTATCTGCCCCGGTTGTATTTGCGCCCCGGTTAACTTCAAGCACGGCGCCGGCTGCGCACGAATTCAGTAAAAACAGGCCGGTCAGTATAAAAAATACTGCCAGAAGTTTTGGAAAGGTTGTGTTACTCGCCACTGTCTCACCCTCCTCATCACACTGTAACGTTTTAAATTGGAATGTATTACTGATACTGACTATCAGTACCTGTATTATTGTAACAAATTTACCGGTTTATTTAAAATCGTATACGACTGACAAGAATTACTCTAATTACCGGGGATAACCTCCCCCCTGGCGGAGATGGTGATTTCCTGCAGGGGCAGGTTTTTGCCTGCCAGAGCCATGGCTTTTCTTGCCATGTGGGTCAGCCCCGCGCAACAGGGCACTTCCATTTTTACCACAGTGATGCTTTTTGGGCTCGACTGGCGCAGTATTTGAGTAAGTTTATTCAAGTGGGCATCGTAATCATCCAGTTTGGGGCAAGCAACCAGGACGGCACGGTTGTGGATGAAATCCCGGTGGAAATTGGAGTAGGCAAAAGGCGCGCAGTCGGCAGTCAGCAGGATATCGGCTTCGTTTAAAAATGATGCCGCCGGAGCCACCAGGGCAAGCTGTACCGGCCAGTGGGTAAGCATGGAATCGCCCCAGACCTGTTGGTTGGCAATATCAGCCGGTTTGGCAAACAGTTTCATCAAGGCCGAAGGGCAGCCGCCCGGTTCAGGTTCGGTACTTCCGCCTGTTTCTTTCCGGAGATGGTTGTTGACCGCCTGCTCATCGAATTCAGCCTCAACCCGTTCTTCGATGGTGATGGCTCCCCTGGGGCATTCACCCAGGCAGGCGCCCAGCCCATCGCAGTACACTTCGCTGACCAGCCTGGCCTTGCCGCCTGCAATCTGCAGGGCGCCTTCGGCGCACGATGGCACGCAGGCGCCGCAGCCATCACATTTTTCTTCGTCGATTTTAATTATCTTGCGCTTTATTTCGTCGGCCATGGTTTACTCCCTGGAATTATTCGGTTAATTATCCGTTTATCGGCGTGCAAGCCGGAGCAGTTCATCTTTACCCTGTTCGCTCAGGCCCAGCCGGTCTATTAGAGCTTGCAGGCCTGCCCGGGTGCCGTTGCCGCCGGCAAAACCGTTCACTCTTGCTGCGGCGGTAGAATTGACCAGCCGGCTGGCCTGGGGATAGATGGCAGCGTATTCAGCCCCAAGCAAAGAGTTTTGCCTGAGGTAGTATTTCTGATGGTAGTCTTCGGCAATGTAGAATGCTAGATACGGGACTATCTCGGTATAAATACTGCGGCTTAGTTTTCTTTCCTGCTCCTGCATGGATAAGACAGCTTCGACGCGCTGATTTTCTGTGTGGTAGAAAATCCTGGACATGTACTGTGTGGTTTTTCGAAGCGTGGGGTCATGGCTGGCCCAGAATATTTCCAAAAGTGCCGGGTACGAAATGACAGCCGGGTCAAAATCAAGCTGGATTGTTTCGGTATGGTCTCCCAGGTTCAAGTACGTCGGGTTAAGGGTAGTTCCTCCGGCATAACCGACCCGGGTTCGCATGACTCCTTCAATGCTCCCGAAACGGGAGTCAGGCCCCCAGAATCAGCCCAGGGCGAAGGTGGCCGTTTCAATTTGGACCGGGGCGGTCGAGTCTAAAAGGGGTAAGGATTGATTCAGGCTTTCCATAGCATCTACTCCAATATCAGTATTGTCTGGCTGGCTGCAGGCGGGCAGTATCCATCCTGTGACGGCAACCAGGGTAATCAGGCAGAAAAACAGGCGGCCTGTTTTTGGGCATGTCACCTGTTTACTTAGTTTCATCCCCGGCCGGCTCAAAATCCAGGGCAAGTGAATTAATGCAATAGCGCAGGCCGGTGGGCGCCGGCCCGTCCTGAAAGACATGTCCCAGGTGGGCGCCGCATTTACTGCAGGCCACTTCGGTCCTGGTTCTGCCGTGGCTGAAATCCGGCGCCGTATCAACGCTGGTGTCAGAAACCGGGGCATAAAAGCTGGGCCAGCCAGAACCGGAATCGTACTTGGCCGAGGAAGCAAACAGCTGGTTGCCGCAGCAGATACATTCGAAACCGCCTTTCTGGTGGAAATCGTAATATTTACCGCTAAACGGCGCCTCGGTGCCCTTCTTGCGGGTGATTTCATACTGCTCCGGGGTGAGCTGGCTTTGCCATTCCCGGTCTGTTTTGTCGATCTGGTGCATCATTGACTTATCCTCCCAAATTTCAGGTACCGCGGTTTATTTTTACGTCCCGAAGGTTTCCTTAAGCCTTTCGACGGCCGCCCTGTCCCGCTCTTCGATGCGGCGCATGTCATCGAACAGGCTGCTCTCCTGGCCTATAAAGTGGGTGCCGAGTTCTCCGGATACGAACCTGGGGTTTTCCAGGATGGCTTTGTGCAGGATGATGTTGGTCTTGACGCCTACGATGATATATTCATACAGCGCCCGGCGCATCCTGAGGATGACTTCCTCCCGGTTTCTGCCCCAGGCTACCAGTTTGGAAATCATGGGGTGATAATACGGGCTGATTACAAACCCGTTGTAAACACCTGAATCGACCCTGATGCCGATGCCTCCCGGTGAGCGGTAGCCGGTCAACCGGCCGGGGGAAGGGGCGAAATTATTCAGCGGGTCTTCGGCGTTGATGCGGCACTCAATGGACCAGCCGTTGAGTTTTACCTCATCTTGGCTGACGGAAAGCGGCAGGCCGCTGGCGATGCGCAGCTGTTCCTTGACTATATCGATGCCGGTCACCATTTCGGTAACGGTATGTTCGACCTGGACCCGGGCGTTCATTTCGATAAAATAGAACCGGCCTTGCGAGTATATGAATTCCACCGTACCGGCGCCCAGGTAGCCAACTTTGCGTGCAAAATCTACAGCCTGCCGGCCCATCTGTTGCCTGATTTCAGGCGTGATTACCGGTGAGGGGGATTCTTCGATGAGCTTGTTGTGCATTCTCTGGATGGAACATTCTCTTTCGCCCAGGTGAACTACATTACCGCAGGAGTCGGCCAGTATCTGCACTTCTATGTGGCGCGGGTGCTCCAGGTATTTTTCAACATACACCTTTTCCCGCCCGAACGCTCTTGAGGCAATAGCTGAGCTCATTTCGAGAGAGCGCTTCAACTCGCTTCGGCTCTTTACTACCTGCATGCCGATGCCGCCGCCGCCGTCACACGGTTTTATGATTACCGGATAACCGATTTTTTCAGCTTCCTGTTCAATGATATCCAGTTCCGTGCATTCGTTGATGCCCGGCACTATCGGCACGCCGGCTTCCTGGGCGGTGGTCCGGGCGGCCGTTTTGCAGCCGACCAGTTCCAGCACCCGGCTCGAAGGCCCGATAAAAATAATGCCTGCCTCTTCGCAAGCGCGGGCAAAATCGGAGTTTTCGGCCAGGAATCCGTAACCTGGGTGGATTGCCTGGGCGCCGCATTTCGTGGCTACCCTGATTATATTCGGAATATTGAGATACGAATCCCGGGCGGGAGCCGGCCCTATGGAATAAGCTTCATCGGCGTATTTGACGAATATGGAATCCCTGTCCGCTTCCGAATAGACGGCAGCGGTAGCCATGCCGATTTCACGGCAGGCGCGCATTACCCGGATGGCTATCTCGCCCCGGTTGGCGATAAGTACCTTGTTTATCATTGCCAGCTCCTGTTAAAGCGGGAATACAAATCGAAGGGTTGAGGTAATCAACTCAAGTATAATTATAGCGCTTTCCGGGATTTTTGGCGGAGCCGGCTGCGGATTGCCGGTTTAGCCGGAAGGTTGCATTTCCTTGTTAAGGAAATAGCTGATTACGGTGCGGATAATCACTATCGAACCCAGGATGGCGATTTCTTCGAGGGTGGGGTCGATAACTGTGCGTATCACATCGGCGCCGATCAAAAACTCCAGCCCCAGCAGCAGGTGCTGGCCTACCTGGTTGCGTATCTGGGTTATGGAAAGGGGTTTTATCGGAAAACCCTTACGGCGCTGGAACGGGATAGTAACGAATTCAACCGTTCCCCGTATCACACCCCAGGTAATAATTGCGATACCGGCAAGGGCTATTGCCCAGGCGATGTATTCGAGAACTATCATCATTTACAAGCCCTCCGTCTAACCGGCCTCATTGTTGAATTCCTTGAGCACTTCACGGATTTTCTGTTTGAGTTCGTCGTGGGCAACGCCGGCGCCTTTTTTACCCTCGAGCTTTTCCAGCCGCTCCTCAATGCGGGTCTGTTCGTTGAGCATCAGGCGGATGGCTTCGGCTACCGGGTCGGGGAGCTGGCCGTGTTCCAGCAGGTCTGCCGGGCGGCGTCTTTCATCCACGATTCTGCCCGGAACACCCACCACGGTTGCATCCGGCGGCACCGGTTTGACCACTACCGAACCGGCGCCGATGCGGGCGCCGTCACCGATGGTAATAGCCCCGAGGATAATTGCCCCGGCGCCGATGACAACGTTGTTGCCGATAGTCGGGTGGCGTTTGCCTCGGCTCAGAGAGGTTCCGCCCAGTACCGAGCCCTGGTACATGAGTACGTCATTGCCGATGTCGCTGGTTTCGCCGATGACTACACCCGAACCGTGGTCGATAAAGAAACGGCGGCCGATGGCGGCGGCCGGGTGGATTTCTATGCCGGTCAAAAACCTACCGGCATGAGCGACCATGCGGGCAAAAAAGTCCACGTGATGACGCCATAAAAAGTTGGCGAAGCGGTGGTATCGGATGGCGTGAAAGCCGGGATAGAAAAACAGCACGTCCAGTATGCTTCTGGCGGCCGGGTCCTTGTCGAAAACGGTTTTGATATCCTCTTTGAGGATCGCTATAAATCCGGGCATAGGGGTCTTATTCGACCTCCTCGGGAACTACTTCCCGGTCAATCCATTCCAGGTATTCCCGGTTGCCCCCGATAACCGGCAGGGCGATGATTTCGGGTACTTCGTAACTGTGAACCTCTTTCACCAGCCGGATTACTTCATCCAGGAGTTCGGTCCTGGTTTTTACGATAAGCAGGCTTTCCTTATCCTGCTGGATGGCATTGTTCCACCAGTAAAGCGAACTTATTTTGGGGACGATGTTAACGCAGGCGGCTTTACGCTGTTCTAAAAGGACGCGAGCTATCAGCTGGGATTCCTCATCCTGGGAAGTGGTTATCAATACAATAGCAAACCCGTCGCTTTCCACCCGGCACTCTCCTTTAGCCCAGCTCTATCATGCGCTCGACCGCTTTCAGCGCCCGGCTTCTGATTTCATCTGCTACTTTAACCTCTCCAGCCATATCCTGTAAAGAGGCAAGGACATTCTCCAGGCGGATTAACTGCATGTTTTTACATTTGGCTTTATCCGAGGCGGCAATAAAAGTATTGGAGGGGCTCTCTTTCCGCAGCCGGTACAGCATGCCGGCATCTGTTGCCACAATTATTTGCCTGCCCCGGGATTGGCGGCAGTAGCGTACCATACCACCGGTACTGAGTACTTCATCAGCCAGCGCCAGCACTTCCAGGCGGCATTCCGGGTGGGCTATTACCACCGCTTCAGGGTGCTCAGCCTTGCGTTCGAGTATATGCTCCGGCATTATGCCGGCATGCACCGGGCAGTACCCCGGCCAGAATTTAATATTTTTACCTGTTTTGGACTGTACGTAGGCGCCGAGATGCTGGTCCGGTACGAAAAGAATATCGTTAGCGTCCAGGCTGTTGACTATCTTGACGGCATTGGCCGACGTACAGCATATGTCGGACAGGGCTTTAACGGCAGCTGTCGAGTTTACATAAGTAACAACAGCGTAATCCGGCAGCTCCTTCTTGCGAGCCTCCAGTTCTGGAGCAGTAACCATATCGGCCATGGGGCAGCCTGCATCCGGAACCGGCAGGAGCACCGTCTTGTGCGGCGAAAGGATAGAAGCGGTTTCAGCCATGAAGTGAACTCCGCAGAACACGATTATTTCGGCACTGGTGCTGGCAGCCAGCCGGCTGAGTTCCAGTGAGTCGCCGACAAAGTCGGCAATCTCGTGGATTTCCGGCCGCTGGTAGTTGTGCACCAGTATTACCGCTTGCCTCTGCTCCTTGAGGAGGGCGATTTGTTTGACAATGTCGGTATTGGGCTCGATCATGTAGTTATTCTCCAGTGATGGGTATAGCTTGTCACAGCATTTTCCTTAGAGCACCGTAACAGAGTTATACCCGTTTTTTCGGCCAGTTCGATACCCGTGTCGGTCGGTACTGCCTTGGTCAGCAGTATGGGGACCCGCCGCAGAGCCACTTTCAACAGCATTTCGGAAGACACCCGCCCGGAAAGAATTATCAGGTGTTTCCCGGTATCGATACCCGAAACCAGGCATTCACCGAATACCTTGTCGAGGGCATTGTGGCGGCCGATATCATCCTTGAAGACTATGATTTTTTCCGGGCTGGCCAGCGCAGAGCTGTGTACGCCGCGGGTGGTAATGTAGGTTGGTGAAGCATTCAAAAACAGGTTCATCAGCCGTGATGCCTGGTCTGCCGACAGGCTGGTTTGCCTGTCTGTAACCAGTGTAATGCCTTTGGGCCCGAAGGATTTGCCCTTGGCGCCGCCGGTAGCGATTAACGGCTTGAATGCCGGAGGGGCTTCGACCGGTTTGAATGTTTCAACTTCGGCAGTCTGCTGCCGGGTATCGATAAGGATGCTTTTTACCTCATCGTATCCTCTGATCAACCCCTCGGAAAAAAGTATCCCCAGCACCAGGTTTTCCAGATCCGCCGGTGTACAAAGGGTAGTAACCAGTTCGGCACCGTTGAGCCGGATACTGAGGGCAAACTCACGGCACACGGTTTCATCTACCCGGCCGCTTCCCTCCGGGCCATGTCTAACAGCCGAAACCTGTATTGTTTTACTGTTCAAATCTTTCTTGCCGCCAGTTAAAATTTACCTTCCAGCGCATTGTAGAACGCCCGCCAGAACGGGTCAACAATGGGATGGACCAGGCTGGTTTGCCTGCCTTCTCTGAGCAGGACCATGCCGTCTTCCGGGCCGGTCATCTCGCCGGCAATCGAGGCAAGGATACCCCTGGCATTGAGCACACTGACCACCTCCTCGGCTTTATGCGGCCGGCAAAGCACGATTAGGGTTCCCTCTGAAATAGAAGCGTAGGGGTCGATGTTGAAAAACCGGCAGATTTCATTTACAGTGTCTTCCACCACGATTTTTTCGAGTTCCACTCTGACTCCCAGCCCGGCGGCTTCGGCCAGTTCGTACAGACCTCCCCAGATACCGCATTCGGTGGCATCATGCATGGCGCTGACGCCTGCATCCCGTACGCCGACGGTTATTGCGGCCAGAGCATCTTCGACCGTGGTCATTTTATAAAACACACCTTCGGCCTTTTGGCGAAACTCCGGGCCGAATTTTTCTTCGATCAAAGCCGGGAACATGGCAGCAAATATGCCGACGGCCTCTATAGCCGGCCCCTTGGTAATGATCACTTTGTCACCTTTGCGGGCGAACCTGGGCGAAACGTATTCATCCAAACCGCCTACGCCGATAACGGTAGCTCCGCCGACCATGGGATAGTGGCAGTTTTCATATCTGCCGGTATGGCCGGTGATGATGTTGATGCCGAGGTTTTCACATTCGCGGTGCATGGCGTCCCACATGATGGTGAGTTCATGTTTGGTCATATTCATGGGGAGGTTGAGGTCTATGCTCAGGTACCTGGGCTTGAGGCCGGAAGTGGCCGAGTCCGAGGCCAGGATATTGATGGCAAACCAGGCTGCCCTCTCCCACCCGTATTCCGGTACGATAAACACCGGGTCGGTGGTGAACGATACCGCCACATTGCCGATTTCGGCAATGCCTACATCCGTGCCGTGTTTCGGGCCTACCAGCACATCCTTATTCTTTGCCCCCAGGCGGGGAAATATAATTTCACTGAAGATATCAGCTGAAACCTTGCCTATTTCGGGTATTTCTGCCATTGATAATTGATTCTCCTTTCATATTGGTTTGAATGATGCAGCCGCCCCGCTGAAAAAGCCAGCAGAAGCGGCCGGCTGTAGATTTATACGCTAGGACTGGGCCTTTTTTTCGGCTCGCAGCCGGTCGATAAGTTTGGGCAACTCCTCCAGAGTTTTATCTATATCGGTCTCGACAGTCCATTTTCCCAGCGAAAAGCGCAGGGCTCCCTGGGCCTGTTCTACACTGCGGCCCAGGGCTATCAGCACATGGGAAGGAGTGACGCCGGCGGCGGTGCAGGCTGCGCCCGCACTGGCGCAGATTCCGTGCTTGTTGAGCTCCCAGCTCATGGAGAAATAATCCTCCGGTTTTTCCTTGGGGCCGTGTTTTTCGACAGCTACCCCGTCGAAACAGAAATTGGCATTGTTGGGCAGACGGCTGGCGGTATCGCCGTTTAGAACGGCACCGTCGATGTTTAGCATTACGCCGTTTATCAGTTTGTCCCTTAGTGGCCTGAGGCGCTGGATTTCGGTATCCATGTCCCGCTTGGCGACCTGGGCGGCTTTACCGAATCCCGCGATGAGCGGTACCGATTCCGTACCGGAGCGGATACCCCTCTCCTGGCCACCGCCGTAAATTATGGGGGCAATTTGAGAACCCTGCCGTATATAAAGGGCTCCGATACCCTTGGGGCCGTAGAATTTGTGAGCCGTCAGCGACAGCATGTCAACCCCGAGCTCTTTGACATCGATATGGGACCGGCCGATAGCCTGAACGGCATCGGTATGGCAGTATATGCCGTATTCAAGGGCGATGCCAGCAATTTCTTTAACCGGCTGGATCGTGCCGATTTCGTTATTGGCGTAAATTGTAGATATGAGTATGGTTTCGTCGGTTATGGCCTGACGGATTTTTTCAACATCTACGATACCGTTGGGTTCGACCGGCACAAAAGTAACTTCATACCCCTTTTTTTCCAGGTAATGGCAGGTTTCGAATACGGCATGGTGCTCTATATTGGTTACCACGATATGGTTGCCAAGATCTTTGGAAATGGCTGCGGTTCCCATGAGCGCCAGGTTATCGGCTTCGGTGCCGCCGCTGGTGAAAATTATCTCCTCTACCCCGGCGTTGATGAGTTCGGCCACCCGGGCCCGGGCTTCTTCGACTGCCAGGCGAGCTTCCTTGCCCTTTTCATGGATGGAAGAAGCGTTGCCGTATTTATGGGTAAAGTAAGGCAGCATGGTTTCCATGACTTCAGGGTGGACCGGGGTGGTGGCAGAATAATCAAGATAAATCGGTTTTTCCATACTCGTTACCTCCGTATGCCGGCTGCTGCCACTGGACGGTGATGACCGGCTCCAGGTTGAGTAAATGTTATATTTCACGCCCGGGTTTGTCAATCAAACAGCCGCGGTGGTTGAGGGCGGTTTTGTAAAAACGCATACCTTGCTTGCTGGTTGGCAGGGGAGCTAGGCTGAACTGGAAGCTGCCTGTTCCTTTTCTTTGCGGGGCTTGTAAACGAACCGGGAAAGCAGAATGGACAATTCCAGAAGCAGTATCAAGGGTATGGCGATAACGGCCTGGTTGATCGGGTCGAAAGTGGGTGTAACTACAGCAGCGACTATAAAGGCGAGCACAATCCACCATTTACGTTTGGAAGCCAGCCACTGCGGAGTGACCAGCCCCATACGCGCCATGAACATGATGATAACCGGGGTTTCGAAGATGAAGCCGACCCCCAGGATCAACCGGGTGACTACATCCAGGTAATTGGAGATGCGGATCTGGGTTTCGGCCTGTTCTGTCAGAAATTCCAGCAAGAATCCCATCGCCGGCGGCATGGCAACATAATATGCAAAAGCCACACCGGCCAGGAACATGAAAACCACGAAGGGCAGTATGGTAAAGATGTATCGTTTTTCCCGGGAGGTTAAAGCCGGCGCCACGAAAGCAAACAGCTGATAAACCAGAACCGGCATGGCCATGATTACGCCGCTTGCCAGGCTGACCCGGAAGAAGGCCCCAATGTTCTCTGTCATCTCGATAGCAATAAGCTCTACATTGCCAGCGGGCTGCCTCAAAAATTCAATTACGTCTTCGGCGAAAATGAATGCCAGGGCGGTGGTAATAACCAGGGCAACGACCGACTTGATCATCCGGTCCCGCATTTCTGTCAGGTGGACCATTATAGGCATGCCCTGGGTTTCTATTTCACCGGCGCCGGAAGCCTTCTGGGGCGGGGTTTTAGCCATTGGCTGCCTCGGACCCGGCGCCGGGTTTATTGGTATCGGTGGTAACATCCTGGACACGGCTCTCCACCACTTCTTTCAGGTCCTGAGCCTCCGCTTCAAGCGTCTGCTGCAGCTGTTCGCCGCCTTTTTCCACCGCTTCGGTCAGCTTGCGGGAATCTTCAGCGATCGATTCCTTAAGCTCAGCGGCTTCCTGTTCCAGGTGAGTGCTTATTTCCTCGATACTTTCGCCGAGTTCCTGATTCATTTCCCGGCTGTCGCTCTGGATGCCGGATACAATTTCATCGGCATCCTTGCTCAGGGATTCGGTCATTTGCCTGGCTTCGGAATCCACGGCGCCCTTGAGTTCATCGGCATCTTCATTCAAGGATTTTCTTAACTGGGAGATATCATCGCGCACGGACTTGAAATCATCGGCAATGCCTCCCTCGCCATCCTCTTCATCGATGCCCAGGGCTTTGGTCATTTCACCGGTAAGCCCGGAGGCCATCTTGCGAAATTCACGGTAATACCGCCCTGCCTTGCGGGCGTATTCCGGAAGTTTTTCCGGGCCCAGCACGATAAGGGCAACTACCAGAACCAGCAGTATCTCCATTATGCCCATATCAGATTAACTCTCTCAGCCTCATCAGGCGCCCGGACGGTTTATTTGGCAATTGTAAAATAATCGAACCTGCAATTGGAATGTATTGCAACTAATCCAGCTTTCTTATAACCTTTTTCTTCTTGACAGTTGGCTTTGGTTCTTCGGGTCCGGGAGCGTCCTTTTTCTTGCCCCGCAGGAAAGATGCCCCCTTGCCAATGCCCTTACCGATAAACTCGGTTACCTGAGGCAGTTTGCCGACACCGAAAATAATTACCAGGATGACAATTATAAGGACTATTTCCAGTGGACCTGGTGGCCGCATAATCACACCCTCCCTTGCTCGGAGCCGGGTTCAAGAGCAAGCGTAACCCGGCTCCTGGAAATTTACGAAGGAAAATATTTCAAATTGCTATGAAACATCCCGCACCATTAGCCGGAAAACGCTCAACAGCCCAAGCCGGTTACAAGACCGCTAAACTTCGGCTGAAGTATCACCGGTTTCGGATTCGGCCGGTTTGGCTTCTTCCTGGGTGCTGGCTTCGCCAGCTCCACCTTTTGCCGGTGCTGTTTTCTTTACCGTCTTCTTAGTCTTGCGTTTTGCCTTTTTCTTGGTGGTTTTGTCGGTGCCTTCTTCATCGTCTTCGCCTTTGGCGCCACGGCGGAAGGCATTGATACCTTTGCCCAGTGACGCGCCTACCTGAGGCAGTTTGCCAACACCGAAAACTATGAGAATGATGATCAGTATTAAACCTATTTCCAGAGGACCTGGTGGCCGCATAACTTTTTCCTCCCTAAGATTGTCTTAAAATACTTTGGTTACTGTCAGTCAGAGGGTAAGAGCATAGTTTTGAACGCTGTAACTAGCTTTTAATGATACACCAACCAAAAATTGATGTCAATTTGACCGGCTTTGCTGATATTAACTTGAATAAGAATTCTCAACCGTTATAATATCAGTGAATAACAAGCCGGCGGGCAATCCGGAAGCGCCCGGTAGTGGCAGAAAGGGCATAAAAGCGGTGCGAATAGGCGGAGTTGATTTTAAATGGGGCCGGCGGACTTACGTTATGGGGATTATCAATGTAAGTCCGGATTCATTTTCAGGTGACGGGCTTACCGGTATCGACAGCGCTGTCGAACAGGCCAAAAGCTTCGTTGCAGCCGGTGCCGACATCCTGGATATAGGCGGAGAATCGACCCGCCCCGGTTCGGAACCGGTAGCCGTCGAGGAAGAAATAAGGCGGGTTATCCCGGTTATAGAAAGGATTTCCGCACAACTGCCGGTACCGCTGAGCGTCGATACCTATAAGCCCGAAGTAGCCCGGCGGGCGCTGGAAGCCGGGGCGCACATGTTGAATGATATCTGGGGGCTGAAAAAGAGCTGTGAACTGGCTGCCATTGCGGCTGAACGCGGGGTTCCGATAATCCTGATGGCCAACCAGCGGGAAGAACCGGCTGATGACATAGTGCCTGCCGTAATCACCGACCTTAGCCGGGCGGTAGAACTGGCTCTAACCGCTGGAGTGACAAATGAAAGTATTATTTTGGACCCGGGAATCGGTTTTGGCAAGACGGTCGAGCAGAATCTTGAACTCATCCGCTGCCTGGGTAAACTCAGGGTTTTGAATAAACCCCTCCTGCTGGCTACTTCGCGAAAATCCGTTATCGGGCAGATACTTGGGCTTGCCGAGAATGACCGGGTGGAGGGTACGGCCGCTACCGTCGCCATAGGCATTGCCGCCGGTGCCGATATTATCCGTGTCCATGACGTGGCGGCCATGTCGCGCGTGGCGCGCATGAGCGATGCCATTGTAAGGAGCAGAAATGAGTGAGAGGCTGATAACCGTTTATCTGGGCCTGGGGTCGAATCTGGGCGACCGCAGCCGGAACCTGGAAAAAGCCCTCGGCTATATCGAGCAGAGGATGCGCCTCGTCACTAAGTCCTCGGTATATGAAACCGAACCCGTGGGCAATACCGACCAGCCGAAATTTTTAAACATGGTTTGCGAAGTGAAAACTACCCTTATGCCGGAAACATTGCTGCTGTTTACTAAAGGCGTGGAACAGAAAATGGGACGGCCGTCCAGGCACGTCAAGGATTCCCCAAGGACTATGGATATAGATATACTCTTCTATGGAGATCAGGTTTTTTCCAGTCCGGACCTGATTATCCCGCACCCGCGGTTGTCCAAAAGGGCTTTCGTGCTGGTGCCGCTCAATGAAATTGCCCCTGAACTGGTTGACCCCGCCAGCGGCAAACAAATTGCCGAACTCTTGATAGAAGTCCAGAAGGGCACCCGGGGCGTACTCAAAATCGGAGGTTGTGAATAGAATGTATCTGGTCAATGTTGAAAGACATTTCGATGCCGCCCATTACCTGAGGGGATACCAGGGTAAGTGCGAAAGCCTTCACGGCCATCGCTACCAGGTTGCGGTACGACTCAAGGTAAAAGGGACGGATGAAACAGGCCTCGCTTATGATTTTACCCGTCTCAAAAAGGAAGTCGATGTGTTACTGGAGCGGTTCGACCATACCTGCCTGAACGAGGTGGAGCCCTTCAGGGAGATAAATCCTTCAGCGGAAAATATTGCCCGTACGGTTTACTACGGTCTTGAGGCTGCATTGGGCAAGCTGCCGGAGGGGGCCGCTCTTGATGCCGTCACTGTCTGGGAATCACCCGACAGCTGGGTGGAATTCAAACCGGATTAACTGAAAAAAGCGGGGCAATCACCAGGATTGCCGGTAGAGAGCGGCGATGGTGCCGGCTTCGAGTGGTAGAGGATGTTTGTTCAGCCACGGGGCAGTATTGACGGCACATTCGGCCATAGCCGGAATCCGGGTTTCTTCTATGCCCATGTCTCTCAGCTTCAGCCCCATGCCGATTTGAGCCAGCCAGTTCCTGACAGCGCCGATGCCGTCTGTGTGCCCGAATACGTTTTCTCCCAGCCCGGCGAAACGCTTATGCCTTACCGGGTGGGTGTATTCCATCCAGGCCGGCAGCAGTGCCGCCAGGCCGTCTCCATGAGCGATATCGTAAAAACCGCTGACGGCATGCTCTATACCATGAAGGGTAAGAGCACCGTCACCTCCTCCCAGGGAGATAAAATCGGAACAGGCAATGGTAGATGCCCAGGAAAGCTGTGTGCGGCTTTCAATATCGTTTAAGTCGGCGCTAGTGCGCGGTAAAAAAGTGACCACCAGCTTGAGAGCTGTTTCTATTATGCCATCGGTAAGGGGTGCCGGAGCCTCAGCCGTTATGTATCGCTCCAGCAGGTGGCAGAAAATATCCACCCCTCCCTGCAGGGTAGGCTTCAACGGCAGTGTCAGGGTAAGTTCCGGGTCAACGATGGAAACCGCCGGGTAGGCGCAATTGCGGCCGACGGTGCATTTTTCATGGGTTTTCCAGTTGGTTATTACAGCCCCGCAGTTGGATTCCGAGCCGCTGGCTGCTACCGTGGGTACCGTTATCAATCCGGGAGCCTTGCTTTCGGGCTCTTCCCCTGTAGTTATATAATGCCAGATTGGTTTGCCGCCGGCGGCAGCAATGACTATCCCTTTGGCGCCGTCCATTACACTGCCGCCTCCCAGGGCAATAACCAGGTCAAGGCCTTCTTCCTTAACCAGCCCGGCGCCTGCATCAACGGTAGTCGAACGGGGGTTGGGTTCTACCCGGTCGAAAACAACGGTTTCTATCCCGGATTCCTTCAGGATCGACAGCGCTCTATCCAGCAACCCGGAAGCCCGTATGCTTTTTTTACCGGTTACCAGCAGGGCGCGCCTGCCGGTGGCAACAGCCTGGTTGCCGAGCTGCCGGAAGGCGCCGGTGCCGAATATGATTCTGGTGGGGATATAGAAAGTAGTCAGCATTGCTGTATTATAACATGCTGCCGGAACGTCCGGCCAAAGATCAAGGTTTTTTCAAGCGGTTTTCCAGCCATTTTTGCTTCTGCAGGGTGCGAGTCTGTTCATCAACGGCCTGGTAACCGGAAAGAAATTCGCTCTTGAACTGCTCGAAATAACCTTGCCGGATGGATTGCCTTATGTCGGCCATCAATCTCTGCAGAAAGCTCAGATTATGGATACTGGCGAGCCTGAGCCCCAGAATTTCGCCGCTTCTGAAAAGATGAGCGAGGTAACCGGCGGAAAAATTACGGCATGTATAACACCCGCATGCTTCTTCGACCGGCCCGTCGAGGGACTGGAAACGGGAGTTTTTGATATTTATTCTACCGCCGGAGGTATACAATCCCCCGTTTCTGGCAACGCGGGTAGGCAGTACGCTGTCGAAAATATCGATTCCCCGGCTGACTGCTTCTACCAGGTCTTCGGGTGAACCGACCCCCATCAGATAACGGGGTTTAGTTTCAGGTATCAGGGGCACGGTGGTATCGAGCATGTGCCAGGTGTCTTTTTTGGCTTCACCCAGGCTGAGGCCCCCAAGAGCGAAACCGTCAAACTCAAGGCCGGTAAGGCCTTCGGCAGATTTCCGGCGAAGTTCGCAGTCTGTACCTCCCTGTATGATAGCAAACAGCTGCTGGCCGGTGGCAGTGCGGGCTTTCAGACACCTTTGAGCCCAGGCGGTGGTGCGTTCTACGGCACGGGCAATTTTCAGAGGCGGGGCATCCGGGTGAGGGACTTCATCAAGTACCATCATGATATCCGAGCCCAGCGCCTGCTGGAAAGCGATCACGTTTTCCGGGGTAATATGGTGTTTCGAGCCGTCGACGTGGCTTCTGAAGGTCACCCCGTCATCGGTTATTTTTGCCAGTGGCGACAGGCTGAAAATCTGGAAACCACCCGAGTCGGTGAGGATGGGATTTTGCCATCCCATGAAACGGTGCAATCCACCTGCCTGTAGAATGCGTTCAATGCCCGGCCTCAAGTAAAGGTGGTAGGTATTGGCAAGTATCATGCCGGCACCGGTGGCCAATACTTCTTCAGGTGTAAGGGTCTTTACCGTCGCTTGGCTGCCTACCGGGCAAAAGGCAGGAGTCGGCACCGCACCGTGCCGGGTTGCCAGTTCGCCGGTTCTGGCCGCTGAGGACCGGCTGTCTTTGGTAATAACAAAATTATCCATGTTTTACCCACAAATCCAGGACCATCAGCAAAAACAACAGGCCCAGATAAGGGAAGCTGGAAAACTTGTATACTCTCCAGGCACCGGCTGAGTCTGTTGACCGCAGCAGCCGCAGGTTGGCAATAACCAGCACGATTCCCAGTAAAAGGGCGCCTGTCAGGTACAGCCATCCGAAATCACTTGCGAAATACAGCGCCACCGAAATTGCCAGCAGCACCAGGCTGGAAAGAGTCATCAGCCTTAGGGCAGTTTTTGGTTTAACGCTTATGGGGAAAAAGGTAATGCCGGCTTCGAGATATTCCTGCCGCCGTGCAACCATGACTCCCCAGACATGTGAGGGAAGCCATATTATGATGAGCAGGCATATCAGGCCGATTTGCCAGTCGAGGACGGGTTTAACCGCAAACCAGCCCATAAGCACCGGGGCACAGCTGGCGATAGCTCCCTGCGGGAACACGCAGGTCACCTTTTTGCGAAATGTAATGGCTACGATGGTGCCGATGAGGTCTGCAGCAAACGCATATGGGTGAACCAGCCAGGCCAGCACCAGCCCGGCTGCCGTAAGTAAGCCCAGCACCGGCAGCACCTTTTCGGCCGGGTATATCCGCCCGGCAGCCAGAGCGCGGTTCCGTGTGCGCGGCATAAGGATGTCAAGATTGCGGTCCAGGTAATTGGTGAGCCCGTTGGCGGCGGCGCTGGCAATGAGGATAGCCAGGGCTGCCAGGCCCACGTCGTCCCAGGGGGGATTGCCCCTGCCGGCAACGATGGCGGTGGCGGTGCCGATAAATGTAAGCAGCGCGGTTTCACGGGGCTTTAAAACATTTATATAATTGGATAAAGAATGGAAAAAGCCGCTCATTATCTTGTCCTCTTATTTCCTAGATGTCATTGCACGGGTATAGGCGCTGACAATATTGTGCCGCCTGAGTACACCCAGCAGTTTTTGCGGGTTGCCCCTTTCGACTACCGGAATACGTCCGACGTCGGAGCCTACTATGACCATTACATCATGCAGTGTCTGGTCAGGATAGGCAATCTTTGGATTCCGGGTGGCTATATCGGCTACCGTCATATTTTCGGTAGACCCTCGCTGCATCGCTGAAACCAGGTCGGTGACGGTCACCACGCCCACAAGGCTGCCGTTTTCATCCACCACCGGAAAGCCGTGGTGGCCGCTTTTCTTCAGTTTATCGCTCAATTCGTCAATCGGCATACCCAGTTCCACCGTCGGGAAGTTGCGGCTCATTATCTGGCTGACGGTAATTTCCTTCATGGGGTTTCCCTGAGCTATTTCACGAATATTGATGCCCTTTTTAAGCAAACGCTCGGAATAGATACTCTCCGGGGTAAACATGCGCCCCAGTATGGTGGCCACTACCACCGATATCATAAGCGGCAGAATAAGGGTATAGCGCATGGTGAGCTCGAACAGTATAATTATGGCGGTAATCGGGCCCCTGACGACGACTGCGAAGAATGCCCCCATGCCTACCAGGGCATATGCCCCGTAGGAAGCTGTCATCCCGGGCAGCAGGGTATGCAGGCCGTAACCGAAAACACCGCCCAGCATGGCCCCGATAAACAGGGAGGGGGCGAATACACCGCCGCTGCCGCCGCTGCCCAGCGTTAAGGAGGTAGCCAGTATTTTCAAAAACAGTAAAGCTGTAAGAGTGCTTAATGCCAGGTCCTCGGTCAGGGCCTGGTCAAGGGCTCCAAAGGGAATGATGTTGCCCGAGGCATCGAAGTGCATGCCATAACCTACTCCGAATACTTCGGGAAAAAAGAAACCTATAATTCCTACTGCCAGTCCACCGATGGCAGGCTTTAGCCAGTTGGGAATCTGCAAGCGGTTGAATAAACTCTCGGTTGTGTAAAAGAAACGCACGAACAGTATGCCGCAGCCGCCTACCAGTACGCCCAGCAGGGCATAAGGTACCAGTTCGGCGTAATTCACAATGCTGTATGCAGGTAGAGAAAAAGATGTCGGGTGGGCCTCGCTGAAAAGGAAAATCTTAGCTATGATATTGGCAGATACAGAGGAGATGACAATATAACCAAACCGGGGATTGATAAAGTTGCCGGCGACTACTTCCAGGGCAAATATGATTCCTGCCAGGGGAGCGTTGAACGTGGCTGAAATACCGCCGGCGGCACCGCATAAAAGCAGGGTTTTGACCCACTCTTCGTTAAGGTGGAATAACTGGCCAATTGAAGAACCGGCTGAGGCACCGATATGTACAATGGGCCCCTCTCTGCCTACAGAACCGCCGGAGCCGATGGACAGAGCCGAAGCCAGGATCTTGACAGGCGTTACCTGCCAGCGGATGCGCCCGGCCCGCAGGGCATAAGCTTCCATGACTTCCGGTGGGCCTTCGCCCTTGACTTCACTGGCCAGGTAGCGGATTACCAGTCCTACCAGCAATCCGCCTATAGCCGGCAGTACAATGACATAATAATCACCGAGAAAAGGAAAGGCACGGCTTCCTCCGTAGAAAAAAAGCCAGTTCAGCCATTTGATGGCCTGCCAGAAAATCACGGCGCCGAAACCGGCTATCACCCCTACCAGAACGGAAAGGGCTACCCCAAAAACCAGTTCGTTGGAGCGCGCCCGGTTGAAGAGTTCAATCAGCAGATTCGTTTTGCCAGTTGCTTCCATGTTCGTAATCAGTCTGCCGGGTACGGCGGCTGCCTGTCATACCCGGCTGTTTTAAGATAGTCCTCGAGAATAACGGCTGCGGCTATGGCATCGTCACGCCCAGCCCGTTTCAGTTTCCTACCGGCCAGAATATCCTGAGCCCGGCTGGTCGAGAACCGCTCATCCTGGGTGACAACCGGCATATTCAGGCTCCGGCTGATTTTTTCAATTATTGACGCTGTTTTATGCGCCTGTGGGCCCAGGCTGCCGTTAAGAGAGCGCGGTACCCCGGCAACTACCAGGGTAACCGCATAGTCGGCAGCGGCCTGCCTGACTGCATTGATAATTTCCTCTTCATTCTCACAACGGAGGGTGAATAACGGCGAAGCGATAAGTCTCAGGGGGTCGCTTAAAGCTATTCCCAGCCATTTTTCTCCGATATCAACCGCCATAATCCGCCCGGGGAGCTCGCCAGCCATAATCTATTCTTGCCCGATGACTTTCCTGGCAGCTGCCAGGGCTGCCTTGAGCAGTTCTTTTTGCTTGCCTCCGCCGGTGGCCATTTCCGGTTTCCCCCCGCCGCCTCCGCCGGCAGCCCGGGTGACTTCCCGGATAATATTGCCGGCATGATACCCCTGTTCGACCAGGTCGCCGGTTACCGCGGCGACAAATACGGGTTTATCCTGCACAACTGAAGACAGTACCACTATACCGCTGCCCAGTTTGCCTTTGAGATAATCGGCGCTGTCCCGGAGCAGTTCCAGGCTGGAGTCCGGCATATGGGAGATTATGACGCGCGCCGGGCCGATATTTTCAATGCGCTCCAGCAGGCTCTGGGCTTGCTGCAAGGTTGCCTGGCGCTTCAGGTTTTCCAGGCTTTTATTCACCGCGCTGTTTTCACTGATCAACCAGTTGATTTTCTCTCCAAGCTCGTCCGGAGGGCAGTCCAGAAGGCCGCAGGCCTGGTTTATAATTTGCGCCTGTCGGCGGCAAAGGTTTTCGGCGGCTCTGCCGGTAACCGCCTCAATTCTCCTGAGTCCGGCGCCGACCGAGAATTCTCCCGTGATACGCAACAGGCCGATTTCACCGGTGGCCGATACGTGAGTACCGCCGCAAAGTTCGGCTGAAACCGGTGGATTGCCGACTCTCAAAACCCGCACTTGCTGGCCGTATTTTTCATCGAAAATGGCAATAGCCCCGCTTTCAATCGCCTGGCGTACCGGCAGAGTTTCGGCCCAAACCGGTAAATCAGCCCGAATATGGGCATTTACCATTTCCTCCACACTTAACAGTTCTTCAGCCGAGAGGGGTTTCAAGTGCGAAAAATCAAACCTTAGATTTTCAGGGTTTACCAGCGAACCGCGCTGCTGGGCGTGTGTGCCCAGTATTTGCCTCAGGCTGATGTGGAGCAGGTGGGTGGCGGTATGGTTGCGGGCAATATCCTTACGGCGGCACTGGTCTATCTCGGCCGTTACCGCTTCGCCCGTTTTTAAACTACCGCGGTTCAGTTTTCCGTAGTGTATTATGCTGTCTGCCGGGCCGGTGACCGTATCCGTAACTTCAAATTCGGCATAATCGGAACGGATAAAGCCGGTATCGCCGACCTGGCCGCCTTTTTCCGCATAGAAAGGAGTATGTTGGAGCAACAGGCCCCCGCTCTGACCCTCCGCCATGCAGCCGGCAAGGCTTCCGTCGAGTATGATCCGGCTGATGCTGGTGGGTTGGGCCGGGCTCTGGTAGCCCACGAAACAGGCCCCGGGGAGATCGAGAGAACTTTCCTTAACGATTTTGCCGGCATTAAACCGGTGACTGGCTTTGGCTCTTTCTTTCTGTTCTGCCATTGCCGCTTCGAACCCGGAAATATCCACTTCGAGGCCTTTGCGCTGGCTGATTTCCCGGGTGAGTTCCAGCGGGAAACCGTACGTGTCATAGAGCTTGAATACATCCTTGCCGTATAAAACGCGGTTGCCGGAGAGGGCTTTTTCGATAAAGCCGTCCAGCAGTTCCAGTCCTACCGAAAGCGTTTCATTGAAACGAGCTTCCTCGGCCTGGATAACGTCGAGTATAAGATGTTGTTTTTCTTTTAACTCGGGATAGGTCTTGCCCATCAGCTTTATGGTCCGGCCGGCTATATTTGAAAGGAAGGGTTCTTTCAGCCCCAGCCGGCGGCCGTAAAGGGCTGCCCGGCGTATAAGCCGGCGCAGTACGTAACCGCGTCCGTCACTGCCAGGCATTACCCCATCGGCAATAAGAAAACTTATGCCCCTGCCGTGTTCGGCAATTACCCTGGTAGACCTGTCCGTCTCTTCATCAGTGCCGTAGACAGTGCCGGCAATCCTGGAAGCTTCGGCTACCAGGGGTTTCAGGAGATCTGTTTCGAAAATGGTCTTTTTGCCCTGAACTACTGCTGTAATGCGTTCGAGCCCCATTCCGGTATCGATACTGGGGCGCTTTAAAAGCTGTCGGGAGCCAACTTTTGCCTGGTTGAACTGAATAAAAACCAGGTTCCAGATTTCCACGAAACGGCCGCAGCTGCAGCCGGGGTTGCAATCCTGCCGGCCGCAGCCCGAATCACTGCCGTAATCGTAGTGGATCTCGCTGCAGGGGCCGCATGGACCGGCTTCACCCGGGGGGCCCCAGAAATTGTCCTTTTCGCCCAGCCGGACAATGCGCTCCGGCGGCACACCTTTAGCCCGCCAGAGCTCGATTGCTTCATCATCATTCTCAAAGACGGTTATCCACAATTTTTCACGATCCAGCTTCAGGTACTCGGTGACGAACTCCCAGCCGTAATCGATGGCGCCGGCCTTGAAATAATCTCCAATGGAGAAATTGCCCAGCATTTCGAAAAAAGTACAGTGGCTGGTATCGCCCACGCATTCGATATCCGTGGTACGAAAGCATTTCTGGCAGGAAGCCAGGCGTTTTGAAACCGGCGTTTCTTCTCCCAGGAAATAGGGTTTGAACTGTACCATGCCGGCGGTATTGAGCAGCAGGGTCGGGTCATTTTGGGGTATGAGCGAAGAGCTGGGCATGACCAGGTGCCCTTTATCTTCGAAATACTTTAAAAACAGCGCTCTCAGTTGTTCGCCGGTCAAGGCATGCCTCCTCGGCAGATTAATTTAAAAATACCTAAAGATTATATCCCCAGTATTTGAGATTAGGCAAGAAAAGCCCTCTAATGAGTCAGTATCGCCGGCCTGAATCAGCGCCAGCGCCAGAACGAAGGCATGAAAAGAACCAGTATGGTAAATATTTCCAGCCTTCCGGCCAGCATGCACAAAATAAGCACCGTTTTACCCACCGGCGGGATGAATGCATAATTGCCTACCGGGCCAACCGTGCCGAAACCGGGTCCTACGTTGCCCAGGCAGGCTACCACTGATGAGATTGCCGTAATGGGCTCCAGGCCCAGGGCGCTCATTATCATGAAAGCCCCACCCAGCAGTACCGTATACAACAGGGTGAGACTGAGTACCCGGGATACTATGGAATCTGGCAGGGTTGCCCCTTCGATTTTTATGGGAATAACAGTACTGGGCTTGAACACCAGGGTCAGGCGCCGGTGGATATATTTAGCCAGTACTATAAGGCGGATGACTTTCAGTGCGCCGCCGGTTGAGCCGGCGCAACCTCCGATTACCATCAGGATTAACAGCGCCGCCTTTGAGAACGTAGGCCAGAGGTCGAAATTGGTAGTGGCAAACCCGGTGGTAGTCATGATCGAAGCGATCTGGAAGGTGCCATACCGGAAAGCGTCCCCCAGGGAAAGGCCCATCTGGCTGACCAGGTTAAGACTGATAATGGTACCGCTTATAACCAGGATGGTGATATACAGTCTGAATTCGGCATTGCGGGCCAGTTTCAGCGGCTGGCGTTTAAAGAAAAGGAAATAATACAGCCCGAAATTGACGCCGGCCAGGACCATGAAAACGGTTACGATTATTTCAACCCAGAGGTTGTTATAGGCGGCAATGCTTAAATCCATCGGTGCAAAACCGCCGGTAGGCATGGTGCACAGGGTAATGTTGACCGCATCGAACGGAATCAGCCCGGCAAAGCGAAGCAGGATGTACTGGAGCACGCTCATGCCCAGGTAAATAAGCCAGAGGGCCTTGGCGGAATCGCGAATACGGGCAGTCAGCCGTTCGCCGGACTGGCTGCCGGGCATTTCAGCTTCGATCAAATGAGCTGAACCCAGGCCGAGGACGGGAAACAGGGCTACAAACAGCATAATAATACCCATGCCGCCCAGCCATTGCGTCATTGAGCGCCAGAGTAAAAGCCCCATTTCCTGGGTTTCAATGGAGGTGAATACCGTCGCACCGGTTGTGGTAAAGCCGCTCATAGCTTCGAAATAAGCATCGATAAATGAAGGCATAGCACCGGATATATAGTAAGGCAGTGCACCGGCGGCGGAAGCTGTTACCCAGCCGCCGGCTACCAGTACGATGGCTTCCCGGGTAGAAAGACGGTGAGACTGCATTGGCGTAAGCAGCCGCACGGCAATACCTGCACTAAGGGCAACCAGGATCGAGTATAAGAAAGCCATGGTGTCGCTGCCGCCGGCAGCAAGGCTTAAAATGAACGGCAGGATCATGGCAAGGCCGATGCCGATGGCGATAAGGCTGAGATAATGCAGGATTACCCTTAGTTTCATTACGGACTACTTAAACAGCTTCTCCACGTCGTGGATAAAATTAATCGGGGTGACAATAACCACATGGTCTCCAGGTTCGACCATGGTCTCGCCCGGTGGCAGGAAGACATCATTGCCGCGCACGATGGCGGCGGCAACTGCCTCGGGCGGCAGGCCGGCATCGCTTATTTTACGGTTGGTAATATAAGCAGTGGCGCTGGCCATGAATTCGATCGCTTCCAGTTTTTCGCCTTCCAGCAAGGCGGTTGCTACGGCGCCGCCATGCAGTACGAACCGGGTTATTTCATCTGCCGCCAGCAGAGTAGGCAAAGCGGCTACATCTACGCCGATAGCTTCGGCAAGGGGTATGTAGGCAGCGTTATTGATTACCACCATACTGCGCGGCACCCCCAGTTTTTTAGCCAGCAGGGCGCTCAGGATATTGAGTTCATCATTCATGGTAGTGGCTACATAGGCGTCGGCCGTGGGGACGCCGTGCTCGGTCAGGAAATCGCGGCTGGTGCCCGAGCCGTGAATTATTTCCACATTGTCCAGTTTGGACGCCAGGTCCTCGGCTTTGGCAGCGTCACTCTCGATCAGGCGTACTTTAGCGCCACGGCGAGCCAGTCCTTCTGCAGTCAGGTAGCCGATCCGGTCTCCTCCCAGGATGACGATTTTTTTTGCCGGACGCTGTGGAGTGCTTAACAGCTGGCCCAGTTCGTTCATATGGTCTTTAGCCGCCGCAAGGTATAGAGAGTCGTTCTTTTCGATCAGGGTATCATTCTTGGCGGATACAAGCTCTCCCTGCCGGATTATGGTGGCTATTACTGCCGGATGAGGCAGCTTTTTGGTAATCTGGGCAATAGTCAGCCCAACTAGGCTTTCATCTTCGATCCGGAATTCACGGATTTGAATCATGCCTCCGGCAAAATTTTCCATGGGGGTCGAATACAAGCTTGAGAGAATGGCGATTATTTCCTGTGCGGCGGTCATTTCCGGATTTATAAACACATCGATTCCCAGTTTCTTGGGTCTTATAATCCTTCTCGGGGAAAGCGGTGATTTGCCGCCGGAAACGAAATACACCGAAAAATCAGGATTGCGGATTCGCGCGGCGGTAGTCGAAGCGCCAAGCTCCTTGGACATGAAGCAGGTTATCATGTTGGTTTCATCGTTGTTGGTAACCGCCAGCACCAGGTCTGCCCGCTCTGCTTCTGCCTGTTTCAATGTCTTGGGGGTAGCCGAGTGGCCCTGAATGGTTTTTACATCCATCTGATGGCGGATTTTATCCAGCGCCTCACCGGATTGTTCTATTACCAGGACCTCGTGGCCCTCCTCGGTCAGCAGAGAAGCAATATGCGAGCCGATGATACCGCCACCGGCGACTATTATATACATTTAACTTCCATCCAATACATTTATTCGTCTGAAGGTGGCCGCCATCCGGCAAACAGCCGGGACAAAGGATTCAGCAGTGTTGAATTTTAGGCTCTCACAGGACGCCTGTCAATAGCCGCACCCGGCTTTTCGACGGGTTGAAGTGCTTTGGGATTCAGCGTAAAATTAGCCTGGACCGCAAGGCACTCCATTTAAGAGGTGAATGATGGAACAGAATTATACCTCCGAGCAGCAGGCGAGTGAGTTAAACAAACTGATGGCAATCGCCAGTGACGCCCAACTGTCAGCTGATATACGCTCGCGAGCGATTAAATCTATGGGTAACATCGGCAGCCATGATGCACTGTTGTGCCTGCTGGAGATTGTCGCCAATGACGGCAATTCCACCAGAGAACGGGAAATGGCCCTCAAGCAGGCTCACTCCATTGTAAAACGCGGCCGGTAAATAATTATTGAAAAAGGTTAAAACATAATGAGTCTGGATATCGGCATAATCGGCCTCGAAATGAGCGGCCGTACTACTATTTTTAATTGCCTGACAAGCTCGGGGGCAGATACCGGGCGTTCAAGACAGGAGGAGCATATCGGCATTGCGCGCGTACCTGACGAGCGTGTTGACAGGCTGAAGGAACTGTTCAAATCCAGAAAAGCGGTGTATGGCGAGGTCAAATATATAGATCTCGGCGCATCACTGAAAAGTGTCGCCAGGGATTTCAACCTGAGCGGCAAACTCCTTTCGGAACTGGGAGCTGCAGATGCGCTTTTGTGCGTCGTGCGCAGTTTCAAGGATGAATCCGTGCCCCATCCACAGGGGAGTGTTGATCCGGCTAGAGATATTGAGGCCATGGAGCTCAAGCTTAATTTTTCCGATCTGGCCATTATCGAAAGAAGGCTTGAGCGGCTTGCCGTTCAGCTCAAAAGCTCCCGTTCGACAGAGCGTCCCGGCCTGGAGGCGGAAGCCGGCCTGCTCGGGCGCATAAAAAAAGAACTTGAAGCAGGTACGCCTCTGCGGCGCCAGCCTCTGGCTGAAAGTGAACTCAAAACCATTTCAAGCTACCAGTTCCTGAGTCTGAAGCCCCTGCTGACCGTTATAAATACAGGCGAGGAAGACCTGGGCAGTACTGTAGAACTGGAAGAAACGTTGAACAACCGGTTTGGCGATAACTGCCACCGGATTCTTGCCCTTGCCGGAAAGCTGGAAATGGAACTTGCCGGCCTGGATGAAACGAGCCGGCAGGATTTCCTTTCTGATTTCAATATTGCCGAGCCCGGCCTGCAGAAGGTACTCCGGGCTTCGTTTGACCTGCTGGGCCTGATTTCATTTTTAACCACCGGGGAAGACGAAAGCCGTGCCTGGCCTATACCCAGAGGCATCAGCGCCCCCCAGGCAGCCGGACGGGTTCACAGCGATATAGAAAGGGGTTTTATCCGTGCGGAAGTTGTGTCATATCCGGACCTGGTGCGCCTGGGCAGTTACCCAGCCGTAAAGAAGGAAGGCCTGTTCAGGGTGGAAGGTAAGAACTACATCGTGCAGGATGGCGATGTAATCAATTTCCTGTTCAACGTATAGTCATGCACAGGCTCCGGGTCGTTGAATGCTGTTTTAACGGTTCTGGTCATTGCCGGCCTGATTTTTCCGCCATACCGGGTCCGGGCTGGTGTTTCTTTTCAGGTAATCGTCAATATCCCGGGCAGCTTTTCTGGCTGCCCCCATGGCGCTGATAACCGTCGCTGAACCGGTTACCACGTCACCCCCGGCCCATACGCCGGGCCGTGTAGTACGGCCGGTAGCTTCATCACAGACCAGGGTGCCCCACCGGTTCACTTCCAGCCCCGGAGTAGAACGTGAGATAAGCGGGTTAGGGTTCGTGCCCAGGGCGACTATGGCTACATCCAGTTCCATCTGGAACTGGCTGCCGTCCTGCGGTACCGGCCTGCGCCGGCCGCTTGAATCCGGCTCTCCGAGTTTCATCCGTATGCATTCAATGCCGGTGAGATTTCGCTTTTCATCTCCTGAAAACCTTACCGGGTTAGCCAGGAATACAAACTCAATGCCTTCTTCAACCGCATTTTCCACTTCCTCGCGCCTGGCTGGCATTTCAACCTCCGAGCGCCGGTAAATTACATAGACTTTATCGGCGCCCAGTCTCAAAGCAGCACGGGCAGCGTCCATGGCTACGTTGCCACCGCCGATAACAGCCACCCTTTTACCGATTTTAACCGGTGTGTGGTAAGCGGGGAACTGATATGCGTGCATCAGGTTTACCCTGGTTAAAAACTCGTTGGCTGAGTATACTCCGCTCAAATTTTCGCCGGGAATATGTAAAAACAGCGGCAATCCGGCTCCGGTACCGAGAAAAACCGCATCGAAGCGGTCCAGGAGTTCGTCGACAGTTTCGGTCTTGCCGATGACGCTGTTAAGTTCAATGTCGACGCCCAGGTTTTTGACATTATTCACTTCCTCATCGACGATTGCCGAAGGCAGGCGAAAATCGGGAATCCCGTATTTTAGAACTCCCCCGGGTGTGTGCAGGGATTCGAAAATTGTCACTCCATGGCCCATACGGGCCAGGTCGGCCGCGGCAGTAAGACCAGCCGGGCCGGCACCGACCACAGCGACCTTTTTGCCGCTCGGGGCAGCACCGGTCGCGGCGGAAACAGGTTTGCTTTGCAGCCTTTCCCAGTCGGCAGCGAAGCGTTCCAGACGCCCGATAGCTACGGATTGGCCTTTTATATCCAGAATGCATAGCTGTTCGCACTGGGATTCCTGGGGGCATACCCGGCCGCAGATACCGGGTAGAACATTATCCGATTTTAATATCTCTATGGCTGCGGTGAAGTTTTCTTCGGTTATGGCTTTTATGAACCCAGGAATATCAATACCCACCGGGCACCCGTCAATACATTTGGCGTTTTTACACTGCAGGCAGCGCGAAGCTTCGGTAACCGCCATTGCGGCAGTATAACCGAGGGCGACTTCTTCGAAGTTCCGCCGGCGTTGCCGGGCGCTCTGGCGGGGAATGGCAATTCTTGAAACGGGGCGCTCTTTCATAATCTAGCTCCGGTGTTCCTGGTGTTCGCCCGCGGTACACTGGTAGGAATATTTTTCCTGGTCCAGGTAGGTTGTCTGGCGGCTCATGAACTCGTCCCAGTCAACCAGGTGCCCGTCGAATTCGGGGCCTTCCACACAGGCGAATTTGGTTTCATCCCCTACGCTTACCCGGCAGCAGCCGCACATCCCGGTACCGTCAACCATTATCGGGTTAAGGCTAACTATGGTCTTAACAGCATACGGCCGGGTAGTAAGCGAAGTGAACTTCATCATGGCCGTCGGGCCTATAGCGATCACGCGGCTGATTGGCTCACCGCTATCCAGTATTTCTTTTAGTGGCCCGGTTACCAGCCCTTTGCGCTGATAAGAACCGTCATCGGTGGTAATAATCAGCTCGTCACTGTCCTGGCGGAGCTCTTTCTCCCAGAACATCAGGTCCTTGTTTCTCACTCCCACGATAGTAACTATCCGGTTGCCAGCCTGTTTCAGGGATCGAATTATTGGTCTGATGACGGCGATGGCGAAACCGCCGGCAACGCAAACCACCGTGCCGAAACGCTCGATTTCAGTGGGGTGGCCCAGAGGCCCCGCCAGGTCGGTAATCGCATCTCCCGGTTTAAGGCGGGATAAACCACAGGTTGTGGTGCCGACCGCCATGAAGACAATTGTAATAGAGCCCTCGTCGGCGTCCCAGTCGGCAAGTGTAAGAGGGATGCGCTCTCCTTCCTGGTTAATCCTCAGGATGATAAACTGTCCTGCCCTGGCCTTACGGGCGATCAGAGGAGCCTGCAATTTGAAAAGATAAATGCCGGCTGTTAATTTTTTTGCTTCCAGAACTTTATACAACACTTGACCCCTTGCCCGGTTTATATAAAAGGGAAAACGGGTTCTTATTAAAACATTAATAGACTAATAAGTTCAAGTTAAAGGGTTATATCGATTGCCCCGCCTGGTTGCAGAATGTATAATAACTGGACCCATTCTCTCAACAGGTTGAGGCCCGTTATCTTGTCAAATAATTCCGAAAAGGGGTAGTTTCGATGGATGGAGAACTGGTACACATAGGTTTCGGCAACATTCTGGTTATGGATAAGGTTGTGGCAATCGCTGCTCCGGGCTCAGCTCCGATAAAAAGGGCAGTTCAAGATGCGAAAACCACCGGCAAATTGATTGATATGACCAGCGGGCGCAGGACGAAAGCGGTTATTTTTACCGAAAGCAGCCATATAGTTCTGGCGGCGCTGGCTCCCGAAACGATAACAGGGCGGTTACAGGTGATGCGGGGAGGTACACTGATCAAGCCGGAAACAGCAATGGTAGAAAAGGGGAGGAAATAGCCACGGAGATTCAACTGACCGATAGCCGGCCGCTGGTTGTGGTTATATCAGGGCCATCCGGAGCGGGTAAGGATACGGTGCTCAACCGCATGAAAGAGCGTGGGGTTGAAGCGGATTTTATCGTGACCACCACCACCCGGCCGCGCCGTAATTATGAGGTTCACGGTATCAGTTATAATTTTGTATCTCCGACGACTTTCGAGGAAATGATTGAAAACAACGACCTGCTTGAGTATGCCCAAGTTTACGGTAACTGGTACGGTGTGCCCAAGCGGGCGGTGTCACAAGCCCTCGAGAGGGGATCGGATGCCATAATAAAAGTTGATATTCAAGGTGCCGTCAGCATAAAAAACAACCTGCCGGGTGCCTGTTTCGTATTTATCACTCCCCCCAAAATTGCCGAATTGCCCGGCAGGCTGAAGAGGCGTAATACCGAATCGGAAACCGAGCGGGAACTGCGGCTGAAGACCGCCGGGAGCGAATTCGAGAAACTGTCCGTATTCGATTATATAGTCCTTAATCCGGAAGGCGAAATTGATGCTGCAGTCGAAGACGTGCTTGCCATTATCAGGGCGGAGAAGTTGAAGATTGACCGTGCTTCTAAAGGTCTGGTTTAGATAATCCTGCCGAGGATCCAGGAAAACAGGTGGCCCAGGCCGCCGCAAACCGGAAACGTAATAACCCAGGCAGCCAGTATATTGCCGGCCAATCCCCAGCGAACTGCAGAAAGCCGGCGGGTTGCCCCCACCCCCATGATAGATGAACTGATGCAGTGAGTGGTGCTTACAGGTATTCCCATTGAAGAAGCAATCTCAATAACTGTTGCTGCCGAGGCTTCGGCAGCAAACCCGTGAACCGGCCTCAAAGTTGTTACTCTCATGCCCAGTGTTTTAATTACCTTCCAGCCGCCAAGAGCCGTGCCGGTGCTTATGGACAGGGCGGAAATAACTATTATCCACAATGGTATGGATTCCCATAACTGCTGTTGTCCCGTATAAAATACAAATGCCATTGTTATAATGCCGATGGGCATTTGTCCATCGTTTTTACCATGGCTGTAGGCCATAAATGCGGCCGACACGATTTGCAGTTTGCCGAACCTGGAGTGGACCTCGGTCGGAGTTTTGCGTCTGAGCAGCCAGAAAAGAGCCAGCATGAAAAGAAAACCCCCGATAAAACCAAGCAGCGGCGCCGTTCCTACGGCTGAGGCAACAGTGGCTATAATATTCCAGTTAACGGCTGAAGTACCCGATGCGGCTACTCCGGCAGCCGCCAGCGCAGCTATGAAACCGTGTGTCAAGCTTACCGGCAAGCCGTAAAAAGTGGCCGTGGCGGTCCAGATTATTACAGCAGCCAGTGCGGCAATCACGGTTTGATAAGAAATCGCTTCGGGTGTCAGGATGCCCTTGCCGATGGTAATGGCTACCGCCGAGCCGGTTGCTGCTCCAAGCATATTGAAGACTGCTGCCAGCATGACGGCCTTGTGCGGGGAAAGGGTGCGGGTGCCCACCACGGTGGCAATGGCATTGGCGGCATCGTTGAAACCGTTTACAATACCGAAACCGAGAGCCAGTGCCACAATAACTATCAGAGCCATTAAGGATGGCTCAGGCATTCTTGAGTGCTACTCCTTCCAAAACGTTGGCTACATCCTCACAGCGGTCGGTGGCGGTTTCCAGGTGCTGGTATATTTCACGCCATTTTATCACTTGCATGGCTTCGTTGTTGTCGTTAAAAAGTTCTGCCAGAGCCTGGCGGTATATCCGGTCGGCAATATTTTCCAACCGGTTTATTTCGACACAATGCGAGAGCATGTCTTTAAGATCGGACCGGTGTCTGAGCAGGGGAACTGCTTTCTGAATTTCAAAAGTTCCCTTTAATACAATTTCCGCCAGTTCCGTGCATTGGGGTGTGGGTTCGGTTATCCGGTAAAGGAACATGTCATCGGCAGCGGAGTGTATCAGGTCGGCAACATCATCCATAGACTGGGCCAGGGTGGCGATATCTTCACGGTCGAACGGAGTGACAAACGTGCGGTGGAGAAGGGCTATTATTTCATGGGTTATGCTGTCTCCCCGGTGTTCCAGGTCGGATATTTTTACTGAGCGGGCCTCAATGGAATCCCAGCTGTAAACCATGTCCTTCAATGCCTGAGCGATATCTACCAGGTTGCTGGCGCTGGCTTCGAAAAGCCCGAAGAACTTCTTCTCCTGTGGAGTTAGATTAAATTTAAATATGGAGCACCTCCTGGTTTATTCAGGCCTGCGCCTTCAGTATAACCGCTGTATTCCTGCTGCTGTCAATAGCTCGGGCTGTTCAGGCCAGGAAAAACCAGCGCATTATATCGATAATACGGTCCAGGACCGGGTTCAACAACCGGAAGACAATCAGGAAAAAAAGGGCAACCAAAAGACCTAAGGCCAAACCCCCGAGAATATCCAAAGGGTAATGGACTCCTACATAAATCCGTGAAAGCCCGTGCAGGCCTGCTATCGCCAGCAGAACAGCGCCGGCTTTACGGTTGTAGAAGAATATTCCCCAGGCAAGTCCGAACAGAACCGAAGCCGAATTGGATGGAAACGACGGATCCGTCGGCGCGTAAAACAGAAGGTTGACATCCAGTTCTTCAAAAGGCCGCTGGCGCACCCAAATGTTGTTAATTATTTCCACCATTCCCTGGGATGTTCCGAGTGAAGCTGAAGCCACCATTATACCTTTTTGCATGTGACGCCGGTTCCCGGGGTCACGTATACCTGTCCACAGGGCCATCATTATGAGGCAGCTTAAAATTATCGAAAAGTAATCGTTGGCAACAGAAAGAATTACGTTATCCAGAAAGGGTATATGGCCGCTGAGACCGTTGATCCACAGCAATAAAGCGCGGTCAAATTCTAGCCACGCCACTTGAAGTTCCTCAAACGTGCCATAATTGCTTGCAGGTAGGTCCGGCTTTTCAAAGCCTCGAATCCGCCCTCAAGCGCTGCATCGCTGTCTTTAAAACGCAGGTGGTTGAGGAGCGAAGATATCACTATGTTCAACCCGATAGCGCTTATGATGGCCAGCATGAACAGCAAAAACTGTTGACCTCCCTCGATTATGCCGGTAGGGTTGCGCCAGTTCCAGGTGGCAACCAGTCCCAGGCAGGGGCCCATGATAAACAGTGCCAGACAACAGTTAGCCTTAGGATTATGAATGAATGTAATCCCCTTGAAGCCGGCAAAGCTTGAAGACAACTGAATAGTAGCAATAGAAAGAAGTACTACCAGGCTGTAATATTCCAAAGCAAGTTCAAGCATAATTTATCAACAAGAAACAGAGGCTCAAAGAGTGCATAAATAATAGCCTAAAAACACGGTTCGTGGCAATTTCTCCCGTTTCGTATTTTAAGATAGAAACATCGACGTTGTGTTAAAATAGCATAAAAACCGGGGTATTATGCTGTACCTTTTTGTGGGTAAAGATAGTTATTCTCTTAACCGGGCGCTGCAGGAATTGAAAACCGGGCTCGATGCGGGTGAATTGCTGGAGGCCAATACCGTCAATATCGACGGGAAAAGAACGACTCCCGGCGAGGTTGGCCTGGTGGTTTCTGCCTTGCCTTTTCTGGCTTCCAAGCGCCTGGTTATCGTAGAGGGGCTGTTGGAGCGGTTCGATAAAACGGCAGATCGGGCTAAACAGAGTAAAAATAAAATCAAACCCGGATCCTCCGATTCCGTTAATAGCTTTGCTGATGCCCTGCTTCAGAAACCGGATTCGACAATTCTGGTTCTAACGGCCGGGGAAGTTTCCAGGTCAAATCCGCTTTTTAAAAAACTGCAATCCGAAGCTGTTTTGAAGCAATTTCCCCTTATGAAAGATGCCGGATTGGAGGCCTGGGTTAAACAGCAGGTTACGCTGCGCGGTGCTGCTATCGCACCCGAAGCGGCCAGAGCCCTGGCTGAACAGGTTGGAGGAGAACTGTGGGCCATGGCCAATGAAATAGACAAGCTTGTTGCTTATGCCGGCGGCCGGCAGATCAGCATTACTGATATCGGCTGCCTGGTTGCCTGGTCACCGGAAGCCAGTATTTTCAAAATGGTGGATTCCGTCATTGAAGGCAAGGCGAGCCAGGCTGAAACCGAGCTTGAGAAACTGCTTTCGGAAGGTATGAATTCCGGGCAGATACTGGCCATGCTCAGCCGTCAGGTACGCATGATAACTCTGGCCCGCGATATGATCGACAGGGGCATTTCTCAATCGGAAATACAGGCAAGGCTGGGCATAAATCATGACTTTGTATTGCGCAAGACCATGCAGCAGGCCAGGCGGCATGCTATAGAGCGTTTGAAGCTATTCTACAAACGGCTTGTTGAGGCTGATTTCACGATAAAAACCAGCCGCCTGGAGCCTGAGCTGGCCTTGAGCGTGCTGGTTGAAAGCCTGGCAAGAAGCTGATGCCGCTAATTTTTTACTGACCAGATCAGGGCTACGACCCATCCTATGAAAGACCAGCCCAGAAAGAAGTTCAGCAGGAAAATAGCCAGGGTGTTAGGGTGTTTGCGGGTTACAGCCAGTATTGTAGGCAAAAAATAGAGCAATAGTCCCAGGATAAAGAAAATTATCCCTATTCCATTAAAAAGAAAACTGATTATTTCGTCCATTCCGGCTACCTCCTTATTGGCAATAATAGCTTACAATGCGCGGGCAGCACCGCGCAACTGCTCTCATACGATATCGAAAGTCAATATGGCAGCCGGGGACGCCCAGAACCGGGGACAGGACGGGTTAATCCCGGCGGCGAAAACGGTTAATCTGCTCTCTCAAGCTCAAGGCCGCCTGGCGGCTTTTTTCGGCAAAATCCGCTTTCCGGGATGCATGGATAATTTGACGCGAAGAGTTAATCAAGGCCATTTCGCCCTGCCGGTTTGTGCCGTTCTCAACCACCATGCGAATATCTCCGCCCTGCGTGCCGATTCCCGGTATCAGTAACAGCATATCGGGGCACTGCCGGCGAATTATACCCAGTTCGTCCGGATGAGTTGCTCCCATTACAAGGCCGATGTTGCCGTGCCGGTTCCATTCGGCAGCCTTTCCGGCGACGGCACGGTACAGGGGGATTCGACCTTCCCGGGTTACAACCTCCAGGTTCTGAAAATCGGCTGAGCCGGGATTGGACGTGCGGCACAGAACAAATATACCGCGGTCCGTGTATTCAAAAAATGGCGCCAGCGAATCCCTGCCCATATACGGATTGACCGTGATTCCATCGAAACCAAGCTGTTCAAATACAGCCGTTGCATAGGCTTTTGAGGTATTGCCGATATCGGCTCGTTTGGCATCGGCAATGACAGGGACGCCGGCAGGTATGCATTGCCGGGTATACTTAAGGTAGTCAAAAGAGCTCTCTCCCAAAGCTTCGAAAAAGGCGAAATTTACCTTATAGGCACAAACCAGGTCCCGGGTAGAATCTATTATATTACGGATAAAATCTTCCAGGCTTATGCCTTCCGGCAAAAGGCTGGTGTCAGGATCCAGGCCTACACACAGCAGGCTGTTGTTGGCCGCAGTGGCATTTTGCAGTTTTTGAGTAAAGTTCAAAGCATCTCTCCTTGATTCGAGATGATATTAGCAATCGAAACGTCGCCAGTCAAGCCTTGCGCCGGTTGAACAGCAAACACTTTTGTTTTATCTGCCGAGCAGTTATAATTTAGTGTGTTTTACTGCAACCGGGAGAGCCTGAGTATGTTTGGAAGAGCCGCCGTTGTATTTACGGTGATGATATTAACCTGCTTTGCTGTACTCGGATGTTACGGAGCTGTCCGCGGCTCTGGAAACATAGTTACCAGGTCATATGATTTTGTCGACTTCAACCGTTTAGAAATCTCCTCTGCCTTTGATGTCGAAGTAGTCCGTGGCAGTGCTTTCAGCATTTCCGTTACTGCCGATGAAAATATGTTCGATTTTATACGGGTTTCACAGATCGAAAACACTTTGAAGATCGACATGAGCCCGGGCTACAGCTATTTTCCCAGTGTGCTGATTGCCAGGGTGGTCATGCCGGACATTCAGAGCCTCAGCGCTTTCGGGGCATCCCGTGTTGAGGTTTCCGGCTTCACTTTCGAACATGAATTTGCCGCTGATATAAGCGGAGCCAGCACCCTGGAATTTGCCGGGGCCGTGATGGGGGATGTCAGGCTCGATGCAGGTACTGCGTCACGAATCCAGGGGGTAATTCGGGCAATCGATATTGACTTTGAAGTCACCGGGGCCAGCCGGGTCAATCTCAACGGTAATGCACGCAATGTACATATCACCGGTGGCGGTGCCTCGAACATCGATTTATCCGGAATGGAGGCTCACAACGCCACCGTGGGTTTGAGCGGGGCATCTTCAACTGTTGTCAATATTACCGGCCGCCTGGATGCCGGCCTGACAGGTGCTTCACATCTGAAGTATATTGGAGAACCCGAGTTGGGCAATATAAACCTGTCAGACTTTTCCACCGTAAGCCAGCAGTGATGTTAGAATTACACAAAATTTCCATCACGATCCAGAAGTGCCGGCCGGTAATCAAGAAGGCATAGATGCTGTCAGCCCGGTATCAGAAAGCCCTGGATTATCTTTACAGCCTGGTTGATATGGAGTCCAGGCACGAATTAAGCCCGGAAGTATTGTTCGACCTGCGGCGGATGGAAAGACTGCTGGAGAAGTTTGACAACCCGCATTTGAAAATCCCCTGTGTACATATTGCCGGCACCAAGGGTAAGGGCAGTACGGCTGCCATGATTGCCAGTGTGCTTGCCGAATCCGGCCTGAAGACTGGCCTTTACACTTCACCCCACCTGATCGACCTGACGGAACGGCTGAAAATAGACGGGGTGGATATTGATACAGAGGCAGTTGTTGAAATTGTAGCCGAACTGGAACCGGTAGTGAATGCGATTAACGCCAGAGCTGAGTTTGGGTGCCTGACTACTTTTGAAGTGCTTACCGCTATGGCATTCATTTATTTTGCCAAAAGCGGCGTAGATGTTCAGGTGATCGAAACCGGACTCGGCGGCCGTCTGGATGCCACCAATGTTGCCTGCCCGGAAGTTGCCGTAATTACCCTGATCGGCCTCGATCATACAGGCGTACTGGGCAGTACCCTTGCCCGGATAGCCGGAGAAAAAGCGGGAATTATCAAGGCAGGCAGTACGGTTGTGAGCGCTTCGCAGCCGGCAGAAGCGGCCCTGGTTATCCGTGAAACCTGTAATCGCATTGGCGCCAGCCTGATAGAAGCGGGAAACCGGATTAATATAAGCCACCGGGGTTATGCCGCCAGTTTCCAGGTTTTTGATGCCGCAGGCGACCTGGCAAATTATCATATTGAACTGCCCCTTATGGGCAGTTACCAGGCAGCCAATCTGGCCTGCGCTCTGGCAAGTTTGGAAGCGCTTGTGAAAAAGGGCTGCTGGATTTCAAAAAGCCAGATTGAAAAAGGGCTACGGAAAGTAAAATGGCCCGGACGTTTCCAGATTCTGTCTGCGCAACCGCTTCTGATTGCCGATGGCGCGCATAACCCGGAAGCGGTTGGAGCCCTTTTGAGTGCACTGGAAGACTATTTAACCTGTGCCAGGCCGGATATCAGCCGGCGCACACTGATATTTGGCACGTCCCGGGATAAGGATATAGCCGGAATGGCAGCCAGGCTTCACGACCGTTTTGACAGAATACTGCTTGTGCGCTCGGACCACCCCAGAGCTGCAGAACCGGAAGCAATCGGGCGCGAGTTTGCCCGCTACGGTAGAAAAACCGAGATAGCAGAAAACGTAGCCCAAGCCGTGAAATCAGCCATGGCATCTGCGGCACATGACGAACTTATCCTGGTGACGGGCTCTCTTTTTGTTGTAGGCAATGCCCTGGCTGGCCGCAGAGCCGAAGGGTCTTATTAAACCGACTCAAGCTCCTGGTTTCTGGCTTCTTCGGGCAGCATTATGCCAAGGACTTTTTGCATGGCTAAGGTGTGGGAACACATCCCCCAGCTTTCAAAAAACGGGCAGTTGCAAATCCATTGTCCGCTTTGATAACTGGTGGTGTGGGTGTTGTTATCGCCCCTGATGGTGACGGTGAAATCACTGAAAGTTATGCGTTCCGGTTCGCGGGCATATAGCTTGGCCTTTTCAATTTTTCCGATGAGACTCGACTGCATTGTTGCCCTCCTTAAACTGTTCCGGTTAAAAAGCGGTAATTCGCCTGTGGCCAGTAAACCGGGATAAATCAAGAACCGCTCGGTAGAACCTTGAAAGCAGGGAACGGGACTTATGTTGTTTTACCACTTTTAATTTTAACTTGTTTGGTCCGGTAAAGTCCACCGCTGTTTTAGCCGCTTCAATCCTGAAAATAACAAAACGAAAAAGGGTTAAAAAAATAAAATTTCCAAAAAATCGGACTGGTTAGTTAACCAAGCATATTGAGCAGGACTCCGGCGACAACCGCTGAACCGATAACTCCAGCCACGTTTGGTCCCATGGCATACATAAGCAGGAAGTTTTTGGGGTTTTCTTTTTGCCCCACGTGCTGTACAACCCTGGCTGCCATGGGTACAGCCGAAACCCCGGCAGCCCCGATGATGGGGTTGAAAGGCTCCCTGGAGAGCACTTTCATGAGCTTGCCCATAAGGACTCCGCCAGCGGTACCTCCGGCAAAAGCGACCAGGCCCAGGCCCAGAACCAGCAGGGTTTCGGGTTTCATGACCACATCCCCCGGCATGGATGCCCCGATGCTGAGCATGAGTATAATGGTAGTGACGTTGATAAGCGAATTCTGTGCTGAAATGGAAAGCCTCTCGACCACGCCGCTTTCCCTTAGCAGGTTGCCGAACATGAACATGCCTACCAGCGGCGCGCTCTGGGGCACCAGCAGGATAACCACGATTGTGCATATGACGGGGAACATGATTCTCTCACGCCGGGATACCGGCCTGATCTGGGTCTGCATATATGTCTGGCGTTCTTTTTTACTGGTTAATGCCCGTATAATCGGCGGCTGGATAAAGGCAACCATGGCCATGTAGGAATAAGCCGCTACAGCGGCAACCCCCATCAGGTCCGGGGCGAGTTTGGATGTAAGGTATATGGTGGTGGGGCCGTCAGCGCCGCCGATTATGGCTATGGCAGCCGCTTCCAGCAGCCCGAAATCAGCTATACCGAAATGGCCCAGCGCCAGCGCCCCCAGAAAAGCAATAACGATTCCCAGCTGTGCCGCCGCTCCCAGGATAAACAGTTTGGGTTTGGCAATCAACGGGCTGAAGTCGGTCATCGCTCCCAGGCCGATGAAGATGAGCTGAGGCAGTACCGTATAGCGCAGCAGCCCGAATTCAATGAATATACCCAGCAGGCCGGCCGAACCGATTTGCCCTCCTACCTGCTGTGGCTGAATCAGAAGGCCTGTTCCGGGCAGGTTGGCAAGGATCATGCCGATGCCGATTGGCAGAAGCTCGTAAGGCTCCCATTTCTTGGATATAGCCAGCCAGATAAAAACCAGGCCGATGACAAGCATAATTGCATTGGCCCAGGTGAGCTGGAACAAACCCAGGTTCAGGAACTCGGTCAAAGGCTATTCCCCCGCCACATTATTGTTATTTGCAGGCCGGTCATCGCCGTTATCGTTGCCCGGTATCCTGGTCAGGATAAAGGAGACCAGGATAACCATGAACGACAGGAACAACAACACGGCAAAGGTAAACCCGAAAGCTACCGCGGTTATTTCCCAGGCTTCTGCCCAATCTATCACGCCAAACTTGTCCTTGATGTATTCTGATATTTCATATACAAGAGAAGGGCTTAAAGCAAGAATTGCTTTACCGCCCTTCCTCCGGTTTTTCTGCCCAGGCTTTCCCCTTAAGCGTCTATGGAAAGCGCCGTAATATTCTCCTCGCAGCCCGCCGGTTCCTTGTCGGTGCTCGAGATCGCTATCTTGTCATCTGCCAGATCAATCTTGATGGTACTGCCGGCTTTAAAGGTGCCCTTAAGCAGTCCTTCGGAAAGCGGATCCTCCAGCAAATCCTGGATCACTCTCTTGAGAGGCCTGGCTCCGAATACTTCATCGTACCCTTTTCTGCCGAGGAAGTCCTTGGCTTCCTGGCTGACCTCCAGGCTGATATCCTTTTCCCTCAGCTGGCTGGTGACGTTCTGCAAAGCGATATCGACAATAGCCAGTATCTGCTCCCGCGAAAGCGGATGAAATACTATCACGCCATCAAGCCTGTTGACAAATTCAGGTTTGAACGACTTCTTCACTTCACCCAGCAATTTTTCTTTCATGGTTTCGTAAGACTGCTGCTGGGTTTTGGCTTCATCGGTATGAGAAGAGAAGCCGATTTGGGCACCTTTGCGGATAAGTTCGGCCCCGATGTTGGACGTCATGATTATGATGCTGTTGCGGAAATCCACCCTCCTGCCCTTGGCATCGGTGAGATGGCCGTCATCAAATATCTGTAAAAGTATGTTGAACACATCAGGATGGGCTTTTTCGATCTCATCCAGCAGTATGCACGCGTAGGACTTGCGCCTTACCGCCTCCGTAAGCTGGCCGCCTTCCTCAAAGCCGACGTAACCGGGAGGGGCTCCCACCAGGCGGGAAACAGCGAATTTTTCCATGAATTCACTCATGTCGATGCGTATCAGTGAATCCTCATTGCCGAACATGAACTCGGCCAGGGCTTTGGCCAGCTCGGTTTTACCTACACCGGTAGGACCCAGGAAAAGGAAATTACCTATAGGACGGTGGGGATCCTTGATGCCTGCCCGCGCTCTCCTGACGGCTTTGGAGATAGTGTTTATGGCTTCTTCCTGCCCGACAATCCGTTCGTGCAGGGCGTCTTCCATTTTAAGCAGGCGCTCTGTTTCATCGCTGGCCAGCTGTACCAGTGGAATACCGGTCCACATGCTGGCTACTTCGGCGACGTCTTCCTCCCTGACAACGACACTGCTCTGGTCCATTTTTGCCAGCCATTCTTCTTCTTCGTTGCGGATTTGTTCTCCGATTTGCAGTTCCTGCTGTCTAAGCTCGGCGGCATCATCATACTGCTGGCTGGCAAGAGCTGCTTCTTTATCCTTGCGATAACGTTCTTCGACCTGCTTGAGTTTCTTGATAGAACTGGGACGGGTGCCGTACCGGATCCTTACTCTGGAGGCGGCTTCGTCGATGATATCGATGGCCTTATCCGGCAGGTACCTGTCAGGGATATAGCGTGATGCCAGGGTTACGGCCGCTCTTAAAGACTCATCGGATATTTCCAACTGGTGGTGCTCTTCATAGCGTTTTTTAATACCGCGCAAGATTTCCAGGGCTTGATCGGATGATGGTTCTTCAACCAGTACCGGTTGAAAACGCCTTTCCAGAGCGGCATCCCTTTCCACATATTTACGGAAATCATCCAGGGTGGTGGCGCCGATGCACTGCAGTTCACCCCTGGCCAGCGGGGGCTTGAGGATATTGGCCGCATCAACAGCGCCTTCGGCTGCACCGGCTCCCACCAGAGTGTGGAACTCGTCTATGAACAGGATACAGCCGCCTGCATTTCTTATTTCATCCAGGATTTTCTTTAAGCGTTCTTCAAATTCACCGCGGTACTTGGTTCCGGCTACCACCGAAGCCATATCCAGTGCGACAATGCGTTTTTCTTCCAGGGTAGCAGGAACGTCACCGGCAATAATTCGATGGGCCAGGCCTTCTACTATGGCGGTTTTGCCTACACCCGGCTCCCCTATGAGCGCCGGGTTGTTCTTGGTGCGCCGGCTCAGAATCTGGACCACGCGCTCAATCTCTTTGTCCCGGCCGATTACCGGATCAAGCTTGCCTTCACGGGCCGCAGCGGTGAGATCACGACTCACCTGGTCCAGCGTGGGTGTACGGCTGGGGCGTCCGGTTTTACTTTTTGTGCTGGAAAGCGAGAGCACCCGGGCAATTTCAGCCCGTACTCTTTCCTGGTTGATATCCAGGCTCTGGAGTACCTTGGAGGCTACGCCTTCGCCTTCCCTCAAGATACCCAGGAGCAGGTGTTCGGTGCCTATATAGCTGTGGCCCATTTGTCTGGCTTCATCTATAGCCAGCTCGATAATCTTTTTTGCCCGGGATGTTAATCCCGAGGTGCCGGTAGTCTGTTTTTCTCCGGCTCCAATAACATACTCCACTGCCTGTCTGACCCTGGCCAGGCTTACACCCATACCGGTGAGGACCTTGGCGGCTATGCCTTCCTCCTCGCGTATCAGGCCCAGCAGGATATGTTCCGTGCCGATATAGCTGTGGTTAAACCGCTGGGCTTCTTCCTGTGCAAGAGTAAGTACCCGGCGGGCATGTTCACTGAATTTATCAAAACGACTTGCCAAAATATAACTCCCATACCGGTTAATATACCGGTGTCCTACTTATGATTATAGAATAAAGCCCTGTTAAGGTCAATGAAGAAAGCTGTTTTCAAAGCTGTTATTTTACGTTCTCAATCGCAGGGGCCTGTCACTGTCCCTGGAGGGTCTTGACCCCGGCCGTGCAGGCATATTATGCTAAAACGGATATGAAAGGTAAAGTATATCTGGTCGGCATAGGCACGGGCAATCCGGTGGACCTGACACCCAGAGCGAAGGACACACTGCTGGAAGCCGGTGTAATAATCGGGCATGAGGCCAGCCTGAAGGCGGTAGCCGGCCTTATTGGTGACAAGCAGGTAGTCGGTGGCACGTTGAGCCCCGTGGAGCGTTCAGCGGCTGCGGTCGACTTCGCCCGGAGGGGTGAAGTGGTAGCAATTATATCAACCGGCGACCCCGGCATATATGCCATAGCAGCGACTTTCTTCAATTACCTTAAAGAAAACCATATTAGCATCAGTGTGGAAATCGTTGCCGGTATTACTACTGCCTCCAGTGCCGCAGCCCTGCTCGGCAGCCCGCTGGGCAACGACTTTGCCGTTATCAGCCTGGCAGACCAGGCGGGACGCTGGCAGGCAACACGCTGCCGGATTGAACAGGCGGCATCTGCCGATTTTGTAATCGTGCTGTATAACCCGCTGGGCAAAATTGGCCCCGGCCGGCTGGAAGAGCTGACGGGCATTTTGAATCTTTTCAGGCAACCGGCCACCCCGGTCGGCCTGGTTAGAGGTGCCGGTCGTGAGAAAGAGTTTGTAAAAGTTGTCCGCCTGAGCGAGTTGAGCTTATCGGATATTGACAACGATACCCTGGTAATTGTTGGAAACTCGGAAACGTATGTTTATGATGGATGGATGGTAACTCCCAGGGCGTATCAGTCCGGGCTGGGTTATTGAGCCCGGACTGATACTGCCTAGTTCTCAGCCGGAACCGGCATTAATCCTTCGAAAGCTTCAGTCAGCCTGGCAGAATCATAGCCGGCATCTATAAATTTAACTGACGGGGATACAGTTCCGGTTTCTTCGGAGCCACCGGGCTCGGTAAAACTACCCGGGTCGACACGGGTCCGGCAAATAACACCTCCGCCTGAAACAGGTTTGATCAGCCGGTGGTGATACTTTATCCTGTTTATTGCTGTGCTATCAGGCGATTCCTCCCCGGTGAGGGTGTCAAGAATAATGTCCGGGCGGCACAGCCTGTATTTATCGGCAACCAGGCGGATATCGTCCGGATGATTGCCGATATACAGCATTATGTTAGGCCATGGATTGAGTGCTGTAAATACATTGGCTATTGGTTTTAAATCCAGCCACTGGCGTTCGTCGCTGACTATCCTGGCTTTCCAGTTAGGTTCCACAAACCCGGTTTTCAGGGCAACATATTTTTTCAATTTTAAAGAGTAGACGATAAATTCGGGGACAGTGAAGGTAACATGTGTGCTGTGGTCGAAGATCATTTCCTTTAGCGGTTCCAGGGAAGGAGGTACTTCGGACCGTTCATACTGGCTGTCCCCTTCCATTGAAGAAGAGTATAAATTGCAGTCGTGAACGGGCATGGCGAAAGCTTCGGACGGTTCCAGCCATTTCAACAGCGAGAAAGCCGTCCACCGTTCGTATCCCAGGTTGTAATATTTGTTAAAATAGCTTTGAATGTCGATTCTGCCCGTCTGCTCGAAGTCCTCCGGTGTTACTTTTTCTTTCAGAAGATCGAACAAAGGGTTGAAAACAGGGCGCATCATCCCGTTGAGCGGGTCATTAACCAGCCATCTGAGCGGGGCGGCAATCTTGGCCTGTCCGTCAAGCCCGAGAGCGGCAACAGCTTCGGTTTCTGCTTTGAAGAACTCAAATTTGAGTTCTTCCGCCATTGCCAGTTCGCGGGAAAAATACCGCCTGATAAAATTTTCGCGCACCCTGTCGAAATATGTATAGAACTCGTTGCGCACATCAGCTGGAATCATTACCGAAGCGGGTTCGATTTTTATTGCAGGCCTGGTTTTGACATAATTTTCCAGCGCCCGTAAGTCTGCCAGCCAGTTATAATCCATATTTACCTCCTGTTAGGTAATAAATAAAACATTATATTTTAATATAAATAAAACCAAAAACATAATGCAATCAGTTGCATTATGGCGGCTGCCGTTTGCTTCGTATGCGGGTTAGTCGGCCCGTTTTACCTGGATCATCTGGGCCAGGATGGAAACCGCAATCTCCTCGGGGGTATGGGCATGAATGGGCAGCCCTATCGGAGCAAATATGCTGGATAACTCCTCGTCCTTAACCCCTAGGGACTTGAGGTTATCATAAACCGCCTTGTTTTTCGTTTTGCTGCCTATCATGCCGATATACCGCGCCGGCGTTTTCAGGGCACCTTCCAGAACAATCTGGTCGTTCTTGTGGCCGTAGGTAACAATAACAATATAACTGCCCTTTTCAATTTTAAGTTCGTTGAATGAATCCTTGAACGGAACGGTCAGGGTTTTCTCGGCGTCCGGGAATCTTTCCCCAACAGCAAACCCCGGCCGGTCATCGATAACAATTATTTTAAAACCGACTATGGCTGCCATTTGGGAGAGCGCATGGGCAATGTGGCCTCCTCCAAAGATAAAAAGGGTTGGAGTTTGTAATACGGGTTCGATAAAGACTTCCATATCGCCACCGCATATCATGCCGACGCCTTGATCGGGTTTTTTGAGTTCGTATTTAAACCGCTCTGGTTTTCCTTTGCGCAGGACTTCACGGGCTGCCTGGATAACCTCTCTTTCAACACTGCCGCCGCCGATGGTGCCTTTGATGGAGCCATCCTCCATGACCATCATTTTGGCTCCTTCGCCCCGTGGAGTGGAGCCGCTGGCAGCAATAAGTGTTACCAGGGCGGCTTCCTTGCCTTCAGCTTTAAGTCTGGATACCTCTTCGTAAATATCAATTTCCATATTCCCGTCCTGTTTGATTATTTTATAATTGGATTACGCCGATTACGGGATGGGCATCCCTGAGCCTTCCCATTATAACACGGCTATATATGGAGTGTCCGCTCAGCCGCCGGGTTATATCCAGTGCGCCGTTCAGGTCCTCATCCGACTCTATTTTGTTGATAAAAGCAATTATTTGGGCATCTGCCGGGCTTCCCTTCGCGATTCCCCGGGGGTGCAGAAGTAAATCCGCCACAACTTGCGGGGTTATCGTGTCATCCGGACCGATACCTATAACATCCGCGGCCATTTCGTACCTGAAGAGAGAGCGGCTGGCCGGCTGTCCAAGGCAGTCTATTCCCACCATGGCAACCACCATGGTAGTCGAACCGGCAATAACCGGTTCGGTGGCACTGGGGATTTTTACCGGTTTTTGATTGGCTCCGTCGGCTTCTATGATTACGTAATCTGCAAGGCTGGCAAGCTTGTCGATCGTGACGGTGTCCGGGCCGCTGAGTTTGCCGGAGGCTTTTTGTTTGCATGCCAGAGTGAGGTGGGAATGATTGGCGAGCGCCCGCCCGGCTTTGGCCACCAGGGTTTCCGGCCTGTCTTCCAGGATCAAATAGCCGGTTGCCTGCGAGAGCAGTATGTGGGTGGTGGTTGTGGTGATTACCGGTTGACAGGTGTGCTGGAGTTCGCCGGCGAGTTTTTGCATCAGGGTGCTTTTCCCGCCGCCGCCCACCAGGCTTATTATTTCCCGGGTGGCAAGGCCCAGTGCCGTTGCAAGGTTGACATTCCGGAGAGTATTTACCGTTTTATAACCAGCCAAACTCCACCCTCCTCCCAGATTCGGGTGTTTGAGGCAAGACCTGCTTTTTCTACCAGATCTCCAAGTGTTTCAATGCTGAGCCTCTGCCTGCCGAGGCGGTCGTTTAAAATGCGGGACTCATCGGCGATGGCTTCGATTGCTTCAGGCGTTGCCTGTCTACCGTAACCTCCGCCTACAAATGCGGTGCCGCCGGTTTTAAGGACCCGGTAGACTTCTTCCAGCAGCCGGGGTTTGCCCGGCAGAAAGAAAAAAGCCCCCCGTAATACCACCAGGTCGAACGATCCGTCCGTAAAGAAGAGCTTATCCAGGTCCGATAACCTGGTAGTGATACGGTTTTCAAAGCCGGCCCGGCGGATTTGGGCTTCGAAGGAAGCAAGCATTTCAGGCCGTTCATCGGCGATAGTAATATCGAACCGGGGGTATTTTCGGGCAAGTTCAATTGAAATCCCACCGGCAAAAGGCCCCAGTTCCAGCATGGTGCCTTCGTCCCGGCCGTATAGTTCCATAACCTGGGAAACCAGGTAGGGGTATATATCGAGCCAGAGTTCGTTAACTCTTTTTAAATCCTGAATTTGCATAACCCCAGCCTTACGTATTGAATTCAGCCAGTATCGCTTCGACTGTTCCGCCGGCGATAGAGCGGCCCTTTTCAGATATGGTGTAAACATACTCCCTGACTCCCCGCGGGTCGATATCCCCGGATTTCATGCCTTTGTGCACCCGGGTGCCGTCACGCAGCAGCCCGCGTACAATCCCTCCTATGACTGCTGCGACAGGAGTTCCATCAACATCGGCCACCTCGTCCCCGGCCTGTACAATATCACCCAGTTTGCAGTGTGTATTAAGCAGACCGTCATTCGGGGCGCGCAGGACCCGTTCGATACTGTAACCCATTATTTCACCGGGAACACCTGTATCCGGCGCCGCTTCACCCTGCCTGATAAGGCGGCCAAGATTGTGGCCTCTCTTGGTTTCTATCACAACGTGGACGTCCTTGCCGGCAGTAAATCCCACACCCAGCCCGATGACCAGACGTGCATCGTTCGGGGTATTGCCCAGGTTGCGTTTGGCTATAGTGGCGTCGATAATGACGTCCGGTTTTAATACCGACTTGACCCTGGCTTCCGGGTCGATCAACAGGGGAATCTTGTTGTTCTGCCACATACCGAAAATATCATCGGTTGAGTTTATAAGCTGGGCGGTAACGCCTTCGACCGTTTTCGCCCCGTCATATACCGCCTCACAGAAGGCTACCTCCCTTCTCACGGCTTCGGGATGGTCTGTCTCAGTAATAAGCACCCTGAAGTTGCACTGAAAAAGCCGGTGAGCTACAGCAGTGGCCTGTTCGCCACCGCCCCTGACCATAATCTTCAAACTTGATAAAGACATATTGTTTCCCCTTTTAAAAATTATTTTAGTTTACGGGTTCTTTTTGTACTGGAAACGGGGCATTAATGCCGGCCGGCCGGCGATACCGGGCATGAGTGCGGTCGCTGCAGGAACAGTCGTAAACCCTGATACGCCTGAGTTTGAGGATGAGGTATACCTTTTTACCGGGTGACAGAGCCATTTCCTCCATCAGATGAAAGGGTACTCCGGCTACCAGCTGCTGGCCGTTTACATCTACAGATACCCTGGCGGCATCGTCGGTATAGTGAATATGGCTGATATAGCCTTCAAAGCGGTTGACCCCCGGGCCTGGCGGGCGTGATTCCGAAAGAAAAATATCGCTTGGCAGAAAGGCGATGCGGTTTATCGAGTTGCCTTCATGGGCAACAATAATCGGGAGCCCGCCGCAGTTGGCTTCGACCACGCCCTGTTCAAGCTCCCGGCAATGCTGGCAATCCAGGATATTGGGTGCGCCGATGAAGTCGGAAACCACCTCACTTTCCGGGAAAAAGAATACCCTATCCGGCGTGGCTACCTGCTCCAGGTTGCCGTTATGCACCACTGCGATGCGGTCGGCAATTTCTTCGGCCTCGGAGAGGTCATGGGTAACGTACACCGTCGTTATCCCCAGGGTCTTTTGGAACTGTTTGATTTCCATTCTGAGATATTTGGCGGTTTGCAGGTCCAGGCTGCTCAAAGGTTCGTCTAAAAGCAGCACTTCCGGAGAAGGTGCCAGCGCTCTGGCCAGGGCAACTCTTTGTTTTTCGCCACCGCTTAGATGTTTGGGGTACCGATCACTCAGGTGCTTGATCTTGGTAAGGCGAAGAAGTTCGTCTACCCGGCCTTCTATCTGGTCAGGGGGCAGGTTCTTTAATTCAAGGCTGTAGGCAATATTTTTTTTGACATTCATGTGCGGGAACAATACCAGCTGCTGGAAAAGATAGCCGATGCGCCGGCGGCTGGCGTCAATATCATCTACCGGCTTGCCGCCGAATAGTACCGAGCCCTGGTATTCGGTAAGACCGGCAATGATGTTGAGCAGAGTAGTTTTACCCGAACCGCTTGGGCCGAGGATTACCATCAGTTCACCGTTGCATATATCGAGATTGATATTACTGCAGACGTGCTTTGAAATATTCTTCAGCTGTATATCGGGCATTCTAATACCACCTGGCGGTGACTCTGTTTTCCATGTAACCAAACAATTTATCAAAAAAGTAGGTCATGACTGCCAGGACGATGAGGCAGACTATTATGATATCGATACGTATCAGGCTTTCCGCCCGGAGCATCAGCGCGCCGATTCCGGTGGGGATGGCAACCATTTCGGCTGCGATTACCACCCGCCAGGCATGACCTGCATTCAGCCGGAGGCCGGTAAAAATAATAGGTAATGCCAGCGGCATCACCACGGTGGTAAGTATTTTTAAATCGGAGGCGCCAAGTGTTCTTGACACCTTTACATAATCTTTATCCACGCTTTTTATACCGGCAATAGTATTATAGAGCACCGGGAAGAAAGAGGAAATAAAGATGATGGTAATCGGCAGCCATTCATTAATGCCGACCCATAGCATAAGCAGGGGCAGCCACCCCAGGGGGGGTATGGGTAAAAACAGGCTTACGATTGGGTTCAGCGCCTTGTGGGCGATTTCCTTCCATCCCATTACTATGCCAAGCATCATACCGGCTATAGAGCCGGCAATTAAACCGACCGTAACCCGCCACAGGCTGGCGGCAAAATTTTCACCGAGCACACCTGATGATGTCAAATTGAAAAATTCCTTTACAATTTCCGAAAATGCCGGGAAATGGAATTGTCCCGGCACCCAGTTGAGCCGGGCGGTTACCTCCCAGATAACCAGGAAGGCAATGACTGGGGCTATGCCCCAGCCGGGCTTCAGCTTGCTTATGGCAGATTTCTTATGCGTCATATCGGGAAGAGCAGCTTAGTCCAGAAAGCTCAAATCCAGGATTTCTTCGGCTGGAAAACTACTGCTGATGTAACCCAGCTTAGCCATATAGTCTATCACGTTTTGAACTACGTCAGTATCGATAGAACTGGTGAATTCTATGCGCTCGATACTCCTTTGCATGACTTCCGGCGAATACTCGAACCCGGAGGCGGTTTCAAAGGCGGAGTCGAGAGGAATGCTTTGCTCTAACGTTCCCTGCAGGGAACGTGAAAGTATTTGGGCGGCTTCTTCGATATTGGTGTTAATCCAGGCCAGCGTTTTCCGGTCGGTTTTCACTATGGCTTCGACTGTTTGAGGTGACTCGTCGATCAAATTCTGTTTTACTACCAGTACGCTTCCCTGCAAATCCGGCCACACATCTTTACTCCCGACAAGCATTTCAAAACCGTATTCTTCAGCCATGGTGCACCATTGTTCCGGCAGAAACACGGCATCCACCTGGCCGGCCTTGACGGCCATCAGGGCTTTGGCCGGGTTCATGCGCAGGGTATTGGACAGTACGCCAGCTTCATTGAGTTCATATACATCTATGGTCTTGTGGAATACGATGTCAACAGCTCCACCGGCCTGAACGCAGGCTATGCGGATATCCGGATTGTCCAGGTCTTCAACGCTTTGTATTTTACCCGGATCTACGGCAAGGCCATACCCGTGTTTATGTGTGCCGCTTACGATTTTTATCGGGACGCCCGCATTGGCATAGGCGGTTATTGCCGGAACCAGGCACATATAAGCCACTTCGATTTCACCCCTGGCAAGGGCCGAAGCAAGTGCCATACCTGAAACATAGCTGTCATAGGTTTCGAAAGAGAGACCTTCGTCACCGTACCATCCCTTTTCGAGAGCAACGTAGGTGGATGTGGCATGAGCGGTGAATTCGATGGCCATCCCCAAAGGCTCATCAGGATTTTGGGTGCAACCGGCAACCATAAGGATGCTGACAACCAGAACAGCTGCCGGCAACAGGACTTTTTTCATGAGCATTTCCCCTTTCTTATGATAGTAAATAACGGGTTTATCCTCCCAGGGAAGCAATAACTCCGCGGTCGTCAACTTCCAGGCGTTTCAGTTTTGTTTGATAATGCTTGAGAATGTCGCGCCCTCCGGTGTTGCCTTTGAGGCGCATCAGTTCGGGCATCAGCGCTGGTGTAAAGACTACCGGGTGCCCGGGTTCACGGGCGTATGTGGGCACCAGAATAGGCGCCTTTTCCTGTTTGTAATTGCGAATCATGGTGTTTATAAGACCCGGAGTGATAAACGGGCGGTTTCCAAGCGTGATAAATATCGCCCCGGAGTCCGGCGCTATTGTTTTCAGCCCGGTACGGATTGAATAGCTTAAGCCGCGGTTGTATTCGGGGTTTATAACCAGCTTCATAGGTTTACCGGCCAGGGAGCTTTTAAACTCTTCGGACTGGTTTGCGCTGACCAGGACGAGGTCGTCTATGCCACCATTCAACAGGGACTGGATCATACCCGGCAGAGGCGGTTCGAAATTCTGCTGTTTTCTGCCTGCTGCCAGAATTAAGGCCGAAACCTTGATGCGGAGTGCCGGGGAAACGCCTGATATTTGCAGGCTCAAAACTACTATCCGGCTGTTGCTTTTCCGGTAGACAACCCGGGTTCCCCACTCATTTTCATAGATGAAAACATCCCGGCTGCCCCATATTTTTAATCCTTCGATACTACCGGATGCGATGCTCCGGATAATGCCGTTCAGCCGGCTGGTTGCTTCTTCCCCAGCTTCCGTGAGCAGCCGGGATGCTTTGCAGGTAATATATATTTCCACCATATAGATTGTACCTATTCGAAGGGTTTGATCTGCCCCTTGATTTCATTTTCCAGCCCCTCGGCGGTATCATGCGAAAGCTTCGGGTTGCCGGCAAGCTTCAGGGTGGCTTCTATCCTGGAGTAATCTTCGTAGCTTAGAATTACCGCTGAGGGCCGGCCGTGGCGGGTGACCATGTAGCGGCAGTTTTTGGTCTTGATATTATCCAGAAGGGGTAAAAAATTGTGGCGCGCCTCTGTGGCTGATATCACTTCAAGCATAGAATCACCATAAAGTGTACATTATAATGTACATAATATATTTGCCTGTTACTCTAACATGCGATTTCGCATGTGTCAATACCCCCCCCGGAACGTTTCCCGGCTACGATTATTTTGGGTGTCCGGCAGAATGCTCTATAATACCTGCCATGAGGATTATCGCAGGTGATGCCAAGGGGCGTCCCATTAAAATGCCGAAAGGAACACCCACCAGACCCGCTACCGAACTGGTACGAGGGGCGATATTTTCGTCGCTGGCTAATATGGGGGCCGGAGATGACCTGGTGCTGGACCTGTTTTCCGGTTCTGGTTCATTGGGCCTTGAAGCCTTGAGCCGGGGAGCAGGTTGGGTTGATTTTGTTGACCGTGACAAGCGCTGTTGTGATATAATCAGGGAAAACCTGGCTGTTACCGGTTATAACCGGGCGGCAAAGGTTTACTGTCTGGGAGTAACCCGGGCAATAGAGCTACTGGACAAGGAGTACAACCTTATACTAATGGACCCTCCCTACCGTAGCCTGGAAATAGAGAATATATTAGAACAACTGGCTGTATCGAATCTCGTCGGCCGGGATACCATCGTGTGTACCACCCATTCTTCCCGACGGCCCCTTAAACCATCATATGCTTCGCTGACCATGTTTAAAGAACTCCATCATGGCGACAGTACCGCCGCCTTTTATTCTTTGGAGAATTAAGTAATGATAACCGCCATATATCCGGGAACCTTCGACCCTATCACCAACGGGCATATTGACATCGCTTTAAGATCGGCACGGCTCTTTCACCGGGTCATTATCGGGGTATATGCCTTTCCCAAGAAGGAAGTCATGTTTTCGCTCGAAGAAAGAGTGAACCTTGCCAGAGAAGCGCTGCAGGGCCATGCTAATATCACGGTCGAACCCTACGCGGACCTTACAGTGGAATTTGCCCGCAAAGTCGGCGCCCAGGTAATGGTGCGCGGCTTGAGAGTCAGCGGAGATTTTGAATGGGAATTCGATATGGCCATGATGAACCGGCGGCTCAACCCGGAACTGGAAATGGTTTGCTTTATGGCCAGCCCGCAGTTCCAGTTTTTAAGCTCGAGTATTCTTAAGGAAGTTGCCCGGTTGAGAGGCAACATAAACGACCTGGTGCCGGCTCACGTCATTAATGCGCTTGCCGAAAAACAGAATCCGGCCGGAACCGGGTAAAACAGTAGAAATTCACCTTTTCTTTGATAGAACAATATTCAGGAGGAGTTAAGACTAAATGGCCTACAAAATAACGGATGAGTGTATAAGTTGCGGTGCCTGCGAATCTGAATGCCCCAACAATGCAATCAGTGAAGGCGAGACGATTTACATTATCGACCCGGCCAGGTGTACTGAATGTGTTGGCAGCTTTGATGCACCGCAATGCGTAGAAATATGTCCGGTAGAAGCCACGGTTGCCGACCCCGAGCATGAGGAAAGCCGTGAAAGCTTGCTGGAGAAGTGGCAGGCGCTTCATCCCGGAGAAGAACCCAAAACCAACTGTTAGGCTTAATAAAACAGGCGGGTAAAAAAGTCTCGAACGCTGTTAAAATCCGAAGGCAGCAGGGCCAGCACGAGAGGAAATTTGCCTGCCAGGAATCCGGCAACGGGGGATTCGGCAGCGATCGCGGGGCTGAAAAGCGTAACCCACACCGAAAGAGCGGCTCCCAGCAGTAAAGCTCCTATCAGCAGTCCGAGCAGTGCTCCGCCGAGCCGGTCGACCCAGCCCAGAAGTATGGCCGAAGTAAACGAACGCAGCATATTGGCCAGCAGGCTGAATGCAACCATGATAGCAACCAGGATTATGACGAAAGAAAAGGCATTGAAAACCGCGTTGTCGGCAAACCCGAACCATCCGCTGACAGTATCGTAGAAACGGCTTGCCACCATTATGGCGACGATAACACCAATAATGGAAAAAACGGTCTTGATCAGACCTCGCATGAGGCCCTGAAAAGCACTCAGCCCGAGCAGGACCAGTAATACAATGTCCAGCCAGTTCATACTTTTATTATAACACAGCCCTTTGTTAGCTCAACACCCGCCCATTTCCCTGGCTCTATGATATGCGCTGGCAACTGCCTTTTTTACGATTTCTTTAAAACCCTCCGTTTCAAACACCTTTACAGCCTGTGCAGTGGTACCGCCGGGGGAGGTGACCTGCAGTCTTAAATCGGCCAGGTTTGCATCTGACTGTAAGGCATACTTAACCGATCCCAGAGCGGTTTGCAGAACCAGGGTGTGGGCTGTTTCCTTATCGAAACCAAGCTCAAGAGCGGCTTCCACCAGGCTTTCCATAAAAAGGAAAAAATAAGCCGGTCCCGACCCGCTGATGGCGGTGGCCATATCGATATATTTTTCATTTTCAACGTATATGGCCTCACCCATTGCCGAAAGCATAACCCCGGCTGCCTGTTTCCGTCTTGCATCCAGGATTGAAGACGCTGTCCATACCGTCATGCCGTGACCAATTTGCGCCGGGGTATTGGGCATCGCCCTTACTATTTCAGCCGTGCCCAGGCATTCCGTGAGCTTGCTGATACAAGTACCTGCGAGTATAGACAGAACCATCTGGCCGGGTGCAATTTTGCCTTTGAGTTCGACCCCGACACTATCCAGGTTTTGAGGTTTGACGGCCAGAATTACGGTAGCTGCCCCCCTTATGCATTCCAGGTTGCTGGTAGTAATGTGAACACCGAATTCCCGTCCGGCGGCCTTGAGGCCGGCGGGATTAACATCGCTGATGGTGATATCCCCGGGGAAAATTATCCGGTTATCGAGAAGGGCTTTTAGTATAGCCCTGGCCATGTTGCCGGCACCGATAAATGCTGTTTTCATTTTACCACCAGGTTAACGACTTTGTTCGGCACATAAATGGTGTCTGCCAGGGTTTTTCCTTCCAGGCATGTTTTTACCCGTTCATTTTGCATTGCCGCGCTGATGGCTTCCTGTTCTCCGGTGTTGATCGGCAGGCTTATCTTGCTGCGCAGTTTACCGTTTACCTGAACAACCAGGGTAACCTCCTCTTCACGGGCTTTCTGCTCCTCCCATTCCGGCCACGGAGCATTGTGAATCGAGTAGGCATACCCAAGCTGGTACCACAACTCTTCTGCCATATGAGGCGCGGAAGGTGCCAGCATCAGCAGCAGTTTTTGTATGGCTTCCTGCCATTTTTCTTCGGGAACTGAACCCGTTTCCTTCACCTTTCCAAGGTAATTGGTCAATTCCATCAGAGTAGAGAGCATGGTATTGAAGCGGATTGAATCGATATCGCCGGTAACTTTGCGGATGGTCTGGTGCAGCTGGCGGTCAAATTCCTTTATGGAACCGGGCTCAATTTTACCGGCCGGCAGGTATTTGTCCAGGGCCAGGTTCCATATGCGATTCAACCAGCGGTTTATACCGGATATACCGCTGTCGTTCCATTCACCCCCCTGTTCCCAGGGGGCAACGAACATCAGGTAGGTTCTTACTACATCGGCTCCCAGCGTCGAAACATAATGGTCCGGGTTAATGACATTTCCGCGGGATTTGCTCATCTTCTGACGGTTGACGATAATGGTTCCCTGGTTAAACAGCCTGGTGAAGGGCTCATCGAAATCCACCAGGCCGATATCGCGAATGGCCTTAATAAAGAACCTGGAATAAAAGAGGTGCATAACGGCGTGTTCTGCTCCGCCGGTATACAGGTCTACCGGCATCCAGTACTTCATTTGCTTTTCATCAAAGGCAGCTGTATCGCAATCAGGGCTGGTATAGCGCAGAAAGTACCATGAAGAGCACATGAATGTATCCATGGTATCCGTTTCGCGTTTTGCCGGTCCCTGGCATTTCGGGCAGGTGGTACTGATAAAACCCTGGTGGTATTTGAGGGGAGATTCGCCCGAAGATTTGAACTCGGCATCCGTAGGCAGCATGACCGGCAGCTGGTTTTCAGGTACCGGCACGATACCGCACCGGGCGCAGTAGACCATGGGTATCGGGGCACCCCAGTATCGCTGGCGCGATATAAGCCAGTCTCGCAGCTTGTAACTTACGGCTTTATTCCCCCAGCCGTGTTTTTCCAAAAACCGGGTTATTTCGATTTTGCCTTTACTTGAGGGAGTGCCGTTGAAATCACCCGAATTGACCATGGTGCCTTCGTCTATGTAAGCTTCGAAAAATTCCTCCCCGGTCCAGTCCGGCGGTGCGATTACTACCTTGATCGGGATAGCGTATTTTTTAGCGAATATAAAGTCCCGCTGGTCATGAGCCGGCACACCCATTACAATGCCGGTACCGTAGCTCAAAAGAACATAGTCACCAATCCAGACGGGTACTTTTTCGCCGTTGACATGGTTGATAACGTAGGCCCCGGTAAAAACCCCGTCCTTTTCCTTCTCGGTGGACATGCGCTCTATTTCGGTTCTTCTGCGGGATTGTTCCACGTAAGCACTGACCTCGGCTTGTCTGTCCGGGGTGGTGATATTTTCTACCAGAGGGTGTTCCGGGGCCAGTACAACATAAGTGATGCCGAATACGGTATCCGGCCGGGTAGTGAAGACCCGGATTTCCTTTTCCCGGCAGTCTCCATTTTCCAGCGCAAAACTGATTTCGGCTCCCTCACTGCGGCCTACCCAGTTTTTCTGCATGGTTTTGATTCTTTCCGGCCAGTCAAGACCGGTATGGGACATCAGCTCATCCGCATAGCGGGTTATGCGGAAAAACCACTGCTCCAGATCACGGCGCTTCACCGGGGTTTCACAGCGCCAGCAGCCCCCGTCGACAACCTGTTCATTAGCCAGTACCACCTGGCACTTGGAGCACCAGTTGACCGGGGCTCTGGAGCGGTAAGCCAGCCCGGCGTTGTACAGTTTGAGGAAAAACCACTGGGTCCAGCGGTAATAATCCGGCTGGCAGGTTATTACTTCGCGTTCCCAGTCATAAACCGCCCCTATTGTTTTGAGCTGGCGGCGCATGTTTTCAACGTTTTTCATAGTCCAGTCATAAGGATGGATACCATGCTTGATGGCAGCATTTTCAGCCGGCAGCCCGAAAGCATCGAAGCCCATGGGGTGAAGCACGTTATAGCCCTGCATGCGCTTGAAGCGGGCGTGGACGTCTGAAGGAGCCATGGCATACCAGTGGCCGATATGCAGGTCTCCTGAAGTATACGGAAACATGGTCAGCGCATACCACTTAGGCTTTTTGGTGTCTTCGCTGGCCCGGTAAAGGTTATCTTCGGCCCACCGCTGTTGCCATTTCGGCTCAATCTCGAGCGGGTTGTAGGTAGATGGCATTTATCCCTCCGTTGCAGTTACTCTAATTTATCCGGAAGATGCGTTTGAAAGATAATTGTAGCAAGAGGGTATGGCAGGCGCAACAATCGGTATTGACAGGACACGGGCTAGAATCTAAAATCAGCTGGTAAGGAACAGGCAATCCCGGTCAAGCGGGATGTAGCCGGGTGCAGCGCATTGTAAACCGCGGGACCGCAGCCCGCGGTTTTTATTATGAGGAGGGCGCAAAAGGTGAAGACTGGTTCAGGGAGAACGGCCGGTTTTTTCAAGAGCAAGGAGGGGGCCAGTATCGTGGCCATGGCGGCTACCGGTTTTTTGATTATTGTGAAAATAGTTGGCAGTATAGTCACCGGCAGCATCGGTATACGGGCCGATGCTATTCACAGTATTATTGATTTTTCAGGTGCCGCAATCGGTTTTGCCGGTATCAAAATTGCCGCCCGGCCTCCGGACAAGGGCCACGCATTCGGTCATGGTAAAGCCGAAAGCATCGCCGGTGCCGTTATCGGCACATTCATTTTGGCGGCAGCCTTTTTCATCGGGTATGAGGCTATCTCCCGCGTAGTAGACGCTACTCCCGTACACATGGTCGAAGCGGGGATTTATATCACGGTTGCCGCTATTGTTGTGAATGTGCTGGTTTCCTGGTACGGTCTTAAAATTGCCAGGGCTGCCGATTCGATTGCTCTCGAGGCTACCAGTCGCGACCTGCTGGCCGATTCCCTGAGTTCAGTTGCTGTACTGGCCGGCCTGATTCTGGTCAGGTTGACCGGCAATTATGTTTTCGATTCGATCATCGGCCTGCTGGTCGCGGCAGTAATAATGCGCACTGCGGTGCATACAATATCAAAGTCGTTGAGCAACCTGATGGATAACCGGCTCCCTTACCGGGAAGAGGAAATAATACGGTCGGTAATTACCGGGCACCAAAAAACTGCCAGCTTCCACGACCTTAGAACGCGCAAATCCGGCAGCGAGAGGCACATAGACCTGCACCTGGAGCTGCCGGCAAGCCTGACGGTATCGCAGGCTCACCAGGTATGTGACGAGCTGGAAACCGAGATTCAGTCCAGGCTGCCGGGTTCAAATATTGTAATCCATATTGAACCGGACCATTATCACGAATAGCTGCCATTATCAGCCGGTTTGCAGTGCTGAGCCGGCGCTGTTTGGGTCTATGTCTTTAATTTTGCTCCGTAAACCTTGGCTAAAACCTCCAGGGTGCCCTTGGAGTATTCGTCAATTAGAAATTTGTGTTTGCCCCCGGAGGTTTCATATTCCAGCTCGGTTTTGAGATCGAAACTGTCTTGGCTATGATCAACTTTTTTTCTGGCTTTTAATTTGATGAGCACATCGTGAGCGATTTCAAAGTTTTGTTCGTTCTGATTCAGGATGTCTTCCGGTTTCATCTCCCAGTACCTGGTGTGGTATTGGCTGGTAGAAGCAATTTGAGCCCCCCATCGACCGAAAAACCCTTTTCCCTCGTCGCTGGCTTTCCCCCGGGCTTCCTTAACGGCATCTTTCATCATCTGGCTGGTAAAAACGGCAAATATGGTTCTGGAATTGGTACAAATCAATGTGTAGTGGTCCCTCCTGCCCAGCATTTTAGGCTTGTATACACCGGGTATTACCGCAACGGCTTGTTCCATTTCACAGGTCTCCTTCTAACTAATATTCCTTCTTGCCGGCAGCCCGGGTAATTTCCGATATATTACCATAGCACAGTATATAGTCGCCCGGCTGGAGGAATTCGCTTGAATCCGGGAACTTGATTACTCTATCCCGCCGTTCGATGGCAAGCACGGTTATCCCGTATATATCGAAACCGGTATCTCTCAGGGTCATGTTTATGGCTTTGGCCCGAGAAGACAACCATACTCTGGCAACCCCGTATTCGCTTTTTTCATGCAGTATTCCGCCTGCAAGTGAATACGGGGACTCTTCGCGTTCACTGAAAACATTGACGGCTTTCGCAGTTATTTTTTCTACCAGCCCCATCTTAAATGATACCGCGAGAATGAGGGTCAGGGCCGCTATTGTAATAATATGCCACCCCGGGGAGGAAAAACCGAGCCTGGCATAGATGGCAGCCAGGATAACAAGTCCGACGATGCCCAGCTTGCCAAGGGCGATAAGCCAGATGGCAATCCGGCGGCACTCCGGCTGGATTACGACCAGTTCGGATTCCTGGGTGGTGAATCCAGTGCCGCTCAAGGCAGACAGAGCTTGGAACCTGGCTTTGCTTCGCCCAATTCCGGCAATTTCGAAAGCAACTGCGCCACACCAGAAAACAGCCAGCCAGAAAAGAAGATAAAAAAACAGCACGATTGTCGACATACGTTTCTTCCTTTGCAGGCCTGTATTGAAAATCAAGAGATTATAACCGACGCCGCTGGATTCTTACAATATGTTTGTGCGTATCTCCAGGGAAACGGCCGGCTATATGCAGGGTATCTGATTTGCCTTTTTTATGTAGCAGGGTATAAACTAACGGTTGAAAAAAGCTCTGGAGGGGAGGTTTATGCTGCTTTCCCAGTTTCAAACCATCGGACGAGAGCTCAGTTCAAGAGGCCTGGTTACTTCTCACAGCGGCAACATGTCGGTTCGTTTCGGCGAACGGATGGTTATCACCCGGCGTGGTTCCATGCTGGGGTGCCTGACCGAACAGGACCTGATCGAAACCGGCATAACCAGAAACGATCGCATGACCCCCCTGGCATCCTCGGAATTACCGGTTCACCGCGCCATTTACCAGTATACCGGCGCCCAGGCAATCTTACATGCTCATCCACCTCACGCTACCGCCATTTCCCTGATTGAGCAGGAAATACTGCCCAGAGACGAATGGTACGAAGTTATAGGAAGGGTCCCGGTACTTGGATGGGGAATAAGCTTGAAACCCGGGTGCCTGGATAATACCGTTGCCGAGGAACTGAAAGAACGCCATGTGGTAATGCTTTATGGGCATGGCAGTTTTGCTATCGGGCAGCTATTGGAAGAAGCCTTGAGCTTCACCACCGTTTTGGAAGAGGCCTCCAAGGTTTTATGCCTGTTGAAATCCCTGGGTTCCGGAAATTTACCCCAGGTCTAGTTTTCCTTTCCCCCAGTCCTCTTCCTTTTCCAGTTATCAAAAATGAATTCGCTGGTTCCTTCCAATTTTTTCATTGTCGAACTTGCCGTTGGTAGAAATTTAAAGCCGATTATCAACAAAAGGGCCGCGGCAATTGATGCGGCAAAGGTATCCCGCCGGTTTTCCAGTGGCCAGCCAGAAAGGCTGCAGGGAACCCATCAAGCAGCTGGCCAGAATAGATACCAGTTCAGACACGCTCCATTACCTAATACCTGCGGTATTATTTGGAAAACACCGGTGTACACCACTGCATGTAACTGCGGTGACGGCCACGAATGCAGTCGAAATAGAGAGCCTGCAGTTTCCGGGTTATCGGCCCTACTTCAGTTTCACCGATTTTGTATTTGTCAATTTCGGATACGGGTGTCAGGTGTGCAGCCGTACCGGTTAAAAAGCACTCCTGGGCCCGGTAAAGCTCTACCCGGTCAATGGGCCTTTCCAGAGTTTCAATGCCCAGTTGTTCCCGGGCAAGGGTAATAATGGTATCACGGGTTATGCCGACCAGGATATTATTGTAGGCAGGGGGAGTAACCAGTTTGCCTTCCAGTACCAGAAAGATATTTTCACCGCTGCCCTCGGCTACATGCCCGTCCGGAGTCAGCATTATTGCTTCATCGAACCCGTTTTCTATGGCCGACGTCTTGGCGAACGCGTTATTAACATATGTACCGGCAATTTTTACCGACGTCGGCAGCGTGTTGTCGGCAGGCCGATGCCAGGAACTGACGCCGCACCGGGCGCTTTCCATATCCAGGTAAGCTCCCCACGGAATGACAAATATCAGAATATCATCATCGAGGTTGTGCAGCCTTACCCCCATTGCCTCCGAGCTTTTATAGGCAAGAGGCCGGATGTAAATATCCTCTTTAAAACCGCATTTTTTGGCCAGTTCCAATGTAATGTCGCACAGCTCGGCTGCCGAGTATTTGGGCTTCATTTTAAGTACTGCAGCACCTCCCAGCAATCGCCGGTAGTGTTCCTGCAGGCGGAACAGGTAAACCTGTTTAGCTTCTTCGTTCCAGTTGCCGCGAATGCCTTCAAAAACGGCGGTTCCGTAGTGCAGGGCGTGGGTCATGATACCTACTTTGGCTTCTTCAATGGGTACGATTTCACCTTTAAAAAACGCAAATGATGGCATGGGGCTACTCCTATAATGTTATGAATTTGGATTATACTACCTTAACCCGGTTGCATCAAGACAGAAGCCGCGGTTACCCGGCAGGTGGTGCCAGTTCTTTACCACAGTTAGTGCAGAAGCGGTTTGCGGCCGGATTGGGAACCGAACACTGGGTGCATAACAGCGGCAGCGATTTTTTACCGGTTTCTTTACCCAAATATAATTTTACATGGGGCCATGGTATTTCTACACCTTCATCGTCAAAGGCTTTTTTAACCCTTTTTCTGAGTTCACCGGTAACCGTCCATTGTTCAATCGGCTTGACGTCGCCCAGCATGCGGATTTCAATAGCCGAAGCGCCAAAATCCTGCACCCTGAGAACCTGGGGCGGTGTTTTTATCTTGGGGCCGAATATTTTATCTGCAGCCAGTTCCATGCCGACCCGGTTGAGTATTTCAAATACCCGGTCAAGGTCTTCTCCGTAGCCGACCGGCACATCCAGTTTTACCCGGGACCAGTCCCGGGTGTAGTTGGATGAGGTAGTAATCTCTCCGTTGGGTATTGAATGGACAATGCCATCCAGGTCTCGAAGTACTGTACGTCTCAGGTTCAGTTCTTCGACTGTGCCGATACGGCCGGCCACTTCAACCACGTCTCCCTTGTTGTATTGGTCTTCCAGGAAGACGAACAAGCCGCTTAAGAAATCCTTGATAAGGCTTTGGGCACCGAAGCCGATGGCTACCCCCAGCACCCCTGCGCCGGCCAGCAGCGGGGCAATGTTGATGTTGAGTTCTCCCAGCAACATAAAAATTGCTATAATCAGGATCGCTCCTCCGGTGGTTGTAACAATTACCGAGCTCAGAGTCCGGGTACGGTTTTCATACCACAGCTTGGAATGACGGCTTTTAGCCCGCATCCTTATATACCTTTCGACGAGTTTGGGCACTGCCAGGCAAGCAACTCGATACAGCAGAGAAGAAATTACTATTATCAGGAGAACGAGCATACCATGTTCGAGCAGCCACTCCTGGACACTTTCAGAGGTGATACTGGCGCTGGCGCCCTCTTCGGAAAGTACTATGGCGACGACTGCAGCCGCAATCACCGCCAGCAGCAGGCTGCATACCACCCAGAAAACTACCGGTAAAATTTTATCCAGCAGGGCGGCAGCCTTTGGCGAGAATGATTTGGCAGCCTTTTTTTTCAGGCCTTCGCGGCACAGCAATACTACGGAGAGAACGAGGGACGCACCGCTCAATATCCAGATGCTGTTACGAGAGAACCATTCCAACATATACTAACCCCGACCCCGAAAATTGTTAAGCCGTTTAGCATTATAACACAATCGGACCCATTTTCAGGCATAAGAATCCTGGTATTTCTTATTTCTGGGGTTTATAATTCATGCAAGTATTGCAACACCTGCGAAGGGAAAGAGCCCAGGGTAAATGTATGCCGGTAGAGTTGACATGTATTTCGAGTTATGATATTATCTTCTTTGCTCTCACGACGAGAGAAGAGAGGAAGAATGTCAGGAGCAGGGACATAGAATAACATACGGCGGCGAAAGCCAGGTAACGTCCTGGTGGCAAGCTGCCAGGACGTTTTATTATGTCCCGGCACATTAACAATAGAATATAAGTTTTTTTGTCCAAAGGCTAATACCAACCCTGAAACAGGTCAAGCGGAAAAGGGCACACGGTGGATGCCTTGGCATCAAGGGCCGATGAAGGACGTAGCAAGGCTGCGATAAGCCCCGGCTGGCTGTCTAGCAAGCTTAACCGGGGATTTCCGAATGGGGCAACCCGGCCAGGTAAAACCTGGTCACCGCCGGCTGAACACATAGGCCGGATGGAGGGCACCGGGGGAAGTGAAACATCTCAGTACCCCGAGGAAAAGAAATTATTCCCTTAGTAGTGGCGAACGAACGGGGAACAGCCCAAACCTGATAAGCTCAGTGGTTCTGGGACCTATGCTTATCTGGTGTTGTAAGGAGGGCCGGGCTCGACTCAGATTGAGCCAGGGAGTTACCAACCGAATTCTAGCTGAAGGTTTCTGGAAAGAACCACCACAGAGGGTGACAGTCCCTTAAGCGAAAGAAGTAGGCTCCCGGCCTTTACCTTGAGTACCACGGGACACGAGAAATCCTGTGGGAATCCACCCTGACCACAGGGTAAGGCTAAATACCCTTGATGACCGATAGTGAACTAGTACCGTGAGGGAAAGGTGAAAAGTACCCCGAAAGGGGAGTGAAATAGACCTGAAACCGTGTGCTTACAAGCAGTCGGAGGGA